>Ga0207833_100008_pt1 | contig 514024 bp, 453 predicted proteins | sample TtaePargueraPR_6_FD_187753 | JGI IMG/M metagenome (GOLD analysis project Ga0207833, IMG submission 187753) | Aerobic enrichment media microbial communities from Bioluminiscent Bay, La Parguera, Puerto Rico - Tt and E1 (2) (SPAdes) | ecosystem: Environmental > Aquatic > Marine > Unclassified ... | reverse complement strand
CCTATGTGTCCCGTTCGTCTAGAGGCCTAGGACACCGCCCTTTCACGGCGGTAACAGGGGTTCGAATCCCCTACGGGATGCCATTTGCTCAAAACCAGCAATCAAAATATCGGTTAGTTCCTATGTGTCCCGTTCGTCTAGAGGCCTAGGACACCGCCCTTTCACGGCGGTAACAGGGGTTCGAATCCCCTACGGGATGCCATTTATTTATCAAGCAAATCATTCTTTCCACGTTAAGAATAAAACTATCCAATAAATTGCTTTTCTGAGCCTTATTCAGCATACTTAAGGTATCTTTATTGAATGGTAATTAGCGGTATGGATTCCCTCTTCAAAACTCAAATATCTTACTGTAAAGCACTCGGCTTCACATTAATCGAATTGATGATTAGCCTAGTAATTATTGCAGTTGTAATAACCCTCGGTGTACCGACATTATTAGATACCATTGTCTCTAACCGGGTTAACTCTGCAATATATGAGCTGAATAAAGATATTATGAGCTCCAGAAGCTATGCAGTCAGCTATGAAAGTACAGTGACTTTGTGCCATTTAAGCTCTACCAATGTTTGCGATGGTGACTGGAGTAAAGGCTACACCGTATTTATGGACGCTAATGCCAACCGACAATTTGATGCAGCGGACGACGAAAAATTAATTGTCAGAGATATACAAAATAATAACGATACCTTAGTATTCACTGATGGAAACGCCTTACAGTACGGCTTTGATGGACTGATTTCTACAGTTTTAACTAACGAAGAGTTGGCTGTTTTTAAATATTGCCCCACAATCGATAACCCCGAAGATTACTCAAGAGCTATCTTACTTAATATCAGTGGGCGGCCGCGCGCTTCTGAGGATATTGATGGAGATGGTAAAGATGAACTTGCCAGTGCAAGCAATCATATCAGTTGTTCATAACTATACTTATTGATTAAGCCCCATCGATAAAATCTGGCAAACCGGCAAATTTCATCCATACTTATTGTAGCTTTTATTATGGATGATAATTATGCGATGTCTAAACGGATTTAACCTTCTGGAATTAACCATATCTGTTGCCTTGATATTAATTTTACTGTTAACAGGTATTCCAACCTTACAAGAAACTTTAATTCAAGCTCGGATCAACAATCAGGTATATAACTTATCTCAGGACATTTTGTTATCTCGCAACCACGCGATTCAATTTGAGACTCAAGTCGTACTCTGTCATATATCAAACTCAGGAGAATGTGATAACAATTGGAGCGATGGTTATAGTATTTTTATAGATGAAGACAGAAACCAAATCTATCAGGCTGAAACAGATAAAATGATTTTAATCCGGGATTATCACAGCTACTCTGACCTTATCACGTTTAGTGGTGGGGATAATATTCGTTATGATGCTGACGGCACACTCAATGGCCTAAGCGGCACTTTCCGGGCTTGCCCAGATAATGATAATGAAGAAGATTATGCAAGAGCTGTTATCATAAGTTTGAGCGGACGACCTAAGCTCTCACATGATTTAGACGGTGATGGTAAAGATGAAATTTATCACAATAATGATCATATCAGCTGCAGCAGCTAAAACGGCGTTTTTTTATCTAATAATCTGGCTTTATAAGAATTAAATTTTTGTCTGAAGGGGACACATTCTTCCACTTTAACAACGTTTAATTTAGTTTTTCCATCCGGTGCAAATGCACCATTTGATAAAAGTTTATTCGCAGCGTCTTTTGCTATTCCACTATCAATATTCGCCAATGCGACTTTTTTGGTTTTATCAGCTAACTCAACATAACACTTATAATCTTGCGCAAAAACAGAGCTATGATACAGAGCAATTATACTCACGCAGATAACCTTAAATTTAATCATAAAGTTTACTCCCGAATATCTAGTACCAGCAGGTACTGGTAGAATCACTGCCATCAGAGTCAGTCGAAGATTTTTGCCCCAAGTGATCTATGCTAATAGTGACACAGCTCGGATCGTTACTTGCCTGATTGGTTTTAGCAGTCGCTTTTAAGGTATAGCCCTGAGTCAAATCTGCCGTGTCAGCATCCACCACAGCAATCGTATACTGACCACTTTCAACAACATATGGGTCTGCATCCATGCCGAGTAATGTCATATCGCCGGCATAAGTAAACTGATCTGAAAAGTACTCTTCCTGACGGTTCACTATTCGGACTAATTCTCTCAATGCGTCACTTCGATAGCTCTGCGCGTAATAAGTGGTATAAGCCGGTACTGCAATAGCCGCCAATATACCGACAATTGCGACCGCAACCATAAGTTCAATTAGTGAAAATCCTGATTGTTTCATTCTTGTTCTGTCACTCTCTGATGTAATTTATAAGTCTTAAGACCAAAGTCCAGTGCGCCAGTTGAAGCTCGGGCTTTAATCACACCCGTGCCGTCTTCACCCTGTCCAACCCCAATAAAAGATAACAAACTCTCGCCATCTTCAGTTTCACCTGCATAAGTTACAGGTGTATCCGGAATGCGATTCCCCACATCCTTTTCACGCCACTCATAAACCTGAGTACCATAGCTTAAATCCATCGCATACAGCACACCGCCGCCGGCTTTAATTTCACAGGTATTAGAGAGTACCGAATCAGGCGGAGGTGTATAAGAAGTAAAATACGCGACGCCGGCAATGACTCGAGCTGAAGATAATGATTTCTCTCCTGTACGGGTTAAATCAATAAACCAGCCTTTTGCCGTCGATAAGCCATTAATAATAATATCATCCCGTTCAGAGTCATTGCTTGCACTGGTAAAAGGGTCGTCTGTCATGTCAAATAAATCATCTTCGGTAATGCCACTCCACGAAGGCGGCGTAGTGTAAGAATCGGTGATAATATTTCGATCCTGAATCAGATATAATTTGTTATTAACGCCTTGACCATTAGGATCGGCTCTGTCACCACTACCCAGTAAGATACCTTCATAGGGGATTTCTTTCGAAATAACGACCGAACTCGTTGTATCCCCATCATCTATGCTAACTAATTTTTTCTCTTTAAAGAAAGTGCGGACTACCGTCGGTTCATTAAAAAACTTTCGTTTGTCTGCAGTCGCTTCACCTGATAGGGTTGCTAACTTATAAGCGGTCCATTTACTCGTGTCTGAACTATATAAGTCCATACGCCATAAATTCCCCCCTAAATCTGACGCATATAAGCGATCAACATAGCCGTCAAAATCAGAATCTAAAGCAGACACTTTAGCAGGCATAGCATCGAGCATATTAACCACAGTATTGTTTGAAAGTGTGCTATCAGGTGTAAAACTCCAAAGTCTGGCACCGGTTTCAGCGTCAACAATGTACACTCCACGGCCCAAAGTATTAGCGGCGGTTGAATCACTATCATTAACATAGCCTGCGCCAAATATTAATACAGGTTTGGCATCACTGTGGCTGGCCATTTTAATATAAGCTATATTAGGTTGAGACCAGGATTGCCCCAGAGTTGGGAATTCACTACTGCCTCCGGTAATACTCCACATAAGACTCGGAGAGCTGGGGGTTGTGACATCAAATCCAAAATATTGATTACCCCCACGACGCATCCCTGTGTAAAGCCATACTTTATCACCCTCACCTATAACGCCATCAGTATCCTCAATATGCGCAATCGGAGAGCCGTCCATACCATAAACTTTGTTATCACCCGAATTGTTCTCTTTGAGGGTATAAATGTTACTAAATAGCGATTGTGGCATAAACGCCCAGTTTTCAACTATGCTGGTGCCTTGGTCATCAAACATATGTAAAAAGCCAGCATTGGTGCCAACAACTATTCTTAAATCCTGGTTATCCGCACTCGAGCCGCCATAGTTAAGTACTAAAGGTTTTGAGTGAAGCGGGTCACCGAATATATCCGTCCGGGTTGTTGTATTGGTGTCATTATCTTCATCATAAATATCTTCACCGCGGACCCACTTAATCATAGAGGCTGCGTCTTCGAAATCTAACTCAGAAGTCGGTACACCAAAAGCGGTAAGGATATCCGTATCGGATCCTGAGCCTGGAATATTTGTTTTTGTAAAAGACGCTAGTGTCGACGATGCTTTATCAAATTTAATATTCCTGTTCGCCGGGGTTACTGATGACAAATATTCTGCCACACCACCTCGATCAACATCATTACCGTCAGCACAACTGGTTAATTCACCTGTACACTGTGATGTCCCGCCCCAAAAAGTGTATGCAGAGCTAACAATGTTACCGTTGTTATCGATCGCATATACACCATTTTCATCTACAACTGCATTATTGGTGACTTTTAATTTTTTCAGATTACCTGGCCAGCGCGGGCCGTCATTTGGGAAAAACATTGAATAATAAACACTGTCCAGACTTCGGGTCTGATCAAAATTATTAGATGCAACAGAAGGCGAAGTGAACGAAGCACTCTCTTCTATGATACTCAACAGCGCTTTTTGTAATGCTGAGGCCAACTCACTGGGATCACTTGCAGCATAATAAGCGCCCTCGCCTTTTTCAGCTGTCTCAATTAGGATAGGTTCGGCATCAACAAAGGTAGTAACAGGTTCACCTGTATCCGGGTCTAAGGTAGGTTCAGGTAAAGCAAAGCCAATTGTATAAGTGACAACATGCTGATTGCCATCTAAGTTTGCATTTACATCATTATTAACCATCCAGTGCGAAAGTACCGGCAGATAGCTGTCTTGAGTCACATAATTTGTATTAGCACCGGGTAATGAAGCAATCGCACCATTAGCGTTACTATCTACGGTTGGCGCTCCATCAGTAATAATAATCACATAGCTCTCGTTACGGCAATTATTACCAAAGGGTGAAATATAGGTATTGGACTCTTCTGCTGTACTGTCTTTTTCGGGCAATATAACTGTATTTGGACTCCCTGTGCCATTCTCATTGCCATACTGCACTGACTCACCACCAAAATAACGATATGCCTCATATAAGGTTTCACATAATGGTGTATTGGTTTCTGCCTGAATATCACTGATAGTGTTTAATAAAGTATCGGTTTCAAGCGCTGTCCGCGTTTGTATTTTTGATACGATTCGACCACCATCATTGCTGCCCTCTTCTTCATGATTTAAGTTGAATAGCGCCAGTCCAAAATCAACATTTGCAGTCGCGTTGATAACAGAAGAAATCGCTTCCTGTGCAATCTCCAGTCGACTTTTTTCTTCAACATCATCAGAAGTATCTGAATAATCGGTTTCTGACGTTAACCAGTTCAGGTAATTACCTGAATATAATGTTACCGTGTTTACTTTTGAAAAATCGGCTTTATAGTCCGCATAATCTTCATGATCGGCTGGGAGGTGAGTAATCGCATCCCCACCGACTTTATATCCCTCAACCGGAAAGCCATCTCCAACCGGTGTGCCTCCACCATTTTGTGCGCCAAATTCTCCAGGGTTAGCCTGATCGCCTTTTAAGACATCACCAAGACATTCCATAATGTCAGTTGCATTCATACCATTATTTAAACGCAAACTTTGCCAGGTTAACTTGTCATTACCCGTACTGTAATACTCACCAACCCGGTCAGCATAAAATCCTTGCCCACCTTCAATCAGAGTGTAACCAAGGTAAGGGTTCACCCCATCAGCAGCCTCACTTTCTAAGGTATATCCGTTTTTTACAATTGAACTGTCTGCATCGTTTTCCCATAAACCGTAGAGCGGAATAAAGGATTGATTACAGGCGTTGATCAGCTCATTGAAACGTCTTTCATCATCCGGTACCGGTAGTTGCTCTAAACCAACAGCACCCACTGCAAAAAACACAGCTCTGTCATTAGCACCATTATCATAGAAACCATCGTAACTAACAGCCGGATCATAGCTCGATTTTACAGTTTCAGAGTTCGCCATACTGCCGGAGTTGTCAAAAATAATCAGTACCTGAGGCGCAGTTCCCACTCTGTCTGCAATACTCCGAACATAAAGGTCAATGTCTTCCGCATATGATGTATTTGGGTTTAATAAAGCAACCAGCAAGCTTAATTTGAATAAAGATTTTAATTGACTAACCATCTTAACTTTCCCCTGGAATCTGACTGGCTACGCCGGTAACAATTTCCGTACTTGCTTTGTTATTCCTGCCAAACTCATGTGTTGCTCTGATTTGAAAGCGATTACATCTAATATAAGAATCACTCGCTTCTGCCTGACTCATATGCGGACAATTAGTGGGTTCAGGTATTAGGGATTCACCTTCAGCACTTAAATTTTCAATGCTTAAATCAACAGCAGCAATATCAGAATTTAAGGTCAATGGATTTTTCCCGTCAAATTCGGAATTATGCGCTTTTTGCACAAATTCATCAGCACCACCAAGGCTCGCATTAAGTGAATTCTTTTTCACGACCGCAGCATGCGCCATTTTCGTATCCAGCGAGCTGTTATACATTAAAGTAACGGCCAAACCTGTCAGCACGACCATTAATACCAAAGCCACAGCAAGTGCCGCGCCTTGTTGTTTTCGATAAGCTAGCTTTAACTGCGCCACGAATACTCTCCTGCATTTAGTATACTCACGGTTTGAGTCATTAATACTCGCCGGTACTTATCATCAACCGTAACCGTATAACCACCTAAATCGTAGGTGTTCGTATTAGTTACATTTGAGCTAGGCCGGATAGCTCGAACCAACATATGAATTCTGACTGCAATAATGTCAAAGCCATCTTTTTCCCAATGCTCACGAGTCAAATTATCGGCCGGCTCGTAATAATTAACAATGCTGTCACCATCTGAATCAATGCCATACATAAACCCTAATCGTTCAATCCCTTCCACTAAACTATAAGCCTTTAACTTTGCTTGCGCGCCTGTATCCGATTCAGCCTTATACAGATATTTACGTCTGAGAACTGGAATAAGGTTATCGCCGCGGGTTTCTTCAGCGACATAATAAACATGATGTTGATACTCAGAGATTAAACCGTCTTCTAATGAAGGCGTTGGGTCCGAGCCAGCATAAAATACAGCTTGGTTTTCAGTAGAAATTAAATAAATTCGACGCCCATCTTCATTGCCAGAGATCACTTCCTGTCCCATTGCTCTTTTAACCTGAATAGCATCTGAGCCAGTTTTAGCATCTGATATACAATCACTGAATATATTGCTGCTCTCGACATTCATCCCCCACAGCGTTCTGAAATGAAAGTCACTATTCTCAATAAAAAATGTAGCATTGTTCATCCCACCGCCAATACAGTCGGTACCGGATATCGCCACTTTATTACCATCAACCGAATTGAGCGTCACCGCCTGCGTATCGGCCCCGCTTTGGTGAATTTCTTTTCCGGTATAGCGCCCTAAATAACCGCTCATCATAATATCGCGAGCTATCATAGACATGGCAATACGACCGTTTTCCTGGAGTTCACCACGTTGAACCGTATCATCAACGGTTTCATCTGATGCAATCAATAGCCCTATCACGCCACTGAAGATTAACAAACCGACAGCCATCACAACCATCAGCTCAGTCAGTGAAAATCCAGATATGGTTCGTCTTGCTTTTATCATCTCAGTCCCTAAAACATATATGAGGTGTAGCTCACCTGTCGCCGCTTATCGCCGGCATCACCACAAGCTTTTTCAAAATCGGTTTTATTGTCATTATCAGACGCGGCCGCATCAACCGTAGACTCACGAGATAACCAACTAATCACGACAGTTACTTCGCCGCCAACCGTCTGAATACAACCGGTAGGCTTTAATAACCCAACGGTCGATTCTTCTGAAGTTAAGCTGACCTGTCCTTTTTTTAACAACCAGTGCCATTGCAAGGTATCATATACGACTAATTCTGCGGGTGTGCAAGGTGTAGTAGAGAGACAGTTTTTTGTCGATTCTACCGAAAAAGCTGCAGTACCATAATCACTGCCCTGATAACTATCAATCAGAGTTTTATTCAGCCTCATCCTTTCCATAATATCATGCGCCATATACATAGCAGTCGAACGCTGACCGGCATCCACACTGTTGCGCTTAGCAGTCGCTTGTGTCGCAACTGCACCAGCAATGCCTATGGCTAATACCGCCATTGCGACTATCAGCTCTACAACTGTAAAGCCTGTTTGATGGCGTTTAGGACAACGCATTTGAATCATCCTTTTCTACAAGGGGTTGATATGCATTATTAAAACGCAATGACGACTTCACCTTAATCAGATGATGACTAAAAATATTCGATGGTTTTAACAAGCTATATTGAACACTTATAAAACTCAGGGGAATTTGATGTGTGGAAGTGTAACTATAAAAAAATGAGCTCATACTACAGCCCCTCATTCTCTACCTATTTCTTGAGTATAAGCGATTAATGAGAGACTGCAAAAGTTAGCTTAACATTTGAACGTTTTTTTTGAAAAAATCGCCTATCTGAGCTCTGCAGGTAAAGAAAATACGACATTTTCTTCGATACCAGAGTTTTCCTGAACGGACTGACCACCTAAAGCTTCCAAGCGTGCAACTACTTGCTTAACTAAAACTTCGGGTGCGGATGCGCCTGCTGTGACCCCAATTGAATTTACGTTTTCAAGCCAAGCCGGTTGAATATCATCAGCGGTATCAATTAAATGCGCAGCGCATCCCATCTTTTCAGCTAACTCACGTAAACGATTTGAGTTTGAGCTATTTTTAGCACCGACAACCAAAACAACATCATTGGCAGCCGCGAGCGCTCTAACTGCATCCTGACGGTTTTGAGTGGCATAGCAAATATCGTCCTTGCGCGGACCATTAATATTCGGGAATTTAGCTCTCAGCGCATCAATTACATCCGCAGTATCGTCAACAGACAAGGTCGTTTGCGAACAGTAATACAGATTTTCAGCATCTTTCACTTCGAGTTCCTGAACATCCTCAGCCGACTCAACTAAATAAATCCCGCCTTCAGGGTTAGAATATTGACCCATGGTGCCTTCCACTTCCGGGTGGCCATGGTGACCAATTAATATACACTCGACCCCTTTGCGGCTCGCACGCGTCACCTCCATATGAACTTTAGTCACTAACGGACAAGTTGCATCAAAAATTTTTAAGCCTCGCTCTTTAGCCCGTTGGCGAACAGCCTGAGAAACCCCGTGCGCACTGAAAATCACTATACTGTCATCCGGAATCTCATCCAACTCATCGACGAATACAGCACCACTTTTTCTTAATCCATCTACAACATATTTATTATGAACCACTTCATGGCGCACATAGATAGGCTTTTCAAATAATTCTAAAGCGCGTTCTACGATACTGATTGCACGGTCAACACCCGCACAAAAACCTCGGGGATTAGCTAACTGAATCTGCATAATTCACCTATTTTAAAATTAGTTGACCGAAATGATTTCAACATCAAATTCGACGGTTAAACCCGCAAGAGGGTGATTAAAATCAACGGTCACTGAATCACCTGCAACTTCACGAATAATACCCGCTATCTCTTGTCCGTCCGGTTGAGTAAAAGCAATTATTTCACCAACAGCAGCCGGTGCTTCAGCTGTAAATTTATTTCGGTCAAGGTAATAAATATTATCCGGATTCGGTTGCCCAAATGCATCTTCAGGTGCCAGTTTAAAAGTCCGCTGCTCACCTTCCGACAAGCCTAGCAAACATGATTCAAAATTTTCTGTTAATGAACCATCACCTATTGTCAGCTTGGCTGGTTTATCATGTACCTTAGTGCTTTCAGCCGCAGAACCATCTTTGAGTCTGATCGCAAAATGCATCACGACTTGACTGTTTTTATCAATAACTTTTTTCATGACGCTTTATTCTGCTCCGGATTTTCTTTGTTGATAAAAGAATCTAGCAGGATGAAACCAGCACCAATGACTATGCCCATATCCGCTACATTAAATGCCGGCCAGCGACCATAAAAAGGAATGGTAAAATCAAGAAAGTCGATAACATAACCGTAAGCGATGCGATCGTACAAATTGCCAATCGCGCCACCTAAAATCAAATTAAAACCAACCACTAAAGCGGTTTTGTTTTTTGCAGTTTTGCTTAACCAATATGAAATCAAAACAACTGCGACGACCGCAATACCGGTGAAAAACCATCGCTGCCAGCCACCGCTATCAGCCAAAAAGCTAAAAGCGGCACCATGGTTTCGAACATAAGTTAAATTAAAAAAATCGGTAATAACCTTGCTGTCATATAGCTCAAATTGCTGAATGACAGCTATCTTAGTCGCCTGATCAATAATTAACACCAAAAGTGCTAACCATATCCACGCCAGGCCAGTTTCGGTAAATAATTTTTTCATTAAGCAAACTGGCGAACTTCACCAGCCCCTTCAATGTTAGTCACGCAACGGCCACAAATTGTCGGATGCGCTTCATTTTGGCCAACATCATCCCTGTGATGCCAGCAGCGGTCACATTTAGCTCCATCAGCACTGCTTATGCTGATTTTTAAGCCTTCCAACTCAGTTGTTGCTGCATCTTCAGGTGCTTCTGTTATGGGTTTCACCACGGCTTTTGAAGTAATTAAAACAAATCTTAACTCATCTTCCAATAAAGCTAACTGTGCAAGCAATTTGTCATCAGCATACAAAGTCACTTCAGCTTCCAATGATGCACCCACAACCTCTTCCCGGCGTGCCGTTTCTATCAGACGATTCACTTCGTCTTTAACGGCCATTAATTGACTCCAAAGCGCATCATTAAACTGAGCGCCCTCAGCTAATGGGGCTAATTGATCAAACCAGGTTTGGGTAAAAATAAATTCGTTATCTTTTTTGCCCGGCAGAGCCTGCCAAATTTCTTGTGCAGTAAAACTTAAAATGGGTGCCATCCAGCGAGTCAGTGCTTGTGCAATTAAATATAAGGCTGTCTGACATGAGCGACGCGCATTGCTGTCAGCTTTTGCTGTATATTGTCTGTCTTTAATCACATCCAGATAAAAACTACCCATATCAATCGAGCAGAAATGCATCAATTTTTGCACAACAACCAGAATCTGGTATTCATCGTACGCGGCTTTAATTTCAGCCTGAATTTCGTATGCTTTAGCAACAGCCCACCTATCCAGTTGCACCATTTCATCTAACGCGACCATATCTGTTTCGGGGTTAAATCCGTTCAGGTTGGCCAATAAAAAGCGTGATGTATTACGAATACGGCGATAAGCATCCGCCGAACGTTTGAAAATCTCATCAGATACTGTGATATCTGCTGTGTAGTTTGCAGAAGCTATCCATAAACGTAAGATGTCAGCACCAAACTTACCCATAATTTGCTGTGGGCTAATTGTATTACCTAGTGATTTTGACATCTTTTTACCGTCTTTATCGACAGTAAAACCATGCGTCAATACTTGTTGGTAAGGCGCTTGTTCTTTCATTGCTATGCCTGTCATCAGAGACGACATAAACCAACCTCTGTGCTGATCTGAACCTTCTAAATACAAATCAGCTTGCTTTTTACGGAAGGTATCACGTGCGTCAACAACACAAGCGTGAGTCACCCCTGAATCAAACCAAACATCCAGCGTATCAGCGACTTTGACATACTGTCCGGCATCTTCACCAACCAGGTCTTCAGCTGTCATATCAAACCAAGCCTGAATCCCTTTTTCTTCAACCGCTTTAGCAACTTTTTCAATAATCGCGATGCTATCAGGGTGCAATTCACCGGAATCTTTATCAATTAATAACGCTATGGGTACACCCCAAGTACGCTGACGAGAAATACACCAATCGGGACGACCTTCAACCATATTGCTGATGCGGCCTTCACCCCATGCCGGAATAAATTTAGTTTCTTTAATCGCAGCCAGAGAATCTGAACGTAAACCCGCTTTATCCATGGCGATAAACCACTGAGGTGTCGCACGGAAAATAATGGGCGTTTTGTGACGCCAGCAGTGCGGATAACTATGCTCATAGGCATGATGATGTACTAAAGCACCTTTCTCTTTTAATAAATCAACAATAACCGGGTTGGCTTTAAGAACGTGCTGACCTGCAAATAACGGAGTCCCCTCAAGATATACACCATTTGCGCCAACCGGGTTAGCCACTTCCAAATCATATTGTTTACCGACAACAAAATCGTCCTGACCATGACCAGGTGCAGTATGCACACACCCGGTACCGGATTCTGTCGTCACATGCTCACCCAGAATCACTGGCACAGTAAAATCATAAAACGGATGTTGGGCTTGGGCGTGCTCTAACTCAGCACCTTTACAAAAACCAAGCGCATGATAATGCTCAAAACCAAACCTATCCATCGCAGACTGAACTAAATCGGACGCTAAAATTAAACGCTCACTTTTATCGCCGTTTTCAACCTGCACTAGGGTATATTCCAGTTCAGGGTGGATAGCAACGGCTCGGTTTGCCGGTAATGTCCATGGCGTAGTAGTCCAAATAACCGCTGAAATAGGACCCTGACCTTTTTTCCCTTCCGGATGATTAAACTTATCCGCAATGGTTTCATCAACCAAAGTAAAACGGACATCAATGGCAGGTGACTGTTTATCTTTGTATTCGACTTCGGCTTCTGCTAACGCAGAACCACAATCCGTACACCAGTGAACTGGCTTAAAGCCTTTCTCTAAATGGCCATTTTTAACGATTTTACCCAGTGAACGAATAATATTGGCTTCAAACTGAAAATCCATTGTTAAATAAGGATTATCCCATTCGCCCAAAACACCCAAGCGAATAAAGTCTGCTTTCTGACCTTCAACCTGTTTGCTTGCGTACGCACGGCATTTTTCTCTGAATTCAGCTGCGCTCACTTTGTGGCCGGGCTTTCCAACCTTTTTCTCAACCTGAAGTTCAATCGGAAGACCATGACAATCCCAACCTGGGACATAAGGCGAGTCAAACCCTGATAAGGTTTTTGATTTGATAATAATATCTTTCAGAACTTTGTTAACAGCATGGCCCAAATGGATATCGCCATTGGCATACGGAGGGCCATCGTGCAAAATAAATTGTTCGCAGTTTTCGCGCGATTTACGCACCGCCTGGTATAAACCCGCTTTTTGCCAGCTTGCCAGCATTTTAGGTTCACGCTTAGCTAAGTCGCCTCGCATTGGAAATTCAGTATTGGGTAGGTTTAGCGTATGTTTATATTCACTCATTGCCTTGCTGTATTCCTGCTAATCAGATCGTTTGATTTATTTAATTTCGTTCACTCAAGCTATAAAAAATTGTTTTGCAGCCTGAGCATCTAATTCTATTTGGTGCTTTAAAGCCTGAAATGATTCAAACTTTTTTTCATCTCGTAACTTATGGCAAAACACAACTTCAATCCGCTTCTGATATAAATCACCCTGATAATCAAAAATATGGACTTCCAGCTGATTTTGTTTGCCCGCCACTGTTGGCCGATATCCAACATTAGCAACCCCAGGGTAGCTTTGTCCATCAAACTTCACTTTGACAACAAATACGCCTTGCACGGGTGAAACCTTGCGGTTTAATAAAATATTTGCGGTTGGAAAACCGATCGTCCGGCCTTTTTTCTGGCCATGTATTACAGTTCCCCAAACACTATAGGGGCGTCCCAGTAATTCCTGCGCCAGACCAAACTCATTGTTAGCGATAGCCTGACGAATAGCCGTACTGCTGACTCTTTGCCCGTCAACCTGACAGCTGCGAGTATCTTCAACAGTAAAGCCGTATTGTTTGCCTAATTGTTGTAACAGAGCAAAATCACCCGCTCGTTTGCAACCAAACCGAAAATCATCACCGATAACAATATGTTTTACCCCTAGCTTCTTGACCAGTAATTCACTGACAAACTCAGCAGCGGATAAATGGGCTATTCTAGGATTAAACCGAACGCATAATAAACGGTCGATCGATTGTGATTTTAATAACTGGTATTTTTCACGCCAGCGAATTAATCTGGCCGGTGCTAAATGAGGACACAAAACTTCAACTGGCTGAGGTTCAAATGTCATCACCAGTGAAGGCAAAGACAACTCTGCAGAGCGTTGTTTAACCTGAGCTAAAACAGAAACATGCCCTAAATGCACGCCATCAAAGTTACCTATCGTTAAAACGCAGCCCTGATGTTTAGCTTTTAAATTGTGAATACCTCGGATTAACTCCATGCGCAACCGTCACTAACAAAAAACGCGGGCGATTATATACCCAAACAAGGTTCAATTGCGAGTCTTAGCCCTCGCGCAATACTGACTAATTTAATGTGAACGAATATCAGACAGTTTAACCCTTAAAATAACTAAAGTAAGTAAATATCCAGTCGCGCCAGCTACAATTAACCCAATTAAGTAAGCAATTCGATACTCTAATGTCATTTGAGCCCACTGCGCAGATTCAGGCTGCAGGTAATATAAACATAAAAACATCAAACCTGCGGCCATTACAACTTTAATCAGCAACTGAAAAGTAGCTTGAGAGAACTGATAAACACCACACTTTTTCAAAGCAAAATATAACAAACTGGCATTAAACAAGGCAGAAAGGCTGGTTGCCAGAGCTAGACCCGCATGTGCCAGCGGGAAAATCAAGATGATATTAAACACCATATTGGCAAGCATAGCCTGAATACCAATCCGGACCGGGGTTTTAGTATCCTGCCGAGAGAAAAAACCGGTCGCCAATACTTTTATCAACATAAAAAACAATAAGCCGGCTGAATAAGCCATCAGGCTCAGTTTACTTTGAGCGGCATCCAACGCGGTAAACTCACCACGCATGAAAAGCACCATAAGCATAGGTTCAGCCAGAGCCATTAACCCCAGCGCGGATGGAACACCAAGTAAACAGACCATGCGAATCCCCCAGTCCATGGTATTTTTAAACCCTTTACTGGTTGCGGTCACGTGATCTTTTGATAACTGAGGCAAAATGACAGTCGCGATTGCAATCCCAAAAAGTCCTAACGGAAATTCCAATAACCGGTCTGAATAATACAACCAACTGATCGAACCATTTTGTAAAAAACTGGCCAGTACAGTATCAAACAGCAGATTGATTTGGCTAACAGATACCCCAAACAAAGCGGGTAACATTAACAGCCGGATTTTTTTAACGCCGGGATCATTCCAACCCCATTTAGGCCAGGTAATCACCCCGGCTTGTTTTAAAAAAGGAAGCTGGAACAAAAGCTGGAACATACCACCAAAAAAGACCCCCCAAGCTAATGCAAATGCAGGTTCTTCAAATTGATCCGCAAACCCGATAGCAGCCGTTATCATGGCCACATTCAGCAAAACAGGTGTAAAAGCTGCGGCACCGAATTTGCCCCAAGTATTCAGCACGGCACCGGAAAATGCGGTTAATGCGACAAAAAATAAATAGGGGAACGTAATCTTAAGCATCACACTGGCTAATTCGTATTTTTCTGCCTCTGCCCCGCCCTGCAGATAATCAATAAACCAGCCGGTACCAAATAACATAATGACAACCGGAGAAGCCACCACACCTAAAACGGTCGTCATTAATAAAATACAGCCCAGAGTACCGGATACTCTGGCAATTAATAAATGCGTCTCATCTAAACTTTTATTTTCTTTGTATTCGGTTAACACAGGGACAAAAGCCTGCGCAAACGCCCCTTCAGCAAACAACCTACGCAGAAAGTTAGGAATTTTGTTGGTCAGGATAAAAACATCCGCAGCTGCACCGGCCCCTAATAAATTAGCAATCACAACATCGCGGACCAAGCCTAACACTCGTGAAATCAACGTCATCGCGCTAAATAATAGTCCTGACCTTAATAAACTCTTAGACAAACTAATTTCCTTTAATCAATTTAGGTAACTTCAAAGTTGAGGATAAAATGAAAAAAATCGCTAATTTACTTTCGAAAGCACCAGAAAAACGTTAGAATCTGCGGCCAGCGAGTATACCTTTTTGTTCAAATATTAAAACCGTATTTGTAACAAGAACAAGATACGAGTTAAAGATGTGTTCGAGAAACCTGAAATTCATAAGAAAATCGCACTAATTCACTGTCAAAGTGTATTTTTTGTCCTAAAGCGATTGACTTTCATTGAAATTACAGGCATATTCTCGCGCCTTTAGATAAGGGTAATCCCGGATTTTCGAGTATTTAGGAGTTTAGTTTTGGCTAACATCAAGTCTGCTAAAAAGCGCGCGGTTCAAGCCGAGAAAAGTCGCCAGCACAATGCAAGCCGTCGCTCAATGATGCGTACGTACTTAAAAAAAGTTGTTGCCGCTATTGAAGCTGGTGACAAAGAAGGCGCAACTGCTGCTTTCCAAACAGTACAACCAATTATAGATCGTTTTGCATCTCGTGGTTTAATCCACAAAAATAAAGCTGCACGTCATAAGAGCCGTTTATCAGCTCAGATCAAAGCTTTATAAGATCAGTTTTACGTTTAATTCGTAAAATAAGTTCAAATACAAAAAACCAGACATTCAAGTCTGGTTTTTTTTTTATTTAAATTCAATCTATAAAAATCTGCCACCTTATTCTGCTATCGCATACTCAGCAGAAGTAACCTTGAGCCAAGCTAAAAAGGCTTCGGATTCCATAGGTTTAGCAAATAAATACCCCTGATAGTTAACACATCCCATAGCGCTTAATGCCTGCTTTTGCTCTATCGTTTCAACCCCTTCAGCAATAACATGTAAACCCATATGTTTGGCTATCGCAATCATAGATTCAATTAAAGGTTGTGGCGTATGGCCATCAACTTCATCTACAAAAGCTTTATCGATTTTAATTTCATCTAATGGCAAATCTCTTAAGTAAGACAATGAAGAATAACCCGTGCCAAAATCATCCAGTGCAATTTTAAACCCCAGCAGCCTAAGATCAGACAGTTTTTGTCGAGTTTGTTCGATATTTTGCAATAAGCCAGTTTCAGTTAACTCCAAGGTTAACTGGGTTGGCAATACTTGATAAGCAGACAAAATACCTTTAACTTTTTTGACAAACTCAGGATCAGAAAATTGCCAAGCAGATACATTCACTGACAATTGTAAATCCGGATATTGCTGACGCCATACATGAAGCATATCGATAGATTGACTCAAAACCCAATCACCAATAGAATGAATTAAACCACTCTCCTCAGCAATCGGAATAAAAGTTGCAGGTGAGACAAAACCAAATTTCTCATTATGCCACCTTAACAAGACTTCTGCGCCATAACATAAACCCTGACGGTCAACCTGAGGCTGGAAATAAAGGCTTAATTCGTCTTTATCAATTGCATAACTGAGTTCAGCTTCAATTTCCACCCGCTTATCAATTTTTTTCTGAATGGATGGACTAAATAACTGACATTGATTTCGGCCTGCCTCTTTTGCCTGAATTAACGCGGTTTCAGCAAATCTTAAAATATCTAATCTATTTGTCGCATGTTTTGGAAATAAACAAATACCAATACTGGCCTGGGCATTAACAATGCGCTCACCAATTTGAATGGGTTCAGATAAAGCCAGAATGATTTGGTTCGCCAGATTGACAGCAAACTCAGATATATCATAGTGAACTCTCTCGGGCTGAAAGTCAGTCACAACAACAAACTCATCACCGCCATACCGGGCAATTAATCCTTGATCATTAAATTGGCTTAACTTATCACCTACGGCTCGCAATATTTCGTCTGCGATATCATTGCCTAAAGAATCATTTAAATATTTAAAGTTATCTAAATCAACCAGCAATAACGCCTGCTGATTCACCGCATCCGCCTTATCAACCAACCGACTCAGCTCCGCCAAAAAGGCTGCCCGGTTCGGTAAATTCGTCAGATAATCGTGATACGCCATTTTGCGAATGTCAGATTCAACTTGATTTTTATTCACCTCAACCATAATCCGGGAAGCAAAAATCTCTAATACTTCTGCCGATCTGGGGTTTATCGCCAAAGGCCTCTGGTTTAATACAGCTAATATACCAACCGGTGTATCACCGTTAAATATAGAAGTGCCGATATAACCTTCAATCGCTAAATCTTTTAATAGTTGATCATTCGGGAATTTACGCTGGATTTGCTCGGTAAAACAACAGACACGATTACCGACCACTTTTTCACAGGGCGTGCCCGTCAGTTGATAGCTGAAATTATCAATAATGGAGCCATTTTCTGCACAGGCTATGGTAGTCACTGAATCTCTTTTTTCATTAAACAAACCAATTAAGGCATACTTAGAATTAAAGATTTCATTTAAACTAATAACCAGTTGCTCAAATATATTCGTTCGGCCTTTTATACTGACACCCTGAGCAATTTGTTTTAATGTTTTTTCTATAAATTGCTCATGAGTCACATCTTTTGCGCGCATGCAATAACCAATTGGCAGGCCATTCTGATCATACATAGAAAACAAATAAACCTTTAACCAAGTTGCACATTTTATGCTCTCGAATAAAGACTTAAAGCCAGATGTAACTTTTAATGGGTCAAGTTGAATTTCGGTTTCAGCGAACTCAATCGTCTGCTGATTTGCCGCACATAATTTTTTAATTTCATCAAGCAAGTTAATATCACGCTTTGTTAAATCTTCCCCCCAGAAAGATAAACTTGCCGGATTAGAACTCTGTACTTTGCCTTGTAAAGATAACACTAGCGTTGCCATTGGATCCTGATCAACGATTTGTATTAACTTATATTGTTCAGATTCTGCTTTGAGTCTTTTTTGTGCTTCCCGAGTTAGCGAGCGCGTTTTTTCAACCAGAGCTTGGTTAGATTTTTTAAAAGCTATGACTATCGCAAAACACATAATCAAAAGCAGCGCAATAAAACCAAATCCAGCAATATTCAATGTTGCTTCATTTTGTGCCCGACCTAAACGAGTTAGCACAACTGTATAAAATTGGATCAGCAAATAAATAAATAAAAGACTTCCGGTTAAACGACTTTCAAAACGATATATTTTTACCGACCAGAACGCACAAAAGACAAAGGTTGCGGATAGAAAAGCGAACCAAATATAACTCCACAAATGGCTGCTATCTCCCGCATGGATATATAGAGTTTCATGGGCAAGTGTCAGCGTCTGAATATGAGTAATATCCTGATAGACCAACCCGTGTGGTAACATCCAGTTGAGAATGAACAAAGTTGCCGTTATACAGGCATAAAAAGCCAGAATATTTTGAAAATGCTTAGGTTTAATAAAACTACTAAAGAGTAGGTATAAACATACAGGAAAAATAACCCCTAATGACACCAGACATTTTTCATAAAACAGGGTCAGCGTCAAATCAGGCTCAAGCTGTTGAATCGCGACCAAGGCCTGATAGGAGCCTACTAAGACACATAATAAAAACAACGCACCGGTTTGTTGTTTTTTGGGTAAAATAAAAGAAAGTAATAAAAAGGTCAGGCCCGCTAATAAAGCCATACCGGAAGAGACAAAATACCAAGGGGTAACCCAGCCAAAATCTATCCACATAGTTCCATGGCTCCAAACGAGTTGTTATTTCCTTTCATTCACTATACCTGATCGGCAGATTCTTAGCCGTTTGTTAAACACTCAGTTTCAGCTTAAAAATAAGCGATAAAACTGGCAATCATAAGTTGAAACTGCTCTAATACTGGGTTTACTAAAATAACTGAACCTTATTCAATTTATGCCAACCAAAATAAAACGTTTTTGTTTGCTGATTTTAATTCCATTTATGGCAATGGCCAAAGTGGAAGCAGCTCCGATAATAAAAAATAAAAATCTAGAGCAGTTAAAACAATCCGCGCTGGCTGATGACTATGCGTATTACGTGGCTGAGGCATTAACGACTGAGTTTGGTGCCAGACAGTCAGGTACAGATTCAGAGTTACAGAGCATAGACTGGCTTGCGCAAAAAATGCAAGAGCTTGGATTAAAAAATGTTCAGAAACAGACGGTCAAAGTCAGAAACTGGAGACGCCACTCGGCTTCAGCAGTTGTAACGGCTCCTTATAAACATAACCTGGTTACAGTTTCTCTCGGAGGTTCTGTACCTACGCCACCGGAAGGTATTACAACTCAGTTAGTCCGGTTTAATTCAATTGAAGAATTACGCTCAGCTAAACCCGAAAATGTTCAAGGCAAAACGGTTTATTTAGCTAAACAATTAAAACAAGTTAGTGAGCTATCAAGCGATTATCTGGATGCGTTAAATGCACGCCAGCAAGGCGCTATTATCGCAGCTCAACTCGGCGCCAAAGCCATTTTACTGCGCTCTCTGACCACCCTGAATTCGCGAATTGCACATACAGGTGCAGTTTTATATCAGGCTGGTGTCAATAAAATTCCGGCTGCTGCTATTTCCAGTGTTGATGCGGATTTACTCGACAGACTCTTCACCAAAAATTTGCCTGTAGAACTCACTCTGAAATTAAATAACACAGAAACTGACTGGCAAAACAGTTACAACTTATACGCTGATATCATAGGTCATGAGCAACCCAAAGAGTATGTATTATTAGTTGCTCATATCGACTCCTGGGATTTAGGGACAGGTGCGCTGGATAATGCAGCCGGTGTCGGTATTATGCTAGCCACTATGCGTCAACTCTTACAATTAGAATCAGCGCCCAAACGCAGTATTCGGGTACTGTTTGTTACGAATAGTCAGTTTAATCAAACCGGCATGCAAACCTACATCAAATCACATCAAGCAGAGCTAAAAAATATCGTTTCAGTCAGTGAATCCGATCTGGGGGCTGACTTTATTCATCGCCTGGACAGCAAGGTCAACCCGGCACAATTGGCCGAGGTGGATTATATTCATACGCTAGTAAGCGATCTGCAAATTGAACGAGGCCACAATGATAGTAATGGTAGTACAAACAGTAAACACTTACTGACTAATGATGTACCTGTGTTCAACTGGGTTCAGGACAGTAGTGAATACTTTAAATACCTGCATTCAGCCAATGATACTTTCGATAAAATCAAACTGGAATCTCTGCAACAAAATGTTGCCGTCTACAGCTTATTCGCTTATGTTGTAGCTAATTCGAATATCAACTTTCGACATTCTCCGGAACAAGATTAAAGTAATCCAAGAGTAAAAAATGAGTCAAAAGCAAAGGTTACTGGACAAGGAAAGCTACCAAAAGCAGCTGAAACAAAAGCAGCAAAAAGCAGCAATTGAGCGCCAGCAAGCGTTAATCAAACAAAAAATGGCGCAAATACAAGCTCAGTCAGAGGGTCAGCCGGAAAACGATCAGGCACTTAAGGTTGTCAAACCTAAAAGCAAAGTAAAACCCTACTTGTTTATTCTAATTTTATTGGTGCTGGCTGTATTGCCTTACCCTAAAGTGATTGTCTATGAAAAATTGGGCGTAGTTGCCGAAAGCATTTATATACCCAGTAGATTTGGCAGTCAGGACTTTATTCTGGACAGTCATTATCAGATAAATCTGGATGCTCAGCAACGTTGGTTATATCTGTGTGATAACCAAAACCTCAAACAATGTACACGTTATGATGTGGTAGAGGTAAAAGGTTTTTTTGCTGCGGTTAAACTATTCTTTACGGGTTCTCATTAGAAGCCTCTGTTTTCTGCATCAGTTATCTGAGAAAGCGGATGCAGACAAGGCTTCTCGGTTTTTTCTCTCATACTCCCCCCGACTCATTCGCGCGCTAAAGCATTCATTGAATGTTCATTAAATAGTCAATTTAGTTTAACCTTAAATCGCCATTCTGTTTGTGACTCTTTAAAAAGGACAACTTTATGGCTTCACAAAGTTTTCACTACAAATCCGTTTGGCTATCCGATCTACATCTTGGCAGTAAAGACTGCAAAGCTGACTACCTGCTGGATATGTTAGCTAAAACCCAATGCGAAACCCTTTATTTGGTCGGTGATGTAATTGATATTTGGGCACTTGAACGAAGATTTAACTGGCCGGAAAAGCATAACAAAGTTGTCGATGCCTTAATCAAAAAAGCTCAAACCGGTACCAAGGTCATCTATTTACCCGGCAATCATGATGAGAAAGTCAAAAAATATATCGGTATGACCTTCGCTGAAGTCGAGATTAAACAAGAAGTTATACACACCACAAGCTCAGGTCAAAAAATGTTGATCACTCATGGGGATGTATTTGACGGTGAGGTCTGCTTGGGTAAGTGGCAATCCGTACTAGGTGATCTACTGTATGATTTATTGCTGTTTTTAAACCGTTGCTGCTTTAGTCTGCGAAAGCTGTTTGGTTTTGGATACTGGTCTTTAGCCGGTTATATAAAAAGCCGGGTAAAAGGCGCAAATGAAGCCATTTATCGTTATAAAAAAGCGGCGGTAAACTATGCTAAACACAAAGGCGCAGATGGCATTATCTGCGGACATATACATCAGCCAGATGTCGAAATACTGGATGGTTGTTTGTATTGTAACGACGGAGACTGGATAGAAAATTGCACGCTTCTGGCAGAAAACCTCGACGGTTCGATTGAGTTAATTTACTGGACTGAAACGATACAATCACTCACCCAATTCGAACAACCTCAGGATTCGCCAGGCCAACAGGCCGCCTGAATACAGGTCTACATGAAATAACCTGACACAATACAGAGTCAGCATTTATGACATATTACTGACATAAATCTGGCATCTGTGTTTAATAATCTGGCAGTAGACTTCGGGTGAGATTAACCTGGAGTGCCAGACACATGTTTACTGTTGATGAAGTTATAGAAAAGAATTTACCCCAACTGCAAAAACACCCACTGCTCAGCAATGTAACTAAATTTGCGTTACGACGGCTTTTACATGAACGCGAATTTATTGAGTTTGCAGAAGAGTACCCTCACCTAACCGGCTTAGACTTTGTAGAACAGGTACTTGATTATTTCGACTTCAGTTATACGATTTCAGACCGGGAACTCGAGCGAATCCCCAGTCATGGGCGTTGCATTATTATCGCCAACCATCCAATCGGTTCATTAGATGGCCTTGCTCTGATTAAACTGGTGAGTGAAGTCAGAAAAGATTTTAAAGTGGTTGCCAACGAGCTTCTGATGACTGTAGAACCTCTGCAAAAGTTGTTGTTACCTGTCAATAATATGGGCGGACGTACCGCTCGCGAGAATATCAGAGGCATTCAAAATTACCTCAGCAATGAAGGCGCTGTCATTATTTTCCCGGCTGGCGAAGTATCCCGGTTAAAACCTTCAGGCATTAAAGACGGTCGCTGGAACGGTGGATTTTTAAAGTTAGCTCAAGCCACACAAACCCCCATTTTACCCATGTATGTTCAGGGAAAAAACTCTTACAGTTTTTATCTGTTATCCATGCTGTATAAACCTTTATCCACCCTGTTTTTAGTCAAAGAAATGTTTAAACAACAGGATAAAAGCATGCCGGTCCGGGTCGGTGAATTAATTCCGCATCAAAGTTTTAAAGGCATACAGCTCACGAATAAAGAAAAAATTCGCCTGTTTCAAAGACACCTTTACCGAATTGGTAAACAGAAAAAAGGCTGCTTTATTACAGAAAGCGCAATAGCCCGCCCTGAGCCGAGAGAAGAGCTAAAACAGGCCCTGTCACAATGTGAGCTGATTGGTCAGACTCAGGATAAAAAAGATATCTATTTATATCAATTTTCTGACAGCTCCCCCATTATGCGTGAAATCGGGCGACTTAGAGAAGTTGCTTTCAGAGCGGTTGGTGAAGGTTCGGGCGCACGCCGGGATATAGATAAATACGATGCTTATTATGAACACCTTATATTATGGGATGAAAAAGCTTCAGAAATAGTGGGGGCTTATCGGCTTGGGCATACTCAAAAGATTGTCGACCGCCACGGCCAAAAAGGTCTGTATACAGACTCTTTATTTAATTACGGCAGTCAGATGAGACCTTATTTCAGTCAGGGGCTAGAACTTGGCCGCAGCTTTGTTCAGCCTAAATACTGGGGCATGCGCAGTTTAGACTACTTATGGTACGGCATAGGAGCTTATTTAAAACAAAACCCGGAAATACGTTTTCTGTTTGGTCCGGTGAGCATGAGCAATACCATGCCAAAAGCGGCAAAAGATTTAATGGTATATTTTTATAAACTCTACTTTCAATCCAATTTTGATTTAGCCAGTTCAAAGCGCCCATACCAGATTTCAGAAATTGTCTTAAATGAGCTAAAACAGGCTTTTTCCGGTGAGGATTACAAACAGGATTTTATGAAGTTAAAATCTATGCTGGCTAATATGGGGACCAGTGTTCCAACGTTATACAAACAATACAGCGAACTTTGTGAACCCGGCGGCGTCGAGTTTTTAGATTTTGGTGTAGACCCGGATTTTGCCGATTGTATAGACGGCTTAGTACTGGTTGATATTCATAAACTAAAACCCAATAAAAAGACAAGATACCTGGGTTAACTAACCAACATTCATCACTCACCTGCCAGTGATGAATGTTTTATTTTTTATACCCGAATGTTATCCGTAAACCTGTCACAAAACACTAAATATATCAGCTTGCTAAATTCATAACCGCTTGTGAAAGCGAATCGGGCGTGAGAGAATCTGCGCTTATTTTTATTCAGTCAAAGCCTTATCTATGCCAAGTTACTTTAACCTTTTAAAGTCTGTTAGTTTATTGGTTCCATCTATGCTGCTCAGCGCCTGCAGCTTAACGTCACAATCTCAGGTTCAAACTCAGGCTGTGACCAATGAAATCAAACAAACCGTCACTGATCAAATGGCTCAATTTGAAACCCGGTTACTCGGACAATGTCAGCAGCAATTAGCTGAACTGGATACTAAAATATCCGCTCAACAAGTTCAAAATAAACAAATTTTACAAGCAACGTCACAACTTGAAAGCCAGCTCAAAAAGCATCAGGTGGCGCCTCACACAAATAAAGTATCCTGCCCCGAACCGAAAGTGGTTGAACCTAAACTCAATGGTAAAATCATTGTGGGTGAACTTGAATGGGTTTATTTCCCTATTGTTGATGAGCATTTTAAAGCCAGAGTTGACTCAGGTGCGACAACTTCTTCATTAAGCGCAAAACATATCGTTGAATTTGAACGTGATGGCGAAGAATGGGTGCGCTTTCAACTGCTGCATCAGGTAACAGACTTAGATGGTCGTGAAATTGAAGCCAAAATCGAAAGAACCGTGCGAATTCGTCAATCAACCAGTGATAAAACCGAGCGACGTCATGTGGTCAAACTCAGTATTCACTTAGGCTCTCTACACCAGATGGCAGAATTTACGCTGGCAGACCGTTCAGATATGGATTATCCCATTTTGTTAGGTCGTGAATTTTTACAGGATTTAACACTTATTGATGTGGGTAGAACTTTTATCCACCCAAAATACAAAGCTAATGGAAATAAATAATGACTCGCTCAAAAATTCCGTTTTACTTTTTAATTGCGGTATTAATTACAATTGGTTTGGTATTATCCATTTTTCGCCATATTGAATATCAGGTCCCCTGGCTGCCTGGCGAAAAGTCAACGATTTGGTCTGTTGAAGCCAGAGTCGAATTTGATGCTTTAGGTGATGCTGTAAAAGTAAACCTAGCCCGGCCACAAAACCAGGCCGGCTTTACACTGATAAACGAAAGCACCGCCTCCCCTGGCTTCGGGGTCGCATTTATCGACACCCGACCCGCAACTGAATGGGCAATTCGCCAGGCAATCGGTGAACAAACCCTCTTCTACCGCGCAGACTTTTTAGTGGATGACAGTCAGGTCAATACGCTCATTGAAACGCCCAAAATTAAAATGGTTAACTGGGAAGAGCCGTTTAAAACAGCAGCGAATCAAATTCTAAGCCAGGTCAGACTTCAATCTGCAGACGAACTGAGTTTTGCCCAGCAATTATTTAAAATACTCACTCAACAAGAGCAAGACCAAAATATTGCGCTTTTGGAAAATAAACAGCCAAATATTGCAAGACTTGCCGTTGATCTCCTCAATCAAGCGTCTATCCCGGCTCAGTTAATTTATGCATTAAAATTAGAAGATGGCCGCCGACGCCAGGAATTAGTACCCTTTGTTCGGGTTTGGCAAAATGAGACCACTGAGATTTTTCAACCAAACTCAGGAAAACGAGGCCTGCCGGATGAGTTTATTTTGTGGCAACAAGTTCAGTCACCGATTTTAGAAGTGATTGGGGCAACCCATTCTGATGTCAGTTTTTCAATCATAAAAAAACAAGAATCGATTGCTGCCGCCATTCAGGCAAAACAAGATAGCGAACAAAACCTGGTCAGCTTTTCAATCCATAGCTTACCGATTGAAGAGCAAGCTTTGTTTAAAACCATTTTATTATTGCCGGTCGGTGCTTTGGTAGTCTGCCTGCTCAGAATCTTAATCGGGCTAAGAACTTCCGGTACTTTTATGCCTGTGTTAATTGCACTGGCATTTATTCAAACATCACTCGCCACAGGTTTAATTGGCTTTTTATTAGTCGTTCTAACCGGTCTAATGCTACGCAGCTATTTGTCGCATTTAAACTTATTATTGGTCGCCCGGATATCAGCTGTGATCATTAGCGTCATTGCAATCATAGCAGTCTTTAGTGTGCTGAGTTATAAAATTGGTTTAACCGAAGGTCTTAAAGTGACTTTCTTCCCTATGATTATCTTATCTTGGACGGTTGAACGTATGTCTATATTGTGGGAAGAAGAAGGCGCGAAAGAAGTTATGATACAGGGTGGCGGTAGCCTATTTACTGCCATTGTTGCCTATCTGGCGATGACCAATGACGTAGTCAGACACCTGACATTTAACTTTATTGGTGTGCAATTTATTATACTCTCATTAATTTTATTGTTAGGTAACTACACAGGCTATCGCTTATTAGAACTTTACCGCTTCAAACCTATGCTCAATCCGACTCAGGAGTCTAAATAATTGATGCGCATTTCAAACTGGTTAGCCAATCCGTTTAAGTTAAATGCGCTCGGTATTCTGGGTATGAACGAGCGTAACAGTCGTTATATTGCACAATATAACGACCGCCATCTCTATCCTCTGGTAGACGATAAATTAAAAACCAAACAGCTGATGCTGGATGCCCAAATTAACGTCCCCGGATTAATTGCCACCTTAAGTCATCAGTCTCAGGTACAGCATTTATTGGAACATTTGCCCAAAAACCGGGGATTTGCAATCAAACCGGCAAAAGGCAGTGGTGGAAAAGGCATTTTGGTCATTATAAATCAACATGATGGTCTCTATGTCAAAACGAACCAGAAACTGCTGAGTCTTGAACAACTGCAACACCATTGTTCAAATATTCTGGCAGGATTATACAGTCTTGGCGGTAACCCGGATGTTGCTTTAATTGAAGAGCTGATCGAATTTGATCCCCTGTTTGACGGATTCAGTCATGAAGGTGTGCCGGATATCAGAGTCATTATCTTTAAAGGCTACCCTGTCATGGCCATGATGCGTTTATCAACTCAGTATTCAGATGGAAAAGCCAATCTGCATCAGGGAGCAGTCGGTGTTGGACTGGATTTAGCAACCGGCAAAGCATTACATGCGGTTCAATTTGGAAAACCGATTCTGGAGCACCCGGATACACATAAACCGCTGGCAGAATTAACTGTACCCGACTGGCAAAAACTACTAATACTTGCAGCCCGCTGTTATGACGAAACCAAACTGGGTTATCTGGGTGCAGATATTGTATTAGATAAAAAATTAGGGCCACTCGTACTTGAATTAAATGCCCGACCTGGTTTATCTATTCAGGTTGCCAATGGCTGTGGACTCAAACCCAGACTCAAGCAACTCGAAAAAATACAGCATAGACGTGATGCAGAGCACAGAGTCAGTTATTCTCAAAAACATTTTACCGCTAAGCCTGACTTTGACGCGATTGCTTAGATAAACAGGCTCTAGGCCCACAAAGAATAACCCCAAAGTCAGCGTCAAATAGCCGACTTTGGGTGTTGATTAACCATAGCTCAGCCAGCTTTACTCAATTTTAACTGGCTCTATTTGGCAAAAAAGGGTTTACATTTTCCACCGTTAGCCAGATTAGCGGCCTGATTAAATACACTGGAAAGCGGACTGGTGACAGCCCCGGTTGTCGTACTGAACAATAAATCCTTAATTTCCCCAAACGGACCATCCAATGTTTGCCGGATGCTGGCGCAGCCTTCATCATCTAAAATCCCAAATTTGAGTTTATTGAAACGACTTTTTGCTAAATCCACTTTACCCTGAAAACCCAATCGGTTCTTTTTGGTTTTAATTTCAGCAGACTTAACCTGAATCACACTGTCTGCTATTTGGCTGTCCAAATTAATCTGTTCAATTTTTGTCTGACCACTAAACTGGGCCGCACCACTGCCTAACTGAGCAAAATTCATCGCAACCACTCCCAAAGGACCGGATACCATAAAGGCGCCAACGTCGAGTAAAGACGTTTCCTGACTGGATCTGAAGCCATCCACAATTTTATCCAAGGCAATACCACTCAATTCAAAATTAGTGGTATTGAGCAGAATATCTCCATCAATATCTTCAACATTTTGAGCTGTCGGGGCAAAATTCAGATTCGATTTTAACTGACCGGAAATCAGGCCTTTTGGTTTGATCGGTAACTCCTTCACAAAAGCGTCCAGCTCAGCCAGGTTTAATTCGCTCCAGTTAATATCAGATTCTGTATTAATTTTGCTATCGCCTTTTGTCAGCTTGGCATTTGCTAATAACTTGCCTTTATCCAGCATAAAGCCAGAATCAGAGAACTGAAAACCTCTCTCCAGTGTTTGTAGATCAAAATGTATTAAATCAATATCCGACCCCCGATAGTTCAGGTTGGCCAAATTCAGTTTAATGTCGGTTCCGGCTTGTAATCTGTCTAAATTCAAGATTTTATGATCGCGGATAAGCGCTAGCTGGTTAAGATTAAAGACAAAGTTTTGAAGACTCAACCAAGGTTTTTCTGAATCTGGGTCAATCAGTTTGAGGTTAATATTATTCAATTCAATTTGATTCACGTTCAGTGACTCTACCAGTTCAATCCGCGCTTCTGATTCTGGTTTTTCAGCTTGCCCTTCATCACCTGGTTTCGAAACCTCAGCATCTTGCGTCGTCTCACTTGCAGCCGGATTTGCCAGGGCAATTTCAGTTTTTAAATCAGCCGCTTTAAAATGGTTCAAAGTGACTTTATAAGGCGCCAAATAATGCGCACTTGCACTTAAATCAAGGGTTCCGCCAAATGCGTTAAACGCAAATTGAGTTAAATTAATTAAGCCGTCTTCAATTTTAGCGCGGGCCTCTAATGTGTCAGCCTGATAATTCAAAGCATTAATTTTCGAGACGGATAATTGAGTATCTGCGGTGATTTTATTCAGTATGATTTGTTTATTTTGAGTCAACTTAGCCTGGTTTAATTTAAAAGCTAAATCACTTATCTCAAGCTTTTGTTCGCCCTGAATCAGCTCTCCGTTCAGTTGCTTAACCGCTATTTGTTCTACTTTTAAATTCACTGGCAGTTCAATAGCAGTTGCAGGCGCTTGGGTATTTGAATCTTGACCATTAGCAGTTTGTTCTGAGTTTGCCTGACTCGCCTCACCTTGGTTGCTATTTTCAACCGGTGAATTCGAAATATCAGATTGAGGCAAGACTAACTCAAAATCCAGCGTCTCCAGCGATAAATTCGATACTGTCAATTGTTCAGCCTGCGTTTGGTTCATATCCAAAGTTAACTGAATATTGTTAATTTCCAGTTGGCTGTCAAATGGTAAGACTAGCTCAGAAGCGGCAGAGCTAACGCTTGGGTTTGAGGTGCCCTCAGCAACCTCGGCTTCCGACGTGATATTATCAGGCTCAGTCGCACCCATTTTAACCGGTTCTGCCGGCGTCTGTGATACGCGGGCTATTGCCAAATCAAGCTGGCCTTTGAGTTTTTCAACTACAAACAGTTTATCATCCGTTAAAGCCCAGTCTTTTAAAGCCACACTTAAGTCATCAACCTGATAGTTTTTATTTTGGTAGTGAACCAATAAGTTAATGCTGTCAATATCAAGCAATTGAATAAACAGATTTAACGGCAATTCAACCAACTCAGAAACGGCTTGCTCACCAACTTCTTTAACTTCTTCTGAAGCTTGTTCGATTGCATTTTGTTCTTCGTTTTCAATTTGTCCTAAATCAGCCGTTATATTCGCCTGAGCTAAATTAAATTTTTGCAGAGTCACCTGAGCTGGCTGTGTCTGATTAATATCGAGCGCTAAATCCAGCTGTGTTAACCCTATTTCAAGTTTAGATTGATCATTCGGATCTTGTAGATTTTGAACCAAAGCGCTCATTTCAGGTGAATTTAGTTTGAGCAGCGCACTGACCGTATTTAAGTCAAACTGACCAGCTTGCAACACCTGAACCTGACTGACGTTCAAATTTAGCTTTTTGAGTTCAATGCTGCCCTGTTGAGCGCGAAAGGTTAAATCGACCGGTGTTACGCTAAAGTCGGCCACTTCAATCCGATCAATCGGTAAGGGTTCCTGAGCTTCATCTGTCTGTGGTGCTTGCTCTGTCGCAACCAGGCTTTGACTTAACTGATTTAGTCCTTGCTCTGATAAATTTGCAGAAACTGCAGTGATATCAACTTGCTCAACATGAACGATCTTTTTAAATAAAGCCCAGATATCCACTTTCAAATTAACCGACTCAACGTCAATCTGATTACCAAACTCATCTTCAAAAACAAATTGCTCCAGGTTAAGCTCGCCCGGTGCCAAAAAACTGTGCTCTAACTTAGCTATGGTCAACGAATAAGGCGCTTGCCGGGTCATGTCGTCTAAAACGGACTGAACAATCGGAGTTCGGTCAATTAATTTATCAGCAAGTACAAATACAATGATAAAACTTAGAATAGCAATTAAAACTTTATTACGAACTTTCACAAAAAACTCCTTTCGAAAGCCTAATGAGCAAAAGCGGAAATGCTTTTATAAAGATAGCAGAACAGCTTAATTCAGCCGCTAAATATGTCCAATTAAATAGAAAGAATCAGTTTTACCGAATAAAGGTAAAAATACAAAGAAGTGAAGCCTGACCCGTATGTCAAAAATAATACGGGTCAGAAAACGATTTAATCCAATTTGTGTTTATCGTCGGTTCGGCGCCATTCCCCTTCGATAACACTATCGTCATCATTTGGGTTAGAGCGGGAAAAAGGTGAGCCTGACTGATGAGAAAACCCTCCCTGACCTTGATAGCTGAAATGTTGGGCTTTTATTTGCTGACCAAACTGGGTAACCAATACTTTTGCAAAAGGTTTTCGGGTTAAGGGGATTGTCATTAACAATCCAAAGGTATCTGTGATAAACCCAGGCGTAACTAATAGAATTCCGGCAACTAAAATCATAATGCCTTCAACGATAGTATCAGCCGGTACTTCGCCCATCGCGGTTTTTTGCTTAATTTCTGCGAGCGCAGCTAAGCCCTGAGCTCTGACTAAATGAGCTCCGACAATTGCCGTTAAAATAACAATGGCTAAAGTTGTCCAGCCACCGATTGCATCGCCCACTTCCAGCAGTACACTAATTTCAACGATAGGCATAACGACAAACAAAACAAATAATTTAAACATAAAGAAGCTCTTTTTACAGTTGAACCTAATATATGGCTACAAAAGCACCAAATTCAAGTCATTCAATAGCAATGAAAATTGATTTACAACTATATGACCTATTCTGCCATAATTGGTTTTAAATTTTTGAAAATTTACATTTTACAGGTATTCGCATGACTGACTTTATTCAAATTAGTATTACGTGTCCCAATCAGGGGGTCGCTCAAAGCATTGCACAAACTCTGGTTAAACAGCAGTTAGTTGCCTGTGCTCAAATCAGTCAAGCCGTTACTTCTATTTATCAATGGCAGGGTAAAATAGAACAAGAAGCTGAATTTGTTTTGCAGCTCAAATCGCATTTATCTTTATTCGAATCCGTCGCCGAAAGCATTAACCAACAGCACCCTTACGATGTACCCGAAATAATCGCTTTACCGCTCATCGCAATTTCAGAAGATTACCGAACTTGGCTAGCGCAAATTTGTCTAAGCGAAACGGATTAACAAAATAGATAATGATTTTTTTAATCAAGGGTTGAAGGAAATTTCGGCAAAAAACAGGTTATATTCGGTAATTTTGCACAGAAACACCTGGTTTGACCATTTTTTTTGAAAATTTCATTTTAAATTGGCTCAGTTTCTTCTATAGTTAGTAAAATTTTTAACTTCGCAGCTATTTCGAAGAAGTTAACCCAAAAATCAGCTTAAAAAGTAAAAGAAACATGCAGAATAGTCATAAGAAAGTACTTTTGATAAATGGTCCAAATTTAAATATGTTGGGTAAACGCGAACCCGAGATATATGGCCATGAAACTTTAGATGACATAGTCAATGCGCTGAGTGAAGAAGCCAAATCACTTGGCATACAACTGAGCCATGTTCAGTCCAATGCTGAACATGTCCTTATTGACGCTATCCATAATGCTTTTCAGCAAGTGGATTTTATTATCATCAATCCTGCTGCTTTTACTCATACCAGTGTTGCACTTCGAGATGCAATACTGGCCGTTAATATTCCTTTTATTGAAGTACATTTATCTAATGTCCATCAAAGGGAAAAATTCAGACATCATTCGTACTTTTCTGACGTAGCACAAGCCGTGATTTGTGGCTTAGGCCGTCAGGGATATTTTTACGCGCTCGATGCAGCTTATCGGGCTATCAAATAAGACCATTGCAAATTAAATAAACAGAGAGAGCAAAACTATGGCTATGGATATTCGTAAAATCAAAAAACTAATTGAGTTAGTTGAAGAGTCAGGTATTTCAGAATTAGAGATCACTGAAGGCGAAGAAGCAGTACGTATTAGCCGAGCTGCACCTATCGCTCAACCAATGCATTTTGCAGCACCGGCTCCGGTCGCGCCTGCACCAGCAGCAGCCCCAGTTGCTCCGGCAGCAGAAGCAGCCCCTGCTGCACCCGCCGCGCCTGCGGGTCATGAAGTGAAATCACCTATGGTAGGTTCTTTCTATTCAGCATCTAAGCCTGGCGCTGCACCTTTTGTTAGCGTTGGTGACTCAGTAAACGTAGGTGATACTTTATGTATCATAGAAGCAATGAAAATGATGAACGAAATCACAGCCGATAAAGCAGGTGTTGTCAAATCTGTTCTGGTTGAAAACGGTGACTCTGTTGAATTTGATCAGCCACTATTCATTATTGGCTAAGAGGTTTGTGATTTATGTTAGATAAAGTACTTATTGCGAACCGAGGCGAAATTGCACTGCGTATTTTACGCGCGTGTAAAGAGCTCGGTATCAAAACGGTGGCAGTGCACTCTGTCGCCGATCGCGAACTCAAACACGTATTGCTGGCTGACGAAACAATTTGTATCGGTAAAGCACCGGCAACAGAAAGTTATCTGAATATCCCAAGAATTATTGCAGCGGCTGAAGTAACAGACTCAGTTGCAATTCATCCTGGTTATGGTTTCTTATCTGAAAACGCAGATTTTGCTGAGCAAGTTGAAAAAAGCGGCTTTATTTTTATTGGTCCAACGGCAGACTCAATCCGCTTAATGGGCGATAAAGTTTCTGCGATTAATGCCATGAAAAAAGCGGGCGTACCTTGTGTACCGGGTTCTGACGGCCCGTTAGGTGATGACCCGCAAAAAAATATTCAAATCGCTAAACGTATTGGTTACCCTGTTATTATTAAAGCAGCAGGCGGCGGTGGCGGACGAGGTATGCGCGTTGTACGCTCAGAAGCTGAGTTAGTTAAGTCAATTGAGTTAACGAAACAGGAAGCCGGCGCTGCGTTTAATAACGATGTGGTTTATATGGAGAAATTCCTTGAAAACCCTCGTCACGTAGAAGTTCAGGTTTTATCTGATGGTCAGGGCAACGCAATTCACCTAGGTGAACGTGACTGTTCAATGCAGCGTCGTCACCAGAAAGTAGTTGAAGAAGCGCCAGCACCGGGTATAACGGAAGAAATGCGTAAGTTTATCGGTGACAGATGTCGTCGTGCCTGTATCGAAATTGGATATCGTGGTGCGGGTACATTCGAATTCTTATTTGAAAACGGCGAATTCTACTTTATTGAAATGAATACCCGTATTCAGGTAGAACACCCGGTAACAGAAATGATTTCAGGTGTGGATTTGATCAAAGAGCAGTTAAAAATTGCAGCGGGTCAGCCTTTATCCATTACCCAGGAAGAAATTAAACTACACGGTCATGCTGTTGAATGTCGTATCAATGCTGAAGATCCGGATACCTTTATGCCATGTCCGGGTAAAATTACCCGCTTCCATTCACCGGGTGGTTTAGGTGTACGTTGGGATTCTCACATTTATGCTGGCTACAGTGTACCGCCTAATTATGACTCTATGATTGGTAAATTAATTACTTATGGTGAAAACCGTGGTATTGCCATCGCTCGTATGCAAAATGCATTAAACGAGTTAGTCATTGAAGGGATTAAAACCAATATCCCACTGCATAAAGAAATTCTGAAAGACGAAAATTTCCAAAATGGTGGCACCAACATCCACTATTTAGAGAAGAAGCTGGGTATCTCTCATTAATTTACCAGTTTAATGCAGTATATCATCTGAAAAGCCGAAACTTGTTTCGGCTTTTTTATTTGTGTTTTACACTTATCGGTAATAAACAAAAATTGACAATATTAAGGTTTATCCATGCCTTGGATTCAAATTAGATACACCACAAACAAACAAAATGCGGAACTCATCTCTGATGAAATGATGGAACTGGGCGCTGTCTCGGTGACATTTTTAGATGCGCAAGATACTCCCATTTATGAGCCTAAACCGGGCGACTTTTTATTATGGGATGAAACCATCGCTATGGGTTTATTTGATGCAGAAATCGATCCGGATGCCGTAATTGAACAACTCAAAACCAAGCCATCTGGTCAAGAGGGCCAATACAAAGTTGAGCAACTTGAAGATAAAGACTGGGTTCGTGAATGGATGGACAGCTTTAAACCCATCCAGTTTGGCCCCAGACTTTGGATTTGCCCAAGCTGGTGTGAAATTCCGGATAAAAATGCGGTTAATGTTATTTTAGACCCAGGTCTGGCATTTGGCACAGGCACTCATCCTACAACATCCTTGTGCTTAAAGTGGCTCGATGAAACAGTCAAATCAGGACAAACTCTGGTCGATTTGGGCTGTGGTTCAGGCATTTTAGCCGTTGCAGCACTCAAACTCGGTATTGAAAAAGCAATAGGTATAGATATAGATCCACAAGCAATACAAGCATCACAAGCAAATGCCGAACGCAATGGCGTCAATGGCAAACTTGAGCTTTATCTACCTAAAGATCAACCAGAATATCAGGCTGACATTGTGGTTGCCAATATATTATCCGGCCCGTTAAAAGAACTGGCTGATGTTATTCAGGCTTACGTAAAACCTCAGGGCAAGCTGGCACTTTCCGGTTTACTGGTCAGTCAGGCTGAAGAAATTTGTCAGGTATATGGGCAGTGGTTTGATTTAGACCCGGTAGAAATCGAAGGTGACTGGTGCCGGGTATCCGGACAAAAGCGCGCTTAAAGCAAATCTTTAATTGTCTGATATAACTTAATGGCTTCTTGCTCAGTTAACCCAACTGAGCTTGCAGCCTCGCCAATACTGGATGAGATTCTGACCGAATCTGTTGCTGCTTCAGGTTTTTGCACCGCTTCGGCCTCATCAAAAAGCCTTTCCTGACGCGCCGCATTCACGCTCGCATTTTGTTGTAGAATTCTGGCCTGAGGTGAAATTTCAACATTATCAGTAGAGTCAGTAAAAGGAGTTGCTGATGTTTTTGCCAGATTGCGTTCAAACTGAACCGGCCGATACAAGTCTTCCTGTAAGCCAGAGTTAATAAAAGAAGTAGCGTTAATATCGGCCATAACAAAGCGAATCCGGTTAAAAAATGCACTTTAATTATAGCCAAGCTGAAGCAGAAAAATTAATGTATTTGAGTTTTCTCAGAAACCGTTTCAATAAATTTAGCTTGAGTGGCAAAAATAACTTCCAGTTGCTTCACCAACTTAACGACATCTTTTTGCCCAAGTTCGGCTTTGCCCTGATCAATTAAATCGTAAAAATCAGAAGCCACCTCATCCACATAAGGTAAAAACTGTTCAGAGCGAGTCACAAAACCATCACTGAATACAGCAGTAAATTTCCCTTTACCCTGAGTTTTTAGCTCAGCCAGTATTTTATCGCATTGAATGGCCTGCTCACGCGCTAAAGCTATGTTTTGTCGAATGGTCTCTATCAAGTTATGCAAAATAAAACTCCCGTCTGAAAATCTGCTGCATATTATACGGAAAATTTATCAATATTACTCTTCGAAAAAAAATTAAAAAAAGACTAAAGACATCTCAAGCATTGCCGATAAGACAAATGAGGGTAATTCTGCTCTCGTTAATCCACGGGCAATTTTGCTCAGATGTTGAATCGGAGGTACTGATGGACGTAAGTTCAGCGGGTGTAGGTCAATCGTCAACTACTGATAATAGCAGCGCAGAATTACGTGCCGCTAAATTAGCTAAGTCGCAACAAGAAGCAGAAGGAAAAGCTTCGTTAGAATTGTTGCAGTCTGCTGAGGTATCCCCTCCTCGCTCTGCAGATTTGGCAGTTGGTCAAAACATCAACATTAAGGTTTAACTTGATGAAGGGCCAGGCTAACCCCTTTTATTTTTTATCTAAAAAATAATTTAGTTCTGGCACCCCTCAATTATTTATTAGGCAATGCCTGTAAATATTTAACTTAGAACTACGGGGCTTTTACTTAAAAGCCCCGCCTCTTCTCTTGCCCATTTAGGCACTAAAAATCCGGGTAACTCAGCCAATAAACCTTGTTGAATACTCACCAGTTCTTCATCTGCCCGGTAAAAATGAGCGGCACCGGCCACCTTATCTAACAAATGAATATAATAAGGTAATATACCGACTTCAAATAACCGCTCACTTAACTCAACCAGTGTCTCGACACTGTCGTTTATGCCCTTTAATAAAACCGATTGATTCAGCAAAGTAATTTTATGATTACGCCACTTAGACAAATATTGGGCCAACAACTCATCAATTTCATTGGCATGATTAATATGCAGCACCATAATGGTTTTTAAACGGCTATTAAGTAAGGTTTGAGTCAGTTCTGACGTAATACGCTGTGGAATCACCACGGGTAAACGGGTATGAAACCGTATCCGTTTAATATGATCGACTGTTTCAATTAAAGCAATTAACTCTGACAGATGTTTATCTGACGCCATCAGAGGATCACCCCCACTTAATACAACTTCGTTAATATCTGGGTTATTCTGTAAGTAGGTAATGACTTTAGGCCAGTTTTGTTTATTTAAACTATTTTCCTGATAAGGGAAATGGCGTCTAAAGCAATAACGGCAATTAACCGCACAACCGGTTTTTACCATTAACAATACACGACTTTTATATTTGTGCAGCACACCCGGTAAAACCGATTCATGTTCGGCCAGCGGGTCGGCAACAAAGCCGGCTTTCTCTTCAAACTCTAAAGCCGATGCCATGACTTGCTTTAACAAAGGATCATTAATATTGCCTTTTTCCATTTTCGCAATAAAAGGTCTTGGCACTCTGACCGGAAACAATTGCCGGGCAGCAAAATCACCCTCTGATTGTTCAGTATTTATGTCTAAAAGCGTTAATAAAACTTTGGGATCAGTAATGGTTTTTGCCAGCTCTTTTTGCCAACTCGACTCGTATTCAAACATCTATATCATCAGGTCACCTAAATATGGCCGCTATTCTACCTGATATTCCCTAAAACCCACTAATTCGCAGCTTATCTTTACCACAAAGCGGCTTTTTTACCAAAAACTACTTTTTTATGACAGAATATGCGGTAAAATTTAGCGATTATTTTCTGTAAAAGATCAAATGAGGAACTCATGGCAACAGTTAGCACCAACGAATTTAAAGGTGGCTTAAAAATCATGTTAGATGGCGAGCCTTGTGCCATCATTGAAAACGAATTTGTTAAACCGGGCAAAGGCCAGGCTTTTAACCGCGTAAAAATCCGTAAACTGATTTCAGGTAAAGTATTAGAAAAAACATTTAAATCAGGTGAATCAGTCGAAAAAGCTGAAATTATGGATTATGAACTGTCTTATCTTTACAACGATGGTGAGTTCTGGCATTTCATGAACAATGAAACATTTGAACAAATTGCAGCAGACGCAAAAGCAATTGGTGATAATGAAAAATGGTTGGTTGAACAGGATACTTGTACCATTACAACCTGGAATGACAGTCCAATTGCAGTTACACCACCAAACTTTGTTGAATTAGAAGTAACAGAAACCGATCCTGGCTTAAAAGGCGATACAGCTGGTACAGGCGGCAAACCTGCTACTCTAAGCACAGGGGCAGTTGTACGTGTTCCTTTATTTGTGCAAATTGGTGAAGTGATTAAAGTGGATACACGCTCAGGCGAATATGTCTCTCGCGTAAAATAATCACACCTTGTCAGACAGAAAAATCCAATCGGTTTTTTCTGTCTATCTTTTGCTACCCGCTGCTATTCAAATCTTATGCAAAACTGGCAACCAAGCGCATCCATCCCAGCGCTAAAACAACGCGCAAAAATCATTCAGGTTATTCGTCATTTTTTTGCAGAAAAAAATGTATTAGAAGTTGAAACACCGCTGTTAGCAACCAGTGGCGTAACCGATCTACACCTTGAAAATTTAACCTCTGAATTTAACGGTCCGGGCTTTAATGATGGCTTAACTTTGTATTTGCAGACCTCACCGGAATATGCAATGAAACGCCTGCTCGCTGCAGGTTCCGGTTGTATTTACCAGATTTGCAAAGCATTCAGAAATGATGAATCCGGTCGTTTTCATAACCCGGAATTTACTATGCTGGAATGGTACAGGGTAGGTTTTGACCATTTTATGTTGATGGACGAAACCGAACAGCTACTCAAGCTGGTTTTGAATTGCTTACCAGCTGAGCGCCTGACTTATCAGCAAGCATTTTTAAAATTCACCTCAATTGATCCGCTTGATACCAGTATCAATCAACTCAAAACATTTTTAAAATCCAATGACCAAGCTGATTTAGCCGATATCTTGGAGTCTGAAACCGATTTACTGCAGTGGATATTCACGGATTTCATTGAACCCGAAATTGGACAGGAGGCGCCCTGCTTTATTTACCATTTTCCGGCCGCTCAGGCGAGTCTGGCAAAACTCAGTAGAACCGACAACAGAGTGGCTGACCGATTTGAAGTGTATTTTAAAGGCATAGAGCTGGCCAATGGCTTTCATGAACTGACTGACAAAGCTGAGCAGCAAAAACGTTTTGAACAGGATAACCGGCTTAGGATTGACAACGGAAAAACAGAAAAACCAATAGACCAGCACTTATTAGCCGCGCTGGAAAATGGACTACCAGATTGCGCTGGTATTGCACTGGGTATCGACAGATTAATTATGCTGGCGCTTGGTCATAATGAAATCAAAGACAGCCTGAGTTTTGATTTAAACCGCTGCTAGCGAATCTACTATCTGAAATTTTCGGAACTGTGCTTTTAAATTTTAACTATCGGACGCCAGTTGGGACGCAGGCGTTTACCCTACTCAAATTTTGCATATATGGTAGGTTGCGGTAAGCAAAGCGCACCCAACACTTTGGCGCATATATAAAGGTGTTGGGATTCACTTCGTTCGCCCCAACCTACTCGGGCTCAAATGCAGCCTCACCACACATTGGGCAATTATTAGTTGCTATTGCAATATCACCTTGGTCTGCAAGCAATGGCTGTGAACATGACTGGCAGTTTAACCCTGAGTTATTTATTTGCCGACGATGGAAAATTTTTACTAGGTAAAGGTTACCAAATAGTAAGCTGAAGAAAATGACTAAGTATAACCAGGCCCATGATTCAGGAAGCCAATCCAAAACACTTACAACGTACCAATTAACTAAAAGAAGTGAAATAAATATGGACGTGTAAATCCAATCATTGCGTTTGAACTTTTTCTCAAATAATTTCCTTTGTTTAATGTAATCCTGTTTATTCATGCTGCCTCTGAGAAATACCTAACAATTTAATAAAAAGCGGTTGGGTTGTTTTTCTACCGTAATCCGTCTCCATTTTATTATCTGACTATTGATAGCATATTTAGCAAGTGCTTGCCAGCGTTTAAGTTTTTTTCAATTTCATATAGATACAAACAAGATAAAATGACCCTATGGGTCGTTTTCTTGAGTATGGGAGAAACCAAACCATTGTAGATATCTAAAACTCTAATTTTCGGTAAATATAGTGACCGACGAGTATTCACTCAAGCTTATACAGCTAAATCAACCCACGAGGAAAGCAGCTTGTCTCAAGTCTTACCGGCAGAAATAAAAATTAACAAGCTTATTAAGCGCTTATCGCGACCAGATACAAAAAAGCCTTAGTGGCTCTCGCAACTAAGGCTTTTAAATTCGATATTAACTTATCAATTAATAACGGTAAGTTTCCGGTTTAAACGGACCTTCAACCTCAACACCAATATACTCGGCTTGCTCTTTAGTTAATTGAGTGACTACGCCACCAAAACCTTTAACCATATAGGCTGCAACTTCTTCATCTAATTGCTTAGGTAATACTTCAACTGTGATTGCAGCTGATTTTTCGCTCGCCGGTAAATCAGCAAATTTCTCTTTAAATAAGTGAATTTGAGCTAATACCTGATTTGCAAATGAGCCATCCATAATACGTGAAGGGTGACCAGTTGCGTTACCTAAGTTAACTAAACGACCTTCAGATAATAAAATCAGGAAGTCTGATTCGTCGTTACTGCGGTAAACCTGGTGAACCTGAGGCTTAACTTCTTCCCAGCGCCAGTTTTTACGCATAAAGGCTGTATCAATTTCATTATCAAAGTGACCAATATTACACACTACAGCACCCGGCTTTAATGCCTGTAATACATTTGAATCACATACATTATAGTTACCTGTCGTTGTGACAATTAAGTCAGTTTTTGCTAACAAAGCAGTATTGATATCTTCTAACTTGCCTGTGTTAATACCATTGTTGTAGGTAGAAACAACTTCAAAGCCGTCCATACAAGCCTGCATAGCACAGATAGGGTCAACTTCAGTAACATTTACTATCATGCCTTCCTGACGTAAGCTTTGCGCAGAGCCTTTACCCACATCACCATAACCGATAACTAAGGCTTTTTTACCTGATAATAAATGGTCTGTACCGCGCTTAATCGCATCATTTAAACTATGACGACAACCGTATTTGTTATCATTTTTAGACTTAGTCACAGAATCGTTTACGTTAATCGCAGGCACTTTTAATTCGCCTTTCGCTAACATTTCCTGTAAACGGTGCACACCTGTTGTCGTTTCTTCAGTAATACCGTGAATTTTTTCCAGTAACTGAGGATATTTATCGTGTAGGATTTCGGTTAAATCACCACCGTCATCCAATACCATGTTGGCATCCCAAGGCTGACCATCTTTATTAATAGTTTGCTCGATACACCAGACATATTCTTCTTCAGTTTCACCTTTCCAGGCAAAAACAGGAATACCGGCAGCTGCGATAGCGGCGGCTGCATGATCTTGTGTAGAGAAGATATTACAAGATGACCAGCGAACTTCTGCGCCTAATTCAATCAGAGTTTCAATTAAAACACCGGTTTGAATGGTCATATGAATACAACCCAGGATTTTTGCGCCTTTTAGTGGCTGTTCATCTCTGTATTTAGCACGGATAGCCATTAAAGCTGGCATTTCACTTTCAGCGATTTTTAATTCTTTACGGCCATAATCCGCTAAATTAATATCCGCTACTTTATAATCAGTCATTGAGTCTTGCTCCAATTATGTCAATTCAGTTTTCAATTATTCATATGGTTTCAGACAGGCTTAACTAAGGTGTCTGAACAGAGCTATTTATTCAGGCAAATTCTGCCAATAAACTTTGTTGCTCTGCTTTACTAATTCTCGGGCCAAATTGTGTCACGACTTTAGCCGCCGCCGCGCAAGCCAGTTTAGCGGCTTTTTCTGTGCTCCAGCCCTGACTAATCGCATATAAAAATGCACCGGCGAACATATCACCAGCCCCGTTCGTATCAACCGCGGTCACTTTAGGTGATTCAACCGATACTACATCATCCTGACTGTATACACTGGCACCATTTGCGCCTCGGGTCACGGCAACCTGCTTAGCTCGCTTTAACAAGGCTGTTGCTGCGTTACCCAGTTCAGTTTCACCGGTAAAAGTCAGAGCTTCCTCTTCATTACAGAATAAAATGTCGATTGGATCTGTACCTAAGGCTTCATCCACCCCTTCTTTAAAATATTTCACCATAGAAGGGTCAGAAAAAGTCATCGCAATTTTGCAGCCGTTTTCTCTGGCATGAGCTTTAGCCGAAGCAATTGCTTGTCTGGCCGTATCAGACGGGACTAAATAGCCTTCAATATATAAATAGTCAGCATCGGCCAATTCATCAATAAAAAGTTCTTTTTCAGATAAATCTGCGGTTATACCTAAATAGGTATTCATGGTTCGTTCAGCATCCGGCGTTACCATGACCATACATTTACCGGTTTGGCCCGTCAGGTTTAATTCAGCCACACGGTTATGAACACCCGCTTCTTTTAAGTTGGCTGAATAAAACTCACCGGTTTCATCATCGCCGACTTTACAAGCATAAAACGTAGAGCCGCCAAACTGTGAAATAGCAACCATACTGTTAGCCGCAGAACCACCACCAACTCGTTTAACTAATCCAAACTCTTTTATTAAATTATCGAGCAACTCTATATGCTGAGCTTCTTCGAGCAGAGTCATTAATCCTTTTTCGATATTGTTTGCCGCTAAAAATTCGTTAGTGACTTCAAATTCTTTATCGACCAGGGCGTTCCCTAAGCCATATACCTGATATTTACGCATCTAAAAAGCCTATTTTCACGATGAAAAATAATGATGGCCGATCATAACGAGGCTGGCGCTAATTACAATGATTATCAGCCAAATCCGCGCAGATCGACGTAAAAACTTGTCTATTTGAATAATATCGCCTGCATTGGCCAGACGATACTCAGTTAATTGCGGTCGCCGCCATTTTTGACTGGCATAACTAACCGTGCCACCTAACTGTATCTGTAAACATTCAGCCGCTGCTACAAGCGGTCTTAAATTATTCTGATACACCCACTGCTTTTTATGTTGCTTAACGGTTCCGGATCCTTTGCCAAAACTGAGTGTAAACGCAAAAAGTCTCATAGGCAGCCAACTTAAATAATAGGTCGATGCCCGAGTAGGTCTTGCAAATACCGCCAACCTTGGCAATTTAGCATTCCAGCTTTGATTCAGCTCAAGCAATAATCGAAATGCCAGCACAAAAACCGGCCCGGCCAGCAGGTACCAAAAAATAATGCAATGATAAAAGTAGCCGCAGCGCAATACCTGGCTTTCAATACTGGCTTTAATGATACCCAGCTCAGATAGTTTTTCCGTATCCCGGAGCACCCAGTCACTGAGTCTGTCCCGAGCCAAAAACTTTTGTTTTTTATCCAGTGCTACAGCCAGCTTATAATGGGCAATGCGACTATTCTGATAACCCAGGCATAACCACAAAACGATTAAATCAATAAACCAGCTAAATTCCACCAGCGGAATAAATAAATATAAAATAACGACGACGGGTAAAATGGCAGATAATAGGGCCAAACTGCCAGAGATAAGCAGTTGATTTTTATCCCGGTTTATATCGGGATGCACTTTATCAGCCAGTCGCTCCGCGACCTGTCTAAAAAAGTATACGGGGTGATACTTATCACTAACAGGCAATCGCCAATCCAGTATCAAAGCCGCAAATAAAACAACGACTCTGATAACATATTCGGGCAATTCCGGCATGCTGGCTAAATCTAAACTCACTCACCTAACCTGATAAAATCAACCACCAGTCTGGATGAATGAATGGCGGCCTGCTCTAAAAAGCTTTCAAAACTAACATGGGATTGTTTACCGGCTATATCAGACAAGGCGCGAACCACCACAAATGGCGTATCAAACTGAGCACAAACCTGGGCGATGGCAGCCGCTTCCATTTCAACGGCAATCATTTGGGGAAAGTGCTGACGTGTCAATTCTACTTTTTCGGGACAAGCCATAAAACTATCACCCGAGCAAATCAGTCCGACTTTGCTTTGAATATCGGTTTGTAAACTGGCGGCGCGCTGCGCTCTTTCTATTAATTTGGGATCTGATTCAAATGCCGCAGGAAAGTTAAATCCCTGCCCGATTTCAAAACCAAAAGCCGTTAAATCCACATCATGGTGACGCACTTCATTGGAAATCACTAGATCGCCGACATTAAGATCAGCGGCAAAACCACCGGCAGAGCCAGTATTAAGCACCATATCAGGCTTGTGATTATCGAGTAATAAAGTGGTCGCCATTGCTGCCGCGGTTTTACCCACCCCGCTTTGAACCAGAACGATCGAATGGCCGGCAATTAAGCCGGTATAAATTTTACAAGGTCCGTGCTCTTCGGTTTGTCGGTTATCCAGTTGCTCACGCAAAATCGCAACTTCCTGCTCCATCGCACCAATAATGGCAATTTTTGAAGGTATCGTCATTAAATTGAATATTTAAATAAAGATGAATTTATTCGCCAAGGATAGCATGAAAACGAAAATTTTGAATTGTAATAAATTCACCTTGCAGCTGTGAGATTTTAGATTTTAGATTTTAGATTTTCAGCATGTATTATGGCTGGCTCAGCTCAATAATATCAGCCAAAGTCTTTTAATACGGATAATGCTCGGCTGTGTAAAACACAAAAGCCGAGCGTTTCTGTCAGAAGCGCTCGGTGTAATAATACCTTATTAGTCAGCCGCCACGACTCGCGCAACCGCTTTTTCAAAACGAGCCAGACCTTCACTAATGTCTTGTGGTTCAATGACCAGCGCAGGCGCAAATCGCACTACATTCGCACCAGCCACCAAGCACATTAACCCTTGTTCTAAAGCGGCAGCCATAAACTCGCGAGCTTGTCCCTTATGCTTCTCGTTAACAACCGCGCCCAACAATAACCCTTGACCACGGATCTCTGAAAAGACCTGATATTTATTGTTGATTGCTTCTAAATGTTCGCGAAACATTTGCTCTCTTTGCGCAATACCGGCTAGTACGCTTTCCGTATTAATGATATCAAATGCGACATTAGCGACCGCACAGGCTAATGGATTGCCGCCATAAGTAGTGCCATGTGTACCAAATTTTAAATACTGCCCCACTTCATCTGTTGCCAATATTGCACCAATTGGAAAACCACCACCCAAAGATTTAGCCGACGATAAAATATCCGGTGTGATGCCATAAGACTGATACATATATAAATGGCCGGTACGACCAAAACCCGTTTGTACTTCATCCAAAATCATCAGCGCGTTATGCTTGTCACATAACTCACGAACCCCTTTCATAAATTCAGGTGTCGCAGGTGTCACGCCACCTTCCCCTAACATAGGTTCTAAAATGACAGCACAGGTTTTATCTGAAATTAACGCCTCTAATGAAGCTAAATCATTATAAACCGCATGATCAATTGCCCCCGGCTTAGGACCAAAACCATCTGAATAGGCTGGCTGACCACCGGCAGTTACGGTGAATAATGTTCTGCCGTGAAAGCTCTGCTTAAATGCAATAATTTGATCTTTTTCTTCACCATATTTTTCAACAGCAAAACGGCGAGCTAGTTTTAATGCGGCTTCATTCGCTTCTGCACCTGAGTTACAGAAAAAAACTTTATCCGCAAAAGTTGAATCAACCAGTCGCTTGGCCAGTTGCAACGCTGGTTCATTGGTCCAGATATTACTCACATGCCAGAGTTTTTGGCTTTGGTCCTGAATCGCAGAAACCAATTCAGGATGGCAATGGCCTAAACAGTTAACGGCTATCCCACCTGAAAAATCGATATATTCGCGGCCTTCCTGATCCCATACATGTGAACCTAAACCTTTAACAGGAATCATTTGTAAAGGTGCATAATTAGGCAGCATAACCTCATCAAAGGTTGCTCGGGTCACAATTTGTTCAGACATTTTCAATTTTCTCCTCATTAAAAGAGTGGGACCAAATTCAAGACTCGTATTTCAGAAATCATTACAGAGATCAGAATACAGAATAATTATCTATTTACAAAGAATATTTATTCAATCTCTAAGTGTTTTTTATGGTAACTGATAACCTGATTTCGTCCAGTGTTTTTTGCCGAATAAAGCGCTTTATCTGCACGGGAAATCAACTCATCTTGAGATATACCATCTAGCATAGCTGAAACACCTATACTACAAGTCACTTTTAGATTATCAGCCAGTTTTAAAGTTTCAATATCATGGCGAATTCTTTCCGCCAAATTTAAAGCAAAGTCACTTTCAGTTTCAGGTAAAATGACTAAAAACTCTTCGCCTCCATAACGACCGACTGAATCTGTCTTTCGGATGGTTTTTTCAATTCTGTGTGCTAAAGCATGAAGCACATCATCCCCAATCTGATGACCATAGTTATCATTTATTTGCTTAAAATGATCGATATCTATCATCAGGATGGAGAAGCTGTGTTGATAACGCTGAAACTGCAAATAACACTGCTTGAGCGTATCAATAATAGAAAACCGGCTGGCAATTCCAGTCACTGTATCTGTATTTGCCTGCACCTCTAGCTCATGTGTTCTTTGTTTTACTTTGGCTTCGAGCGTGCGGTTTGCTTCTTCGAGCTCAGCTCTGACAGCCTCTAACTCCTGATTGCGCTGTTTTAGCATGGCAATACTGGGGACTTTCATAAAAGACGGCATTAATCGCCATAAAATATAAGCGGTGCTAATAGAAATCAGCCCGGTCAAAAACTTAATCAGCCCTTCAATAAAATAAAAGCCATGCCAAATGTTAATCATACCCACCAGATGGGTCATCCCGCAAAATGCAATAAAACCGGCAAACAGAACTGTCAGCCAATTAAAGTGTAAGTCGTCTCTTTTATGAATAAAATAAACAATTGCAAATGGGATCAAAGCATAAGCAAGCACGGTCAAAAAATCGCCAACCAAATGCAAAAATAAAAGGTCTCCACGCCATAACAAACAATGCCCGTGCGGCATCAAGCTTCCATCTAAAATTCTGTCTAACAAACTAACCTCCATATCTAATCGTAATAGCAGAGCTATACCCGTGCGACTTCAAAATGCCTGTTTCAGAGCTATCACAGCGCTTTCAGTACAAGGCATATGGGTAAAGGAACTAGGCACCTTTAGAACCAATATAACGCAGTAGTAGAAGCGCCCAGAGAGCCGGGCTAAAAATGCCTGAAACGGCGTTAAATCACTTTGATGTAGAATAACTATACCTTCAGCGATTTGTCTTGTCTCATGCATTTTTTCTCCGGCTGAAATCAAGCATCTTGAGGTAGCACGGGTATATATAGTAAGAAGCAAAGGGGTTTAATGCACTAATAAGCATAATGCCAAATCATAAATACAGCTATTTTATACCGCATTTTTTTGAATAAAATGGAGTTTAAAGGCAAACTTGATTAAAATGCAGCAAAAATTTATAGATGAAATATGAACTTAGCATGGCTAATAGTGAACTTTTAAACCCGACTGCACCCAAAACCTCAACCTCTAAATCGGCTGATATTATCCGCTGGGGTCAACTTTATGGCAGCAGCCAGTCTCTCGCTATAAGTCAGCTGGCGATGAATCAAAAATCGCCTGTTTTATTGATTGCCCCGGATACCACAAGTGCACTCAAGCTGTGGGCAGAAATCGACTCTTTATTATCGGATGAAGACATTAATGCCTACTTTTTCCCGGATTGGGAAACACTGGCTTATGATACATTTTCCCCGCATCAGGATATTATTTCACAGCGACTTCACACGCTAAATAAACTTCAGCAAAAATCAGGTGTATTTGTTGTTGCCGTCAATACATTATTAATGAAGTTAGCACCCACTGACTTTATGCAACAATATACGCTTATCCTGAATAAAAATGAGCAACTGGACATTCAGGACATGCGAAACCGGCTGAGCAAAGCAGGTTACCGAATGGTTGATCAAGTTATGGAGCATGGTGAATTCAGTGTTCGTGGCTCCTTATTAGATTTATTTCCGATGGGCAGCCAGGTGCCGTACCGGATAGATTTTTTTGACGATGAAATTGACTCAATTCGCTTATTTGATCCAGAAACGCAACGCAGTGGTGACGCCATTGAGTCAATTGATTTACTGCCGGCACATGAATTTCCAACAGATGAGGCCGGCATTGAAAAATTCAGATTAAACTGGCGCGAGCAATTTGCACCCAGTACGGATAAAGAATCGATTTATTATCAGGTTAGTAAAAAAATAATGCCGGCTGGTATTGAATATTATCTACCTTTATTTTTTGAACAAACCGCATCATTATTTGATTATTTACCTGCTGACAGTACGCTGATCTTAAGCGAGCAAATTCAGGAACATGCCGAACACTTTCAGCAGGAAGTCGGTAAACGTTACGAAAACCGCCGTTACGATACGAAACGACCGATTTTATCACCCGAGCAGTTATTTTTAACAACTGATGCATTATTTGCCGCGATTAAACAGTTTCCGCGCGTGCAAATGACAACACAAGCACTCGAGCAAAAAGCCGGCCGGGTGAACTTTTCTACCGAGGCAATCAAAGAGATTGCCATTAATGCCCAGCTAAAACAGCCGACTGCCGCAATTGAGCGCTTTGTTAAAGAAAAGCCTGATCGGGTATTATTCTTAACCGAATCTCAGGGTCGCCGGGAAACCTTACTTGAACTCCTCAAACCGACTAAGTTCAAACCTAAAAATCAGAGCGGTATCCAAGACTTTATAACAGGCTCGGATAAAATTGGGATCTGCATTTCAGATCTTGAACACAGCTTTTTAGCCAACATCAATAAACAAAACATTGCGTTTATTACCGAAACTGAACTGCTTGGCAACCGCGTCATTCAACGCAGCCGTAAAACCAAAAAAGGTGGCGTAACCACTACCGATGCTGTAATTAAAAATCTGGCCGAGCTGACGCCCGGACAGGCAGTAGTGCATATTAATCATGGTGTCGGTCGTTATCAGGGACTGCAAACCATAGATGCCGCTGGCATCCCGACCGAATTTGTGACTTTAGAGTATGCCGATTCTAAACTCTATGTACCTGTGTCCTCGCTGCACTTAATTGCCAGATACACAGGTGGAGAGGCCGACCAGGCCCCGTTGAATAAACTCAGTAGTGATGCCTGGGAAAAAGCAAAGCGTAAAGCACTTGAAAAAGTGCGCGATGTGGCAGCTGATTTATTGGATATTTATGCCCGGCGCAGTGCCAAACCCGGTTTTTCATTTAAACTGGATGCTGACAGCTATCGTCAGTTCAGTGCAGGCTTCCCGTTTGAAGAAACCGACGATCAGCAAAATGCGATTCAAAATGTACTGGCCGACATGCAATCTGATAATGCGATGGATAGATTAGTCTGTGGGGATGTAGGTTTTGGTAAAACAGAAGTAGCGATGCGGGCCGCTTATGTTGCCATGAATGAAAGCAAACAAGTAGCAGTGCTGGTCCCAACCACCCTGCTCGCTCAACAGCACTATGAAAACTTTAAAGACAGGTTTGCTGACTGGCCGGTTAAAGTAGAGGTTTTATCCCGCTTTAAAACCGCAAAAGAACAGAATGCGGTATTAACTGAACTGAAAGAAGGCAAAGTCGATATTGTAATAGGCACACATAAACTCTTATCCAAAGATATCAAATTTGCGGATCTGGGTTTATTAATCGTGGATGAAGAGCACAGATTCGGGGTTAAACAAAAAGAACTCATAAAATCTCGTCGCGCGGATGTCGACATCTTAACCCTAACCGCCACCCCAATTCCAAGAACCTTGAATATGGCAATGAGCGGAATGCGTGATTTATCAATAATTGCAACACCGCCGAAAAAACGCCTTGCGGTAAAGACATTCGTCAGACAATACGAAGAGAGCCTGGTTAAAGAAGCCATCACCCGTGAAATTATGCGCGGTGGCCAGGTTTACTTTTTACATAACTCAGTCGAAACCATTGATAAAACGGCTCATAAAATTCAGGAACTTGTACCTGAAGCCAATGTTATTGTTGCGCACGGGCAAATGCGAGAACGTGAACTTGAGCATGTAATGTCTGAATTTTACCACAACAGGTACAATGTACTTGTGTGTACCACCATTATTGAAACCGGTATCGATGTGCCGACCGCCAATACGATTATTCTTGACCGGGCAGATAACTTTGGCTTAGCTCAACTCCATCAGTTAAGAGGACGTGTGGGTCGTTCTCATCATCAGGCCTACGCTTATTTATTAACGCCACATCCTAAGCGCATGACAAAAGATGCGCAAAAACGCCTAGCAGCCATCGAAAATCTGGAAGATTTAGGCGCTGGTTTTGCGCTGGCAACTCATGATTTAGAGATACGCGGCGCCGGGGAACTTTTAGGTGAAGATCAAAGTGGTCAAATTAGTTCAATTGGCTTTAGCTTATATATGGACATGCTGGAACAAGCCGTTGAATCACTTAAAAATGGTAAAGAACCATCACTCGATGATGTACTGCAAAATCAAACAGAAGTTGAACTCAGAATTCCGGCACTGCTACCCGAAGATTATATTGCAGATGTGAACCTGCGCCTATCTTTATATAAACGATTAGCCAGTTGCAAAACGAACGATGATTTAGATGATTTTCAGGTGGAATTAATTGACCGTTTCGGACTCTTACCTGATGCGGCTAAAAATTTAATCAAAATAAATTCACTGCGAATTAAAGCCAGTCAGTTATCAATAAAACGGCTGGAAGCCGGTCCAAAAGGCGGTGTCATCGAATTTAGTCAAAATACTAAAATTGACCCGGGTTTTATTATCGGATTAATTCAGTCTCAGCCAAAGTATTATTCAATGGCCGGACCTGATAAATTACGCTTTAATATAACAGCAGAAGATACCCGTGAACGCATCAAGCTGGTTGACTCCATGCTCAATGATTTCGCGCAAAAATTAACAGCCTAACAGGTTAATATGGATAAACTAAAAAAAACGCTCATTGCAGGATTCATTTCAACTTTTTATCTTCAAACCGGTTTTGCCAACGAGCGCTGGTTTGAAGTTGAATTACTCATTTTTAAACGCAATGACTTTCAGCAACTCAATGAAGCGTTCAATCCCGAAATTAACCTGATTAATGTCAATCAGGCTCGCGATTTAATTAGTCCGACTTATCAGCCGGATAACCAGCAGTTACGTCAGTGGTTGGGTCTGTGTACAAAACCTTCTGAACCCTATTCAGAGGCGCTTGAGCAACTTGAACAAACACCCAATCCGTTAATTTATCAGGCTCAGCTAACTCCGGCAACAGAGCTAGCAACAAATGAGTCTGCACAAGACGAGTTCAACAGTCCGGATACACACATTACCGGTGCCTCTACATTCAATGATATTCAATCACTGAATGAACCGGCACAAGTCCAATTAACTGACGCCGGGCTGGAACCTGATTATAATACGCCGCCTTTTGACCAGCTTAGATCTCTTGAATCCAAAACCGGGTTAGATATCGAAGCGTTAACCTTTGCAAATGCAAAACCCAGTTGGCATTTTAGTTTTGATTGTATTGCGCCTCCACCGAGTATTTTAAATCCAGACTATCAAACAATAACAGACCTAGAAGTTAACACTGACTTACCCAGTTTACCGGTTACATTAAACGGCAACATTCCCAATCAGGAAAATCAGCCTTATTTATTACCAGCAGACAAGCTGCAATTTGATGAACTCAAAGGCAAAATCCGCTGGCGTGATGATATGACACCCATCCTGCATTTTGGCTGGCGACAAGTGGTTCGCAGTGAATCAGAGGAATCCCCTTGGCGCATTTATGCCGGGCAAAATTATAGCCAGCAGTTTGAATATAATGGCACAGTAAAATCATCAGACAGTGAGCCTGAGCAGGAAAAAACTGTGCTGAATGTGCCACAGGAAGCGGATAAAAGTCTGGCGTATCAAAGTGTGCAAAATAATATTCAGCAATTATTAAATAAAATAGACAACCAAACCTGGAAACCGGAAAGTGCGCTGCTGGATAAACAAAAAGAACAACAACAAACAGAATTAAAAGCGAATGCGGTGCCGTCTCAAGTGTGGCAACTAGATGGTTTATTCAAAATTTATTTGCAGCACTATCTTTATATTGAAACTGAGTTTAATTTAAGAGAAGTCGGTTCAGTGCCTACACAGGTTCAAGCAGAAATAAACCTTAATGAACCGGGCGTAATTGAAGTTCAAACCCCGTCAGAGCAGCCCTATTTATATCCTTACTATTTTAAACAAAATAAGCGCATTATCAGTGAAGAAGTTCATTATTTTGATCACCCTAAAATGGGCATTGTCATGCAGGTCAGAAAATACTTCCCAGAAAAAGATGAACCTTAATAATCGAAGATGTCCGGCTAAAGCAGGCTTGCAGCAGGTTAAACAGGATAAACAATTCAATATTTTTAATAATATGTTAACATAAGTTATTATAAAGTAGTATTTTAGCTAGGTTGATGCATGTCGACGCTTCGTTATTGTTTAATTTTATTAGTGGTATTTGCGCCAAAAGTATTTTCAAAAGACGCACTCAATATATTAGCCGTCCACTCATATCACGAATCTTTTTTATGGACTGAGGAACAATATAGTGAGTTTAAGCGTACTCTGGTAAAGCAACTCCCGGAATACCAAATAAACTTTTCAGTGGAATACCTGAATGCCAAGCATTTGGCATTTAATGATGCGCTGGCAGCTCAGTTCAACACTTATTTAAATCAGAAATATCAGCATATTGCGCCTAACTTGGTCTATGTCACAGATGACGCTGCGGCTTCTACCATATTGGGCAATCCACCTGAGTTTTTGAAAGATACACCGGTTGTTTTTACGGGTGTGAATAATACTAAGTTTCTACACAGTATCGAATATGCCAATGTAACCGGGGTATTTGAAACACATGATTATGCCGCCAATCTTCATTTAGTCTCCCAACTTTTACCCGACGCTAAGCAGTTATTACATTTAGGCGACTACTCACCAACAGACGATACGGTTAAACGCCATATTACCGAATTTAATAAAAATCGTGCCTTTTCAGATGTAGAGTTGATTCATGTACGCGGCAAAACACTTAAAGAACTCTTTTATAAAATCAACCAATACCCGAATGCAGCGCTATTATCAGGCACACTGGGTAAAGTCCGAAATAATAAAAACCAGTTAATGACAGCAAATCAGCTAATCAATGAATTAAAGACGCTTAATCGTCCTATTCTAATGACTGGAAAAATCCGCCCAGGTGCACTTGCCGGATTTCAACCTGAAATTCCCTATGGTGAACATGCCGCTTTAATGTCGGCACGAATCATAAAAGGTGAAAGCGCCGAACAAATCAAACCGGTTTATTTTCCAAAAAAACAGATGGTAGTTTACTGGGATACTTTAAAAAAACAGGGTATCAAACCTGATCAGAACTTATTTCAAAATGCTGTATTTTTAAATAAGCCTGCACCTTTTATTGAACGACATCAGGAAGTTTTATTTTGGGTAAGCATCATATTCTGTGCTATCGCGCTGATATTTATCCTGGCGTTTGTCTGGATCATTCAACAAAGAGATAAAATTATTCGCGAACAGTTAAGAGACACTTTAACGGACTGTGCCAACCGACCAAAATTGATTCAGGATTTACAGGAGTGGGTCGACAACAGCCTGGTGCTGATTGATATAAATGATTTTAGTATCCTCAATAGTTTTTATGGTAATCAGATTGGCGATCGACTATTGCAGGAACTGGCACGCCTTTTAAAAGCAACACAAATAGACGGAACCAACCTATACAGAGCATCGGGCGATATTTTTGCCATTTTATTGCCGACTCATTTTTCAGATTATCAATCCAATAAATATGTTGAAAACACTATTTATCAATTAGAAAACCATGTATTTTTTAAAGGAGATTTGGATATTTCAATTACCGTCGTGGCAGGCATCAGTTCAAGTCACGGCCGTCAGCGAATTAATGAAGCAACCACAGCACTCAACAAGGCTAAAAAAGAACGCAAGGGTTGGAGCCGGTACAGACATAATTCTAAGCTTCAGGAACAACAGATGCACAATGCAATCTGGTCCAGAAAACTCAAATCAGCGCTCACATCCAATCGCATGACAGCCTTTTTTCAACCAATAGTGCATAACCGCAGTGGTCATATTAGTGGTTACGAAGCTTTAGTTCGCTTGGTTGATAAAGACGGCACTATTATATCGCCATTTCATTTTTTAAACATCGCAAAAAAGAATCGCCAATACCCTCAAATAACAAAAATCGTCATTGATAAATCTATTGAGATTATTAAAGAAAGGCAGGTCAATGTATCAATTAATTTAACACTAGCCGATATAGACCACCCCGAAACACTGGATTACCTATTTAATACCGTCAGAGACAATCAAGTGGGCGAATATCTGATGTTTGAAATAACCGAAAGCGAAGGCATTGAAAATCATCAGCAAATTAATGAATTTAGCCGCCAAATTAAAGAATTAGGCTGCAAGTTATCGATTGATGATTTTGGCACAGGCTATTCCAACTTTTCACATTTAATCGATTTAAATGCTAACCATTTAAAAATCGATGGCTCAATTATACAGCGCCTGTTAACCGAGCCAAAAGCCGAATTAGTTGTGGCCACTATCATTGAGTATGCAAAAGGGATGGGGATGAAAACCGTTGCTGAGTTTATTGATAGTCCAGAACTGCTCAACAAGGTCACAGAAATGGGCATAGACTATTCACAAGGCTATTACATTGGAATACCGGATGCCTGTATTTTGGAACAGGATAATATTAACTTGCCTCAGCTAACGGCATAATAAGGGTCTGTATTCAGACCCTGACTGGTTACAAACCAAAAACTTTTTTCAACAAGGCTGTTGTTTGCTCAGATGGATTTTCACGGATTGCAGCTTCTTCCTTAGCAATATAATGGAAAATACCTTCCATCCCTTTATTCACAACATGATCACTGATATTGGTTTTTACACTACTAACAAACGGAATATCCTTATATTCACCCATCAATTTATCAAGCGCCTGAACCGCCCCAACCTCTGCAATAGTCTGGTCTATTATAGGCTTCATTTCAGCACTTAACTGGGTTGACATCTTTTGCTTAAAATACTGAGTTGCCGAATCTTTTTCACCTTCGTAAATGGCTCTGGCATCGTTGAAACTCATTTCCTGTATCGCCTGAATAAACAGTGCTTTCGCTTTGGGCGTAGCAGCCTCTGCAGCTCGGTTTAGTTTGAGTTCCAAATCATCGGCAAGCGATGCCATCCCCACTTTACCCAGCAAAGCTTTAACCTTCTCGAGTTCTGCCGGCAGTGGGATATGAACCTGAGGATCTGCATTAAAACCATCTGTTGTCCCAAGTTGAGAAACAACCTTTTCAGAGCCTATTTTAAGCGCTTGCTTAAATGCCTGCGCAATCTCTTCTACAGCCAATTGCTGAGAATTGCCAGAAACCGTATCAGCCTGCGATTCTTCTGTAGTTTGGGTAAAAATACTGGCCGCTTTTTCCCACCAGCTTTGTGCGAACACTTGATTCGATAAGCCAGCAGTTACCGCCAAAGCTAATAGAGATTGTTTGTATAAATTCATATCTTTTCCTTGAATCGCCTGAAAATAAAACCTTAATACACATAAACTACCGCTTCAATTTACTTTAGGCAAGGCAGCAAATAGCAAAATGAGAACTGAAAATAGAAAAGTGACTAGAGCAATATCATTTTATTAAACCGGGTATGAGTAAAAGGCCCAAAAACCGGGGAATGGCGTCCCGAGCAGGATTCGAACCTGCGGCTTTCTCCTTAGGAGGGAGACACTCTATCCAGCTGAGTTACCGGGACAAAATAGTTTAATAATTATAACGAGTTAAATAACGAGATTAAAGTTCTGAAATGCTCCCCTTAAAATAGTTTAATTAACTAAACATTTATTTTAAGATTGAGTTAGATCAATTCGGTTAAAATAAAAACATTTAAAATTTCAATCAGACAATAAAAAGTGTAAAGTTAAATCAAACGATTTGCAAAATCCGGCAGTGCAAACGATTTGCTCTTCTAATATCAGGTAAGGAATAAGCCACAACCTTGGCAGTGATAAGACGTTGCCTACAGATAGAATTGGCTCATAATGAGAAATATTCAACATTTAATGAATTCCTTAACTCCGCCTAAAATCAGACTTTTTATTAGCTGTTTAACCTCGGTTATCGTTGTGGTAACCGCCTTGTTCATTTTTGAATATGTGTTGCAGGACAAAACCCGCCGAGAAAATATTAAAAACGTGACTGAAGAGCTCATTGAATACAGAGCAAAACTGGAATATCTGATTAATAGTAATCTGGAACTGACTCAGGGGATTGCAGCCTATATATCGCTCAATCCTGAACTGACTCAGCAGGAATATACCCGCTTTGCGGAGCAACTGCTTCAGGTTGAGCATCAGGTCAGAAATATTGGAGCCGCCAAAAATCTAGTGATCAGCCATATGTATCCGCTGGCGGGCAATGAAAAAGCGATTGGCCTGGACTATCGAAAAACCGCTTCACAAAAAGATGCAGCTCTGAAAGCGATAAAAATAAATAAAATTATTGTTGCCGGACCACTTGAGCTGGTGCAAGGCGGAACCGGTATTATAGCCAGAAAGCCAGTCAGAATAGAAGAAAATGGCAGCCTCTGGGGGCTGGTTTCTATTGTTTTGGATTACGATGCAATCATCCTTGCCAGCGGTATCCATAGCCAACAAAATCTGAATATTGCGCTCAGAGGCAAAGACGCAAAAGGTGCTCAGGGAGCTGTATTCTCTGGTTCAGCTGATATTTTTAACACATCTCCGGTTCAGCTAACCATTAACCTGCCATGGGGTAATTGGATCATCACAGCCGAGCCCAAAAACGGCTGGGTAAACTATCAGTTACATTATCCAGTCTGGATAATAGCGGTGATTTTGCTCGGCATCTGGGTTTTAGTCTTATTTCAAAGACATCAAACTCAAATTTTATACAATCAGTCTGTGCAAAACCTGATTGACTCAGAAGCCAAATTCCGCAGTATTTTTCACGATCACAATGCAGTCATGTTGTTAATTGAAAAAGAAAGCGGACAAATTGTGGATGCCAATGAAGCCGCTCTTAAATATTATGGTTACAGCCATCAACAATTAACCAATAAAACCATTCAGCAAATTAATCAACTGAGCCGCGCCGAAGTACACCGCAAGCGTGAAAAAGCAGCGGCTAATCATGAAAACTTTTTTATTTTTCCGCATCAGTTAGCTGATGGCACGGTGAGACAGGTTGAAGTTCACTCTTCCCCTGTCATCGTCAATCAAAAAACCTTATTGTTCTCCGTCATTCATGATGTAACACAAAGAATTGAAAACGAACAAAAATTAAAGCTGGATGCTAAAGTGTTTGAACACTCTCAGGAAGGTGTACTGGTTACTGATGCAAACCGAAAAGTCATTTCAGTGAATAAAGCGTTTAGCGAAATTACCGGTTATTCAGAAGCCGAAGTCGTCGGCAAAAATCCAATGTTTTTAAGCGCAAATAAAAATCGGCCTGAGTTGTCAAAATCAGTGAACGAAAGCATCTTACAACAAGGATTCTGGAAAGGTGAGGTCTGGAGCCGAAAAAAAGATGGTACTATCTTTCCTGAGCTTTTATCCATTTCAAAGCTCGAAGAGCACCCAAATAAAATTAGCCATTATGTTGCCGTATTTTCAGACATAACCAAGATAAAACAGTCTGAAGCCCGCCTTGAAAAACTGGCGCATTACGATGCCCTAACAGGATTGCCAAACCGTTTATTATTAAAGTCACGCATCGACCATGCAGTAAAACAAGCCAGACGACATGATACACATAAACTGGGCTTATTATTTCTGGATTTAGACCAGTTCAAAATGGTTAACGACAGTCTGGGACATATGGTAGGTGATGAGCTTTTAAAACAGGTTGCCAGCCGCTTGAGATCGCGTATCCGCGAAGAAGATACCATATCACGCCTCGGCGGAGATGAATTTGTTGTATTGATTGAAGATATTACCCAGGTAGAAGATTTAGTCTGCATTGCGCAGGATATTATCGAGCAAATCAATCTGCCATTTTTTCTTCAAGATAAAGAAGCTTTTGTCGGCACCAGTATAGGTATTGCGATATACCCCGACGATACACAGGAAACCGATAAGCTATTAACTTATGCTGATGCCGCTATGTACAAAGCCAAACAAAATGGCCGAAACGGCTATGCTTTTTATACAGATGCAATCACCAAAGTAGCCGACCGTAAGCTTCAAATCACCAATCAACTAAAAAAAGCAATTCAAAACAATGAGCTGGAGCTATACTTTCAGCCTCAGGTGAGCATACACAACAATCAGATCATTGGCGCTGAAGCGCTTATTCGCTGGCATCATCCTCAAGAAGGATTATTGACACCTCAGGCTTTTATTCAGATATCAGAAGAAAGCGGCGTTATCCATGAACTGTCAAAATGGGTACTCGAGCAAGGCTGTAAACAACTAAAAAAATGGCAGGACAAAAACCTGAAAATCGGGTTATCCCTTAATGTCTCCTCAAAAGACTTTAATTACCCGGATTTTATTTGCGATATTCAAGCCCTGATAGAAACGCAACAACTAGATGCCCGCTATCTTGAACTTGAACTGACAGAAACCGCAATTATGGAAAAACCAAAACAAGCCTTATTTACGTTAAAACAAATCAGAAACCTGGGCGTATCTGTTTCAATTGATGACTTTGGTATAGGTCATTCTTCAATGGCGTATTTAAAACAATTCCCGGTCAATAAACTCAAAATTGATCGCAGTTTTATTCGTGATTTAACCACAGATAACTCAGATAAAACGATAGTCTCAACAATCATTAATATGGCAAAAGGATTTGAATTAAAAGTCGTCGCGGAAGGTGTTGAATCTGAAGCTCAGCAACATATGCTGCTGAGCTTAGGCTGTGAAGTAGCCCAAGGCTATTTATATAGTCGGCCACTTAAAGTTAAAGAATTTGAAAATTTGCTAAAACAAAATTTGCAAAACGCTAACCGACTGTTCAAACAATCCTAAACTCAATAAAACAGCAGATGGAAAACTAAACTTACACTTTACTGACTATTGGATAGTTAAGTTACAGTTTGTCTCAAATAAAGCCCCTCATCGGATGACTCGCATGCTAAAAGCAAGTCTATACTTATACAATCAAACCTTGTCGCCGAACGGGAGTCGTTATGAATAAATCTGTTGTTGGTTTGGCACTGAGCTTGCTGCTCACCCCTTTGAACAGTATTGCCAATCCGGAGTTTAAACCCGGTCAACTAGTATTGAGCGGAAAAGTGACAAATCCGGATTTGACCTTGATTCACTATTACCCAAATGCCGATTTATCTGTCGTCAGCGTCATGCCGGGCAAAGAGTTAAAAAAGGCGCGTGAATTGCGTCAAAAAGGTCAAGCGGCTCAAGTCAATTTAGTGGCTAAAAAATTTACAACGCCCAATGATATCTGGCTGAGCTACCAATGGAACTGGGATAAGATTTCAGCTTACGATGCCTGGGGTTTAAATACAGGCGCAAACTCAGTCGTTGCCGTGCTGGATACAGGGCTGGCAAGCAATGCAACAGATGGCATCAGCTGTACAGTCAAACCATACAATGTTTATGCACCGGGCAGTTTTCCTGAAGACGGTGACGGTCATGGCACCCATGTAGCCGGTACAATAAATCAAACAACAAATAACGCTGTCGGCGTTGCAGGTTTGGCATTTGATGCTTGTGTGATGCCGGTAAAAGTATTAGATGATTCGGGTTCCGGCGGTATGGCTGAAATTGCCGAAGGCATTCATTATGCGGTAGACAACGGCGCACACGTTATCAATATGAGTCTGGGTCTGAATTCCAGATTTAATATTACCACTAATGCAATTTTAGATTCGGCGTTGGATTATGCTGCGTCAAATAACGTGGTTGTCGTTGCGGCTTCAGGCAATGACGGAAATCGAAAAAATATCAGTTATCCGGCGATTTATCCCTCTGTTTTAGCCGTGGGCGCCACTGATTTCAGTAATAAAGTGACACGTTATTCAAATCAGGGACAGGCACTGGATCTGGTTGCGCCGGGCGGTGATACCTCAAAAGATGATAACCGGGATGGTTATGTTGACGGCATATTGCAGGAAACTCGAATTAACGGCAATTGGAACTGGTACTTTTTACAAGGCACTTCAATGGCCTCCCCCCATGTTGCGGCGCTCAGCGCTATGCTAATCAGCCACGGAACCGCAACCTCTGCGGAAGATGTCAAACGAGCCTTGACAGAAACCGCAACGGATCTGAATGAAGCAGGTTGGGACAAAGCTTCAGGTGCTGGATTAATTAATAGTTTTGCCGCTTTAAATTGGCAACCCGGAGCTATACCGCCGCCACCGGAAACATGCACAGATGCAGATGGCGACGGCGTTTGTGCTGAAAATGACTGCGATGATACCAATAGCGCTATATTTCCAGGCGCCAATGATAGCAGAGGAAAAAAAGGTCGTGATGGTATAGACAATGACTGCAACGGCATTATTGACGGTTAATCTATCCCTGTGCTTTGACACGCGACACCTAGGGCCTGGTGGTGTAATCGTACAGTCGCGTTAATGGAACCCCGGTTTCGTTCCGGAGGAACCTCTACAGCGACAGGTCCCCGACGTTTCGGGGATGACGAATACAAACACACCACTATCGCTTTCGACATAAATGTCGACCTACAACGCAGGCGCGGCGTTTGCCCGCGCATTTGGTTTGATTGTAGGTACGATTAGCCGCGTGGCGGCGTAATCGTACAATCCGCGTGGCGGCGTAATCGCATAATCGCGTTAATGGAACCTCGATTACGCTCATGCTTCGCTAATCAAGGCTACAACTTGATGGCACTTTTTCGGCCTGATTTTCGGCCTAAAGAGCGACCAAAAATCTTTGCTGGTTCCCACGCTCTGCGTGGTAACCCCTTTTTGAGTCACCGCATAGGCTATGATGCTTTTCGGCCTAACGGCAATTGCTCCTGCATTGCACTAATACCTGCATCCATGCAGGCAAAGACCGACCGACAAATGGCACAAAACTCAAGCAATGTTGGCTTAGCTTAAATTGAGCCTGTATAATCCGGCTTACTCATTTTCAGCAGAGCCTATCATGACTGAACTAATCGCCACCTTCATCTTCTTTTTTGCAGTCATAGATCCCATAGGGACAGTACCGGTTTATATCGCGGTAACCCGCAATCAGGACGATGCCTTTAAAAAAAGAGTCGCCATAAAAGCTGTGTCGGTTTCAGCGGCTGTGCTTTTGTTTTTTGTCCTGGCCGGTGAAATCATTTTAAATGCAATAAAAATTCCACTGCCCGCATTTCAAATTGCCGGCGGCATAGTGCTGCTATTGTTTGCATTAAGCATGATTTTTGGTGAAGGCAAACCCGAGTCAGAAATTAAAAGCGTGAAAAGCGCAACAGAAACGGCAATATTCCCACTTGCTATGCCGTCCATTGCCAGCCCGGGTGCTATGCTGGGGGCGGTATTAATGACTCGTAATAATGAATTTACCTGGGTTGAACAGGCCATTACTTCTTCTATTATGTTGTCGGTGTTAATGGTGGTTCTGATCCTGCTCTTGCTTGCCCGCTTTGTTCACCGCTTTATCGGTGACAGCGGAGCCAGTATTATTTCCAGAATCATGGGGCTGATTTTAACCTCGGTGGCCGTGAATAATATATTGGCCGGGATCAGTGATTATTTTACGCTCTAAAAGTGAATAGCAAAAAACAAAAAGGATTCAAATGAGCAAACTTGTTAGATGGTGCATCGCCAGTTTAATTTTAGCTTTGGTGATTACCTGGATTGAAAATGATATCGGCTGGACATCCGTTTTTAATGCGTGGAAACCGGTTCCGCTTAGCCTGCTGGCCGGATTAACCTTATTAACTTTTCTCAGTTACCTATTGCGCTCGTACCGGGTATATTATTATTTTGGTAAAACTCAGGGACACCCGTTACTCAGCTATATCCGGATTAATTTTTTACATAACGCGCTCAATAATTTTTTACCTATGCGTCTGGGTGAAGCCTCTTTTCCGCTCTTTATGAAACAAAGCTTTAATTACCCGATTTTAAAATCCAGTGCCGGTTTATTTTTAATCCGATTGATGGACTTACATTGGCTGCTACTTTTATTGTCTGTAATGGCGGCACTGCAATTTGGCACTTTGTATTTAGGCATCACACTGGCCATTCTACTGGGCCCTTTTGTATTATTATGGATTAGCAATCATTTTAGCCGGTTATTACCTGATAAAATCACCAGCAAGCTGACGCCACTCAAAGCTTATACGCCTAAATCTATAACTTTTTGTGCGACTGTTTATGCAATGACAGCTGTCATTTGGAGCATCAAACTTGCCGCACTGACCCTGATTATGCTCGCCTTTATTGATATACCGGGCATGCAGGGGCTGTTTGCTGTGATTAGTGCAGATTTGAGCAGCGTATTACCCATTCATGGCTTGGCCGGGAGTGGCACATTTGAAGCAGCGATTCTTGCCGCCTTGTTACCACTGGGCATTGAACAGGATTCTATTTTATTAGCCGCGGTTAACTTGCATATTTATGTACTGATTGTCACTTTGCTGTCTGTCCCTCTGGCCTTGATTATCCCTAAGACCAAAGCCGCTCAGGTCAGTCAGGTGACATAAAACTGCCATATTAATTTCATTTATTTTTAAGCTTTGGCCATTATCCTCTACCAAATTGTATAAGCTCTGCAATTTTTATCGACTTGGGTATAATGGCCGCAGTAAATATTTTGACCAATCAAACGAGTAATTTAAAACATGTCATTATCAAATAATCCAAGCCTGTCTATTGTCATTCCTATGTATAAAGAAGAAGACAATGCCCAACTGATGATTGACCGTATTCACGAAGGAATGCAGGACTTTACCGGCGACTGGGAAGTCATTTGTGTGGATGACGGTAGTCCGGATAAAACAGTGCCACGCTTAAAACAAACGCAAACACAATATGGCGATCATGTTCGCATCGTTGAATTACAGCGTAACTTTGGTCAAACCGCTGCAATGCAGGCCGGTATTGATGCGGCTCGCGGTGATTTAATTGCCACTATGGATGGTGACTTGCAAAACGATCCACATGATATTCCTCGCATGGTCGCTGAACTGGTAGAACGCGACCTGGATTTATTACAGGGCTGGCGTAAAGACAGACAAGATGCAGCGATCAAACGTAAATTACCGTCAAAAATAGCCAACCGTTTGATTGCAAAAATCACAGGCGTAAAACTACATGACTATGGCTGCAGTTTAAAAATTTATCGCGCCAGTGTTTTAAAACAAGTTCGATTATTTGGTGAAATGCACCGTTTTATTCCGGTTTGGGTGGCCGGTGTGACCGCGCCGCATCGAATTGGCGAAACGATAGTAACGCACCATGCTCGTCAGTTTGGCGAATCTAAATACGGCATCAGCCGCACGTTCCGCGTGATTATCGATTTATTATCTGTGTTTTTCTTTTTGCGTTATCGCGCGCGACCAGGTCACTTTTTTGGTTCAATCGGTTTAGCATCCGGTGCCCTGGGTACACTGTTTATGACTTGGCTGATGTTCGTCAAATTTATTCTGGGCGAAGATATAGGTAACAGACCTTTACTCATTGTCTCAATTTTATTAATCGTGATGGCCCTGCAATTTTTAACGACTGGGGTAGTCGCCGAAATGTTAAGTCGTGTCTTTTTCCAAGGTACGGGTGACCGAAACTTTGTTGTCAGAGATGGCGAACAAATTGATAAAAACCAGGGCTGGAGTACCAAATCAGAATCGTCCGAAAAGCCGGATAAAGCGCCTGCTGCGGCGACAGCCACCGAAGATCCCAAAGAGAGTTAAATGCCCTATCGCCTCAATCAAACGTTTTTATTTGCATTATTTAGTTTTATTACCGCTGGCTTTTTAATTAACCTAACCAGCATTCCGTTATTTGATGTAGACGAAGGCGCTTTTTCTGAGGCGACTCGCGAAATGCTCAGCTCAGGTATCTGGTCTGCCACCTATTTAGATGGTGAGCCCAGATACGACAAACCCATCTTAACTTACTGGATTCAGGCCTTTTTTGTCAGTCTATTCGGATTAAATGAATTTGGCCTGAGACTGCACTCTGTAATCGCCTCACTTTGCTGGGGCAGCGCGATTTATTATTTTAGCCGCGAATTTATTAATCAAAAATCCGCTCAGGCCGCTCTACTCATCTTTTGTTCGACACTCTGGGTAACAGTAATTGGCCGCGCCGCAACAGCCGATGCTATTTTAAACTGTTTTATTGCGCTCTGCTTTTTCGATATATATCGCTATCAAACATACCAGCATAAAAAATACATTTACCGCACCTGGCTTTGGCTCAGTTTAGGTATGTTAACTAAAGGACCGGTTGCTGCCGCTATCCCCTTTATTGCCAGCGCTGTCTGGTTTATGAGTCAAAAACAACACAGACTTTGGTTCAGTGCAATTTTTAATCCGCTAGGCTGGCTCATTTTAGCGCTTATTTTAGTGCCTTGGTTATATATGGTTTGGCAGGAACAGGGGAGCGGCTTCTTTTATGGATTTCTGGTCGACCATAATTTAAATCGGTTTTCAGATACCAAAGAAGGACACGGCGGCCAGTGGTTTTATTATTTTGTTGTATTGCCACTGATTATTCTGCCCTACTCCGGCTTTTTGCCTATGCTTATCCGCCAGTTTAAAGCGCTCTGGCAAAGACCATTGGAGCGTTTGCTAATCCTCTGGTTTGTGGTGGTATTTATACTGGTGTCAGTTTCACAAACCCAATTACCACATTATGTGCTGTATGGGGTGACACCTTTAATTATTTTATTTGCCAAATATCGTCAGCTACTCGCCCGCCAGAGCTGGCAACTGGTATTCCCGGTTTTGTTTTTTGCCATTCAAATAGCGCTCGCCGTTATGGCTGCAGATTTAGCCGGGCAGCAGTCCAATTTATACCAAAAACAAATGTTAGCGCTCGCGCCCAAGTTTATTAATACTCACTATTTAGCTGGTGCGGTTGCCGGTTTAAGCTTAATACTGGCTGCGTTTTTAAGTGCCCGTTTTATCTTTAAGAATCCGCCCAGTGTCTGGAAAAAACTCGCTGCGGCCGGTTTAATACAAAGCCTGTTTTGCTACCTGTATTTTATGCCGGCACTGGCTGGTATTCAGCAAGCACCAATCAAACAAGCGGCTGAATTTGCCAAAACATTAAATGTCCCTGTGGTGCGATATCAAATGCATATGCCCAGTTTTAGTGTATACCGCGGCGCTATTACCGAACGCCGCCTGCCCAAACCCGGTGAATACGTATATACCAAGGCGGATAAATTAGAGGATCTCAAACAGGCTCTGGCTAAAAACCAAATTGGCGGACAGCTTAAAATAAAATATCAGCACGGCGGCATTGCTATCGCTTTGTTTGACAACACGGAACAGGCAGCAGGTTCCAGACGCTAGATTTTAGATTTTAGATTTTAGATTTTAGATTTTAGATTTTAGATTTTAGATTTTAAGGGCTAAGCATAATGGTACCCACGCTCTGCGTGACAAGGCGTTTTTGCCCGACGCGTAGGGTTTTGGTTCCTCGCCTACGCGGAGATGACGTTGTAAAAAACGGGAATAACGAATAAAAACAAGGCTATCGCTTTCGACATAAATGTCGACCTACACCGTAGGCGCGGCGCTTGCCCGCGCATTCAACACATAGGCTGAGGTAAGAATTGTAGGTCGGGCTTTAGCCCGAATAAAACTTACACCAGAGCGGAGTTGCGTAATCGTACAATCGCGTGGCGTGATGCACACCCCGTTTATTGCCCGCAACGCCGGTGTTGGGTTTTGGTTCCCCGCCTGCGCGGGGATGACGGTGATAGTGAAAGATGATGGTGTAAAAAACGGGAATAACGAATAAAAACAACGCTATCGCTTTCGACATAAATGTCGACCTACACCGTAGGCGCGGCGCTTGCCCGCGCACGCAAAACATAAACCGTAGGTACGATTAGCCGCGTGGCGGCGTAATCGTACAATCGCCTTAATTAACAACGGAATAAACTAATGCAAAATAACTGGCAGCAAACCTGGATTAACCACAAAACCGCAAAAATTTGGCTCAGTAAAGCCAGCTTTTCACTCCTGCTAATCGCACTGATAATCCTGACTTTGTCTGGCTATCATGGCGGTTTTTTAATGCTCAACCAATTGGGTGCACAATTCCCTGATCCACTCTGGTCATCCATCACTATGCTGGGTGATACTTATTTAGCCATCGCCCTGCTTCTATTTTTTATATTCAGAGATAAAAATCTGATGCCGGCTATGTTGATTGCGTCGGTTCCGGCGACCTTAATTGCGCAAAGCTTTAAACGAGGTTTAGCCATTGACCGCCCACCACGTGTATTTGATCCGGAACAAATTAATATTATTGGCCGTGTGCTTGAGGTTGGTAGTTTTCCATCCGGCCACACTATGACAGCTGCCGTGTTGGCTGGTTTATTAATCATGGCAGCCAATCAAAACTGGCAAAGATGGCTGGCCCTATTATTGGTTGTTTTAGTGGGGTTAAGCCGAGTGATGGTGGGCGTTCACTTTCCGATTGATACTCTGGTGGGCGGCGGCATTGGTCTGCTAGCCGCGGGCTTAGGTTATTTAACTGCGGCCAGATTTAATTTAGGTCAGCATAGAATTTCACAGCTAATATTAATTTGTATCCCGATTTATGCTGTATTTCGTATTTTTATGCACCACAATGGTTATCCTAACGCCCATGATTTTGCTATATTAGTCGCCTGTCTGGCATTGGCGACCTATTGTGTTCAACTCGCTTGCCATTTATCTAAAAAATAAACCGAGTAAAGTAAAGGTGCTGAAACATTTTCAGGCCTTTGTTTGTACACAAATAAAGCGGAAGTAAGCAAAATTGAATCAGTCTAATCGTTATTCAACCTGTTTTCTGACTTTTGTTGGAATCACCCTACTCACTTTTATTTATCGCGAATGGGTTACACTCGCCACCCCTATTACGCTCTTTTATGACGAAGCTTATTATTTAAGCTGGGCACAAAATCCGGACTGGGGTTATTATTCTAAACCGCCGGTTGTCGGTTGGTTAATTGCGCTCACCACAGGTTTGTTTGGAAATGCCGAATGGGCTGTTAAGCTAGCGGCTCCGGTTTTATATTGTTTAACCGCTTTAGTGGCCTACCGGATTAATCGCCGACTTTTCAGTGAAAAAGCCGGTTTTTATGCTGGCCTTGCTTTTTTATTAATGCCGCTGGTGAGCTTAAATTCTCTATTTATTACAACAGATGCACCTCAGCTGTTTTTCTGGTCTTGTGCCACTTATGCTTTTATTCGCGCTCGTGATAATAATGCGATTCAATGGTGGATTTTAGCCGGTTGCTTTGGCGGCTTAGGGTTATTGTCTAAATATACCTTTGTTTTATTACCGGTTGCATTTTTATGTTTTGCAGTTGTTTCAGACCAAGGTAAAAAAATTCTCACCAATCCCAGATTCTGGATTGCCTGCGCCATTGCCGTTGCATTTTTATTACCCAATTTATACTGGAATTATCAGCATGATTTTATTAGTTTCCAGCATACATCGGAGATTTCAAAACAAGGTGAAAAACCGGTTAGTTTTGGCCGTATGGCTGAGTTCTGGGGCCTGCAGCTATTAGTTTTTGGGCCTGTTTTATTGGTTGTTATGCTGGCACAGGGCATTAAATCAAAACAAAAGTCAGATAATGAAAAACTGCTCTGGTGTTTATTCTGGCCTACGATTTTTGTTATATCCGCTCAGGCTTTATTAGCGAAAGCCAATATGAATTGGGCAGCAGCGGCTTATGTGAGTGCCAGTTTGTTAACCGGTTTTTATTTGTCAAAAATGCAAAAGCAAACCTGGTTAAAACTAGGTTTAGCCGCCAATATTTTATTAATGGCAGCATTTTATCATTTTAATGCGTTTACCGATGCAATTGGCGTCGAGCGTCAAAAAGGCAATGACCCATACAAGCGTATTAACGGCTGGCCAGAATTTGTCCAGCAATTTCAGCCTTATTTTAACCAGTATCCGGATTATAAAATAGCCAGTGATCACCGCAAACTGCTGGCTTATTTTGGGTATTATTTAACGCCACAGGATTTTACCGGCGTATCACTTGATGGCGATTTTCATGTTGCCCACCACTACGACTTAAAATACCCTTTGTATGAATCAAGCTATGACCAGTTTTTATTTATTACCGATAAATGGACACAGGCTGAGCTCTCTCAATATTTTGATCAGGTAGAGCTGTTAACCGAGCAAACCCGAAAAATCTATGATAATTATAGCCGCGATGCGCGTTTATATAAGGTCGAAGGTTTTAAAGGTAAAAGCGTAATCACACCGGAAGTTGAGGCAAAATAAAATGCAGAATTCCACTATCAAACAATACCTATTACGGATTGATCTGGCGTTATTAATCGCTTGTATACTATTTTTCACGCTGATTGCGCCACGCATTGATATTAATGTCACTGCGCTGTTTTATGACGCCGCACAAGGTGGCTTTTACTGGAATGATAACCCTGTTGTTAAGGGGATTTATAAGCTGTTTGCCAAACCACATGTGGTCATTTTGCCGCTGTTAATAGTGTTGGCTATTGTATTTTATCGCAAAAACAAACAGGCAAAACCGGATACAGATTATAAAAGCTACCATAAAAAGTGGATTTACAGCTTTTTACTGGCATCGCTTTTATTAGGGCCGGGCCTGTTCGTCAACGAAGTATTAAAAAATAACTCAATAGGACGAGCCCGACCGGTTGATATTCAAGAGTTCAACGGCCCGGATACCTATACAGCCGCATTTGAATATTCAGGCCAGTGCGATACAAACTGCTCATTTGTCAGTGGCCATGCATCGATGGGATTTTATTTTATCGCATTAGGCTGGTTGCTACGCTCTCGCCGCGCATTTTATTTCGGCTTAGGCATTGGCATTATTGTCGGCTTAACCCGAATTGTGCAAGGCGGTCACTTTTTAAGTGATACTATATTTGCGTTCTGGGTTGTATATTTTACCAATCTTGCGCTGGGCAAAGCTTTTAAACTGGAAAATCCGCTAAAAGCTAAATAATCCACGGCATGCGAATCGGCATGCGGCTTACCACGCTCTGCGCGGAAATGGCGATTTTCGGCCTAACGGCAATTGCCCCTGCATTGCACTCATACCTGCATCCATGCCGGCAAAGGCCGACCCAAACCGTAGGCGCGGCGCTTGCCCGCGCACGCGACACATAAACCGTAGGTACGATTAGCCGCGTGACGGCGTAATCGTACAATCCGCATGGCGGCGTAATCGTACAATCCGCGTGGCGGCGTAATCGTACAATCCACTTCAGGGATAACGGGTAACGCATAATAATGCGCCTTTACCCGGGCTGCCTTAATACTGTTGGGATCTCAAAAAACGCCTCATCCATTTCCTCAAATGCCTGCTTTTGCTTCGCTTCTAAATCTACCCTTCGTGCAATGCTCATTTTAAACACATCAAAATGCGCCAGCTCAATCAGAGTTTGAGCTTCTTCTTTTGAAATCACGCCCATAAACTGACCGGCATAAATAAACCCCTGAGTCCGCGCTTTAGCCTCAGCATCCGGGGTTTTAGCTTGTGTTTTGGTAAAAATATCGACTAACTGACGATAAGCTTCTGATTTGAAATTGGATGGGGTCATTCTAATACCTTTAAATTAGTTGCGTTTGTGAATCACAATCAGCACATGAAAGCATATACACTTCTTTCTTTTTCTTAACTTTAGTGTTTTTGCTGGAGCAGCTGAAACAGGGCATTTTCATAGCTGTATTTGAGCTACATTTATTGCATTTTATGAAATAGCCGTAACGTCCATATTGAGGCGTAAATTCGATAGACTCACATACTTTGCATTTTAATTTGGGGAGCGCCGCTTCAATTTCCTTTTTAGGATAATTAGAGTGCAGTTGGTATAAGGCTTCACTACTTTCCTTAACCCCAGAAGGCTCCGTTTGAGTAAGTAGAAATCGGCTTACAGAATCCAGTTCTTCATCGGTAAATTCAGGTCTAGTATCAAACGTCAACACTGCACCAACACTTGATTTTATCTTCATGATTGAGTGTAACTGTTCGATAAGAAATTCACTTTTCACAAGCTGATTGGATAAGTCTTTTGGCATTGAATTCCGGTCGATAATTGCATCACTTGAGACGACACAGACATTATCCCAACATCGACCACCAAAGGAGTGCTGCATAAACCCTAGTGATTTACCTAAAATCTCGGAACGATAATCAAATAACAACTCTCGTAATAACATTTGCTGCATTTCTAGTTGTTTAATAGGGGATGGCATTCCTGTCCATCTACCTCGTATACTTCGAGTCCACTCCCCGAGGTCGTTAATACTCACTTCCCCTTTAATACTTTTCGATTCTATTAAAATTAAACCATAGGTATAAATCACAAGGTGATCTATTTGAGCCGTTTCACCATTATGTGTAAACTTAAAGTCGTTTATTATTAATACTTTCTTGTTATCCTTGAAAGCTCTTCGTAAATAAAATGCAACGTCTAATTCTTGTTTCTCACCAGCTTTAATTCGGGCTGAGCGGCTAGAAACAGGAGTCTTATCTTTTAAAATCATCTTTACGTCCCTGTATTGTCATAAAAATAGTAACTAATGTTTAATTCGTACTACATTGGATTTTAAGTTTGCTACATGTAATTTGTCAGTATGACTATTTTCGGGTAAGCGGATAAATTGCAAACGCCCCAAGCAAAACTGTACCCGATTTAAACTTATTCTATACTCCTTTTGCTCAGCCAAGAATTTCTCTAACCCACTCTTATAGAATACATTTTTTGGCAAGGGAGTTTTAAACTTAGCATCTCCCGAAAACACTATTAATGAATGGACATCATTTTCTGGAAGAAAATCGAATAACTGACGTACCGTTTGTAAATGTTTATAATTTTGCCGAATAGGGTTTTGAAATTTTGTCTTCTTTTTATAAATAACCTGAGTCCAGTTGCGAGTATTTTCATCACCAAATATCCATCCACTATAATGCTTAGTTTCAATAACATAAACACCATGCCTTGATATTAAAATATGATCTATTTGTGTGGTATGGCCATCATCCAGTTCTAGCGTGACATTATTAACCAGCACCTCATTATCTGAGTCAATCACAGACTGAATACTCTGAGCAACTCTACGCTCCCCTTTGTTTACCCGGTAATTATTGCTTACTTTTCCAGCATAAAAAGCCAGTAATATGGTGGTAACAGATAAAAAGAAGAAAATCATACCATTGAACCTTAATCGTCCTTAAAAACTACTATTCTATAAATTTATATTTCCAACCTATTCAACAACGGCTTTTAAACGTGCAAACGAGCGCATATTTTCGGTTGCGTAAATTGGCTCATAGTCCGGATTTTTGGCAATCAGTTTATAACGGCCATCCGGCTCTTTTTTAATATCACGCAGCAGATATTGTGCGTTGCCTGTTTCATCATCACATTCTATTGCAACAGTGCAGTTCTGAAGTGAACCAGCTCTTTCCGGTGTAATCCACTCAAGCAGCAATAATTGCCCATCCAAAATCGGATTTTTACCGCCATCCATCGAGTTACCCGATGCTTTTGCTAAAAAATGTCTGTCCGGATTGATTCGGCCGACACTATCAGGCACAGCTCTGTATTCAACCTCACTGTGATCACCGGTTTTAAAATGCCCGCAGGCTATTTTTATATCTGGAAAGTAAGCCAGTTTGGCAGATTCATCGGGCAATTCTTTTTCGGTTTCTTGATGATTCTCAGCCTGATTTTGACTGAAAGATATGACATTTTCAGGTGTTGTCGAAGCTGTGAGTGTTTTATCTTCGTCTTGAAGCTTGTTATGAAAACGTTCGCTGTATTTCGCAAGACAATATTCAACCAGCTCAAGTACAGCATTGTTCAGTAGCTCAATTTGTGTATTCTCGACAGTAAAATTAGGTTTCAGTTTGTCGTCTTCCAATACAAACCATTGTGTGCCGTCTTTATTCTTGCTGGTATAAGCTTTAACCGGGTTGGATCGCCAATACTTTTCCCACGCTTTTGAACCTGCCGCTTGATTTAATTTTGATTGTGGCAAGTCATGTTGCTTTAAATTTGGATGCCTCGACAGAATTTTAGCACTCATTTGTACCAGCTCGGAAATGGTTGGCGGGTTTTTAAAACCATCCAATTTGACAAAAGCATCCAGCAAAATAGCTTTAAAACACTTAGTCATACTGGTGCTCTGAATGCCACGGCTTAAAAAGTCATAAAACGGCGCTAACGCCTTTGCTTTTTGCTGCGCGACTTCGTCTATACTTTCCACCTTTGAAATCAATTCAAACCAGCTGTTATTTTGATTATTGACCTTTTTTAAATCTCCGAAGTGGTAATAAAATTCACTTGCGCTGGGTAAATGCCCTAGCTGCTCAGCCAACTGGGTTAAGTCTTCTATTGCTGTCGTTCGCTGGCTTTTTGCCAGCTTTTGCCAAAAATCCGTCACATTTAAATCTATATTGATAAAACAGCCTTCGGCCAAATCAGGAGTTTTAGGCTTTTTCAGCTTGCTCACAACACCTTTTGCAGACGCTTCATTTAACAGCGCATATGGTTTATTTAAAAAGCTGTGATGATTACCAATAAAGTCCAGTACGACTAAATGTGTTTTGCCCTGATTTGTTCTGAGCCCACGGCCCAACTGCTGTAAAAACAATATTTTAGAGTCGCTTGGGCGCAACATTAAAATTGTATCAATCGCCGGTAAGTCAGTCCCTTCATTAAAGAGATCAACCGTAAATAGGACATCCAGTTTTTTTTGCTCAAGTAATTTAAGTGCTTCATTGCGGCGCAGCTCCGACTGGCTATGAACAGAAGCAGCTCGCACACCCGCGCGATTAAATGCCTCAGCCATGTAATCTGCATGTTTAGTTGAAATACAAAAACCTAAGGTGCGTTGCTGGCAGTATTTTTGCCACTCTGATAATGCATGCAAAGCACGTTTTTCAGTCGCAAACTTATGTTCAAGCGCATCCGGGTCAAAACGCCCGTTTCGCCACGGTATAGCCTGATAGTTTACGTTTTCATCCCAAATGCCATAATAATGAAATGGCACTAGCGCTTTCTGATCAATGCCTTGTGTCAGGTTCCGCTCGAAAACTAAATTATTGTCACATAAACCTAAAATATCTGCCCGATCGGTTCTTTCCGGCGTTGCGGTGAGACCTAATAAAAATCCGGGCTCGAAGTAGTTAAGTAATTGGCGGTAGGTATTTGCACTGGCATGGTGGAATTCATCAACAATAATATAGTCAAACGCATCCGGTGCGAATTGCGTTAAATGATTTTGCTGACCCAGAGTTTGAACCGAAGCAAATAAACAGTCAGCATTTTTGTCTTTTTGCTGACCGTTATAAAACCCGGTTGTCAGCGGCAAAAGCTCAGCATAAGTGCGCTGAGCCTGTAATAATATTTCTTCACGATGGGCAACAAACAAAATCCGTTTTGCGCCATATTGTTTGACATCAAACGCGCTTAGCCAGGTTTTCCCCATCCCGGTTGCAAGAACCACTAATCCTCGTTTGAAGCCCTGCTTTCTTGTAGTGGAAAGCGCGTTTAAAGCTTCTAATTGAGATGGCCGCGGTGTTCTCTCTTCTAATACTTCCTCGTCTATATCCGCCCCGACACTGACAATTTTCGGCTCTTTGCGCCTAGCGGTATAACCATCAATCCAAGGATGGGTCAACGCGTTGACAGACTCATGATCAAATACCTGCAAAAAAGCCCGCCGGATTTGAAAAAACTGAACAGCTGCCGGACTGGTTTCCGGTGGCAGATAATCATGCCGGAAGTTCCATTCATGACCGTGTTTAAGCGCACTTGCACTAATGTTACTTGATCCAATAAACGCACAGCCCGACGCTATTTCATCACCATTATTTGTCTTAACAAAAATATAAGACTTCATATGAAAGCTTTCATTTACCTGAGTTTGGTAAATCCGGATATCTGCGCCCCGGTCAACCAATGCCATTAATTGGCGCAGTGCTACCGGATGAGTAATATCCAGATAATCAGAGGTCAGCAAACTTAAGCGCGCACCCTTTTGAATTGCTTCAGATAATGGGTCAAATAAAAGCGCCAAACCACTTGGCTGAATAAAAGAAACCGTAATTTCAATTTCTGTAGCATGGTTAATCGCATGAACCAATTGAGGTAACAGCGGATCTGAACCACCAGTCACCAACTGTTGTTCGCTGCTTTGCAGTTCGAACGCCTGACTATCCAACGTCATTTAATAGTTACTCGTTGCTGTAACAAAGCATTCAACCAGATTTCTGCAGCGCGGTCCGCCCGCTGGTCCCCGGTTTGCCAGCTTTTAATGATTGTCAGGCCAGCCAGCTCAATTAACTCAGCTAATCCCTGTTCATTTAAATCAGTAAATACGCGGCCGTCTTTTTCACGCTCGGTATCACCGTATTTAAATGAAACATATAAAACGCCATCCGGCTTGAGCGCGTTTTTAAGTTTAGAAAATACTGTCGGTAAGTCTTTTTTACTCACATGCAATAAGCTGGCGCAACACCAGATACCATCGTATTCATTTAGCTCCGCCACTTGGGTAAAAGTTTTAACGGGGACAGTTTGCTGCAAATTTTGTGCTGCGATTACCGCGAGTTTTTCACTGGCATCAAATGCGGTAACCCTAAACCCGCTTTGTTTAAAGAAAAGCGCATCACGACCACTACCACAACCGGCATCTAAAATAGCGCCACCGGCAGGAATTAAAGGTAAAAATTCATCATAAAGCGCCGACATATCAAGCGAAAATGTAGATTCGGCAAAGCTTTGCGCATTGTGATTATAATAATTTTGGGTGGACTGGCTCATACCAACTACCGACTCCATGGCCATAGATTATATAGTTTTAAATTCATTTGTAAGCTGAACTAAACCTATCAAAAACCTTATAAAAAATATAGCGTTAATTTAGGGGGCTGGTTGCTGATAAAACAAAAGCGCTTAGCCGGTTACCCGAGCTAAGCGCTTTTTAACGGTGAGTGTTTTATTTATCTTAAAACTTGTAGTTAACGCCTAAGTAATAAGTAGAGCCAAACTCGGTTGTATTGTATAAACGGTCGTCTGAGTCACTGTATTGCTCTTCACGCTGGTTAGTTAAGTTAATTGCCTCAAAGGTTAATTTGGTTTTGTCGTTTAACTGATAAAACGCAGAGAAATCAACATAGGTTGTACCATGAAAGCCGGTTTCGTCCTGATCTCTGTCGCTTGGTGATGCAATAAAGGTGATGTATTCACTACGGTATGAAGATGAAATACGTGCGCCCCACTGCTCTGTTTCGTAATATAAGGTTGCATTGGCTGAGTGTTCAGACAAGCCAGGGAAAGCTTTGGTAGCAAAAAAGGTATCGCCGTCGTAGTAGTCCATATCACCATCGGCAAAGGTATAGTTTGCAATCACACCCATGTTATTAAAAGGTGCAGGCAAGAAGGTAAAATCAAGTTGACCGCCTAGCTCTAAACCTTGAATACTGGTTTTTTCACCATTCACATTGGTTGAATATAAAAATTCAGTATCCCCTGTTTGACCCGGTGCCAGTAAGCTCTCTGAAAATCCGGTTTCTTTGTAAGGTACAGTAATAGCTTTGCTAATAACAAAGTTTTCAATGTCTTTATAAAATACACTCGCGGTTAAAAAGCCCATATCATCCATATACCATTCAAGTGCAGTTTCATAGTTGACTGATTCAAATGGTGATAAACCCGGATTACCCGCGCTTAATTCCTGATTTTCAGTACTCAGACTACCGGAAATAGAAAGTGAAGACAGTGAAGGACGGGTTAGGTTTTTACTGATACTACCGCGTAATTGCAAATCGTCTGAAATATACCAGACTAGGTTTGCCGCTGGCAGTACTTTAGAATAATCCTGGCTTACCTCAGTTTGCACATCTTCGTCGCCCTGTGAGACAAACCCCGCTGAACTAATATCGGTTTGCACATAACGTACACCAAAGTTACCCCCCAGGGTTTCACCCTGCCATTCATATTCAACCCAGGCAGACGTTGTTTTTTCTTCTAAGTCATACACACTGTTTACAACCAAATCAGCTTCGGTTAAGTCAGCACTTAAGCCATAATAGTCAATGGTTTTAGCTACGTCACCGGCCGCCCAGTTCGCTTTATCATGAGCAGTAAACACTTCGAAATAATCTTCACTTAAGGTATTGTCGATTTCACCGGACTCAAATTCTGATTTTAATTCATCTTTATTTTGATAGTTGTAGCCATCAGAGCTGAATTTTTTATGCAAGGCACCATATTTTATTGCGCCTGTATCACCCACATAGGTATTAAAAGACAGTTTAACCGTATCAAAGCTGGTATTTTGAATGCTTTCATCTAAATCAAATTCATGCATTTTCCAGCTATCGATTGAGTCAATATCAAAGTCATATGTATGTACAGCGTAGAATCTGTCTTGCGTATAGTCAGATGTAATACCGCCAAATCCTTCATAATAAACTTTGTCACTGACCGGAATAACAAACTCATTTTCAGAGTGACCAATTAATAATTTGGCCTGAGTTGAATCATTTACTTGCCAGTCAGTTAATAAAGATATCTGGCTGAATGAAGTATCCATTTTTTGCTTACGGCTTTCTGTTGCCAGGGTGGCATTGCTGATATCCAGATAAACCACTTCACCGTTTTCGTTGTACTGCAGTTCATTAATAGATGCGCCGCCCACGGTTTGACCACCAGCAGTTGTAGGGCCGCCTAACACAGTAGAGCTTGATCCCCGGCTGGCAATATGATGCTCGTCTTTATCATTGTTCAGTTCTGCATATAAAATGTCTAAATCAAAAGATAAGCTGTCTGAAGCATTGTATTGAAATGCTGCGGTTAACCCTAAACGTTCCTGATTATTTTCCCAGATTGAGTAGCGGTTACCCCGTGCAAATCTGAGCTCTTCGTTATCGATTTTATCCTGAGTGGCCTGATCTAAATTACTGATATCAGTACCGGATGCAGTTTTAGGTCTCCAGCGATAGGTATTAGTACCTTGTTCTACCGTATCACGCTGGCTGTATGCGACTGAAAATAAAGCGCCAAAATCATCCCATTTATTTGAGATTAAGGCCGCTAAACGTGGACTGGTTCCGTCTGCCATAGAATTAACCCCAGCCTGTGCTGATACTGCAGCTTGAAAGCCGTCATAATCGAATGGTTTTGCCGGGCGAAGTGCCACAGTGCCACCGATGCCGCCTTCTTCCATGCTCGCAGAAAACGCTTTTTTCACATCAATCTGGCTAAAAAGTTCAGAAGCAAAAACATTAAAATCAAATCCGCGTGAGCGACTGCTCTGGCCACGGCTGTCCATACTACTGCCACTGGTAGCTAAGACATCTAAGCCGTTGAGTTCAACCCGGGTAAAATCCGGACCTAAACCACGCAGTGATATTTGACGGCCTTCACCGCCCTCACGAGTAATAGTTACACCGGGTACACGTTGTAGTGATTCAGCCAGATTTAAATCCGGAAAATCTGCAATATCTTCTGCGACAATGCTGTCTTGTGCTATCAAAGAATCTCTTTTTACATCCCGGTTTTTAAGTAAGCTTTGACGAAAGCCCTTTACTGTGATTTCTTCCATTGCAGCTTGCTCTGCTGTGTCTTCTGCGGCAATGGATACTGAGCTGTAGCCAGATAAAGCTGCGACTATCGCTAAGCTTAAATAGCTTTTAGATGATTGAAATTTCATAATATCTCCGTTAATTAACTAAAATTTTAAAGTGGGCAACTGCTATCCGGCGCTAGACGAATGCAGCGTGCAAATGGTGTGTTCTGCCCTACCGGGCGGTTTGAAATCAGGTTAAAACTGACAAAAGGTGCATTCAGCGGTGTTTGCAACGCACCTTTATAAAAATCGGTAGAAATAATTTGAGCACCCGAACGAATGGCATTAAATGCCCGATTCTTAGGGGATTGATTCTGGTTAAACTCATCGGCGCGGGTGCGCACAATAAAACCTTGCTCTATCGCTTGCTTTATTTGCTCAGCTTGTCTTACCGGATGGTTATAAATTAAAAAAGCGGCATTGGGATGTGTAACCGGGAATGCAGCAAAAATATGATGAGTATTGGCTTGCTCAAATAAGTCTAACTGGCGCGCGTTGGCATCAAATATAAATACAAACTTTCCACGGGCCTGCTGTAATGTTGGCCAACCGAATGTTGTTATCGATTCGGCTAGCGTATATCCGCTACGAATCAGATCGTCAGGCGAAATTAATTTTTCCGGCCCTAATATTTGGCCAATCAGTTGATCAAACTCCTGATAATGATGGGTAGTGAACATTTCAGGGACAGTGCCATCAATTTTTTTCCAGTGGCTTTCTTTGACATTAAATAAAATGTAAACCGGCAAATGTGACGGATGCTGTGAAGACCAATTTTTTAGCTTTAATAAACAATCTTTAAGTTGGATACAGTGAGTTGCAACGTCGATATCCGGTATGTGTAATACTTTAAATCCAGGCGCTTTAAGTGCCTGCTTTTGAGCTGTATTGTGCAGTGGTGTTTGAGTCCAGCGCTGAGCGAATGGTTGCAAATATCGTCCGCCATAAGAATCAGCCAGTACATCAATCTCAAGTTGGCGAAGACCCATATCTAGCTGTTTACTCAAATCGGGATGAGCATAATTAATTTTGTCAGCATAGCCTGTCTGTATTTGATTAATTTGCTTTGCAATTTCTGTATGCAAACCACTTTTATAACTATTGTGGCTGCCAATTACCTGCAGTTGATTGAGCCTAACTGGCTGCTCAGTTGCGAATTCAGTTGCCAACAAGGACAGACTAAAAAGGGCTAAAAAAAACGAAAAAATAAAATTAAACTGCTGCATCTTATCCCGCTAAAAATCATAAAAATTGCTATGGGTTTGCTAATAAAGAGACGCTCAAAACTAAAAGGGGACAAAAAAATTTAAATATTTTTTGAAAGGCGTTTGTTCACCAAAAAGTCATTAATCTGTCATATAAATCTGTCAGGCTACGCATGATTTTTAATTAAAAAATAAGAATATAGCTGTGAATAAAAGCGAGTTTTCAATCACATCTGAGTTATTAAAAGAAGAGCCCAAATTGAAAGCAGCAATCCGAAAATGGGTGCAAGGGCAAGAAGATCAGGCCGATGTTTATCAAGAGACATTAGTCGCAGTGATTGAGCGTAACCGCCAGAATCACATTCAGAACCCGCTGGCCTATGCCGTTACCGTTGCGCGTCATTTGGCATGGAAACTCACGTCAAAAAAGCTTGAAGCATACGATGAAGCTCAGGATACTCGCAAAACAGAAAGCACCGAGCACAGCTTTTTGCAAACTGAGCAAATTGAAAGTATTCAAACAGTGTTAAACAATATGCCGCCAATGCGCCAGCAAGTATTTATACGTCGTCGGTTGCAAAATCAAAGCCGAGAGCAAATCGCCCGCGAGCTAGATTTATCTGAAGAAGCCGTAAAAAAACATATTAACCGCGCGCTTGCTCAAATCGCTATGCACCTGGATGACTAATCGATTTAGTTATTTTATTTATACAGACGCCACTAAGTTTCCCTCAAATCAATACCGTCTCTGACATTAAAGTTTCATAATTCTTTTTGTCGCCTTTATCGCTAATCATCTCTCTTTATCAATGCGTACCAGGCTTAATTTAGCGCTGATTTACGTGTTTTATTTCAACCCAAAGCAGAGTTCGATTAACAGACGACTTTAAGGAATTAAATAATGAAAAAACAAACCAGTATATTGGCCGGGTTACTGACAGCTTTAGTGCTGTTCAGTCAGTTCGTGCATGCAGCTCCACCACCTGAGTTAAATGAAAATGCAACAGCCAGTGCCCATCAGTGGTCACCACGTTTTGATTATGATAGCGATGGCTGTTACCCGTCTGTGGGTATAGGGAGAAATGGGCAGCCTAACGGCGGTCTTAAACCGGTCGGCAGTATCTCAGGTGATTGTCATGATTATTCTGATCTGACTAATTCCAATACAAACCACAGAGGCCAGTGCATAAGCGCAAATGGCAATCAGTATTGTGCTCATATGTATGCGCTGTATTTTGAAAAAGATCAGGCAATAGACGGTGCCTGGTTTGACGATGCATTCAGTCACCGACATGACTGGGAATTTGTGATTGTTTGGCTGACAAATAATGCAATGACGCATGTCAGTTATTCTAAACACAGAGATGTTGTGACAGAGCCAGCGAGTCACTATGTATTTGATGATGCCAATAATCAACATGTCAGGATTGTGTATCATAAAGACGGCGCTTCCACACATGTATTCAGACCCGGCGATCCGGGCGAAGTGGCTGAAAATGCAACGGGCCTCTGGCATAAACCGACGCTCGTTTCCTGGAGCCTGATGCAGGGAGATACCGGGGTGACAAATGCCGATTTAAAATATCTGTTTAATATCACCAGCTATGACAAAGCGAATACGCCTTTTAACGATGGTAATTTTGTCAATAAACTCAATGCGGGTTTACCGGTCGGTTACCCTGCGTTTTAGTCAATTATAAATCACTCAGCCGGATGTGACTGTCTATCATCCGGTTTCATACCCAAGCTACTTGAATAGATATCAAGAGGTCTGTGATATGGGCTTATTACATTATTTTGTATCGGTTTGTTTGTCTGCCGGCATTGCCAGTTTGCTCACTTATTTGCTCTGCAAACCACAAGTGTCCTTTATTCCGGAACCAGCTGGTTTAGCTCAGATTAGCTGCACGGACAAATCTTTATTGTCCAGGCAAACATCTGACAGAGGCCAAAAAGCAGGATTAACAAAAAACACACTGGGGACAAGCCAAACAGGAGCTGAGTTAAACGATGAAATAAAACCAGATGACCATTTAATATCCGACTCTTTACATCTGGCTCTGATTAAAGCGCGCCCAAATGATATAAATTTATTAAGAACCCGCTTTTATCAGGGCAGTCAGCAGCAACAAAGCTTTATCGCAGATCAGCTCTTAGATACAGGTATTTTAAATTCACAGCCTCAATTGCTACATTTATTACTCGAATTAATGTACCAGTTTGAAGATACAAAGCTGCAACTACGCTTATTAAACCTGATACCAACACTCAGCCAGCACTACCCAGAGTTTTCAACCGAACTTCACCAGTACGCTGAATCTCTGGCGGCCACAAGCCGGGATATGAATGTGAATTTCAGTGCCCTGATGCTGACCGACTCGCCCGCTAAAGTAGATAAACTTAAACTGGCCGTGCTGTCCGCTGATTCTGATTTAGCGCACTTAGTTCAACCACTTACCCAACTGACCCAAGAAAATATAGATACAGAACTCATAGAGATAATAGACAAGATTGCCGCTGACAAATCCAGTACGCTGATAAAACGCAGTCAGGCGATAAATTTATTACAGATCTGGCAAAACGAAGGCATGATTAACGATTAGATCATTAGAACCCAGCGCAGATAATACTGACGTCCGGTTTCAGTTGTATTATATAAATACTGATGCTGACCAGCATACTCGCGGTAGACTTCATTGGTTAAATTGCGGATACCCAAGTTAACTTCCAGATGGCTATTGAGCTTATAATAGGCTGACCAGTTCAGGCGCTTATAGGGTAAAAATCCAGTTTCGACCTGGTCTTGCTGTAAACGCTCGTATTTAATCTCGCTGATGTAATCACTGCGATACGTCATCGACCATAAACTGCCCCAATCGGCAGTCTGATAGCCTAATTCTAACCGCAGCAGATGATTCGACAGCCCTTCTAATTCACCTTGATAATTAAATAAATCTGAGTATCTGTATCTTCTTTGCCCTTGCGCATAACTATAATCGCTGCGGACAGATAAAGCCGGAGTAAACTGATAAGACAGAGAAATATCCAATCCGGTTATCTGACTTCTGGCTTGGTTCACAGGTGATACCTGATCAGCTAGCAAGTCATTTGTTTGCTGATAATTAATCAAGCCATCGATATATTTTGTATAAAGGGTTGCCGATATGTCCGCATTAGCCAGCGGTTTACCTTGTAGCTGTGCGGAAAATTGAGTGCTTTGATAAGGTTTAAGATTAATACGACCGGTTTGATAAGTATCTAATGCCGATAAATAAAAACGAGCCGGATTAAAGTATTTGGTTTGCACAGGCGTGATATTCTGATTTAAATTAAGTCGCGTTTGCCAATTCTCGGTCAATGCATATCTGTAATTTACAGAAAATAAACCAAGGTAATCAGTTGCAGTTAAAGGCGCAGAAAGCTGATTGCTATCGACCTCTCGTTTGATTTGTTCAAAACGTATGCCAGCGTCCAGACTATGCTCACTTTTCAGATAATTATATTGCAGCCAGAGCGCAGATGAAGTGCGTTGAATTCGATAACTGTCGTTATTAATTAAGTCCTCTGCTGACCAGTCTATTCCGGATAAAAAAGTCGGAGTAACTTGTTTATTATTCACCCCCAACCAGCTTAATCCGGTATGTTCACTTACCGGATTAGATAATTGAGCCGTTAACCGATTATTCAAATCACCCTGTTTAAATTCTGTTTTAAATAAGTCCGCTTTTTCCAAAGCACTGCGACTGTCTAAAAATTGTTTTACCTGAAAACCGGCTTGCCAGTGGCTTTCAGACTTATCATAGTCAAATGTAAACTTGGCTAGCTTTTGACGAACCAGGTATTGATTACGAGTGAGATCAATTTCATCTAGCCGCCAATTATCTAGGTTTAATAAGTCCATCTGATAATGGTTGACGGGCTCATCCCTGTAGTCTGTGACTAAACCCGAAAAGCCGGTTAAATACACTTTTTGGTCATTAGGGATCTGCTGTTCGCTTTGTGAAATTCCAAATAACCAGGCAAACTCAATATCCGTTTCCACAGAGTAACGTCCAGCCCAAGTGAGCTGTTCAAATTCGGTATTTTTATCGAGCAGTCGGCTTTCTGTGGCGAGTTGTGCCTGCTCAAAGCTTGCATATCGCAAGTATTGGCGTGCATCAATTTCCAGATGGGAAATTTGAGTCGCCTGTCCTGTTTGCTTAGACATCGCAGTTGAATGAATGCCTCTGGTTGCCAGATGATATTCCTGTTTTGTATTATCCAAACGGGTTTGAATCCAGTCAAACTTATGGGACCAGTTGCTATTGTCATAATGTAGCGCCGCTACCAAACCCGTTTGTTCGATATCATTGAGCCAAACCGAATAGCGATTCCCTCTTGGAAAATAAATTTGCTGAGCCGCTAATAGCTGCTGTATCTCAGGTTCCAGCGCAGAAATGTCGGTATCCGCTATATCAAGCTTTCGCCAGCGGTAAGTATTATAACCTTGCTCTTGGGTGACTTTACGGTTAATGCTGGCCGCCAGCATATAAAACCAATTGTCCTGTTTATACTGCCAGGAAACGGCTGCTCTGTGACCTGTCTGTGCGGATAAATCATTATAATTTTGTTCAATCAAAGCATTTATGTAATAACTTTGCGACGCCAAATTAGTCGGCGCAGAAGTATAAAGTGAGATATTTCCGGCAATGCCCCCGCTATCCTGGCTGACGCTATAATCCCTGACAACATCTACCCGTTCAAATAACTCAGATGGCAATAGATTAAAATCAAACGCCAGTGCTCGCTCATTTTGTTCTCGACTATCAAGTGATGAGCCATGAACCGCTAACGTAGGCATGTCATTTAATGATACATGAACGAAATCGCCCGCAAGTCCTCGCATCGCAATCTGCCGCCCTTCACCACCATCAAAATTAGCTGTCACCCCTGAAATATTTAATAGTGACTCGGCCAAATTATTAACCGGATAACTGGCGGCATTCATTAAAGATAAAGATTCAACTCTGATACTTTGATTGGGAGTGGCATCCTGGTTTGAGCGGTATCCGCGTTCTTCCCGGCTTTTTTCAAGCGATGCTGTAACTATCACTTCTTCTGGCTGGTTCGTCTGAAGCTGTTTTTCAGGCGCTGATTTTATCTGCGGTTCTGATGCCGGTTCCTGAGCATCGATGGGTAACTTAGCTACCAGAATCGCGCGTTCAACCAGAGTGACGCTGACTTGATAAAATTCGCCAATACGTTGACATATTTCATCCGGGCTGGCCGTTCCTTTGAAACTGAAATACCCGGTTTTATTATCCAGCTCAGGCGCAAAAAATATCGCGCGCTGTGTTTGAGCAGACAACTTTTTTAAACTACTGAATAAGTCATTTGCCTCAATATTCACTTCAAGCAATAAGATATTTTGAACAGCTTGAGTGGCCGCCGGCGCCTGACTTTGCAAACAATAACAAAGTAACCCGGCTATTATCCGCAAGCTGACCAGTCGCATATTAATTCCGGCGAATAATAATTTGTCCCGGGTATTCAGCTACCCGCAATTGATTGGCCATCGCCAGCATTTTTAGCGTGTGTTTTGGGGTGTTCAAATTGAAGCGACCAGTTACGGCTAAACCTTGCAAGCGACTATCTTCAAGGCTGATATCTTCTTCTAACTGTCGGTCCAGTTTAGCCACTACTGAGCCTAAGCTAGATTGATAAGCATCAAGCCAGAGTGAATCAGCCTGCTCGCCAGATAAATAATGCTCAAAATATTCAGGAAGTTTGATGACCTTACCTATATTGCCCGCAATAATCTCCACACTTTGCCCGGCGGTTAAATGTACTTGTTTACTCTGATTAGATACAAGTACGCTACCTTCGACGACAATCACCTGAGTGCTGTAATGATTTTTATCCACTGAAAACTGGGTGCCGGTTACTCTGATTTCTGTATCTCCGGCATCTACGATAAAAGGTTGATTCTCTGCCAGATGCTGAACCGAAAAAAGCGATTCGCCGGTGTCTAAGCTAACTTGCCTTTGCTCCGGCATAAACTCAAATTCCAGTTTTGTTTCACCGGATAATTTTAATTCTGAGCCATCCGGTAAATGAAGTTCCCGGGATTCAGAAGTATGGGTATAAGCCGTTATTTTGTTTTGCTCAGGCACTGGTTCAAAATTGATATAGCCTAGAATCACTAGCAGACAAACCGAACAGGCGGTTGCAATAAGTTTACTTTTTAGATGACCTGGTTTATTTGCTAACCGAGCCCTGTTTGTTTGTGTAACCAAAACTTGCTGTAGGTTTTCAGACTGCCATACTTTCAGGCATTTTTGATAGGCTTTCAGGTGCTCGGGATCTTGTTTGAGCCAGCGCTCCAGTTCTGCTTTTTGTATAGCTGACAGCGTATTTGTTTGCTCTACCCAGTCTGCCGCTTGTTCGTAAATGGCCAGTTTATCTTGTTTCATGATTAGCAAGTTCATTAGAATCGACTTAGCTTATCAAAATAATATGACAGTTTAACGACAGCAATTTTACTTTAGATACAAAAATGCCGCTCTAAAAGCGGCATTTTTTTATGATTGTCTGTTTAACTTTTGGTTAAATTAAGACTCAGACACACTTGCTGCAGATTTATAAACTTTGACTTCTGCGGCTTCACGCAGCGCTTTAATCACAGATTGGTAGTGATAATCTGTCATCGCTCTTAATAAACGCTCTTCAGTCGCTGAGTCCACCGTCTTAATCTCAGGTGTTTCAACTGAGTTCAGTTTAACCAAAGCAAACTGAGACGGCGAAACTTCCAACCAAGTTGCAGATACTTTACCCGCTTCTGGCTGCGCCATTTCAAATGCTTTACGAGCAATAGAAGCTGGCACCTGGCTACCAAAGCGCGCCATATCAGCTTCTGACTTAACTTCTAACGATTTTTCAGATAGTGACGCCGATATTTCTTCACCTGACTGCCACTTCGTACTGACCTGTTCAACCCAATCCTGTGCCGCTTGTTTTGCCAAATCTTGCTTAACGGCATCTACGACTTGCGATTTAACTTCAGCCAGCGGCTTAGTGCGAGCCGGTTCATGAGCTTCTACACGAACGACAACTAACTGGTCACTTGAAATTTCGATAACGCTTGAATTATAGCCTTGGTTCAATACATCATCAGACATAGCTGCGTCAGTCACTTTTACACTATTTAAAGGCGCTGGCGGGTTACTCATATCAAACAAAGCTGTTGTTTTAACCGTTAAGCCTGCAGCGTCTGCTGCATCTTTCAAGGTATCTGGTACTTCAAAAGAAACATCGGCTAATTGCTGTTGTTTTTCAACAAAAATATCACGCGCCTGACTCTGTTGAATTTGCTCAATAATCTCATCTTTAACTTCTGCTAAAGGCTTAACTTTTGCTTCATCAATGTCAGTTAATTTAATGATGTGGTAGCCGTATGAAGATTTAACTAATTCAGATACATCGCCTACGTTAGCCAGTGCGAAAGCCGCTTCTTCAAAAGCCGGGTCCATAGTGCCCTTGCCAAAGAAATCTAAATCACCACCATTTTCACCCGAAAAGGTATCGTCTGAATGTGTTTTAGCCAGCTCCGCAAAGTCAGCACCTGAATTAATTTGCGCTAATAAATCTTCTGCTTTCGCTTTAGCTTCAGCATCATCTTCACTGGCATTAATTAAAATATGAGACGCTCGGCGACGCTCGGCAGACTGATAAAGAGACTGGTTTTTCTCATAATAAGCGTTTACTTCTTCATCGCTCACTTCAATTTGTGCCGCGACGTCAGCTAAATTAAGCTCAACATAGCTCAGCTTAAGTTGCTCTGGCGTTTCATAACGCATAATGTTTTGCTGGTAATACGCTTCAACTGCAGATTCTTCAGGTGTCACATCCGCTTTGAAAGACTCAACAGGCACTTCAACATATTCGATTGAACGGGTTTGAGCCTGTAACGCCTGGAATTGTTTGGCTTCACTCTCTAATACGAACTCAGAGTCTGTTAATGCAGAGATAAGTTGACGACGCGTCATATCCTGACGCAATACATCTCTGAACTGAGCCGGAGAATAGTTAGCTCGAGTCAGTAGCTGTAAATATCTGTCGTTATTAAATTTACCATCCACCTGAAACTCGGGCATTTCGAAAATTTGCTTTTTAATTTGCTCGTCACTAATGCGAATAGATAAACGCTGAGCTAAATCATTAACAAGCTGTTCTGAAATTAAACGCTCTAAAATGCCTTGCTTGAAATTAGCAATATAAGCCGGATCAGATGCCAGACGAGAGAACATTTCGCCATACTGACTTTCCATTCTTGCTCTTTCGTTTTCATATGCACGATCGAACTGGCTTTGTTTAATTTCTAAATCATTGACCTCGGCTGCATTTTGTTCGCCACCAGAGTTAATATAAGAACCAACACCCGCTAAAGCGAAGCTAAAAATGACTAACAAAAGAATAATTTTGGCCACCGGGCCCTGACTACCCTCACGGATTTTCTCTAACATGTGATTTCTCTTTTCTTATTATCAAGAACTTTGAGTTCGGCTGAAAGTGCCTAAATACCCAATTTAATGAGATAGAATAGTATTACAGGCCTGCTTATAATTAAAATAATCGCTATGACCCAAAACAAAGAAGGCTTCGATTTTCATCGAAGCCTACCTATGCAAAACTAATTTAAGATGCGTTGATTACTTGTTAACTGCATCTTTTAACGCTTTACCAGGCTTGAACGCAGGGATTTTAGCCGCTGCAATTTCAATTGTCTCACCTGATTGCGGGTTACGGCCTGTACGAGCAGCGCGCTCACGTACAGAGAAAGTACCGAAACCAACTAATGCAACTTGGTCGTCTTCTTGTAAAGCGCCAGAAACTGCTTCAATAAATGAATCTAATGCACGACCTGCTGAAGCTTTTGAAATATCAGCGCCGTCTGCGATTTTTTCGATAAGTTGAGATTTGTTCAAGATTACATCCCCTTCAATTGTTATTATACTGCCACAATAATCGTACAAAACGCCGATGCGGCCAGATAGGTCAGAGTTTTATATCAGGCTTTTTTAAACTAATCAAGCAAATCGGCCTAACATGTCTAAAATTTAAAATTTTCTCTAGCCCTTATTTTTAAAGGGCTAGCAAACAAACTAAGGCTACCATAAATAAAATAAATAAGAAGTATTTCTACCAAATTAATTTAACTTTTTACAGCTTCAAAGCCTTCAGGTGGGTGTTCCAAAGCCAATTTGAGCACTTCATCAATCCATTTCACCGGATGAATTGATAGATCACCAATGACATTATCCGGAATTTCTTTTAAATCACGCTCATTGTCTTTTGGAATAATGACCGTTTTTATGCCGCCACGATGTGCTGCTAATAGCTTCTCTTTTAGACCACCTATAGCTAACACTTCACCACGTAATGTAATTTCGCCCGTCATAGCGACATCACAACGTACCGGATTACCAGTCAGGCTAGAGACTAACGCTGTACACATAGCGATACCCGCACTTGGGCCATCTTTAGGGGTCGCCCCTTCAGGCACGTGAACATGAATATCGCGTTTTTCGTAGAAGTCTTCAGCAATTCTGAGTTTATCCGCTCGAGAACGAACGACACTCATAGCCGCCTGAATAGACTCTTGCATGACATCGCCTAATGAGCCTGTCGAGGTCATTTTACCTTTACCGGCAACCGCTGCGGTTTCTATAGTGAGTAACTCACCACCAACCTGAGTCCAGGCAAGTCCGGTAACTTGGCCAATTTGGTTCTCGCTTTCCGCTTTACCATAATCAAATCGCTGAACACCAAGGAAATCACTTAAGTTTTCACCATTAATCTCAACGGTTTTAATTGATTTATCCATCAGGATATTTTTGACCGCTTTACGACAGAGTTTAGAAATTTCACGCTCTAAGCTTCGTACCCCGGCTTCACGCGTGTAGTAGCGAATAATACCTAAAATAGCTGATTCTTCGATATTGATTTCTTTTTCTTTTAAGCCATTGCGTTCAATTTGCTTTGGAATTAAATGACGAACCGCGATATTGAGTTTTTCATCTTCGGTATAACCAGATAATCGAATGACTTCCATTCGGTCTAATAATGGGCCTGGGATATTCATGCTGTTAGAGGTTGCAACAAACATGACATCCGATAAATCAAAATCGACTTCTAAATAATGGTCAACAAACGCATTATTTTGTTCCGGGTCGAGTACTTCAAGTAATGCTGACGAAGGGTCACCTCTCATATCAGCAGACATTTTGTCTATCTCATCCAGTAAAAACAGCGGGTTTTTAACGCCAACTTTCGTCATATTCTGAATGATTTTGCCCGGTAAAGAACCGATGTAAGTACGTCTGTGACCACGAATTTCAGCTTCATCACGTACCCCACCTAATGCCATACGCACGTATTTTCGGCCGGTTGATTTAGCAATTGACTGGCCCAGTGAGGTTTTACCTACACCCGGTGGTCCGACTAAACATAAAATCGGGCCTTTAACTTTATTGGTTCTTTGCTGAACCGCAAGATACTCAATAATGCGCTCTTTTACTTTGTCTAAACCATAATGGTCTGTATCCAGCACTTTTTGCGCCGCAGGTAGGTTCTTTTTAACTTTTGAGCGCTTTTTCCAAGGCACGGATGTAATCGCTTCTATGTAACTTCTAACCACAGTGGCTTCGGCTGACATAGGCGACATCATTTTCAGCTTTTGTAACTCGGATGTGGCTTTTTCTTCAGCCTCTTTCGGCATTTGAGCTTCTTTAATTTTTTCTTGCAGCGCTTCAAATTCGTCCGGTACATCGTCTAATTCGCCTAACTCTTTCTGAATCGCTTTCATTTGCTCATTCAGATAATATTCGCGCTGGCTTTTTTCCATCTGTTTTTTAACCCGGCCACGAATTTTCTTTTCAACCTGTAATAGATCGATTTCGCTTTCCATTAACGCCATTAAAAATTCTAAGCGGTCTGAAACATCAATAATTTCAAGGACTGTTTGCTTATCATTCAGTTTTAACGGCATATGAGCAGCCATGGTATCGGCTAGACGAGCCGGTTCTTCTATACCATTGAGCGACGTCAGTACCTCTGGCGGGATTTTTTTATTCAGCTTAACATAACCTTCAAACTGATTAATTGCAGAGCGAATAAATACTTCCTGCTCGCGTTCATCCACTTCAGGAGAATGAATTAATTCAACCTGTGCATTAAAATATTCTTCTGTTTGCAAGTATTCGCTGATTTTACCTCTTTGATTGCCTTCAACTAGCACTTTTACGGTACCATCCGGCAATTTAAGTAATTGCAGAATAGTGGCAACTGTACCTATCTCGTAAATTTCGTCTGTTTTAGGGTCATCTACCGCTGCATCTTTTTGTGCGACTAAAAAGATTTGCTTGTCATTATCCATCGCCGCTTCTAAACAACGAATTGATTTTTCCCGACCGACAAATAAGGGAATCACCATATGTGGGTAAACTACGACATCTCGTAGTGCTAAAACCGGAATATCAAAGCGATCTGAGGTTTCTATCGTCATGTTTCGTGTCTCTTTTTTCGGCAGAATAATTTTGATTAACTTCAGTATTGTTATACCCGTATCTCACATTCACAGCCGTGTGAGTGGTAAATGATTTTAATTCTATCTTGATTTAACTGAGGTTAATTGACCAACTTGAATATTACTATATGGGGCAAGTCTGGCTAACTTCAAGCATTTTTAATGCTGAGCAGACAATTTTTGTTGTGAAGTGGTAAAGTTGATGTTTTTTTACACTAAATCATGCATAAACAAAAAAGCGAGCCTGAGCTCGCTTTTTTAAAACTAAGAGAATAGCTCAGCTTTTATTCAGAAGCTGCAGCCTGATTTGCGTTTTCATAAATCAGAATCGGATCAGACTCACCGCTAATAACGGTTTCATCAATCACAACTTTGGCTACATTCTCCATTGAAGGTAATCGATACATAGTATCTAATAAAACACCTTCAAGAATTGAGCGTAGACCACGTGCACCCGTTTTACGCTCCATTGCTTTTTTAGCAATCGCACGCAGTGCATCTTCTCTGAATTCTAACTCAACATCTTCCATCTCGAACAGAGCCGCATATTGTTTGGTCAATGCGTTTTTAGGTTCGCTTAAGATTTGGATTAATGCAGCTTCATCCAACTCAGTTAAAGTCGATACAACCGGCAAACGACCGATGAATTCAGGGATTAAACCAAATTTAACTAAATCTTCCGGCTCTACGTCGGCAAATTTCTGGCTAAGCGTACGTTTTTCATCAGTCGTTTTAACTTCAGCACCAAAACCAATACCCGCACCTTTTTCTGTGCGTTGTTCAATCACTTTTTCTAAGCCTGAGAATGCACCACCACAGATAAATAGGATTTTTGAGGTATCAACCTGTAAAAATTCCTGCTGTGGATGCTTACGACCGCCTTGCGGTGGTACCGAAGCCACTGTGCCTTCAATTAGTTTTAACAAGGCTTGCTGTACGCCTTCACCGGAAACATCTCGGGTGATCGACGGGTTATCCGACTTACGTGAAATTTTGTCTATTTCATCAATATAGACGATACCACGCTGGGCTAGCTCAGGATCATAGTCACATTTTTGCAGCAGTTTCTGAATGATGTTTTCAACATCTTCACCCACATAACCCGCTTCGGTTAAGGTGGTTGCATCAGCCATGGTAAATGGTACATCAAGGAATCGAGCCAGGGTTTCGGCAAGCAAGGTTTTACCACTACCCGTTGGACCGATTAACAGGATATTACTTTTGCCCAGCTCAACATCTGTTTTGGTTTTTTCAGCATTACGTAAGCGTTTGTAGTGGTTATATACAGCGACCGACAGAACTTTTTTAGCTTTTTGCTGATCAATTACATAATCATCCAGATGTTTATGTATTTCTTCCGGTGTAGGTAACTTATCACGAGAAGATTGTGTCTCTGGCGCAATGTCTTTGATTTCTTCACGAATAATATCGTTACATAATTCAACACACTCGTCGCAAATGAAAACAGAAGGACCCGCGATTAGCTTGCGAACCTCGTGCTGACTTTTGCCACAAAACGAGCAATGTAACAATTTATTGTCACCAGCCCCATCACCTTTGCGGGAATCTGTCATTTAACTACCTCTAAATTTCTCTAATTGCATTGTAATATGGGCGAAAGACTCAAATTACAATTCAAATTTTAGACTATTTTAACGATTGGTTAAAACACTATCAATTAAACCATAGTCTAAAGACTGCTGAGCAGTCATAAAGTTATCTCTGTCAGTATCTTGAGCGACTTTTTCAAATGGTTGACCTGTATGCTCAGCCATTAGTTTATTTAATTTTTCTTTAATCGCTAAAATTTCACGAGCATGAATTTCAAAATCTGAAGCTTGGCCTTGGAATCCACCTAGTGGCTGGTGAATCATCACTCTGGAGTTGGGCAGACAATGACGTTTACCTTTAGCACCGCCAGATAATAAGAATGCACCCATACTAGCCGCCTGGCCAATACATACTGTAGATACGTCCGGTTTGATAAACTTCATCGTATCGTATATTGCCATACCTGCAGTAACAGAGCCGCCCGGAGAATTAATATAAATATGAATATCTTTTTCCGGATTTTCTGATTCCAGAAATAATAACTGGGCAACAATCAGGTTTGCCATATGATCTTCAACCTGACCAACTAAAAAGATCACGCGTTCTTTAAGCAAACGAGAATAAATGTCAAAAGAACGTTCGCCTTTTGCTGTTTGCTCAACGACCATAGGTACCAATGCGTTCATTGGATCAAATGTAGAATTTAACGTATTCATGAATTCCTTTGCTCTGAAAATAAAAATGGCTTGAATTATTCATTCAAGCCATTTAACCAAGTCAAGCCCTGTTTAGTCAATGCTAAAGTGACTAATTAGCCTTGTTTATTCATAATTTCGTCAAAAGTTTTCGCAACTGTTTCAACTTGAGCTTGCTCTAGGATGAAATCAATTGCTTGATCTTCCATTACAACATTTTGAACACTTTGCAGTAATTCTTTGTTGTTCAGGTAGTACTCAACAACTTCTTCCGGAGATTCATATGCAGAAGCCATGCTTTCAACGGTTTCTTTAACACGCGCGTCATCTACTTTGATTTCGTTAGCTTTAACGATTTCAGATAAGATTAAGCCAGTTTTTACACGGCGCACAGCCTGGTCTTTAAATAACTCAGCTGGTAATTCTGGCATGTTCGCACCTTGACCACCAAAACGTTGAGCCGCTTGCTGGCGTAAAGCGTTCACTTCCTGATCGATTAAAGCAGCTGGTACTTCAAGATTAACCGCGTCTAATAAACCATTGATTGCACTTTCTTTAACTAAACCTTTAAGTGCATTCTTCAGTTCACGATCCATGTTTTGACGAACTTCAGTTTTCAGTGCGTCAAGACCGCCTTCAGAGATACCAAATTTAGTAATGAACTCATCATCAATTTCTGGTAAAACTTTTTCTTCAACTTTGTTTACTTTGATTTTGAAAACAGCTTCTTTACCTTTCAGGTCTTCAGCGTGGTATTCTTCAGGGAAAGTAACAGTTACGTCTTTCTCTTCACCCGCTTTCAAGCCGATAACACCTTCTTCGAAACCGGGGATCATGCGGCCAGAACCGATTTCAATATCGAAACCTTCAGCTTTACCACCTTCAAATGCTTCGCCGTCAACTGAACCATCAAAATCGATATTCAATTTGTCGCCTTCAGCAGCAGCACGGTCAACTTCAGCAAAAGTTGCGTGTTGCTTACGTAAAGTTTCAAGCATGTTATCTAAGTCAGCGTCAGTTACTTCAGCAGTTGCTTTCTCAACTTTAATTGACTCAAGACCTTCAACTTTCACTTCAGGGTAAACTTCAAATACAGCAGTAAATTTAAAATCTTCGCCTTCTGCTAATGATTGCTCTTGGATTTGAGGTGCACCAGCTGGGTTTAATTTTTCTTGTACGATTGCTTGATAAAAGTTTTGTTGGATAACTTCTTGGGCAACTTCATTACGCACTGCAGCACCGTAACGTTTTTTGATTACGTTAACTGGCACTTTACCAGGACGGAAGCCATCAATTTTCTGAGTTTTAGCTAATCGTTGTAAACGACCTTTAACTTCAGATTCTACTTTTTCAGCAGGAACGGTAATTGTTACTCGGCGTTCTAAGCCTTGAGTTGTTTCAACAGAAACTTGCATTGCTATACCTCAAAATTACGAGCTTTCAGTCAGCTCTTATTTCCTTTGGGGGTTAACACTCGCCTTCATAAATAGGCGCATTAGCTATCTATGAAAATTATAAAGGCGGTTAAGCCCTGAACGGCTGGATATTCAACTCACATGAGCAATATCCGGGTTTAAATTCTGTACATTCAAAAATGACGCAGCATTATAGCGATCACTAGGCTTAGAGTCGAGTAAGAATGCAAAGAAAGATAAATTTTTTGTAACTTTAAGGAAAATATTAAGAAAGAATTTAAATTTGAGAAGATGGTCGGTGATGCAAGATTCGAACTTGCGACCCCTTGGACCCAAACCAAGTGCGCTACCAGGCTGCGCTAATCACCGATACAAATTTTTAAGAAATGGGGTGGCTGATGGGACTTGAACCCACGACAACCGGAATCACAATCCGGGGCTCTACCGACTGAGCTACAACCACCATAGTACTTATTGAATTGAATGGCGCGTCCTGCAGGATTCGAACCTGCGACCCACGGCTTAGAAGGCCGTTGCTCTATCCAGCTGAGCTAAGGACGCACATTTAAGGCCGAATGCCTCATTCTTCAAAAAAGTGGTCGGTGATGCAAGATTCGAACTTGCGACCCCTTGGACCCAAACCAAGTGCGCTACCAGGCTGCGCTAATCACCGACATTGTGTGAGGTTCCCCTCGACAGCGGGGCGCATATTACTGAGTTCCCCTGTGTACGTCAAACACTTTTTTAAACTTTTTTTTCGTTTGCTTATTATTTTAGCTATTTGAACAAAAATAACTCAAATACACTTTATTTATCCAAATTTACTCTAGTGCAGTTCCCATAAAGTTTAAATGTTTGAGTGCACCTTGTAGGTCAGCATTTACGCCGTTGAATATCTTAGTCTAAAGGCGCTCGACATTTTGCACCTGCAATCTTCTACCACCGGCATCCATGTCGGCGAACACCATCTACAGTAAAATTTGAACCATTCAAAATTAAATTGGGATAAATAATAATTTCAGTTTTAGCTCAGTATTCACTGCCTAAGCTAAACAAAATTAAATTAGTGATCTACAGAAACAAAAAAGGTTAGCCTAAGCTAACCTTTTTTAAGAATTCTTTCGCTGAGTTGCAATTATAAAGCAACAATGTTCTCAGCTTGAGGACCTTTTTGACCTTGAGTTACAGTGAACTGTACTTTTTGGCCTTCAGCTAAAGTTTTGAAACCAGTACCTGTGATAGCACTGAAATGTGCGAAAACGTCTGGACCTGATTCTTGTTCGATAAAACCAAAACCTTTAGCTTCGTTGAACCATTTAACTGTACCAGTAGTAACGTCTGACATAATATATCCTGTTTTTAATAAAGTAATTGTTTGCCCGTTAAGGCGGTCGTGCTGTGGAAGTGTTGCTATTACTTATGTTGAACAGACGAGTACTAACTAGAGCAGAACTTCGATATGGTGTACAAAATAAATATAGGTCTAACTTTCAAGCTAAGTTCAGTATATACCCCCTCAACCACTTGTCAATAGTAATTTTTTTAACCAAGTTAATCCGGCGTAGCAACTAAAGGTTTGATATACTTAAGTATTGATTTTATTCAGAGGTAAATCCAGTGGCACAAGAACACTTGGACCCATTAAACGGGGTGACGCTTGAAAAGATGTTAACTGAGCTACAGGCTAAATTAGGCTGGCAAGCTATGTACCTTGAGGTTTCTATCAATTGTTTTCAAAAAGATCCCAGCATTAAGTCCAGTTTAAAATTTTTGCGAAAAACGCAATGGGCAAGAGATAAAGTCGAACAACTTTATTTAAATACATTTCATCCATATTATTTAGCATCTAAAAATATTAAATAAACGGTTCGTCAGATAAACCTATAAAAAAACCGGGTCTAGACCCGGTTTTCTGCAATCAATGAAGTGAGCTAAAACAATTATTCAGACAAGTTCATAATTGCATCTAATATGGCCACATTCGCTTTTGGAAAGTCAAAACCGGGCAGCTGATGTTTATCTACCCAGCTGACCTCCTGCCCTTCAAGCCCTTTAGCTTCGCCTTCAAAGTCAGTGACTAAATAAGTATCTAAACTCACTTTTTTATCGCCATAGTCATGTTCCACGAGAATAAGAGGGTGCATTCGTGTGGCCGTAATGTCACATTCTTCTTTTAACTCACGAGTTAACGCATCGGGTGTGGTTTCATCAGCTTCAATTTTTCCGCCCGGGAATTCCCACTTACCGCCCTGATGCTGGTCTAGCTTGCGACGGGCAAGCAAGACTTTGTTCGCACTCAGAACAACACCAACGGCAACTTTTACCACTTTTGTCATTAGCTTAATTTACCGTGACAATTTTTATATTTTTCACCCGAACCACAAGGACAAGGTTCATTCCGACCAACTTTAGCGCCTTCTCGGAACTGAGCCTGAGCGTTAGGTTTGTTATTTAACGCATCTTCAGCCGCATGCTGATACTGCTTTTTCTTTTCAGCTTGGGCCGCCGCTTCACGACGTTTAGCTTCCATCGCTTCTACTTCTGATTCTTCGCGCACTTTAACTTTAGATAAAACGCCAACCACATCCACTTTTAAATCTTCAAGCATTTGTGAAAATAACTGGAAGGACTCACGTTTATATTCTTGCTTAGGATTTTTCTGAGCAAAACTTCTCAGCCCGATACCCTGACGCAAATGGTCCATTGAAGCCAGATGCTCTTTCCAGTGTGAATCCAAGCTCTGTAACATAATCGCTTTTTCGAAATGACGTAATACCGCAGAGCCCACCTGAGCTTCTTTCGCTTTATAATCTTCATCCAGCGCGGTAGAAATTTTTTCTCTTAATTTTTCTTCATCCAGTTTGTTGTCTTCTTCTAGCCATTTTTGCAGCGGTAGCTCTAAACTGAACTCTGATTTTAATCTGTCTTCTAATGCAGGCACATCCCACATTTCTTCAACTGATTGAGGTGGAATATAAGTATCAATGGTTGCATTTAATACATCTTCTCGAATCGAACTAATGGTTTCGCTGATATCAGTTTCATTCATTAACTCATTGCGCTGCTGATAAACCACTTTACGCTGGTCATTGGCAACATCATCATATTCAAGCAATTGCTTACGAATATCAAAGTTACGAGCTTCAACCTTACGCTGTGCGTTTTCAATCGCTTTTGTCACCCATGGGTGTTCAATCGCTTCGCCTCGTTCCATACCCAGCTTTTTCATCAGGCCGGCAACACGTTCAGATGCAAAAATACGCATTAATGCATCTTCCATTGACAGGTAGAATCTGGAAGAACCGGGATCACCCTGACGACCGGCACGACCACGTAACTGGTTGTCTATACGACGTGATTCATGTCTCTCTGTACCAATAATATGTAAGCCGCCTGCGGCAATGACAGTATCATGATCTTTTTGCCATTGCTCTTTGGCATTTTTAATTTGATCTTCGGTTGGATTAGGTACATTGCTCAAGGCTAAATCCGGATTACCCCCTAGCAAAATATCCGTACCACGGCCTGCCATATTAGTCGCAATCGTTACTGCACCTGGCTTACCGGCCTGGGCAATAATATCAGCCTCTTTAGCATGGTATTTAGCATTTAAGACATTATGTGCAATCTTATTTTTCTTTAAGAAACGAGATAATAATTCTGAATTTTCAATCGAAACCGTACCGACCAGAACCGGACGTCCCTGCTCTACACATTCTTTAATATCTGCAACAATAGCTTCGTACTTTTCTTCTGCCGTTAAATACACTAAATCAGCAAAGTCTTTACGAACCATTGGACGATTGGGCGGTAGTACCAGAGTTTCCAAACCATATATAAAGTTAAATTCGAACGCTTCTGTATCTGCAGTACCTGTCATCCCGGACAATGTATTGTAGAGACGGAAGTAGTTCTGAAAGGTAATCGAAGCCAACGTCTGATTTTCGTTTTGAATACGCACGCCTTCTTTCGCTTCGATGGCCTGATGTAAACCTTCCGACCAACGACGCCCTTCCATCGTTCGACCTGTGTGTTCATCAACTATAACGATTTGATCATCTTTAACCAAATAGTCAACATCTCTGTGATACAGTTTATGAGCGCGTAAAGCAGCATTAATATGAGTCAAAAGAGCAATATTGCCGGCACTATATAGCGACTCGCCTTCCTGCAAAATTTTGTGCTCAATTAAAATTTCTTCTACCTTTAACTGGCCTTTTTCCGTTAAATGAACCTGCTTAGATTTTTCATCAATCGTAAAGTGGCCTTCGCTTTCTTCTTCTTCTGTATCTTCTTTTTCAGCCTCAACCAAACTAGGCACAATTTGATTGATTTGAGTATATAAACCAGAACTGTCTTCAGCTGGGCCTGAAATAACGAGTGGCGTACGCGCTTCATCAATTAATATAGAATCCACTTCATCCACAATCGCAAATTGCAACTTGCTTTGAGTTCGCTCTTCCGGGCTAAACGCCATGTTATCGCGCAGATAATCAAAGCCGAATTCGTTGTTGGTACCGTAAGTTATGTCTGAGTGATAAGCTTCTTTTTTCTCAGCTGGCCCCATTCCTGGAATATTACAGCCAACGGACAGACCTAAAAATGAAAATAAGGGACGACTCCAGTCAGCATCACGTCGAGCCAGGTAGTCGTTCACAGTGACCACGTGTACTGAACCTGCCAGTGCATTTAAATAAGCGGGTAGCGTTGCCGTTAAGGTTTTACCTTCACCGGTTCTCATTTCTGCAACTTTGCCCTGATGCAGAACCATGCCCCCTAATAATTGCACATCAAAATGACGCATACCTAAAACACGTTTTGAAGCTTCACGACAAACAGCAAATGCCTCAGGTAATAAAGCATCTAGTGTTTCGCCGTCTTCGAGGCGTTTTCTGAACTCATCCGTTTTTGCTTTCAAAGCTTCATCGGATAAAGCCTCAAACTCTGACTCTAGGCCATTTATCTGGTTCACGACTTTATTTAGTTTTTTAATAATCCGATCGTTACGGCTGCCAAATATTGATGTCAGTATTTTTGTAATCATTTATCTATCCAGACCTGCTTCCAGGCGAGTGCTTTCCGAAAATATAAAAAGCAATCTAACAGATTGCCTTGCTAATTAAATTCATTCTTAAGTTAAGCGAGTTTATTGCTTTGCTGATGTTATTGAGCCCGACGATATACGTATTTAATAGGGTCAATTTGTCTGCCATTTTTAAGAATTTCATAATGCACATGTGGGCCAGTCGAGCGACCGGTTGATCCCATCACAGCAATTTGTGTTCCTTTAGTAACAACTTCACCCACTGTTACTAATATCTCTTTGTTATGTCCGTATCGGGTTTTCATCCCGTTTCCATGGTCAATTTCAACCAAGTTACCGTAACCATATCTTTCACCTGCCCAGGTAACAACCCCAGCTCCGGTAGAGATTACAGCATTGCCTTCTTTCCCAGCAAAGTCGATGCCTTTATGTTTTGCGGGCAATCCGCTAAAGGGATCTTTGCGAATTCCGTAATAAGAGGACAACCAACCAGAGGTGATAGGTCGTCCTGAAATATATATCTGTTCACTTATATTGTGATTGAGCATCACAGATTCAAGTAGGTTGAGCTGTTGTTCCTGAAAATTAAATTTATCCAACAGTTGTTCCATCTCACCGAGTAATGAAAACTCTGCCGTATCAACCTGAGTGGTTAATTCGGTTTGCACTTCTTCCGGTCCACCGGTAGCCGGTTGCTCCTGAAAATTAAATTCATCGCCTGAAATTTCTGCCTGTTCAGCGACTCTCGCCCCTAACGCATTCATACGCAAAGCATAACTTTGTAACTCAGCCAGTTTTAATTTAACCGCAGTGAGCTCAACCTCTGTTTTTTGTTTTAGTTCAATCAGTTGATTTTTATGTTCTGAAAGGTTTTGTTTAGAATGATTAACCGGATTAAAAGTTTTTTCGGGTTCACTGAAAATAAGGTTTATACTGTAGGTAATTGCGGTTGCCAGTGACAACAGTAAGATCAATAATGCTAGGCCGTGGCGCATAGACAACCGCCACTCTAGATGAGTGTTATTCTTAATATAATGAATTGATAACGACATAGATTATTAAATGCGACCTAGACCAAAAACTGTTCAACAAATATTTTCAAAAAAGTGGCCGGGTAAACAGCCACAATCTTCAGAATCTGAGTATACCAGCCCGATTGAGCAGGAGCTAGCGCTTTACTTACCTGAAAAATTGCATCAAATCATTAAAATTAAACAATTTGACAAGGGAATGTTAACGCTCAGTATCCCAAATGCAAGCTTTCAAATGCAATTTAATGCAATTCGCAGTGAATTAATGTCCAAACTCAGGATGAATAATCCGAATCTAATCAGTATTAAATGTGTTGTTGAACCAAACCGACAGCTTAGTTCTGCAGCAAAATCAAATTCGAGCACGCCGGTTAAAACGGGTCGGTCTTTATCAGATAATGCTCGGGCTAATTTAAATGCGATTATGCCGGACATGCCTGAAGAGATTCAGGCTGCGCTAAACAAATTAATGAAATAGATCATTGAAGGTCAATTATAAAAAAAGCGAGCTAAGCTCGCTTTTTTTAGGTTTATGCAGGTGTTGGTTCTAAAAATTTCACCGGCCCTTGGCTGGTTTCTGTAAACTCAACCAAAGTCCAGCTGTCGGTTTGTTTCATGACTTCTCTGAGCAATATGTTATTAACCGCATGGCCCGTTTTAAATGAATTAAACTGACCTAATATCGGTAACCCGGCCATATACAAATCCCCTACCGCATCTAAGATTTTGTGCATGACAAATTCATCGTCATATCTTAAACCGTTGGCATTTAGTACCTGGAACTCATCTAAGACAACCGCATTGTCAAAGTTAGCACCCAGTGCCAGATTATTTGCTCTTAAATATTCAAAATCCTTCATAAAGCCAAAGGTTCTTGCCCGACTCACTTCATCAATGAAGTTTTTACTCGAAAAGTCGAATGTCACGTGCTGACGGGTCGCAGAGATGGCCGGATGTGGAAACTCAATTGAAAAATCAAATTTGTAACCATTGTACGGCACCAACTCAGCCCACTTATCATCGATTTCAACACGGATAGGTTTGTCGATGCGGATGAATTTTTTAGCTGCAGATAACTCTTCAATACCCGCTTCTTCTATTAACATAATAAAAGGGCTGGCACTGCCGTCAACAATTGGCACTTCGTTCGCATCTAACTCAATAATCAAGTTATCTATGCCAAGTCCGGCCAATGCAGACATCAGGTGTTCAACAGTAGAGACTGCAACACCATCTGAATTAGTCATACAGGTACACATTTGTGTATCAGTTACAGCGTCAGGTGATATTTTGATATCCACCACAGGGTTAAGATCCGTACGACGAAATACAATCCCTGTATTAGCAGGTGCAGGACGTAACGTTAAATTGACCTTTCCTCCGCGGTGTAATCCAACACCGACTGTACTCACACTGGTTTTTAATGTGCGCTGTTTAACCATAATTTATTTCATTTCTCCACGCATCAACGTTTAAATGACGTCTATCGTTTGACAATATTACGGACAGTATAACACATCAGACCAGCCAAACCGAAGTGCCGACCTAATGAAACTGTCAAATTGCCAACTCGTGCACAAATCATTTTGTACACAAATCTTTATTAATCAGCTTGTTTACGTAAAAACGCTGGAATATCTAAATAATCCAAACTTGCTGATGCTTCTTTATTACCTTCAGGCGCCGGCGATGATTGCGCAGGTGCAGCAGTACGCTCTTCAATTGCAACGGCTGCAGAACCTGCTGCTGTTTCAGATGAACGGAAACTCTGATAAGCATTTTCATTCAGGCTCACTTTTGTATTTGGAACAAGTGAGATATCAGGGCGTGTATCGCCAATACCGGTTGCAACAACAGTCACACGTAGCTCTTCAGACATGTCAGGGTCAATTACCGCACCAACCACAACAGTTGCATTTTCAGAGGCAAACGCTTTAACCGCATTACCAACAATTTCAAACTCTTCTATGCTCATGTCCATGCCAGCAGTGATATTTACTAAAATACCACGTGCGCCCGCTAAATCGACATCTTCTAATAGTGGGCTTGAAATAGCAGCTTCCGCCGCTTCTTCCGCTCTATCTTCGCCAGTCGCAATGCCAGTACCCATCATAGCAGTACCCATTTCAGACATCACAGTTTTTACGTCTGCAAAGTCAACATTGATCAAACCTGGACGTGTAATTAATTCTGCAATGCCCTGAACAGCACCTTGCAATACATTGTTTGCTGCTTTAAACGCATCTAATAATGTGGTGCCTTTACCCAAGACTTTTAATAATTTGTCGTTAGGGATGGTAATCAGTGAATCAACATTTTTTGCTAATTCTTCAATACCAGCTTCTGCATAACCCATGCGTTTTTTCCCTTCAAACGGGAAAGGCTTAGTCACAACTGCAACCGTTAAAATACCTAATTCACGAGCAATTTGTGCAACAACAGGCGCTGCGCCTGTCCCTGTTCCACCGCCCATGCCAGCTGCAATAAATACCATATCTGCGCCGTTTAATACTTCGCTGATCACTTCTTTATCTTCTTCAGCGCTACGACGACCGATTTCTGGATTTGCGCCCGCACCCAAACCTTTGGTTACGTCACGACCTAATTGAATTGTTTTGCTGGCAGCTGAGTTACGTAACGCCTGAGCGTCCGTATTTGCGGTGATGAACTCAACACCTTCAATTGTGTTTTTAACCATGTGTTCAACAGCGTTACCGCCGCCGCCACCAACACCAATTACTTTAATGACAGCTTCATCATTATGCTCTTTCATTAAATCATCAAACATATTTTTTCTCCTAACACACCTGCATAAAAAAACTAAAATTCGCCTTTAAACCAACTTTGAATACGTTGCCACCAATCCCCTACACCTTGACTCTCTTTATGGTCGGCTTCTAACACCTGTAAGTTTTGTTTTCCATAATTCAACAAGCCAATTGCAGTGGAATAAATTGAGTCTTCTACGTACTCTGTTAATCCCTTCAAATGAACCGGACATCCTAAACGCACCGGCATTTGAAATACTGCTTCCGCTAACTCGATTGCCCCTTCCATTTTGGCGGTACCACCCGTTAGCACAATACCAGCCGCGATTTGGTCTTCCCAACCACTTGCGCGAATATCTGCCAGTATTAAATCAAACAATTCCTGATATCTGGGTTCAACCACTTCTGCCAATGTATGGCGAGACATAGAACGAGCCGGTCGACCACCCACGCTGGGTACTTCAATACTGTCTTCCAAACTCACCATATGCCGCTGTGCACACGCATACTGAACCTTTATTTGTTCCGCATGGCTCAGTGGTGTTCTGAAAATCTGGGCTATATCCTTAGTCACCTGATTACCGGCAACGGCAATCACAGAGGTATGCCGGATTGCACCATTTGCATAAACCACTAAGTCCATAGTGCCGCCACCAATATCTACAACAGCAACACCCAATTCTTTTTCATCTTCGGTTAAAACCGCATAACTGGAAGCAAGCGAAGATGAAACCAGCGCATCGACTTTCAGCCCACACTTTTCTACACATTTGACAATATTTTTGGCCATATCATTGGCGCAGGTAATTAAATGAACCTTAGCTTCTAACCGAACGCCAGACATGCCAATCGGACTTTTAATGCCTTCCTGGACATCTACGTTATATTCCTGCGGCAAGACATGTAATACCATTCGTTCTGCCGCCAGAGGAACCGACTTGGCCGTATGAATGACATTATCTACATCATCCTGAGTCACTTCAGTTTCATTTATAGGCACCATACCATTTTCGTTTTGACATTTTACATGGCGACCTGAAACTGCTAAATACACGGATGAAATTTGGCAGTCTGACATCATCTCAGCTTCATGTACGGAACGTTTAATCGACTTGATAACTAACTCAATATCGTTTACTCCGCCTTTATCCATACCTTCAGAAGGATGAGTGCCTACCCCAACAATATTAACTGTATTGTCTGGCAGTATTTCGCCAACCACAGTGACTACTTTTGAAGTCCCTATGTCTAAACCCACAATTAAATTTTTATCTAATGCTTTGGACATCGTTTTATCTGCCAATTAACCTGTTATTGTTGTATCTTTTTGTTTTAATTCACCAACCGCAAATCCGGTGTCATAACGCAAATCGACATATTCTATTTGATGTTGCTGCGCTAACCTAGGGTAAAACTCTAAAAATCTTTTAATTCTTGCAACCCAATTTTCCCGTCCCAGTTTTAACTCAATGCCATTATCTAAAATAATTTGCACTGAGTGTCTGTCTGTAATGGTTAACTTCACAGCTTTCATATCATGCAAAGCTAACAACTGAGAAAAATCATCATAATGTTTCAGTACACTGGTCGCTTCATCCAGCGGGCCATGCAAATCAGGTAACTGAATATTCAGGCCGGATATATCCGCCTTAAACACTTCTCCGAGATGATTCAGTAAAAAATCATCATTCCACTTTGCTTTGGCTTTTTGCTCAACCAAATTTACTTTGATTGTATTCGGCCATTCTTTCCTGATTGCCGCCCAATAAACCCAGTCTAAATTTTCTACACTGGCCTGTGCCTGATTCACGTCTAACCCAACAAAACTAGACTTCATTTGCGGTTTTAATGCCGCTAACACCATTTGGTGATTAACCTGATTCAAATCCCCCTCAACGACCAAATATTCTATCGGTAGCTGATTTTTATCTGCCAGCCAGTCTTTGGCAGACAAGAGTAAATAGGTACAGCAAAAAACCACAGCAAGAAAAAACAATAAGCCAATCCAAAATGGCAATTCTATTTGTTTAAGTTTTCCTGCCCAGCCCTTCATTTGACTACCTGGCTGCCTTTAATATTTCGAGCGTTAATGCTTCAAAGCTCAGTCCGACAGCCCTAGCTGCCATAGGCACTAAACTTTTTTCTGTCATACCGGGCACAGTATTGGCTTCAAGCAAATAAAACTGTCCGTCCGCATCGCGCATTAAATCTATTCGACCCCAGGTTTCTGCACCCACAGCTTCAAACGCTGCCAGTGCCAACTTTTGTATATAAGCTTCGTCCGCTTCGCCCAATCCACAGGGACATAGATATTCAGTGCTGTTTGATAAATATTTAGCTTCATAATCATAAAAGCTACGCTGAGTCTGCATTTTTATTGCCGGCAAAGCCTTACCGTTTAAAATTGAAACCGTATACTCAGGGCCATTTATCCATTGTTCAATTAATACTGACTGATCGAATTCAAATGCATTAGAAACAGCTTGCTCAAGCTCTTGCACATTCGTTACCCGGCTCATTCCTATACTGGAGCCTTCACGTGCAGGTTTAACAAATACAACCGCGCCCAGCTGCTGCATAATGGCCTGATAGTCGATTACTTGTCCTTTTTTAACACTGACATATTTGGCCGTTGGCAACTGGCAACTTTGCCACACCTGTTTAGTCCGAATTTTATCCATAGCCAATGCGGAACCTAACACCCCGCTGCCAGTGTAAGGTAGCCGTAACGATTCCAGCACCCCTTGAATAACACCGTCTTCTCCACCGCGGCCATGCAAAGCGATAAAAACGCGTTGGTAGCCCATTTGTTTTAACAGCAAAGCTGACGTTTCTTTCGTATCCACTAAGTCAGCATCAATCCCTTGACTCAACAAAGCTTGATGAACCGCTTTTCCTGATTTTAAAGAGATTTCACGCTCGGCCGATTCGCCGCCATAAACCACAGCAACTTTTCCCAGATCTATCATACTGATGCCTCCTGCTGAGCGCTGTACTCTATCATTCGTTCTTTATCTAAATTTAGTTCTTTCAATAGCTTAGCGATCGCGCCTATGTTACCTGCCCCTTGCGTGATAAACAAATCATTCGCTTGTATCAAATTCGCCAACTCAGCCGGTAATTGAGCGGGTGTCGCCACATAAACCGGGTCGACCTGACCACGTTGACGAATAGAGCGCGACAAATGCCGACTATCCGCACCAACAATGCTTGACTCACCAGCACTGTATACTTCAAGTAATAACAAAGCATCTACCTGAGAAAGTACCTGAACAAAATCATCATATAGATCTCTTGTACGGGTATATCTGTGTGGCTGATAAGCCATTACCAGTCTTTTATCCGGGTAAGCCGCACGAATCGCTTTAATCGTAGCCAAAACTTCCGTGGGATGATGGCCATAGTCATCTAAAAATTCGACTTCGCCCTGTTCAACCGGGTAAGTCCCCATAGCTTCAAAACGTCGGCCAATACCTTCAAATTTTTCTAATGCAGCTAGAATCTGACTGTCATCAATCCCTTCATCTGTCGCCACAGCAATCGCAGCGGTTGCATTCAGCGCATTGTGCTTGCCGGGTAAATTTAGCTCAACCGGCAAGTCGGCAGCATTTTTACGCTCGACGACAAAACGGGTTTTGGTCCCGGATTGCTCAAAACGGCTGATTTTAAAGTCTGCATCTTCGCTAAAACCGTAAGTGATATAATTTCGGCCAATTTCCTGGCTCAACTTACGAACATTGTCATCATCAATGCACAAAACGGCTAACCCATAAAAAGGTAAGTTGTGTAAAAACTCTTTATAGGTAGTAAACATCTTGTCGAAATCGCCATCATAAGTATCCATATGATCGGCTTCGATATTGGTGACTACAGAAACCATGGGTTGCAGATGCAAAAATGATGCATCACTTTCATCTGCTTCTGCCACTAAATATCGACTTTTCCCTAACCTGGCATTGGTTTTTGCACTATTTAGCCGACCCCCAATAATAAACGTCGGATCTAACTCTGCTTCTGCAAAAATACTCGATACCAAACTCGTCGTGGTCGTTTTACCATGAGTGCCTGCAACCGCTATACCATGGCGATAACGCATAATTTCGGCCAGCATTTCAGCCCGTCGAATAACAGGTATACGCTGTTCTAATGCACAAGCGACTTCTGGGTTTGAACTATCTACAGCGCTGGATATCACCACTACATCTGCGCCTGCAATATTTTCTGCCTGATGGCCAATTTTAATATCGGCACCTAACTTTTCTAAGCGCTGAGTATTAACACTCTGCGCAATATCTGAACCAGACACCTTGTAACCATCTGTCAACAAGACTTCAGCGATACCACACATACCTGCGCCACCTATGCCCACCATATGAATCAATTGGACACGGCGCATTTCAGGAATTGTAAAATCGCTCTTGTTATTCATTTTCATCTTTACCTTGATTTACCTGCTTTGCACTAATTGCGTGAGCAAAGTGCTGATTTTTTCTCTTGAATCATACACAGCAACTTTTTTACAAGCCTGCGCCATTTCATCTAACATGTCTTTTTGCTCAAGCACCTGACGTAATAACGGCGTTAACTGCCCTTGTATTAAACTGTTTTGAGGCATTAAAAACGCTGCGCCAGCATCCACTAAAACTTTGGCATTAAAAGTTTGATGATCATCCACTGCATGCGGTAATGGTACAAATATACTTGCTCGACCAACAGCCGATATTTCCGAAACCGTTAATGCGCCGGAACGGCAAATAATTAAATCTGCGTTCGCATAGGCAGCTGCCATATCATCAATAAACTCAACAACCTGATAATCAACCTGAGTATGTTGGTACGCTTTGATTGTCTCGGTTCTTTGCCCCTTCCCGGCCTGATGTAATACCTTAAAGTCAGAACCGGCAAACTGCGCCAAGGCTTTTGGCACTTCCTGATTCAAAACCTGAGCGCCTAAACTGCCACCTACAACCAGAATTGAAACCGGGTTGGCCGCATTTGGTATAGGCAGTTGCGCAATTTGTTTACGAAGCGGATTGCCCACTCTAAGCATTTTATTCGCCAGATGTTCAAACCCGCTAAAGGCCACTAGCACCTTTTTTGCAAAACGGCTTAAAATCCTGTTAGTCAGACCCACGGCCGCATTTTGCTCATGAATCACCAAAGGAACACCGGATAACCAAGCGGCCAAACCGCCCGGTAATGCAACATAACCGCCAAATCCAACGACCACATCCGGCTTAAACTGTTTAATTACTTTTCGCGCTTGAAGTACCGCATTAATAACCATAAAAGGTGCTTTAAACTTGGCCAGTTTAGATTTATTGCGGACGCCTTTAATATTGATAAACTCAATATCAAAGCCGGCTTTGGGTACCAAATCGGCTTCCATTCTGTCAGCCGTGCCCAACCATAACACCTGCCAGCCCTGAGCTGATAATTCTTCAGCGATAGCTAACCCGGGAAAAATATGTCCACCCGTGCCGCCTGCCATAATTAGGATGCGTTTAGCCATTATGCTTACCTCGCTTGTTTGAGCGAGTCGCCTGAATCTGGCTGGCTCTTTGTTCATAATCGATACGTAAAATCAGACCTATGGCTATACTCATGACAACCAAACTACTACCACCATAACTAACCAAGGGCAGCGTTAAACCTTTAGTTGGTAAAATCCCAGCGCTCGCACCTATATTCACAGCGGCCTGAAAACTGATCCAAATGCCAATTGCATATGCCATGTAACCTGCGAATACATTTTCTCTGGCAACCGCTCGATTACCCAGACTGATAATTTTTGCGACCAGCACAAAAATTAATGCAATCACACAACTCACACCAACAAATCCAAACTCTTCCGCTAAAATCGCTACGACAAAGTCAGTATGCGCTTCTGGTAAATAATCTAACTTTTGAATACTGTTGCCTAATCCGGTACCAAACCAGTCTCCTCGACCGAAAGCCATTAAACTCTGAGTAAGCTGATAGCCCGAACCAAATGGGTCCTGCCAGGGATCTAAAAACGAGGTAACCCGTTTCAGCCGGTAAGGTTCTAAAATAATTAACGCCACAATTGCCATAATGCCTGTCATAAAGAGTGCAAAAAACTGAATCAGTTTAGAGCCCGCTAGAAATAACAAACCGACAGTTGTTGCAAACATCACCACCACGGTTCCCAAATCTGGCTGCACCAGTAGCAACATGGCAAGTACAAAAAAGACAGCCAAAGGTTTTAAAAAGCCTTTTAAGTTTTGTTTTAAATCTTGTTCGCGTCTGACTAAATAACCAGCCAAATAAGCAAAAAAGAATAGTTTAGCCGGCTCTGCAGCCTGAATATTTAACGGTCCAAATGATAACCAGCGCGTTGCGCCATTAACCGTCTTACCCATAATTAAAACCGCGATTAATAACCCTAATGCAACAAACAATAAATAAGGATTATATTTTTCCCACCAGCTCATAGGCAACTGCATCACAGCGCCAGTAGCAAGCACACTTAATACCAGATACACCATATGACGCGTCACAAAATGCAGCGGGTTATCGAATTCGCGCATCGCGTATGGAATAGAGGCAGACGCCACCATAACCAAACCAAGACAGGCAAGTGTGATCGCAATTAATATAATGCTGCGATCATACAAAGCATGCTGTTGGGAAACGCCAAAAGCGCTTTGATAAAAGCGCCCTAAGGTTTCTTTCATGGTTGGTTTTACCAGCATTTGCTCTGACATTTTAACCTTATCTCAATTTCAGTGTTGCTAAACCGACTAATACCAATACGAGACTGATAATCCAGAATCGAACGATCACTCTGGGCTCCGGCCATCCTTTCAATTCATAATGATGATGAATAGGTGCCATTTTAAAAATTCGGGTCCCACGCAATTTATAACTACCCACCTGTAAAATGACGGATATGGTTTCCATTACAAAAACGCCGCCCATAATGACAAGCACAATTTCCTGACGCACCATGACGGCAATGACACCCAAGGTTGCGCCCAGCGCCAATGAACCTACATCGCCCATAAAAACTTGTGCTGGATAAGTGTTAAACCATAAAAATCCGAGTCCGGCACCAAAAATGGCCGTACAAACAATCACCAGTTCACTCGTTTCCGGGATAAACGGAATATTCAAATAGGCCGAGAAATTTACGTTACCGGTAACATACGCAATAATTGCAAAGGCCGCGGCAACCATAATCGTCGGCACAATCGCCAGGCCATCTAAACCATCTGTTAAATTAACCGCATTACTGGTGCCGACAATGACAAAATAAGTCGTTACCAAATAAAAAATTCCCAGTTGAGGCATGACCTCTTTTACAAACGGAATCAACAATGACGTTTCAGCATCCTGCTGCGCGGTTAAAAACAAAGTGACTGCAACCGCAATCGCTGTAACCGACTGCCAGAAGTATTTCCAACGGGCAATTAACCCTTTGCTGTCTTTACGGATCACCTTTCGATAATCATCAACAAAGCCAATCAGACCAAACGCAATAACAACAAATAAGGTAACCAGTACATATCGGTTAGTTAAATCTGCCCACAATAAAATTGAGCTTGAAATCGCACCTAAAATTAAAATCCCGCCCATAGTCGGAGTACCGGATTTAGAAAAATGCGACTCTGGACCGTCAGTTCGAACCGTTTGACCGATCTGCATTTTTTGCAGATAACGAATCAGTTTTGGCCCTAAAAATAACGACAAAATTAAACCGGTTAAAATGCTCAAAATTGCGCGAAATGTCAGGTATGAAAAAACATTAAAACCTGAATCTACGTTTTCCTGTAGCCATTGCGCCAACCAAACTAACATGCTAATAAATCCTCAAAAAATGGCTTAAGAGCTACTACAACCCGCTCCATTTGAGCACTGCGAGAGCCTTTAACTAAAATGGTTAATTCGGCATCCGGTGCTGCCGACAGTAATTGCTTAACCTCCTGTTTTAATTGCTCAATTAATCCATCAATTGCGTCAAAATGATAATCTTGCTGTGACTGGGCGAACTTTGACAACGGCCCATAAGTGTAAAAGCTGTCAATTTGATTCGCTCTGACATGCTCACCCACCTGCTGATGCAGCGCCTGACCATAATCTCCCATCTCAGCCATATCCCCCATCACAAAAATATGATGACCGCTGGCTTTGGCCAATAGATTGACCGCAGCTTTCATTGAAGCAAGATTGGCATTATAGGTATCATCAATAATTCGAATATGCTCGCCAATTGATTCAACAAATACACGACCGTTTGTCGATTTAACCTGAGCCAGACCAAGATTAATTAATTCAGGTGATATCCCTAAAGCCAGAGCGCAACTAATTGCCGCCAAAGCATTACTTGCATTGTGTTCACCGGGAATGGTCAGTGTCAGCGGATAACTCTGACCACGGTAAACCCATTCAAATGAAGCCACCAGATTTTCATCCAGCGTTAAGTTTTTATAATAAACATCTGCAAAAGGGGCTGCAGAATAGCTAATTTGTTCACGCTGCGAAATATCGTTATGCCAGAAATGCAGGTATTCACAGTCAGAGTTAACAACCGCAATACCCTCTTCACCGAGCGACTGATAAATTTCACCTTTAGCTTCAGCAACACCTTCCACACTGCCAAAACCTTCAAGATGAGCGGCTCCAACATTATTGACCAGCGCAACATCCGGCTGAGTTAAGCCTGATGTATAAGCGATTTCACCTTTATGATTGGCTCCTAACTCAATTACGGCATATTCATCTTCTTTTGCCAGTCTAAGCAAAGTAAGCGGGGCGCCGATGTCATTATTAAAATTGCCTTGAGTTGCCAGTGTCTGGCCGGCTTGCTGGCAAATTGCCAACAGCATTTCTTTCACGGTTGTTTTACCGCAGCTGCCGGTTATTGCAACCGTTTTAACATCAGCCAACTGTTTATTGTATGCTGCGATTTGTCCCAGCGCGATGCGGGTATCCGAAACCACTAACTGGCTGACCGGTAAATCCTGTACCTGGCTTACAACTAAGCACTTAACGCCTTGCGCTACCGCCTGTTTGCAAAACTCATGACCATCAAAATGTTCACCTTTAATCGCCAGATATACATCCACATTCTCTAACTGTCGACTGTCATGACTAATCGCATTAAGCTGAAGATCAGGGCCTATCATTTGTCCCTGAGTGACGGTTTGCCAGTCGGATAATTTAACCGGGATCATATCGCCTCCATAGCTAAATTAGCGACATAAACACGCTCGTTATAATCGACTTTACCCGTCGAAAACTCCTGATAGGTTTCATGCCCTTTGCCTGCAATTAAAATACAGTCACCGGCTTGTGCTTGTTGATAGGCCATTTTAATTGCTTGTTTTCGTTCAAATTCAATCAGGTAATCTTTTGTTTTAATGCCCGAGCTTATCTCTGCCACAATTTGAGACTGAGATTCTGTTCTCGGGTTATCATTGGTAATCACTATTTTGTCTGCCAGCCGGTTCGCAATTTCACCCATAGTGGCTCTTTTTTGTTTATCTCTGTCACCACCACAGCCAAATACGACCCAGAGTTGACCCCGGCAATGATTACGACAAGCCGACAGCGCCTGCTCAAGACCATCTGGCGTATGAGCAAAATCAACAATTAAATTGACACTTTTGGTACTGGCAAATACTTCCATTCGACCCGCCACAGGTTTTAGCTGGCTAGCTGCACCCGCTAATTCCTGAGCATCAAAATCCAGACTTAACAAGCTGGCCACTGCGACCAAGGCATTGTCTATATTAAATTCGGCAAGTAAAGGTAATTCAAATTCGAAAGACTGTTTTTGTGATCCAATTTTTGCTTCCAGATTTAATACAAATCCGGTGGGTAATTGGCGGAACTTTTTAAGTTTAAGGAAATTGGATGAAAACGCATCCGCGTCCTTTCCAACCGAAATAATGCAAGCTTCAGAATTTGCCTGGGTGATTTTCTCTATCAGCTTTTGTCCCCACTGATTATTAATATTAATCACGTGAGATGCGGTTAAATTACGAACAAATAAACTGGCTTTAGCTTCAAAATATGCCTGCATAGTTTGATGATAATCAAGATGATCATGCGATAAATTCGTAAACGCGAGTGTTTTAAACTGACAGCCTGAACTTCTGTTTTGAATGGCGGCATGAGACGAAACTTCAATTGCAGCCAGTTTACAGCCATGGTCAACCAGGTCGCTTAGATACGCTTGCAAACTTACAGCGTCCGGGGTCGTCATTCCGGTTTCAACGGTTTTACCCTGATATTTAACGCCTAAAGTCCCTATATATCCGGCGTTTTGCATCAATGAATCAGCCAACTGGCAGACCATATCACATACCGAAGTTTTACCGTTTGTCCCTGTCACGCCAATTAATGAAAGCAAATGACTGGGCTGATGATAAAATAATCCGGCAACCGGACCCGCCTGTTGATTTAAACCATAAACCAGAATACAACAAACGCCTGAGGCTAGCTCACTCTGCTGACCGTGCAACTCAGGTTCCTGAGTATCGGATAAAATTATGCTGGCACCATTTGCAATCGCTAACTCAATAAAAGAAGCGCCATGCACCTGATGACCGGACAAAGCTAAAAAACAATAGCCGGGTTCTATCCGGCGACTATCAGCAGAAACACCTTTAAGTTCAACATCCGGAATTTGAATATCCAGAAGTTGCTCCAGCTGAGAACGTAAGTTAGCACTGATATCAGGCACTTGGGCGCTCTCCTTTTACACTGGCGAGTTGAAGATCATCATCTGCGTCTTTGTCATTAGGGACATTCAGAATCTGTAACGCACCGCCCATCACCTTACTGAAAACAGGCGCTGCGACATCGCCGCCATAATAAACATCCCCTTTGGGATTATTAATTACGACCACTAATGCAATTTTTGGATCGGAAACCGGTGCGACACCGGCAAATAAACCGACATAATCATTACCATAGCCACCAGCAACCGCTTTTCTCGACGTACCGGTTTTACCCGCTACCCGATAGCCTTCAACCGCGGCGTTATGACCGGTTCCGTCTTCATCAACCACAGTTTCCAGCATTTTTAATAACTGGCGTGACGAACTATGACTAAATACACGTTCACCTTCATGAGGCTGGTTAAGTTTTAAAATAGACAGAGGACGGCGAATGCCACCATTGCCGATAGTCGCATACATTTGAGCTAACTGAAGCGGGGTTACTGACAAACCATAACCAAATGATAAAGTGGCCAGTTCAAAATCAGACCAGCGACGTCTGTCATAAAAAATACCTGAGCTTTCACCAATCAGGCCTGTACCCGTATCCGAACCAAAACCTGCATTATAAAAAGCATCTAATAGTTGCTCATGCGGCATAGACAAGGCAATTTTAGTTGTCCCGACATTGCTCGAACGCTTAAGAATTTCAGCCACATTGATTTTGCCGCGGTTAATGGTGTCTCTGACTCGACGCCCACCAAACATCATCCACCCCGGAGAAGTATTGATCACTGAATCGGCTTTGATTGAACCAAATTCCAGCCCGGCCATCACAGCCAGTGGCTTCATTGTTGAGCCTGGTTCTATCGTATCCGTGATGGCCCGGTTACGCATTGAAGATGAACTGATGTCTTTACGGTTATTCGGGTTATATGACGGGTTATTCACCATAGCCAGAATTTCACCCGTATTTACGTCCAGCGCGACAACTGTGCCGGAATCAGCTCGGTAATACTGAACCGCTTTTTTTAGTTCCTGATAGGCCAGCGTCTGAATCCGCTGATCGATAGATAAAGTTACATCCTGAGCTTCTTTTGCCGCTTGTTCAGATAAAACTTCAATCACCCGGCCTTTGGCATCCCGTAAAATACTTTTTTTACCGCTTTCACCGGTCAAAGCATCGTCATAAAGCTTTTCGATACCATCAATACCATGGTCATCAATATTGGTGATCCCCACCACATGCGCATTCACTTCGGCCGCAGGGTAATAACGTTTTGATTCGGGTCTGAGGTAAACACCATATAAATTCAGATTTTTGATGTAGTCTGCCATAGCAGGAGAAACATGACGCGCTAAATACACAAAACGGCTTTTTGGATTAGCCGCTACTCTTTGTTTTAATGTGTCTACATCTGCATCTAATATATCTGCGAGTGCCCGCCATTCCCGGTCTTTACTGAGAATGTTACGTTCCATCACTTGTGCCGGGTCTGCCCAGACGGTATTTACCGGCACACTGATTGCCAGTTCCAGTCCATTTCGGTCGGTTATCATACCGCGCAGTACGGTATCCGATAATTGTCTGTGAGTACGCAAATCACCTTGCTTGCGCAATTCATCCGGGGATATCACTTGAATATATGCAGTACGCGCAATCAAACCCGCAAAAACAAGCGCAATAAGACCAAATACGGTGGCCAGTCGCCATCGTATTGTGCCTGTTTGTTTAATGACTTTTCGCTTATTCATGGTGCTTTTATAATTATCTCTTGCTCGCCTGTCGGCCGCTGCATGTTGAGTTTATCTTTTGCTATCTGCTCCACACGGTTATGTTCAGATAACACGTTGTTTTCCAGCAGCATATGCCGCCAATCAATATCCAGTTTATCTTTATCTTCCAGTAGCCTTTGCAACTCAGTATTCAGTTGCCGGTTACTCCAAGCGTAATAAATCACGGCATAAGCACTGGCCAATACGACTAAAATCAATAAAATCGTAATTTTTTGCTGCAACCAGTCCGCAATAATGCTGCCAACCAAACTTGGCTGCCGAGGTTTATTGCTTGCTTTATCTAATTTTTCTTTACTCTGCGACACGCTCAGCGACTCTCAGAACAGAGCTTCGGGCACGTGCATTTTTTTCAACCTCAGCCTGACTGGGCTTTTGCGCTTTGCCAATTAATCTGAGTTTTATGTCTTTGTTCAACTCATCGTCAGTAACAGGCAATCCTCTGGGTACAGGTTTAGCTTTGCTCTGCTCGTTAAAAAAACGTTTGACGATACGGTCTTCCAGAGAGTGGAAACTAATCACAGAAATGCGTCCGTGTTTTTTAACCACATCAACAGCGCTTTCCAATACCTGTTTTATTGCGTCCAGCTCACCATTAACCTGAATTCTGAGCGCCTGAAAACTGCGCGTAGCCGGATGTTTACCCGGCTCTTTCTTTTTAATGATTCGTCCCAACAAACCTGATAATTGTGATGTTCGGGTAAATGGCGTCTCCACCCTGTCGTGAACTATGGCTCGCGCTATTTTTCTGGCAAATCTTTCTTCGCCATATTCTTTGAGAACAAATGCGATTTCATCTTCAGAAGCTGTTTGCAGCCACTCAGAAGCAGAAACACCCGCATCCGGGTTCATTCGCATATCTAAAGGACCGTCCCGCATAAAACTGAATCCGCGTTCAGCTTCATCCAATTGGGGAGAGCTCACTCCCAAATCCATCAGCACACCATCAATCTTTCCGGTCAATCCACGCGCTTCAATAATCTCGCCTAAATCTTTAAAATTGCCTTGAACAATTTCAAATCTCGGATCATCAAAATGCGCTTTTGCATAAGCAATTGCACTCGGGTCCTGATCAATCGCAATTAATCGGGCATCGTCACTGAGTTGATTTAAAATTACCCGACTATGTCCGCCACGGCCGAAAGTGCAATCGACATAGATGCCTTTAGGTTTTATCGCCAGCGCGTCTACTGACTCTTGTAATAAAACGCTAATGTGTCCGCTTTCTGGCTGCATGATAAATCTGCTTATATTTATTAATTGTTATAATGAAAAATCTTGTAATTTGTCCGTTTGTTCAAAATCTTCTGCCGCTATTGCCGCTAAATCAGCATCAATCTGTGCTTGCCAGACAGCTTCATCCCAAATTTCAAACTTATTTAAACTGCCAACCAGCATGATTTGCTTTTCTAAGCCAATCACTTTACGCAGTGTATTGGATATTAATAAACGTCCGTTTTTATCCACTTCGCCTTCCATCACATGGCTTAATAAAACGCGCTTAAAACGACGTTCAGCCGGATTAGTGTCAGATAGATTTTTTAATTTCTTTTCTATCTGTTCCCACTCATTGACCGGGTACATTAATAAACAGTCTTGGGATACATCTTTTGTACATACCACCTGGCCACCGCATTCCTCCTGCAGTAGATCACGGTAGCGGGTTGGAATCGTAATCCGACCTTTACCGTCCATTGTGATTGCACTTGAACCCCTATACACTTGATTTTATTCCTATTTATATAGTTATCTAAAAAATCGTTTTGTTGTATGTCTGCTTATTCTCATGGAGATAGGGACTATTATATCCCACTTTGATCCACTTTATACCACTTTTTCACAGTTTGAGTACCGTTCAAAGCTTTGTCAAGTTAAAAAACAGGCCTAAATTGCGGAGAAAATCACGCTAAAACAAGGATATTATTCAAGTGGCTGAAAAGTGGTAAAAAATGGTTTAAAAGGGAAGTGAATGGGATTCTTTGCTTGTTAGAACAATTTTGTAGAAATGTATAACTAATCGATATTTAAATTATTGCAAATGAAAACAATTATCAGTTGCAATATAATTTAGAAAGTGTATTCTAAACACAACTTGATGATTACCCACAGTTATCAAGTTATCTCCGTGGCGTGTAGGTAGTTAGCTAGTTGGTTGCTCATTCCTTGCTAGTTAACTACTTACATTTTCTCTCTTATTATCTCTTGCATAGCACGTAGCGGCTCTTATCAAAAGCAGTTAGCTAATTGATTATTTATTTCCTGCTGGTTAACGACTTACATTTTCTATCTTCTTCTCTCTTGCATAGCACGTAGCGGCTCTTATCAAAAGCAGTTAGCTACTTGATTATTTATTCCCTGCTGGCTAACGACTTACATTTTTTCTCTTGTTCTCTCTTGCATAGTGCGTAGCGGCTCTTATCAAAAGCAGTTAGCTAATTGATTGTCAATTTGTGACTCATGCTTTGCTAACCCAAGTGATATCCCTTGCAGCTAAAACTGAATATCCGCCAATGAATTTACAATCTCAGTTGCGGCTGAATCAGACAACTGATCATCTTTTGTATAGTCTGATTGAACCAGTATACGTCTGCCCACTTCTGCCGACATGGCGGCTTTTACATCTGATTCTCTATCGCCGATCATAATAGATTGAAGCATATCAAGTTCAAATTCTCGCTTCGCCTGCAATAACATACCCGGCATAGGTTTGCGGCACAGACAATTGTGTTGATACTGAACACCGCCATAATTCGGATGATGCGGACAATAATATGCTTTTTCGATCTTGATTTGCTGCTTTGCAAATTCAGCTATCATCCAGGTATGCAGTGTTTTAACATCCTGCTCTGCATAATAACCTCTTGCAATGCCAGCCTGATTGGTCACAACAATGATCAAATAACCCTGAGCCTGAGCTTGTTTGCAAAGCTCAAATATATCCGGCGTAAAATCAAAATTTTCAACTTTATGAACATAAGCATGGTCATGATTAATAATACCGTCTCTATCTAACAATAGTGCTTTATTCACTCAAGATGCCCCGCTCTTCAACAACACGGTCAAACATAGCTTTGACTGCGTCTGTGCTGATGTCCGCCATTAAATTTTCCCCCTTAACCCGGGTTCCCCATTTAAGTTGTTCGGCCGTTTTTTCATATTGCGCTTTTAGATGTTGGTGATAAACCTCAACCACATAATGCTGACAGGTATAAGGCCCGGTTCTTGCCGGATTACTGTGTGCATACAAACCTATTACGGGTGTGCCTTGAGTTATGGCCATATGGGCTGGACCTGTATCAGGCGCGATTACAATATCGGCTTGAGCCAATAAAGCCAGCAATTGTTTTAAACTGGATTGCCCGACACAATCTTTAATTTCGTTCTGGCTGGCCTGTATTATCTCAGCGGCCAGTTGCTTTTCCATCTTAGTTGGTCCGCCACTTAAAATAACCTGAAAACCTTTATCAAAAGCATAGTCCGCTATCTGAGCATACCGCTCAGCAAGCCAGTTTCGTTCAGCTTTGCTTGCAGCCGGCGCAATCACTAATACAGGTTTTGCCGCGTCATACTGCCGCTTGGCCCAGTCACTATCAGCAGCTGAAACCGGAATAAACCATTCAGGTTCAAAATCAGGTACATCTATCACTTTAGCAAAAGCTTGAAATCCTTCTAATACATGCGGCTGAGATTCGGCTTCACAACTTTCATTGATGACCAGACTATGCAGTTCTTTAGATAAATGGGGGGCAAAGCCAATTTTTCGTCTGGCTTTGATAAAAAAGGCTGCGATGTTGGCTCGTAAAGCAACCTGCATATGTAATAAAACATCAAATTGCTCGGGTAAATCTTTTTTTAACTGGCGATACGCTGCCCAGCCTTGTTTTTTATCAAATATAACAAAACGAACACCGGGTAAATCTTTTAATAACATGGCTTCGATTTTACCAATCACCCAGGTGATTCTGGCATTTGGATATCGTTTCTGAATAGCCTGTACACTGGCCACAGCGTGGCATACATCACCAATTGCAGACAGGCGTAAAATACAGATAGATTGAATGGTCTGGCTAGAGGTCATTGAACAAAAAAAGCCTTATAAATGAGCGCACAATTAATAATTACAAAATTTTGCCATAGTTTAGGCAGATAACAAAATAAAACCCCGTGGATGGTGCCATCCTCTTCGCAAATAAACTGACTTTCAGTATACTTGGCCAATATTAGTTTAAGAGCCCATACCGTTTTGCCGATAATATCCAAGCTTGCCAAACAAGACTTTCTGATTACGCCGAACCAGAATACCCTGCCACTGAATCAGCATTGGTTTAATGCGCAATACTGGCAACAACAAAATGCCATCACAGGTCAATCGATAGGTCGCAATACCACGTATTTTTTTCAGTTTAATCAGACAAACTATGTATTGCGGCACTACTACCGCGGCGGCTTAATCGGCAAAATCGCAAATGACGGTTATTTTTATACCGGATTAAAACGCAGCCGGGTTTATCGTGAATTTGATTTACTTGAACAAATGAAGGCTCTGAACTTACCGGTTCCGACACCAGTTGCAGCGCGTTTGACCAGACGCATGCATTTGTATTCGGCAGATATCATAATGCAGCAAATAGAAGAGGCTGAAGACGTATTTCACATCCTAAAAAAACGCAGCCTGGACAATTCTATCTGGCAAAACATAGGGCAAACTATCGCCCGTTTTCATCAGGCGGGTGTTTTTCATGCAGATTTAAACATTCATAATATTATGCTCGACCTGCAGGACACCGTCTGGGTGATTGATTTTGATCGTGGCTGTTTTAAACCCCAGAATGCCTCATGGCAGCAAAATAACATCAACAGATTATTAGTCTCCCTAAAAAAAGAGAAAGCACGGCAACAACAATTTTTCTGGACGATGGAAAACTGGCAGTCGCTACTGACGGGTTACCGCAATCAATTGCAAAAATAACCCGTCGTGCTTACAGAGCCTCAAATTCACATTCGTAAGAAGTGAATTTACGGATATTAATCACGCCTGTATCAAAAATTAAATACTGACCTTTTATCCCCTCCAGTACGCCGGATACAAGCGGGTCTTTGTCAAAATTAAAAGATTTAATTTTTTCCGGATACTGGGTTACCGGAAAACTTAAGTCAACCACAGTTTCATCGAGAGACTCAACTGCATCTTCACCAAATTGCAATTTGATATCAGCTAGCTTTTCTTCAATAAGCGGTTTTAACTCTGCCGCTTTCGCTTGTAAATCCAGAGGTTCATTGTTGCCTTTTAATAACGCACGCCAATTTGTTTTATCTGCGATAAACTCGGCCAAGGCAATTTCAACCAATCCTGAGATCAAACGCGTTTTCACTTTGAAAATAGGTAAGGCCTGAGTAGCCCCCTGATCTATCCAACGCGTTGGAACCTGTGAATGGCGGGTAATACCGACTTTTAAGCCAGAGGTATTCGCAAGATAAACATAATGCGCAATCATGCAATTATCTTCACCCCATTGAGGTTCACGGCAAGTACCTAAATGATGATGACAGGTTTCAGGCTTCATAATACACATATCGCAGGCAGCCAGTTTGCGCATGCAACCAAAACAATACCCTTGTGAAAAGCTCTTTTTAGTTTTTTTATTGCAGTTTAAGCAATAAATATTGCCGGTATGAGTGAGTTTTATCGACTTGCCAATGTACTGATTTAAATTGACAGTTTGTTCACCTAAAGGCAAATGGTATTGAACAGGAGCAGTCAGTTCTGACTTTAATTTACGTATACAGCCGAGCATAATATCACTTCAGTTTTAGCTAAAAACCGAATTCTAACATAAGCTAGGGTGTATTGACCTTTAAAATAAGCTCGCAACAGAACGAATACACTTAGCGTTGGCTGGCAGGCGTTTTAGGTCACCCGGCTGGTATTTGCCCGTTTGTACCAGGCAGGCATTTAAACCGGCATCGATTGCACCGCAAATATCCGCCTGAACGTCATCTCCTACCATCAGGCACTCTTCGGCTTTAAATCCGGTAGATGCGACTACTTGCTGAAAAAAACCAGCCGCAGGTTTACCCATAATAATAGGTTCACAATCCGCCGCCCATCCAACCGCCTGAATAAAAGGGCCAGCATCCAGCACCAATCCATCATCTGTCCGGTAATATTTATTCATGCCAATCCCAATTAAAGGTGCGCCTTGCTGACACAATTGAAATGCAACATTTAAAGTCTGATAATTGAGATCATCACCGGCATCACCCAGTAAAACACAATTTGGCCGGGTTTGATTGATTTTAGCAAAGTCAGTTTTAATCGCTTTGTGAATTAAACAATATGGGCGTAACTGATGTGATTGAATATAATGTTTCGCTGCAATGGGTGCAGTAAACAATTCATCCGGTTCCACTTTAATGCCCATTTCCACTAAATCGGCTAATATCTGATGGCTGGGTTTGCTCGCCGTATTAGTCACAAAACGCAGGGTTAAATTCAGACTACGGGCTTTTTTTATCGCGGTGACAGCCCCGTCAATCAACTGGCTGCCCTGATATAAAACACCACTGAGATCAAACAAAATCGCTCGGTAGGGGAAACTCATCTTATACCTCCAATCAGGTATATTTCCTTTCGTTGAGTAATTATTACCTTAGTTCAATTCTATTTTTATTTCGAGTATTTGAATAAATAAATACTCAAGTAAATGCTTAGATGACTTGCACTCTTATCGCGTCCAGCGTTTGTTCGGTAGCGCCCTGATTTTCCATAATAACGTCATTGGCACCGACTGCTGCTTGCTGGTAAAGCGCTGGTTCAGACCACAATCTTAGCAGTGCATTGGCCAGTTCATCGGGATTTTCAATTGTCCCTAGTGCTCGCTTCTCGCGTAAAGCCTGACAGATTTCGAGACAATTATCCTGAAAAGGACCCATTAAAACCGGTTTAGCTAAGGCAGCTGGCTCTAACGGATTATGCCCGCCGCGGTTAACCAAACTGCCACCCACAAATGCCATATCAGAAAAAGCATAAAATGAAATCAATTCACCCAAAGTATCTATCAGCCAAACGCTGGTATGTTTGCTGACGCTTTGTTTTTCGGAACGTTTGACAAATGCTATCTGTTGCTCGGTTAAATAACTTGCAACCGACTCGAATTGTTCCGGGTGGCGCGGTACCAGAATCAATAAGATATTAGGAAGCGCTTTTTTCAGTTGCAGATGGGCCGAAATAACAGCCTGATATTCAATCGGATGAACACTCGCCCCCACCCAGATATCACGCTGACCTTCTACCAGATTGCCCAATTCAATAACTTTTTCGGTTAAGTTTTCAGACATCTTAATATCAAATTTTAAATTGCCTGTGCTCACGACTTTAGATGCAGACAGCGTTTGGTAGCGCTCAGCAACGGTTTTACTTTGACAACCTATCCAGTCAAAACAGGCTATACAGGGTAAAAATAGCGCTGAAAATTTTTGATAGCGTTTAAATGATTTTTCGGACAAACGAGCATTGGCCAGTAATAATTTTGCATCGTTTCTTTTAAGCGCGTGCAGCCAGTTAGGCCAGATTTCCACTTCGGTAAAAATAGAGAGCTGAGGACGAATCCGGCGGGCAAATCTGCGGCTGGCTCCCCAAGTATCAATAGGCGCCATAAGCTGAGTCACTTTACCAGAAAATAAAGTGTTAACCTGAGCCGCGCCAGTCGGCGTTGAATTGGTAACCAGAATTTGTTTCGAAGGATACAGCTCAACAAGCTGTTGTATTAGGCTTTTAGCTGCATTCACCTCCCCCAGTGAAGCACAGTGAATATGAATACAGCCCTGATATTGTTTGGGAATAAACCCCAGTCTTTGCCAGAAACCTTGTTGATAATCTTTGCTTTTTAACATTCGTCTTGCCAGGTAAAGCAAAATAATGGGCAATAACAGATATCCGGCCAGCGAATATAATAATAAACTTAATTTAGCTTTTAACGAACTGGGTTTATCCAAAACAGTAACCTATCTCCATCAGCATATTAACCGCAATTACTTGAAAGGCGCTCAAGTGGAAACACATAACTGGGAGTAGAAATAGCGAATCTGAACTCGCTGCAACAAGGAAGTTGCAGCGAAGCGCCCATGGAAGGGTTTACAGCGTGTTCAGATATGCTATTGCGACGCACAATAAAAAACTCAGCCACGTATTTTTTTAATTACATTCGTGGTTGAGCAGCCATCAACAAATTCGATTACCACAACATCGCCGCCATTTTGCTGGACAAAATCAGCGCCGACTATGGTATCTATTGAATAATCACCGCCTTTAACCAGAACATCCGGTTTAACCGCCTGAATCAGTTTAAGCGGCGTATCATCACCCGCTTCACCAAACGGAATCACCCAGTCAACCGACTTTAACGCTGTCATAACAGCGGCTCTTTGAGCTAATGGGTTAACCGGTCTGTCAGCGCCTTTTAACCGGCTGATGCTTTCATCCGTATTTAAGCCGAGTACGAGCCTGTGACCCAAAGCTTTTGCTTTCTCCAGATAAGCCACATGGCCGGCATGTAAAATATCAAAACAGCCATTGGTGAATACAATTTTTTCACCACACTGGCGGGCAAATTCTATATGTTGCAAGACATCATCAAACGGGCATTGATAATGCTGACCCTGAGTTAACAAATCCTGATTAAATTTAGCTGCCAGCTCTTCCGGTTTAACGGTTGCCGCGCCTAATTTAGCGACCACGATACCCGCTGCATAATTGGCCATTTTTGCAGCATCGGGTAAGGATAGGCCAACCGATAACATAACCGCTAAAGTCGCAATGACAGTATCACCGGCACCTGTAACATCACTCACTTCCAGTACTTCTGCCGGCATATCGGTTTTTTCTGTTTGTGAAATTGCCGACATCCCCTGCTCACTGCGGGTCAATAAAATAGAATCAATCCCGGCATTAGCAATTAAACTGCGTGCAGATTCGGTAATGGAATCTTCATTTTGGGTATCGCCACCGGCTAGTTTAAACTCGCCTAGGTTAGGCGTAATCACAGTTGCCCCTCTATAAAGCGTTAAATCAGATTGCTTAGGGTCAACCAAAGTAATTTTTCCGGCCTGCTTAGCGGTTTGAATCATGGCTGAAATATGCGCTAACGAGCCTTTATTATAATCAGAAAAGATGACTGCATCATATTTATCAACCACGGCTTCAAATTTTTGCTGCAATTCACTCGCCTGTGCTAACGCAAAATTCTCTTCAAAATCTAACCGCACAACTTGCTGATGACGGCTTACCACTCTTAATTTAGTGATAGTCGGTTGGCTGTTTTGCTCAACCAGCTCAGATTGAATGCTCTCTTGCTCTAACAACTGCTTTAATCGAATGCCGTTTTCATCCTGCCCAACAATGCCTAACAAACCAACTTTTCCATCTAAATGCGCAATATTACGTGCAACGTTGGCAGCGCCACCCACTTTATCCTGAGTCTGATTAATTTTCACAACAGGAACAGGCGCTTCAGGCGAAATACGCTGTGAGTCTCCAATAAAATAGCGATCAAGCATGATATCGCCAACAACTAAAATATTGGCTTTAGATAAACGGGAAAATACAGATAAATCTATGCTCACAGGTGATTAGTCCTCAATCAAAAGTTCAAATGCTTCGCATAACCAGTGGCCCATAAATAAGTGCGCTTCCTGAATGCGTGCCGTTTCCGGGTGATCAACAATAATAGATAGATTTGCAATATCTTTAATTAAACCGCCATCGCGACCGGTAAATGCAACCGAATAAGCCCCTAGCTCATTAGCGGCTTGCAAAGCCAGATTCACATTCGGACTTTTACCTGAAGTAGACAAGCCGATGACAACGTCTTTTTCGCTACATAGCGCTTCTACCTGACGGCTAAATACGGTATCAAATCCAAAATCATTTGAATGCGCGGTTAAAATGGACGAATCTGTTGTCAACGCAATAGAAGCCAGCGCTTTTCGATTTTTCTTAAAACGCACGACAAACTCAGCCGCTAAATGCTGGCTGTCGGCAGCGCTACCGCCATTGCCACAAAATACAATTTTTCCGCCTTGTTCGAGCGCCAAACGACATTGTTCGACAAGTTGCAATAATTCATCCTGATGAACTGAGAGGGTTTTAAATAGTTCGATATGACTTGCAAGGTTTTGATCAAAACTGGATTTAAGCACAGATGTCGTCATAAATAGCACTCTTAGCGGTTTGAAAAGCATTTTTAAATAAGTCGGTAAGAATACACCGGATTGTTATTCGATTGTAGTCATTCAAAATCAAAACTGCATAGCAATTCAGTTTTTTGCTTAAAAAACAAACTTAATGCGAATAATGATGAAACTTTTTGATTTATTATTGGCCTGTGGCATCATACGCAACTCAAAGCAAGGAGCTAAACGCTGAATGAAACATTACCTATTTTTTATTGCCCAGAACTACTCATTTGAAATCCTCAGACCATTACAACAACAAATAAAAGCCAATGGCGATCAGGTACTTTGGTTCGTTTATGGCAATGCCGTTAACTTAGATTTATTTAATGCCGATGAGAAGTATACTCAGGATGCAGCCAGTGCGGTTGAATTTAATCCACTAGCATCATTTGTTCCCGGAAATATTATTCCTAACTTTATTCCGGGTATTAAAGTACAGGTTTTTCATGGTTTCGAATGGAAGAAAAAAGGCCACTTTGTCATTCGCGATTGTTTTGATTTGTATTGTACCCAAGGTCCTTTATTTACTGATAAGTTTAAGCAACTAGCAAACAAGCATCCTTACTTTGATGTAGTTGAGACCGGCTGGCCAAAGCTGGATCCTTTGTTTAAAACTCAGGCTATGCAGGTTAATTGCCCTGAGTTGCCTTGCATTTTATTTGCGCCAACCTTTTCACCGGCGTTAACCAGTGCTCCGGATTTATTTGAAGAAATTGTGCATTTAAGCCATCAAAAAGACTGGCAATGGCTGGTAAAATTTCATCCCAAGATGGACAAATACTGGGTCGAACAATTTAAGCAGGCAGCTCACGCTAAATTGCAGATAGTTGAAGATGCCGCTATCTCGCCTGTATTACATGCAGCCGATGTGATTTTATCCGATACCTCATCTATTATTACCGAGTTTATGTTACTCAGCAAACCCGCTGTAACCTACAAGAATGCTCAGCCTGAACCCGAATTAATCGATTTTACCAATCCCAAAAAGCTGGCAGAGAAGATTGAACTGGCCTTGAATGCCGATGAGGAACAAATTACCCGGATTAATCAATATACCGCCAGAATGCATCCTTATCAGGACGGCTTATCTTCCTCCAGAATTCTGGCAGCAGTTGATGATATTTTGCAAAATGGCAAACAAGCCCCGAAAAAGAAACCTCTCAATTTAGTTCGAAATTTCAAAATGCGTAAAAAATTGGGCTATTGGAAATAAAGCTATGGTGTAAGCGTAAGGCATAATATATTCGCGCCTTACGCTTGAAAACGCGACAAAAATGGAGACTATTCCGGGCGGGACTTTACCACTTCAATAATTTCGGTCGTTGAAATAGAAGGCGTTCTTGGCAAATAAACGACATCACAAACATCTTTAAAACAATCAAATTTCCCGGCCCAGTCATCGCCCATCACAAGTACATCGGCTTTATGTTCAATTAAATAATCGCGTTTTAAATCTAACGAATGTTCCGCAAATACCTGATCAACACATTTAAGTGAACTGATAATTTTCATTCGATCAGCTTCACTATAGATAGGGTAGCGCTCTTTTTTTGAATAATTTAATGCATCGGTTGAAACACCAACGATCAAATAATCGCCTAGCTCAGCGGCTCTCTCTAAAATATTGATATGGCCGACGTGAAATACATCAAATGTGCCAAAAGTAATAATTCGTTTTTGCAAGATAACTCCAAATAGTTAACAGTTTCGACCCAAGAATAGTTAAAAACCTATTAAATCATACTTTTTAAATACAAAAAATGATAACGTTTAACATACTGGAAACAGTTAAAATACATTTATCGTTTAACGTTTCGCTTAATATAGCATTTATCCTGATTCTCTAAAACCACAAGGGTGCGCTTATTGCATGCCAAGTTCAGGCCTTATGCATTAAAACAGTAAAACAAAATAAAAAAAATAAGAATATCAATAAATTATCAGCTTGGAATATTATGTCTGGACATCACAAACTGGTCGGGAAAGTAGCAAAAGATGCACTAAAATTGCTCACCGATGTCACTAACACGTTAAAACAAAATCAAGTCCAATACTGTCTGGAAGGGGGAACATTACTGGGGATTGTTAGAGAGAACAGACTCTTACCCTGGGATGATGATATGGATCTAACTATTACAGAAGCGCAGATCCCTAAACTGGAAAAAACCCTAAAAGCACTGCCCTTTAAATACAGAATCAGAAAACGGTTTTATTTTACCAACCATAAAGCCATCAAAGAAGGCAAATTAAGACTGATTAGAATCAGCAACCGAAAGTGGTTCTTTTTTAAAGGCAAGGTTCGTATGGATATTTTTATAAAGTATTCAGATGAAGAAAAATATTATTGGACAGTCGGCAGCAAAAAGAACTTTGTTGTGCAATGTGTGCCCAAGCATTTTCACGATCAGGTTGAAGCAATAAACTTCAATGGCGAAACCATGTTTGCACCCAATCAATATGAAAATTACCTAACCTTAAAATACGGCGACTGGAAAACACCGGTGAAAACCTGGAGCAGTCTGGTTAATGACGGTTCGATTCAGGTCCAATAAAAATGGATTAAAAACAGAGCTCATCACATTTTGTATATGGACTCTGTTTTAATTGATTTTATATATCTGGTTTTGTTCTCTATTTAGTGACTTTCCAGATAAGCAACAATTCGCTCGCTTACTGAGCCATCTACCTGTCCAACCATCTTGGCTGTGTATTCCACCCGCTTGTCTGCCTTTATTTCCGGATTTTCTACTAACTTTTTAATGGCTTGCTTAAGTTCACTCGGGTTTTTAACCTGTGTCGCCACTTCCGCAAAATATTTTAAATCCGGATCAAGTCGTTGCTTAAAGCGATAAGAAAAAATACCGCGATAAGTCCAGCGTAATTTATAAAAATCACACCAGATAGCTGGCTTACCGAGCGCAACAAACTCAAATAAAGTGGATGATGCATCACTGATTAAAATATCCGCGCTTTGCATAAAAGGTAACAGGGAGTGCTCATGTTGCGCCGCAAAATAAACATTGCTATAGGTTTGCCAATGGGCTAATAAAGCTCTTTGTTTTTTATAGCGTTTTTTACAATAGGTAAAAAAGTGTGGTTTGATGATTAGATTATAGTCTGAAAGCTGCTCCGGCCAGTTTTTAGGCAGCATCTCTATGCTAGACGGATAAAATGTGGGTGCATATAAAAGCGTTTTTTTAGTTGGATCGAGTTCGGCTTTTAATAAATCAAAAGCCTGACTCGTCTGGTTTATCACAGGATCGAGTTTGGCATAACCTGTATCAACAAACTCGCCGTTTGGGTAAAGCTGTTTTAAACGCTCAAGCCGGTGTGGACCTTCCACAAATCGAACACTGGTCAGTGCTTTTGATACAGTGTAATAACAAGATTTAGGTCCTATACCATGCTGCATCAATGCTGTTTTGGTATGTTGATGAATGGCATCTAAGTCTTCCATCAGATTACCGGTAACCAGCCAGTCCGGCTTATCTGCTAAATAGCGCGCTCGCGCAGTCTGAGTATCTTCCACCCAGATAACATTCAATTGCTCAGCTGTTACTACTTGTTTTAAGATCTCTATTTGATCGGTATTTTGATGTATAACAAAAACAGCTGTATGGCCTTTTTCAGTCAATTTATCTGATACCGGAAGGTATTGCGCCAGATAATACAAATGCATCACATCAAAATAAACTTTCAAAATAACCCCACTGTTTGCCAATTACAAAGCAATCATTATTTCTTATTCAGTGTTAGATGCCAAGTCAGCTAAACTGTTTTTTTGAAGTTTACGATAGATATTCACCAGCGAACTGGCTTCCTGTTCAATTTGATAGTGCGATAAAACTCGCTGCCGCGCATGTTTACCCATCTCTTTCAATTTTTCTGGCTGATGAACCAGAGTGTCCAGAGCGGCATAGGTTTGTTCGGGTGAATTAACGTCAATTAATAGTCCGTCTTGCCCGTCGCGGATAATATCAGGCCAGGCCCCGGCTTTAGTTGCAACAACCGTACAGCCACAACTCATAGCTTCAAGTACCGTTAAACCAAAGCCTTCATTATCACTTAATGCAGTTACAATTGAGCAAACCTGAAATAATTTGGGTAAATCCGAAAATGCTTGCTCACCTAAAAATATAATGCGTTGCTCAAGTCCGGCAGCTTCAACTTCCAATTTTAGCTGTTTAACCAAAGCCTCGTCATCCCATGCCCCACAAATAATGCATGAATAACCATTTAATTTAGGAAATAATTGAATGCAGGTCCGGACTAAATGATGCACCCCTTTTTGCTCGCGTACCCGGCCGAATATGCCAATTAACTTATCCTGCGGTAAATTTAATTCCGCTTTTAATTCAGGCTGATTTATAACCGGGCAATACGTCTGAGTATTAACACCATGCGGTACAATCGCATCCGGCTCAAAAGTTAAATAAGAGGCTGCATAACTACAGGTTGATATCACAGCATCCATTTTATGCATTAAAAAACGGGTAAATCCTGAATGATGTCGCTGCGCAGTTGAAGTAAACAAAATTTTAATTTTGGCTGCAAATACAAATTTAAGGATTAAAGCCTGTATCATCTCATCATTACGTCTGGCGTGAAATACCCGCCAGTGCCCACTTGGAAGTGGCTGATAACACATCAATATACATTGCCAAAATGAGACACTCTGATAACAAGAATCAAGATGATGTTTACCTAAAACAGCGAGACGAATCTGCTGTTGCTGATAACGACTGGTTTGAAGCATGGTGGAAGTGACACCGGAGAATTTTGGATTTGAATTGCCAAGAATTAATTCAACCGACTGAAGCGATTCAGGCAATGAAAAAAACTTGCTGAATAATTCAGCTATTTTAACAAACACAAGACGGTTCCAAATCCAGTTAATTCTGCAATCAGTTTAGTTAGCCATGGTTTCAGTTTTATTAAATCAACTATATATACCCGTGCTGCCTCAATATGCTTGATTTCAGCCGGAGGAAAAAATGCATGAGACAAGGCAAATTGCTGAAGGTATAGTTATTCTCGATAACTGCTCCTGCGTTATTCTACCTCCCGCATCCATGCGGTCGTACATCAAAGCAATTTAACGCCGTATCAGGCATTTTTAGCCCGGCCCTTTGGGAGCTTCACAGCGCTTCCACTACGGCGTTATATTGGTTCGAAAGGTGACTACTTTCCTTTACCAATATGCCTTGTATTGAAAGCGCTGTGATAGCTCTGAAACATGCATCTTGAAGTAGCACGGGTATAAACATCTTAAACTCAATTGAAATTCCGACCTTTAATTCGACTGTCATATAAGAGTGTCAAAGTAAACCCTATTAATTTGTTAGACTAAATAGCGATTTATGGCAGTACAATCCAGACTCAACATTTTTCATGTCCTGTTTTCACGCGGGTTTGCCGGTTCAGAGCGCTCGACTGCAGAATCTTGCAACCAACAATGCCAGACTCACAATGTCACTTTAATTATTCGAAAAGGTCATTGCAAAAACGGGGCTAGCATAATTAACCACCTGGATCCCCGTGTGACTGTAATAGAAATTAACCATCAGTGGCTCACCCAAAGACGGCTAAAAAAACTCATCGACCAGCTCAAACCGGACATTATTCATTGCCACTTACGACGGGCAACCAGAATCATTAGTAAAATAAAGACACAAGCTGCAAGCGTGTCGACTTTGCACATTCGGGTCAATGGCAAAGGGTTTAATAAAATGACAGGCCTGATTTGCAATGCCAGATGGCAAATCAAAGAAATTGAAGAAAGCTATCCGGGTTTAATTTTTAAAGCCAATAATTCACTTACGCCACATCCAAAAGTAGAGCCGGAAAAAATAGCCAGACTCAGATATGAATTGGGCGTTCGGCAGAGCGATTTATTAATTGGTGCGGTCGGTAGATACCATGAAAGTAAAGCTTGGGATACTTTAATCAAAGCCTTTAAACAACTGGATACTGATGCTGCTGTTAAACTTAAGTTTTTTGGCTCCGGCAGTCTGGAATCTGAACTGAAAAAACTGGCAGCAGAGGATTCCCGAGTTGAATTTGTCGGTTATCGTGAGGATATCAAAGACTTGTATCAGTGTTTTGATTTGCTGGTTTGCCCCAGCCGCTTTGAGCCATTACCCAGGGTCATGTTAGAAGCCTATGATGCAGGTGTGCCTGTGATAGCTTCAGATGAAGGTGGCTGTAAGGAGTTAGTCGAAGATTATGGTGGTTTTTTATTTCCCGTGGATAATATCACAGCCCTGGCAAATCAACTTAAATCCTGTATTAACGTCCGTCCAGCCAAATATAAACCCGATTTAAGTGCACACTATGTTGAAAATGCGAACCGTCAGATGGTTGATTTTTATCAAGCGTGCATTAAGGCAAAACAAGCCGAGCGGGTGCTTAAATCCATTTAATCCACCTGCACTTATTTCCAATATTCCCGAACCCAGTGAGTTGGCAAAATATAATGCCGTAAATGGCTTAATAAACTGCCCTGCCGCTCACCTTTGAGCCCGGCTTGAATATGCTGTTTTGGTGACAAATGGGGCCCATGGCGGAAATGATAAACGCCTTCAATCGCGTCCTGCGGGCCCAAGGTGCCCGGAAAAATGACAATTTTCGATGATTTATTCAGTTTAGGCTGGAGAAAATAGTTAAACGGAAACGGTCGTCGGCAATGTCGTCTAAAATGCTTAACCCAGGCTTTAGGCCAGAGCTTAATTCCACCGGGTGCATTTTGGGTTACAAACCTTTGCTCATATTTGTATTTTTCAGCAATTTGCAGCGGATCTTTTGAAAACATTTCCAACAAAGGCGCAAGTTTGCCAACCGGCGCTCGGTATACTGAAGTTTGACCAAGACGCTCCAGTGGATTAGACGGATTGTGCGCTAGTATCACATCGTCCGGATTTCCATAGTCGAAAAAACTATCCAGGTTACCTGTGATCACTAAATCTAAATCTAAAAATAAAAACGGGCCTTCTAAATCTGCCAGTTGTTTATTCCACAGCCGGCTTTTTGGCCAGATGCCTCTTTTGGTTTTTGGAATTTCAAAGTTAATTTCAGGTAAAGGGTGGCATTCTACTTCAGAGCGAACCCCTGCATCATCATCACAAAAGCATACAAATTTAAATGGCGGCGTAATATTGCGCTCAACCATATTGTATAAACGGTTAATATACAGCGGGCCGTATTTTTTGCCCCAGTGAATACAGACAATTTGCTTAGCCATCATATTTGCTTATTCCTTTTAGATTTGAGGTGACGAACACTGTAGTTGCGTTTTTTGTTGCCATAAATATCCCCATTCATAATCATAACTTTTGGGGTTAAATCGGCGAAAGCCAGAGCCATGTGCAAATGTGAGTTCACCAAAATAAATCTGACCTTCAAAGTTATATAAATCGACCCGGACATAATCAAAGTCTTCAGCCAGCTTTTTCGCCACCTGCACCATTTCATGATAATTTGCCAACGGTGCCAGCGGGACTTGTTTGCTTTTGGTTTTGATACACAGGTTAGTTAGTTCACCGTTTTGATCATAAATGCTTCTGTGATGATTAGATCCGCGTTCATAATCCACTTGTAGAAAAAAGACCATCTCGCCGCCTTGATTAAACATATGAAACTTATAATCTGAAGGTAAGGCGCCTGCTGAGTTTGTTAATAGCTGTTCAACAATAATTCTGGGCCGGATAGCTGAATACCAGGGTTCATCCCGACAAATACCTGTATCTTTTAACAAAGAGCGGTTGATCCGCTGAACCACATTCTTTTTATTAAAACAGCCATTTTGATATAAATAGACCCCGCCGGAATCATGTGTTGTTTTAACAACAAAGGCATCGCCATAAGTGTCTAATTTAAGCTGTTCTGGCGTATCCACCACATCCAGTAAGGGAACCAGGTACTGCTCACCCACTTTACTTTTTACATATTCGCGTACCGCAAATTTATCGGCGCAAACCGAATACAAAGGATTCTTATCAAAAAATTTTCTATGCTGAATTTTTTCGCTGAAAGTGACCGGCTTAATAATATTTGGCCAGTATTTATGTTTTTTAAAAAAACGGCACTGAGTTTTAAATATGCGCCATTGTTTATTCAACGATAAAACTTCTCTGGTATCCGTTGGCATTGAGTACCCGGCATTAAATTCATGACAATGCCGTCAAAAATACTTCATCTTTATTTCACCTAAATGACACCGTAAAAGAATAAGTTTGCAGAGATGGAATCAAGCATAATCAGAGCAAACTTATGACTCATTTTATCTATAACCAACTGATGCGTGTTTTATTGCCATTTATGTTGCTCAGACTGAAACGAAAATCACGCAAGCAAGCAGAATATGGTTTTAGATGGGATGAAAGACTGGCCAAAAAAACATTAAATGTTGCACCCGGCGGTGCATTATTTCATTTAGCGTCTTTAGGTGAAACGATAGCGGCAACGCCTGTTATAAAATCATTTATCGCGCAAAATCCAAATGTTCCGGTTACCCTGACCAGCACAACCCCCACAGGCTCAGAGCAAATTAAAAAAGTATTTGGCGACTCTGTCATACACTGCTATATGCCGTTTGATTTACCCATAGTGCAACGCCGCTTTATTAATCAGATTAAACCCAGCCTGTTAGTTTTAATGGAGACAGAGCTCTGGCCTAATTTAATTCACCATACCAAGCGACAAGGCGGTAGAGTACTTGTTCTCAATGCCAGATTGTCAGAGCGCAGCGCTCGGGGGTATCAAAAGCTCTCAAAATTAACTCAGGCAATGATGCGTAAAATCGATATGGTATGTGCCCAGTTTGAGCTGGATGCTCAACGTTTCTCAGAGCTGGGGTGTAAACCACATAAACTCAAAATAACCGGGAATATCAAGTTTGATACTCAGGCAACCCCCGCCCAAATAAAGTTTGCCAGTCAGGCCAAGGTAAGCTGGAGACTGAATCAAAGGCCTGTTTATTTGGCCGCCAGCACCCATGCGGGAGAAGAAGAAAAAATTCTGGCAGCTCATCAGCAGATTTTAATCAACCACCCGGATGCATTGCTGATTTTATTGCCGCGTCATCCAGAGCGCTTTGATTCAGTTGCTAATCTGGCAGCACAAACCTTTAGATGCCAAAAACGTACTGAGTTAGACTTAAAACTCAATCCTACGCCCATAATCTGCTCAGACACTCAGGTCTTAATCGGTGATACTTTGGGAGAAATGGATATGTATATTGCATTGGCCGACTTTGTATTGATCTGCGGTAGTTTGGTTGAGCGCGGAGGTCACAACCCCTTTGAAGCAGCCTGCCAGCAAAAAGCGATATTAACTGGTGTTCACGTATTTAATTTTGCAGACAGTTACCGGATTTTAGCTCAACAACATGCGGTGATAACTATCAGCCATCAATCTGAGTTGGTCATGCAAATTCACAAACTGCTTAATGAGTTGGCCTACCGGACAAAAATCGCTGAAAATGCCTATAAATGTCAAAAACAGTTTCAGGGCGCACAAGCATTCAGTATAAGGTTAATCAATCAGCAATTTAAATTAGCACAAAAACGCAAAGCCAGATTACAAACTCTGATACCTGTGCTCGCAAGGTAATTTCGCCAAGCACAAGAGCCTAATCCGAAATATCAGCGTAAGCCGGATAAAATCAAATATAAGCCCTATCAATAACCTCTTATAAGGGCAATCTAAGCGTAAATTGACTGCCTTCTCCGACCTGACTTTTCACCGTAATTTCCCCCCCTAGCAAATGGGCAAATTTCTGACTAATCGCAAGTCCTAACCCGGTTCCGTCGAATTTTTTTGCACTGACGGGTTCTTGCACGCGTTTAACCCGGTTAACCTGCCGGAATTCATCAAATATGTCATTAATCTGCTCGGCAGATATCCCACACCCTGTATCCTGTAAAGTGACATAAAAATCGGTTTTATCTGAATAATAGTCAATACTGATAGTACCCTGGCGGGTAAATTTACAGGCATTGCTCAGCAGGTTAATCACGATTTGCTGGACCATGCTTTTATCGGTTTCGATAAATAATTCAGTATCATTTTGCGGACCTACCAGCAGATTCTGATGCATATCCAGCAAGGGGGTGATACTGTCAACCGCATGTTTTATAATGGGTTTGACCTCTACCACTGAAACCTTGGCATCCATTTTACCGGCTTCCACTTTCGACAAATCTAAAATCCCGTTAATTAAGTTCAGAAGCCTTTCAGAGCTCAGCTGAACTTTGTTTAAATCGGCGGAATATTCGTACTGTCCGTCAAGTTCAAGCTCCTCTTTCACCAAATCAATATAACCGATTATGGCCTGAATTGGGGTACGCAGCTCATGAGTAACATTGGCCAAAAAAGCGGATTTATGTCGCGAAGCAGTTAGTGCGGCATCTCTGGCATTAACCAGTTCTTCAGTCCTGATTTCAACCTGTTGCTCTAGTTGTTCACTGTGTTTTCGCAACTTTTCTTCTTGCTCATCTAAAGATTTAATCATGGCATTATAAGCCTGTGCCATATCTTTGATCTCTTTCGGTCCTTCTTCCTGAGATAATAAATGCATGCCTGTATGCTTTGATTCTTTCATTAAATCAGCCAGCCGGTAAATTGGCCGGGTAAACCGGGTTATCGTAATATTGACCAGCCCTACCATAAATAAGGACATAGCCAGTCCAACCGAAAATATGGTTAAAAATGTATCCAGCCGGGCGTTTTTGAGCGTATCTTTATTGACTTGAATCACCACACTGCCCTGAGTTTGCGCCTCTATCGAGTTTTGCTGGCGTACATTTAACACAACCGGTTTCACTAACATAAACGCATGATTATCTTCATATTGAGCCATACCCGGGCCTCTGGAAAGTAGGTTCTGAGAACGAAGCACCTGTTCTGAAGATAAATTTAAAGCCGCTATGGTTTTGCCCTGCGCATCCACAATGGCCGCCCCCATAACAGATTTTTGTGAAACTGTTTGCTCTAATAATCGATTGAGCTGAATTTCGTCCTGACGTATAAAGCCGGTTTGTGCTTTTTCGCCAAAAGCATGCAACTTTTCAATGGCATGAGATAAGGTGACTTCACGAATTTTTTGAGTGCTGATCCAAGCGATCAATAAACTTCCGAGCAGACATAAAAATATAACACCAATAATAATGACGCTTAATATCTGCTGACGCATACTAATATTATCGCCAAAAAATTTGGCCAATAAACGGTTATACATAGCCATCGAGATAAGTTTGTTCCTAATTATGTGAATTTTTCGCGATACTGACTGGGCGTTAATTGGGTTTGTTTTTTAAAGACCATGATCATGTACTGAACTGTGTTATAACCTGTCTTTTCGGATATTTCAGTTAATGTCATATTGGATTGCAATAAAAGCTGCTTCACTTTAGCCAGCTGTACTTTGACGATTTCCTGATGAATCGAACTGTTCAAATGTTGTCGGAAGCGATTTTCAACATTTGCCCGGGATAAATTCAAATGCCTTAATACATGGGTCGCCTGAATACCGTCACATGCATGATGTTTAATATAACTAATCGCATCTTTGACAACTTGATCTGAAACAGAAAAATGGTCGGTTGATGCATTTTGCACTATTCCAATAGGTTCAATCACTTGCACCATAGGGTCTACGGGTTCCCCTTTAAGCTGCTGATCTAATAATTTAGCAGCCAAAAACCCCATATATTCACTGCCCTGACGTACACTGCTTAGCCGATTACCAGTGAGGACGTTCACAATATCATCGTCATCCACCCCCAAAATAGCAACCTGATCCGGTATTTTTAATTCGGCACTGCGACAAGCCTCAATTAGCTGACGGGCACGGGTATCCGTTGCAGCTAAAATGGCAACCGGTTTAGGCAATTCAATAAGCCATTCTTCCAGCCGCTTCATTGCTTTAGTCCAGTTTTTATAGCTACTTAAAAACCCTCTGTAAGTATGAGCATCCGGTGCATCCGGTGCCAACTCTTGTTGCCAGTAAACAAAGGATTCTTCGCGCTCTCTTGACCACTGGTTTCCGGCTCTGTCAGGGAGTCCGTAAAAAGCCATATTGCGATATCCCAAAGAGACAAAATGTTCAACCGCCAGTTTGGCAATTATATGATTGTTGGTTGCAACATAAGGAATGCCCGGCGGGTATTTTTCCGGGTCCAGATAAGAACCCCCTATGCCGACAGCTTTAACCGACTGACTTTTTACATACTCAATAATATTAGGATCATCAAAGTCGGCAATAATACCGTCTCCTTTCCATGACTTAATTTTTTCCAAATGAATTAAATAATCTTCTTCCAGATAAAGATCCCAGTTAATTCCCTGCTGAATATAGCGGGCAATACCTGAAATCACCTTTCTGTCGTATGCTTTACTCGCGTTAAACAAAATCGCAATTCTTTTTTTCTTTTTCATTTGTAATTGTCAACTTAGAAAAATGCCGGTTGCATTAAAAATAACTTGTCAGCTTTTATGCCAGAGTTTGCATCATAGCAACAGACAGAATAATAGAAAATATAATTTAATTATAATTTTTATTTATTATAAAGGTGAGAACAGGCCGGATTAATACTGCAACTTATGGTAATGCAAACCAAGCAGCAGGCAATAAAAAAGGGAGCCTGGCTCCCTTAAGGTTAACTTAGCAATCCATTTTAACCACCAAATAGATTTTTAAGTTTATCTTTTACTTTTTCTTTGGCTTTCTCTTTTTCCTGATCAACCACAGATTTTAACTGAGTATCCAACAAGTTATTTAACGTGCCATCCGCATCATTTAACCAAGCGTCTAAGTTAGCCAATTCGCCGGCTTGTTGATCGCTAAGTTTTAAGCTGGAGGCAACTTTCTGATTCAGCTGACTTTGTAAATCGGTTTTGAATTCAGTCAATTTAGCATCCAATTGCTGAGTCACACTGCCTTTAATTATCTCATCAATCTGAGAATGAATTTTCCAATCCGGGGACATGACAGAGCCTAGAATATCGATTTCAGCCGGAATTTTAGCTGCATCATTAAGCGCCTGAACAACTTTTTTCTGCCAGCCTTTGCTCGCATTAGTCACAAAAGTCGGATCCAGTAAATCCAGTTTAATCACAGCATCTAAATCAAAGTTATTCAGCTTAAATTCACCGTCTGCAAACAATTTAGCGGCTGCCAGACTAAGCGCAGATTTAGCAGCTGACTGTATCGTTTCTTCGTCCAATTGTGCGGCACCAATTTGCAGTTGCTCAAGTAGCCATTTACCTTCACTGAGGAAATTACCGTCTTTTGCCTTAAAGAAATCGATTTTGCCACTAATTTGACCATTCCCTTTTAACTGATTAGAGCTGACCTCAATCAAGCTGGCTTTGTTTCTTTTCCAGTGCTGCATATTAATTTCAGACAAATCAAGACTAAACAAGCCTTGTGGCGTTTTCACACTCACCATACCTTGCTTAATTAACCAGTCTGGTTGCGGCGCATCTTCAGTAAAATGAATAAACTGCCCCACATCCACTATGGCTTGCTCTTCTGTGGCAGATTCACTATCTGTGCTAAGAAAAGGTTTCAGCATCTGATAAATTTCCATGCCTTGGGTATAATATTCACGTCCTTTTTCACCAAACACAATATGCGCGACATCCTCCACTTCAAAAGTATCTAGCTGATATTTAGTTTTAACCGCCTGCCAGTCCTGATCCGGTGCCTGCTTAAGCTCAGTAACAGCCTGCTTTAAATTATCCTTGCTGCTTTGAAGTGAGTCCTTGGCTTGTGAAATTTGCTTTTTATCCGCTTTAATTTCAGCTTTCAACTCATCTAAACGCGCTTTTAATTTAACTAAATCTTCCGCCGTTTTAACTTTAGTATCCTGAATTTCTTTGACTTTTTGTTTATAAAAGTCCAGCTTTTCTTCGTCCGGTAAATTATCTTTAATTTGCGCTAACTGCTCTTTTTCAGCTTGATATACAGTTTGCAATTGCTCCGCTTTGGAAACCGTAATTAAATCTGCGTCTTTTAAAAGCTGTTTAACATCCGGAAGGGCCATCTCTTTTGCTTCGCCAGCCTGTTCTGTTTGACTAGTGTTTTTACCTTCAGGCACACGGTAAACTTCCCCAACTGACGCTCTTTTTCCGCCAAATTCAAGTTCTGCCAGCGTTAAATCATCAACTATGACTTTGCCCAACAGATACTGCCATAAATCTACCTCAGCTTTAGCCTGTTTAAACTGCATGGCATTAAATTCAGGCGCTTTTGGGTCGGTTGCCTGAAACTCAACAATGTCCAGCGTAAAAGGAGACCAGTTAACATTCACGGCTTCTACATTAACCTCAGCCCCTAAGTACCAGCCACCGCCCTGCTCAATACCGGTTTTAATTATCCAACCGGCAAATATATAAATAATCGCGGCTATAAAAGCTAAAAAGGCAATCAGGCCTAACAACCCCTGCCATCTAAAATATTTTTTCATTACTGAGCTCCTTGCAATTGGCTATAAGCTTTATACACCTTGGATGCTTTTAAGGTTTGCACAATCTTGAACTTTAAAACATAGGCCATAATATGCGTCCGGTATTTTAAAATCAGATGATTCAGCAAGCGCACTAACGGGTAAAATACAATCAAGCTAACCAATAAAGAACCTAATGTAGTGGTATGGTGAAAATGCGCCAGTTGCATAAAGGTTGACTGATACAAGGTATCCCACAAACCAGCCAGCGCCGGTAGCGTTAATAAGCCGTGTCCGAGACTGGCAAATAGCGGTGCAAATAATAACCCTAAGATACTAAAGACAGTCCATCCAGCAAAGAATGCGCCTAAATGAACGCGCACTACAAAGGCTAAAAATAAAATCACCAGATTATGCAAACTGAATAGAGGCGTTAGCCCTATAATCATGCCAAGGGCAATCGCATAACTGATTTGTTTAGGTGAGTTTTCTGAATTAAGCGCAATAAAGAGCTTGGCGAGCGTAGTTAACATATCGAATCCCTATCGTTAATCGTCTTAAATAGACTAATAGAATTTAAATCTGAATCAAGATGAATTATTCGTATTATTTCACATTAATATATTGGTAATGCTGAACTTTTTACCGGCGATTTAAGCACAAATGACGAATGCACGCCTGTTACCCCCTCAATTCGGGTTAATTTATTTAATAAAAAGTCCTGAAAGTCATCCATATCTTTGACAATCACTTTCAATAAATAATCCGCACTTTGCCCGGTAATTAAATGACATTCTAATACCTGAGGTAAATCGGCAATGGTTTTTTCAAACATATCAAACCGCTCTGGCGTATGTTTATCCATACTAATCTGAATAAAAGACAATAAGGTTAAACCCAGTGCTCTGGCATTAACAACCGCAATATAACCATCGATTAAACCGGCATCTTCCAACTGGCGAACTCGCCGCAGGCAGGGAGAAGGAGATAAATTTATCGCATCGGCTAGTTCCTGATTGGATATCCGACCATGCTGTTGAATTGTTTGTAATATGAGTTTATCGTATTTATCCAGTTCCACTTTGGCCACCATGAGATATTTTATTTCAAATATTAGCACATTATTAAAATTTTATTGCTAACAAGATGAAAATTAATAGCCGATTCGCAATCATTAACCAGCCAAAACCCGTAAGATAATGATCAATTCAACTTTTTAAGTGTAACAACACATCACGGAGCGCAATATGATTCAAGATCCAGCGAGCAAATATCAAAGATTTGTCGGCGTCAGTTTACCAGATCGTCAGTGGCCGAATAATTTTATCGACAAACCACCTATCTGGATGAGCACTGACCTACGTGATGGCAATCAGGCATTAATTGATCCTATGTCGATTGAAACCAAATTACGCTTTTTCAAAGAATTGCTTGCGATGGGCTTTAAAGAAATTGAAGTGGGGTTTCCGTCTGCATCACAAATCGATTTTGATTTTGTCCGTTTATTAATTGAAGAGAATCATATTCCGGATGATGTCACTATTGAAGTTTTAGTGCAAGCCCGCTACGAATTAATTGAACGCACGGTAGAAAGCTTACGCGGCGCTAAACAAGCTATTTTGCATATGTATAATCCGCTTGCGCCAGCATTTCGTGAAATTGTTTACCGCACAGATAAAGCCGGTGTTAAAAATATCGCAATTCAGGGCACAAAATGGGTTAAAGAATTAACCGCAAATGCACCGGAAGTGAACTGGACTTATCAGTATTCACCAGAGGTATTTTCAAGTACTGAAATCGAGTTTGCCAAAGAAGTCTGTGATGCAGTGAATGATGTCTGGCAACCGACGGTAGACAATAAAATGATTATTAACTTGCCGGCAACCGTTGAAATGAACACGCCGAATACTTATGCCGATCAGATTGAATGGATGCACAGAAACTTAAATAATCGTGAAGCCATTATTTTAAGTGTTCACCCGCATAACGACAGAGGTACAGCCGTCGCGGCTGCTGAACTTGCCGTTATGGCCGGCGCAGACAGAGTAGAAGGCTGCTTATTCGGCAATGGTGAGCGAACCGGCAATGTGGATTTGGTCACATTAGCACTTAACTTATATTCTCAAGGTGTGCATCCGGGTCTTGATTTTTCGGATATTGATAAAGTCAGAAAATTAGTGGAAGCGTGTAACCAAATTCCGGTCCATCCGCGCCACCCCTATGCCGGTGAGTTAGTCTTTACCGCATTTTCAGGTTCACATCAGGATGCGATTAAAAAAGGCTTGGCCGTACAGGATAAAAATGGATTATGGCAAGTGCCTTATTTGCCAATCGATCCGGCTGATTTAAACCGAAGCTATGATGCGGTTGTGAGAGTAAACAGCCAGTCAGGCAAAGGCGGCGTCAGCTTTTTGCTTGAACAACAGGCCGGTATTCAATTGCCAAGAAAATTACAGATTGAATTCAGTAAAATAGTTCAACAAGTCAATGACAGTCGCGGGAAAGAAATCAGCGGCACAGACATTGTTGATTTATTTACTCAGGAGTATTTGACGAAATCAGCGCCCGTAGAATATCAGAGCAATCATGTCACTGATTATTCAGACAGTCAGCAACAGGTAGAAATTACGTTTGCATATCAGGGCAAACAAGTTGATGTCATCGGCTTAGGTAATGGTCCGATTGATGCCGCAGCGCAGGCCTTAAGTCAATATGTGCAAATGCCGATTGAAGTGATTGATTACCATGAGCACTCAATTGGGGAAGGCTCCAATGTAAAAGCAATCTGTTACATTGAGTTAAAAATAGCCGGACGCCAAACCCATTTTGGCGTGGCCAAACACAGCAATATTACCACAGCGGCCATTCAGGCGTTAATAAATGGCTTAAACCGGACTTTGGTTAAATCAGAGCAGATTCAGCAAGAAACGGCTGAGGTTTAACCTGTAACCACAATCTGCAATGAATAATTTAAAAAGCCCGTCAAAATTTTAAATATTGACGGGCTTTTGTTTTTTAAGCGATATCAGTTGATGCTCATACTGAGCTAAACCGGGCACTACAAAATAGTACGCTTAGCGCAAAGCAGCGATTATTGCACTTCTTTGGTTTTTAAATACTCTTCATAGGTGCCAGCAAAATCAATAATGCCATTATCGGTTATTTCTATAATACGGGTCGCAATGGAAGATACAAATTCTCTGTCGTGCGAGATAAAAAAGACGGTGCCTTCGTATTGCTCTAACGCCATATTCAAAGATTCAATAGATTCCATATCCAAGTGGTTAGTTGGTTCGTCCATCATGATCATATTGGGTTTATGCATCATAATTTTGCCGAATAACATGCGGCCCTGCTCACCACCTGAAATAACCTTAACTGATTTTTTAATATCATCGGCTGAGAAGAGTAAACGTCCTAAATAACCGCGGACAGCTTGTTCATCATCCCCTTCTTTTTTCCACTGACTCATCCAGTCAAACAGGTTTATATCCTGTTCAAAATCAGCAGAATGATCCTGTGCATAATAACCAAACTGGGTATTTTCAGACCATTTAACCTCACCCGAATCCGGCTCTAATTCGCCTAAAAGCGTGCGCATTAGGGTTGTTTTACCGGCCCCGTTCTGACCTATGATAGCCACCTTCTCACCCACTTCAACCATGATATTAAAGTCTTTAAAAACCGGACCTTCATCAAAGCTTTTGGTTAAGTTAGTCACTTCCAGTGCGTTTCTGAATAAAGGCTTTTCCTGCGTAAACCGGATAAAAGGATTAACCCGGCTAGAGGCTTTCACTTCAGCCAGTTCAATTTTTTCAATCTGCTTAGCACGAGATGTCGCTTGTTTTGCTTTTGATGCGTTAGCCGAGAAACGACTGACGAAAGTTTGCAGCTCAGCAATCTGGGCTTTTTTCTTTGCATTATCAGCTAATAAACGTTCGCGCGCCTGAGTAGCAGCCGTCATATATTCATCATAGTTACCCGGATATACATTTAACTCACCATAATCCAAATCAGCCATATGAGTACAGACAGAGTTTAAAAAGTGACGGTCATGCGAAATAATAATCATGGTGGATTTACGCGCATTCAAGGTATCTTCAAGCCAGCGAATCGTATCTATATCCAAGTTGTTAGTTGGTTCGTCGAGCAATAAAATATCCGGGTCCGAAAATAACGCCTGAGCCAGTAATACCCTAAGTTTCCAACCGGGTGCCACTTCAGACATTAATCCATAATGCTGTTCTAGCGGAATCCCTACAGCAAGTAATAATTCACCGGCTTTTGACTCTGCCGAATAACCATCCATTTCCATAAATTCAGTTTCAAGATCGGCAACTTTCATCCCATCTTCTTCGCTCATTTCTGGTAAACTGTAGATACGGTCGCGTTCAGATTTAACTTGCCAAAGCTCTTTATGGCCCATCACAACCGTATCAATCACTGAATACTGCTCAAACGCAAACTGGTCCTGATTCAATTTACCTAAGCGTTCATCAACATCAACTGAAACATTACCGGCACTGGGTTCTAGCTCACCGCTTAAAATTTTCATAAATGTAGATTTACCACAGCCATTGGCACCGATTAAACCATAACGGTTTCCATTACCAAATTTGACCGAAATATTTTCAAACAGGGGCTTAGCACCAAATTGCATGGTGATATTTGCAGTTGTAATCAAAACAGACTCACTTATGAATTAAATAATAGAATGATGTAACCACGAAAAGCGGTTTAAAATTGTCGCAGATTCTACAGATACGGGCGCTTAATTACCAATGAATACTCTCCTTTACAGCCGAAAAGCTCAGACGCGCCAGTAAGCCTCTTGATGAATGCTTAAACGCAAGCGCTCAAGCGCCACTGAAATTGCATTTGCAGGTTCGGATTTGCGATACATAACATAAACTGGATAAGTAAATTCAGGGGCACCCTGTACCTTTTTGAGTTTTCCCTGAGCAAGATAAGGTGACACTACACGGGTTCTGAAATAGCCATTGCCGCCTTGGTTTAACATAATTTTAAGTGCCAGCGGGCCAAAATTAAACGACATCGCTGCTTGCCTTGAATGAGGTAATGCCTTATCAAACTGACGCTTAAAATCACTCCCCCAATCAATAAACAAAGTGGGTTCAGGCTGATTTTTATTTTGTACATGGATAAGCTTTTCTTCAACTAACTGCTCCACTACAAATCCGGAATAATAGTTAGGTGTATGCACCACTATCGCATCTAAATAATGATTCTCCAGTGCAGCAATTAAGGTATCGGCCTCAGACACCTGGTTATAAATATGAATAGCCGAATCTGCTGCTGATATGGCTTTAATCCAGTCGACCATAATCGGGTTCCACAAACTTTGTTCTACACCAATTCTAATCGCGTCTTGCTGATTATCAGCCAGATTTAAACTCTGTTTAGCCTGCTCCCAAGTCTGAACCAGATTTAACGCATAACTGGAAAAACGTTCGCCATCGGCAGTGAGTTTAGCGCCGGCCCGGTTGCGTACAAATAAGCTTTTACCGAGTTCAGATTCCAGTGCTTTGATTCGGGCGGTAATCGTGGTCTGAGTAACATGTAAACGCTGTGCGGCCTCATTAAATGAACCCAGATGCATAATTTCTAAAAACGTTTTTGCCAGTTCAATATCCATTCTCGACCATTTAAATTCAAAATTATTGATTTAAAAAACCATTATTATTCATTATACACAAATATAAATAGTTAATATCATAAGTTTTTCATCTAACCGTAAGGAAAATAAAGTTGCCTCCCGCTTTACGCAGAGCTCGTTTGAACGCTTTTTTGACTCAAACCCGTCACTTTCTGGGACTGAATACCAGTACAACAACATCAAATACGGAAAAACTAATTTCAGGCTTGGGTGCAATAATAGGCATATTATTAACACAATGGATAGCCCAGCAATTTTTTGATTTAAGCGCTTCGCTATTTTTTGTTGGCTCTATGGCGGCGACAACCGTGCTGATATTTGCGCTGCCGCACGGCACCTTGTCTCAACCCTGGAATTTATTTGCCGGTCATATTTTATCTGCGGTTGTTGGAATTCTATGCCAGCAAACGATCAGTGATCCAATGATTGCAGCGTCTTTGGCTGTCGGCCTATCTATCTGCCTTATGCATTATACCAACAGCCTGCATCCTCCCGGCGGCGCGACAGCCTTATTTTATGTGATGGGCGGTGAACAAGTGCATCAGCTTGGATTTCATTTTATTTATGCGCCTTTGCTGATTAATTTAATTTGTTTAGTCAGCATTGCCTTTGCATTTAATTGCTGTTTTCATTGGCGTCGTTATCCGGCGCATTTAAACTTTAAACAGTCACAAAAAGCATCGGCTCAATATGCATTGAGTCAGGAAGATTTTAATGCCGCGATCCGGGCTCAGGATTCTTTTGTCGATGTCAGCTCTGACGAAATTATCGAAATAGTCAATCAAGCGATTGCCAATGCACAAGCCAATACAAAGCAAAATTCAAATGGTAAAAAGTTAACTTTACAGGTTAATCACTTTTACAGTAATGCAGGATTAGGCGATAACTGGAGCGTCAGGGAAATAACGGCTATTGAACGCAAGCAAATTCAATTTAAAGTGGTTGCTGGCGCAGATAAAGGCATGCTCGCTTCAACCAGCATTAAAAGGTTTAGAGGTTGGGCAAAGCACCAAGTGAGTCTGGCAAATCAGCACTGGATTAAATCACACTCGACTGACAGTAAAGCCGCAACTGAGGACATACTTTAGCGCTTTTTAATCGGTTAAGCTCATCATCCCAGCTCGCTTGATTGTCGATAAAAATATGGGCATCCGGTTTTAACTGAACATCTGAATTCAGATAACCGGCCGGCACAAATAAAAAATGCTTTAACTCCCCATCAACTTCAAAATTTTTGTGAACAACAAAAACAAAAAAGCCTGAGTTAATTGCTTAACTCAGGCTTTTTATATTTCATAATTGAACAGCTAAATTACTTTTTCTTTGCCGCTTTTTTATTCGGTAAGTCAGTAATTGAACCTTCATAAATTTCAGAAGCAAGGCCAACTGATTCATGTAAAGTTGGGTGAGCATGGATAGTTAATGCGATGTCTTCTGCATCTGCGCCCATCTCAATTGCTAAACAAACTTCACCTAATAATTCACCTGCGTTGCTACCAACCATAGCGCCGCCTAATAATCTATGATCATCTTTATCAAAAATCATTTTAGTGAAGCCGTCTGTTGCGTTAGATGCAATCGCTCGACCTGAAGCCGCCCAAGGGAATACAGCAACTTCGTAGTTGATACCTTGTTCTTTGGCTTCTTTTTCAGTTAAACCGGCCCATGCAACTTCAGGATCAGTGTAAGCAATTGAAGGAATCACTTTTGGTTCAAAATAATGCTTTTTACCGGCAATGACTTCTGCTGCAACGTGCGCTTCATGCACAGCTTTGTGAGCAAGCATAGGCTGACCCACAATATCACCAATTGCAAAGATATTAGAAACATTAGTGCGTAATTGCTTATCAACGTTAATAAAGCCACGATCCGTTACTTCAACGCCCGCTTTATCTGCATCAATTAATAATCCATTCGGTGCACGGCCAACAGCCACTAAAACCGCATCATATTTAACCGGTTCAGCTGGTGCTTTTTTACCTTCAAAGGTCACATAAATGCCATCATCTTTCGCTTCTACCGCAGTCACTTTAGTTTCCAACATAATGTTGTTGAACTTTTTGCTGATAGATTTAGTGAAAGTTTTGATGATGTCTTTATCTGCAGCCGGAATTAACTGGTCCATAAATTCAACGACGTCAATTTTAGATTCTAACGCGCTGTAAACAGATCCCATTTCCAGGCCAATAATACCACCGCCTAAAATTAGCATTTTTTCAGGGATGAAAGGCATTTCTAACGCATCCGTTGAATCCCAGATACGTGCATCTTCATGTGGAATAAATGGCAATTTAACCGGACGAGAGCCTGCTGCAATAATCGCATTGTCAAAGTTAACGCTTGTTACTGAACCATCTTCTGCTTCAACAGCAATGCTATTAGCGCTGGTAAATTTACCGTAACCATTGACGGTTTTTACTTTACGCATTTTAGCCATGCCGTCTAAGCCACCGGTTAACTGACCGATTACTTTGTCTTTATGGGCACGTAGCTTGTCGATATCAATTTCAGGCTTACCGAAGGTTACGCCTTCGTGTTCCATGTTTTGTGCATCAACTAAGTGCTTAGAAACGTGTAAAAGTGCTTTTGACGGAATACAACCTACATTTAAACAAACGCCGCCTAAAGTACTGTAACGCTCGATTAAGACAACATCTAACCCAAGGTCTGCTGCGCGGAAAGCGGCAGAATAACCGCCCGGGCCTGAGCCTAAAACAACAACCTGAGTTTTGATTTCATTACTCATAAAAATCCCCAGTTTTTTTATTAATTAAGGGCAAAATCACTCTGCCCCCGTTTTGTCTATGAGAAGTTCAGCGCGTCTTACAGCACTAAACGGCGTAAATCTGTTAAGTTTTGCGCAACTTCAGTTGAGAAAGCTGCACCTTCAGCACCATCAATCACACGGTGATCGTAAGATAATGAAAGCGGAACCATTAAACGTGGTTCAAATTCTTTACCATTCCACTTAGGTTTAAAGTCAGATTTAGAAACCCCTAAAATACCAACTTCAGGTGCATTAACAATCGGTGTAAATGCTGTACCACCAATACCACCTAAGCTTGAAATCGTAAAAGTACCACCTTGCATATCTGGAGCTTTTAACTGACCAGCTCGTGCTTTCTTAGAAACAACGATTAACTCTTCAGAAAGCTCTTCAATACCTTTTTTATTCACATCACGAATAACAGGAACAACTAAGCCACCCGGCGTCGCTACGGCAATACCAATATTAATAAATTTCTTAACGATTAAGCTGCCACCATCTTCTGATAATGAAGAATTAAAGTTAGGAAACTTCTCAAGCGCTTTCGCAACCGCTTTCATGATGAAAACTAACGGCGTAATTTTCAGGCCTGTTTGCTTTTTCGCATGATAAGCATTCTGCTCTTTACGGAAAGCTTCCAGCTCTGTGATATCCGCTTCGTCAAATTGAGTAACGTGAGGAATCGTCGCCCAGTTTCTGTGTAAGAAAGGACCCGAAATCTTAGTGATACGGCTTAATTCTTTCTCTTCAACCTCACCGAATTTGCTATGGTCGACTGGTTTAACCGGAACAATTTGCAATACATTGTCGCCAACAGGTGCTGAACCAGCAGCTGATTTCGGTTTAGCTAATTCTGATTTAACCCAGTTTTGAACATCTTCTTTTAAGATACGACCTTTGCGACCTGTTGCCGGAACCAGAGTTAAATCAACACCGAATTCGCGAGCTATACGGCGAACAGAAGGTGAAGCATGTACATTTTTACCTGGTTTGGCTGGCTCAACGGCTGCGGCCGGTTCTGCTTTAGCCGGCGCCGGTGCACTTGGTGCAGGCGCTGGTGATGCTTGCGCTTTTTGAGCGGGTGCACTTTCTACCGGAGCCGCAGCACTTTTAGTTTCAACTACAGCAATTAAGCTGCCTTCTGATACTTTATCGCCCACTGCCACTTTAAGCTCTTTCACTGTACCGGCAAATGGCGCTGGCACATCCATAGTCGCTTTATCAGTTTCTAATGTAATTAAGCCATCTTCTGCATTAATCTCATCACCAACTGCAACTAGTAACTCAATCACATCAACGTCAGTATCACCACCGATATCCGGCACTGTGACTTCTTTTAATTCTGATGCGGCTGGCGCAGATGCAGGTGCCGGAGCAGCTGTCTGTGCTGGTGCACTGGTTTCTGCTGCAGGTGCAGAGCCTGCTCCCTGAGTTTCTAATAAAAGAACTAAGGTCCCTTCAGACGCTTTATCACCAACTGCAATTTTTAATTCTTTTACTGTACCATCTGCCGGACATGGCACGTCCATAGTGGCTTTATCAGTCTCTAATGTGATTAAACCGTCTTCAGCTGATACTTGGTCACCGACAGCAACTAAAACTTCAATGACGTCAACATCCGTATCACCACCAATATCCGGTACTGTTACTTCAATCACTTCACTTGTAGATGCTGACGCAGCCGGTGCTGATTCGGCTGCCGCCGGAGCGGCTTCTGGTGCAGACGCTGGCGCTTCGGCCGCTTCTGCACTTGCATCTTCAACAGTCACGATTAAAGTCCCTTCAGATACTTTATCGCCCACTGCTATTTTAATTTCTTTCACTGTGCCAGCAAAAGGTGCTGGAATATCCATTGACGCCTTATCACTTTCAACTGTGATAAGTGAATCTTCCGCTTCAACTGTGTCACCAGGCGCAACACAAAGCTCTATTACTTCAACTTCTTCACCGCCCACATCAGGGACTAAAACATCTTTAATTGCCATTGTTACTATCCCCTAATTAAGCGTAAAGTGGGTTAAGTTTTTCTGGATCAATATTGAATTTAGCAATCGCTTCTGCAACAACTTTCTTTTCAATCTCGCCACGTTTTGCTAATTCATATAACGATGCCACTACAATGTAATGCTCGTTCACTTCAAAATGCGTACGTAAGTTTTCACGGCTGTCTGAACGGCCGAAACCATCAGTACCTAAAACACGGTAATCTGTTGGCACAAAACCACGGATTTGGTCAGCATACTGCTTCATGTAATCCGTTACGGCAATGGTTGGGCCTTTGCTGTCTGCAAGCACTTGCGTTACATAAGGCACTTTTTCTTCCGCTTCAGGGTGAAGCATGTTGTAACGCTCACAATCTAAACCATCACGCGCTAATTCATTAAATGAGGTTGCTGAATAAACGTCAGATTCAATACCATAGTCATCCGCTAGAATTTGAGCAGCCGCACGTGCACGTTCTAAAATTACACCTGAAGATAATAAGTTTACAGACGCTTTTGCTTTTTTCGCAGCAACGGTTTCTAACTTATAAATACCTTTTTTGATGCCTTCTTCTACCCCTTCCGGCATAGGTAACTGAACATAGTTTTCGTTCATTACCGTTAGGTAATAGAATACATTTTCATTGTCGCCGTACATACGTTTGATACCGTCCTGAACGATAACTGCAATCTCATAACCATAAGTTGGGTCATAAGTAATACAGTTAGGTACAGTACCAAAATGTAAGTGTGAGTGACCGTCTTCGTGCTGTAAGCCTTCACCATTCAGCGTTGTACGACCTGCCGTACCACCGATTAAGAAACCACGAGCTTGTAAATCACCAGCAGCCCAAACTAAATCACCAACACGTTGGAAACCAAACATTGAGTAGTAGATATAGAATGGAATCATAGGTAAATCAGCGTGCGAGTATGAAGTTGCAGCAGAAACCCAAGACGCCATAGAGCCTAGCTCGTTAATACCTTCTTGTAATACCTGGCCTTTTTTGTCTTCACGGTAATAAGCAACTTGATCTGCATCCTGAGGCGTATATTTTTGGCCTTCATGCGCATAAATACCAACCTGACGGAATAAACCTTCCATACCAAAAGTACGGGCTTCATCAGGAATAATTGGCACTATGTTTTTACCAATTTTCTTATCTTTTAATAGTGCAGTTAATACTCGAACAAAGGCCATTGTTGAAGAAATTGCACGACCTTTAGAACCATCGGTTGTCGCTTTAAATGCATCCAACCCAGGTACTTCCAACTGGACGGATGAGTTTTCACGACGCACAGGCATCACACCGCCTAATGCTTCACGACGACCCATCATATATTTGTATTCAGGGCTGCTTTCAGGGAAACGGTAATAAGGTAGTTTTTCTAACTCAGCATCTGATACTGGTACATTGAAACGGTCACGCATATAACGAACCGCATCCAGGTCCATTTTCTTAACACCGTGAGCGATGTTTTTGCCTTCGGCCGCTTCACCCATGCCATACCCTTTTACCGTTTTAGCAAGGATAACACTTGGACGACCTTTAGTTGCTTTGGCTTTCGCATAAGCAGCATACACTTTAACCGGATCATGACCACCACGGTTTAAACGCCAGATATCTTCATCTGACATATTCGCAACCATTTCTTTTAACTCTGGGTATTTACCGAAGAAATGTTCACGTGTGAATGCACCGCCTTTGGCTTTAAAGTTCTGGTATTCGCCATCTACGGTTTCATCCATTAACTTCTGCATCAAGCCATTATGATCTTTTTGGAATAAAGGATCCCAGTAGCGACCCCAAACGACTTTAGTCACATCCCAACCTGCGCCGCGGAATGTACCTTCTAATTCCTGAATGATTTTACCGTTACCCCGTACCGGACCATCCAGACGTTGTAAATTACAGTTAACCACAAATACCAAGTTATCTAATTCTTCACGAGCCGCGAGACCAATTGCACCTAATGATTCCGGTTCATCGATTTCGCCATCACCCAGATAACAATAGACAGTTTGCTCTGAACAATCTTTTAAGCCACGATCCGTCAAATACTTTAAGAAGCGAGCCATGTAAATAGCTTGCATTGGACCTAAGCCCATAGAAACGGTTGGGAACTGCCAGTAATCTGGCATTAATTTCGGATGCGGGTAAGAAGATAAACCGTCGGCAAAAGCTTCCTGGCGGAAGTTGTCCAGTTGCGACTCGCTTAAACGACCTTCAACAAATGAGCGAGCATAGATACCCGGAGAAATATGGCCTTGGAAATAAACTAAATCACCGCCATCTTTTTCGTTTGGCGCACGGAAAAAATGGTTAAAACCAACATCATAAAGCATAGCTGATGATTGGAAACTAGAAATGTGACCACCTAGCTCTAAATCTTTTTTAGATGCACGAACCACCATCATCATCGCATTCCAGCGAATTACCGCACGAATTCTGGCTTCTAACTCAGGGTCACCTGGCATTGCCGGTTCCTGACCTGCCGGAATTGTGTTTTTATATGCTGTCGTAGCATCAAACGGTAAATGAGCACCATTTCGGCGAGATGTTTCGATCATCTGCTCAATTAAATAATGTGCACGTTCCGGGCCTTCATTTGCAAGTACAGATTCAATCGAATCAATCCAATCATGAGTCTCGATTGGATCTACATCGTGATTAAGGACGTCAGACATATAGTTTTCCTTTATCGTTAGGCTCGCAAAGCCTTCACCGCTTTGCTTCATCTTAGCCAATCTAGTGTTTTAGTTCTTTTTGCACACGGCGCATTGCTCGCTGCATTCGGGTTTCTTCTTGCCCTAATTGAAGTAAACACTCTTCAATGTAAGACAAATGATGGTGAGATGCATTACGCGCAGCCTCGGGGTCGCGCGCGATAATCGCTACCATCAATGAATCTCTGTGTTTGTCCAAACTCAGCATAATCTCTGGTTTAACAGACAATATTTCTATATTTTGGGCGATATTCTTTTTAATCAGTACCGCCATACCTTGTACTAAATGCACAATGACCAAATTATGTGATGCCTCGGCTATTGCCAGATAAAACTCATACAAAGCATCTACTTGCTCCGGAATTGTGGATTGTGCACTCGTTTGCGTCAACTCAAAACCCTGTTTTATTTGCTGAAAGTCAGCTTCAGTCCCTCTGAGCGCTGCATAATAGGCGGAAATGCCCTCTAATGCATGCCGAAATTCTAATAAATCAAACTGAGTTTCCGGTTTTGACGATATAAGCTGAAATAAAGGATCGGCCAACGCATTTTGCAATTGATTGTGCACATAAGTTCCACCGCCCTGACGGCGATATACCAGTCCTTTAGCTTCCAGCTTCTGAATCGCCTCACGCAATGACGGTCTGGAAACTTCAAACTTTTTAGCCAACTCACGTTCAGGTGGCAACTTCTGGCCAGGCAACAAACTGCCTTCCAAAATCATAGTTTCCAGTTGTTGTAATATTGCATCAGCTAATTTTGGCTGGCGAACTTTATGATAATTCATTCAATTCCATCTTAAGGATAATTGGTAATACCAATTCATTTGGCGCAATACCATACCAGAACAGAGCGAGCCTGTAAATTATCGAAAATTGATTTAGCTCAACTCCAGAAGGCTAAACGAGCCGTCCTGATGGGTTTTCAGTATAGTCTTTCAGATCATTAAAACTAAAAATATTAACAAATCACCAAATAAATAGCTGCATCTCCATATTTTATGCTTCCGGACTAGCCTGCAGCCCTCTTTCCAATTCTGCCATACCGGTAGGCAAGTCAATTTTGCCACCCAAATCTCTGATTGAACATCCAAATGCATGTAAAGTTCTGAATAAATGGTGTGCCCGGCTTTGTTCTCCCATCTGACCGATACGAACAATATCCAAACCAAACGAACCTGCAATTTCAACCCGGTAACGATTTGAGATATGCTGACATAATGCTTTTTGCGCAATGCCATTTGGCATGCTAATGCCAATAACAGAGTTTAATCTGGCTTCTTCCGGTACATATAAAGATAACCCCAAAGCTTCTATACCTCGCTGAAGTGCCAATGAACATCTTAAATGGCGCGCAAAACGGTTTTCGAGCGTTTCTTTACAAATTAACGCTAACGCTTCGTGAATCGCTAAAATTCCGGAGACAGGTGCAGTATAATGATACGAACTCTCATGCCAGAATTTTTCAGCCAGTTGGGCATCCAGACACCATTGAGCACTTTTTTTCGGCCGACTGTGAATTCGCTGATAAGCACGCTCTGAAAAAGCAATTAAAGAAACCCCAGGAATTGAAGATAAGCCTTTCTGACCGCCGGTTATCACAGCATCAATCTGCCAGTTATCCATTTCAAGCGGCATAGTACTTAAAGTACATACAGCGTCAACAATGACATAGCAGCCATACTGATGGGCCAGTTGCGCAATTTCAGCCAGGTTTTTATTGCAGACGGTATTTGAGGTTTCCCCCTGCACGAGCGTAATGACTTGCGGTCGAAACCTTTCTATCGTTTGTTTAACTTGCTCTAAATCCGGAATACTGGCTTCTTCAACCTGAAATATTTCAACTTCAGCACCGACTCTGGATGCCATTTCCGCCAGTCTGCTGCTAAAAAATCCATTACTGATACTCAGCACTTTTGTATCCTGCCAAACCAGATTAGTGACTGCCATTTCCATCGCAGCAGATCCTGGTCCCGCAACACCCATAATCCATTTAGACTGGGTTTGAAATACATAGCGTGACATTTGTTTAACCTGATCAATGATCTTAGCCATGGTATCGCCCAGATGGTTGATCACAATGGAGTTAGCTTTGGCAACCTGCTCTGGAATAGGAACCGGCCCGGCTCCCATCATTAATAAAGGTTCAGTAGGTAAAATTTGATCTAAAGAAACGAGTTCAGGCACATCAATGAGCATATAAGTTAAATAACCTCAACAAAACAAACGCAAGCAGGATGATTAAAGACAATTAAGATAACAATTATTTCATCCAGCTGTCATTAATATTTTGCGTTTAAAAACCGAAAAAATAAGGTTTTGACGGCGAACGTGCAGAAAGTTCTAAAATAAGAGCGGTAAACGGGCGCGCTGTGTAAAAAAATACACGCTATTGCAAATCAACAGATTCAACCCCCACAAAGCAAAAAGGCCACGTATGTGGCCTTTTTAATCTTATTTGCAACTCAGTTAAAAACCCGCTGCCGATTTTAATGCTTCCGCTTTATCTGTTTTTTCCCAAGGGAAATCTTCACGACCAAAGTGACCGTAAGCGGCTGTAGGTTGATAAATAGGACGCTCTAAGTCAAGCATCTTAATTAAGCCATAAGGACGTAAGTCAAAATGCTCACGCACTAAATCGACTAAACGGGCCTCCTCGACCTTACCGGTTCCAAAAGTATCAATACTGATAGACGTTGGCTCAGCAACACCAATCGCATAAGAAACTTGAATTTCACAGCGTTCCGCCAACCCGGCTGCAACTATGTTTTTAGCCACATACCGGCCTGCATATGCTGCACTGCGGTCAACTTTTGATGGATCTTTACCAGAGAAAGCGCCGCCGCCGTGTCGCGCCATACCACCGTATGTATCGACAATAATTTTGCGGCCGGTTAAACCACAGTCACCCATAGGGCCACCGATTACGAAACGGCCCGTTGGATTAATAAAAAATTTAGTACTAGCTGACAACCACTCAGAGGGCAATACAGGCTTAATAATTTCTTCCATCACAGCTTCGCGTAAAGCTTCTGTAGAAATGCTGTCACAATGCTGAGTTGATAATACAACCGCATCCACACCGACAGGTTTGCCATTTTCATAAGCAAAAGTCACCTGACTTTTAGCATCCGGGCGTAACCATGGCAAAGTTCCGTTTTTACGGACTTCGGCCTGACGTTTAACCAAACGGTGAGAATAAGTAATAGGCGCAGGCATTAAAACATCTGTTTCATTACTGGCATAACCAAACATTAATCCTTGGTCGCCGGCTCCTTGCTCTTCAGGACGAGCACGATCTACCCCTTGATTAATGTCAGGGGATTGCTTGCCAATTGTGTTTAAAATCGCACAAGAGTCAGCATCAAAACCCATATCAGAGTGTGTATAACCAATTTCACGAACGGTTTTACGGGTAAGCTCTTCGATATCAACCCAAGCTGAGGTGGTTACTTCGCCTCCCACCATTACCATACCGGTTTTTACATAGGTTTCGCAGGCAACACGCGCATGTGGATCTTGCGCCAGAATAGCATCTAATACCGCATCAGAGATTTGATCAGCAATTTTATCCGGATGACCTTCTGAAACGGATTCAGAAGTGAATACATGTTTAGCCATGAGCATGACTCCTATCAACACAAAATTATAAGTTCAATCTCATTCAACCAAATACAAGACCGTATTCAAACCAATACGAAACCTATAAAATTTAAGGTACATTTGCTTAGGTGGAGATCATTATTTATCGCGATTGCGAAATTGTCGCTAAGTGTAGTGATTATTTATTTTTTTGCAAGTCTTTACGTCTAGACGTCTAAACTTCTATTTATAACCAAGTTAATAACGTAAGGTTAATACGATATAAGTTTTTATCCCCAATAGGCGGTCCAAGCCCTTGTTTTAAATAAGCTAGCTAGCAGGTTTTAATGGAAACCATTGTTTGGTTAAGCCAATCGAAACAGCTCTAAAAGCCTATTGAACTAATGTTGACTCAGTTAAGTTCAACTACTTATTGTAAAAAATTCAACTGAGCTAGATGCAAATGACCCGCCTGATAAGCTTCTAGTTCTTCAACCGAGATTAAATATAACTGGTTTAAGCTGGATTTATCTCCGCCCAGATATCGATTCTTTAAATTCACTTTTCTATGATACTTACGTGCCAAAGGCTCAATCCGTTCACCCTGTTTTCGTATTAACTGATATTTGTATTCTGTTCGAACCGGTTTATGACTTCGGCTCTTAGGCGTAGCGCCCAATTTAACAGCCCAAGCTTTCCATACTCTGCCATGTCCCCGCTCTCCATGCATAAACGCCAGCGCATGTGCAAATTCGTGTTTAAGCGTATCGAGCTGGAGTTCAACCGGGTTTTGTTTAAGAATTGACAAAGAAATAGAAATCAGACGCTTTTTATAGTGGCAACTACCCAGCACAGTTTTAGTCTGGCTAAATTTAAGCTGATAGGATGCTAAATCGGGATAGTCTGTCTGGTAGGCTTGTTTTAGTTCGATAAAAAGATCTCTGATCTTTTGTTGTTTTTCTGAAATGTCGGGCATGAAAGTAGTTAAAAACAAAAAAGCGATGCCTATAGCATCGCTTTTTTAATCGCTTAATGTCAACGATATTTAAGCAGCGTTTGCAGCTTGTTGTTGCAGACGGAATAAAGTATCCATTTGCTGCATTGACGTTAAGATTGCATAACACACGCCTAAATAACCGCGTTTACGCATCTCTAGAAAATCTTCATCAGATAACTGATTGAACTTTTCTTCATCAAATGCAAAGAAGCTACCTATGTTTACACGCTCGCCATCAGCTTTAGTGTAACCAACGGTTCTTGGAACCAATAACTCTTTTTCAGAGATAAACTTAACAAAAGCACGGCTTGCCGCTTCACGCTCTAGGAAAGAGTTCATAAACTCTTTAACCTGTTCAAGAATTTTGCTTTCGCTGCCATCTTCGTTAAATAAAGATTCACCTTCTTCTTTATTGAACATTTCAGCGTCTTCGTCTAAACACACAACCATGTTTTCATCATTGCCATTCACTGATGCTGCAGCAAAAGGATAACGACGAATTGCAGCCGGTACATAAGTAGCTGTCCAGTGACCGTTTTGAATAATCAGGTTTTCTTCTTTTTTCAAACCTAACAGAGCTAATGGGTGATATTCACCTGACTCTTCATTTTTATGAAAAATGATTGGGAAACTTGATGAAGCTTGTGGAAATTCGTGTGCTAATAAAGGAGCAACATGAACATTTTTTGCGAAATTGTAATTCGGTACGCGCTTTAACTTTAACTCTTTATGTGTGCTTGAGTTAATTGGAACCAATTTTTTGAACATTTGGGTTCTCCGGATGTAATTATATTCTGTATTTGCTTATCTTAATTCAAACTGCTTCAGGCCGAATCAGTTTGTAAGTAGGATCCAAGATATGCATTGCAGCAAACAAATCAAGTATTAATTAAATAAAAAGTAAAATTAAAGTAAATCTTTGTACACTTTTCAACCAAACTGTTCTATTTACCACCAAAGTCGATCTTTAAGCTGCCAAAATCGATCAGGTTTTGCTTCTTTGCTGACGATGATAGAATAGAGAATCTCTAATCATTATGAAGAAAACCGTGTCTGAATCAGCCCAATTATTAATCTGTCCACTCGATCAATGCCAATTGCGCCTCAATGGCAATAGCTGGCAATGTGAGCACAAGCATCAGTATGATATTGCCCGTCAGGGTTACGTCAATTTATTACCCGTACAACATAAACGTTCAAAATCACCGGGTGATACCAAAGAAATGGTGCAGGCAAGACGCAACTTTTTAGCCACAGGGGCATATCAGGCAATTAGTGAACAACTGAATCAGATCATAATTGATCACAAGCAAACAAATACGATATTGGATGCTGGTTGTGGTGAAGGTTATTATTTAAATAGGCTTAATCAGAAACTAACTGAAAATCAGAGAATTGCACATTGTTTTGGATTAGATATTGCAAAATTTGCCATTCAGGCTGCGGCTAAATCCGATAAAAAGAGTCATTATCTGGTCGCGTCAAACCGTTCGGTACCAATTGCCGATAGCAGTTTAGATATTATCTATTGTGCATTTGGTTTTCCGGTGTTTGAAGAGTTTACTAAAAAATTAAAGCCCGATGGCAAACTGATTCTGGTAGAAAGTGGTGAACAGCATTTAATTGAATTACGTAAACTTATTTACCCAAACCTCAAACCTTACCGGCAAAACCCCTACCCTGAAGCTGCCGAATCTGGTTTTAGCTGGACAGAAGAGTCTTCAATTCAGTACAAGGTGACACTGGATAAAACCGCACTGGCTAACTTACTCTTAATGACACCGCATATTCATAAAGCCTCAGCAGAGAAAAAACAACAACTGGCAGAACTTGAACAGCTTGAACTGAGTGTCGATGTTAATTTCAGGGTATTAAACAAAGACGCACAAAATCTATAAGCCAACAAAAACATAATAAACAGATAAATTATGAAACTGGAAGCTCAAAACGCCCCGCACACAGAATCAGAACTGATTGAAAAAGCAATGCAAATTGCCGGTTTAAACCTGACTCAGCTAGCTGAAATTGCCGGTGTTTCAGTACCTGAAAACTTAACCCGGGATAAAGGTTGGACAGGTCAGTTACTGGAATGGCATTTAGGTGCAACAGCGGGTTCAAAACCCGTGCCTGACTTTGAATTTTTAGGGATAGAGCTCAAAACGATTCCGGTAGACCGAAACGGCCAACCACTTGAAACCACCTATGTGTGTGTTGCGCCTTTAACCGGTTGCTCGGGCCAAACCTGGATGACGAGCCCGGTCAGAATAAAATTAAACCGAGTGCTCTGGATACCGGTTTTAGCCGAACGCGATATTCCGGTTGCGCAACGCTTAATCGGCTATCCTATTCTCTGGTCACCAAATCCTGAGCAAGATGCGGCATTGCAAGCCGATTGGGAAGAATTAATGGATATGATTGTACTGGGTAAGGTGAATCAAATTACGGCTAAAACCGGTGAGTACCTGCAGATTCGACCGAAAGCAGCCAACAGCCGGGTAAAAACCACTGGTATAGGGGAATCTGGTGAGTTAATTGAGACTTTACCGCGCGGTTTTTATCTGAAAAAAAATTTTACCAAACAAATTTTAAATATGATTTGAGGTGTTCAATAAAAGTGTATATTGCTAACTTGCTAAACCCAGTTGTATTAGTTCAGTCTTGCTGTACCAGTCTTAGGTTCAGCCGGACCAGACTCAACTTATTTAACTCTTTAATTTCTGCGCCCGTCAGTTTATTTTCTTTAAAAAAGATTTTAGCTTCGTGTTTGGCAATTAATCCATGACGCTGCAAACTTTTGTACCTGGCATAACAAACACCTTTGTTAAGCACTTTCGCTAATTCAGCATTTCTCCGACCAAAGGTGTCAGAATATGCATAATCGCCTGATAAATAAACCCTTAAGGGCTCAGATAAATTCAGACGCTTCATATTAAATTTATCAAGCAGTTTATAACTCAGCTCTGCTGAATGCTCAAACATTAAATCCCTAAGTGTTTGCGGCTCGGGCTCTAAATCAACCAAAGCATCATGCAACTCTTTTTGGCGCTGATCCCGGGCTAGCTTTAACTGACGTTTCCATTCGTTATCAAAGGTTCTCAAATATAATCGAACAATCGCTGATTTGCCTAAATCATGAAATACCCCAAGTGCAAAAGCGACTGCCGGGTCCTGGTCGTTCAAAATAGCTAAACGACGGCAGGCAATACCCGTTCCAAGCGAGGATTCCCACAATTTACGCTTCATCAGTCTGAAAGGTTCTGTGCTATGTGGGATCCATTTACGCAAAGCAAAACTTGGCACTACCAACTTTAAATTATCAATACCAATATAACCCAGCGCCGTTTTACAGCGATCTACGCGAATGGGTTTTTCCCCTTCAGCTTGCTTGCGATATATCGGCAGATTAACAAATTTAATCATATCCTGTGCCAACCAGGCCATACTGGAAACCAAAGGTTCAATCCGGCCTATTGATGCTGCTCGAACCGATAAAATATCTAAAATAGCTGGAATCGCATCCTGAATTTGCAAAATTTCGTTAAAGATAAAATCAACATCATTAAGTTGCTCTAACACGAGATCCGAAACTTGCTGATTGAGTTCAACCGATTGCATTTCTTTATTCGCTTTTTTATTTGCCTCTTCATGAACCCTTTTCGATTTTGCCTGTTGTTCTATGGCAAGCAGTTTTCGTTCATGATCCGGATCGGCTTCAAAAATTTCATCCGAAACCGGCTCCATTCCATTATGCGAGCGTGCGAAATCATAACTAATCAATAAGTCATGAAATCTCATATGTAATAAATCAGAATAGGTCTGTTGAGTCATTCAATACCGCTAACAATAAATGGAATTATTAATCCTTTGTATTTTCAGGAATTAAGCCTAGCAAAGAATTAGGCATTTAAAAAATTTCTCAGTATTTGATGTCCATATTCAGACATCACAGACTCCGGATGAAACTGGACACCAAATACAGGGTATTGAATATGCTCAATGCCCATAATTACACGGCCTTGTAACTCATTAACCCAAGCTGTTGGTTTTAAAAAACTGGGTAATGTATCTTCTGCGACCATCAGTGAATGATAACGAGTGACCAAAAAGTCCCTGTCTATCTGTTTGAACAGACCACCACTGTTATGTTCAACCAGTGAAGTTTTACCATGCATCACCTTATTTGCTTTAACGACTTGTGCGCCAAAAACTTGAGCAATACACTGATGTCCTAAACAAACGCCCAAAATCGGCAGCTTTCCGGTGAAATGCTCTATCACTTTTAACGAAATGCCTGACTCATTGGGTGTGCAGGGACCGGGTGAAATACAAATATGAGTCGGTTTCAAACGCTCTATCTCTTCTATGCTGATTGCATCATTTCGTACCACTTTTACTTTGATATCCAGCTCCTCAAAATAATGAGCCAAATTGTAGGTAAAAGAGTCATAATTATCGATTAACAACAGCATTGAGTTTAATCCGCTAAAGAGTGGCGCTTGAAAGCCCGCTAGTATATCAAGCAACAAACGCAGTTTTAATTAAATTTTTAGTATATTCCTGTTGTGGCGCACTAAATACCTGCTCGCAGCTGCCCTGCTCAACTATTTTTCCAGCTTTCATAACAACAACCTCTTCGCATAGCGCCTTCACAACCTTTAAATCGTGGCTGATAAACAAATAAGTCAGATGATGCGTCTTTTGTAATTTTTTCAGCAATTTAAGTACCTGAAACTGAACCGTTCGATCGAGCGATGAAGTGGGTTCATCCAGAATAATAAACTTAGGTTTCATCACCAAAGCACGAGCCAATGCAATACGTTGTCGCTGACCACCTGAAAACTCATGGGGATAGCGATGGCGAATAGCCGGGTCCAGCTCAACCGTTTTCATTGCGTCAATAATCATTTGCTCACGCGCTTGCGGCAAACCAATTTGATTAATTTCCAGTCCTTCACCTATGATTTCACTGACCAGCATACGAGGACTTAAACTACCGAAGGGATCCTGAAAAACAAACTGCATATCTCGGCGTATTTTGGTGAGTTCGTGTTTTTTTAATTGATTAATGGTATGCCCGGAAAAATTAAATTCACCTTCACTGTCGATCAGTCTCAATAAGGCTTTCGAGAGCGTAGTTTTACCACTGCCGCTTTCTCCTACAACCGCTAATGCGCTGCCTTGTTTAATCGAAAAACTGATACCATCGACCGCTTTTACATGGCCCACTGTACGTCGAAAAATTCCGCGTTCAATTGGAAACCAGACTTTGAGCTGTTTTACCGTCAGCAAGGTAGCAGCATTTTGATCTGAATGACAAAAACGGTCCTCTGGTTCGACATTAATTAACTTTTGCGTATAGGGGTGTTGCGGCCGCTCAAATAAAAGTTCACTGGTTTCCACTTCAACCAGCTTGCCCTGCTCCATCACAGCGACTCTGTCAGCTAACTGGCGAACGACCGTTAAATCATGGCTAATAAACAGCACAGCCATATTCAGCTCTTGTTGGAGCTGCTTAATTAAATCCAGAATTTGCGCTTGAACGGTCACATCCAGCGCGGTTGTCGGCTCATCAGCGATAAGCAATTCGGGTTCATTAATCAGTGCCATCGCAATCATAATGCGCTGCTTTTCCCCACCGGAAAACTGGTGAGGATAGTCATTTAATCGCTTCTGCGCATTACGAATACCAACTTTATTGAGCCAGTCTATAATTTTAGTTCTACTGTGTTTTGCAGGTAAGCCCTGATGTATTAATAAAGTTTCACCCAGTTGTTTCTCTATGGTATGCAGTGGGTTGAGCGACATCATAGGCTCTTGAAAAATAACCCCAACTTTATTACCACGCCAATGCCTTAGCTGGCTTTGACTCGCTTTTAGTACAGACTGGCCGGATAACAAAATATCGCCAGACGGGTAACTAACAGGAGGCTCATTTAATAATCTTAATATCGACATAGAAGTCACAGATTTGCCACTGCCACTTTCGCCGACCAAAGCCAGAGTTTCACCTGCATTTATGCTCAAAGAAACATTGTGCACCACAGGCTGGGATTGATTAAAAGCAATGCTTAAATCTTTAATTTCAACTATCGCTGTCATTTTTTACCTTTTTAAGCTGCTTCTGGGATCAAAGGCGTCTCGTACGCCTTCACCGATGAAAACCAACAACATCAGGATGACGCCGAGTGAAACAAATGCAGTTAACCCCAGCCAGGGAGCCTGAATATTTGATTTGCCCTGAGCCAGTAATTCACCCAATGACGGAGAGCCTGGCGGCAGACCAAAACCTAAAAAGTCGAGTGACGTTAGAATAGTGACTGAGCCAGATAAAACAAATGGCATAGTCGCCATAGTCGCCACCATGGCATTAGGTAAAATATGTTTAAACATCAGACGCGAATCTGACATGCCCATGGCTTTTGCGGCGATAACATATTCAAAATTCCGGCTTCGTAAAAACTCTGCTCTAACCACACCAACAAACCCCATCCAGCCGAACAAAGTTGTGATCAGCACCAGCCAGGCAACATTCGGCGTTATAAAATTCACCAGAATAATCAACATAAACAACTGAGGTAAGCCACCCCAGACTTCCATAAAGCGTTGCAGTCCAAGATCAACCCACCCGCCATAAAAGCCTTGTACCGCGCCCAGTGTTACACCAATCACAGCAGAGATAATGGTTACCGCAAACCCAAATAAAACGCTGAGTCTAAACCCGTATATCACCAGGGCCAGCACATCGCGGCCTTTATCGTCTGTTCCCAGCCAGTTTTCCGCAGTAGGCGCACTAGGTGCTGGCGTCGGTAAATCGTAATTGATAGTTGAATAACTATAGGGAATTATTGGCCAGATCATCCAGCCATCGGCTTCAATAATTTCAGCCATATAAGGGTCACGGTAATCTGCCGCTAAATCAAACTCTCCGCCAAAATCAGTTTCTGAATACTCGATCATCAGCGGGAAATAAAACTCATCATTAAACTGAATTAATACAGGTTTATCATTTGCCACGATTTCAGCAAATAAACAAATACTAAATAAAAATCCAAACAACCAAAGTGACCAATAACTTTTGCGGTTATGTTTAAATTTTTGCCATCTTTGCTGATTGATTTGGCTGAGCCTAAAGCCTGATTTTTTCATCTGTATTACCTCGACTCAAAATCAATACGCGGATCAATAATCATATACATGACATCGCTGACGATATTGAGAATTAAGCCAACTAACGTCAGTACATACAGGGTTGCGAATATCACCGGATAATCGCGCTGAACGGTCGTTTCATAAAACAACAAGCCTAACCCATCCAATGAAAAAATAATTTCAATAATTAACGAGCCGCCAAAAAAGATACCAATAATGGCAGCAGGCAAACCAGACACTATCAGTAACATAGCGTTTCTGAAAACATGTTTATATAAAATAGCGTTTTCAGTTAAACCTTTAGCCCGAGCTGTCATGACATATTGTCGATTAACTTCATCTAAAAACAAATTTTTGGTTAGCATGGTCAAGCCCGCAAAAGAACCTACCACCATAGCAATAATCGGCAACGTCATATGCCAGAAATAATCAGCGATTTTGCCCCATAACGAAAGCGCTTCCCAATTATTTGACGTGAGTCCACGCAGCGGAAACCAGTCAAAAAAGGAACCACCGGCAAATAAAACCACCAGTAAAACCGCAAATAAAAATGCAGGAATTGCGCTGGCAGCTAATATGACAGTGGTTGTCCAGGTATCAAACTGACTACCGTTTTTAATCGCTTTGCGAATCCCAAGCGGCACTGAAATCGCATACACTATCAATAATGACCAAAGCCCAAGCGAGATAGATACAGGTAAGCGCTCTATAATTAAGTCGACCACACTTTTACCTCGAAACAGGCTGTCACCAAAATCAAACTGCATGTAATTTTTCAGCATTTCCCAAAACCGCTCTGTGACTGGCTTGTCAAAGCCAAAGCGTTTTTCAATTTCGGCAATTTCTTCTTTGGTTAATCCACCTGCACCACGATAACCGGAGGCTTCTTTTGCTGCTATGTCTCTGGGCTGATCCACTTCAGAGCCACTGGAAGCTAAACGCTCCTGCATAACATTAGCGCCGCCTAAACCGGCTTGTGCGGCAATATACTGGTCAACCGGCCCGCCTGGAGCCAGTTGTATAATAAAGAAGTTAATCGCAATAATTGCAAAAAAGGTAGGAATCACCAGCAATAAGCGCCGGATTATATAAGCGATCATTTAATAATTATTGTCCTGCTTAATGATTAAGATTAATGTCTGTGCTCAGTGGGCAGTTTTTCTGCTTTTTTCGCATCATACCACCAAGTGTCTTCTCCTAAATCATATTTTGGAATGGTTTTAGGTCGTGAAAACTTATTCCAGTAAGCCACTCTGTATTTAGATAAATGCCACTGAGGAATCGAATAGTATTGCCATAATAATACTCGGTCAAAAGCTTTCGCATAAGCTTTAAGCTCAGCTTCATTCTCTTGATTAGCGGCAATTTTTTCAACTAGATAGTCGACCACAGAGTCATTTGGCCCTACCCAATTGTATGATGAATTCAGGTATTCCGTGTGCCACTGAATTTTTAAAGTTTCACTTGGAAAACCGGAAAAGGCGCGACTTATCATATCGAATTCTCTTTCCCTGACACGGTTAATATATTGAGAAGCGTCTGTCACCAATTTGATATTCATTTTAACACCGACCCGCTCAATATTCTTTTGAAACGGGATTGAGAAGCGTTCTTCAGAAGGTCTGTATATTAACAATTCAAATTCAAGTTGCTTACCGCTGCTATCCACCAGCTTGTTATCCACGAGCTTATATCCAGCTTGCTTAAATAACTTGAGCGCGCTTCTCATCTCACGACGAATATTACCGCTGCCATCCGTTTTATTGAGTTTAAACTCCTGAGTAAACACTTCTTTTGGTAATTTGTCTTTAAATTGATTTAATATTTCCAGCTCTCGTCCTTCAGGCAACCCAGAGGAGGCAAACTGAGAGTTCATAAAATAACTGTAATTTCTCTGATAATCCCCATAAAAGAAGTTTTTATTGGTCCACTCAAAATCGAATAATAAGTTAAGCGCCTGACGAACTCGTCTGTCTTTAAACTGGGGCTTTTGCACATTAAAGACAAAAGCACTGTTACCGGTAGGCGTTTCATGCGCTATTTCTTCTTTTAAGATGTAACCCTTATCAAAGTTTTCACCTGTATACTGAGTTGCCCAATTTTTCGCAATATTCTCCAATCTAAAATCGTATTCCCCTTTTTTAAAGGCTTCAACGAGTACAGTTTCGTCCAGATAATAGTCAATACGAATTTCATCAAAGTTATTTCGGCCAACTTTGCTAGGGTGGTTTACGGCCCAATAATCCGGATCTCTTTGATAAATGATATGCTGACCCATTTCATATTCTTTGATCGTGTATGGCCCCGCACCTAATGGGGGTTTTGCAAACGGTTCAGAGAACTTTTTATCTTTATAAAAATGTTCAGGTAAAACCGTTAAATCACACAAACTAAGCATCAAAGCTTTATCGGCACGTGCTAGTGTAAATTTCACTTTATTGTCCGCTAACACCTCAACCGAGACCCCGGCAAAATACTTTTTAAATTGAGGTACGCCCTGCTCAAAAAACAGGTTAAAACTAAAAGCAACGTCTTGGGCTGTAATCGCCTGGCCATCTGAAAACTTAGCATTTTCGTCGATATGAAAAATAGCCCATGAATAATCTGCTGGATATTCAATTTGTTTTGCAATCAGCGGGTAATAAACCGATATTTCATCTAAATTGGAAGCCATCAAGCTGTCATATAAAATATCTTCAATCATTGCCGGGGCGGATCCACGCTGAGCGTAGCGGTTAAAGTTATCAAAGGTGCCTCTGACGCCGTAAGTTATCTGCCCGCCTTTTGGTGCATCTGGGTTTACATAATCCCAGTGCTTAAAATCAGCTGGATAATTAGGTTCGCCCCTTAATGCAATAGACGAGGCTTTAATAACCTCAACCTGAGTCTGTTTGGAATCAGCTGGACTTTGCTCAGCTTGAGCATTCATACAGGCACTGCCTAAACTGAGAGTCAAAATTAAAAGGTGAGCCAGTTTCATATTATGTTTCTCTCCATATTAGCGAACTAAAGTGAACGGCTAATGCATTTATTTTTATAAGGTTTTGTATCCATCTTAGCAACTCGATAATGAGGATTAAAGCACATTTGATTGATACGCTAATTGTTATTCTAGTGCTATACTTTTTAGCAATAAAGCTAAAAAAGACATTAACAACTTACCCGGTTTAATTAAACTGACTTGTTTAACATAATAAAGTTGCATCAAACCTATGAGAATCAATGTAAAGCTTACGATTTGTGTTGGAATAATTGCCTCGATTGCAACTTGTGTTTTAGCTTACACCTCTCATAAAAATATGCTTAAAAGCACTCTTAAGGAAAATGACCGCATCATTGCATCATTGAGTGCAACGGTTTATGAAACAGCCTCAATTGCCGCTTATCTGGACAATGAATCTCTCGCCTCCGATGTCATCTCTGGCTTACTTAAAAACCGGCAAATTATATGTGCAGAGCTGATTACAAATAAAATGTCCGTCAGCTCAGATATAAATTGTAAAAATATATCTTCTGAAGACGAGGTTTATATTGAAACCCTCTATTCTCCGTTTAACCAGACAGAAGTTATCGGCCAGATTAAAATTTTTAAGAACCTTGAACAAGCTCAACAAATTGCCAATGCACTGGCGAATAACAAAATACAAGGCATTGCTTTAGTGGCTATTATCAGTATTTTGGTGACCTTAGTAACCACTTACTTTCTAGTATCTCACCCCATTGAAAAGCTGGCTGCCTGGCTGGATTCGGTCAAACTAAACAACACCCAAAGTGAGCGTTACCCCCATACCAATAGAGTAGATGAGATTGGCAAGATAGGGTTTAAAATCAATCAATTATTAAATAAGCTGGACGAAAGGCTTAATAAAGAAAGAGCGCTAACCAGGCAAACTCAAAAGCTGTCTGAAAACTTTCAAATGATCTGCAACTTATCAAAGAACGCATTATTGGTTACAGACAAAAACCTGAAACTGATTTCCTATAATCCAGTATTTGAAGCCCTAACTGAAAAGTACTCAGTTAACCCACTGGTCCAAAATGCTGCTCAGTGGTTAAGTGATATTTTCGAAAATTCAGATTCGATTATTGAACAAATTTTGTCAAACCAAAAAGAGAGGCAACCCGTTACAATTGAGGTTGAATCCAAGCATATTGCAGGTCAAGACTCTGGCAATAGTCAGTGGTTTGAGTTGACCTTCAGCAAAGCCGAAAATATGTTTGGCGAGCTGAATATTTTTATTTTTATTAATGATGTCACCACTCGGCGGCAACAGTTATTGCAATCAGAGTTTGAGGCAGATCATGATTTATTAACGAATTTGAAGAATCGCCGTGCAACACGCAGATTATTGCACCATATGTTGCAAAACCCGGATGCTGAAATTCAACTTGCTTTGCTTGTCATTGACCTAGATGGCTTTAAAGCGGTCAATGATACTTATGGCCATGATGCCGGAGATTTGGTATTAACAAAAATAGCAAGGCGCTTATCTATATTAGTTAGGCGTTCAGATATACTGGCGCGCTGGGGCGGTGATGAGTTTGTTATCGCATTAAATTATTCCACTCAAGCAGATGCAGAAACTATCGCCAGTAAAGTGATCGAAATAGTCTCTAAACCCATTACATTAGATGACAATAACCGAGCTGAATTAGGTGCCAGCATAGGTATCGCTATGTATCCACAATCCGCCGCTAATTTTGACGACTTGTTTGAACAAGCCGATCAGGCTATGTATCAGGTTAAAAAGTCAGGTAAAAACACCTATTCTGTTTTTCAACAAAGTCGACCCGCTTAAAATAATACAAATGTAGCGCAAGGTTATGATTCATTAGCTTTTAGCCGGTAAACCACTTTGACTTTTTCGGTCAACCAACTGGCATCTATATAAGCGATAGCAAATTGGTTTTCACTGACGTATTCAATTACATGGCTGGGAGTGTCTAATTGTAACGGTGGGCTGTAACGACCCGTAAACAAAAGCTTTGCCCAGTAACTGCTCATCTGAGCGAGCGTTTTACCTGTCAGGCTCTGGTAAAAACTCGCTTTGACATTTTCTTCATCCGCTAAATCTACCGGTAAAGCCGTTTTCCCATTAGGAAACGCGACCAGTTTGCCCGTGTATATATCTAAAACGTTGCGATTGGTTAACGAAGCAACTGGATTATCCGGATGCACAATAACCAAAATTTCTTTCGTATAGCCTAGTCCACTCATACTGGTTAGAGCTAATAAAAAAATAAAGCTGCGTACTACTTTAATGTAACTCACTCTAAAACATCCAATCGTAGCTTATCAAGAAGACTTCAACTTGCTCTGCTACAGAATCAACTGCAATATCCCTGTCCCAAAGTCCGGCACCATTCTTATCAACCCACTTTTTTTCAAACTGAAACTTGAATGCCTGATAATCAGCAAAATCCCAACGCATTCCTAATGAAACAGATTTTTGTTTATATGCCGGATTAATAAAGCTATTGACCAATTGTAAAATAGCCCGGCTATCGAGTTCGTAAACTTGGTCTACAGCATCTAAGAATGCATCTTCTGGCATTGTTTTTAGTTCAACGCCTTGCTCTGAGTTAATCATCGACAAGGTAATAAATGGCGTTACACGCCCGCTGTGGTAAGCAAGATTAATATAAGCTGTATTGGTATCTGGTAGCAAATAGTTCCCGGACTCTAAATGCGCAAGTTCGGTTCTAACTCTGAGTTGCTCATGATTGTATTCGGCTGCAAAAGAAAAATATTTAAAGACATCGCCTTTTTTTTGGTTTTGTTCGAGGACTTCAAGCCCTTCAATCCAAGGCGTAAAATTGTTATCAACCGGGAAAGATTGAGGATAGGAAAATATATTAAAAAAATCTTCAACCTGTTGAAAAATAACCCATTCATTAAATTGTTCGACCTGAGAATAACTGAGCCTGAGAAGCCAGTTATTGACTTCATAGTTAAAATTAACACCGACCAGGTTTTTAAGTTTTTCACTTAACTCACCTAAGTTATCTACGTCAAAATTAACCTTAGTTTGACCGTAATAGGCATTTAGACTCAACAAACCGGTATTCAATCTTTGCGTCAGTGTAAAATCAATGCCATCAATGTACGGAAAAGCTAACTGAGCATAAAAATCCTGAGTCGGGACGACTTCATTATGAGCATAGCCAATAAAACGGCTTTCACTAACCAGGTAGTTGCTGGGATAAAAGCGACCCACTCTCAATAAAGCACTTGAGTTGGGTCGATAATTGAGCGTTGCAATTTTAACTCTGTCGAGTTCACTCCTGACCAATTCATCTTTCAATACAGCCTGAGCCACAACTTGCCAGTTTGCATTAAACTGATAGTTAACTTGCCCACCAACTAAACTAAGGTCATTAAAGACCCACTGGCTTCGTTTACTAAAATGCTCACTGGAAAGCGATGTTCTATAACCTAGCTGATTGCTTGAACCATGGTAACCAGCGAGCGTTAAAAAACCATTAAATCTTAAGTTTTCGGCCTGTAATACAGGAGTTAACAAACATGTACTTGTCAAAATAAGAACAAGAGCCAGATATCTGGCTCCGGGTATTTTTTTAAGCAACTGAATACTCCTGAAAATTAAGCTCACACATTTGAGCTTAATTTAGGATAGCTATTTTGCAATTATATTTTTGGTCTTGGGATAAATCCGATTGCGTCCGAAACCTTGTCTAAAATCACCTGAGCACGCTCAGAAGCTTTGTGAGCGCCGAGCGCCATGATACGTTCCAGTTCAGACTGTTCCTGTCTAAGCTCTTTAAAACGAGTTTGAATTGGCTCTAATAAAGCGACAATGGCCTCTGCTGTATCCCCTTTTAAATGACCATACATTTTATCTTCATATTCAGGGACCAGTTGCTCAACGGTTTTGCCTGTTGCACAAGATAACAGAGTTAACAAGTTAGAAACGCCCGGTTTTTCTTCAGTGTCAAAATAAATGCGAGCCTGCTCATCTGAATCTGTCACTGCACGTTTTACTTTTTTAGTAATTTTTTTCGGCTCTTCTAATAATCCGATGAAGTTACCCGGATTATCGTCTGATTTAGACATTTTTTTGGTCGGCTCTAACAAACTCATAATTCGAGCACCGGTTTCCGGTATATAAGGTTCAGGCACAGTAAACGTCTCACCGTAGGCATTATTAAACCGAATCGCAATATCACGGCTTAATTCTAAATGCTGCTTTTGATCGTTACCAACTGGTACCTGATTAGTGCCATATAATAAAATATCTGCCGCCATTAATGCCGGGTAAGTAAACAGACCGGCATTAATATTATTTTCGTTTTTGGCAGATTTATCTTTAAATTGTGTCATTCGGTTCAGTTCACCCATTTGGGTATAACAGTTTAAGATCCAACCCAGTTGGGCATGTTGTGGAACATGAGACTGAACAAAGACAATGCTTTTTTCCGGATCAATACCGCAGGCTAAATACAAGGCCAAACCATCTAAGCAGGCATTTCTTAATTTTTCCGGTTCCTGGCGAACCGTTATTGCATGCAAATCTACCAAAGAGAATAAACAGTCATATTCATCCTGCATGTTAACCCATTGGCGCAAGGCCCCCATATAGTTACCTATACTTAACTCGCCACTTGGTTGCGCGCCACTAAAAACGATGGGTTTACTCATATTTTCCTCTAAATATATTAATCTGATTAATTGCTGCAATGATCGCTATCTACCAACATAATTCAAGTAGAAATTGGAATAAATAACCATCATCAATAATATTTTTGTATTTTAACAAATCTGAATACAAAAAGGGCAAGCTGTTTAGCTTGCCCTTTCAATTATAAAAATTTTAAATCTAATCTGAGGTATTAGTATTTAAACTGTTTAATCTGCTCAGATAAGTGCTTTTCAACTTCGATCATTGAACCGGTTGTGCTTTCCAGTTCATTGGTTTCATTAGTTAACTTAGTTGCACCTTCAAGCAAATGTTCCATGCCTTGACTGACTTCTTTTGTTAACAATGATTGCTCTTCTGTCGCGCTGGCAATTTGGATAATCATATCGTTAATGCTTCTAACTTTATCTGAGATAGTCTCAAATGCACCCACTGTTTTATTGGTTGATTCTATGGTTTCACTGACCAGCTCTTTACTGCGGTAGGATGCCTGATAAGAATCATCTGCTTTACTTTGCAAAGACGCAATTATACTTTCGATTTCTTCAGTTGACTGACGCGTTTTACTTGCCAGAGAGCGAACTTCATCGGCAACCACTGCAAATCCGCGACCCGTTTCGCCGGCTCGGGCTGCTTCAATCGCAGCATTAAGCGCTAGCAGGTTAGTTTGCTCTGCAATACCTTTAATCACATCCAACACACCACCGATATTTTCACTGGCTGCTTTTAAGTCTGATGCAACTTTTGCATTATTTTCCAACTCGTCGACCAGTTGCTGGACATGAGATAAATTGGTTTCAACATCCGTACGGCTTTGCGCAGCTAAATCAAAAGTTTCAGTTGAACTAGATGCAGTCAGTTCGGCATTTTGTGCAATTTCACCTGTCGCCTCTGATAATTGTTTTAAGTAACTTAAAGAATGTTCCGTCTGCTCTTTTTGCTCATGCGTATTCACGCTGGTTTTGTGACAGACAGAGCTAATCGATGAAGATAAGTCGCCCAATCCATTTGCGCCCTGCGCAACGTCTGTAATTATCGTCTGAATTTTTTCGATGAAGTTATTAAAGTTGCGAGCCAGTGTACCAATTTCATCATTAGTTCTCACCGGGATGCGCTGTGTTAAATCACCACCGCCTCGCGCAATATCAGCCAGAACTTCACTGACATTAGTGAGGGGCTTAACCACGACTTTATTGATCAACAGGATAAGCAGAATGCTTAATGCAATCATTGATATCACCATGGAGATGAGCTTTTCATACCATTGAGAGGCTAATCTGCTTTCCACTCCGCTGCGGGAAAATGCAATTTTAACTTTACCAATAAGTTCACCATCATCCCCTTTGATATCGTGCCAAAGCGCCTGACCATCTAACTCAATGTCCTGCTTGAGTTTGGTCTCAGCCATCGCTTTATCTCTGTGATCCGTTACTTTTACCTGTGCAATGACAGGATCCGGCATGTAAGCATCAATGGTATTTTTGATAAGAGGAAAATCATACGAGAAAACCGGATCTTGTAAAATGACTTTCAGCTGTTGAACGATTGCTTCTTTTTTGTTTTCATAGCGTTCATTTTCGCCGCTGGTTTGAACCGACATAGAGCCAAAAGCAACAAGTCCCAATACAAGTAGGTTTACACATAGTAAAACCACAAGCACTTTTCTGGCAATAGATTGCATAATAGAATTTACCTCTGAGCCATGATTCCGCTCCCGGTATCCGTCCGGGTTTAAAAGAATCTTTATATTGTCCCCTAGTTACATTAAGGGTTATTCGTGTGTATTTTTGTATCGCCTCAAATGTGATTTTAACGTTAAAATCACATTTGAATAACTTAAGTTTTATATTAATTTAAGCTAAGAATCAACTAAATCTCTTAACTCGCCTTTTAATATCAGTAGGTTTCCCCTTGCAACGTAACTAAAATTCTTCTCGCGCCACCATAATCTCTGTGCTCACCTAAATATAGACCTTGCCATGTTCCCAAACCAAAACTGCCTTGCTGAACCGGTAATTGCAAACTAACCCCAAATAAACTGGATTTAATGTGCGCTGGCATATCATCCGCCCCTTCATAAGTATGCCGGTAATAAGGCTGGTTTTCAGGTACCATATGGTTTACATGAGCTTCAAAATCAGAACGAACGGTAGGGTCTGCATTTTCATTTATTGATAGGCTGGCTGAAGTATGCTGCAACATTAAATGGCATAAACCAATTTTGAATTCATTTAACTCAGGCATTAAAGATTCAATTTCTGAAGTCACTAAATGAAAGCCACGAGACTTGGGACTTAATGTTATTGTTTTTTGTAACCACATAAACTAACTTTTCACTCTGTCAAAACAAATTTCAATATGCGCTTTACCCGCCTCAGCTTCAAACGGCATTATTACAATGGGGCCGTCAGATTTATGATTAATGGTGTGGCCTTTACCTGATACAACAACCGGCGTTGCCATGTCAAAATCATACCCTTTTTCGGCTAATAATTTTTTAGCGCCACCTGTCACCATATTGGTGATTTCCCCCACCATATCGGTTACTTCTTCATTGATTTTAGGCGGCTTTTCTCCAAGCATACGCTGCATAATGTCTAGCGCTAACCCTTCTTCAAATGAAACCGAAAACGAACCTCGAGTTTGTGGACCTACCATACCAATCAGACCGGATACATCCCCTCGGGCCACTTCGTCTTTTTTTACTCTGGGCTTTTCCGGCTTTAAATCCAGCATCGCCATTGTGCTTATCACATTAATCAACGAAGATAAGAATGGATTAATGAACTCTACATTCATAATATGTCCTAAAATATATCCTTTTCAAAATTAAATACTTTTTCGATATACTGCCGTCAAATAACCACAATGTAAATATATAAGAACTTATAGGTTCAAGTATAATTGATTAACGGAAAGTTTTGGGCTTTCTTTAAAAATAATTAAGAGTCAATAAATGAACGCTATCCATATTAATGTAAAGTGGCTTAATAGTAATTCAGCAAGTCGCCAGCCTATATAACCTCAGCTGCACATAATAAAATTGCCCAACGAGTCTATTTTTGCGCCTCTCAGCGTTATTTTTATTACTAATAGCCAGCTATTAGGTACACAAAAATGCCTTGATAGTCGAAAAACTATCCACATTTGAACGTAAAATGAAAAAATTGAGGTTTTGTTCAGAAAATAAAGTCCAATTTTACTTCAGCTATTCTTATACGCAGCTGAGGTTATATAGCTTAGCTATCAAATCACTTTCGTTATATACTCAAATGGTGAGTCAGAATAATTTTTAGAATAGCTAACGCTTGCTAGCCCCTGCGAGTCAGTAACTAGGTTTATTTTGGCATCACAGATAGACAAGATAAATACGCTCTGGTTAATTGAAAATGCAGCAGAAGAAACTTTTTGAACCTGAAGACATTGAAAGCCCATGTGTTGGCATCTGCGAGTCAGGTGCCAGAGGCTATTGTCGTGGCTGTTTAAGAAGCCGGGAAGAAAGGTTTTATTGGGCTAAATTAACGACAGAGCAAAAAATCAAAGTGGTGTCACTTTGCAAAATGCGTCGCAAAAAACTGACCAATAAACAATTAAAACAAAAAGAAGAAGAGCTGCTCAAACAGATTAAAGGTGAGCAGCTGGATTTATTTTAAACGATAAATCCGTTATACGATCTCAAAGCTATGACTGATTTCAACACCGCCAGACATTAACATAGCTGCAACCGAGCAATACTTATCAACGGACAGACAGATCGCCTGAGTAAGCGCTTTTTCACTGACTTTTTCCGCACTGACTATAAATTTTAAATGAATTTTAGTAAATACCGCAGGAGTCGCATCAGCACGCTCAGCGTCTATATCAACATCGCACTGAACTAACCCGGAACGCTTTTTTTCAAGGATAGAAACTACGTCAAACGCAGAGCAGCCGGCAAGTCCCAGCAATACCATCTCCATTGGGCGGATGCCCTGATTCTCGCCACCGGCACTTAATGGACCATCAAGCGTTACTGTCTGACCATTGCTGCCCGTCCCTAAAAACTGGCGTTTGCCACACCACTTTAAATTAAGTTTTTGTTTAGACATAAGGAAATTTACATTAATTTTTTATAATATACAGAGATGGCAGATATTGACACAAAATCGATTATGAACAAAGAAAAAGGTTTTACAACTCAACTTGTCCATTCAGAAAGATTGCAGAATCTTGAGAGTGGCGCGATCCACCAGCCAGCACACCATTCTGTTTTATTTGCTTATGACAAAGCAGAGGACTTAGTAGATGTTTTTCAGGGGCGTAGTAAAAATCATTCTTATGCGAGGCAATCTACGCCCAGTGTAAACGTTCTGCAAAATACCCTTACCCAACTTGAGAAAGGTCATTCCAGTTTGGTGTTTGCAACCGGGATGGCAGCATTAACCACCACTATGCTAACCCTGTTAAAAGCAGGTGATCATGTAATCTTCAGCCAGTTTATCTTCGGAAACACCAATAGCTTTACGCAGACACTGAGTCAGTATGGTATTGAAGTCGATTGTATCGATATAACAAGTTGTACTGATATCAAGCAGGCAATAAAATCCAATACCCGTATGTTATTTTGCGAGACTATCGCAAACCCGGTCACTCAGGTTGCGGATATAAAAGCGATGAAAGACCTGTGTCAGCCCCACAATATTGTGTTGGTCGTCGATAATACCATGACGCCAAGCTACCTGTTTAACGCTCAAGCACATGGCGCAGATTTAATCGTCACCTCATTAACAAAGTACTTTGGCGGCCATGGTAACGTATTAGGAGGTGCGGTTGTGGATACGGGAAATTATGACTGGCAAAATTACCCGAATATACTGGACACCTATAAAAACAATGACCCGAAAACCTGGGCAATTACCCAGATAAAGAAAAAAGGACTCAGGGATATGGGCGCCAGCTTGAGTTCTGACTCTGTTCACTTATTAAGTGTGGGATCTGAAACACTGGCGATGCGGCTGGATAAAAGCTGCTCAACCGCTCACAAACTCGCAGAATTTCTCCAGCAACATGAAAAAATAAACCGGGTATATTACCCCGGACTTAAAAGCCACCCTCAATATCAGATTGCGCGTCAGCAATTTAAATACCCGGGTGCAATACTGAGCTTTGATTTAGTCGACTCAATTGATTGTCTTGCATTTATCAATCAACTTAAAGTGATTTTATGCTCGACCCATCTAGGCGATAACAGAACACTTGCAATTCCGGTAGCCCCAACCATCTATTATGAAATGGGACTCGCACGCCGTCAGAAAATGGGAATCAAAGAAGGTATGATCCGCTTGTCAGTAGGCATTGAAGACGGCGAAGATTTAATTGAAGATATCAGTCAGGCACTCGATAAGTGTTAGCATCCCGCTTTTTCAGTTAAAGTCGGTTACTGATAATGGCTATCTGTCATTCAAAAATGTTCTGAATGACAGATTTATTCTGATTGCACTCGGTTAATACATTAATTGAGTGAATGGATTTAACAATCGAGCAGCGCCTTCGGTAAACTGCACCGGTGCATCCATGACAGTTAAACACAAACATGCCTGCTCCGATTGCGTAGCGGGCGAGTGTGTCATGCTGTTATCCAGTACGATAAAATCTCCCGGATAATACTGACCCTGTTCATCACACAATGAACCAGCGAGCACGACTGTAATTTCCAGGCTTTTGTGAGTATGCTTTGGCACATGAGTCTCTGCTTCGATATACAACAGGTTAGCTCTAAAATCGTCGTATTCACCCAGTTTGTTCGTGTGTACACCGGATAATTTTCGCCAGCGCACGTCGGGCTGATAAAAAGATTTTAGCGTTCTGGGCAGGCTATACTTTTGTTGGTTAACTTCAAGCAAATGATGCTGGGTAACGGCCTTTGTTTGCTCAGCTTCATCAACCGATATATCTGTTTGCAAAATCTGATCTAACATATTGCCCATACCAGCTAAACTATCTGGTTCTGCAGTATTATCAGCTTGCGCCAAAAGTAATTCAGACATACTGTCTTGGTCCAGCAAATGCGCTTGGGCCAACTCAGCTTCAATCTGCTCAACATGCTGACGACAAATGGGACAATAATCCAAGTGTGTCGCTACTGCGAGCGCAAGACCTGAAGACAATTCAGCGCTTGCGTAATTTTCTAATAATCTGTCTGATGGATGGAAATTTATCATACTGTTTGCTCCATCGCTTGTTGTAACTTAATTAGACCTAACCGAATTCTGGATTTTACCGTACCCAATGGGATCTCCAATAGTTCGGCTACCTCTTGATGAGATTTCTCATCCAGGTAAACGAGCTGAATCACTTCTAACTGCAATTCAGGTACAAATCGATAGAAGTTATCGAGTTGCCCCTGCAGCAATAAGTTTTCTAACTCAGTAAATTCACTTTCCTGATCATCTGATTCAACGATTACCGGCCAGAGCTCTTCCGCGATATTATCTTCTTTTTTGCTACTGATTTTGCGTAGAATGTCATATCTGACGTTTCTGGCAATCGTATATATCCAAGTAGAAGCAGCCCCTTTCTCTGGATTGAACAAATGCGCTTTAAGCCAGACATTGAGCATAGTTTCCTGCACCATCTCAAGCGCAAGTGCTTCCTGTTTAAGGAGTTTTAAACCAAATGATTTAAGCCTGGGCGCAAAATAATTGAACAAACGAGTATAAGCTGCTTTATCTCTTTTTTCGGCTACTCGATGGAGTAGTGTCGCCCAATCGGGTGATTCAGATTCTGTCATTTGTGTCTGAATAGAATTCGTCTGTCGCTTCAAATTAAGACTATCTTGACCGAGGATATCCATGTGAATCAACTCTTTTTGCAATTAATTTGATTATTACGCAGCTAAATTAAATTTGGTTCACTCAATCTGGCAAGAAACTCGTTCAACAACTAAGCTAATGACAGGTTTTATTTAAGGATAAATGTTATGAAGCTAGATGATGATATTCACAACTATTATGAAAGACTGGTTATTGATAAACTAGAAAGTATGGGGATTACCGAAGAGAAGGAAAATCCGAACTATTTAGCTGATTTATGTTGTCTGGTGTTAAATCAGCTCCCCCCTCGCTATATTCGTTACGAAGTTGATATGGCATTTTATTTGGCTCCGGCTGAACGCCTGCAAATGGAAATGAATGTCGCAAATGCGATTCAAACCTCGATTAAATTTTTACAAGAACAACAAGTGCCCAAAAAATCAGCGTCTTAACACGCCCTTGTCAGTAAAAATTAGAATCATTTCCGTTTATACAGTAAACTAGCGAATGATTCTAATTTTACCTATACCTGAAATCGCAAATTAATAAACAACGGTCAAATTAAACATGTGTATTAAATTGATGAAAATCAAATAGAATCAGTTTCATCATCTCGATTCAGGCCAACTTAGTTCAAGGTTCAAAATGTCACTAAAAGATGCGCCTAAGCATGTAAAAATCGCTGTCGATTTAATTATGATTCTGGAAGACAATGCGGTTACAACAGAAGATGCGCTTAAGGCCTTAAAAATTGTTGAACAAGACTTTATTCGTAAGCAACAAGCGGAAAAACGAAAAGAATTATAAAAAAGTTGTATAAATTAAACGCACATAAACCAAAATCGTCTAGACTTGTAGACAAGTCATTGCTTATCATAGCTTGATTCGTTTGAACTTAGTGCGTCTACCCATTATATATTTAAAACAATAAGTTAGACTATGAATATTAAAACGCTGAGCTTTAGTACATTAAGTTGCTTATCTGCTTTTATGGCAGTGAATCATGTATACGCTGCAGAAGACTTATTTTCATTACCAATCGAACAACTTGTGCAACTCAAAGTAGCGAGTGCAACGCTCACGAATGAGACTATGCTGACGGTACCTTCGAGTGTTGCCGTATATGAAGCTGCCGATATCAAACAAATGGGGCTCGATACTGTCGATGAATTGCTAAATTTTGTCACAGGTGTGCAAAGTACTTCATCCGACAGAAACGCTTTGTTTAAAAGAACATCTTTCAGAGGGCGCTCTACCGGTACGGGTGGACGAGAAATTTTGATTCTGCTTAATGGTCAGCGGATCAATAGCGAGTACTCCGGCAATAATGATTATACCTTTCCAAAAATTCCTCTCTCGATTGTCGAAAAAATAGAAATTATCAAAGGCCCTGGGTCTGCAATTTATGGCTCTAACGCATTTTTAGGCGTCATTAATATTCTGACAAAAACGAATAAAACACCTGAAATGAGTATCGCGGTTGGCAATATGGATTCAATTGAATTTTCAGCGTCGGGCGGTATCGAGCTCGATAAACTGAATATTCAGGCTTCTGTTGCTTATGGTAAAACCGATGGTGATGATTATCACAATATACTGGACAGCTATAACCCATCACGTCGCCTTGATATTTCCGATCCAAACCATCACGCAGAGCTGGTTTTTAACTTAAGCTATGACAATACCGCCTTTAATCTGGCTTACAGTGAACAACAATCTGAAGACTACTATATTCAGGGCCATATCAGTAAAGGGTTTAACAAAAGCGAAGTTGAAAGTTTATTCTCAACTTTTAATCATAACTTTGTCTGGAACGACAAATTCAACAGTGACTTATGGCTGGATTACCGAAAAACCCGAACGAATTTATTCATTCAGGGGACACCCGAATTTGCGTTTTACGAGGTAACAAACCCGCCATCTACGGCTGCATTACTGGCTGATACGCCGTTTCATGAAGATACCCAAGGTGCCCGACTGAATAATTTTTATCAAATCAACGACTGGCTAGATTTAAGTTTGGGGTTTGAATACAGACACAGCAAATTAAAAGAAATTTACACCAAAACCAATTTGGATTTTGCAAGCTGTCTCACCACACCGGCCTGTGTCATGTATCTGGCCTCTAATGGACAAATTAAGCCAGATGTGAACCCCAACATTGAGTATTTTGGCGGTGAATTAAGAACCAATGCACCTTATGTAATGCCATCCAGCCGCAATATCTACGGTACATTTATTCAGTCACAAATAGAACTGACACAAGATACTGAACTGACTTTAGCAGTTCGTTATGATGACTACAGTGACATCGGACAAAATGTCAGCCCAAGAATCAGTCTAGTCAGCAGAATTGATGAGCATAATACCCTCAAAGCAAACTATGGTGAAGCATACCGCGCACCTCAATTTAGTGAACTCAACCTGATTAATAATCCGCTGATTCGGGGGAATCCTGATCTGGAACCTGAATCCGTTCGTTCAATTGATTTCATCTGGTTAAGCCAGCACAACTACTGGAACTTCTCTACCACCTATTTTGCGCATGAAATTGAAGATGCCATTGTAGATAAAGTCAGAGAGGGTTTAGTCCGGGTAGATAACAATACTCAGGATACTCAGCAAACGCATGGTATTGAGGTTGAAGTGACTTATGCGCCAAGCAATCAGTTTCATATTCGCTTTGGTGGTACGCATTTCTTTAAACTGGCCGAAGATCAGTTTAAAGAATCAAAAAATCTCGCTTACCTTATTGCCAATTATCATTATGACAACTGGAACATCAACCTGTCTTCCAATTACCACAGCAAAAAACATAACCTAGCGTACAGTGGCAGTTACGAAGATAGAGTGACACTGGATGACTTTATCTTGGTTAACAGTAAAGTAAGTTATCAACTGACAGCCAATACTCAAATATTTGCACAAGCCAAAAATATATTTGGTGAAGAATATACGACTCCTAGCGTCAGCAATGCAACCGAAAATGGTGTGCCTAACCGTGGACGCCAGTGGTTTGTAGGGAGTGAATTTTATTTTTAGGCAGGTTCTATCTTTAAACAAGATTTACAATAGTACATAACCTCAGCTGCGCATAATCAAAATTGCCCAACGAGTCTATTTTTCCGCCTCTCAGCGTTATTTTTCTTACTAATAGCTCGCTATTAGGTACACAAAAATGCCTTGATAGACGAAAAAATATCCACATTGGAACGCAAAATAAACAAGATTGTGGTTATATTTAAAAAATTTAAGCCCAATTTTACTTCAACTGTTCTTATGCGCAGCTGAGGTTACATAAAAAAGCCGAATTAACTTCGGCTTTTTTTATGTTTTGGGCTTTTGAGCGGTTTATTAATATCTAACCGGATTGGCTTTTTAGAGCCCGTCTTTTTAGCGGCACCCGTTTTACTTTTTTGAGCACCGGATTGAGGTTTCCCTGCCCCACTTTTGCCCGCATTTCTGGCTTTTTCCTGTCCCTGATTTGAACTAAATCGGGTTAAGCCTTTCTGGTACTTGCCTTTATCCGACTGACGCTTGGTTTTCCCTTCCGGTGGCACTAAATGATTAGGACCATTGCCAATGAGTTTAGACTTACCCATCTTTTTAAGGGCTTCACGAATCAGTGGCCAGCCTGCTTCGTCATGGTACCTGAGCAAGGCTTTATGTAAGCGTCTTTGTCGGTCGCCCCTTGGAATAAATACTTTTTCACTCTTATGCGTCACCTTATGAATTGGATTCGCTTCGGTATGATACATAGTAGTTGCATTTGCCATTGGCGACGGATAAAAGTTTTGAACCTGATCTAACCTGAATTTATGATTCTTCAGCCAGATGGCTAAATTAACCATATCTTCATCGGTTGTACCTGGGTGCGCAGAGATAAAATAAGGGATTAGATATTGCTCTTTCCCGGCTTCTTTTGAGTACTTATCAAATAACTCTTTAAACTTATGATAAGTGCCCATACCGGGTTTCATCATTTTACCCAGCGGACCTTCTTCTGTATGTTCAGGTGCAATTTTCAGATAGCCGCCAACATGGTGTGTTACCAGCTCTTTGACATATCTTGGGTCTTCAATGGCCAAGTCATATCTGACACCGGAGGCAATCAGGATTTTTTTAATCCCGTTAATTTTACGTGCTTTACGGTACAAGTTGATTGTCGGACTGTGATCCGTATCCATATGGCCACAAATATCCGGCCACACACAAGATAAACGACGACAAGTTTGCTCAGCTTTAGGATGTTTACATCTGAGCTGATACATATTCGCTGTTGGTCCACCTAAATCTGAAATTACGCCTGTGAACCCCGGTACCTTATCACGAATTTCTTCAATTTCTTTTAAAATAGAGTCTTCTGAGCGGCTCTGAATAATGCGCCCCTCGTGTTCAGTGATAGAGCAGAAGGTACAGCCACCAAAACACCCCCGCATAATATTGACAGAGGTTTTGATCATATCGTACGCCGGTATTTTTGCCTTGCCGTATGACGGGTGAGGCACACGCGCATAATTCATATCAAACACAGCGTCCATTTCCGACGTTTCAAGCGGAAATGCCGGCGGATTGACCCAGACGATTCGCTCGCCATGGCGCTGCACTAAAGCCCGGGCACAACCGGGATTAGTCTCTTTATGCAAAATACGGGAGGCATGCGCATAATAAATTTTTTCAGCGCGTACGAGGTCATAAGGCGGCAGGTTAACATAGGTCATTTCCCACGGACGACGCTTTTTAGCTGGCTGAACCATAATAGGCTGAGCGGTATCCTGCTCTGTTTCTGCATCCGCTTTTTTAGAATCGCAACTCGATTCTTCTATCATTTCATACGGGTTTGGAATTGGCTCAATTTTCCCCAATACATCCAGATCAGTTGAATCAACGCCATACCAGCCAGGCAAAGGTTCTTTTCGTAAAACAGCAGTACCACGAATGTCCTGCATACTCGATATGTCATCGCCATTAGCCAGTCTGTGGGCCACTTCAGCAAGCGGACGCTCCGCGTTACCATAAATTAAAATGTCCGCTTTTGAATCAAACAACACAGAACGACGCACTTTATCAGACCAGTAATCATAATGAGCGATACGACGTAAACTCGCTTCAATCCCACCGATAACAACCGGAACTTTGTAAGCTTCTTTACATCGCTGCGTATAAACGGTCACGGCTCTGTCCGGGCGCTTACCACCTACATTACCTGCAGTGTAAGCATCATCGTGGCGCAATTTACGATCGGATGTATAGCGGTTAATCATCGAATCCATATTGCCCGCCGTTACGCCGAAAAATAAATTAGGCTGGCCCAGCTTCATAAAGTCTTTTTTGCTGGTCCAATCGGGCTGAGAAATAATACCCACTCTGAAGCCCTGAGCTTCAAGCATACGACCAATAACCGCCATGCCAAAACTCGGATGATCAACATAAGCATCACCCGTTACCACAATAATGTCGCAGCTATCCCATCCTAAAGCGGCCATTTCCTTTTTGGACATAGGTAAAAATGGCGCAGGTTTCATCTGCCTCGCCTGATAGTTAGGATAAGAAAATAGCTCTTTATCAGCGCGCATTCGTTGGGCTTGCATAAATAATCCGGGTGATTGACTAATTGGCGCGCGATTCTAGCAAAATACGCAATTGAAAGAAATGAAATATACACTTGAGAAAAATTCCACTCAGGTCACATCGTACACAAAATTTAACTTTGAACTAAGCTAAGTATGTTAAATTTACGTAGTAACTATTTAACCTTAACTCTGGATAAGAAGTTAGCTCAAGGCTTCAATTTAATGGCTTTTAGTTTAATTGGGTTTGCTAGAGCCTGTTTCTTGGAACAAGGCGAATTTGCGTACGTAATAGCTGGCGATTATTCGCAGTTATCAAGAGTTGAGGTTATTTAACTAAAGCGATCTGCGGATGCTTATTGTTGATTTAAGAGTTAGATTATGAAGAGATTAATATTACTGGCAATGTTGGCCATTCCAAGTACGGGCTTTGCACTGAGTTGGCAAACGGCCGAGCCAAGCGACTATTCAACCGTTATACAGACCGAACAAGCATACAAACAAAATGTCTCATATCTGACCCCGGATTCTGAAAATTTCAAAATCGGTTTAAGCAAAATAGCCAATAGTGAGCAAACAATTGAGCTCAACTTACCCGGAATATCAAATGAGACGCTAACTTATATTCTTAGCTATGACCCTGTCATGCCCGAATCTCTGGCACACAAATACCCCGACATTCTGACATTTAAAGGCCATCTCAAAGGCGATAAAACCCAGACAGGTCGATTTGATTTAGGCCCGAATGGATTTAATGCCAGTTATCAGATTGATCACCAGCTATATTATTTGGATCAAAACGCTAAAAGTAAGACTTATGAGTTATATCCGTATCAGAGCCAATCTGACATAAATGAAATTGTTTTATCTTTTGAGCAACCCGAGCTTGCCAGGAAAGGATCGCTGGATAGCCGAAACCGGGTATTAACGACATACAGATTAGCGGTAGCAACCACAGGTGAGTACACCCGCTTTTTTACAACTCGTTCACTCAACGCCATGAATGCCGTCATTACCACAATTAACCGGGTTAATGATATTTTTCAGCGCGATCTGGCTATCCGACTTGAGTTGGTTGCCAATAATGATGAACTCATTTATAACAATCCGAACACAGACCCTTTTACCAATACCGACAGCGAAGCAGATTTAGAAAACGTACAGCAAACGCTTGATAATGAAATAGGCAATGATAATTACGATGTAGGTCACTTGTTTACAACCAATGGCGGCGGTATAGCCCAGGTGGGTTCTGTATGTTTTACCGGATTTAAAGGGCAAGGTACATCCGGTAGCCCAAGACCAGTAAACGATTCATTTAATATTGATCTGGTTGCACACGAAATTGGCCACCAGTTTGGCGCCCAACATACGTTTAATGCAACTTCAGAATTTTGCGGCGACAGCAGAGTGAATAGCAATGCTTACGAGCTCGGCAGTGGCGTTACTATTATGGCTTATGCCGGCATTTGCGGTAATGAAAATGTCGCCAATAATACCATTGCTGTGTTTCACAGCAAAAGCATAGAGCAAATTTATCAAACCATTAATTCAAATGGCACAACGGGTAATTGTGGCACAACCCAATCCATAAATAATCAAGCTCCGGTTGCCAATGCCGGCAATAATTACACTATTCCGGCCGGTACTCCGTTTGTACTAACCGCAACCGCAAATGATGCTGAGAATGACAGCCTGACATATTCATGGGAGCAAATTGATCTAGGTGAACCGACCAGCTCAATAGCCGAGTGGCAACAAACAACCACTGGCCCGCTTTTTAGAAATTGGTTGCCCGATACGGACAATAAAAGATATTTACCCAGACTCGATGATTTAGCCAATGGTGCAACCACAACCACTGAAATATTACCTGAAAATAATCGCACAATGCGGTTTAGAGTTGCGGTTCGAGATCAACAAGGCGGTGTCGGGGTTGACGATATGCGGGTTACAGTTGATGCGAATATAGGTCCTTTTGTGGTCAATGCCCCCTTGGATAACGCCGTATTTAGCGCCGGTGAGGAAATAACTGTTAACTGGCAAGTTAATCAGACTGAAACACTGTGCCCAGCACTGGATATTATCTTATCTGACGACAATGCAGCCAGCTTCGAGTATATACTGGTGCAGGATGTTGAAAACACAGGGCAGGCTCAAATTAACATGCCCAATATTAATACCTTTTTAGGTAAAATTATGCTCCAGTGTAGTGATAATATTTTCTTTAATTTATCACCGGGAAATTTCAGAATCATTCCGATTGAAAATAATGCGCCTGTAGCAAACTCTGATACTTACATGCTCGATTTAGCCATTAACAGTCAACTCACTTTAAATGTGCTGGCCAATGATACAGATGCTGACTCTGACACCCTGAACCTGGTACAGATAGATTATCAGGGCACCGGCAGTGCAATGATAACCGATGACCAGATACTCTATATGCCAGCTACCGGCTTTACCGGTACAGAAACTCTGAGCTATACCATATCGGACGGAATTGCCGAAGATACAGCCAACGTCACTTTAACTGTTGTTCCGGCCAATAGTGCACCGGTCGCCAATAACGATTCTTTTGAACTAAATACAACAGAAAATGCATCTAAAACCTTGACCGTATTATCCAATGATACAGATGCTGACGGAGATTCACTCACGATAACAAGTGTTGAATATCAGGGTAGCGGTAGTGCGTCTATCACCAATAATCAAATCACCTACACACCAGCAAATAACTTTACCGGTACAGAAACGCTGAACTACACCATTTCTGACGGTGCAGCATCGAGTCAGGCTACGGTTTCTGTAGAGGTTACGGCTGACGCGGTAAACGATGATCTTGAAATTAACACTAACAAAGGTGGTGGAACTGTAAACTTTTTAGCTATTTGCCTGATATTTTTGCTAAATTTTATACAAAAAGGCAGATTCCCAGCGAATAAATAAATCAGGGTCACTTGAATATCCGCCATGAAAAGCGTATATTTGAAACTTGAGATTGTGATACAGACTTTGGGTTTGCACAAAGTTTAGCTCAACGGGGCCGATTAGGACTCGACGAATTACACAAACTCTAAGGTGCATGCCGTGGGGCGGTTGGCCACGTAAAAAGCCGCAAAAAAATAGTCGCAAACGACGAAACTTACGCTTTAGCAGCTTAATAACCTGCTCTTAGCACTTCTGCCCTAGCTTCCGCTTGTAAGACGGGGAATTACAGAAGTTCAAACCCAAACAAGATAGTGCGGATGCTCCCGCCTGAGAGCTGAACCATGAAATTTAATTCAGGATAGTCTAGTAGTGGCGTGTTTGTCCGCAGCTTCTAGGTGAATTTAAAGATAAACTAAGCATGTAGTACCGAGGACGGCGGTACTTCGGACGGGGGTTCAAATCCCCCCGGCTCCACCACAAGCCTCAACCACACAGACCACTCTAGAGCCTTTAAGCCCAATGAAATCAATGGGTTAACGCTCAATCAAATTTCTCGTGCTTTTGTCTCCACTAGGCTCAAATGGGCTTATTTATACCCATTTTTTGACGAAAATGACAATTTTCAACGAAAAAATCAGACCGATTTTACACCACTTGAAGACCAGCTATTTCATGCTGTATTCAACGACTTACACCCTACTTTCAGCCACGAAACAAACAAAAAATATCAAAAAATACGCGATAACTTAGGCATTCAACACGCCAATTTAATGCTGAATAACATTGATAAGGCGTTAAGAATAGGCGATTTAAACCTTTCGGAATCACTGGATAATCTAAAAAGCTTAGCCATAGAAAAAGCAAGGCTCGTAAAATTAGCGCAAGAATCAGCGCGAGCGCGAATTCTGAGCGGCTGCGCTGATGATGCGCTAATGTACGGTATTGAAAATATTCCATCCGATGAAACCGAGCAACTTAAAAAATTTGGCTGCGATAGTTGGTGGTTTAAACAATTTAAAACGCTTAAAAAGCGTAAACTTGAACAAGTAGCCAGAGATTTAGAGCTTGTCCACAAACATCAATCAAGTTACGTCAGCAACTACACTAACAACCGCAGACGACAAGAAAAATTACTTTCACGCCAATTTTTAGAATCGACCTATATCAATAATGAATTGGGCGAAGAATTTTCGCTGGCCGAAGTTTACGATAAAAATGTGTCTAATCCGGCAATCAGACGTGCCGAGCTTATGGTTAGAGCAAAAGGCTTTGAAGAACTGGCAGAATACCACCATCACCAAGCTTTATTTATTACCTTAACCACGCCATCCCGTTTCCATCAAATTAAAGCCAATGGCACAGCTAACCCTAAATTTAATGGCGCGACACCGAGAGAGGCACACCATTTTTTAAATGAAGAATGGAAGTTAATCCGCTCAGCCATTCATAAAAAACAAATTAATCCGTATGGCTTTAGAGTGGTTGAACCGCATCACGACAGTACCCCACACTGGCATTTATTATTGTTCATTCATCCTGATGATACAAAAAACCTGATTAAGACTTTTCAGCATTATGCATTGCAAGATGAAGATACTAACCGAATTAATCTAAAACATAGAATTAAATGCGTAACCATAGATCCCGAAAAAGGAACCGCGACCGGATATATCGCCAAATACATTTCTAAAAATATTGATGGTCATGCCATTGAAAAAGATTTGGATGGCAAAGACGCGACCGAAGCAGCCCGAAAAATTGAGGCTTGGGCTTCTAATTGGGGCATTCGTCAATTTCAGCAAATTGGTGGCGCTCCGGTCACAATCTGGCGTGAACTGAGAAAGCTTCGAGATCCAGTAGATAACCCGATAATTGAACAAGCCAGAAAAGCGGCTGATAGCAGTGATTGGGCGGCTTACAACCTAGCTATGGGTGGCGTTAACTTGCCCCGCTCTGCCCGACCTATCCAACCTTATTATGAAGAACAAGAAATCAATCTGGTTTTCAATACGGACACCGGAGAAGTCATAAACGAACCTAACATAGTTAAAAAATTAAAAGGCCTTTCAACTGGTGAGCAAATCACAATTACCCGCAAACACGAATGGAAAATATCGGGCTCGGTAAATTCAGTTAATTCGGGTACCGAAATCACTGAATTTGCTGAGCAGCCTTGCGGACGTGGACGGCACCGCGGCAGCGGGAGGGGCTACGGCCGCAATGATGATCAGCAAACTTTAGATGCGGATGAAATTGCAGCTCAATACGAAGCCTACGTAGACTAGCAAGAACGCTGGATTCAGTACCATGAAGAATTGCACAGTTGTCGCCTCGAATGAGGCGACCTTGGACTTGTGTAAATAACTGTACCGAACTTTAAAAATTTAAAATCTAACTGAAAAACAGCAACCAAATAAGAGGGCAAAAAGATGCCAGTAAGCAAAAATACCAGACGCAAAAAAGCGAAAAAGCAAACTAAACCAGTAAACCGACCTACCAGCAGAAGTGATTTTATATTGGATGATGAAGAAGAAATTGCACCTGGCGTATTTTCGTTTGGCTTTCCGCCAGAACTAAACACATTCAGCAATGAAGAAGCCTTTGGCCTGTTAAATAGTCATGCCGTATATGTCGAATTAGCCGAGTCAGGAAACTATCACACAGAAGATATTGCCATTGTCGTTGGTATGTTGGTTTTAAATGACGAAACCGAAATCATTCTAAAGACCAACGACAAAGGCTTATTACAACTTAGGAAATCCACATTCTTTAAAAACTTTGCTCTATTAAATATGGATTTTTAATCCGTTTCTTCGCTCTTTGACAAATTGTGTACCCGATAATAGCCGTTACTGCGTAGCGGCACTCCTTTTTTAGTGACGTGATCAAAGCTAAAAATATGCTCGTTGCCAGCTTCAAAACACTGGCCGATCAAGCGATTTTTAAATTCGCCTTTTCCTTTAACCACTTCAACCAAGGAGCCGCAAATGGGACAGTCAGATTTATAAATTCTAAGTTCTATTTTTCGCCCCTTATGACTATCAGATGGGACTGAGACTAACTGAGCTTCATTAAATTTCTGTTTTAGGCTTAGTGGTATCATCCAATATGGTGCAATTGTGATTCTGGAGTGATTTAGCATGTAATAGGCTCTAAAAGGATAGATTAAGGTAGTAGTAAATAGTATTGCATATATCAGGAAGTTGATCGCATTAGGCCAAACAACGCCAAAAGCAGATAATGTAAAAATGAACAATAACAGCAAGATAATTTCTACAAATATGGCTGCTAATAAAAGTGCAAAAACACCTAACCTCCAGCCTTTCAATTCAATCGACTTAAAAGGTCTTGCCAACCAACTAAACTGAGGATACTCCACCAATTTATAGTCAATCTCTTTAATTAAAGGCTTTTCATTCTCTGAATCAGGTAACTTACTTGCTATGGGTTCCAAACTTAAATACCGCTTAGACTTGTTCCCGGCTCCCCCGCCTACAGTTCCAGATATAATCAAAGTACTCTTACAGCCTGCATTTTCTAAATGACTAACATAGTTTGCTTTGTTAGCTGAGATAGTGTCTTTAAATGATTTTTCGAATCTTGTAATTTTTTCGCGGTAATCCTCAGCCTTAGTTGGTTCTTCGTGGAACTTCTTTTCGTAGAAAGCAGCCCATAACTCATCGTAAGTAAATTTGGCTAATTCCTGTGGTTTATTTAATTTGCTCGTCAATTGAATCGTTTTTTTACCAAACACTCTAAGGTGCTTCATCCAATCTAAATCACTACTACGAATGGTTTCTAAATACTTAATAGTTTGATTAAAAACGATTTTAAACTCTTCAACATCATACTGATTATTAGTCATTTAAACTTAAACGGGTTTATTACCCGTTAACTCCCTCTTTTTATTGCCCTGATAGTTCCATCATTAAGCCCAACACAGACAAACCAAACCGCTAAGGGGCTTACTATGAATCCTAAATATATTTCAGTTAAGGCATTTGCACAATTAGGTGCTTACTCAGAACAGGCAATTCGCTCAAAAATTAAAAAAGGTCATTGGGTACTCAATCAACACTATCGCAAATCACCGGACGGGCGAATTCTGCTCGACTTTGAACAAATTAACCTTTGGATAGAATCAGCAAGTTAAGAGGCAACCCAAATGACAAACTTACCAACTTACGCAGGCATAAAGCCGAATAAATCGAGCATTGCAATTGAGTTTACCTATAACAATGTGCGTTGCAGAGAAACCATAAAGTGTACACCAACTAAAACCCGTATGCAGGAACTAGCCAGAAAGCGTGAAGCTATTTTATATGAAATTTCATTAGGGACTTTTGATTATGCAAAGCACTTCCCGAATAGTAAAAAAGCAACTGAACTGAGCAGCAATAAAGCAAATGCAATTACCATAAAACAGTTAATTACCGACTGGTTTGAACGCCAGCGTAAAGTTTGCCAACTAAGCACAATTCGCGGCTATAAATCGGTTATCTACTTTCATTTAATACCGCAATTTGGTCATTTAAAATTGGCAGAGCTTAAACCAACTATGGTTACAGACTGGATGACTGATTTAGTTTGCGATGGCACGAAACCGAAACGAGTTAATAATATTTTAACCCCATTAAGAGATGCTTATAAACGCGCTTATTTAGATAGTGTCATTGATAAAAATCCAATAGATAGAGTTAAAAATTTAAAACTCGAACGGCCTGATATTAAACCTTTTACCGAAAATGAAATTAATTCAATTCTGTCATTTATACCGAATGAATCAGACCGGAATATGATTGAACTAGCGTTTTATACCGGATTAAGAACGTCAGAATATATGGCGCTAACTTGGTCAGATGTGGATTTTAAAAACAAAAGGCTCAACATTGATAAAGCACTGGTTTACAAACATCTAAAATCAACCAAAACCAAATCGGGAATCCGAACCATTGAACTGCATGACAGAGCTTTGCAAGCCCTACACAAGCAAAAAGCTTTAAATGTAAATATTGAAAATATCGTGTTTCCTGACTTAAAAAATAAAAGTCACTGGCATGATACATCGGCCATACGTAAACGAATCTGGATACCGGCACTGGAAAAAGCGAATATTGAATACCGTAACCCATACCAAACCCGCCACACCTTTGCATCACAAATGCTTAGCCAAGGGAAAAACCCGCTTTGGGTAGCAAATCAAATGGGGCATATAGATTGGGGAATGATAATCAAAACCTATGGGAAGTGGATTGAGAACAATTAATAAACAAAATGCTTTACTCAATATTTAATAGGTCTAAAATAAGTACTGAATTAGATACTTTATTTGGGTTTATTATTATGAGACAAGTTTTAGCAGATTGCTCAGCCAGTATATCGGAATTGAAAAAAAGCCCTACCGCTTTATTAAACGAAGCAGCAGGCGCACCCATTGCGATATTAAATCACAATAAACCAGCGGCTTATCTTATACCAGCTGAAACCTATGAGTGGATGATGGAAATGCTTGATGATATTGAATTAACTAAAATCGTAAAAGAGCGATTTAAGGATAAGTCCCAAGCGATAGAAGTATCATTGGATGACTTATAAATTAAGTTTTTTACCAGTGGCGTTAAAAGAGTGGAAAAAACTTGCGCCACCAATCCAGCAGCAATTTAAAAAGAAACTCGTAGAACGGCTAGAAAATCCAAAAGTCCCCTCAGCTAAATTGAGTGGACTTGATTCAGTTTATAAAATAAAACTGCGTACCGCTGGCTATAGGCTTGTTTACGAAGTCAATGACAATGAAATTACCGTATTGGTTTTAGGTGTTGGCAAACGAGATAAAGACAAAGTTTATAAAACCCTTAAAAACAGAGTATGAATATGAACAAGCCCAAAGAATCAAATAAACTTAGCAAGAAAAAATTAGCTAAGGCTTTAAAAGATAATCCGGATTTGTCTTTCCGGTTTGTTAAACAAGCTTTAACCTCACATTTAGAAAAAGAAGCGGTTAATTTAGAAGCTTATAAGTTCAACTAAAATAGCCCTAGTGATAAGCTTTAGCTTTGCTATACTGGCTCGCAACGGATGATTTAAATTAAAAGGGACTTCAATATGAAAAAATTATTCTATTAAGCATAATCGCTTTAAACCCATTCAATACAGCACTTGCAGGTTCAAATGTCAGGTATACCGAAGCCAGCTGTAACCAGTTCTACCGCGAAATGAAATACCTTGAAGCCGCATTGCTAAAAGAAAATAAAGCCAGTGTTGAAGTAAAAATAAAGAAGAAGCTAAAAATAGCCCGCAGGCACGTTGTTAATTGTCGCGCTCAAGGTTTTTTGCAAGGTAAACAATAAATGCCATTAACACATTCTCTAACTCGATAGTGTAAATATTCATTACTCTGCAAGTGGAATAACGAAATTGGTGTTAGGTAACTAATCAAACAACGAGTGAAAAATTTTTTAAATGTCTAAAGGACAGCCCAAATGCTAAAAATTGCAGGTATAAATATATAGTGCTAGACTGAAATAGTTATTTTTGATGGACATTTAGATAATAATTTAGCCTTATAGCAAACCTAAGCCTTTGGCTAAACTGCTAAAAACAAGTATTTACATTGAAGAAATAAACAATATAAGCACTGTATGTTAAATAAATGAAAAAAAATCGATTGATTTTCGCTCAAGAATTGGTAGAATTCGCGTCCGACTAAATTGTATAAGCTAAATTCAATGATTGATTATTTATTGACTTTCAAATTGAGCAAATAAGTTTATTCACTTAGTTTTAGTATTAAAATTAAATAATTAAGGAAATTTTCATGAATATCTTACTGATTATAGGTGGAATATTTGCATTCGCATACACCTTAAATAGTTTACTTTCAGTAATTTCCAACAAAAAAATGCGCACTCGAATGAAGACTAAAGAAGAGCACCTACGAAAAGTAGGGATAACCCCATACGGCTCTACTTTATCTCATGGCATGTACGTTAATACAAAAACAAATGAACTAAAAGCAGATCAGAAGCAATCTGTAATGTGGTTCAAGCGCTTAATATAACCGCAAAGTACTTCTGAAAATATAATATTTGAAGGGAATTAAATGCATTTTAGCCATGTAGGCTGGGTGCCCTGTATTAGTGGGCACTTAGATTTTGGTTTGATGAAACCTGGAATCATTGGTGGATTCACTAATAACCAATTCTCTGATGAAAGAACTACTTGTATAAATTACTCGCACACCAGACAAAAAGATTATCATGCGAGAAGAATAATACTTCAATCAAAAGTAGATTGGAGAGATACAATTGAAGATCACTATGATGGTCGATTTAGAGTCATTGTTTCTTGCACCGCTAAAGAATCTCACAATCTAGACCAACGCTCTCTGTCTGGCGACCTATATATTTACCGCATCAATTGTGAAGAGCAATATCACAAAAAAAATAACAAGTTTTTTCCATGGTTTGATGTCATTCACAGAATGCAAGAAGACCTTCGACAAGAGAATCCAAATTGGGAAGAGCTTCAAAATACACTCAATAATGATGCTGCTGCACTCGATTTAGCTTTAAATGATCACGAAATAAAAGATCACTTCTATAAAATCAATTTTCAAGTTGAAAGTAATGGACTAGTAAAATTAGGGATTTCTTCCGATAGTAATTCAATTCCCGACGAATATAAGTATTTAGCAATAAGACAAGCATACTACTACGTCAAATACTCATTACATTCACATAAACATCACTTTCAGCAAGAAGACTCATTGACAACTGTGGTTGAAATTGATGACTTAACACAAAAAGAAATCGGGTTAAAGCTCCTAGGGCAACTCAAAAGAGAATTATCAAATATAAAAAGAACATATGCTAATGGAGGAAATACCTCTTCATGCGATGAGCAAGGTGTAATTGCATATATGTATTCTTTTATAGAATCGCTTTACCAGTCTGATTATTTGTGTGAGAAACTTTATACTCGAGAGAAATTATATTTAGATGCAGTCAGAGACTCTTTTAATGTTCAAACTAATAAATTAGATAAAAAAGAATCATCAATTGAAAATATAAAAGCAAAATATCGCTCTTATGTAACTATCGCTTTATCAATTCTAAGTTTAATTTGGATAATCGTATTTAAAGATCTATCCGAACATACAGCAAAAAAATTCTCTAACCCTCTAAACTTACTTGAGCACATTTTAATAATTGGAGCTATTTTTGTATCCTCTGCTTACATATATTGCAAGCAAGTTCAAAATAGAATTAACTCCCTACTCGACGAAAAAGGTTTCCGAACTTGGCTCGAGGCACATTACTTAGTAGAGGAAAAAAAATATAAAAAAGAGTTTAAAAAACAAATAATTAAGAATACTCTAGTGTTTTTATCCTCAATGTTAGTAATTCTTGTATTATACTGTTTACTAACACTTGACAAAAAACATCAACAAGATTGGCTCGATGCAAACTTACAATCAATTGGCCTAGGAAATTATGATTAAAAGAAAAAGCGGGGGTTCAAATCCCCCCGGCTCCACAATTGGCCAATTCAATTCCTTAAAACTAACCTTTTCCAAGTTACCCTGAACTTAAACTTAACTTTCACTACGCCATTAGAATAATAAAAACTAATCAATAATGCCTGTGCACAAGCGATTGTTTAATTGTAAGAGGCTGCTAATTTTAAAACTTAAACAAGCAGCCAGTTTTAGGTGTTAATCAATTCTCCATTTGCGAATTTGAATGGTTGTATAAATAAAAACAGCACTCACCATCAAGCCAACTAGAAATTGTTGATAGTCCACCTGGGCCCACTGGCCGGAACCGAGCATAAGCGCGCTTTGCAAGCCCTGTTGCACATAATCGATTATCAGGCGGCTAAAGTGATCGGTGCCAAATATTAACCACTCAATTAAGGTTATGCCTACTATCGGCAAGGCAGCCGATATAGCAACTAACCGTCCGGGGTAACTGGCGACTAAGCCTAACCACCCATATAAAGGTATCAGCCAGATAACCAAAAACAAAAGTAACAATATAAAGGGGATAATATCACTGAACATTTTGGCAAAAGCGTCTGTAAGCTGTATCCCAACATCTGGAGTTGACAAGGTTAACTTAGCCATTGCTACCATGACCACTATCATCGCCAAAGTGATAAGCGTTATAGCAGCATAAATTAAGGGCAAAACTATGTAAGCGGTTGCGCACTTAACTAAAACATTTATTTCTTCCGAAACCGGCATTGAGCGCCACAATAAAATACTGTTGTCTTTTCTATCCGCGCTCAAGGACGACGATAAAAAAGCAACAATAAATACAGATAGAGCCCACCCTGAAAAAATAAGTAATGGGTTACTGGACAACTTTTTTATATCGCTTTTCACCTTATCTAACTCAGGTGAATTTTGTGACGATTTTATTAACGGCTCATCTTCCTTCGATAACCCCTCATCTGACAATTGCTGAGTATTATTTAAATTTTCAGTAGGCTGATTATTTTTGGATATGGTAATGCGAGTGCCTCCATCAATATTAATTAAATTTACCGAGCCTGCGATACTATCGGATGACTCAACAAACAAAATTCCCGCTAACACAACCGATAAAATAATCGCGGAAAAGCCTAACGGAACCCATAATAATACGCCTTTATGCTCCCAATATTCGCGCTTAAATTGTGCCCAAATTAATTTAAGCATTAGCAAGCCTCCCTATGCTCAGTAGCAGTCTTTGGTGACAACATAGCAACAAATAAATCTGCCAGTTCCGGTGTATTTATCTTGCCAAACTGACTCAGTGTTTGGCTGTCTTGCCCATCAAATATATATCTATGGCCAGACAATGTTTTTTGACTATAAATAGGCTTAAGCTGCTCAACTTGGGTTTGATATTCTGGCAGTGTTTCCAGTTGAATAAATCGATTTTCGAGGTTTTCAATTTGCTCATCCAACACGATTAACCCATTGTCGATAAAAATCACCCGGGTCAGGATATGTTCAATTTCTTCAATCTGATGGGTGGTAATCAAAATAGTGTTATTATGGTCAAAATAATCTTCTAATAAGCTGTTATAAAAAGCCTTTCTTCGAATAATATCTAAACCCAAAGTTGGCTCGTCCAATACTAACAAGTCAGATTCAATCGCAATCACCAGTGCCAAATGAAGCTGAGTGATCATACCTTTCGACATTTTTTTCACTCGCATATTTGGCTTGATTTCAGTATTTTCTAAAAATTGTTCTGCCAAATTGCGATTAAATTTGGGATGTACCGCTTCACTGTAATCAAATAATTGGGCAGCCGTAATCCATTTTGGCAAAGTTGCCGTGTCAGCAATAAAGCTAACTGTTTGCATTAATTTATCTTGCGCTTGCCTTGGATTTAATCCACATACGTTTAAATCACCAGACACCCGAGTTAAGCCAAGTAAACTTTTTAATAATGTACTTTTGCCAGCGCCGTTTACACCCACAATGCCTACTATTTCACCAGGGTTAACTTGCAAATTGATATTATTTAAAACCTGTTGTTTACCATAAAACTTATTGAGATGACGAGCCTGAATAATGTTAGTCATGCTTATTCTCCGTAATAAGTTGCTGAATTTGACTGATCACTTCCTGCTTATCAATTTTAAGTTGCTGCATTTTTTCAATAAAATTAGGTAAATCTTCTGCTAAAAATTTAGATTTTTCAGCATGTAATAAAGTTTCCTTTGCACCGGTTTTAACAAACATTCCCAGTCCCCTCCTTTTTTCGATTAAGCCTTCATCCAACAACTCGTGATAGGCTTTTGATACAGTAATATGATTAATACTAAGCTCTGCAGAAACGGCTCTGACCGAGGGTAAAGCACTACCTTCAGGATAGAGCTGGTTCAAAATGCCTTGCCGGATTTTAATCACGAGTTGTTTATAAATAGGTAAATTTTCATGCCACTGATGCGTCATAAGTGGTTTCCTTTTAATCAGTTTGCAACTGCACATCAATGCCAGCCGCAGGACGATTAAGGCTCAAACACAAAATAGAAAAATCGCTTGTTCGGCCTTAATTTTATAAAACGACTTTTTAGCGTTTTATGCTTACGTCCATTGAAGCTTCTTTCAGCAGGTCTTGTTTTGCTTTAGCAAATTCTTCGTCTGTAATAATGTTTGCGTCCTTTGCTTTTTCTAAATCAATCAGCTCTTGCCCTATTGTTGTTGCACGTGTTTTATGAATGTTTTGTTCATTTGCAACCGCGCAGCCTGCTAATACCTTAATACAAAATAAAACTGTTAATATCTTCACTAATTTCATCTTCTAATTCCTTATTTATACCCAAGTTGCTTGGGGATATTCATTCCAGTTGTAATCAATTTCGGAGCAAATTTCGGCTTCGATATAAAACACGGTTTAACGACGCTCGACATTTATTCAACTCACCACAAAATATAGTGATATACAACAATATAACACTATATTCAAATTGGCAAACAATTTGTTTGTTTTTTTAGGCATTAAAGTTTGAAGGTGGGCTTAAGTGTATTAGATAAAAATAACCTGACTCGTACATCTAAATTAATATAGGAATCAAAAACTTGAAACCTATCAAAGTAAAATATCGAGAGTAATTAGATTATTGAAGTGAAAATACTCTAACTTAAGAACGTCGTATTTTAGCTTTGCTCAACAATACAAAAGAATGACTTTGTAGCTGATATATGTCTCCTGCTTTATATTTTTTAGATTGCTGACGGCGGCTGGGTTTATCTATTGCCGTATCAAATAGCATTTTCCAGATAAAATCCTCGCCTAAACTGTTTGGCATGCAAAACTCAACGTCACGATAATCGGCATTTAATAAGATTACAAAGTCAGTATCGGTTAATGGATTGCCTTTTTCGTCTTCATCTTTTAACGCTTCACCGTGTAAATGCATACCTATCGTGTGTGTATCTGGGCTCATCCATTCAGTTTCTGACATTTCTTCGCCGTTTTTAGCAATCCAGCTAATATCTTTAGCGCTTGCACCTCGCACTGTGTGGCCCTGAAAAAAATGCCTCTGGTGAAAAATAGGATGTTCTTTTCTGATTTTAAGCAGCATTTTAGTAAAGTCTAAAAAGGCTTGTTTTTCCTCATTCAAACGCCAGTTGAGCCAACTGATTTTGTTATCCTGACAATAGGCATTGTTATTACCTTCTTGGGTTCTACAAATTTCATCACCTGCTGTGATCATTGGTACGCCTTGCGACAGCAATAAAGTTGCGATTAAATTTTTACGCTGCTTGCGTCTTAAAGTGAGTACTTTTTCACTTTTGGTTGTGCCCTCTCGCCCCATATTCCAACTTAGGTTGTGATTGTCGCCATCCTGATTATTTTCGCCATTCGCTATATTGTGTTTGTCGTTATAACTAATTAAATCATTGAGGGTAAAACCGTCATGTACGGTAATAAAATTAATGCTCGCGTACGGGCGTCGCCCATTATGCTGATAAAGATCACTGGAACCGGTTAAACGATAAGCTAGCTCGCCCATTTTACCTTTATCGCCCTTCCAAAAGCCGCGCACTGTATCGCGGTATTTGCCATTCCATTCTGTCCAACCAACAGGGAAATTACCAACCTGATAACCGCCTTCACCTATATCCCAAGGTTCGGCAATGAGTTTTACCTGAGAAATCACAGGATCTTGATGAATAATGTCAAAAAAAGCGCCGAGTTTATCAACATCGTGCAGTTCACGCGCCAGCGCTGAGGCCAAATCAAACCTAAAGCCATCAATATGCATTTCTTCAACCCAATAGCGTAAGCTATCCATCACCAGTTGCAGTACTTTAGGCGTCATCATATTCAGCGTATTACCTGTGCCGGTATAGTCCATATAATATCTTGGATTATCTGCCACCAGCCGATAATAAGCGGCATTATCTATACCTCTAAATGACAACATAGGGCCAAAATGATTGCCTTCAGCAGTATGGTTATAAACAACGTCCAGAATCACTTCAAGGCCTGCATCGTGATAGGCTTTCACCATGTTTTTAAATTCACGAATATCATTGCTTGCACTATAACGCATATCTGGCGCAAAAAAGTTAATGGTATTGTAGCCCCAGTAATTCGTCAGGCCTTTATCCACCAAATGCCTGTCGTTTAAAAATACATGTACAGGCATGAGTTCAATGGTTGTTACGCCTAAATTTTTAAAATATTGAATCACTGACGAGTGAGCCAACCCAGCATAAGTACCTCGGATTTTAGCCGGAACATCTGTCATTAATTGGGTAAAACCTTTCACATGTAATTCATAAATAACGGTTTTGTGCCACGGCGTTTTGGGTAAGGCATCACCTTGCCAGTCAAAATCAGGGTTGATTACCTGACACTTAGGTAGGTAAGGCGCACTATCCTGAGTATCTATTTTTAGATCAGGCGCTTTGTCTGTGGTATTGGCCATCTGATAAGGAAACACCGCATCGTGCCAGCTTACCTCCCCCAATAAGGCTTTTGCGTAAGGGTCAATCAATAACTTATTCGGATTAAACCTTTGTCCGTATTTCGGCTGATATTCGCCATACACACGATAACCGTATAACTGTCCAGGTTTAAGCTGAGCAATATAAATATGCCAAACCCGGTCGGTTTGTTCTTTCAACTCTATTCTATGGGTCTCTTTTTTGCCTGTTTTATCAAACAAACATAATTCAACTTTTTCTGCCTGCTCAGAAAAAATCGCAAAGTTAATACCTTTACCATCCCAAGTTGCACCCAATGGATAAGGAGAACCCATTTTCAGTTTTAGTACTTTCGATTTTGAAGAAAATAATTGCATGATAAACCTCGTTAAGGTTTTTAAAGTGAATATATGGGAGACAGCCTTAAGCGAGATAGTGAAGGCAGAAATAAAATAAGGAAAACTCACAGCCATCAGTCCCATAATGGCGCTAAATCAATATAAATAGCGAAGTGAAAAACACTTGCTTAAAACTTAACCAGTTTACTGTCTACCGTCAATCAGGTTTTTATGACAACTATAATTCACTGCATCTGAAAAAGCGCCGTTTTTACGGCTAACGTTATAAAAGCTATACAAAAACTGTGATACCAGGGGCTGTTTATCTTTATTTATAATTTGAGCCGTGGGAAAAATTATTGTAGAGACGGCAAACATAACGAAATTTGGCCTATCACCGGAATTTCTGTCTCGTTTTTAATTCTGTGACTTACACTTAAAATACCCTAACCTCTTGAAGGAGATTCTGATGTGCGGCCGATTAAATGTAGTGGACGATCCCTTATCCATGATAGTTTCAAATCAGTTGGGAGTGCAGTTTGCTAGCCCGACTAATACTGATTTAAAACCCTCGCAGACGATTGCCTGTATTGCAAAATCAGCAAACCAGTTAACACAAATTAATCTGACTTGGGGAATTAAACCTGACTGGTCAAATACGTTAATTATTAATGCAAAATCCGAGACCATTTGCGAGAAAAAAACCTTTAAAACGGCCATTTTGCAAAACCGCTGCCTAGTCCCCTGCAGCGGCTGGTATGAATGGCTCACCGAAAACAATAAAAAGCAAAAATATTTATTTTCATCCCCAGATAACATACCCTTGTATATGGCCGGAATTTATTATCCTCAGCACAGTGGCCAATCTGACAAACTGGTAACGCTAACGACCAAACCAACAACTCAGTGCGCAGCTTATCATCACAGAATGCCCGTCATTATTGCTTTAAATGAAGTGAGTTATTGGTTTGATGCCAAAGCGCAAGCGCTTGAGCCACTATTTGAAGTAGAGCAGTCTTTTTTAGTAACCGCTTGCTAAATTAATGTTGTTTATACACACGCGAAAAAATAAAGCTTGTTTCAAAATAAAGACAAAGCATCAGATGTCATTTTCAAACGAGGAGGCCTTATTCTGGTTTATTGCCCTGGCCCTTACCTAACCCTGCACTGATCGCTATTTGAATCGCATCGGCCGGCTTGATATCGATAGATTCAACATTATCTTTTGGCACAATAATCATATACCCACCCACGTTATAGGCCATAGGTAAAAATACAGACACATGATCATCCGGTAATACCCGGCTTAGTTTGTCTTTACCATTTGAATCACTGTCACTGCGTTTAGTCACTATACCAATGAGTTTCATCTGACTGCCCGGCATAGTGACCAAAACCACAGATTCATCGGCAAAGTCTTTGCCCTGCATCATGTCAAACAAGTCATTAATCGTGCCGTATAAATTTCTCAGTAGCGGCATTTTATTCATAATCCGCCCGGGTAATTGCCAGATAGCTTCTAGCAGGGACCACCTTGAAGTGAATCCAATTAAGACAGCGAGCAATAAAAAGCTGATAAACGCCAGCCCCTGAAAATAATAGTCCTCCCCCAGCATGGCTTTCCAAATCGGACTTAACGCAGTTTCTATCGTCAATAAAAGCCAGTGAATAAGCATAACGGTAATAATTACCGGCAGCAGAATAGCAAACCCTTTAAGCAAAGATTGGAAAATATATTTCATGTTAGCGGTCAATCCATTCAATCATTATCAGAGTCCCTGATACTAATCGAGTTATTCCCAGATTTCACCTAATTGGGTCGATTCTGTGTAGGCATAGGCAATTTGTGCCTGCAACAGCTCAGCACAAGCAAGCGCATCAGTTAATGCATGATGTGGTCGGTAATAAGGCAGATGATATCGATTTCTCGAGTCCCCTAGCCTAATTGAAACTGCTTCTTTCCCCATGATTTTGTCCCAGAACCCAAGGGGTTTATACTGGCTGATTCGAGCTTCAATATTCATCGTATCCACCACAGGAAACCGGATACCTTCTTGTATCCGGTGTAACAAAGCGGTATTAAAAAATGAGCGCTCAATTGCAGCACAATGCGCAACAATCACTTTACCGCTCATTTCAGCCAGAAGATCATCTAATATTAAGCTTAAATCCTGTGCATCTTCGATTTCAGAATGCGTAATGCCATGAATCACAATTGAATTTTCGCTTAGCTGACTTCTGGGTTTAACCACCCAGTATTTAGCTTTGCTTAAATAAATACGATTGATAGTAAACGGAACCAGCCCAATACTGACGATTGAGTTTCGGCTGGCGTCCAATCCGGTTGTTTCCAAATCTAAGGCCAAAAACTGAACCTGATTAAGCTCAGTTTCCGGGGATTGCGTACCAGCCTGATAAAAAGCTTTTAAACCCGGGTATTGAATCTGCTCGGCTTGCGCCTGATAAAACTCAGGCCAGTTATCTATTTTTTCGCTTAGTTTTTTCTTTTCCAGATAAAACATTGCAATTAGTTCGCTCTGCCTGGCTGATATTTAAAACGCAGAAATTTTTGCGCATCACTGACAATTTGAAACGCATCTTTCAGATTTTTGCGCTCAAAGTCAGACAAGGCTTCCGGTTCAATATTATTGTCAGGTTCGATTTCATGCTCTAAATCCGAAGCTTGATATTTGATTCTGACGATAGAAATGAGCTCAAGCGCATCTCTTAAATCTTCACCGCGCCCATTTGGCAAAATTTTACTTTTAATGATATCGTCGAGCCGTTCAAAAGAGTTATGAGTTTCAGAGCCAACCGCTAAGGCATGAACCCGAATAATATCAGCTAATGGACCTGTCCCCCGACGTTTAATATTGATTGAATTTGTATGCTTGCCATCTTTTTCCATAACGAATTCCCGGAAAAATCCAAGCGGCGGAGTACGCAGCAGCGCATTGCGTGCCATGCAAGCTAAAAACCGAGTATTCTGCTTAGCTTTGTACCGTATCAACTGATTAAGCTGTTTAACATAGCCTGCTTTCCCCCAAACCGGCTGCAAATCAAAAAAGATATTGGCATGTAATAAAGATTCAGGTTTAGGCTTATCAATCCAGTGATTAAAGTACTTTTTCCAGACATCCAGTGGCTGACGCCATTTGGGATTGGTTGCCATAATCCCGCCTTTACAATAGTCATAACCGCAGGCATCAAGACCATCACAGACAAATTTTGCTAACTGCTCAAAATAATCTGAGTGCAGGTTTTCCTGATAATCATCTGACAATATCAGCGCGTTGTCCTGATCGGTCACAATAAGCTGCTCTTCACGGGCCATAGAGCCCATAGCAACAAAACAATAATCAACCGGTGGCGGGCCTAATTTTTCTTCAGCCAGCTCAAGTAACCTTTGTTTATAGCTGCGCCCGATTACCGCCATAGCGCCGCCAATCATTCGTGAATTTGCATCTTCACGAACCATGCGAACAAAGCTGGAACGAACATCAGCTTTCAATGCAACCAGATCATCTACACTTTGCGCCTTAAAAATACTACCGACTACAAACAAACTATTTTGAGTTTCGTAGCGAATAATATCCGGTAAGGTAATAATGCCAATTGCGGCATCCTGTTTTAAAACCGGTAAATGATGAACGTTATGGCGCAGCATCAGCAACATAGCTTCAAACACCTGCTGATTATGTGCCACGCTAAATACTTTGTCGGACATAATCTGAGTGACAGGCGTATCTAAGGGTAAACCGGGCGTTAATAACCTGTCCCTTAAATCTGTGTCGGTAACTATGCCGCAAATTTGGCTTTGAATGTCGGTTATCAGTAAACAGCTTGCAGCGGTTTCGCTCATTTTTATCGCGGCTTGATGCGCCGTTACTGTATCTGGTAATGACTGCGCAGCCTGATTCAAAAGTACTTCAACCGAGGCCGTCATCAGCTGATTGGCATCTTCCCGTTGTGAAACTGAATTTCTTAACCGGCTTCTGTCTTCAACTTCAACCACATCAGAAAAGGTTTCATATTGGTCAAAAAACTCGCTGAATACTGCATGCGGCAATAAATACACCAGACAATCTTCGAGTGCGGTAACCGGAAAACGGCTCGGACGATTTTGTAATAAACTTAGCTCGCCAAAATAATCTCCTTCGCTTAACCGATTGTATAGCTCGCCACTACGTCTGAATACTTCAACCGAACCACTTCGAACAATATGCCAGGCGTCTAATTGCTGGCCTAACTCAACAATTTGGCTACCCGCTTTAAAATAAGCGACGTCTATGTTGGACGCCGCTTTTTCTAGTGCATCTTCTGGCAGCTGATCAAACGGCGGATGCTCGCGCAAAAAATTAAGCAGGTCGATTTTTTCAGCTGACAGCATTCAGGTTAACTCCTAGGTTCAGACATTAAGCCTTTCAACATCGAAATAGTCGCTATCAGCAAGACGATAGTAAACGGCAAGCCGGTTGATACAGCCATCGCCTGCAAGGCAACCAAACCACCGCCTAAAATTAATGAAATAGCCACCAAACCTTCAAAAGTACACCAGAATACACGTTGAGGCGTAGGTGAGTCGACCTTACCCCCGGCAGCAATTACATCAATAACCAAAGAGCCTGAATCGGAAGATGTAACAAAAAAGACAATTACCAGAATAATCGCAATGAAGGAGGTAAACGCTGCGAGCGGCAATACATCCAGCATAGTAAATAACTGCAGCGGTAACTCAGCGTCAGCCACGGCTCTGTAACCATCTGTTACATATTGCTCGATTGCGGTACCACCAAATACACTCATCCAAAATACACAAGCAATAGAAGGCACCAGCAAAACTGAAATAATAAATTCTCTCACCGAGCGACCGCGTGATACGCGAGCAATAAACATCCCCACAAACGGACTCCAGGAAATCCACCAAGCCCAGTAGAATGCGCTCCAGCCGGATGCAAAATTAGCATCTTCCCGGGCAACCGGGTTAGACAATGCTGGCAAATATTGTATATAAGCGACTAGATTATCAATAAACCCAGTCAAAATAACTAATGTAGGTCCGACAATAATGACAAAGGCAAGCAAAGCAACCGCCAGCATCATATTAATTTCAGAAAGCTTTTTAACCCCGGCATCAAGACCTGCAACCACAGAGAATAACGCAATAGCGGTTATCCCTATCACGAGAATAATCTGAGTGCTTGTACCTTTAGGAATATCAAATAAATAATTTAAACCGGATGCAGCTTGTGACGCGCCATAACCTAATGAAGTTGCCAGACCAAACAAGGTCGCCAGCACAGCTAATAAATCAATAATATGCCCTGGCCAGCCCCAGACACGCTCACCCAAAACGGGGTAAAAAACAGAGCGCAAGGTTAGCGGTAAACCTTTATTGAATGAGAACAGACCTAAACCCAAAGCCATGATTGCATATATCGCCCAAGGGTGTAGAGCCCAGTGATAAATGGTAGCAGCCATCCCTAATCTCTTAGCCGCTTCGGCGTCTCCTCCCGCTGCACCTAAGGGGGCCCAGTCAGTACGCACACCATTTTCCATACTAATGCCACCAAAAGAGCTGCTAAAATGCGATAATGGCTCTGATACACCAAAAAACATGAGTCCTATACCCATGCCGGCTGCGAATAACATTGAAAACCAACCAAGATAAGAATAATCGGGTTTGGCTTCTGTTCCGCCTAAACGCACCTTACCTAAAGGTGATAATACTAAAGCAATGCACACCACCACAAAAATGTTGGCGGCGCTAATGAAAAACCAGTCTAAATTAGTCGTAAGCCAATTTCGCAGCGATGAAAAAACAGGTTCAACATCTTTTTGAAAAGCAATAGTTAATACAACAAATGCAATTATAGACAGTGCTGAAATCGCAAATACCCTGTTATGGATATCCAATCCAAATGGTCCGACGTTAACAACAATATTATCTTGACCAACCTGATAGTCGGTATCGATCGGATTGACCTCGCCGTCTGGGATCATTGGATCTTTATTATCCGGCATAAGTTTTCTCCCGTTTTATTTTTAGTGAATTGAAAGTTCTTTGAACTTTATAGCGCATTAAGGGGGCTATTTATCTGTGAGCCTTATCATGGCTTAAGAACTGAATTCCAAGCTGTTGTGAAAACAATCAGAGATAAACAGACCCGGCAGTTAATAATTGTAGACGAAATAAGGATTTATTTCAGACTTAAAGTAAAAAAGTATACAAGCTGGTCGTTAAATACTATCGCTTTAACGACCTTTTTAGTGTGATATTAATAATGCTGTTGATAGAGTTTATCTAAAGAAACAGACAAACCACTTTCAGTCACCACCCTGACATGCTTAGCATTAATCTGGCGAATATTTTTAACGCCACAAGAATGAGCCAACACGCCTAAACCATAATTAATAAATTTATTATAATTGGCGACTCGTTCAGATTTATCGGTTACATCCAGACCTGCTTGTCTTTTTTTATTCTGAGTCGCAATGCCGGTTGGGCAGGTATTTTTATTACATTGCAATGATTGTATACAGCCTAATGCAAACATATACCCACGTGCCGATGTAACAAAATCAGCGCCCAGTGCAATTGCCCAGGCAACTTTTGACGGGGTTACCAACTTACCCGAAACAATAATTTTAATCCGGTCACGCAAGTTATGGCGGTTTAGCGTATGAACCACAATCGGCAGACTTTCTTTTAATGGCATACCAACATAATCCATCAGTGGCTGAGGCGCAGCCCCCGTGCCACCATCGGCACTGTCTATGGTGATAAAGTCAGGAGCACTCTCAATGCCACGCTTTTCTACTTCCTGACACAATTCATCAATCCATTCATATGAACCAATTACAGCTTTAAAACCAACAGGCTTACCGGTCACTTTACGCACCAGCTCTATCATATCCAGCAAATCCCCCACACTTCGGATGTCGGTATGACCGTTAGGGCTTATTGAGTCCTGTCTAACCGGAATGCCCCGAATTTCAGCAATTTCAGCTGTCACTTTTTCACCGGGCAAAATACCGCCTTTACCTGGTTTTGCACCCTGACTCATTTTAATTTCGAACATTTTTACCTGCTCGTGACTGGCTGCTTTTTTGAGTTTTTCTTCGCTGAGTAAGCCTTGTTCGTTACGAACGCCATATTTTGCTGTACCAATTTGTACAACTAAATCTGCGCCGCTTTCTAAATGATAAGGCGTTAACCCTCCTTCACCCGTATTCATCCAACAACCGGCTTTTTTGGCGCCATTAGCAAGTGCTCTGACCGCTGGCTTTGAAATTGCGCCATAGCTCATCCCTGAAATATTAAAAATAGATGAGGTTTGATAAGGTATGTTGCAATAAGGTCCTATGGTTAAAGCCTCAACCGGCAAGGCATCTTCATCCAGAGTCGGGAACGGACAATTCATAAACAAAATAGTGCCGGCTGGATCCAGGTTACGAGTCGAACCGAATGCAATCGTATGATCAACGTTTTTAGCCGCACGATACACCCAGCTGCGCTCAGCCCGGTTAAATGGCATCTCTTCTCTGTCCATCGCAAAAAAGTATTGTCTGAAAAACTCTCCCTGCTTTTCTAACACATAACGTAATCGTCCGATAACCGGATAGTTATGACGAATCGCATGCTTGTACTGACGTTTATCAGCAAAATACAGGTATACCAAAGCAATTGCGATAATAATAAATAAAGCGAGTAATAAGCTGGATGCGATATCTACATTAAAAACCACGGACTCTTGCATAAACCACTCTCAAATCTATAAAAAATAATGCGTTAATTTAACACAAGCAAATATTTTAACCTACCGGATAACCCATGAATTAAAACTGACAACCAACTGTTACACAGATTGAATCTCTATCTTTCTGTTATCTAAAGAGCAGAATCGCTCACTATTTGCACTATTAATATTTTAATATAATATGATTAACAAAATAAAAACAAAATACAGGGTTACTCCCTCATCTTCAAAAAAATCACTCAATAAAGGAATTATCATGCTCACTAGCTTACAAGACATACTCGGGATAACCACTCGAGGGAATAAAATAAAAAATATTAGCTATGTCTTAATATTCTCTTTTTTGCTATCAGCCTGTGGCGGTTCATCCTCCGAATCAACCGAACCAGCAGACGAGAATCAAATCGAACAGCCACCCGTAACCCCGGAACCAGAGCCTGAGCCTGAGCCTGAGCCTGAGCCTGAGCCTGAGCCTGAGCCAGAGCCTGAGCCTGAGCCTGAGCCAGAGCCTGAACCTGAGCCTGAGCCGGATCCAGAACCTGAGCCAATTACAGGCGAGAAATTTACGAATCCGCTGTATTCAAACGGTGCCGACCCTTGGTTACAGTGGTACAAGGGCAATTATTATTTAACAACGACAACTTGGACATCTCAGTTGGTGATGCGTAAATCCCCGACGATTGAAGGGCTAAAAACCGCTATACCTCAGTATATCTGGTCAGATACGGTGGCATCGCGCGCGTTTAATTTCTGGGCATTTGAATTTCACCGATTAGATGGGCCAAATGGACCGCGCTGGTATTTAATGTATACCGCAGGCCATGAAGAAAACCTGGATGGGCAGCGACTGCATGTCCTCGAAAGCGCAGGCGACGACCCGCTAGGCCCATATGAATTTAAATCCACTTTAATGCCAAATCGCTGGAATATTGATGGTTCCTATTTTACCGTCGATGAGCAACTTTATGTAGTCTGGAGTGAATGGGTAGGCGCAGATCAGAGTACCTGGCTTGCCAAAATGGATAATCCCTGGACAGTGGATGAAAGTACAGCCATGGTGATTACCAAACCAGAATTAGATTGGGAGTTTGGTGAAGACTTAGATGGCAATACAGGTCGTGTTACTGAAGGTCAGGCAATCTTAAAGCACGATGGCCGTATCTTTATGAGTTACTCAACTAATCCGTGCCACGGCCCCAATTATAAATTGGGTTTGCTTGAACTCGTAGGTGAGAACCCACTTAACCCCAATGCCTGGCAGAAAAATCCAACACCTATGTTTGAAGCGACTAACAGCGTATTTGGTCCGGGCCATAATGGCTTTTTTCAGTCGCCCGACGGCTCTGAAGACTGGCTGGTTTATCATGCCAATCCAACCGCTGAAGATGGTTGTGGCTCAACCCGTTCAGTCCGGGTTCAACCGATAAGTTATGACACTTCAGGTTTTCCAAATTTTGGTATACCAGCCGATCCGGGCGAAGAAATTCAAGTTCCGTCAGGGGAATCAGGTCCCATTACCACAGAACTTGAAGGTATGAGTTATCGTATTGCCAATCAGGATCACTGCCTGATAGTGGATGATAACAATAGTATCACCACAGAAACTTGCTCTGACTCGAGTGATATTTGGATATTGGATTATACGCGTGACGGTAAATATCGCTTTGGTCACAATAAAACGGGAGAATTTTTAGCTGATTTTCCGTGTTTGGCTTCCCAGCAAAATAACTCGGCTGTTGCCCCCGCCCCACTTCCAGCTATGTCGCCGTGGCAAACGAATGGCTGCGCTGAATGGCATTTGAATCAGGGTGAAAATGGGTTTATTAGTATCGCTAATCCAAGCGGAGAAAAGTTGCGTTTGCACATGTGTGAATCAACCCCTGCCGACACGGAACTCTCGCCACTTAGCGACAATTGCTCAAGTTGGTCTTTGCAGCCTGTCGGTGAATTTGCAATTACGAACCTTAATACAGGTAAAGTAATGCAAACCACGGCCTGTTCAGATGTCAAAGGGGCTAGCATCCAGCAATGGCAATGGAACAGACCAAGTTGTCAGCGCGTGACCGCCAAACCGGTAGAAAACGGCTGGTTTGAAATATCACCAGTACATATGGAAAATACCTGCCTGGAACTAAACGGAGATATTACTTCACCCGGCGCAGATATAATTGCCGGAAATTGTGGCAGCGACGCATCACAGTGGCGCTTTGATCCGCTCAGTGATGGTACTTACCGAATTGTGTCACGCGCATCTGGCCATGTCATGGATTTGGCCTATTGTTTATTAGCAGATGGCACTAACTTTGGTCAGTGGGAATGGCTGGATAACTATTGCCAACGCTTTACGTTAAAACCGACATCTGGTGTGCCTCTAGCAGAATCTGAAAGTAGCTTTTTATATCCGGTTGGTGGCGATACCGGCACGCATGACCCCACGCTAGCCATTGAAAATGATATTTGGTATGAATTTCAAACCGGTCGCGGTATTCAGTCTAAACAAAGTACGAATGGCGGTTTAAGCTGGACAGGTACAGGCTCGGTTTTACCGAATGCATTAGCCTGGTGGAATGATTATGTTCCAGCTCATGAAAACAATGATGTCTGGGCACCGGATGTTGAAATTTATAACGGTAAAGTCTGGCTGTATTATTCCATTTCTACCTTTGGCGACAGTACCTCTGCCATTGGTTTATTGTCATCTGATAGTTTGGCCAACCCCAGCTGGGTAGACGAAGGCCATGTCATCAGCACAAATGGTACTCAAAATTATAATGCGATTGATCCTAATCTGTTTATTGATACCGACGATGAGCCTTGGTTAGTATTTGGCTCTTGGTGGAGCGGCATTAAACTAACTAAACTGGACAAAACGACGATGAAACCGACTGGCGAGCTCACTTCATTAGCTACACGAGGGGGTGGCTTAGAAGGCCCATCGTTAATGTATAAAGATGGTTATTATTATTTGTTTGTTTCAGTGGGTAAATGCTGTGATGGGGTTAATTCAACTTATCAAATCCGTTATGGTCGTTCCGCTTCGATTGAAGGACCTTACTTGGATAAATCCGGCAACAATATGCTTAATGGCGGCGGTTCATTACTGTGGGCTGGCGATGCTCGCTGGATAGGTCCGGGTGGTCAGGACATTTATCAGGGCAGCGTACTGAATTTCCACGCGTATGACGCGCTGGATAATGGAGCCCCTAAACTGAATCTGGCCGATTTAAAATGGGATGCTGAAAACTGGCCTTATTTAAGCGAATAGTGTCAAGCTGCAATAAGCTTCTACGCAGCACGCGGGAGCGAGCTATGTATGGGTAAAAACTAACTGGCGCATACCACGCAGCGCGTGGCAGCGAGTCGAAAAAGACTGGTTTAGAAACAAAGATACAAGATAAATACTGGTTCCCACGCTCTGCGTGGGAACCGATTGTTTCATACGATAGCAATTTCAACTCAATTCCAGTGAGTATCAACTTGTATTAACCCTGCCTGACCGGCATAGTTCTGCGCACTTGAATATCGCCAATGCTCAGGCTTTTCCACATAACCTCGCTTCACCGGGTTATAGTGAATGTATTCGATTTTCTGACGCATCATATCTTCACCGGATTTTAATTCAGGATGTACACCTTCCTGCCAAAACTGGTATGCCCTGTCTTTTTTATGTGCTTTCTTATAATAAGCAAGTTGTTCGATTAAAGTGTAGGCTCGGTTTTCAACTAAATAGTCAATTAACTTTCTTGCAGTGAACGATTTAAATCTGGCTATACTCTTATCTAATTGTTTGCTCTGTAAGATAAAATGCATGTGATTTTCTAAAACCACATAGGCATATATCCTTAAACCCTCATTACTTAAATAGTTGAGTGAATTAAAAATAATATTAACCGTTTCAGGCCGGGTAAATACGGGTAACCAATTTACAACCGTTAAAGTTATAAAGTGCGGTTGAGATGCTTGTGTGATCTTATAACGACTGCGTCCCATGCATGCCTCAATTTCACCCTAGAAAGCGTATTAATATAGTTGATGGGATGAGTTTAATCCAGCTGGAGTTTACCACGCTGAGCGTGGGTGCGAACTGAGTATGAGTAAAACTGAACTGGCGCATAGCACTCTGAGCGTGGGAGCGAGCTGAGTATGAGTAAAGCTGAACTGACGCATACCACGCAGCGCGTGGCAGCGAGTCACAAAAGATTGGTTTAGAAACAAATATAAATACTGGTTCCCACGCTCTGCGTGGGAACCGATTGCAGACTCAGGTTAGGCTGATATTGCCGCCATAGCTTCTGCGTTTTCTTTTTCTTTTGACACATACTTTTTCCATTGTTGTGCCATAGCTTTAGAGCTTGAATGTTCACTGGCCAGCTCAAGCGCTTTGAGTGAAGCGTCAAACTTCTTCAAATTAAAATACGCCATTCCAAGTACTAGCTGAGCCTTTCCAGGATCGTCTAAATCCCCTTTTTCAAGCGCTGTTTGAGTTGATGCGATGGCCTGCTCCCATTTTTCTAAATTTAAATAGGTTTGGCCCAGTTGAGCATCCAAATTGCCGTCATCAGATAAATCAGCCGCTTTAGCTAATACAGGGACAGCTTTTTCATCTTCACGCGCCAAAGTATAAGCCTGAGCTAAAAACTTGAGGTTTTTAACGTCTTTTTCAATCTTACCGGCTTCTATCGCTTGCTCTAATAATAAAGCGCCTTTAATAGGCACCTGATGGTAAACATACAATTGAGATAAAGCTAAAATATCCTGACGTGATTTAACAAACCCCTGCTGATAAGCAATTTCCATCATCGCAAGCTGTTTATCTTCTAACCCTAGCTCACCATACATGCCCGCCAGTTGTAGCCAGTATTCAGGTTTATTAAATAAACGCACCAGAGTTTCGGTTACATCTGCAACCTGCTCAGGCTTTTTCATCGAATAATAAATCGCACGCTGCAATACAAACCAGTTTTCTTTTGGTACATCACCGGCATCAGAAACGATTTTTATGGCTTTAATAATAGGGTTTAAAGCCGCTTTATAGTCTTTTTGCTGATAATAAGCTTGAGCCAATAATACCTGAGCATTCGCATTTTCAGCATCCCCGCCATTGGCAAACCACTGCTTCAGCTTGTCTATCGATTTATCATAGTTACCTTCCGCCATATGCAGCTGGGACAGACTATAAAGTGTGCTTAATCGTAAACTTTCCGGTATTGCTTGTTCAGCAACCACCCGCTCAAAGTTTTCAATCGCTTTGCTCATATTTTCCATATTGTAATAAACAAACGCATAGAAATTATGCATCATTGCAATTTCATAGCTGTTCATTGAACTGCGTTTGTCGTTTACATTATCCAAAGCTTCAATGGCTTCTTGAGCTTTGCCTTCATCAGCCAAGCCTTGCGCACGAGCAAGTTGCTCATATACTTTTGAGCGCATTGCCGGTACTTTTACCGTTTCTTTCTGGCTGGCCGCTTCATCAGCAGCAACAGCAGAGACTAACGGCGCAGTTGATAAAGCCGATAAAACAGCAGTTAACAATATGGTTTTAGATAATTTTTTCATCTGCTCACCCATTAATTAAGCTTGAAGGTAATTCTGTTTTGAACACCGGCTACTTCCACCGCTTCGCCGTTTACCACTCTAGGCTTATATTTAAATTTAAGTGCAGCTTGAAGTGCAGCCTGATCGAAAATATTTTCAGGTTCAGCTTCAACTACGAACGGATTGGTCACCGCACCTAATTTATTCACTGTAAATTCAACAATGACATAACCTTCAATACCACGCTGCTGTGCTCGTCTTGGATAAATTGGCTGAACTTTAACAATAGGCAAATATTCACCATCACCAGACTCTAACGACAGTCCGCCTTCTAAACCCACATCCGCTTGGATATCAGCACCAAAATCTGTGCTGGCCGCATTGGCATTTGGATCCGGGGAATCCATCGGCGGCGCTTCCATTGGCGGAGGCGGATCTTGCGGTTTAGGCGGCTTTTGCGGTTTTCTTTCTTTTTGTTCTGGTGCTGATTCCTTTTTTACTCTGACAAAATCCAGCACACTGCCTCTGGGTGGATCGGTTAACGCGCCTTCACCACTTTTTATCAGTGACTGCATGCCAAAAAAGAGTAAAAAAGTCACCGCAACCGATAACCCAATTGCAATAATATATCTAAGCATAATCTTTAATCATTTGCGGCAATCGATACGTCATACGCGCCAGCAGCACGAGATGCATCCATTACTTTAATTAGAGTATCAACGTCAGCTTCTTTATCCGCCTGAATCACAACTGAACCTTGTGGATTTTCGGCTTTTAATCGCTCTACGTTCGCCTGAACTGCACGAATATCAACACGACGTTTATCAATCCAAACTTCGCCGCTATCGCTAATCGCTATTAGGATATTTGCTCTGTCTTTTTGAACCGCAGTTGGTGCATCAGGGCGGTTTACATCAATCCCCGACTCTTTTACAAATGACGCGGTCACAATAAAGAAGATCAACATGATAAATACAACGTCCAGCATGGGCGTCATATCAATCCCTTGTTCTTCCTCTTCCATCACTTTATTTAATGGGCTTGCTCGCATTTTTTAGTACTCTTTAATTGGTTGGCCTGCCAGATTTTGCATCCATCACAAAACCCACAAGCCAAATTAATTTTTTATCAACTTTTAACAACTGAGTTAGTGGTCGGTTGTTAAATGATCTTCAAGCAATTCTGCTTCACGTTTTGCGCTTCGGCTTAACCAGGTTGAGGCAAATACGCCAGAGAGCGCACCTACCATACCCGCCATTGTCGGTATGGTTGCTTTAGATACACCCGATGCCATTGAACGGGCACTACCTGAACCGCTGATGGCCATCACATCAAATACTTCAATCATCCCGGTTACTGTGCCCATCAAACCAAGTAAAGGACACAAAGCAACCAGAGCATTTAACAGCAATAAATTTTCATTTAACTTGTTTGAAGCACGTGAAATCATAGCTTCGCGAATTTGCATCGCATTCCATGATTTACGCTCATTACGTGCTTCCCAAGTTAACCGGACTGCTGTTTCGTATTTTTTGTAGCCAAATTTAATAAACGCAATACGCTCGAAGATCAGGATCCACATGACAAATATCAGGGCTGCAATCCAGGTTAAGACGTTACCGCCTGTTTCCATAAAGGCTTGAATTGCTTCCATCATTTCGAAAAAAGCGTACACTTTTATTCTCCTTGCTCTGCTCGCTCAGCAATAATGCCAGCGCTTTGTTCTTGCAAGATTGAAATCAAACCACGACTACGGGTGTTTAACACTGTGTAAAGTAATAACGTTGGAATCGCGACCACTAAGCCAAGTACAGTTGTAACAAGTGCTTGCGAAATACCACCTGCCATTAATTTAGGATCGCCTGTACCGAATAAGGTAATCGCCTGGAAGGTATTAATCATACCTGTCACCGTTCCTAACAAACCTAATAAAGGGGCAACCACTGAGATGATTTTGATAAAAGTTAAGTTACGCGCCAGTTTAGGTACTTCGCGTAAAATGGCTTCACTTAATTTAAGTTCAAGCGTCTCGCTATCAGCAGTTGGGTTATCCGTTTTAACCTGCATCACACGGCCTAAAGGGTTGTTGCTGCTTGGTGTCGCTTGCTTAAGTTGACGCTTAATTTTGCCACCCACAATAGTCAATGAAATAAAGCGCTCAATCGCGATTAATAAACCAATTAAGCCCACCGCCAGAATGACATAACCTACTGTGCCACCTTGTTCAACGCGCTCTTTCATATTAGGCGCCTGAACCAATAAACCTAAGATAGAACCGCCTGTAGGATCTAAAGCAAACTCAACCAGTTCACCTTTATTTTGCTGTACCGCAGATGCGGTTGATAAATAGCGGTCAGAAGGTTGGCGCGATAGTTCTGCCAGTGAACCGGTTTCTTCAACATACTCAATAAATTTACCGTTTGAAACCAGGTTAAATGAACCAACTCTTACCACTTCCTGTTCACTTTTAGTGCCGGTTTCTGCACTCATAACTGGGGCGGTAAAGCGAGTGACTTTTCCTGATTCTGTCATTTCGCGTTGCAGCTCAAACCAGACTCGCTCAATTTCTTCTACCGAAGCTAGTTTAGAGCTTTGACCCATCTTTTGTGCCAATTCATCTAAGAAGACATCTCGATCTGGGTATTGAGCTGAAATAATTGAGTTCTGGAATTTGACTTTCATATCGCCAGAAACTTGCTGAAGCACCCCAAATAACTCTTTTAAGGAACCCATTCGGTTGCTCAAAGTTTCAGTTAGGTTAGCTAAATCCACTTCGTTTTCTTCAAACTGAGTTTCTAGAGCTTCACTTCGATTTACTTGATTATCGCGTTGCTGAGCAGCTTCATTTAACATACGAACCTGCTCAGATTTTTTAGCTAAAAACGCTTTTTCGCGCTGTTCGTTTTGTTTATTTTGAAATAATTTACCTTGCTCGAGTTGCGTTAATAACTGGTCAAGATTTACGGCTGTTGTCTCTTCGGCTGCAAAAGCAGATGTAGCTAATGTCGTAGAAAGTGCAGCTGCGGTTAATAAACGTTTAAAAATAGTTCTCATGATAAAACCTCTTATTCCGCTGCTGAAATTGGCAGAGTTAATAAGTCTGGGGCTAACTGTTTACGAGCAATGCGTAAACCTTTAGTGATTGAAGTTCGGTATTCCGGCGATAATTCAACAAACTCATTTTGGTTTGCATCCCAAGCACCGCTTAGTTTGCCATCACGAGTTTGATAAATAAGTGCAACACGGCCCACTCGCAAGAAGTCCACATCACGCTCTTCACCTTGAATATTTAAAGTGCCGGTATAAGCTTCAATTGTTTTGCCGTAATCCACTTCAACCTGATACGCTTCCAGTACTCGACGGAATTTTTCAGATGGTGCAATATCCGCTCTGTCCATCATGCTTTTTAAATCTTCGATGCGTTTTGCTCGTTCTTGTGGTAAAAACGGCACATCTAAATTTACAAATTGTGCCAAACCATCAATCATACGAATCATTAGCGGAGTTACCTGGCGCTCAACGACAGACACTTTATCGATTGATTCATTGATGTCTGCTTTTTCAGCTTCCTGATTAGCAATTTGTTTATCTAGCTGCTTGTTGTAAACTAATAAACCGTCAATTTCTTTATTGATGGCTTTAAACTGCTGTAAGCGGCTTTGAATATCGTCACTGATTTTGTCGATTTTCTGTTGTGACTTTTCAGCAGATTGGTTGATTTCTTTACCTGCCTGGATTGCAGGATCTAAACTCTCGGTCTGGGCAAACGCAGATACTGAAAATACAGCAGATGCGATAACAGACATTTTAAATACACGAGAAAGGCTCATAGGTAAGCTTCCTGTTAATTGATACCATTAAAAGATTGAGTGCACTATATGTCGTTTATGTGACACTAAAATTAATCGGATATGACAGGAATATGACAATCAAAAAGCCAGTATAAAAAGGTAGGAATTTCAGATAATAAAAAAGCAGCCGAAGCTGCTTTTTTTAGGTAAGCGGGTAATTTTACATTTCCCAGGTAAAACTCAAGCTAACTTCTTGTCCTGAGTCTGAAGCTTCAGCGATTTGCCCATTGCGGGTAAACTCTTGTGAATCACCTAAGATATTTTTAATCTTCAATGACATTTTAGTTTCAAACGTCGGATAGTAAGTATAAACCACGTCAAAAGAGTCAAATGGCGACTCAATCAAGTCTGGCATTCTGTTGATACCCGCACTCATAATACGTTCGCCAAAACGATTGTATACAAGTGATGCCGAATGCTCTCCATCATATGAATCAAAACCTAATTGTAAGTTTACAACATACTCAGAGTGCCCCGTCATACGTCTGGTTGAGTTTGTCACGTAAGCATTATCTTCACTGGTGATTGGCAATAAAGCTTGGTTTGCCAAACTAAAGTAAGAGTATTGCTCAGGAATGACTATTTCAGAGTCACTTAACGTGATGTTGCCTGAAAAGAAGAAGCGATCAAAACCGTCACCAATAAAATCCAGGCTCTTCATCCACTCAAACTCTGTACCGTATATTTCACCGCTTTGCGCATTAATGAAAGATACGTTGGATTCATCCGCGCCTGGTAACTGAACGTTTTCAATTGGAGCGGTTAGATCCTTATAAAACAAAGCAACAGATAAAGTGTCAGAGGTATCTGAATAATATTCCCAGCGCATATCAAAGTTTTGAATTTCGGTTACTTTTAGATCAGGATTACCAAATACCGGGTTATCGGTTAACGGATCTAAGTAACGAACCGGTGACAACTCTTTTAAATCAGGTCTTACTAAAGTTTTACCATAACCCAATCGGACTTGCTGCTGATTGCTCATGATATAAGTAAAAGATAAAGCTGGTAATAGCTCATCTTCAGCAATAGATGTAGGCTCTAGAGCTTTTTTACGATTATTTTCGAAACCGATAGGCACAACAGCCTGTCGCCAATCTTCAAAACGTAAGCCACCGCTTATCCGGTATTTTTGATCAAAAAATACGTCAAACTGTCCATAATAAGAATCTAACATGCGTGCCGCAATGTAATCATCTACACGCAGAAGTTGCTGGAACTGAGTTAAGTCAGATGTTAGCACTTCGTTGTTATAAACAGAGTCGATATCCCCTACCAGATAGTTCTGTTCGCCGGCGTCAGCTGGCGAGTATTTAGATAAATACTGAAAGAAAACACCGCTCGAAGTACGCCACTTTTTAGAGTGATCCGCTCCTACTTTAAGTTCAATCTCGGTGCTATCAAGATAAATAGGCAATGAGGCATTCCATTGAAATATCTCAGCTTCATCTTCAAGTTCACTGAAGAACCGACTCAGTGCAGGGGTTTTTGAATCTGTTGCCAGCGCAAGTTCTCCCTGCAATGGGATATAAACAATTTCACGTTCATCTGGGGCATCACGTGTTGCTTTGGCTTTAGTATATTGCCAATCAACCCCTAAATTCATTAAGTCTGGAAAGTTATGAATACCACGAATTTGGTTGGTCGTTAACTCTCTTTTTTCAAACAGAATATTATAAACGTCAGCCGATGCATCATAGTCAAAGTCATCACCTTGTTCTAATTCCACTTTATCACGACTATTTCTTAAAAAGATACTAGTTGTTTCAAAACGGTGATTATTGCCCAGCTCTAAACCAAAGTTTAAGATGGTGCTCATTTGAACTTCATGCTCAGTGGCTAAGACAGCTTTATCTTCAATGGCGTTAATACCATCTGAAGTAGTGTCAAAGCGAACCTTGCGTTCTTTAGCATTGTTCCAGCTATTGTCATATTCAGATGATAATAGAACACCAAACACTACATCGTCAGTTACATCAAAACGATTTCCAATTGAAAAACCAAACCCATAGTCTGGGTCTATACTTTCACGAGTTACGTTACTACTATTATCAAAAGCAAGTATGGTCTCATCAACAATTTGATCAGCAAGTTCAGCATCGCCAGTTGAAGAAGCTAAAATACTTTTGTTGATAACGCCATATTCATCAATATTTTGTTGAACAACACTAGGCAACTCCCGATCACCCACATCACCCCAGAAACTACTTCCGTTATCATAAGTTAAGCCATCATCAGAGTTTTCTGAGTTATAACCTAAACTTCCGTTAAGCGTGAAAACAAATTCACTTGGGATTGATTTGGTGCGGATATCAATTGCACCACCACCAAATTCACCCGCCATACTGGGTGAATAAGCTTTTTGCACTGATAAATTCTCAATAATGCCACTTGGGAACATATCCAATGGTACAACTTTACGGGTTGGGTCCGGTGAAGGCACGTTTGCCCCATTGAGTGTGGTGCTTGAATAGCGCTCACCTAAACCACGAACATAAATGAATTTACCACCAACTAGGGTTAAACCCGTAACCCGCTTCAACGCTGATGCAGCATCACTGTCACCTGTACGTGAAATTTGCTCTGAGCCCAACAAATCAGCGACAAATGCTTGTTGTTTTCTCTCTTGGATAACTGCCGCTGCACTGCCCTGCAAACGACTTGCCGTCGCAACAACCTCTTCCATCAGAGGATCTGCGTCTGCAGCAAATAGATTGGTTGAAGCCACAGCAGCTAACACCGCAGTACAAACTTTGCTATTAAGCAGTTTAAAATTTCTAGACATACTTTTACCTCGGTAAATCAAACTAGAGTCAAAAAATAAGGCGCTTAATGAAGCGCCTTAGTTAGAGGCATTTATTGATTAAAGGCCATGAGTCCAGTTTTTGTACCAAGTGTCATCAGCATCTTTAACTGCACCTACATAGTCGGTTGCATCAAATGCATCATCCACTGTGCTCATATCTGTTGCAGTGACAGTACCTGTTGAAGAAGCTACAAAATTAGCATCAACCGTTACACCTGCAACCACTTCGTTACCAGCTGTAGCTGTTTCAAACCAAGCTTGAGCTTCTGCGTTTGCATAGTTTTTAGCACAAGAAAGAACTGAAGTAGAGATAGATAATGAGCCAGCTACAGCATTCGCTTTAGCAATATCATCATCAATGTCTAAACAAGAACCTTCAACAGCCGGCTCTACAAATAAGAAGTTATAGAATGCCCCTTCTGAGCCTTTACGAATATCCATACCGTTTGAGCCAGGTGCAGTACCGCTACCAATAAACGTTAAATTAGCAATTGTAGGTTTAGAATTTGGCGTACCACCAGCAGCACCATCACCTTCAAGCGCATGGTCACCACCAATGTCATTTTGCTTAATTAATGCAAACTGAACACGACCATTCCAACCTTGAGTCCAGTCTAAGCTATCATCTTGGTTACCTGTTAATACTAAATGTTTCACATTTACTGTCCCGCCAAAGAACTCTACACCATCGTCTGAGTTATTGTGAACCTGCAAATATTCAACAGTAGTGCCAGAACCAACAGACTGGAAAGCCACGCCATTCAGTTCGTTTTCACCGTCTACTTTAAAGCCAGCGTATTTTACCTGAACGTATTGCAAAGTACCTGAATTGTCATCAGCGATATCACCGCCATAAGTACCCGTATTTGCTTCGCCAGGAACGTTAGCACCTTCACTGTTTGGAGCTTGACCATTTAATACAATACCGCCCCATAAACCAGAATCTTCTTCACTAACAGTGCCTTGAATATCTGAAGCAGAAGTAAATACGATTGGCGCTGATTCACTACCCGCAGCTTCAAGTTTTGAACCTCGGCTCACAACTAAATAATCAGCACCAGATTGGCCAAATACCTTAACTCCAGGTTCAATTGTCAAAGTAGCTGAATCAGCAGCGGTATAGCCTTCGGTAGCAATGTCTTTACCGACAATAACTGCACCGGTTAACTGATAAACAGCACCAGGAGATAGAGTTAAGTTGTCAGTAATAGTACCACTTACCGCACAAGTTAATTGACCAGCAGTAACTTCGTTAACTTCATCTGTACCTTCTGGACATTCAGAAACTGTATTGTGGATACCGTATGTCCAACCTAAGGTCCAATCAGTGGAACCATCAAAGGCACCAATATAGTCAACGCTATCAAAATAACCATCTACTTCATTAGCAACATCTTTACCTGCACCTAAAGCTGGTGAAGATTGAACAGGCATGTAATTAACTAATTTTGCATCTTCTTGAGAGTTTGTATCGGATACTGCAAACCAATCGGTAATCGTTGTTGCACCGTCTTTATCAGCAAATGGTGTTTCGCAGTTTACAATAGCGTTTTCAATTTTCAGGGTCCCAGCAGCTGCGTTAGCTTTAGCAATGTCATCATCAATATCTAAGCAAGCTTCAGCGTTTCCGCCTACAAATAAGAAGTTATAGAACGCACCTTCTGAGCCTTTACGAATATCCATACCATTTGAAGTACCTATATTGCTACCTAAGAAGGTCACATTGGAAATAGTTGGATTTGAGTTAGGCTCGCCCCCAGCTGCACCATCACCTTCAAATGCATGATCACCACCAACACTGTTATGTTTGATATAAACATGCTGAACTTTACCACGCCAGCCTTGAGTCCAGTCTAAGCTATCGTCTTGGTTGCCTGTTAACACTAAATGTTTAGCGTTGACTGTACCACCAAAAAACTCGACACCGTCATCCGAGTTATTGTGCACTTGCAAATAATCAACTGTTGTACCAGAACCAACCGACTGGAAAGCAACACCGTTTAATTCGTTTTCACCGTCAACTTTAAAGCCGGCAAAACGAACTTGTACGTACTTAAGCACACCACTGTTGTCATCTTCAATGTCACCACCGTATGTACCTGTATCAGCTTCACCCGGCACATTCGCACCTTCACTGTTTGGTGCCTGACCATTAATTACAATACCACCCCATAAACCTGAATCGTCAGCACTGACAGTGTCATTGACATCCTGAAATGCTGTAAATACGATTGGTTTACTTGCTGTACCCAATGCATTAATTTTTGAACCACGGCTAATAACTAATGCATCACTACCTGATTTACCAAAAACAGTTGCTCCGGCTTCAATATCCAAGGTTGCAGAATCATCTGAGGTATAACCTTCGGCTGCAATGTCTTTACCGACAAAAACCTTTCCTTCAATTGCCCAATAAACATCAGCGTGTAATACGACATCTTCAGTAATCTCACCTGAGATAACATAAACATCTTTATCTAAACTGCTTGATAACGCTGTATCTTTTGAAGCTAAACCCAAAGTAATTGGAGACTCGGCCGGGAAAGCAACTGTAGAACCACCGCCATTATCATTATCGTTATCTGAGCCGTTGTTAACTACGCTGTTATCTGTGCTTGCATCAATATTTATATCACCACCGCAGCCGGCTAATACTAAAGACGCCGCAACTGCTGTTAATGAAAATAATTGCTTTAAATTCATTGTTATCACCGTTTGTTAAAATAGAATGTATTAAGATTTATGGCGAAGATTACGCACCAAAGATGACAACTAAATTCCAAAATAATGACAGTTCTGTGACAAACCAAATGGTCTAAAAGCCACTACTCATTTTCAAAACAACGAAGCAAAAACAATAAAAACATTAAAAAACAAAGCTTTAAATTAAGTTTAAATTTAAAGCGGGTTCAAACATGACATGGATGGGCCTAATACAAAAATCAATATTTAACCTTTTTGTGACAAATGAACTTGACTCAATTAATGTAAACTAATTGTTTAATCTCACAATCTAAGCCACTAAACTAGCTATGCAAATACAATCAGTTTTTAGTACAATGTGTTTAATTATTGATAAATAAGTGGCATTCAAAGATGAGTGATTCATTGTTGTTAGAGCAAGCCCGATTGCTTTGCCAGAATAAAGGCGTGCGGTTTACCGCTGTGCGAGAACAAGTATTTAGCTTGCTAGCCAATGCGAATGGCTCTATGGGCGCTTATGATTTGTTAACTCAGTTACAAAAAACAGACGCCAAAGCCAAACCCCCAACTATTTACCGGGCATTAGACTTTTTATTAGAGCATGGTTTTGTACACAAGGTAGAGTCACAAAATGCGTATGTATTATGCAGTCACTTTGCCGAACACCATAAAGCCCAATTATTAATTTGTGATCAGTGTGGTGATGTACAGGAAATAAACAGTACCGCAATTAGCAAGGCATTAATTAGTGCAGCTAAAAAAGCGAATTTTCAAATTGTTGAGCCTACGATTGAAGCGCATGGTGTGTGTGAGAAGTGTCAGCATCAGGCAAACTGATAAACACCATGGTTTATCAGTTTGCGATGATAATTTACGAGTAAAAAAGTTTACCAATAAGGTGTCATTTTAAGCGCGGATTGACGGGACTGCTCTAAAACCTTAACCAGACTGGTCACTTTGTTTGAAACCCAAACTTTAAGCTCGTCACCATTTTCCCCCTGGTAGTTAGCCAGGTTCTCGTCAAATAACGCCAGTGTTTTTAATTCAAAGATACCTTCGAGTATATCCAACCAGGGCGCTCTAAAATCTGATCTTTCTTCATTATCGAATAGAGATCCTATGCTAGCACCGGACAACAAACCGCGCCCGACATATTTTTCAACCTGAATATAATCTTCAACATCAAAGCTTTGTTTTACCGGCATGACTCTTTTAAGTTTTTCCCAGTCTTGCTGGTTTAATTGTGCAGCTATCGTACCGATATTTTGACTGATTTTATTTTCATCGATTTCAGAATAACACCGCCAGCCACGTTCAACTAACCACCGCATTAAACTCAAAATTAATTGAGTGTAGCGTTTACTGTAGAATAAATTAATCACATCAGACTCTTGCTGAAGCCCTTTACGGCTGGCTTCCAGATAGCTGATTAACTGTTCGTCTTCTGCTATTTTTTTACGGTAAATGCCTCGTTTTGAGGTTAATTGCTTAATATGGACAGCTTCATCCAACCAACTAAATTCACGGATCAGCCACTTAATTTCCTGCCATATCTGACTGCCGGCTTTTTTAGGAATAAATTCACGGTAAAGATTCAGTGTATGCCGAACCAGATATATCCCTTTAAGCAGTTGCTGTAAATTAGATAAATGTTGCTGTTGGCAATAAACTTCTTCGTGGTACTGCCAATAAGCCAGTCCGTGCTCAATTGACTGCTGAAAAGCTTGTTCCACTGTCATTTCAACATTGAGTCGACACATGCCTATCTCAGGTTGATTACCGAGCGGCTGCCCTAAAAATAGACGGTAACCACGCGCCGCTTTACTGTCGTTGGATAACCTAAGCGGTAGAACATCCGTCAGCAGATTCGCTAACTCAAATAACTGCCGCATATCGCCGTCAACTAATTCAAGTTCAATCTCACGAATATCAACTGTTTTGTTTTCAGAACTGACATCGCCGGTATCAAAAACAACTTCAATCACACTATTTTCAAAGTTAACCAACCATAAATGCCGCGTAAAATGCGTAGAAAACAATGGCACTAAACTGTTCTGTAATTCATCCAGTAAAGCAGGCTCCGGCCAAATATCGGAAGGGAATAAACTCAAGTCAGGTTTTTGAGTGTTTTCAATATCAATATTGTATTCAGGTCGTTTATGCAAACCACCGACCACCCGACCTGCCGTTTTGATTGTTTGTTCTGAATGCTGGTCACGAGTGCGAATTCGCAAGCCAAAATCATAGGCTCTTAATTGTTGATTGGGGGTGTCAAAATAGGTATTAATTAGCTTTTTGCAGTTGTAACCATCTGTATTTAACAATGGTAATAACAGCTTGTCTAATTCTGCTTTAACTTCGCAGCTTTCAATAACGTCTTCAGATGCAACTGCAAACTTAAGTTCTATCTCAGTATCCATATAGGTGCGTTTCACGCGCTAAATTTTGGTAAGAGAAGGAGAAAATACCCCAGCCTAATTAATTGTTCAAGTAATCCTTACTGAATGAATCAATATAGCCCATAAATTTAGAGAATATATCCTTTAATTCGTTTAAATGTGATCAATTAACGCTATTTCACTGGTATTCTATTTCAATAACGTTTTAAATAGTGTTATTAACTTGGGCTCTGGATAAGAACTTGCTGTCTAGTCGCTATTTTTCCTTATGACGCCGTAAAGTTTGTTTGCAATAGGCTAGCCATTGCCTGACAAATTTGCCGTTCTAAGAAAAAATCCTTAACTAGAACATCGAACTAATTAAAACTGAATAGATTCAATGTTATCGCTAAATTTTATTCAGAATTCAGGTTTATTAATAATAATTCTTAAGTTTATTACGCTAAAATCATAATTTTAGCCTTCAAAAATGTTGGAGTTCTCCATGAAACGCTACTTACTGGCTATGCTCTGCCTGAGTTTAGCCTCAGGTCCAGTTTTCTCAGCACAAGATAATAATCAATTTAGCTACATATCTGATCAGCTCACAGTGTTTGTGCATACTGGCCCGACCCGAAATTACAGAATTACAGATACTGTGGTTGCAGGCAGTGAAATAACGATATTACAGCGTTCGGAAGATGGCAGCTTTAGTAAAATTCAATATGACGAAAATAAAACAGGCTGGATTGAAACTCAGTACATACAAGAAGGCGCAAGTCTGGCGCAAAGATTAAAAACAGCTGAGTCTAAATTATCAGAGCTCAGCACTGAGCTTGAGCAAAAACAAGCTAACTTAAACGACCAGCAAAGCGAAAAACAAATGTTGGAAAGTCAGCTCAGAAGAAATCAGGAAACCACTCAGACGTTACAACAAAAATTAGATAAAACTCAAAGCCAGTTGACCGCATTACAACTGAGCGAAACAGAGAGTTTAGAAAAAGCCAAAATGGACTGGTTACTCAGAGGGGGGTTATTGTCTCTGGGAAGTCTAATTTTAGGTTACATTTTAGCTTTAATGCCACGCAAGAAAAAGCGTCAGAGCGAATGGGCGTAAAGCCTTAAATCTCTATACCTAAACTACTTGTATATATAAAAAGCCAGCACCTAAATGCTGGCTTTTTTGTTTGTGTGATGAGCCATTAAATTGGAGAGTCAGGCGCTGGAAACTCAACAAAACGTTTGTCTGAGCAGCTAATCGGCTCTGGCGGATTGCTTTGTATATCATTTACGCTGATGTCAGCCTGCGTTCTAACCGGGAAGTTTTTCACTGCGCCCGGGCCAAACGTATAATCAATATGATGATGTTTATAATGTTTGTTATCCCGAATTTCCGGCTGGGTGTCAAATACCAGATTATCCAGTGTAATCTTCAGCGGGTGTATTACCCCACTTCTGTCGTAACCACTTATATTGATTAAAGATTCATTATATTTAGCGCCTGGGTAATCAATATAATGGAAATTTCTGACCACAATATTTCCCATTTTAGGGGGCAGTTTATCTGATTTAGTTGAGCTGTAATAAGGCGTAAATACCAGAGCATCTTTGACTCGGCGCATACAGACATTATCGTAAGTGACATTGGTGATCTCTCCGCCTCGTTTACCATCGGATTTAATTCTCACACCAACCCCATGGCCGCTGTCCATACCGTCTAAAGTAAGGTCCCATACTTTAATATTATCGACGCCCGCATCGGTTTCACTACCAATTGACATGCCATGACCATAATAGAAGTGGTTATGTGCATATAAATGGTTTTGAGAAGCAGGTCTGTCCGTTTCTTTACCGGATTTAATCGCCACATTGTCGTCGCCAGTACTGATATATGAATAAGCCAGGGTGACGTTTTTACTGGTACCGGGATCAATGCCGTCTGTATTTTTAACTAGCTCCGGAATAAAACAAGTGCTAGGTTTATCCAATTTGCCTGGTTTGGGCATATCTTCTTCTGCACACTGATAACCCGGGTTAGTGTAAGCTAATGATGGGGTTAATAATTTAATGCCCCAGAAAGTCAGACCATCGTTACGTTTAGTACCGACATGGAACTTAGCCCCGTTTTGCAAATTAATTTTATAAAACGTAAAGTTCTTACTATCATCAATCTGAATCATCCGAGGGTTGTTCTGCTCAAGCTTAGGTTTAGCTTTGCTCTGCATAGATAAATCCCACCAGGTTGTCTGATAGGCACGCTTACCGGATGTTAAGACTGAGCCACCACGGGCATCGATTGTCCCCTCACCTACGATACCACTATTGACTGTATTTTTTGCATAAATCCAAGGCTCACAGCGGTTTTTAATTTTAGGTAAAGCATCACCACATACACCGTCGCCCAGGTCATAATCGACCGGACTGCGAGAAGCAAATAACTTTACATTTTTATCAACCCATAAGGTTACACCGGACGGTATTCTGAGCGGACCAGATAAAAAAGCATTATTACCTTCGGCTTCAACTAATTTAACCGCTTGCCCCTCTGGACAGTTATCCATCGCCTGTTGAATTCGCTTTGAATCCGGGCTTGAATTTTTTGGGTTATGATCCACTTCGTCAGGTAATACCCAGTCGATATATTGTAATTGAGCTTCTAATGTGGCGCAGATTTTTGTTGGGTAACTCGGTTCTTCTGGCAGTAATTGGTCAAACTCATGTGCAACAAAGTTGCTGTTTGTCGTGTTGCTCGCTTTTGCTGCTTTGACTGATTCTACAACCGGAGCACTACAGGCTAATAACAGGCCGGTTGCCGAAATAGAAAGCAGGCTTTTAATAAAATACGGTTTCATATTGCCTCTTTTTTATATGTGACGTGTGAGTATCTGTATTTGAGTATCTCCACAGAATGTAAGCTGATAAACACTCAAAAATGTTTAATTTCAAATTGCCACCGGTGGCAATTTAACAAAAAACCAATATAAATGCACATATTTTTTCAATTGAGGCAAAGCTAAAACTGCCGGTTGTTATAACACAACCGCTTTAACTCTGGTCAGCAGGTTAGAGTTCAAAACTGGCCAGTTTGGGTAATTTACCGGATGTCCCCATGGCTAAAGCGGCCAGTTTTTGTTTTAACATGGGAGTATTATCAGCGATAGTCAAAGCCAAGCCTCTGAGCTGTTTAACTGGCAAAAAGTCAGTACCAAACCCTTGCTTAAATATCGCCATTGCGGCAATTCTCTGAGCTGCTTCAGCCTGACGCCAGCGCATGGTTTGTTTAAGCAAAGTCATATTGATTTCATCTGTTAGCTTAAGACTGTCTTCGACTGACTCGGCAACGGCTAGAGCGTCTAGCAAACCTAAATTAGCACCTTGTCCGGCAAGTGGATGAATCGTATGAGCTGCGTCACCAATAAAAACCGCATTACCGGTAACAAAGCTTTGTGCAAATCGCATTTTTAACGGAAAAGCCAAGCGTTCTGACAGCAGTTCAACCGGACCTAATACACAATCAAAAGTAGCGGCTAATTTTTTAGTAAATGAAATTTCATCTAATGCCATCAGCTCATCTGCGAGTTCCGATGTTTGTGACCAGACAATAGAAATTTCATGGGGATCAGACAAAGGTAAAAAAGCCAAAGGTCCGCAGGGTGTAAACACTTGGCGCGCTGCATTTTGATGCGGATAAGTGGTTTTGATTTTTGCAACTATCGCTTGCTGGCCATAGTCGGAAAATGTCAGCGGGATGTTCAGATTTTTTCGAAGTTGTGATTCAGCACCATCAGCCGCAACCAATAAATGACATTGTAAAAACTGACCCGTTTCCAATTGAATTAAAGCCTGATTATCATCCTGATTAACCTGAATCACTTTAGTTTGATACAGTTGGCAATGCTCGTGCTCCGATAAAGCCTGATTCAAGACTTTTTCTATCTGCGCATTTTCAACAATATACCCCAAGTCATCAGCAAAATTATCTGCACTCGAAAATGAAATACTCGCTGTACTATTTTTATCCCATACCTGCATTTGATCAAATGCAGTTTTAGATTCGTCCGGAATAGCCTGCCAGATCCCAAGATGATTAAACGCATTAATCGAGGCCTGATTGATCGCACTGACCCTGAGTTGCTGGGCCGGTGAAATAGTCTGATTAAGCGAAGGCGCAACCAAAGCGACTCTGACTTTTGCCTGAGCAAGCGCCAGCGCACAGGTTTGGCCAATCATACCACCGCCCACAATCACAACATCAAATTTATCTATCACGCGTTTAACCTATTTTTATTATTTAAAAGCCCCATGGCTCTTTGACTAAATATTTGTTTTAGTAAGGGATTAAGCTCCAGTGCTAACAATCCTGCATTTCGGGCAAATTTTAAAAGTGGTTGGTCATTTGAAAATGTTTTGACCAGTGTATCTGTTGCTTGCAATATTAACTGAATATCTGAATTTCGTTCAGTTTGATAGCTTTGCCAGCCAAGTCCGATATCTTCTTGTTGCAAAGTTTTTTGAATCACTTGTCTGGCGACCGAATATATATCTCTGATGCCTAAGTTCAATCCCTGTCCGGCAATAGGGTGCACTGTATGAGAGGCATTGCCAAGCAATACTGCTCTATGGCTGATATTTTGCAAATTATATCGACGCGACAAAGGATAAGCCTGACGCGCACCACAGCGAATGACTTTACCGGCTTTATAACCCGCGTTTGCCTGAAGTGCCTTGATAAATTCATCATCTGATAGCGCCAGTAAATCTTGAATATGCTGTTCGCTGGCGCACCAGACTAATCCAAAACGGTTATCCGTCATAGGTAACATGGCAAGCGGACCTTCGCGGGTAAAGCGCTCATAAGCAATATTGCCATGCTTTTGGTTCATTTCAATATTCGCGGTTATAGCCCACTGTTGATAATCTTCAACCTGATGTTCTAAATTCAGAATCTGACGAACCTGACTATTTGCACCATCACAGGCTAATAACAGTTTTGTCTGTATCGACTGATGATTGTCCAGAGTCAGTTCAATATGGTTTTGATGCTGCGCCAAATGCTTAATTTTAACCGGGCATAGCCAGTCTATCTGTTTTTGTGACAGGTTATTGAGTACTGCCTGCCCCATCTGCTGAGCTTCTACAACAAAACCTAGCGCAGACTGGTTAACGGGTTTGTGCATAAAATTAAAGCCTGCGCTGCCCTGCTCGCTGACCTCTATTTTTTTAATTGATTCAACACAGGGTTTAATGTCCGACCATAACTGCCATTTATTGAGCAATAAAGCCGAACCATAAGATAACGCAATTGCTTTACCATCAAAACTTGTACTTTGAATACGGGTTTGAGTTGGATTTACCGATTGCGAATCAATTATCGCTATTTTTAATGGCTTATCAGATTTAACCTGAGCCTCTAGCGCTCTGATTGCGCCAGCGCAAGTTGCACCAACCAGTCCACCGCCGACAATTACAATATCAAATTGTTCCAAGCTCATTTTAGCCTGCCATAGTTGCTTCTATTTGTTTAATGGTTTTGGGTGCAGCCTGAGTCAGGTTTAAATAGCCGGTTTCGGTAATCACTATGTTATCTTCAATTCGAATACCAATTCCACGCCACTTTTCATCAACATTAAGCGCATCCTGCGAAATATATAAACCCGGCTCCACTGTTATGACCATACCGGGTTCCAAAACTCTGTCCTGACCATTTAACTTATATGCACCTACATCATGTACGTCCAACCCTAGCCAATGGCTCAGGCCATGCATAAAAAATTGCCTGAATGCAGCAGGCTGATCACCCTGAGCTTGGGTATTTTCTTCCAGACTGCCGGTTAAAATTCCTAAATCAATTAAACCCTGAGTGATAACATTGACCGCTATCTGTGTTGCACTAACGAGAGTCTGGCCTGGTTTAAAACTGGCCAGCGCAGCTTCCTGCGCATCTAATACTAATTGATATAAGCTGGCTTGGTCGGCTGTAAATTGGCCATTAACCGGAAAAGTGCGGGTGATATCGGCTGCATATCCATGAAGTTCACAACCGGCATCAATGAGTACCAAATCACCAGATTTAAGTTCATCTGAATTTTCAGTGTAATGTAAAATACACGCATTATCACCACCGGCAACTATGCTGTTATAGGCCGCAAATCTGGCCCCCTGATAAGCAAACTCATGCAATATGTCAGCTTCTAGCTGATATTCAAACTTACCGGGCTGGCTGCTCTTCATTGCTCTGATATGAGCATCGCAACTAATATCAGCAGCTTGCTGCATCAGCTTTAATTCAGCTTCAGATTTTATCAGCCTTAACTCATGGATGATTGGACGCAGATCAATAAACTGGGTGGGTGCTGAGGCAAATTTACCTTTATTCCGAATGGATTGAACCGCTGAAAAAATAGCCTCATCAGCGACTTTATCTTCACCTTGTGTCCAATAAACCGTCTGCTTATTGTTTAATAATTCAGGTAAGTGTTCATTTAATTCAGTGATCGAGTAAGCCTGTGTCATTTGAAGCTGGTCTTTTGCAGCGTCAGGCCCGCTTCGGCGACCATTCCAGATTTCAGCTAACTTGTCTTTACTGCGGCAAAATAAAATACTTTCACACGCTTGAGGCGATGTTTTAATTAACAATAAACAAGCATCCGGCTCGTTAAAACCGGTCAGATAAAAAAAGTCGCTATTTTGTCTGAACAAATATTCTGTATCATTACTACGCGTTTTTTCCTGTGCAGCCATCATAAGACATACACTCTGGTCGCTCATTTTATTAAAAATGGCCTGTCGGCGCGCAAGGTATTCATTTTGCTGTATCATCTTATTGCCCTGATTCCTTTTAAGCTGTCACAATTAATGCAACATTGGATTATTCGGTTGCTCTATACTTTCCACTTTGCGATCACCTAATTCGGTAAAACATAAAATGGCTGTCATACGAACATATTCGGCAACTTCTTCAAAAGCGATCTGGTTTTCTTCGCTATCTTCCATATCCGTATCCATTTGGCTAATATCCAGGATATCCTGATAAGCTTCGCGTACTTCCGTATTTAGTTGAGTAAATTTTTCACCTATTGCACTGCCAAATGCGGCAACAAATGCACCTAACCACTCTATCAGCATTTGTGCACTTTCATTCAGCGGAATATCGTCTTCCTGCGGTAAAAAAATTTGAAAAGAATAATCTGTATCCAAAAGCTGTTGGTAAGTGGTTTCATATAGCGTTTTAAACTTATCTTCCGCTACAGCGGGAATATCAGCGCCCTGCAGTACAAATTCGCTTACCAGCTCCAGCCAGTCAGGCTGTTTGTATGGCATACCCGCACATAAACAGCCGGCAATCACACCATGAATTTCAGCCGCTGTGCCGTTTAATTCGTTATTATGTAAAAAGAAGTCAAATTGGTCGTAATCCGGTAAGCTTATCTCTGTCATTTTGTTCGGTATAAATTGGGCAAATTGTTGCTTATCCTACCATTGTGAGTGGCTGTCAGCTAGGGGCTAATTTTCAAAACGGGATTGTTTGCCTGAAAAAGCGACAAGCAATTTAAACTTATCAATAATTATCTGCTCCATGCTTGCAATCAGTCAGTCGCCCGCTTATAGTGCGCGCCATCAAGCCAAGTATTTGGCACTGGAAAGTCAGTTAAAGTGTCAACTGTACAGATAAGTGCGCAGTTGATGATTTAGGTTAATTTATAAAGATTAGCTATAATGCAAACTAAGCAGTTTGTAAGATCCAGTTAACAGTTTTGTTCCCTGAGGTGTTCGTCTAGGGGTTAAGTCCCTGAGCCGATACTAATACTTTAGGATTATGATTTCTTAGCTATTGAGCAGGCTCGGCATGTACCGAGAAGCCTACGGTTGAGGATTGTTTTCCGCCTTGAACTTTACGGTTCAAGGGCCATTACCCACAGCGGCATTTTGGGGAACTTCCTATCTTTTATTCTATATTAAATTCAATAATATAGATTGCCCCCTTAATTTATCATATAATTCATAACCTTAGCTATGGTGGCCCTACCAGACTAGTGACACATATATAGCTGCGTGGTTAATCACCTAAATCTAGTCGCTAAAAAACAATTAAATCAATCATCAAGAAAAGGAATTTTATGCGTATAAAATACTCGCCTGCTTTACTATTGCCTCTTGTTTGTCTCACCGCTTGTAATAACAGCAATAACAATACTGACCCTCAGGTAGCAAACGACATTACTTCCATGGAAACAGTTACAGCTGAAAACGATATCTTTGTATTTCTCTACAATGAATACAATAATGAGTTAGCCGGTGCGTTTTATACCAACGTCATTATGCCTGAAATACCAGGGCTGATTGCCGAAACTTTTATTTGGACTCAAATGTCACCGGGGTGGACAGATTTAGAAACAAATGCAGATGATTCTGGAACAGCAGATACAACCGGGAGATATATTTTAACACCATCAGGCTGGCAGCACTTTATCCAACCCAATGTCCGCGAAGCCAATTTTGATGACCAAGGCGCTTTAGTACTGACAAGTTCCTACGGTGACTTCCAACTGACTTACAAACTCTCAATATCTGAAGCTATCAATTTAGAGGGTAAACCAGTTAATAGTATGCTAGAGCTGAACGCTTTAGCTGATTCACCTAGCGTTTTTCCTGAAGGCGCTAAACAGTTTAAAGTAAAGTTACAAGACGAAGATGAATACATTTTTGTAGACAGGGAGCTTTGTGTAAACCTGGCAGCAAGCGAAGGCCATCATGAATGTCGGAGCGACTATATTCCTGTTCTAACACCTGGCGCTGAGCTACTCATAAAAGATGAAGAAGCGCTGTGGCAAATCCCAGTAAATTTAACTGTTGCCGATATGTCTGAATTGACCAGTTTGTACTCACAGGAAAATGATAATTGGCTGACATTACCGATTATTCTTGGGAATAATGAACATAGCATCCGTCAAATACAGTTAGCTGATAACTTCAAACTCAATTTAAAAGGAGCAACTTATACTTATCCGGTTGAAGGCAAAGTACTTGAACAGCAGGGTGAATTAGAATTATTTGAAATTAACGGAGAACAATTATATTTAATTCATTTACCGGAAGATTATAAATATGAGAACAACCGGTCTGTTTTGTTTTTGACAGAGCATAACCAAAAAGTTTATTTTGGCACGGCATATTTTTCATCCGCATCTAACAACTTTGTTGATCAAACTTTCGTTAATAAAATTGCACTCGAAAGTCTTAAATTGGAACTTGAATTCATTACACCAGAAATTAGAGCTAATAACGGCGCTCAGCTCAATCAAAATATATTAATGCGTCAATTTAAGTTTTAATCATTATAAGTCGCGCAGAATATTTAATTACTGATAAAATAAACGAAAAAGCAGAGTCAGGTTACACCCGCTCTGCTTTTTATTTAAAATCAATTTTTGAAAATGACACTTGCCGCTTTATTCCTCGGCAATGTTCTCTTCACTTGCTGCAACCGGGTCCTGCTCATCTTCAGGCTGCGCCGCTAACAATAAACGATCACGAATGATTTTTTCGACTTCATCCGAGATGGCTGTATTCTCTTCTAAATATTTAATACAGTTCGCTTTACCCTGACCGATACGGTTGCCATTATAGCTGTACCAAGCGCCGGATTTGTCGATTAAGCCTTCTTTCACACCTAAATCTAATAACTCACCGTGTTTAGAAATCCCTTTACCGTATAAAATCTGGAAATCAGCTTGTTTAAACGGTGGTGCAACTTTGTTTTTCACCACTTTAACCCGGGTTTCGTTACCTGTTACTTCATCACCTTCTTTTACCGCACCGGTACGACGAATATCTAAACGAACTGAAGCATAGAACTTAAGGGCATTACCACCTGTTGTTGTTTCAGGGTTACCAAACATAACACCGATTTTCATCCGAATCTGGTTAATGAAGATACACAGGGTATTTGATTTTTTAATATTTGCCGTTAATTTACGTAATGCCTGCGACATCAAACGGGCTTGCAAACCAACGTGTGCATCACCCATTTCGCCTTCAATTTCTGCTTTGGGCGTTAACGCTGCAACAGAGTCAACAATAACGACATCAACTGCGTTTGAGCGCACTAACATATCTGCAATTTCCAGAGCTTGTTCACCCGTGTCTGGTTGAGAAACTAATAAGTCGTCAATATTAACGCCTAGTTTTTTTGCATATACAGGGTCAAGCGCATGCTCAGCATCCACGAACGCACAGGTTTTACCCATTTTTTGCGCTTCAGCAACCGTTTGCAAAGTTAATGTGGTTTTACCTGATGATTCAGGACCATAAATTTCAACCACTCGGCCACAAGGTAAACCACCTATGCCCAGTGCGATATCTAAACTCAGTGAACCCGTTGAAATACTTTCAATATCCAGAGCTTTGTTATCTCCTAACTTCATGATCGAGCCTTTACCAAACTGGCGCTCAATTTGTCCTAATGCAGCACTTAAGGCTTTTTGTTTATTATCACTCATCAATTTCTCCGGCTTGCTTTACGCTAATTCTTCAATATAAAAACAAGTATACTGGTTACTCATACAGTATCAATGTTTTTTTCTAAATTTTTTCAGACAACAAATAAATCGATTTATTCAATGCATGCAATACAGCTTGCTGGCGAACTTGAGCGCGTCCGCCCTCAAAAATCTGATGCTCCACAACTGGTAAACAGCCTTTAAATTGCCAGGCAAAATACACTAAACCTACGGGTTTACTCTCGGTTCCACCGCCCGGCCCGGCAATCCCACTGGTAACGACCGCTAAATCTGCATTCGCTTTTTTTAAACATCCCGATACCATTTCACGGACAGTTTGTTCGCTAACCGCACCAAATTGAGATAAAGTTTGGCCGCTCACATTCAGTTCGTTTTGCTTTGCCAAATTACTGTATGTGACCCAGGATTGGTTAAAATAAGCTGAGCTACCCGCTATTTCGGTTAAAGCATAAGCAATCCCGCCTCCTGTACATGATTCAGCAGTTGCAATCGTTAGCTGGTTTTGCGTTAAAATAGCGCCAAGTTTTTTTGATTGATTTTCTATTTCAGTCCAGGACATATTTTTCCCATATTTAAATCAGGTTGCCTAATGACAGCAGATATTTATTCAGAACAATCGCTACGTCAACATACTCCGATGATGCAGCAATACTTAAAATTAAAAGCTGAGTATAAGGATATTTTATTATTCTATCGAATGGGCGACTTTTATGAGTTATTTTTTGACGATGCCAAAAAAGCATCTGAACTCATAGATATTTCTTTAACTCACAGAGGAAAAACTGCCGGTACGCCCATTCCAATGTCAGGCGTGCCTTATCATGCCGTCGATACCTATCTGGCAAAGTTGGTTAAGTTAGGCGAATCCGTTGCCATTTGTGAGCAAATTGGCGATCCGGCTACCAGCAAGGGGCCGGTTGAGCGCAAAGTGGTCAGAGTAATCACTCCGGCAACGATTACAGAAGAATCATTATTAGAAGAAAGACGCGACAATGTTTTAATGGCAATTTATCAGGCTGTGAACAATCAGTTTGGGCTTGCTTGTTTAGATATTGCATCCGGCCGTTTTGAAGTTGCAGTGATTGATAACCAGGAAAGCCTGCAGGCTATTTTGCAACAAAAACAACCGGCTGAACTCCTATACCCGGAAGGCTTTCGTTCAATGCATTTAATAGACAATAGTCCGGCCAATAAACGCAGACCCGACTGGGACTTTGAAGCCGACAGCGCCTACAGACAGTTATGCAAACAGTTTAATACTCAGGATTTAAATGGCTTTGGCATAGGTGAAGATAATATCGCCATTTGCGCTGCCGGAGCCATTTTGCAGTATGTCAAAGATACTCAAAAAACAGCGATTCCACATTTACGTGGTTTGCGCACTTTGCAACTGGGCGAAAATTTATTTTTAGACGCCATTTCAATTCGTAATTTAGAGCTGAATCAAAGTTTATCCGGTTCAAAAGGCCAAACTCTGTTATCTGTATTAGATAAAACGGCTACGCCTATGGCCAGTCGTTTATTGCAACGCTGGATAGTGCAACCGATTCTCGATAAACAAGTTTTGAATAAACGTCATCAGATCATAGAAAGCATAATTCAATCCGGGTTAGCACCAGAGCTTAGAGCAGAGCTAAAAAATATCGGCGACATTGAACGGATTATTTCGCGAATTGCGCTGCGCTCAGCCAGGCCAAGAGACTTTTCAAGGTTACGCAACGCTCTGGTTTGTTTGCCCGAATTAAAGCAGGCTTTAGCAAGCAGCGATGCTCAACACTTAATAGAGTATCAGTCACGCATCAATGAATTTGAAGCACTGCGCGAATTATTGATCAGCGCAATTGTTGAAAACCCACCCGTAGTTATTCGCGATGGCGGCGTGTTGGCTGAAGGTTTTGACCCTGAACTGGATGAATTAAGGCGTTTAAGTCAAGGCGCACAAAATGTACTTGAACAAATTGAACAAAGAGAACGTGAACAAACCGGTATTTCAACCTTAAAAGTTGGCTATAACAGAGTACACGGCTTTTTTATAGAAATCAGTAAAGCTCAGTCATCACAAGCGCCGGTTGAATATATTCGACGTCAGACCTTAAAAAATGCCGAACGTTATATCACACCTGAATTAAAAGAGCTGGAAGATAAGGTGCTCAGTGCTCAGAGTAAAGCACTGGCGCTTGAAAAGCAGTTGTATGAAGCTTTATTTGATGTTTTTCAGCCACATATTTCAGAACTTCAGCAAGTAGCGGATGACATTTCCCGGCTGGATGTCTTAAATAATTTTGCCGAACGCGCTGAAACCCTCAATTATTGCAAACCTGAATTCAGTGATGAAATTGGCATTCATATCAGCGCAGGTCGTCACCCTGTTGTCGAAGAGTTAACGTCAGAACCTTTTATTGCCAATCCGATTGAGCTGAATCAGTCACGTAAAATGCTGGTCATCACAGGTCCGAATATGGGCGGTAAATCAACTTATATGCGTCAAACTGCGCTGATAACCATTATGGCTTATATAGGGAGTTATGTCCCGGCTGATTCTGCCCGTTTGGGTCCGGTTGACCGAATATTTACCCGAATTGGCGCATCAGATGATTTGGCCAGTGGACGCTCAACCTTTATGGTGGAGATGACAGAAACAGCCAATATTTTAAACCATGCAACTGAAAAGAGTTTGGTTTTAATGGATGAAATTGGCCGCGGTACCAGTACCTACGATGGTTTGTCTTTAGCCTGGGCATGTGCAGAAAATCTGGCGCGTAAACTAAAAGCACAGACCTTGTTTGCCACCCACTATTTTGAATTGACTCATTTGGCAGAGCAGTTGGATTCAGTTGCCAATGTTCATCTGGATGCAATTGAACATGGCGATACCATTACCTTTATGCATGCGGTGCAAGAAGGAGCAGCAAACCGCTCATTTGGCTTGCAGGTTGCCGCGTTAGCCGGGGTGCCTAAATCTGTTATATTAGAGGCTAAACATAAACTGAATGAGCTTGAATCTAATCCGGTTGTCTCAAAAGAACCGGTAAACCGCCCGGCGGTCACTGAAACACAAATGGACTGGTTAACCCAAACACATCCTTTAGTTGAAACCATGCAAAATTGTGATCCGGACAGTTTAACGCCAAGGCAAGCTCTTGACCTGCTATACGAGTTAAAAAAGCAGGCAGAAAACTAAATTTAGACTTTATAAAGTTTTTTTTCATGCGACAATAGTCGCAGTAAATGAGTTTAAGAGACACACAGTGGTATGACAGCACAAATTATTGATGGTAATCAAATCGCCAAAAACATTCGCGCATCCGTGAAAGCATCCGTATCTGAACGAATTGCAGCAGGCAAAAGAGCGCCTGGGTTAGCCGTTATTTTAGTCGGTGATGATGCCGCATCTCAGGTTTATGTGGGTAAAAAATGCAAAGCCTGTGAAGAAGTAGGTTTTGTTTCAAAACCTTTTTTTATGCCATCAAGTACAGGCCAGCAAGAACTGCTTGATAAAATTGATGAGCTTAATAACGACGATACTATTGATGGTATTCTGGTACAGCTTCCTTTACCTGATGGTTTAGACAGCTCACTGGTCATTGAACGCATTGCCCCCAATAAAGATGTCGACGGTTTCCACCCATACAATGTAGGTCGCTTAGCGCAGCGTATTCCAACTCTGCGCCCTTGTACGCCGGCAGGTATCATTACCTTAATTGAAAGCACGGGTTTAGATATTACCGGTTTGGATGCTGTGATTGTTGGAGCATCTAATATTGTTGGCCGTCCGATGGGCTTAGAGCTTTTATTGGCAGGCTGCACAACTACCATTACACACAGGTTTACTAAAGATTTAGAAAGTCATGTCAGACGAGCTGAGTTATTAGTGGTGGGCGTAGGTAAACCTGAATTTATTCCGGGCGACTGGATTAAACCGGGTGCGATTGTCATTGATGTAGGCATTAACCGCTTAGAATCAGGCAAATTAGTCGGTGATGTAGAATATAGTGTCGCAGCTGAAAAAGCTGCTTACATTACCCCGGTGCCGGGTGGTGTCGGCCCAATGACAGTAGCAACCCTTATTTCTAATACTCTGCAAGCTTGCGAAGCAAACGATTAATAAGTTTGACTGTTAAATTTTGATAAAATCCGGTTACGCCCGTTTAATGGCTAAACCGGATTTTTAATTTATTATCTCCAGTAAAACACCTCAATTTCACGCTAAAGCCTGACCTACAGGGGTAAGCTGATCTCGCCTTTTAAATACAATACCGCCTGACCCGAAATAAAAACACGTTCACCATTCAGTTCGCATTTAAGTTCACCGCCTCGATAGGACACTTGTTTTGCAAATAGCTGTTTTTTACCTAAACGCTCAGCCCAGTAAGGTACCAGTTGGGTAAAAGCTGAACCTGTTACAGGGTCTTCGTCAATACCAACATTAGGTGCAAAAAATCTGGCTACAAAATCGTACTGTTCAGATGGTGCCGTGATAATCACCCCTCGGTAGTCCAGTTTTTTAAGTTCCGTTAAATCAGGTTTAATCGCTAAAATATCAGCCTCATTTTGATAAACTGAAATATAGTCCTGATTGACTAAACATTCGTTTGCTTGTACGCCAAGCCCATTGATTAAAGCTTGAGGGGCGTCTACCTGCTGCGGAGGCTGAGATGGAAAATCTAACGTTAACCAGCCATTGCTTTGGGTGACTTTCAGTTCACCCGATAAAGATGAAAATACGATGACGTGGCTTTGATAAGCCAAAAAATTAAATATCACAAAAGCAGCAGCCAGGGTGGCATGTCCACATAAGGTCACTTCATTGGTTGGGGTAAACCAGCGAATAGCAAACTCATTTTCTTCGGGGACAAAAAATACGGTTTCAGACAGATTATTTTCTGCGGCTATGTTTTGCATATGATTATTGGTTAGCCAGGATTCCAATGGCACAACCGCTGCCGGATTACCGGAAAATAAGGTTTGAGTAAAAGCGTCTACCTGATAAATATTGAGTTTCATGCTGAAAAATCTGTTTTGTATTGAGTTGGGTTTATTTTGTATGCGTTTCTAATTCTGATAACAATAAAAAAGCCAGACAATAATCATTGTCTGGCTTTTTTATTTAATTTACCCGCAAAAGGCAGTTTAAGCATTTGAAAAATACTGTTCTAGTTCTTCACTGCCACCTATGTGCTGGCTGTCAATAAATACTTGAGGAACTGTATCTCGACCAGAAATTGCTTGTAAGCTATTAATACCAATACCATTACCTAACAAGATTTCTTCAAATGCAAATCCTTTTTCGGTTAATAAGGCTTTTGCTTTGGCACAGAAAGGACAACCCGGCTTAGTAAATAAGCTCACTGATTTAGGCGCGGCTTCATCAGGGCAAATGTAGTTCAACATGGTATCTGCATCTGATACTTCAAACGGGTCGCCTTCAACTTCAGGCTCTATAAACATTTTTTCGACAATGCCGTTTTTGACTAGCATTGAATAACGCCAGCTGCGCTTGCCAAACCCTAAGTCAGCTTTGTCTACCAGCATGCCCATTTTATCGGTAAATTCACCATTGCCATCCGGAATCAAAGTAATATTATCTGCTTCCTGATCTTGCGCCCAGGCATTCATCACAAAAGTATCATTAACCGACATACAGACAATTTCATCCACACCTTGCTTTTTGAATACGTTAGCAAGTTGGTTAAAACGCGGCAAATGAGTTGATGAACAAGTTGGGGTAAATGCGCCCGGTAAAGAAAATACGATAACGGTTCTGTCTTTAAAAATGTCATCGCTTTTAACTTTCTCAAATCCGTCATCTGTTTTTACAACAAACTCAACACTAGGAACTGCCTGGCCTTCTTTATTCTGTAACATGTATTGCTCCATTGACTTGGCTGACTAAAATTTTACAGCGGCTTTATTCACTTAACCGCTTAACGTGATGACAGTATTACGCAAATCAGCGTTCAGGTAAAACGGGTAAAATAAAACAGTCTTATCGATTTTTCCGATACATCGCCTAATACTTAGTTATTTGAGAGCAGCTGATTATTAGTCCTGAAAAACTGAATATCCAGTAAACCGGGATGTGAAGCCAGCCCCAATAACATAGGTGCGATTGAAAACATATCAATTTGTTGTGATTGCCAGCCAGTATCTGTGTTTTGATAACGCCATGGAATTTCAATGCCATTTATATCGGTTATTAAAATGCCGGTATTCTGATTTTTCCAGGCCAATATATCATCTAAATAAGCGTTATCAGCAGAGATAAAGCCTGCTATCGTTGGCGCATGTGCAACATCGCTCTTATGCATACTGATGCTGTCAAATTCAGCTTGGGTTAAATTACGGTTATCTGTACCGTAACCAAATCCCCACAGATAAGACGGTAAGTTAAAATTATCAAGCCAATAGTTTTTTTCTGCATTGGCCTGACTGGCAAATAACTGCCGGTAATTGGCCGATGCCAGCACAGGGTTAATTAAATAATAATTCAATTGATGAATACTGGCAGAAATGCTCTCTCCTTGCTCATCAGACGGTATCGCATTATCCTGATAATAGGCTAATTGAGTCAGCTCCCCACTGGCATAATGATTTTCCCACAAAGTAGCGGCAGCAAAACTACCCGTTTCTTTTGCAAGCCAGACCAACAACATTTGCTGGTCATACACGCCCTGTGTATTGAGTGTATTGCCTGAAAAGTCACGTTCAATAACAACAGTGCCCTGCTGACTGTCTTCAATGGCTCCCTGCCAGTCAACAGACGCAACTAATGTTTCTACTTTTTCTGTTATTTGGGTATTCGCTATCGTCTGCGCAGCAAATTGAGCGCCGGCTAACAAATAGGCGGTTTCCAATAAACTATAGTTATCATCCATTGCGGTTCCGTCCACATTAAACCGCTTGGCAAAAATACCCGATTCGTCGCGAGCGGGGGCAAAGTTTTCATTTTCTCCGGATAACGAATCCAGAGTTGCCAATACTTTAGCGCTTGCATTCGCATCCCACTGCATTTGATGTGCAACCGCCAAACTAACCAATCCCAAACCGGTTGAGGCGGGAGATAAATCGCCGCTTTGGCTGAAGGATAAAATCAGTTTTTCAGCATAGATTCCACTCTCATCCCGCATCGCATCAATCAAAGCTAAACTATCTTGGGCTAACAGACTTGCTTGCTGAATTTGCTGCAAATCTGCAACCCCGGAATTAGCTGAGTTCCAGGTGAGTGTTTGCACAGACAGTCCGGGCAATTGGATAAAAGTACTTTGTCCTTGCCAGTTGATATCCATATCCTGCAGTACATTTGACTGATTCACTACCACCAGTACGATACTACCATCCGGATTTTTAAATGCCTGAGTACTAATAATGCCAGCAACCTGACTGGAATCTATTCTAACCGCATCTGATTCAACAAACTGACTAAAATGGGCAAAGGCATAATATTCTGCATTTTTAGTGATTTCACCACCTTGCTGTTTAGTCAATAAAGCGCGGCAATTTGAACAACCACCCTGATAGGGGCCAAAATTTGAATCCAGAATCAGGTTTTCCAGCATCACTGAACTTGCTCCGGCTGTCAGATACGGCATAATCATGTTGGCTGAGGTATCTATCAGGTACTGACCAAAGCTACGTCCATTATTTTGGTTACGACAAGAGGTAATATGAACATCTCTGGCTCTGGTGAGTTCGGTAACGGCAGCGACCGCCTGACTGACATCCGCAGCTCCGTTATCTGCTTGATAACACTGAAATGCAACACCCAGAGCACGGCCATAAATATAATCGTTTTCTAAAGCTTGAGTCGCAAATAAGGCGATATCCGTATCTTGCTGGGTATCAAAATCCGTCCAGTTGCCATCCCAAATCCAATAGTCAGCATTAACCCCGGCACCATTGAGTTGTGGATACATATAATCTTCAAAGAAGCTTTGGTAATCTAAATTGGCCCATGACATGGACGGAAAATCCGCTTCCGTATGGGGCTGGTTTTGCAAACTAAAGCTGGCGAGTTCAATCCCGGCATCCTGATAGGCATTCAGCGATGCTGTCAGGTAAGCTGCGTATTCTGCGTAAAAATCCAACCGCAAGCTTCCGCCATTAAGCGCGTCATTGTCTTTCATCCACCCGGGAGCGCTCCAGGATACGGCATCTACTTTCACCTCGTTATTTTGAGCAAAAATTTCATTCAGTACAGGTAAAAAATACGCTTCATCTGCCGCGGTGGAAAAATATTGTAAATCCGGATCGGTTAATCCCGGGGGTCTGTCATTATAACTTTTTGCAGCGCGTGCGACATAATTGCCTAGCCCCGAAAGAGAAATACGGACCCGATTAAAAGAAGCACCCTGACCTGGCTCAAACAACTCACTGAGAATATCTGTCCGGTTATCGGATTCAAATAATAAACTCGCCGCGCTGTCCGTTAACCCTGCACCAAATCCCTGAATATTCTGATAAAGGGTACTGTCGCTAACATCAATTTGGTGTGTCGCAGTGCCTGTACCAACTCTAAGTTTTTGCTCTGCTTGTTGGCTTAATAACTGGGTTTGATCGGCTGTCGTTAACCAGGACTGGATATTGTTAGTCAGACTCGCATTAACCGTATGCGAATAAATTTCAGAAGTTTGACTGAGCCCTCGACTGGTCGCTGTGATAGTGAATTGAGTGTCTCCAACCTGATCACAGGCTAAACTAAACTCAAACTCGCTAAAATCGTTCGCTTCATCAAACTGAGCAATGATATTACCGCTGACAGAATTATTCACCACCAGCTTGCGTAAATCATTCTCTGTATCTTCACCCAGTTCAATATTATAAACAATCGCAGATTCGCCTATGGTGCAAGCGGATGAAGTTGAAACCGGCATTGCCAGCGTATCCTGATGTATTTCAGACACATCATAAATTTGTGTCGTTTCAGCAATACCGTCACTGGCAAATCCCTGAATTAATAAACTGTCACCACCCCGACCGCTAGTACTGATAACGCCACAATGCTGCTCATTCAGGTTCAGACTGCGCAAAGGTTCATTAGTAAACTGATAAACGGCGCGGTAACTGATTGCATCATTGTCACTGTCTGTCGCTGACAAACAGACCTCAATATTCTGTCCATCTCTCACCTGAGATGAAAATAATTCAGCCTGAGTTAATTCAATTTGAAGCTGAGGTTTGGCATTCAGTGTATTATCAATCACATGACTGTATACAAGCGAATTTTGTGTTAATCCGCGACTGGTTGTTCTGATCAGAAAATCAATCGCATCCAGCTCATTACAGGGTAAACTGAAATTACCTGCGGTCAGTTGGCCAAGCTCAACCAGTATTTCACCTGTATTCGCATTGATGACATCCAGTGCATAAGTATCGCCTTCAGAATCTGAGGCAATTCTGGCTATAAAATCACTGTCGACATCTCCGACACGGCAACTGCCACTGTTGCTGATTGCCATTTGAATCGTATCCTGGTGAATAACCCCTAAATCTCTGTCCTGGTTGCCGGTTGCAGTGCCATCACTGGCAAAACCTTGCAATGAGAGTTGTTGTCCACCCCGGTTCGTTAACTCAATTTCACCGCAATAATCCGTCAGATTCAGCGTTTGCAAGGCTTGCGAATCAAACCGGTAAAATACCTGAACATTGAGTTCATTTAACTCAGATTCTGAATCCTCTGCATGAGCACAGACTTCAAGTGTCTGACGATCGCGTATCGCGCCAGCGTAATAGTCCAATTCAGCTGTATTCCAGGTTAAATTGATTGTTGGCCGGGTATTGATTTCGTTGCTGACGGTATGCTGATAGTTAGACGACTTTGTGATTAAACCGCGCGATTCCGTTTCTAGATAAAACGTTAACGACTGAGCCATTGTACAGGCTAAAGTAAATGAGCGCTCGCTGCCTAAATCTCTTAATAAAGTGTTATCACTTAAATAAACCTTAACGCTCTGGGTATCCCCTTCGGTGTCCGGATTTAAATTAACCAGATAGGTTCTTGCCGCATCACCAATTTTACAGGACTGCCCAGATGTAAATGCAAACTGGACTGTATCCTGATGAACGTCAACCGTTTGGATCAAAGTTTGCGTATCCAGCCCATCAAATGCGGTCAGGTTAAGCGTAAGTTGTTTATTTCCGGCTCCTGCAGTGGAAATCGTACCGCAAAAATTATTAAGCACTATGGTTTGTGCCTGCTGACCTTCTATTTGATAACTCGCATTCAGCTCAAGGTTGTCGCCATCCGGATCACTCGCCTGAAGGCAAATTTCAAAACTCTGATTATCACGTAGTGCATTTCCGATTCTTACTTCATTGATAAATTGATAACTCAGCTCCGGCAGCGTATTTTGCTGAGCATTAACCTGATGTTGATACACAAGCGATTGAGTAGATAAGCCTCGGCTACTATTGCGAATATAAAAGCGTCGGCTTTCTGATTCGCTCTGGCACGACAAGCTGAACTGTGCGCTGGTATCCGTTTGATTTGCAGTTGCGACTATACTGTTACTGTCCGGGTCTATCACAGTTAGTGTCTGGCTATCCCCTTCCAAATCCGGCGCTATATTAATTTGATAGGTCAGACTGGGCTCACCTTGTGTACATGTTTGTGAACTGCTGCTGGCCACATTAATTTGATCACCATGAATGATACCTTCATCGGCGAGCACCTCTGTCTGAGTTTCGCCGTCTGTAGCGGACAACTCTATTTTAAGGGCCTGACCACCTTTATAATAAGTTGAAAAATTCATACAGTCTTGATTATCTAAGGCTATCGATTCTGCACTGATTAAACGATTATCAGCCGGGTCTTCAAACCGGATAACTCCCGTAACGTCCACAACCAGCCCTTCGGGATCAACCGCGTCAATACACAGGCGCAGGGTTGAGTTATCCCGGTAAGCGTCTTCAAATAAAGTGACGCCACTGGATGCTGCTTCTGATGAATCCACAACGGTCAAACTGTAACCCAGTTCTGGTTGTTGGTTTGCTTGCTCACTGACTGTGTGCATATAAACCGGCGATAATACAGACAAACCGCGACTTTCATTTTTTATTTGAAAAGAGAGCGTTGAAACCTGATCGCAACTTAAATCAAACTGTCCGCTGGTTACTGAGCCTAAATTCGTGATGACTGCCTGAGTACTGGCATTTATTATTGATAATTGGTGGCTGTCGCCTTCAATATCAGCGTCAACCTTAACAGAATAACTAAGCGCAGCGTCACCGGCAATGCAGGACTGACTTTCAGTCGTTGCAAACTGAATGCTGTCAGTATGAATAATGCCTAAATCCCGAACAAACTGAATATCAGCCTGTCCGTCACTGACATCTGCAATCAGTTTAAGTCTTTGCCCGCCTCTGCCCTGAGTATTAATTGCAGAGCAGTTATTAAGCAGTTCGACTACCTGCTCCTGCGCGTTGTCCCATTGATAAGCCATTTGTGTTGTCAGAGCATCATTATCCGCATCCGTTGCGTCAATGCAGATATCCAGCTGCTGGTTATCTCTGTATTGGATAGCTGCATTGTTTAAGACTTCACCCTGAATATCAAAACTCAGTTCAGGTAGCTGATTTTGCTGAACAGTCACTGTATGGGAATAAATTTGACTGCGCTGAATTTTCCCTCGGCTAGCGGTCACAATTTGGTATTGCAAACTGCCGAGTTGCTGACATGAAAAAGTTAAGCTGGCCGAGGTGACCTGCCCTAATTCCCTGAGTATCGAATTATCGGCCAGGTTAATCACACTGAGTGAATAATCATCCAGCTCTTTATCCGCATCAATGGTTACTTGAGTCGTTTGATCAGTATCGCCCAACTGGCAACTAGAATTAGATGCGCTCGCAATCGCTACTGAATCTGGATAAATAGTGCCCAGTTCCAATCTGGCTTGGCTGATACTGTGTGCTGAGTTTTGCCCATCATTTGCCTGTGCAATTAAAGTAAGCGTCTGTCCGCTATAATCTGTTGTATCCAGTTGTGTGCATTGATTAGTTAGCGTCAGATTATGAGTAGCCTGCTCTGTTATCGCTGTTAAACTTAGCGTAATTTCATCGTTATCTTGATCCTGAGTTTGCAAGCAGGTTTGAAGTGTTTGTCCGTCCCGAATCAGTCCCTGATAACGCTCTAAATCTGAGTCCAGAGCGCTAAAGCTGACCTCAGGCGCATGATTAATATCAGGGTCGGTTTGCAATTTAATTTGAATACTGCCGGGGGCGGCCGCTTCAGCATTAAAGCTGTCGATGCAAATTGCATTGAGTAAATCATTGTCTGCGAATAAATTCCGATCAAGCCGAATACGAGCGCCGGATTGCTGCTCTATCAAATAACGGCTGTTTTTTCTCAATTCTACTTTGCTGGTATCCTGCTCTGCATCTAAACAACTGGGTAATCTAAGCTCTAAATGAGTCAAAGCAGAATCTTGTGGGTCAAGATAAACCACAGCGTCCTGAGCAAAATCACCGGCATCCTGTAAACTGATCGTATTTTCAAGCAAGGTAAAGTTTAGCGACTGAGTTTGAGTTGTCGTTTGCTGATAAAGCATAGTCGCACGAATTTGCACATCGCCGCTGTAATCAGATGCGGGTAAGATAAAACTTAGATCCGGACCTGTCATTAAGTTTTGCCAACTCTGGCCTGAGTTAGTCGAAACCTGGCCAACGAAACTGGCGTCAGAACTTTGACCCTGAGACAGGTTTATTTGAAAATGCAAATTGCACTGAGCAAAATTACGTAAACGTTGACCGTCAAATTCACACGCTTGAGGTAATGAAAGCGTGGTTAATTCAAGTGTTTCTGATAAAACCGGTGAAGTATTGCCGCTATTCTGATCACCGGCATCGGTTTCAGAACCTTCTCCGCCAGAACCACCGCAAGCACAAAGCACTGAAAAAACAGCAATATATACAATCCAATTAAGAAAACGACGCAACTTTAGCTCCAAACCTTAAGATAGCCAATTTTTTGGTTAGGCTAGCTTAGAGACAATTTTTATGCCAGTTTTCAAACGGCTATTGTGGTAAATATTGATTCAAGATAAATCAACTCTTTTATAAGCACCTCAGGCTAAGTATGCTCAGCAGAATTGTGATACTGTCTAATAAAAAAGATGATGGCCTAGTAAACTTGATTAAATGCTTGAGCCGCATTTTTAAAACAAAAAGAATATCCTAAATCAATCAGCTTCTGACTGCTGATCTGCTTATTTTTTGGCCCCTTGGTTATTATGGGCAAAGTGATACTCTCATTTTTATCAAACGCAGCGGCCTGATAAAAATCAGCTTTTGAAATAAATTCCGGACTGGAAATATTCAGGGTTTGATTGACTATCTTATTTTGAATTAAAAAGTTAATCGCACCAACTGCATCATCAAGGTGCAGCATATTGGCCGGCGCATTTTGATTCAGCTGCTTGAGTTTATTTACAAAACGGGCCGGGTGTCGGTCTGGACCAAATAATCCGGCTAGGCGCAATACCAAATAATCACCATTAAATTCAGTTTTTAACAGGGATTCTGCTGCCAGCAAAATTTCGGATTTTTCATTATATGCGCAGGCATCATCCTCAGTCATAACGGCGTCTATTTCAGGATACACAGCAGTTGAACTGGTCATCATGATATTTTTAACTGAATACTGATTGGCCAGTTCAATCACTTGCCGCCATTTTTTTAGGTAGTCTTTACCCTGACTAGGCTGACGAAACCCCGGCGGAAAAGTCACAATCAGCATATCTGTCTTAAAAATCGATTCAGCCTGCTCGTTTGATATCGGCTCGCCTAACATACAAGGCTGACAACTTAACCCCTGCGCTGCTGTTTGTCGACATCCGACTGCTGAGCTTCGGGTTACAGTTACTTGATAACCTTGCATTTGAAGTGATTTAGCTAATGGCAAACCTAACCAGCCAGCGCCAAGTACTGTCAGTTTTTGATTATCAGGCATCATAATTAACAGGCGTACCAGGATTTAACATTTTTACTGATCACCCAATCCTGAATTCGATTGACAAAGGTTAAAAAGTGCTGACTTTCAAGATGTTGCTGAAATGCGTGCTCATTTTCGTAAGCTTCATAAAAAAAGAAATGAGTGGGTGTATCATGGCTTTGACTCACTTCAAATTGATGACACTCGGCTTCATGATGAAGTGAAGCATCGGCGTTTTCCAGTGCAGCGTCTAAAAACGGCAATAAATATGCTGAGTGTATAACAAACTCAACCGTGACTATATACATATCATTTTTTCCATTTCCCATAATAATGCCCACTTAAATTGTTCAGCCTGATAGGTAAACTCAGCGCGGCAACATCATAGACGAAAGAATTTAAAGAAAGTTCAATTGAAAATAAAAGGTAAACAAAACGTTAATCAAAAACAATCGTTTTATTTCCGTTTATAATCACTCTGTCTTCGATATGGTTTCTTAGCCCTCGTGCCAGCGCCTGTTTCTCACATTCTTTGCCTTTGCGAACCATGTCATCAATTGAATCTCTGTGGCTAATCCGGATAATTTCCTGATCAATAATAGGTCCGGCATCTAGATCACCTGTTACATAGTGACAAGTTGCACCTATTAGTTTTACGCCTCGCTCATGCGCCTGATGGTAGGGTTTAGCGCCGGCAAATGAAGGTAAAAAGCTGTGATGGATATTAATCACCTGACCTGCAAACTCTTTACACATCTCGTCAGGGAAAATTTGCATAAAGCGAGCCAATACAATAGTGTCCGCTTTATACTCTAATAATAAAGATTTAACGTCTTCAAAAGCTTGAGCTTTATTCTCCTTCGCAAAAGGAACATAGTGGTAGGGAATGCCATGCCATTGCACCATTTGTCGCAAATGCTCGTGATTGGCCACCACAGCGACGATATTGCAATCTAATTCTCCACTGTGCCACCTGTGTAACAGATCGGCTAAACAATGAGATTCGCGGCTTGCCATCAATACAACGTTTTGTTTGTGCGTTGTATCCACAATTTTCCAGTTCATCTCAAATTGCTTTGCCAAAGGCGCAAACTCGGCTCTAAATTGCTCAAGTGACAGTTTAATAGACTCGGCTTCTATTTCATTGCGCATAAAAAAGCGATTAGCCTGGCTGTCTTTATGATGATTTGCTTCAACAATTGAGGCTTGATGGTCAGCTAAAAACTGGCTGACTGCGGCGACTATGCCAACTCTGTCTGGACAATCTAAAACTAAACGGTAATTTTTCATTTTTCTTATACCAAAATATGTATTCTTGTGGGTGAGGTTAACAAAGTCTTGTTTAATTTACTCACCTTTTATCGTGGTTCTGACACCAATTAATGTATGTGCGGCATTATCTCAAAAAGTAGTTTGTTTTAATACCAGCCTAGTTTGAATTTAATCAACCTCAACTCTGGATAAGAAGTTAGCTAAAGCCTTAAATTGATTAGCTTTTAGTTTGCTTTCATTTTCCAGTGAGAGATTTTTTCATAGAACAAGGCGAATTTGCTCGTAATAATTGGCTATTACGAGCAAATTCAACGCAGTTATCAGGAAAAATGGCCACTGGAAAATAATTCGTTACCCAGAGTTGAGGTTAATCAGCTCAGCCAGCCCTGAAACTAGCTTATTCAAGCGGCTTGGGTATATAATATGGTCAAATTTGCTAAATCAAACCTCTTAAAGGAAGGAAAATGAGTTTATCTAACGTACCTGCGGGTAAAAACTTACCAGAAGAAGTTAATGTAATCATTGAAATCCCGGCAAACGCGGATCCAATCAAATACGAAGTAGATAAAGATACGGGTACAGTATGGGTTGACCGTTTTATGGCAACCCCTATGTTTTATCCTTGTAACTATGGTTTCGTAAATGAAACTTTATCTTTGGATGGTGACCCAGTTGATGTTTTAGTACCAACTCCATATCCGTTAGTACCTGGTGCAGTTATCAAATGTCGCCCGGTTGGCGTATTAAAAATGACTGACGAATCAGGTGAAGACGCTAAAGTAGTTGCAGTACCTGTCAGCAAATTAACTAAAATTTACGACCACATTCAAGACGTAAATGATTTAGATGAATTATTAAAAGCACAAATCACACACTTCTTTGAGCGTTACAAAGAATTAGAAAAAGGTAAATGGGTTAAAGTTGACGGTTGGGAAGACGCCGCTTCTGCTAAAAAAGAAATCCAGGAATCTTTTGACCGAGCGGCTAAATAAGCCTGTCGGTTCTGTGTTTTAAAAGGCGACTTTTCCAGTCGCCTTTTTTATATACCCAAGCAACTCAGATATATCCCTTCTCTGACCTCAACTAAGCTTTAAATTACTCGTCATCTATAAGTGCATTTAAACCGTCTGATTTCCCTTTTTGAAGATCACTACAGTTATTAGCAAATTGGTCGATATCTGAATTAAGTCTACACTAAAAACCAACCCCTTCAGATTCAGTTGAGAGCCAAAAATGCAAGCCAATAAAATCAAAAAGCACGTCAAGCTCTGTTTATTCAGTTTTTTTTGTTTGTGCTTAACCCAATTTAAAGCATTTGCTGATTCCGATGTCGGAGCCATTGCCTGGATGCAACAGTCAGCCGAATACAGAGCGATTATGTCGCAAACTTATACAAATGCGGCCATGCAATTGGAAAAGGCGGTATTTGACAATGACTGGACAGCTGCAATTGAACAATTTGGTCACACAGGTATGAATCAGTTACCCAATGCCATCATTATGGATTTAGATGATACCCTGATCAGCACTATGCCCTATCGGGCTGAATTGGCACTGGATAACAATTCGCATACAGATGCCAGATTTATGAGCTGGGTTAATACCGAAAGAGCAAAATTGGTTCCGCATGTTTTAAAACTCATCAAAAAAGCGTCTTCTTTGGGGGTTATTGTTTTATTAATTTCGGACAGACAGTGCTTGCCCAACCCAAGAGATCCCTGCCCGATAAAAACTAAAACGCTAAAAATGCTTAACCGCATTTCTTTAAACTTTCCAAAAGACCAAATGTTTTTTCGCGGTGAGTTTTCAGATTGGAATCAGGATCAAAGCAGCCGACGGGCTTTTATTGCGCAAAGATACCGAATTTTAATGATTATTGGTGATGATATTAATCAGATGATCCCCAAAACCGCATCACTGCCCGCCAGTGCAAGGCAAAAACTGGTCGCTCAATATGATGATTTATGGGGTAGCCGCTGGTTTTTGGTTCCTAACCCTGTATATGGAGCCTGGCTGAATACACTTGCCAAGCCGGTTAGCGACAACTTAATTGGATATTAAAGCAAATATTCTAGTCCTATCCCGCAGGCGGGTATCCATATTGGCATGAAGATTTAGGCGCTGACGTTTGTAAACCTAATCGCGTTTTTTCAAAACGTTCGAATAAAAATTGACTATAAATTAGCAGGCTTAACTGCTAAATTAAATGCATCAAACTCCAATATTAAAAAGAATGAAAGAATGCATAAATTTTTATCACTCGTCGCCGGTTTAGTATTCAGCCATGCCGCACAGGCTGACCTTGTATTTGAACAAGCCAGTGTCAGGTTAATGCCGGCTATGCAAAAAAATACAGCCGCATTTATGAAAATTACCAATACCGGCTCAGAGCCTGTCAGCTTGATAGAAGCAAATAGTAATATCAGTGAAAAAACTGAGTTTCATACTCATATTGTGCAAAATGATATGATGATGATGAAAAAAATGGACCAGCTTATTATTCCGGCTAATCAGAGCATTATATTAGAGTCTGGTGCAAAGCATATTATGTTGCTCGATTTAAAGCGAAACTGGGCAGATCAGGGAGAAGTCGAGTTTATTTTCAGGGATAAACACCAAAAATCTTACTCTGTTATAGCACCAATACAAGCGATGCATCATGCTCAAAAACCTGAAAAAATGGAGCATAAACACCATAATCATTAATCGTCAGGGGTTGAGCGTTGGACATTTAAATTTAAGAGTAAAAGGACAATTATGAATAGCAAGTTAATAAAAATTGTAAGCCTGGGCCTCGGCTCAGTCATTCTGATATTCTGGTTAATTTCTGTTTGGTGGAGCCAGGAACCTGAAATTACCTCGGTCAGGCAAAATAGCCAACAACATATTCAGGTAACAGGTTATGCGACAACAACCGCTTTAATAAATGTTGCTGAAACACTGTTAACCAAACCCGGTGGATTTACTGCCAATGACGTTCTACCACCTTCTCTGTTGATGGACAACATGCCTGCCTGGGAATTTGGCGCACTTGAACAAATCAGAGATCTATCACTGGCTATGCGTAAAGACTTCAGCCGTTCTCAGTCGCAGTCTCAAGAAGATAAAGATTTAAAGGTCGCTCAACCCCAGTTTAATATTGACCACAGAAACTGGGCCTGGCCAAGTGCTGAAGGCGAATATGAAAATGCGATTACGGCATTAAAAAGCTACCGCGAACGTCTGATTGATTCGAATCAGGCAGACGGCCAGTTTTATTCTAGAGCGGATAACCTGAGTGACTGGCTAAAAGAAGTTGAGAAACGATTGGGGTCAACTTCACAGAAACTGAGCGCGAGTGTAGGCAAAGATAGATATAATATTGAACTGGCCGGAGATAACAGCGCTCATCAGTCAACTCAAACACCTATGCAAAGCAAAGTACAAACCAGCTGGTGGAAAATAGACGATGTATTTTATGAAGCGCGCGGTACCTGTTGGGCTTTGCATCATTTTTTACAAGCGGTAGAAATTGATTTTGCTGATGTACTGGAAAAAAAGAATGCCAGAGTCAGTTTGCAGCAAATTATTCGTGAACTGGAAGCCACGCAGGATACCGTCTGGAGCCCGCTTATTTTAAACGGTGATGGTTTTGGCTTTCTGGCCAATCACAGCTTAGTCATGGCCAACTATGTTTCCCGCGCCAATGCCGCTTTAATTGATTTACGTAAATTATTAGAGCAAGGATAAATCAGACTTTTAAATGAGTGACCTGGGTCAACCAGGCCACTCAAACCTTATAAAATGACTAGAATAATTCACTTCAGCTCGGTTACATTACACCTTATCCCGAGCTAAGGTTAACTACTCACTCAAAAAATAGTCATTCTCTATTTTTAGTACATCGTATACATCAACAACAAACATACCCGCTGATTTAGCCGCTTGAATACCAGCTTTTGCATCTTCAAATACAATGCACTGTTCAGGGGTTACTTTCATTAACTCGGCACACCGTAAAAAGGTATCAGGCGCTGGTTTTGGGTTTTGAACCTGATCTGCGCCCACTAAATGATCGATCAAATCGCTTAAGCCACAGACTTCCAGTATTTGTTTGGCTTCGCCTGTGTAAGCACCTGTTCCCACTGACATTGGGCGCTTGCCCAGATTCTCTCTTGCAAACTCAGCCAGCTTGGTTGGTTTAACATATTGATGAATGGTTTCACGCACAATAGCTTCTTTAAAGTCATTCACCTCATCACTGGTCGCATTAATATTAAGATCAAAGTGCTGTACCAAAATATCGACGGTTTCTTTTGTAGGCACGCCCGCCAGAGAACGCATTAATTCGGGGTTGACCGGAATAGCAAATTTATTCAGGGCTTGCGTCCAGGCATTTTGATGTAAACGCCCGCTATCGACTAAAGTCCCGTCCATATCAAAAATAATGGCGTCAAATTCTGTATACATAATGCCTCTGCTTTGGTTAAATTCGATTCAGGTAAAGTTCGGAGATTGAATATTTTTTGCTTAAAATACTCAAAAAATTTGAGCTGGATTAATAATTAGGTTGAATGTATTTTCAATCGATTCAGCTAACAATTAATATATATAATACATTAATTCTAAGGTTAAATTAAATGAGTTTTATTGATGTTATTGGTTTTGGCGCAGCTTTCTGCACCACTTCTGCATTTTTACCTCAAGCGATAAAAGTGCTCAAAACCGGAGAAACCCGCTCTTTATCTCTGGCGATGTATGTCATTTTCACAACCGGTGTTGGCTTATGGCTGACTTATGCTTTGATGATAGAAGACATGGCAATGATCAGTGCCAATGCTGTCACTTTTCTGTTTGCCTTAGCGATTTTACTAACCATTGTTAAAAATACAATGAAAGATAAAAAACAACCACAGGCAACCCCTGACAATTAAGCCGCATTATGGTTTACTCAGAATATGAATTAATTCTGATTAAATAATGTATATGAATTTAACGCTCAATAAATGCCAGTTAATCTGGCAAAGTCACAAACATAATGCGTTTACTGATTTAACAGAATATAAAGGCCGTTTTTATTGCTGTTTTCGAGAAGCACAAAACCATGTCAGTAAAGACGGTATTATCAGAATTCTGGTATCAAATGATTTAATAAACTGGAAAACAGCGAGCCTGCTCAGACAAGCTAACTCTGATTTTCGGGATCCAAAACTGACAGTGCACCCATCCGGAAAACTCACCCTGCTGTATTATCATAAGCGATTTGATCATCAAGGCCGCAACTACCTGAATCAAAATTGCATGCACTTTTCACTGGATGGCATCAGTTGGTCAGGCGCTCATATTTTAGGAGAGCGGAACTGGTGGTTATGGCGAATTCGCTACTTTAAAGACACAGCACTTGGTATTGCTTATAACCGCGCTCAAAATCGGGTTAAGCTTTATCAGGGTGATCCGCTAAGAGGCTTTAACTGTCGGCTGCAATCTCTCTTTTCATTGGCTGAGAACGGAAAAGCTTATCCGAATGAATCTGATATCACATTTTTAGAGGATGGAACCGCCATTTGCATTTTAAGACGGGATGCAGACAGCTATACAGCTCAGTTGGGCATTGCAAAACCCGGCTATACCAGCTGGAAATGGTTTGATTTAGCAGAGTATTTGGGCGGTCCTGCTGTATTGCAGCTGAAAAACGGTAAAATTATTATCGCGGCGCGGCGGATATTATGGCCTTTTAAGCTCAAAACTTGGTTATTTGAATTGGATTTAGCACAGAAACAAATAGCGCCATTATTGGAATTACCATCCGCCGGAGACAACAGCTATCCAGCCATGCTGGAAAAAAATAATAAACTGTATATCAGTTTTTATTCACAACATAGAATAAACCGCAACAATCAACTGATTAAAAAGCTGGATACCTGCGCGATTTATTTAGCTGAAGTAAGTTTATAAGGGGCTAGGTTTCAGGCGGCTAGGTGCGGGGTTTCTCTTGCTTGCTGAGACTCACGCTTTGCGTGGTAACCTTGTTTTTATTGCTTACACGGAGGGGTTAAAGTTCACGACCGCTCACACAAATTTTTAAATTTGAATGCAGCTTGTCTTTCGAGTACTAACGGCGTAAACGCCGATCTACAATAAACTCTCACCTGTCAGGGTTAAATTAGAAACAGTGCTGGGTATTGGGTGCTAAGTTTCAGGCACCAGACCTAGCCTGCTAATATTCTTTTTTACTTGCAATACTTATGTTAGGGACTGGTTCCGCGACACCTCGGGGATGGCAAAAGAAGCAGAAATCAGGCATGCTCGATGACACTCTTCGGCCTAAAGGCCGACCTACAACGCTCCCTGATTGCTCACGGCATAGCAAATTCGTAAAAACCGGAGTGAGCGTATTTAGCCTCCGGTCACAGGCGGAAAAAACGCCACTTCGTCACCGCTTTTAACCAAAGCTTGATCAGAAACCATAGTTTGATTAATCGCTGTGAGTAATTTTCGATTGGTAAAAACAGCTTGCCATTCAGGGCGCTGCTTTATCAAAAACTGTTTTACGTCGGCAATATTTTTATTTTCAATTTCTAATTCAACAGACTCGCAGTTTAGCTCTTCTCTTAAACGCGCAAAAAATAAGACTTTGATCATCTAATTGTTACCTTGTTGATTTTGCCAGTGGCCCGTTTTACCGCCCTCTTTTTGCAAGACTCTAACGCCACCTATTTCCATTTCAGGATCAACCGCTTTACACATATCAAATAAAGTCAAAGCGGCAACAGAAGCCGCTGTCAGGGCCTCCATTTCAACACCTGTCTGGCCAGCCAATTTACAAAGGGTTTCAATTCTGATTCTGTGTTGATCAGCTTGCACCTCAAAATCTACCTGTACTTTTGAAAGCATTAAAGGATGACAAAGCGGAATTAAATCAGCACACTTTTTGGCGGCCTGAATCCCCGCGATTCGGGCGACGGCAAATACATCCCCTTTGGCATGGCCCCCCTCTACAATCATCTGAATAGTCTGAGCCGACATTTTTATATAGGCTTCGGCAATGGCAGTGCGTGTTGTCACGGCTTTTTGCGAGACATCCACCATATTCGCTTCGCCCTGTGCATTCACATGGCTAAATTGTTTGTTGTCTGACATTATTACCCCCCGAGTCTGGCAAGCTTCAACCGCTTCGCCCACGGTTTTAAGTTGAGCAACAAAATTACAGGGTTTAACACTGGCATCAATTTGCGACCGGATAATATCCTGCCAACCGGTTTTACAAGCCCCAGTTGAACCCGGCAGGCAAAAAATAACCACTTTGTTTGCCATCCCTGCAACCGCTCTCGACTGAATGGTTGATGTGCCTATATCCGTATAAGAAACTTGTCTGAACAGTTCACCAAACCCTTCTACTGTTTTATCAAATAAAGGCAGCATGGCTTCTGGTGTACTGTCGCGACCGGTAAACCCTGTACCACCTGTCGAAATAATGACCTGAATATTGTCGGAAGCAATCCACTTGGATGTGATAGCCCGGATTTGATAAATATCATCTTTTACAATTTGTTTATCTGCCAAATGATGGCCGGCTTCTGTTAAGGCTTCAACCAGATATTGCCCTGATGTATCACTGGTTTCATCTCGCGTATCAGAAATGGTTAATACGGCAACATTTAAAGGTTTAAAAGGCATGTTTTGTTTGGCCATTTTAGTCTCTTTCAATTGTAATTAATTAGAATGTGATAACCGGGCTAACCGGTCATTTCAAAACGTTAGCTTGAATAAGCCTATAGAGCCTACTCACAAAACTGGCTATGCGTGTGACTCAATATAAGCCCGCCACTGTTCGGGTGTATTGACATTAATCAAATTTTTTTCCATTTCAGGATCCGAAAAACAAATAGCTTGCGCATTAACCGCATTTAATAAAGCGCTAACCGAGCGCGCTTTTCCCGGTTTTACAATCAGTTGACTGGCTACTTGTTTTAAAACATTGACATCGTAAAAAAAGGCAGGAAAAAAATAATCTTCAAAATAACACGCAGATTTCAACCTTGAGCCTGTATCAATAAGCTGAGTTAATAGAGATTTATTGAGTTTTGGCATATCAACCGGCAGCACCAATAAAGCATGCTCAGCGTCAACTCTGTCTAATGCAGCGCAGATACCGCCCAGGGGGCCAGCCTGCTCAATTTTATCCGGAATTTGTCCGGTGTCAGAGCCGCTAACCAGAATAGATTTAAATTTGAGCTGAGCAAGTAACTGCTTATTTTTCTCAAGTAAACTAATACCGTCAATAGTTAAGCTGGCTTTATCCTGACCCATTCGGGAAGATCGGCCACCAGCCAAAATTAAGCCGGTAACAGGTTTAGACTGAAAAGACGGTGCCATTATTAACCGCCAATCATAGCCAAATGCTGGGTTATTCCGGTTTCTCCCTGTTGTAACAGGTGACTCGGCGTTTTATCAGCAAGCGCTAGTCTTAATGCTTGTTTAAGCGATTCTTTTTGCTCGTCTTGCTGCAATAAAGTGCGCATATCTATACCGTGTTCAGTGAACAAACATAAATGTAACTGACCCAAAGCACTCATTCTTAAACGGTTACAACTGGCACAAAAGTCTTTACTGTAAGGCATGATCAAGCCAATTTTACCGGCGTAATCCGGATGATAAAACTCTTGTGCGGGACCGGCCGCTTTATCCCGAATCACAGATGACCATCCCTGAGACAACAATTTTTGTTTAAGACTTTCACCACTGACATGGTTTTGTTCAAAAAAGGATAAGTTATCACCGGTTTGCATTAATTCGATAAATCTCAGTGTATAGGCATTGGTTTTAAGCCAGTTTAAATATTCGTCAAACTGAGACGCATTATACTGCTGCATCAATACTGTATTAACTTTAATCGAATTCAGACCAAGCGCTTCGGCTTTCGCTAAGCCGCGCAAAATACTGGTTAATTTATCATGGCCGGTAATCAGTTTAAACACTTCGGGTTTTAAACTATCTATGCTGACATTCAGCGCATCTAAGCCGGCCTGTGTCCATTCGCTGACTTTATTTTCCAGATTAAAACCATTGGTTGTCATTGCAACCTGTTTTATTCCAGGCGTTGACTTACAGACTTTAATGATTTCAGTTAAATCTTTACGCAAAGCAGGTTCGCCGCCGGTTATCCGGATTTTACTGGTCCCTAACTCTGCAAACGCAGCGACTAACCGACGAATTTCATCAACCGATAAAAATTCTCTTGAGGTATCACACTGATAGCCATCAGGCAGGCAATATGTGCATTTAAAATTGCACACATCAGTTATCGACAGTCTCAAATAATGAAACTGGCGACCTAATTTATCTTGTAACATAAACACCTTTCCAAATTCGGGAGGCCGTGTCATTTCTTCCACAACCCTGGCTGGTTAGATTTAACCAGCGGCCTGACGAACTTATTTTATAAAACCTGAAACGATATTCAGCCGATTATAAAACTTAACCCGGCAGGCTCGGAGTTATTAAATTAAAACGCTTCTATCATAGAGCGAAATTCATTTTAAATCAAAATACGTGAAGCTTCAGTAAATCTGAATATTTAAATTTTCAGCCAAGCAATAAATGTAAAGCCGCCTTAACTCTGACTCTTATTTTAACTCTCACTTTAAAAAATCATCCAAGTTTTAAAATCATAATAGTCAGCTCATTTCGAAAAAGGCCTAACTGTCAAAAATAGCACTTTGACAGGTATATTGGACGAAATTAAGAGAAAAAGCGTATGAATTAACGATATGTTTCAATTTAACTTTAAGCTTAATTAATGACACCAATCAAAAAAAATTATAAAAACTTGATAAAAAGTGTGATCTTTTACTTGTTCTAATTAAATTACTGGTCTAATTTAATAATAGCTTTACAAATCTGTTTTGGATGGAACAAAGCAACATAACCCAAATAAATCTTAAAGTAGTAGATAATCATTGGAGATATCAAAAGATGAATAAACAAATTAACATTAAGCGTAAAAAAGGTTTTACCTTAATTGAATTAATGATAGTGGTTGCCATTATAGGTATATTGGCTGCAGTTGCTGTTCCGGCTTATACGGATTATATGAAAAATGCTAGAGTTGCTGAGCTTGAAACAACAGCGGGTTCATTGAAAGGCTTGGTTGCTGCTTGTATGTTAAAAGATTATGCAGTAAACGAAACAGCTTCAACGGCAGCTGACAGTTGTGATGCTGGTTTGAACGGTATTCCAGCTGATATTACTAGTCACCCTTCAGACTATATTACTAGTGTCGAAGTTTTGAACGGTGTAATTACTGTTACAGGCACTTCGGAAGTTGATTATGCAATCATAAAATTAACACCGACAATGGATGCAACGGCTAAACAAGTAACTTGGGTGAGAGCACAAACAACAGGTACAGCCCCATAGTAATCGCTTAGAATAGTTTGAAATAAAAAAGCGAACTCCGGTTCGCTTTTTTATTATTTCATTCTTTTTATTTTTTATAATCGAGTCAGCATTAACTATTCTTCCCATCCCCAAACAATGTGCTAAACTCAAATAAAACGGAATAAAATTAAGAGCATAAAGCATGCCTGCACTAGATCTCAGACTCTATATGGGTTCGTTAAGCCTTCATCAGCAAGAAGATTTAAAACAGGAAAAACCTAAGTCTCATATTGAAGCTCAGCAGTATATTGCGAAAAAGGCTTGGTTACCCGAAAAGCAAGTGGTTGAAGAGATATCCAAACGCTTCCATGTGCCTTTTCTTGATTTAAATTTTGTCGATTTAGACGCAATTCCAGACTCAATTCTTAAAGAAAAATTATCTGAAAAACATCAGGTTTTACCACTCTATTTGCGTGGCCGTACCCTTTTTATTGCTACTGCCAATCCAATATCTATGAGTGCGGCGGAAGATTTTCAATTCAGTACAGGATTTAATGTTGAATATGTCTGCGCTGAAGCAACCAAGCTGCAAAAAGCAATTGAAATAAAACATGAAGGCGATGAAGCCCAGTTAAACCTATCCGACTTTGATGATTCTGAACTGGACAATATTGAGGTTGCGGAAAGTGATGATAGGGATAAAGATACAGATGCACCGGATAAAGATGATGCACCTATAGTTGTCTATATTAACCGGATTTTATTAGATGCAATTAAACGCGGCGCATCTGATTTACACTTTGAACCTTATGAACATAGTTATCGGATTCGGTTTCGTATCGATGGCATTTTGCACGAAATAGCCTCCCCTCCGGCAAATTTATCAACCCGGCTTGCAGCCAGATTAAAAGTCATGTCACGACTTGATATTGCCGAAAAACGTAAACCCCAGGATGGCCGGATTAAACTCAAAATTACCGCCAAAAAATCTATTGATTTTCGGGTATCGACATTACCGACCCTTTGGGGCGAAAAAATAGTAATGCGGATACTTGATTCCAGCAGTGCTATGCTGGGTATTGATGCGCTCGGTTATGAAGCCAAACAGAAAAAGCTGTATTTAAACGCACTGGCCAAACCACAGGGCATGATTTTAGTTACAGGCCCAACCGGTAGTGGTAAGACAGTTTCTTTATATACTGGCCTGAATATATTAAATACCCCTGAGCGCAATATTTCTACCGCCGAGGATCCGGTCGAAATTAATCTTGAGGGTATAAATCAGGTTCAGATCAATCCCAAAGCGGGACTCAGCTTTGCCGGGGCACTGAGATCATTTTTACGACAGGATCCGGATATTGTCATGGTGGGTGAGATCCGGGATTTAGAAACCGCTGAAATTGCAATTAAAGCGGCACAAACCGGCCATTTAGTTTTATCCACCTTGCATACCAATTCAGCCTCTGAAACTCTGACCCGACTGCTCAATATGGGTGTGCCCAGTTTTAATATTGCCAGCTCGGTAAGTTTAATTATCGCCCAGCGTCTTGCCCGGCGATTATGTAATCATTGTAAAAAGCCAGTAAAGACGCCGCCGCCTGACAATGAACTCATAGATTTTGGTTTTACACAGCAACAATTAGATGACTTAACTTTATATGAACCTATAGGCTGTGAATTTTGTTCAAAAGGTTTTAAAGGCCGGATTGGTATATATGAAGTTATGCCGATTACCTCAGCTATCTCTAATTTAATTATGCAGGAAGGCAATGCGTTAGAAATTGCAGAACTCGCTCAAAAAGAACAAGTTAATAATCTGCGTCAATCCGGTATTTTAAAAGTACTGGCGGGCACTACAAGTTTAGGGGAAATCAGTCGGGTCACAAATTAAGAAATTGTGCACGGCTAAGTGATTAGACGCTAAGCTTTAGGCTATTTGTTTTGACGCGATTGCTGGCTTTGACGTTTTGCCTGAAACCACTGTGTTGAGGGGTGATTCTCCGACGTCTCGGGGGGATGACGGAATAAACCTCGGCGGTGAGGCATAAACAATGATAGGCTTCGGCCTAAAGGCCGACCTACAAAACGCCGTTATTCGCTCCGTGATTCTGTACAGTGAGGCACGAATATGATGTAGGGGGTACGGTTTTAAAATGGCAGTATCGGCAGCTGAGTTTTGGCAACTTAAAAACGAATTGTTTATCAAACGGGCATTAAACGACTAAACTAATAAAAGTTTTCAGGTTAAGTTAAGCTCATTAAGGACTTACACTATGGCAACAGCCAGAAAAAAAGCAAAAGAAAAAGTGGTAATTCAGGACTTTTATGTCTGGCGTGGTGTAAACCGGCGCGGTGAAAAAGTCAGTGGTGAACTCGCGGCAGATAATATAGCCGCGGCTAAAGACCAGTTAAAACGCCAAGGTGTTAACCCAACAAAAATCAAGAAAAAACCGCAGCCACTTTTTGCCGGTAAACCTAAAAAAATTGGCCCTAAAGAAATTGCGGTTATCACTCGCCAACTGGCGACTATGTTAAGTGCGGGCGTGCCTTTAGTACAGTCAGTTGAACTGATTGCTAAAGGCAATGCAAACGCCAATATCCGCCGTTTATTGGCCACTATAGGAGCAGGGCTTCAATCCGGTACCCCTTTTAATCAGGTACTTAAAGAGCATCCACAATATTTTGATGATTTATATTGTGATCTGGTTAAAGCCGGCGAACAGTCCGGCGCGCTTGAAACCATATATGACAGAATCGCAACTTATAAAGAAAAAACCGAAGCGCTTAAATCCAAAATCAAAAAAGCCATGAACTATCCAATTGCCGTAATTGTGATTGCCATCATTGTGACTTTGATTTTGCTCATTTTTGTAGTGCCTCAGTTTGAGCAAATCTTTGCCAGCTTCGGCGCTGAGCTACCTGCATTTACCCGCTTAATTATTAAAATATCCAATTTAATTCAGGATTATGGCCCTTATCTATTTGTAGCCTTTGTCGCTTTTGTGATTATATTTGCTAAAAGTTACAAAAAATCGAGAAAGCTTAGGGATAAAATAGATGCACTCACGTTAAAATTGCCTGTATTTGGCATGATTTTACATAAATCGGCACTGGCTCGATTTTCACGCACATTGGCAACGACCTTTGCTGCCGGTGTACCTTTAGTTGAAGCTTTAGATTCAGCCGCAGGTGCATCCGGTAACGCGGTTTACCGTAAAGCCATTCAGTACATTCGCGGTGAGGTATCTGCCGGTATGCAAATGAATGTTGCTATGCGCAATACCAAACTCTTTCCGGATATGGTGATTCAAATGGTGCAAATTGGTGAAGAATCCGGAGCCATTGATGATATGCTCAATAAAGTTGCCAACGTATACGAACAGGAAGTCGATGATGCAGTAGATGGTTTATCCGCTTTAATTGAGCCTATGATTATGGCTATTTTAGGTGTGGTTATCGGCGGCCTGATTATCGCTATGTATCTGCCAATCTTCCAAATGGGGAAAATTGTAAATTAATGTTGTTTGATAATTTAGTTCTGACTTTTCAGCAATACCCTCTGTGTTGGTATATCAGCTGTTTTGTTTTTAGTTTATTGATTGGCAGTTTTTTAAATGTCGTTATTTACCGCCTGCCGCTGATGCTCGAGCGGGATTGGAAAAATGAATGTCGATTATTGTTAACCGATCCATTAAGCGATCAGGAAAATAATCAGGTTCAGCAAGAGATTGAACAGCAAGAAAGATTCGATCTGATAAAACCTAATTCAACTTGTCCTAAATGTAACACTCAAATAAAACCCTGGCATAATATCCCGCTGATCAGTTGGTTACTTTTGGGCGGAAAATGTTCTGTCTGTAAAAACCCGATATCAGTCCGCTATCCGGCTATCGAACTATTGGCCGGGTTAGCAGGTTTGTTCTCAGCCTATACATTTGGAGTATCAGAAGTTGCTATCTGGGCCATGCTGTTTAGCTTTGTGCTGATTTGTTTATGTTTTATTGATATAGACACTATGCTGCTGCCTGATCAACTCACCCTGAGTCTGATATGGTTAGGTTTATTGGTTAATTTAGATGGTCAGTTTGTTGACTTGAAAGATGCAGTCATAGGGGCAGTTGCCGGTTATTCAATACTTTGGTTCATCTTTCATCTTTTTAAAATATTAACCGGTAAAGAAGGCATGGGGTTTGGTGACTTTAAGTTACTGGCCGCGCTGGGCGCTTGGATGGGCTGGCAGGCACTACCTGTGATTATTTTACTCTCGTCTGTTGTTGGTGCAATTATCGGCCTGAGCCTGCTTAAACTGCAAAATAAAGACAGTCAAACTGCAATCCCATTTGGTCCTTATCTGGCGATTTCAGGTTTTATCGCGTTTTACTGGCGAGATGACATTATCGAATATTATCTGCAAAACTGGGTTTACCTGTGAGCCAATATATTATTGGCTTAACCGGCGGGATTGGCAGTGGAAAAACAACCGTAGCTCATTTTTTTGAAAAACTCGGTGTCGAGGTGATAGATGCAGATGTCATTGCGCGCCAAGTAGTAGAACCGGGCAGCGATGGCTTAAAATCGATAGAAGCACATTTTGGCAGCAGAGTTATACTCGAATCCGGCGCATTGGACAGACAAAAACTCAGGCAAATTATATTTGAAAATGAAGCCGAAAAAACATGGCTTAACCGTCAATTACACCCGATAATTCGAACCCGGATGATAGCGCAAACAAAAGCCGCTCACTCAACATACTGTATATTGGCTGTGCCACTATTAATCGAAAACCAGCTTACCAGTTTAGTTGATCGGGTATTGATTACAGATTGCAAGCCTGACACTCAGGTTTCACGAGCAAGTCACAGAGATAATAATTCAGCAGAGCAGATCCGACAGATAATGGCTGCCCAACTTGACCGTGAGACCCGAATAAATTACGCTGACGACATTATCGATACAGAGTTGCCATTATCAGAAGTTGAACATCTGTGTCATAAATTACATCACAACTACCTGAATTTAGCACTTAACCGGTCGAAAAATTAGCTAAAATTTAACCAGTAGGTTAAGCTAAATAACAAACATAAAACCATAATAAAAGAAACGAATTGTCACTATGACAGATATTTTGTATGAATTTCCATTGAATGAAAAAATTCGCACCTATTTGCGAATAGAAAATTTACTTGCCCGGCTAACTTACCAGTTAGGCGACACGACACCTTGGGCGACTCTTGATTTTTTAAGTGGCCTGTTTGCCATATTGGATATTATTGAACGTGGCGATTTAAAATCAGACTTGCTAAAAGACCTGGAAAAACACGAAAAACAATTAGTTGCCTGGTCACAGCACCCGAGTATCAATAATTCAGCTCTGGAAGATCTGCTCAAAACCGTTGTCCAGCTCTCCGGTAAACTCACATCCGCAAATAAATTAGGCCAAAAATTAAGAGATGATAAGTTTTTAGCTTCACTCAAACAAAGGTTTTCCATTCCGGGTGGCAGCTGCTGTTTCGATTTACCTCATTTGCATCAATGGCAACATCAGGACTCTGATTTTATCGTAGCCGACCAGCAAAGGTGGCTTTCAGAACTGGATATTTTAAAAACGATCATTGAGCTGGATTTAAAAATGATCCGAGAACGTGGACAATTTCATTCTGTCACAGCGGATAATGGTTTATATACAGATACGGTCGATGGCGTCGAACTGATACAAATAAAATTGCCAATGGATAGTTATTATTATCCAACCGTCAGCGGCCACAAAAGCCGGTTTTCAATCCGCTTTATGGAAAATAATCAGGAACAGGTAAAATCTGCTTGCCAACGAAATGTCACCTTTTTATTATCCGCATGCTAAATGAAAAGACAGAATTGAGAACGAATATATGGTTAAAGTAAACTGCCCTACCTGTCAGACACAGGTTGAATGGATAGCCGAAAATAAGTGTAAACCTTTTTGCAGCGACCGCTGCCGCCTGATTGATTTAGGCGAATGGGCAAGTGAATCCAGAGTGATTAAAGGAGAGTCACTTAAACAGGAAATGACAGCTCAAATTGATGAATTTTCAGAAGACTTGCCCGCTGCAGATGAGCCCTTTTTCCGGCATTAATCAGCTTTAAACGCAGCCCACAACCATACGACCCATAAAGTTTTGAAAGATTGAAAGCGATTTTTAGGTTGTGCTTGGCCTACATGGAAATCGGCCTTAGAGTAATGCAGGATTATAATACCGATAGCTCGAGATGGTAAGCTGGTTTTCGAGATAAATCTCGACCTACAATAAAATGCGTCATATTCCTAGACACCAAGTTCAGCGATAAGGATGTTAGAGTAATGCAGGAACACAATACCAATAGATCGCGTTTATATATAGTGCCAATAAAGCATGGCGCCTAGATGCTTGATAGGTTTTCAGTGCTGAGCCCCAACCTCAAACCAATATGTGATTTAACCATTCAAAACTGAATAGAAACTGTACTAGCTAAACCCCATAGTTTAAAATCAAACCGACTAAAACAACTAGTCCTGCATAATGGTTTTGCAAAAAAGCTTTAAAACAAGTTTCCCGTTCCCGCCCTCTGATTTGCCATTGCTGATAAATAAACAATGCCAGAGCTAGGCCCACGGACTGATAATACACAGGCCCTAGCTCGGCTAATAAACCAGCCCAGATTAAACCGGCTATGGTCAGCATATGCAAAATAAACACAGCCAGCTTATCAAACCGGCCAAATAAAATGGCAGTTGATTTCACTCCAATTTTTAAATCATCATCTCTGTCGACCATCGCATAAAGCGTATCATAAGCGACCGTCCAGGCTAAATTGCTAAAAAATAAAACCCAGACAATCAAAGATAGCTCTGCTTTTACAGCCATATAAGCCATAGGTATAGCCCAACTGAATGCAGCGCCAAGTACCACCTGAGGCAAATGCGTATAACGCTTCATAAACGGGTACAAGGTTGCCAACCCAAGACCGACAAAAGATAATAAAATGGTTTGTTTATTCAATAAAAGTACTAATAAAAACGAAATAACAACCAGAGCAAAAAATAAATAGAGCGCTTCTTTACTGGATATCAACCCTGTTGCCAAAGGCCTGTTTTGGGTGCGTTTGACATGGCCGTCAACCTTGCGATCGGCAAAGTCATTTATAACACAACCCGCTGCACGCATTACAAATACCCCAGCGACAAAAATAAAAAATAAATCCAGACTGGGCATGCCTTCACTTGCAATCCACAGCGCCCACAAGGTAGGCCAAAGCAATAAATAAGTGCCGATAGGTCTGTCAATTCGCATTAACTGGCAATAAGCTAACAACTTGCTGGATACTGATGGCGTTAAACTATTCATGATAAAAATTGCAATCCGCTAAAAAAATTTCTGATACTGTAAGTGGTTTATCGGCTAATTTAAACAAAGAGCGGCGGCCAAATAAAACATCCGGTAAATCGGATTTACTTACTTGTCCGGCCAATTTATAAACCTGAGTTAACGAGTCAAACTCTGCAACTTCAATTGTCTGTCTGCGAATATTCGGGTGCCTGAAAATCATTTCGCCTAACGGCTGTTCGCCCAACTGACTGAGGCTTTGATTTCCTGCTGCTATCGTTGATTCAGGAATTTGAGAGTGAGCAAACACCCAAGGCTGATTTTGACAATACAACAACACTTCGCGAACAAGAGTCGGTTCATCAAAATTGAGTCCGTCAAATTCACCCGGCTTAAACCAGGTTTCGCCCAGAATTTCCAGTTTAAATTGAGACGAAATTTGTTTAAGCTTGGCGGTTAAAGAAACAGGATCAAACAGCCACTGCATGATGGAATCAGTTGTTTCGATTCGCTTGTGCCAATGAGCTTGTTCACCGATTGGAAAAAAAGACTGCATATAAATAGTCGTTAAGCTCTAATTCTTTGAAATAGTTGGTGTATGCTATATGATAACAAGTAATACTCGCTTTTTGCCTGTTATCTTTGAATTTTTTAGTTTAATGCTGGTAATAAAATACAATGAAACGATTACTTCTAACAGCACCTTTGCTTTATTTGCTTACTTTAAACCCGAGTATGGCAGAAGACAAATTTGCTTATTTTGGCTTTGAACCAGACATAATCACTAATTATATCACCACCAAAAAGAAACCGGGTTATGTCAGAATTACCGTCGAATTAATGCTGCAAGATGCCAGTTATATTGAGGTGGTTGAACATCACTCGCCTTTATTAAGAGATGCGATTGTTGAAATACTCGGCAAAGAACCTGAAGAAAAAATAAAGTCATTAAAAGGACGGGAAGAAGTTAGAGCTTTATGCACCCAGCAGGTTAAAACATTACTGAAAAAAGAAACCGGTAATGAAATTATTCGGGATGTTTTATTTACCAATTATCTCTACCATTAAAGCGACTCATTTTGTCGCTTTAATGCATTAACTATAATTAGCGCTTTATCCACTTAACTTCGACCCAGGCAATTGTTAAACCTGCCAATAATCCCCCTAAATGAGCCCAGTTCGCCATTCTCAAATTGAGCATTTCACTAAATCCGATGGCTAACCATAATAACATCATCACAATAATGCCGCCGGGTAGATTCAGTTCTTTTAACCGACCAAACCGCCCTGCCAGCCAGGCATAACCCAGCAACCCATACACAACACCGGATAACCCGATAAAACTGCTATTAACCATGATATATTGTGCCAGATGCGATACCAGACCAGTCATTAAACTGGCGTTAATTAACCAGCTTGTTCCTTTTATTTTTTCCAGTTGCCCGGCAAGCCAGACCCACCAAAACAAATTCAGAACCAAGTGAGCCATATCGCCATGCATTAGAGCCGGTGTAAACAAGCGATACAATTCATGCCATTCTATTTTATGTAGTTGCGCAGGAAAGCTTAGTGAGGCATATAAAGTACTTGAATAACCCAAGAGTTGAGCCGCAAAAACAGCTAAGATAACCAACCCCAATATTCGGGTAAAATAGCCAGTATGCTGCCAAATATTGCTGATTAAACCGCTTGAACTGGATTGACCTTGTGACAGATCTTCAACCTGATTTCTGGCCCATGATGCATTTAAGAATTTTTCATCATTCGGGTTATCAACAAATTCATTGATCAGAATTTTAGCTTTTTCGATGTCAGCAGTTTCATCAAACAGCAAATGAAAACCATCTTCTCTTTGTTCAATCTGGTTTTCAATCTGGTGTTGGAATAAATAATCGGAAACTGCCTTAGCGGGCCGGATATTAGTAAATATGGCCAAAGTTATCATACGGATTAATTTTGACCGACAAAGTCAAATTGTCGACGCCAAGCTTCAAAGCCACCATCCATGCTATAAACTTCATCATAGCCTTGCTCGGCAATATATTGAGCAGCACCCTGACTGGAAACACCATGATAACAAACAACGACAACAGGTCTTTCAAAATCGGTTTGCTGCATAAAGTCGGCTAAGCTCGAGTTTGTTAGATGGTAGGCTCCTTCAATATGGCCTGCATTAAATGATGCCTCGTCACGAATATCAACGACAGCAACTTCTTTAGTTTGTTGTAACTCAACAAGCTGTTGGCAGCTTAAGTGGGAAAAATCAGACATAATTCTATAAATAACTCAGGCAGACAAGTATTCTTGCCTGCTCATTTTAAACAAAACTGCTTTACTAACTACTTAAAGCTTAACGAAAAAGTAACCGGTACGGCATAAGTGATTGAAGGTAAGCCCGCCAATTCCTGAAGTTTATTAACCCCGTCAACCAATTTAAAGTCAGCCGCGTTAATGATTACTGGCTTACGGCTCACGGCACTGATGTTGCCCGCCTTATCTTTAAAGACCACAATAGATAATGCTAATGGTTTAGTTTCTCCGTGCAAACTCAGCTCAGCATTTAAATCCAAATGAGTAACCGTGCCTGACTCTAAGGTTTTCAGAAAAGAAGGTTCAAGTTGCGCATTAATAGTCGCTTTAGCAAATTGGTTCACTTCAAATAAAAATTCTTGCATACGCTCGTTGCGAATCGGAATTAAGGTATCAACCGAAGTTAAATCAATTTCAATACTCACTTTACCTAAATCCGTAATCGTACCGGATAATTGATTGAAAGAATGCGTTTCCGTTATTTGAGCTTTTTTGGTGGATAAAAAGTTTAATTGTGAGTCGGCATTATCAAGTTGCCAGTCAGCGATTGCTGATTGACAAAATAAACCAGCCGTCAGCAATAAAAATTTAGGTGCGAATTTCATTTATAACTTCCTTAATGTTTTGTGTGGAATAATAACATCACGCCAATTAACCGATTGGTCGCCCAAGACTAAAAAATCCGGATTGGCTAAAGTTTCGCGCTGGTTATAGGTAAGTGGATTAAATTCTGCATCAATAATTTCACCACCAGCTTCGTTTAAAATACAGTGGCTAGCGCCGGTATCCCATTCGCCAGTCGGACCGATGCGTAAATAAAAATCAGCAGCGCCTTCGGCTATCAGGCAATTTTTTAACGAACAACTTCCTCGAACTACCTTAACATGACTTGCGGGGTGAGTTAAGTGTCGACCGACTGTATCAGCTTTTTGTACACGTGATACGGCAATTCTGAGCGGATCATTCGGTTTATGTTTTGCAACCTTAATTGACCTAACCTGATCGCCTTGCTGCTTATACGCGCCATCGCCCTTGCTGGCAAAATACCATATTTTTTGAGTCGGCCAATAAATAACACCAAGTACAGGCCAACCATTTTCAACCAAAGCAATATTCACCGCAAAATCACCACTGCGCGATACAAACTCCTGAGTGCCATCCATAGGGTCAAGCAACCAATACCTTGGCCAGTGTTCACGCTCGGCCAGCTTGAGCAGTTTAGTTTCTTCCGAGATAACAGGTATATCAGGCGTCAGCTCTGAAAGCTGGTGAATTAAAATTTCATTGGCAGCATAATCCGCGGAGGTAACCGGAGATTCATCATTTTTTTGATATAATTCAAAATCACCATCCCGGTATATTTGCATTATGGCTTCACCGGCTTCATAGGCAATTTTTTTAACAGGCTCTAATAGCTCGTTAGGCTGAGGTTTCATCGTGACTCTTAAAATAAGCTTGGGCTAAAAATAATGCGGCAACGCTTCTGGCTTCAGAAAAGTCTTCACGCGCAAGCAACTCCTTTATATTATGAACCGACCAAGGGACAATATCCAATGGTTCTGGCTCATCACCTTCCAATTTTTCAGGATAAAGTGATTGAACCAGCAAAATATGCATGCTCGAACCAAAATATCCAGGAGCCAGAGTTAAACTCTTGAGCCTCATCGTTTTTTGGCAGCCCATTCCGACTTCTTCTTTGAGCTCTCTCTGTGCAGCCTGTTCCGGTGTTTCGCCTTCATCAATTAAGCCTTTAGGAAAACCAAGCTGATAATCATGCGTGCCTGCAGAATATTCTCTGATTAATAAAAATGTTTCGTCATCCAGCATAGGCACCATCATAACAGCACCGGCACTCTTGCCACGATTGCCTCTTAACCGCTCATACTGTCGCCTGGCACCATTGCTAAATTCGAGATCGAGCGATTCCACCTTAAATAGACGACTTTGAGCTATGATTTGACTGTTTAAAATCTTGGGTAAGGTTTTTTCCGGTAAGGTTTTTTTAGTCATTTTTGTTATACTCATACTTATTCAAAACCAACATACCTGAATTAGTTTTATGCTGCAATGGCAACAAATAGATACCGTATTATTAGATATGGATGGCACCTTATTAGACTTGTATTTTGACAACTATTTTTGGCTCACTCACTTGCCAAACCGCTACGCTGAGTTAAAACAAAAAGATGTCAATCAAGTCAAGCAGCAACTCAGGCAAAGTTATCAGGCCCTGCAAGGTCAGTTAAAATGGTATTGTTTTGATCATTGGGAAGAGACACTGGATATCGATATCATGGCGCTCAAATATGAAGTTGAGCACCTAATTCAAATTCGTGACAGTGTACCTGAATTTCTAACGGCTTTACGTCAGGCCAATAAAAAAGTTATTTTGCTGACTAATTCACATCCAAAAGGTTTGCACCTTAAGCTCAACAAAACTGAAATCACCGACTACTTTGATGCGATTTATTCAACTCATGAATTTGGTTATAGCAAAGAATCTCAACATTTATGGCAAGCTTTTATGCAAAAAGAAGGCTTTGATCCTGACCGAACCTTATTTGTAGATGATAGCCTGGATGTTTTACACTCTGCTAAAACATTCGGGATTAAACATCTGGTTGCGGTTGCTAACCCGGACAGTCAGCAACCCAGTCGAAATATTACCGAATTTGCCTCAATTGAAGATTATTGGGATTTGATTAAAGATCTTACAAATGATATTTCGCCATCAGGCTAAATACACTCTCATCTGTTAATGCCGCCACGCCATATTTGTTATGCCAATAGGAGTATTCAAATCCAATTTCCAGCTTTGAATTTGTCAGGCCGATATACGGGCTAACATTGACCAATAGCTGAGGATTAAAATGTAATTCATTTTGATGATCACTGCGAGCTGATGACCAGTCCAGATATCCATCAAAAGAAATCTCCACACTTTCCAGCGGTAACGAGTATCCCCAGGTTAAAGTCAGTTGGATATCACTTTTAGTGAAATCATTATCCACATAATATAATTTACTGGAAAAACGATTAAACAAGGGCAAATCCCAGTCAACCCCTATGCCATATAAATAATTGTCCATTTGTCCGCCAAACTCATACGTAGTGGCAATTTGTACATCTTTAATGGACGCAATTTTAAAATCATAACCGGTCAAATAACTTAAACTCAAATCCGGTGATATTTCTCCGTAAGTCGTATCAGAGTCGACACCAGCAGGGACATCCTGTTTTTCCGTCCTGTCGATGAAAAAGAATACCCCACCCCACACGTAGCCGGAGACATGCTCGAGCGTAATAACTGATTGCTCACTGCTTTCACTATAAAAATCGACATGATTATTGCCCTGCAACAATGAAATACTATTATCGCTCCACAATGGCGCAGCAGACAATGAGCTACTTGCAAATAAACCGACCGCTGAAAATAAGCTCGCTCTAACTAAACCTTTCTCTAATCTCATATATCAATGGTTCTTTTGATTAAACAAAATCAAAAGTTTAGTCATAAACACAATGAATGGATAGGAAAAATACTGAAAATTAAGTTAAAAAAAAAGCAGTTAAGGCATATGCCTAAACTGCTTTTTTCAGACTTATTTGGAAAAACTGGCCATTAAAACTGATATTCAACGCCTACATTAACCGTTGTACCTAAGCCTTTAATGTTATAACTACCATAGCGATAAGACTGGGACTTAGACGGGAAATAATCTTCATTCAGCAAGTTTTCAATGCCGACAAATGCTGTCAGGTTTGACTGAATCTGATACTGACCACTGAAGTTAACGACCTGATAACTTTCCACCGGCCCTTCAGCACCACCAAAACCACCGTTTTCATCTGCATTAAAGCGCTTGCGGTCACCCACATATAAATAACTGATATTCATTGATAAATCAGTTGAAGGCTGCCATGCCAAAAATAAAGTTGCTTTTGGCGGTGCGATTTGGCGCGAATCTAAATATACATCTGCTTCTGTATTGGTCCCTTCAACATAGCTGTATGTCGCGGTTGCAAACCACTGAGGATTAATTTGATAATTAACTAAAGCTTCGTAACCCCAAATTTTCTGAGGTGCCCGAACCGGTAAATAGACCCCGGTCGCTTCGTCATAAGCGTTGCTTGTACCAAGCTCAGAAGTACTTTTATAACCGGCAATTTCAATATTTAAATCATTGCTTAGTTGAGAACTGAAACCAACCTCATAATTGTCGATAATGGATGCTTCTGTGCGAATCAAAGCAATATCTTCTACTGTCGCAGCACGCAATAAGCGGCCGATATCGGAAATATCCGCGCCCTGAGAATAACTGACAAACGGACTGAATAAAGGATTAGCATTATATTTAATTGCCGCATTGTAGGTGGTTGCCTGATAACTTAGGGTATCACCTTTTACATCAATCGCTTCCTGGCACTGAGTTTCGCTACGACACAATCTGAGCGTCTGGTAATCATCAACCGCTAACTCAATATCTTCATTACGTGCACCTAATTTTATAATCAGATCATCCGCTATCACCCATTTCGTTTGTAAAAATGCAGCTAAATTGGTCATATCCATTTCAGGCACCCAAATACGCCCATCGACTAAAGGTTGCGAAGTCACGTCATTTAGCCAATCCAAACCATAAATAAATGAAGCCTCTACCGAATCAAAATCAACCTGTGTATTAAATGTAGCACGTGCACCTTGCTTTTCTGACTTAATAACAGACTGACCACCATCATAACCGGCATCCGGATTTGCCAGACGAGGCGAATAGAAAAAGGTATTTTCAATATTTTGTTGATAATAATCTAATGTTAACTGAGTATTGGTAAATACATCATAATCATTATATTTAATCATCAGGTTAGTATTACCATCCTGCCCCTGAGGTTTGCCTTGCTTTTGTAGTTCTTTAGGCACATGAACTGCATAGGTTTTTTCGCCTAAATTCATATCACCTATCACATCACCTAAATCCGTTTTTTGCTGAGAACGGAAGTAGTTATAGCTGACTTTCAGCTCTTTGTTTTCATCAAACTGATAACCTAACTTAGCAAAATAGTTTTGCGCTTCCATATCTGACAAACCATACTGCAAGCCCAGAATGTCACCTTCAGCATCTCGCTGAACACCATTTTCTTCATAACTGGCTGTAAGCAAATAACTAAATTTATCCAGTTTGCCATTAACAGCCGCTTCGATACGTCCGCCAACCGACTCATCGATATCAACAGCACTAAATCGGCTAGAGACTTTCACACTGCCTTCAATTGAATTTTTTGCGACCGCATTTTTAGTAATGTAGTTAATAATACCGCCGGCAGCACCATTGCCATAAATTGAGGTTGCGCCTTTAATGACTTCAATTCGAGCAATTGCACTCGGATCGAGTGTTTTAATGCCTAACGCGCCGTTTCTAAGAGGCGTTGACTGTGGCACACCATCAATCATCACCAAAGGATTACGACCGCGCAGCGTTTGCCCCGCATTACTTGAAGTACCCGTATTAGGTGCCATTCCCGGTACATGCATAGCGAGCAAACTCTGAAGCTCAGGAGATACTTTTAGATGTTGTTCGATTTGTTTCTGACCAATCACAGTGACAGATGCCGGAACTTCATCAATATTTTCTGCGACACGACTGCCGGTAACAACAATATTTTCCATTATTTTTTCTGCTGAAAAAGACGGGGCACTGACCGCCATACCAACAAATAAACTTAATACGCTAATGTGTGATTTATGCATTTTTATACCTTGCTTTTAACTTTAAAGCGGATGCTAATGATAATAGTTATCATATGCAAGTTATTTTTTATTTTTATGCCTCACCACAAACAAATAAACACCTGAAATCACAAAAAACAGTGGCATTAAAGCAATCACAAACCAAATCATCTGAACTAATCGGCCGGCAAAGTCACCAATATGAAATTTATATCTAAAATTCCAAACTTGAGTTGTAAAGTTGGCTTTTGAAGCATCATAAACTTGAAGTACTCGACCCGACCCCGGGTCAGTCCAAACCCAGCTATAGGGATGGCTCTCGCCCGGCATCTTCATCCTGAATCCTATGCTATCGGTTGCAGACTTTGGTAAATAAACTCTATATAAAACAGCATCAGGCAAAGCCGCTTGCGCATTAACGCGGGCCTGGTTCAGATTTAAGTCTGATTCAGCTTCAGCTAAAACGGTCGGCGCATCGGGTCGCTGTTCGATTTGATTAAAAGTCACAGCTTGCACAACCCAAGCCGTTACATTTTTCCAGTTAAATGCCATCCCCGAAAACGCAATTAAGATAAGTGGAATCAGAAGATAGACACCTAAAACTGTATGTAACTGATAGTAATATATTTTTCTTTTAGCTTTACGGTTGATTTTTAAACGCTTTAAACGTCGTTTTGGTTTAACCCAAAGATAAAACCCGAGTAGTAATTCGATAATCAAACACAGGCTGGCAATAGAAATCCAGTCTCTTAATACATATTTGCCTGCTTCATTCTGATAAAGCAACCAGCGATGATAACCTAACAGGTAACCATAAAAAGTTTGGTAATACTGATAAGTATGCAATATATCGCCACTATACGGATTAACACTGATATACAAATTGTCAGATAATCGAAATTGCCAGGCTAAATCGGGAGACTGTTCAAGCGAAATTAAGCTCACCTTTTTATTCAGTTGAGTTTCAACTTGGTATTTGAGTGCATCTAAGGGAAGGGGTTGATTTTTTGCGTCAACTTGCCAGTATTCAGGTTGTAAAGCATGCTGAATGTCTTTTGCATAAATTAGCAGAGCACCGGTTATGCTTAATCCTATTAATAAAAAGCCTGCCACCAGCGCAATCAACAAATGCACCCGTCTCAACCACAATTTGACCAAAAGAAATACTCCACCTAAGCAGGATAATTGATTTTCAATGGGTTATTGTAAATGAGAAAGGTTTCTATTTTCAATTATTATCTGAGAGCTTAAAGTCTATCGCTTCGTTTTTCACCAACTGGACAATTTTTACCGGCTCCCCATGTTCATTAAGTTCAACCAGCCCAATCCCTGCCTGATTTAATAACCGCTCACCTCGCGAAGCTTTGCCCGGCTTGACGGGTTCAACCCGCATATGTTTTCGTTTGGTAAACCAGTTTAAGGGGGACCAAGGGGCATACAACCAACGATTTAACCTATCTAGCCAGTTAAGCAGCCCTTGCGGAAATTCATTCCTTAATCCACTGCTGGTAATTTGCCAGATATGAGGACTGTTTTTCCGGCCTTTAAGTCCGATTGAAAAGACATATGAATAATGCACATCACCGGATAGAATCACAAAGTGTTGCGGGGTTTTAGGATGGCGAAACATATTTAACAATGTATAAGCAGCGCCTTTGTGTGCCATCCAGTTTTCAGCATCTACCATCAAGGGTTTACCAAACCAGGTAAAGAGTCGTTGAATTGCTTCAATAAGTTTCACCCCAAAAATTGGCGCAGGCGAAACAAGTATCACAGCATTTTGATCCAGCAAATCCAATTGCAATTGAGTGAGCGCTTCCCAGTCCATTAAACCGGACGGGCTATCCGGGCGGGATAAAGATTGCCACCTCTGAGTTCTGCTGTCTACAACTACGAGCTTGGGTTTAGTTTGCCAGCTGTAATGCCAGTGTTCATACTTTAATAAACGACTGATGAGCTTTTCATGTTCACGTGCACCGGGTTGAATGAGCGCGGCTTGTGCCAACTCAATAAGTTCATCAGGAAAGTTTTGAGGTGCATTCCCCCACCCCTGACAAACAAAATAAGCAAGCAAAGCATTGCCTAAGATACGTCTTGAAAAGTCATTTTGATAAGCGATGCGTTCCCAGTTTGCAGTTAAATTCCAATCATCGGTAATATCATGATCATCAAATATCATAGCGCAGGGTAAATGTGCCATAACCCGCCTGACTTTCGGTAACCCGCTAATAAATTGCTCCAATATCGCCTGTTTATCCTGATAACCTGAACGGGCCTGCTCGCTGAGCCCTTTTGGCATAGATAATCCAGTAAATTGCCAAGCCTCTGGCGACCAAACCAGCAAATACATGGCAAATACTTCTTCTAATGAGATGAGGTGGTTATGCGCATTATCCGAGGTAAATATTGGCTTTTTAACTGAGCTGAAAAGTAGCTGTTTCACCTCCCCGTCCACTTCATCCTTGGGTAAAATCTTCTCCCGCTGAAAATATAACTCAGCATTTTGTTTAAGCGACTGACTATCTATCAGTTGAGCCCCCTGAAACGTCTCATTCGGCCATTTCATTTGCTCAACAAGTCTGTGGATGGCTACCAACATAGGCGTTGCAACATCATCCGCATAGACCTGATCGCCACTCATCATAATCAGCGCAGGCCAGTTTTGGGCTTCATCAATGCAAGTGCTTAAATACTCATCGGCAATAACTAAACCATCGGTATCCAAGCGATTGGCTTTATGATGGGGTTTTCGACATGAGCCATGCAAAATATGTTTTATTCTGCTGCGAATAACAAAGCCAGGGGTTTGCTTATCTGGGTAACAGATATCGTCTGCGAGCTCGGTTAATCTGAATTGGTGCGCATCTGCTTCTGCATTTTGCATATCCGCTGCAAATAGAAAATCGTAACCAATCCAGGTCTCTTGCGGTAAAGGCTCATCCAAACGAATATCAATTAAGTGAAAATAACAATAGCGGGCTGCTTCAAGGCAATGACAGGTATCCGTTTCAGTCATTTCAATCCGCCGCTTAGCCTGATTTTCGGGTTGAATTTCTAGAGTCAGTCGCGCGGGATGGGAAGTGGCGAGCCAGAACACAATTTGTTGCGGCGTGATTTTACGGACTATCGGGCCGGCAAGAATGCAAAATTGATCTGACAGACTCATTAAACCTCCTTTTAGCGGATACAAAATAATCTAAACAGGTGTCGCACGGGTTTATGAGATAAAGCGTAAAAAGCAATTTTTACGCTTTAAATTTTTTTAGTTTTAAACGCTAGGCTGATTCTAGGTTACATCCAGCAGAGCATATCGTTTAGCCAGTTCCTGATACAGGCTGTCTTGATAATCTTCTGCTTTCACATCCAGTTTTGCCATGACTTCAACCAGATGCTCATTATCTTCCCGGCCACTCCAAACTTTGATGTAAGTACCTTCTTTATAGCCATTATCTTGTCTGAAGAAGTTAAGCACATTTTTACTGACGTACTGTGCATATAATTCATCCCAACTCATCTGACAGTCTGTTAACAAAGTCGAAAATAAACCTATATCATATCTTTTTGCCGCAGCTAAACCGATCAGAAGTTCCAACTTTTCCAATAAATTGAGATCAGAAAATTGATAAGTTTGACCATCAAACGCTAACGAATCAGCAGATAAATTATCAAATACATCCGCTTGTGCCAGATTTTGTTCGCCCCTATGTTTAATTAAAATAGCGGATAATACAAAATGCCAGATATCTACCAGTTCCATTTGCAACTGAGCTAAATCACATTCTTGTTTTTTCCACCATTTCCAACCGTGATGCTCAATAGCCTCTGCGCCCTCAATAACAACAGCGCGTAAAAAAGGTGAACCAACATTAATCCAGTCCGGGTTAACTTTTGCATTCATTTTATCTTGTAACGCCAGCATAGTGGCGGCTTGGTTTGCAGTTAACATCTTTGTTCCTACTTTCTAATTTTTAAAATAAATCGATTTCTGCCTGAGTTAAATAACGCCATTCACACGGCTCAAGGTCTTCGTCCAGCGCAAGCGCACCGACTTTTGCTCTGTGCAAGCTTACAACTTTATTTCCTAATGCTGCAAACATTCGTTTGACCTGATGATAACGCCCTTCAGATATTTGCAGTCGCGCCGAGACTTCAGAGTCGAAAACCAGCTTGGCCGGCAAGGTAGGCTTATCATCATTTTTTAATAAGATACCTGCGCTGGCCTGCTTAATCATTTCTGCTTGCCGCTCTGCTGGCACAGGTTCGGCTAATTCAACACAATATAGTTTATGACATTCATAATTAGGTGACGTTACCCTGTGAGACCATTTACCGTCATCGGTTATTAATATCAACCCGGTTGTATCAGCATCTAACCGGCCAGCAATATGCAATCGCTCAGGCTTTTCAATATCCATTAATGAAAGCACAGACTGGTACAGCTCAGTGTCTGATGTACTGCATAGGGTATCAAGCGGTTTATGCATCATAATGTATCGTGTACCCACAAGTTCAACCGGTTGCTCCAGATATTCAACGTCAGCATCTTCGGGTACTTTAAAAGCGGCATTTTTAATGACTTCGCCATTTATTGTAAATGCACCTCTTTTAATGGCTTTTTTAGCTTCACTTCGGGTTAAATCAATGGCTTCACAGGCATATTTATCCAAGCGCATTTAACGTCCTCTGATTCAGTTTCTATTACGCCATATTGTACGCAGTTTATTGTGCTGAGCCTAATTTTTCCTTTTTAAAGCGTTTCAAAAATCAACCGGTTTTTCCCTGCTTGTTTAGCTTTATATAAATTATTGTCTGCGATTTTAAACACCTGATCATAATTGATGATGCTGTCACCGGTTAAACAAACAGCCCCCCCACTCACGGTTGTGCTCGGTGTCGTAGTATGCGGCGTAAAACTGACGATTTTATTTAATAAGCGCTGCAGTGATTTAGATTCACCATCTATCATAATTACAACAAACTCTTCACCACCAGCGCGTACAATCAAGTCCAAAGGACGACGGGCAACAGACCGCAAAACATTTGCAAACTCAATTAAAATGTTATCGCCGACATCATGGCCGTACTGATCATTTATTTTTTTAAAATCATCCAGATCAAAGACTGCCAGTGCCAGACAGGATTTAGACCGAATCGCATTTTTCATCAGACGCTCATATTCCTCAGCAATACCCCGTCGGTTTCTTAAATGCGTCAGCGGATCTTTGGTTGCCAGCTCCTCCAAATCATTCTGGACTTGTTTCAGCCGACTGATTTCCATGCCCGTCATTAATAAATATTCACGTCCGGCAACCCGAGTTAAAAAACAATCAAACTCAAATGGAATCAGTTTACCCTTTGCATTTTTCAAACTCACTTCAAAGCCAATGTGACCTGCGGATAATCGTGCTTGCTCAACAAACTCAAACCATTGCTCTGTGGAATCAAACTGTTCAGATATATGAAAATAAGATCGGCTTTTCACTTGTTCAGAAGGCAAGCCTAAAAACCGGTTAAGTGCCTGATTAAAAGTAATAAATAAACTGGTATCCGGGTCGCATACCATAATCAAACTCGGTGTTGTATCTATGACAGCTCGCAATAACGCCAGCTCAGCATTTTCATGGCGCAGCGCCTTATCTCTTTTATACAAGGCAACAGTATGAAAAACCGCATCATAAACTTCCTGTTTGGAATTGACCGAAAGTTGCAGACAGTCCATTGCGCCCGCTAAAAACCCTTTTCTCATCACATCTGTATTTAAAATGTCGGCCAGAATCATAAACTTGCAGGATTGATTTGTAGAGGTCAGTTGCTCGATAGCGCTTAACGCATTAAATTGATTTGATTCATGATTGAGTAATATGCAGTCGATATTGACCATTTGCAAAATAGCCGTTAAATTTTGCGTATCCGGATAGGCGATAATCTCGGCAGTCAGTTCTTTGTTTTTGATTAAGCTGGCAATTAATTCAACCTTATCTGTTTGGTAGCCCAGCAATAAAAGCGTGCAACGCATATTAACCAACCTTTCTATACAGCAGTTTAACTCGATTAAATTGTCTAATTCCGTTAAACCACGATACTTGTTAGCCGTCGGCTGACATTCAAGAATCCAGCTGACTATGTAAGCTACCAACACTTTGAAAAATAAAGTGAGTTTTTCCTGTTTCAATACAAATTCAGGGAGCTGGTAACTAACTGGCTCCCTGAAACTGAATAGTATTCATTAATCTTAGTTCAAGCTTAAAAAAAAGAAAGCCAGAAGCATGGTTTTACCAGTTAAATAACCTTTCTAACCAAGTGCGTTCCGGTTTTTCCCAATCTTTACTTTTTGCACAGGACTTTGGCTCAGGCAAGGTCTGAGTTTTGGCCGGTAACATAATTAAATCAGCACAACCTGGCAATGCGTGCTCTCCGGTAATCTGATTAAAATATCGCATCGCAACATTGTCGGGTTTAGCCATAACCAGACTGGAAGGTGTTCTGAGTTTTTGATATTCACCAAATAACCTTAAAGCGCCGGTTGCCCCTGTTAATTTAGTCGGTTGATTATCATCATGCCCAACCCAGAATACGGCCAACTGAGACTGATCATAGCCAACAAACCAGCTATCCAATAAATCATTGGTTGTACCGGTTTTACCGGCAAATTCAATCCGACCAAATTGACGGTTCAGCCATTTAGCACTGCCTTTTCGAGTCACCTGATTGAGCGCATAATTCATTAAATACGCATCCGCTTTGGCAAATACCGTACTTGGTTTTTGATTCGATTGCCAAAGGGTCTGATTATCAATTGAATTAATTGTTCGAATAGCATGAATCGGCTGCTTTTGGCCTGAGTTAGCAAATACCTGATAGACATCTGCAACCTCAAACGGAGACCAACTGATAGAGCCTAATAACATAGACGGATATAGCGTTGAGTGTGGTTTACCGGACAGAGCCGATATCGTATTTGCGACCTGATCTAACCCAAGCTTCATTCCTAAATTAACGGTCGGTACATTGCGCGAATTAACCAATGCATCTAACAAGAGTATATCGCCCAGATATTGCTTGTCGTAATTTTTTGGCGACCATTGTTTACCTTGATTGCTCTCTAATGTGATCGCTTCATCATTTAAAATACTGGCCAGATTATATTCAGCTTTTTCAAGCGCAGTTAAATATACAGCGGGTTTAACCAATGAGCCTATATTACGCTGAGCGTTTAATGCCCGGTTAAAGCCATCATAATTGGCTTTTCTGTCACCGATAATAGCTTGTATACCACCGCTTGCACTGTCGACAACTATACTGGCAGCCTGCAAATCTTGTAAATTGCGTTGCTGCTCAATTTTTTTAAGTCCCTGACTGACCGCAGTTTGTGCCTGGTGTTGAGCAAGTGGGTCAAAATAAGTAAATACTTTTAAACCCGAATGCCAGTTAACCTGTTTATCCAGAACGCTCTTTAGTTCAGCCTGTACCTGATCGATATAATCGGGAAAACGGCGTTTTGCAATTGAATTTTTATCCTGTATTTTCAGCCTTCGGGTAATCTCATATTGATACTCATCGGCACTAATTAGATTGTTTTGAGTCATCAACCTTAATATCAAATCCCTGCGCTGCATCGCCCTTTTTGGGTTTCGCCTCGGGTTATAATACGAAGGGCCTTTAATCATACCAACCAGAGTCGCAATTTCATGTGGGGCTAATTCATTAACTGGCTTGGTAAAATAATAATGCGCGGCTAAACCAATACCATTAACAGAACGATTATGATTTTGGCCTAAATAAACCTCATTTAAATAAGCTTGCAAAATCTCAGATTTGTTAAATTTCGCATCTAATAAAACGGCCATATAGGCTTCTTTGATTTTGCGCCATAAGCTGCGTTCATTGGTTAAAAACATATTTTTAACCAATTGTTGAGTAAGCGTACTGCCCCCCTGAACAGTGCGCCCTGCCTGAATATTTACCCACAACGCACGAGCTATCGATAAAGGGGCAACACCGTGATGCTGATAAAATTTCTGGTCTTCAACTAATAACAGGGTCTCGATAAATAGATCCGGTACTTCATGCAGTTTTACCAAAATTCGATCTTCTAAATTATTAGCCTGCAAGCGATCGATTAAATAGGGTTCAAGTGAGAACTGACTCTGGGTTTGTGCACTGTCCGCGATAATGAATTTGATATTATCAATTCTATTTTTATAAAAATTAACTTCAATCACTTGCTCATTCACTTCACTGGCAGGTAAAGAATAAGCACGGCGATAAAAAGCCACCCCGGTTGTGGTTTCTTTATATTCACCCGGTGCAGTTAACTGGCGAACCTGGCGATAATCCAATAACGCCAGATGCTGAATTAAAGCACTTTTGCTTAGCGCATCCGATTTCCTGTAGCTATGTTCAACGCCATAAACCAGTATCGGCAACTGCCACTTTTCACCTTCAAACTTTTTTGAAATCAGCGCATTAAAATAAATACCCGTAGCAATAAATAAGATTAAAAAAACGATACAAAATTTAAAAAACGTGCGCCAGAACCAGGGCTTTTTGGTACCTTTAGACTTGGACTGTTTATTCGTTTTCTGATTGGATGTTTTGTTTTTTGCTGTCATAGCTTAATTGTATTGCCTTTGTTTTTTTGTTGCTGTGCCAGCTTCTGCATTTGCAGGATCATCTGGCCAATAATGTTTTGGATAGTTTGCTTTCATCTCTTTTTGCACAAGCTGGTAACTACCTTGCCAAAAATTTATCAAATCCTGAGTTGTTTGAATGGCTCTTCTGGCCGGTGATAACAACTCGACCACCAGAGCTTGTTTTCCATCTGCAATATTCGGATGTTGGTTTAAACCATAAAAGGATTGCATAAAGCCTCTGATTGTTGGCCCCGCATGTGCCAGATAATCTATCTTGGACTCTCTGCCATCTTCGAGTTGAAAACGGGTTGGACACAACTCAGCCAGCCTATTTTGTAACTGATAATCTTGCTGCTCTAGCCAAAGTCTGGCCAGATCCAGTTGCTGAAATCCACTCAGACTTTTAATGTCGGATAAATAAAGCGACAGCCAGTTTTCTGCATTCGCTATCAGCTGTTCTAACTCAATCGCTTCAAAATCCGAATCAAACTGGCTGGCAAGTTGCCACCGGGCAATCAGCACCTGCAGCTGGGTTAATTGCGGCTCACTCATCAGCCTTGAATAACGACCTTTAATTTGATTTAACCAGGCCTGCTGCAATTCACGCGATGACAGCGCCTTCTGATATGAAGATTTCTCCAGTATCAGATTAAAAACCTGCGTTTGCGCAATTACTTTCAATTCGCCCGACCCAGGGTGAATATCCAGCTCCCGGCTTTGTTTGATATAGGGCTTGGCAATTTGTTCAAATTCAGATGGTGTCAAAGCTGCTGCGCTGTAAACGACACCATTGGCCTGCTGCGCATTGAAACCTGCATCCATGACCCACAAATAAGCCGGAGGATTTAAACCATAATCACTTTTTAGCTCAACGGCACTGCCAGAAGCCATAGTGTACACAGCACTGTTTTGAGTATGACGCTTCAGTTTTGCCAGACGTTTTGGCCAAATATGGACCAAGATTTCCAATAGATGAATAAACTGTAAATCAACATCTTCAGCAGATAGTGCACGCGTTAATGCTCTTTCAGCTTGTTTACATACCAGGCTCTGTTGCTGAACCTGCTTTAATAAATCCTGTCTCAAATCCCAGTGACTGCGCGCCTGATTTTCAAAATAATAAACACTGAATAAGTGTGCGACTGGCAAATCCTGAGCTTGATTTAATAACAGCCCCATTTTCAAATCAGGGGAAAGCCGTGTCAGTTGCTGAGCTTTTGCATTTAGTTGACCGTTTTCATTAAGAAGTTGCCAGCGGTTCAGTTTTTCTTCGGCTATACCAAGCTGAGCAACTTTGGGTGGCGTCGGCCAATTTAAAGCAAAAATATCAGTTTCACCCCAAAGTCGTGTTTCATATAAAACCTGAGTTAAGTCAGCCTGTTCAATTTCAGCCGGATATTGAGCTCTAAGTCTCTCCTGAACATCTTCTGACCAGAGTCTAAAACAAATTCCCGGCGCTACCCGCCCGGCACGACCAGCTCTCTGGGTTGCAGATGCCTGCGAAATACGCTCTGTAATGAGTTGTTGAAAATCATTTTTGGGATCAAACCTGACGGTTTTATGAAAGCCAGAATCAATTACAATTCGAATGTTTTCTATGGTTAAGCTGGTTTCTGCAATATTAGTGGTTAATACAATTTTTCGAACGGAATCCGGGTTAGCCTGCAAGGCTTTTTGCTGTTCAAATAAGGATAAACGACCATGCAAGGGTTGTATATCAAGCAACCCCAAATTCGCTTTCAACAAAGCCTGCTCTGCTTTTTTAATTTCACTGACACCTGCCAGAAATACAAGTATATCGCCTTCGTGATGTAAAGCTTCCCGGATAACCTGAACCAGATGCTGTTCAAACGCATTCGGTCCGGATTGTCTGCCTCTGGCTATTTGCTGTGGCCGATAATGCATATCAATCGGGTACTGGCGCCCCTCACTTTCAATGATTGGCGTTTCCGGCAAAATCCGTTTGAGCATGGGTAAATCCAGAGTGGCAGACATAATGATTAGCTTTAAATCATCCCGTAATGCTTGCTGAACCTGGTCAGTCAATACAAATCCTAAGTCGGCATTCAGCGATCTTTCATGAAATTCGTCAAATAAAACAAGTTGATAGTCGGTAAGCTCAGGATCGTTTTGCAATATTCGGGTTAGCACTCCTTCTGTCACCACCTCTAACCGGGTAGAAGATGAAACCTGCGTCTGCCCCCGCATTCGAAGGCCTATTGTTTGCCCCGTTTTTTCTCCTAACTGGCTGGCTAAATAATTTGCAATATTTTTTGCAGCGACCCGTCTGGGTTCTAATAACAGAATTTTACCGGTTAAATTAAGTTGCTTTAGTAAAGCCAGCGGCAGTGCTGTCGACTTGCCCGCCCCCGGTGGTGCCTGAATGATTAAGCGGGTTTGTTTGGACAAACAATCAATAATTTGAGGCAGAACGGCTTCTATTGGTAACACAACTCGATTCAATCACTGGTAAATTTTTCTAATGGTATAATGCATTGCGCTGAACAACAATCAAAGCGCAAAAAATTGATTCAAGATGCGTACTAAGTTTGATTTTTGTTAAATCTCAGGAACCTATTTGGCTGCGGCAGTGATGACACCTCCAAGATAAAACACTTCATACTTTACCAATTGATTTAGTTATATTTTTTAGGTTAAGATGCCCGCGTTTTTAACTCAATTAATTTTGTATAAGGAAATAAAATGCTTAAAAAAGCACTCATTAGCGCATCAATTATATCTGCATTACTCGTGACACCAGCCAGCTTTGCCACAGAGGGGTTCTTTTACCTGGGTGCCAAAGGGGGTCTTGAAACGCTACGGGCAAAACAGACGGATTCAGTTCAATTTGATTCAGCAGGAGTCAGTGATACGGTTGCGGGCGGTTATTTTGGCTATCAGGTAAAGTTTTCAAATTATTTTTCAGCCGCATTGGAAGCAGAAATTTTATCCAGAGAACATGAATTAGATTACACTGCAAACGGAATTGACTATCAGGCAAGTTTGGATTCAAATCAATCTGTCGGTGTCATACTTAAACATCATTATGCAGACAACGTAGATTTTAATTTAAGATTTTCAACTGTCAGTTCTGAAATAGCAATCAACCCGGATTCAGATCCAACCGATATCAGTACAGCTGATTTAAATGGCTATCAGATGGGTGTTGGCTTTGATTTAATGAACGACTCTCAAATGACATTCAGACTGGAATATGTGTATTCCAATTTTGGTGAAAAAGATTTATATCCGTCAACGACGAATAAAGCAAATGAAACAGCGATTCGCTCATCAGCAATTATGCTAGGTGCGCATTACCGGTTTTGAAAAAAGTAATAAAATGGTTTGGTGATTTTTTTGTACCCGATCCTGTTTATTAATATCAGCGGTCAACCGAAACGAGCGCTCATTAAGCGCTCGTCAATTTGTTGAGTAAAGCGTGCGCTTTATTTGCTTCGTTAAAAGATTTCCCTTGTTTGATTAATTCGGTTAACATCTGAATCGCTTGCTGTTTCCTGTCTGATTGAGCCAAAGTTGCTGCCAAATAGTATTGCAATGCCGGATTTTGAGGGGTTAATACATAAGCTTTTCTAAGCAAACCTAAGGCTTGATTGAGCTCCCCCTGCTGGCTCATAATCCAGCCATAAGTCGTTAAAATGTCAGCATCATCACCCGCAAGTTGAAAAGCTTTTTCTATCATAGCCTTAGCTTTATTTAAATCAAACAGGCTCGTTGTCAGATAAATTTGTGCTAACCGGTTAAACAAAGCCGGACGATTAGGGTTGTTTTCAACTTTCGCCAGCCTATGATATTCCTTCGCAGCATCAACATAGTTTTGCTGGTAAAAATAAAATTGTGCTAATAAATTACGGGGGAAAAACCGTTCAGGAAATTGGTTAACAATTGTGGTTAACGTATTGAGAAAAATTTGGTGATCATAACCTTTCAACGTTAGGTGATACAATTTAGCCAGCGCGACTTCATTTAAGTTATCTAATTTAAAAGCCCGGCTATAATAGTCTCCGGCCGACTCAATATTGCCGACTTGCTCAGCAATGCGCCCCTGCAACATAACCAGAGCACTGCTTTGTGGAAATTGTTTTTCAACTTGGTTAAGCTGCGCCTGAGCCGCTTCAGTTTGACCTGTATTTAATAATAATTCAGATAAATTGAGTGCAACTTTTAAACTGTCTGGTTGCAATACTAACAAACGACGCAAAGATTTTTCAGCTCCGCGGGTATCTGTCAACTCTAACTGAAGCTGGCTTAAGGCCAATAATAAAAATGGTCTTTTTTGAGCTAGGAGATTAATTCGCATCGCTTCTACTCTGGCTTTATCCATTTGATTGAGCGCAATATAAACATAAGCTCTTTGCAGCAAGTAGTGTCCATTATCCGGTGATAACCGGTTTAATAACTCAAGCTCAGACAATGCCTGGTTTAAGTTTTTCTGAGCCATGTAAACATTAAGTTTACCCTCAATAGCAGCCAAATTTTCATTGTCTTGAGCTGTTAATGCCTGATACCGGTTTAACGCAGATTCCAGCTTCCCCTGTTGAGTTTCGATATTGGCTAGCAGTAATAAGCTAGCTGAATGGTCAGGTACAGCCGCAAGAATTGACTCGAGCATATTTCGTGCTTCGACTAAGTCCCCTTGCTGACGATAAATAGTGGCTAAATTATATCTAGCGCCAATTAGTTCTCGGTTTTGAGCCAAAGCGGTATTCAGTAATTGTTTTGCTTCTTCCCATTTATGTTGCTGAATATAAATACCGGCTTTAATGTTCAGCCATTCAGCTTGCTTTGACTTCTGACTTAACAATCGGTTGATACTCTTAAGCGCTGTCGGATAGCGCTTTGCTTGCAAATTTAATACGCTATGGACTTGCAGGAGTTGCTCTGAATCTGGCGTTTGTGCAAGTAGCGCATCTAGCTCAGTCAACGCTGACTGATATTGTTCTCTCGCCAGTTTTATTTTGATATCGAACAGCTTAACCCCTAATAACTCAGGGTGCTTACGTTTCAAAGCATCTAATAGATTAAGCGCTTTAAAGGTTTTGGCTTGAGCCAGATATTTTTCACCCAGTACCAAAAGTACTTCTGGTGTATCTAACAGCGATTTTTGATGAATCTCCAACAGCGTAACAGCTGCACTGTTTTGACCCAAAGCAAAATAGGCCTTAGCTAATAAAATAACGGCCTGCTTATCTGCATTATCTTTTTCATACAAAACTTTAAAATCGCGTAGTGCCTGCTCATAATTCTGGCCAAAAAATGAAATCATCCCTCTCAACATCAGATAAGTTGGCTCTGCATCTATCATCTCATTTGGCAACGCAAATACTTTTTCACTCAAAAATGCTAACTTTTCCTCACTAACCTGTTTCAGATGCTGTGTCGAACCAGCCGTCAATTGGCTGTTAACAATAATCGCAAAAGGATCATTGGGTTGCTGTTGCAGAATCTTTCCAACCGTCAGCTGAGCTTGATCTTTATCACCTAACGCTAAATAAATATCAGCTAAATGACGCAGTATCGCAGGGTTTTCCGGAGAAATTTGATAGGCTTTTAATAAATAATTAAGCGCCTGCTCTAGGCTGCCCTGTTCCTTTTCTAACATGCCAAGCAGGTGAATGGTTTCACTTGACTCTGGAGAGTGCTTTAATGATTCTGCCAGATAGGCTTTAGCCTGAGGGAAATCCGCTTGCGCAATCGCAATATTAGCCAAGCCGTTTAATTGTTGACTCTGATTATCTGTAAGCTCCCCGATTAGCTGATAACTTTGCTTCGCACACGTATAATTTTTTATTTTGAGACAGGCACTCACTTTAACCATCAACCAGTCTACCTGCTGTTCTGGCGTTAATTTCACCAAAGCATCAAAGTCAATAATTTGCTGATATAACTTTAATTGCAATAGTAATGTGCCCCAATCATTGATAAAGAGACTATAGCTTGCGCCTTGTTTAATCACTTCATCAAATAAACTTTTCGCTTCTAAGTACTTGTTTTGCGCAGTTAAGGTTTTTGCCATTAACAGTCTGGCAGGCAGATTATCCGGCTCTTCCTGAAGTGCATTTTTTAAATGGATAACGGCTTTTTCATACGCTTTTTTTTGATATGCGGTCAGTGCATTTTCATAAGCTAGCTGAGCATTGGCCAAAACCGAAAGCGGAAGAAACAATACACACAAGAATACGTATTTAAAAATGGAGCGAGACTTAGTGCGTATTAGATAACAAGTAGACATAGGTATAAATCAGGTAGTTTAATGAAATAACAAGCTTCAGGAATATTAGACTAAAAAGACGGCAAAAGCCGCCCTTTTTAGTTGCCAGATATGATCAGGTTAAACACGTTTGCGCCGCTGGATCCTGATTAATGCTAACAAGCCAGTTGCAAATACGATCAAACTACCCGGTTCAGATACAGCGGTTGGCGGCGTGGGCGGTGTATAATTGTACAAGGCGTTATGAATTTCAATATTCCCTTCGTATGATAGCGCTGCGATACTACCATTCATAGCACCTGCATTTCCGGCAGTTATATCTGCATAAGGTGCGAGCACAGAGCCATACCAACCATCTTGTGAAAATTCGATTGATTCCGCTTCATAAAAGTTCCAAAGCACCATAGACGCAAATTGCTGTGTAGCGAAGCTGCCGGTGGCTTTGGATTTAATAATAATATCAGTACCGCTTACATTGATGACAACCGGCGTTGTAGGTTTGCTACTAAAATCGAAACTCGCGTTTTGAACCGACAAAGTATCAGTTGCTGCAATATCATAAATTTGAAGGGGGTCTGAAACGCTAGCACCTGATATTAGTTTCATATTATTAGTATCACTAGTGTCAAATATGCTATTAGCCGTTAAATTTTTATAATACAGGCTCTCAGACATAACCTGATCGTACAGTACATCAAACTCCTGCCCCAATTGAGCTTGATTTTCCTGACGAATACTGCCGCCAGAACCATTTAACTCCACATTAGCGCTGTTTACGCCTCCATAAACAATATTGTGGCCTTGCATTGCTTTAAGAAGTCCGGAATTAATATCGCCAACCACGCTGACAGCATCAACTTTAGGATCTGAATTTATCCGGGAACCAACCTCTAAATTACCATCAATATGAAGGTCGCCACCAACAATCACCTTTTCATATATATGTTGGCTACTGGTTAAATCATCTTTTACGATCAAGTTATAAGTATCAAGCGTCCCTGAAGCAAAAGCAGGCTGAGACAGAAACAAGGCAGAAATTAACAATGCACGCTTTGAAAGTATATTTTTCATTTTAATAGTAGTCTTATAGTATTAATAAGCAGATAAAGAGTAATGATTTTTGAATGCAATTTTCAAACCAATAAATTTTAAACTTTAATTTCAAACACTTAAATAAACAACAGGTTAGACCTGTAAATTTTTATGACGCTTACGCAGAAAAAACAATTAATGGGCCATATTTATACATTACTATCTTCCGATATTAACTCTGCTTCAATCAGTTTTAATAAAAAAGTCTCTCGCTCAACCGATAGTCCTTTTTTCTGGCTATTTCTGATAGTCCGTTGATTATGCTCAATGGCATCATATATATTAATCCAGACTGGCTTCATGCCATTGTTAATTTCATAATCTTCCAGTTCAGGCTGGGCAAGATTATCATCAATTTCACAGGTAAAACAAAACGAAAGCATGTGCACGCCATCATAGTCGCCTTTATGCCAAGGCCGGTACTCTTCAAATAAACCGAATGCCTTGATATTTCTGATATTTTGCGCGCCAGTTTCTTCTTTGAGTTCGCGGATTAAACCAGCTTGAATATCTTCTCCGTCATCCAGTCCGCCACCAGGTAGTGAATAGTCATGGTAACGCTCTGTATAGAGCATCAGGATAGATTCACCATTTAAAACAATCGCCCGGGTAGAGAGGCGTTTAAACAATTGAGTACTTTTCGGATTGCAATCAGGATGAATAGCCGTTTTTAATAAACGCATAGAAGTTGGCATATAATACCGTTTAAAATGAATGCTAAAGCCGGGATTATAACACAGGCTTAGATTTTAGATTTTAGATTTTAGATTTTAGATTTTAGATTTTAGATTTTAGATTTTAGATTTTGGATTTTGGATTTTGGATTTTGGATTTTAGATTTTAGATTTTAGATTTTAGATTTTAGATTTTAGATTTTAGATTTTAGATTTTGGATTTTTAGGGCTGCAAATAACAAAGCACCAGCTGAAAATAGGTGCTTTGTTAATAGTTTATTTTACCCCAAGCGGGTTAATTAAGATTGTTGTGGATGTGGCTCATGTTCTAACTCTTCAGCCAGTTCAGGTTTAGCGGCTTGTTCATTATCCTGCACAAAAAAGACAGATAGAGCGCCAATGACCATAGCAGCACCCGCCAAAATCATGATATAGATGGCTTGATTATCAAACACATGTAATAAAATCTGACCGGCGACAGCACCACTGACAATTTGTGGCGCAGCAATCGTAAAATTAAAAATCCCCATATACACACCGGTTTTATTAGCGGGTAATGAGCCTGCTAAAATTGCATACGGCATAGCTAAAATAGCCGCCCACGCAATCCCGATTCCAATCATAGGAATCAGCAAGCCTAACGCGCCAACTGGAATATCTACCTGAGTAATGAATAAATTCACATGAGTAATTTGAGGATCGTTAAATAAAATAAAGCTTATATAACCCAGACCACCTGCTAATAATGATAAAGAGTAGGTTAACTTACGACCAAATTTATCTGCGATTTTTGACAATACAATCGAAAACAGAGCTGCAGACAATGAATAGGCTGCAAATAAAATACCGACCCAGTCGCCTGCAGCCCCTTTGGCCTGAGCGATATGAGCCGGAATTTGTTCAAGGCTCGCCAGATACGAAGAATCGAACCATTTAGCATCAATGCCCCAGGCATTTTGTGCAATGGCAGGCATGGTATAAACCCATAGAATATAGAGCGCAAACCATGAAAAGAACTGAACAATGGCTAACTGCTTCATTGTTTTTGGCATACTGGCAAAGAGTTTAAAAAATCCAGCTAACTTTTCACCCAGTGATTTTTGCTCTGCCTGAAGCTTTTGCTCTAACTCAAAATCCAGACCTTTATATTCAGCATACTCTTTGGGTGCATACTCTTTGGTGCGGATGACGGTCCACAACACAGAACCCAATAATGCAGTTGCGCCTAAATAAAATGCCCACATCACTGAAGGTGCGACTTCACCTGCTTTAGAAGTATTTTCAAGGCCAATCACATTGGTTAAAACAAATGGCAGAATTGATCCCACCACTGCACCAATATTAATAACCAAAGACTGTACTGCATAACCCTGATTGCGTTGTTCGGCCGGTACCATATCTGAAACCAGCGCCCTGAATGGCTGCATGGTTAAATTAAAAGCACCATCCATTAACGCCAGCATTAAACCGCCAAATAACATAGGCGCAATCAAGGTAACAAAAATGGGCGCATTGGGCATTAAGCACATGCCGATTGCAGCAGCAACTGCACCGGCCAGAATATAGGGATTACGACGACCAAAACGAGTCCAGGTGCGGTCAGATGCACTACCCACAATAGGCTGAATAATCAGGCCCATAATAGGCGCAACCAGCCAGAATAGGGAAAGTGAATGCAGATCGGCGCCCAGATCAGACAATACACGACTGACGTTCGCATTTTGCAATGCAAACCCTATCTGCACGCCTAAAAAGCCAAAGCTAACATTCCATACCTGCCAAAATGAAAGTTTAGGTTGTTTCATTGAAATTCTCACTGTATTTGTAACGCGTATTACCCGCTTTTAGCAAAGCCAGCAATACATATTGATAACTTTATAATAACCTTTTTTAGAGATAAGTTTAGATACATACGTATGCACTCAGCAAATTGCATAACTCCCAGCTTAATAAGTCTGCCAATTAGCTTAGATTTATCACGCCAGTCGATTGATATTTAGAATAATTTGATTGATATCAAATTAAGGTCATTCGCAATCGATAAGCTAAGCATAATATACCGGCCCGCATACGCTGAGTATTGTTCTACCCTAAACAGGACAGGCTAAACCTGTCGATTTTTTTAATGCAAAGTAAAAGGATATCAAAATGCAATCATCTGACTATTTACCGCTAAGTCAGGCGGAGCTTGAACTAACAGACCAGTATTGGCGAGCTTGCAATTATCTCGCAGCGGGTATGATTTACCTGCAAGATAACCCGTTATTAAAAGAACCATTAAAAAAAGAGCATATCAAAAACCGTTTATTGGGCCACTGGGGCGCATCACCGGCACTGAGTTTTAGTTATGTGCACCTGAACCGGGCTATCAACAAATACGATTTAAACTGTATTTTTATTGCCGGTCCAGGTCATGGTGCGCCGGGCGTTTTAGGACCGGTTTATCTGGAAGGAACTTATTCAGAAGTGTATCCGGACAAATCTGAAGACATAACAGGTTTACAGAAATTTTTAAAAGAATTTTCATTTCCGGGATTTATCGGCAGCCACTGTACGCCGGAAACACCGGGCTCCATTCATGAAGGCGGTGAACTGGGTTATAGTTTATCTCATGCCTATGGCGCAGCTTTCGATAACCCGGATTTAATTGTAGTTTGTGTTGTGGGTGACGGTGAAGCTGAAACCGGCCCGCTGGCGACGGCATGGCATTCTAATAAGTTTTTAAATCCGGTTCGAGATGGGGCTGTACTACCCATTTTAAATTTGAATGGCTATAAAATTGCGAATCCAACCATACTGGCTCGTATTAATGATGACAGCTTGTTTCAATTATTCAGAGGTTATGGATATGAGCCAATTTTAGTGGAGGGTTCAGATCCTAAGGTCATGCATCAGAAAATGGCACAAGCTATTGAATCATCCATCACCCGGATTAAAGATATTCAAACTAAAGCTCGTACAACCAATCAAGCAAACTTAGCGACTTGGCCCATGATCATACTAAAAAGCCCAAAAGGCTGGACCGGACTAAAGGAAGTAGATGGTCATCCGGTAGAAAATACCTGGCGAGCACATCAGGTACCGCTGGCCGGAGTCAAAGAAAACCCGGATCATTTGGCTTTACTGGAAGACTGGTTTAAAAGCTACAAAGCGGATGAATTATTTACTTCGAATGGACAACTGTTAGCTGAGCTCAAAGCACTGGCACCTAAAGGTGAACGCAGAATGAGCGCAAATCCGGTTGCCAACGGCGGTTTATTGCGTCAGCCGCTTAAATTGAAAAACACCAGTGAATTTGCAGTTCAGTTGGAAGAAAAAGGTCAGCTTCAGATTTCCAATACGTCTATTTTAGGTCAATATTTAAATCAGATTTTTATCGACAATCCGGATAATTTCAGATTATTTGGTCCAGATGAAACCGCGTCTAACAAGCTGGATGCTGTCTATCAGACAACACACAAAACCTGGCTTGCCAATTTTAAAGTTGAAGATCAGGATGGCGCCATGTTAGCAGCCGACGGTCGAGTGATGGAAATGCTCAGTGAACATACACTCGAAGGTTGGCTGGAAGGCTATCTGTTAACCGGTCGTCACGGCTTATTGCATACCTATGAGGCCTTTGCCCATGTTATTGATTCTATGATAAATCAACATGCAAAATGGCTGGATATCTGCAAACACAAAGTAGAATGGCGGGCTCAAATTTCATCACTCAACATTTTATTATCTTCTGTTGTCTGGCGTCAGGACCACAATGGCTTTTCACATCAGGATCCTGGCTTTATTGACATAGTCACGAATAAAAGCGCAGATGTCAGCCGGATCTATTTTCCACCGGACGCAAACTGTTTATTATCAGTTGCAGAGCACTGTTTAAATAGTGTGAATTACATCAATCTGATTATTTCCGATAAACAAAAACATTTGCAGTATCTGACAATGGAAGAAGCCAATGAGCATTGTAAAAAAGGGCTGGATATCTGGTCTTGGGCCAGTCATGAAAATGCAAGTAACAGTCAAACACAGGACGTAGATATTGTACTCGCCTGCTGTGGCGACATACCGACCATGGAAGCGCTTGCTGCGGCCGCCATTTTAAAAGACCATTTACCTGAGTTAAAGCTGCGCTTTATTAATGTTGTGGACTTATACCGTCTGCAAACAGAAGACGAACATCCGCATGGATTGACCAAACAGGCTTTTAAAGATATCTTCACCTCAAACAAACCCATAGTGTTTAATTTTCATGGCTACCCCTGGCTGATTCATAAACTGGCCTATAAACATTGCTCCAGTGAGCGTTTGCATGTGCATGGTTATAATGAAAAAGGCAATATCAATACTCCGCTGGAACTGGCAATATTAAATAAAATTGATCGCTTTAATCTGGTTATTGATGTCATTAACCGGCTAGATTCAGTGTCTGATAAAGCTCAAACCTTACTCACTGAAATGGAAAACGCAATTGAGCAGCATCTGGCTCATGCGCATAAAACGGGAACAGATTGCCAGACAATGTCAAACTGGCAATGGCCGCAAAGCCATTACCAGTGTGATGATATTTAAGCTTAACGGTCAAACAGAGATAGCAAGCTAAGTCATTTAATGGCTTAGCTTTAATCCAACCACGCCGATTAAAATCAACAATAGACTCATCACTTTAACCGGATCGACAGGTTCAGAAAATAAAATAATGCCAGCCACAATAGTCCCTATGGTACCAATGCCAACCCAAACACCGTAGGCGGTTGTAAAAGGAAGGGTTCGCATTGCAAAAGACAATAAAGACAAACTTAAAACAAGTGATATCAGGGTAATAAGACTTGGCCAGAATTTGCTGAAACCATCACTGTATTTAAGGCCCAATGCCCATACAATTTCAAATATTCCGGCTAAACTGACAATAATCCAACTCATAACAACCTCATTAAATAACTAATTTAACGGGTCGTCCCGAACGGGGGACTTAGTTTATTCGATAATCAATAAACTAAGCTGAGGTCGTCCTCAATGGGTGAACTTTAACAAATTCAGATAAAAAAGCGAGCACAATAAGTCAACTCGCTTTTTAACCGGCTCTATGCCGGTTTTTATTATCTTGTTTGTACTTCAAATACTCGCTATTGCGTAAACTTAATGTAATAACGCCCCTGATTGTCGGTATTACCTAAAAAGCTAAGCGCACTTCGCATTTGTTTGCTGGCATTGCTACCCGGTGAAATAAAACCTTCAATCGAATAATTTTGATAGGTCGTTAATTTTGCATCTATATCCAGGGTCAGTAACTCAGGATTACCAGTAATTTTACTGACAAGCGCGCCATTTTCATCGCAGCTCAAGCTGGCTTTGACATCACCATAAGTATAATTAGTATCCATATAAGTAACCGCAGCCAACTTCCAGTTAACTTGTCCGTCAAGCGTATGACAAACCGGTTGCCCTAACCTAGCTTCAGCAATATTAGCTTCGACCAGACCTGAAGCTTCAGCTTTAAATGGCATATCGACTTGCTGAACAATTAGATCAGCCGGAAGTTTAACCCGTAAATCACGGACCGAAGGGCCATTTAATCCGTATTGAAGCTGAGCTTTACCTTGCGGTTCTAAAATTTTTCTGGGATTACCAAACTCAAGATCGACCGCAATTTTTGCGGCAATTAACTGGGTAAAATCTACAGTCCAGCTAACATCCTTAATAATGGTTTGATCAATTCTGATGGCATCAACTGAACCCGACCAAACCGTGCCAGTTACATTCCCCAGTTCAATACTTTTATCAAGTGGAATACGGGAAACCAACAAATAAGCCGGTAAAGTAACAATTAAAAAAATGAAATAAAATAATAATGCCCAAGTAATACGATTAATCCACTGCTTCATTATTTACTCACCTGCAAGCGCCTGACTCTGACGGCACCTGTTTTATCTGCTTCACTGATATCGATTGCTTCTATTGTTAACCCCTGATTTTGAGTTAATTCAGCTAACCATCGAATCAATGCATTAAATTCAATTTCTTCAATCTGAACCTGTAAGGTATCACCTTGCGGTTGCATGCGTGCCAAGGAAATATTGGCGCGGCGCGCAGCACTATTGACTATCTGACTCAATGAGCCTGATGCAACATTTTTCTGATTGCCTTTGGCTTGCTTATATTCAGTTAATTTTTCATTTACCCACTCCAGAGTGGTTTGCTTATTTTTCGCGGCCAGTTCCGCTTTATCTAAACGGCTATTTACCGGGCCCCAAATCAACTGAAAAAACAAACCAATGGCAAATACAATGCCTGCGCCAATAACAAGCTGCTTTTCACGATCGGATAAATTTTCAAACCACTGCTTCATGATGCACCCCGGATGCTAATTGCACCAACCACCTGAGTACCTTGGTTATTCAGAGATCCTTGCTCTATAGTTAAAGCATTTTCCTCGGCAGTTGATTTAAATTTTTCAAAACTCTGGAAGTTTTTAGCACTGGCATTTAACCTGATTTCCCCTCGTTTCACATCAAATCTGAGACTTTCAGGTTTTAAATCAGGAACTGCCTGAAATGCGCTGGCAGATGCTTCAACCAAACTTAAAAATGAAGCTTGCCCTGTGCCTCCACCAATACCATCCAGTTTGCGTTTAAGCTCTTTTTGAATAATAGCTGAAGACAAGTTTTTACCATTTGGAAAAACACTCGCATAAGTTAATCTGATTTGCTGATCTAGCACTTCAGCTTGTTGTTCATACTGATAAATTTTAATAGATTTATCTGCCAGACTAGCCAGCACAGCAATGCCCGCTACAATGGCAGCATTGCGCCATACTTTAAAATACTTACTGGTATCTTTTCTAAATTGATACTGACCTTGACGCAAATTAAAACTGGACTGCTGACTTTGTTTAGCAAGCAGTTCAAGCGGCAGTATATAATCTGACTCACTCACCTGTTCAAACTGTGCAGCAATACCTTCCGGTAACGGAGAGTATTGGCAAATAGCTTTATTTTCCTGTTTTGCCTGGATTTGCTCAAGCCAGAATGCTAAATGCTCTGTAGAGCAAGTCGTGGCACCAAAATCTGAAAATCGAACCAACCAGTCCTGCCCCAGTTGAATCAGGTTTACCTGCTCATCATTTGGCAACGCAAACGCATCAGGCAACATTTTATGGCACTTAATACCGGCATCCGCTAGCCAGTCTAACCAGGTTTGCATTTTCTGTTTATTGACGACCGCAACTTCTAATTTATGCAGTTCACCATCCTGAAATTTTTTACCCTGTGCAAAAAATAATTCATCAACATCGGTTGCCAGCTCTTCTTCCAGCATATAAGGCAAAGCCTGAATAAACTGACGGCTCACTTTAGCCGGTGTTTCGACCTGCTTAAATAATATATCGCAACTTGGTACAAAAACCGTTGCCTGACGACCACTTGCGCGCTCGCTTAATGTTGCCATTTGCTCAACATTGTTCAGCTCACCGGAGGCGATCACTTCGTCTTCTGTCGATGACCAGACCAGCCAGTGAACACGCTGTTCAGCCTGACTCGGCAAACGAATAAATAATTGTTCAGACACAATTACACTCCAATTTCTCGGGAAATAACGACATATTTCCCCTGTTTATCCAGCGCAATAATTGAGTTTAAATTTATCCAGCTTTGATTATATTCAGTTTTACTCTTGAGCTGGAAATATTCACTCTTCACACTAAATTGCTCTTTTAATGCTTTGCTTACATGACCGACGGCTTTTATTTCCGACAGGTCCCAAAATTCATCTATATCATCAAAACCATCATCCGGACGCGCTTCAATAATACTGCTCGCAGCTGAAACGGTCAGTTTATTATCAAACATGGCCGCCAATACCTGAGCCTGTTCGGGTTTAATCGTATTGACATTCAAAACCATTTTGTCATGGTTTGGAATTACACAAACATAAGGTAATATTTTATCCAAAGCCTGCTGCCCGGTCACGGGATCATCCAGTCCCTGAACCAGTTTAAGCTCAGATTTATCGACAAAATACCCATTGGCTGCAAGATAAGGCATTCTTTTGGCTTCATAAATATAATCTTCGGCGCCGTAACTTCGGGTAATACTGTCTTTGTCTAACCAGTCTGCGACTGCGTCTCTGATTTGCTCAGCATCATAATCATCGATTCCGGCCAGTACTAACAGGCGCTTAAATTGCTCTGTTGTGGTCACATGCAATACCTTTTTCGAGTCTTCGGTACGCTCATCTGAAGCTGAATCATCCGATTGTGCTTCACCTTGGCCGTCAGACTGTTCAACAACCGCGTTGATATTAAAGCAGGCCTGCAAATCATAAATATTACCTGAAATTTGCCCGCCTTCGACCGGAAAAACCATGTCCTCTACCGCCCAGGGCTGGGACAAATTCAAAATGCCATTATTATCCTGACCGGACTCAACCAAAACCAGTTTTGCTAATTCTTCGGCGCTAACGGCATACCAATAAGCTTGCTGGTTGGAATTCAGGTTATCCAACCTTTTAATTTGCATTTGCAACCGAACCGACATTTCAGCGGCAATGATAGTCACCAGCGCCACTATCAATAGCACAGTTACCAAAGCCACGCCCTGTTGACGTTTTAAACCAGCCATTATGTTAAATCACCGGTTTGAGTTGTCGCTAAGGTTGCAGAACTGGCAATTGAAAAAATACGGGTAATTTCGCCAAAGGCTTTACTGGTAATTTGAATCTTAATCCCGGTTGGCAATGCAGACTGCTCCCACTTATCCTGCCAGGACTTTTTTTGCGCATTAAAAAATTCAAAATGAATGTGTTCAACATCTGATAATAGGGTTCTGATTTTGGGTTCTTCCCCTTTCATAGGATCGGGAAAGTCGTAATGCATTCGCTCTAAATTACCGTCAAAAACACGATAAGCGACAGATTGCACTTCACTGCGCGGCAAAATATTCATTGGGTTAACCCAACCTAAACGACGGAATGCCAACACTTCTGAATCACTGTCTAAAATAAGCTCTCCATGAGATAATAAATTATTACCTTGCGCTTCTCCTTCAACTCTGACTTTACGCTCTGCGAGTTGGGCCAAATCTCTTTCAATCGTTAAAATAGCACGCTGTAACTGAGCCATTTTTTCGCCATGCGCCAGTGAAACATCATTACTGGTCACTGTACTGGATAAAATATTGGTCCCGGCAATACCCAATAGCGCAAAAATGCTGATTGCGAGTAGCATTTCAATGAGCGTAAAACCTTGTCGAGTGGAATGAATTCGCATCAGGGTTTACCTATATAACTGGTTAATTCGGTGACGTACTCCTGGTAATCTCTATCCTGATAGACGCTAACAGTGACCGCCACTAACTCCTCACCAAAGCTGGTTTTTGCTACCTTTTGTTGCCAATACCAAGTAGCGCCAGCCATCTCCATATCACCTTTTTTATTTTTCTGTACTGGCCACTTTTTTTCGATAAGCAATGTATTCAATTGATTATTCGCAACCCAGTTAGCTAACATGAGTTGTTGTAATTTATCCTGATTATTAATATGTACCGAACTGGATTGCACAACTGCCACTCCGGCTGTTGCCAATATGGCCAAAGCAACGATGACTTCTAATATGGTGAACCCTTTGATTTGTCGTTTTGACCCTGTCATCATCAGTCCTCTGCCAAATCTTCTATTTTTAGTGGCAATTCAGTTTCACCTGAAACTTCAAATACAATGTCGTCTTCGCCGGAAAAAGGTCGCTGATATATAAACTGCACACTAAACGGCGTAATTTCACCGCTGGAAAACAAATAAACCTGTGGAACTAATTTTTTCTGCTCGTCCTCATCATCTTCGTCATCCTGCCCGACCAGACTAAACAAACCATCTTCTGCATCAACATTATCCAACCAGGGAATATCACCCAGCGTTAACTTCAGCTTAAAGTTATCTTCCAGTTCATATTTTTTGAGAATTTTATCTTCGTCTATCGTTGTCCAGACTTCACCGTCAAAGCCTAAAAACTGATAGCTTTTTTCTTCTACCCATAATCCAAGTTGCAAGTTATTCAGCAACGCATAATCCGATGCAAGCTGGACAACCGCCTGAAGTCGCTTAGCTTCATCTTCTACCTTATTTCTGTCACTGCGAATATCAAAAGATAGATTCACACTGCTAAGTACAACCGCCATTAGTACCATAACCAGCATGACTTCTAATAAAGTAAAGCCGCGCTGGCGGCTTAACTTAGATAATTGATTTCGCATAACAGACAATCAGAATGAGTTATTGCAGATATTCGTCGACATTCCAGTTGCCAATGTCATCTTCAGTATCAGCCTGGCCGTCCGGTCCTAATGAAAAGATATCAATTTTGCCGTTTTCACCCGGGCTTAACAATTGATAATCGTTGTCCCATGGATCTTTCGGTAATCGTTTGATGTAACCACCTTCCGGATAGTTTTTTGGTGAAGGGTCAATACTAGGCTCATTAACCAAAGCATCTAAACCTTGCTCTGTTGTTGGGTAAACATGGTTATTCAACTTATACATGTCCATTGCCTGCTCTAATGTCACAATATCGGTTGCCGCCTTTTTAATGCGGGCTTTATCACTTTCACCAATAAAGTTTGGCGCAATCATGCCAGCCAAAATACCAATAATAACCAGTACGACCATGATTTCTAGGATCGTAAAACCCTGTTGTTTACGGTTCATTTTCATTGTTAACCTACCATTGAATTAAGCGCCATAATTGGCTGTAAAATTGAAATAACGATAAAAAATACGATGCCTGCCATAGATAAGACCATCGCCGGACCAATAATACTCAATGTAATATTGACCATGCCTTCAAACTCTCTGTCCTGATTGTCTGCAGCCCGGGCCAGCATACTTTCAAGCTCACCACTTTTTTCCCCACTGGCAATCATGTGCAGCATCATAGGTGGGAATAATTTAGTTTGTTCAAGCGATGCGCGTAAGCTGGTGCCTTCTCGCACACGCAGCCGGGCTTCCTGAATCGCTTCTTTTATATAATCATTGCTCAGTACATCACCCGCTATTTTCATGCTTTCTAGCAAAGGCACGGCACTGGCTGTGAGAATGCTCAGTGTACGTGCAAAACGCGCGGTATTTAACCCTTTTGAAACTTTACCGGCCAACGGAAGATCCAATAATATTTGATGAAACTTATATCTGGGCTTTTCTTGCTTCATTAAACGCTGAAAAACCACCCCCGAGCCAAGCACAAGTAAAATAAGCGCGGGACCGTACGCTGTTAAAAAATCACTGACGGCTATCATAAACTGTGTAGTCCCCGGTAATTCACCGCCTAATCTATCAAACTGGGCAACAATTTTCGGCACCACTGACGTTAATAAAAAATAGACAACAGAAAATGCGACCACCATTAGCATGACCGGATAAATTGAAGCTTGCTGGATTTTAGATTTAGTGATCTGACGCTGCTCAGTATAATCAGCCAAACGTTCAAGCACTGTGTCCAGATGGCCTGATTTTTCACCCGCAGCAACCATAGAACAAAATAGATTATCAAAAATATGCGGATATTCGGCCATGCTGTCAGCTAGCGTATAGCCTTCAGTTACTTTGGAGCGCACAGCCATTATCATACGCTCGATTCTGGGCACATCACATTGCTGAGCGACCGCTAAAAGTGACTCTTCAATTGGCAAGCCTGATGCTGACAGCGTAGAAAGTTGGCGCGTGATTAAAGCCAGATCTGAGGCTGAAATTTTACGTTCAAAGGAGAAAAACGACTGGGTTTTACCCACATTGCTTTTTTCCTGCTGCGCAGCTGTCTGTACATCTACCGGAATTAAACCTTTATCACGTAATAAACTACGTGCGGCTTTAGCAGTATCGGCTTCTATGATGCCTTTTTTGTTGCGTCCTTTTGCATCTAACGCTTTATATGCAAATGCTGCCATTTCAGGTTAATCCTCTCGCGTTACGCGCACAACTTCTTCGAGCGAGGTAATACCAGCCAGCACTTTGTCACAACCATCCTGACGAATACTTGGTGTAGTCTGACGGACTAACTTTTCAATCGCCTGTTCACCATGCCCGTTGTGAATCATTTCACGCACTTCATCAGTCACCACAAGCAATTCATGTATACCCGAACGGCCTTTGTAGCCTGTCATATTACATTCAGCACATCCAACGGCACGATAAATAACCTTTTGATTAGAATCGTCCACGCCCAGAACTTCTCGCTCGCGGGCATCCGGCAAATGTGATTCTTTACAGCTTGGACATAAAGTACGGACTAATCGCTGCGCCAATACCCCTAATAAACTCGAAGATAATAAAAAGGGCTCAACGCCCATGTCTTCTAACCGGGTAATTGCGCCGGCCGCGGTATTAGTATGCAATGTAGACATTACCAAGTGACCGGTTAAACTGGCCTGAACGGCAATATGCGCCGTTTCTAAATCCCGGATTTCACCTACCATCACCACATCGGGATCCTGACGTAAAATTGCCCGTAAACCTCGCGCAAATGTCATATCCACTTTGGTATTAACCTGAGTCTGGCCGACCCCCTCTAAGGCATATTCAATCGGATCTTCAACCGTTAAAATATTTCGATCGGTTGAGTTCAGTTCAGTCAAACCTGCATACAAAGTCGTTGATTTACCTGAGCCGGTCGGACCGGTAACCAGAATGATGCCATGCGGTTTATGAATAATTTCGTTAAAGATATTACGGTTTTCGGCCGTCATACCTAAATCGGCTAAATTCAGTTTTGCATTATTTTTATCTAATAAACGCAGTACCGCTCGTTCACCATGACTCGATGGCATAGTACTCACACGCACATCCACTGCACGGCCAGCAATTTTTAGCGAGATACGGCCATCTTGCGGGACACGCTTTTCTGCGATATCCAGCTTAGCCATAACTTTGATACGCGAAATTAAAACAGATGCCAGTTTTCGGTTCGGCTTGAGCACTTCACGCAATATACCATCTACACGAAAACGGATTTTGAGATCTTTTTCAAACGTTTCAACATGGATATCCGATGCACCTTCTTTAATTGCCTCACTCAACATGGCATTTATGAGTTTGATAATAGGCGCATCATCTTCGTTTTCTAATAAATCTTCAGTCTCGGGCAACTCATCAATTAATGAAAATAAATCCGCTTCATTACCAATATCTTCCATTAACTGGCGAGCTTCAGATGAATCCCTTTGATAAGCAGCTGTCATTCTGAGTTCAAAAGCATCTTCCGATACTTTTTCAACTGTAAATTCTTTGCCTAAAAAGCGACGCACTTCAAATAGAGCATCCAGCGCAACCGATTCACGACAGATGGCATGCCAGGCTTCAGTTTCTTCATCTTTTTCGAGCAGTATGCCCTGACGATTGGCGAAACTAAAAGGCAGCCGAGATTCGCCAATGGCGACCATCTCTTCCCCTTCAGGCGCGATAGATTCAACCGCTTCAGCCAGCAAATTTTCGCTTTGAGTTTCTTCAGTCAATTGTGTCATTACTCACCCTTAGACTGCTCTGCTTCTTCCAGACGGTTCTTTTTATCTGCTTCGAGATACTGATCTAGTGCCCCTTTTTCCGTCAGGTATTCTTCAAACGAAGGTGGTAATTCTAACTGGTTATCCCAGCTTGGTAGTGTCGGAATATCATCACTGTAAGATAAGAAGTTACCATTTGCACGACGTTCAAGCTGCTGCGCTCTGATATAATTATATTTTCTATGACTGACCGTATTTTGCGTCACTTCGTCGGTGACTATGGTAGGACGAATAAAGACCATCAGGTTACGTTTACGTTTCGTATTGCTGGTTGACTTAAATAAATTGCCAATAATAGGAATATCGCCTAACAAGGGGACTTTAGAAACACTTTCCTGAACATCTTCATCAATGAGTCCGCCCAGAACAATGGTCGCACCGTCTTCCGCCATTACTGTGGTTTTAATTTCCCGTTTATTAAAGCTGACATCAATCCCGGTTGTACCTGCAACACTGGAGACTTCCTGTTCGATCTCAAGTTGAACCGCTGAACCCTCATTGACCTGAGGGGTAACTTTTAATTTTATACCGACTTCTTTACGATCAACTGTCTGGAAAGGATTTGAATTATTGTTTGATGCTGTTGCACCTGTGATAGTCGGCACTTCCTGACCAACTAGAATAGAAGCTTCCTGATTATCCAGGGTTGTAATATTCGGGGTTGCCAGAATATTTGAGTTGGTTGCTGTCGTAACTGCCTGTAATACCGCGCCCCAGCCATCTTTAACCACACCAACCATAGTACCGTTAACACCACCTAATAGAGCCGCCAGTGTAGAAAAATCACCACGCGTATCAGGTTCATCAGCCGTTGTTTCAGTTACTTCCTGGCCATTTTCGTTAACTCGGGTCACAGACGTCCCTTTTTTGCCAGGGATACTGCGAGCTTGCTCTGCCCCAACAGCTAAAGCGCCAATAGGTGTAGAGTTAGTAAACTGAACCATACCGCCTTCTTCACTGATCCACTGCACCCCTAAGTTAAAGCCGTCACTGTCAAATACTTCAACAATAATTGCTTCAACCTGAATTTGAGCTCGTCGAATATCAAGCTGGCGAATCACTTCCTCTAAAGATCGCATCACATCAGGTTCGGCGGTAATAACCAATGCATTGCTTTCCTGATGCGCTTCTATACTAATATCCCGGTTGCTTTTTGAACCCGCTGATTTAGAGTTACCAGCTTTGTCTTCAATAATACTTGAACCAACGCCTTGTAATACTTTGACAATATCTTCTGCTTTTGAATATTTAAGGTAAAAAACTTTGGTATTACCATTGTTTTCAAGCTCATTGTCTAAACGCTGAATCATATTGATTGTACGGGTACGGGCTTTACCTTCACCACTGACAATCACGCTATTTGTTCTATCATCTGCAACAACTTTCGGGATCAGATGATCCGGCGTTCTGTCTTTTGCCGAGTTTTTATTTAAGGTTTCAATAATACGGACAATTTCAGTTGCAGATGCATATTTTAGTTTAACAATTTCAACATCCTGATCGCCTGCCTGGTCAACGCGACGAATAATTTCAGCCAGTCTGTTTACCACAGCAGCACGACCGGTCAGCATAATCACGTTTGAAGGATCATAATGCACAACGTTACCGCCACCCGCTTGGTCATTCAGCTGACGCAACAGCGGTGATAATTCTTTTACTGAAACATTATAAACCTGCACGACGCGAGTAACCATTTCGTCGCCGTCACCTCTTTCCTGGTCTTCAACAACCGGAATAGCGGAGACTTTCGCATCTTTATCGCGAATGACCTTTAAAACGCCGTTCGACATTTCAACAACAGCGTAATCATAAACTTCCAGTACATTTAAGAAGAATTGGTAGTACTGGTCTTCAGTCAACAAATCATAACTACGGACATTAATTTTGCCTCGCACATTCGGGTCAACAATGATGGTTTTTTTCAGGTTTTTCCCAACGATATTGATAAATTCACCAATATCTGTGCCTTTAAAATTTGGAGAATATTCTGCTGCAAAAGCGCTCGGCACTGAAAAAGTCATCAATGCTGATAATGCCAATGCAGAAAACTGCTTAACTATTGCGGGGCGCTTGTTAGTGCTCATGCCCTGGTGCTCCGTATTTTTAATATTTTTCATTTTAATAAAGCGAAATAAAAATTTGTTTAACTGAACCATTGCGCTCAACAATTAAAGAAGCTTCCTGAGCCTCTTTTAATTCTGTCATAGCCTGCATGGCTTGCGATAAGTTGGTTAAATCATAACCATTGATTTGAGTTGCAATATCGCCGGCTTCTAATCCAACTGATGCAAATAATTTAGGGTCTTTACCCGGATATAAACGATAACCGACCAATTCCCCATCACGTTTAACCGGTGAAACTTTTAAATAATCAATAATCTTACCTGGGTCAGAAAATGCTTCTTGTCTAATCTCTTCAAGCGCTTTTTTGCCATCTTCGGTCAACTCAGCTGTCTCTGAAGAGTCTGGTTCCACCTCTTCAGGCTGACTGGCAGGCGTTGTTGCGACTATTGCATTATAATCCTGACCTTCAAGCATTAACGTTTCCCGACGCCCGGATTGTTCCAGAATAATTCGGTCAGCATAAATTTCTTTGATAACAGCACGTGTACCATCAATTTTTTCATCAATGCCATAAACATCTTGTGAACCGCTTTTTTCTATTATGGCTGCGGCCAGCATTTTATCACTGCTCGGGACCACACCTGTCAATTTAAGGTTGAGCGTTGTTTCTGGTGCTTCCTCTACTTTGGTTTCAACAATGACTGGCTCTGCATCATAATCACCAAATAAATTGAGTCGAGTAATTTTGCTGGTATCTGCAACCACAGCAGAACGATTCACTGTGTTTGACGTATTACTTTCTAATAAATTAAGTTGAGGTTTAGGAAAAAATTGCCAGGTTATTTGCGCCAACAGCCAGGCAATATAGATAAACAGAGCCAGTTGAATAACCGCACTTAACTTTTCCTGAGGTAGCTTTTTAAGCTTACCCAAACCTTGAAGAAGATTCTCTTGCAAAATAGTAACCAATAAAATGAATAACTTGTTAGTGTATTTTTTAACCGCTTTGGTCAAAGTTTTATATTATCGCAACAGAATGTTACGTTTTTTATAATATTGCAACAGCAATTAGTAATATTTTATTCCATAAAACACCCGAACATTCACCTATCCATTTGTATTTAATAGCATTATTTTAATTTAAATACGGGTAATTAAGGATCTTTAGTATATCGTATTCAGATATTATACAATACCACTTATTTACTCTATTTTTATTGCCGTTCAGGCGTTTTTTATTTTGTAATATTGATTTGGGTAGCATGACAAAAAAAAGTTCAACCGAAGCAAGCGCAAATATTCGTTTAGATAAATGGTTGTGGGCGGCTCGTTTTTTTAAAACACGAGCGCTTGCTCGAACTATGATTGAAAATGGCAAAGTGAAATACAATGGCCAAAGGTGCAAACCCAGCAGAAATGTTGAGCTGGATGCTTTGTTAACCATTACTCAAGGCCATGATGCTAAAGAAGTTCAGGTACTCAAGTTATCCGATCAACGCAGAGGCGCACCTGAAGCTCAACTGCTTTATTCAGAGACTCAGGAGAGTTTAAATAAACGGACAAAAGAAGCAGAGCTTAGAAAGTTACAACACTCGCTGAATCCGCATCCGGACAGTAAACCGGATAAAAAGCAGCGACGTCAATTAATCCAAGTGAAACAGAAGAACCATTCATGATAAATACAAGTGATCAACTTAATCGTTATGTCTTTGAAAATACTCATGTCAGAGGTGAGTTAGTTCAATTACACCAAAGTTATAAAGCTATGCTGGACAATCATGATTATCCGGCACACATTGCCAACATCATTGGTGAGTTATTTGCTGCAACCAGCTTGTTAACAGCGACCTTAAAGTTTGAAGGTGATATTGCAGTTCAAATTCAAGGCAATGGCCCAGTTTCCTATGTTTCAATAAATGGCAGCCATGATCAACAACTAAGAGGTGTAGCTCGATGGCAGCATGCGCCTGAATCAAGCCGGTTAAGTGATTTATTTGGTGATAAAGGCTTTATGGTAATAACCATTACACCGACTCAAGGTGAGCGTTATCAGGGAATAGTGGCGCTGGAAAAAGAAACCATTGCAGGCTGTCTTGAAAACTACTTCAGACAATCTGAGCAGTTAGATACGCATATCTGGTTGTTTGCCGACCATGATAAACAGCAGGCAGCCGGCATTATGCTGCAAACCTTACCGGGTAACTCAGAAAATACGGTGAGTAAAGAGCAGTTGGCTGATGATTTAGATCATTTAGCCCAGTTAACCGCAACTATCAGTGCAGATGAGCTTTTTACTTTGGATGCTCAAGATGCGCTTTATCGTTTATACCATCAGGAAACGGTAAAGTTGTTTGAGCCTGTGCAAGTCAAGTTTAACTGTGGCTGTTCAAAAGAGCGCAGCTTAAAGGCATTAACAACCATTGAGCCGACTGAACTTCAGAGTATTCTAGATGAGCAAGGCAAGATAGAAATAAAATGTGAATACTGCCTGACAAACTATGTTTTTACCGAAGTAGATGTTTTACATTTATTAAATGCGCCTGAAAATAAACAATAGATAAAAAAGGCCCTAATCAAATTAGGGCCTTTTATTGAACAGACAGGCATCATTAAATAGATTTAAATAACCTCAAGTGACACCATCAATCTAAATCTGAGGATATATGAGTTTCTGATTTTTTAAACTGACTGACTAGATAAATGATCGCCAAATATAATAATCCTGAAAACGGAATTGCAAGCCAGTCAACTTTGTTTGCTTCTATAAATAATAGCTGGAAAACCAGCACAATCAGCATAACTGCACAGGCGATTTTTAAGCTTCTTTGCCACATCTGCTCCATATTTTTTACCACCAAGCTCTATTAAATTGAATCCGGTCTTTAAGACTAGACTCAGTTTTAAGCGCTCGCAACCTTGTCGAGTAGATTTTGAAACTCTTCCAATTCATACAGGCTTTCAAACATGGTTTCAACCGGCAGTTCAGTCATTAACGATGGTGACTTTTCCAATGCGATTTGAATATCAAGCATAGCGGCTTCAGCCTGCCCTAGCGCAGCTTCAGCACAGGCGCGTTGCCAGTATGCCAACGCATAATTAACATCAAGCTCTATCGCTTTACTGGATAAACTCAGTGCCCATTCACATTCACCTAATTCAATGACTGCATCGGCTTTATAAGTTATCGCTTCAACATCTTCGCTATTGAGTTCAAGAATTTCATCGTAAATCTTAACTTTCTGCTGAGGATTGGTTTCAAGCCCGGCTCGCATCCAAAGTGCATGTAGCTGATTAGATAGAGATATTTCTTCCTGAGCGAGAATGATTTGCTCAGAACGTCGCTTAAGTTTTTCTTCCACGTCTTTTAAACGATGCTCATATTCCTGACTGACTTTAGCGACCTTCTGGCTGACATGATCTTCAATCTGGGTTTGAATATCACGTAGCGAGCGCCAACCCATTAAGACCAATACGGAAGCCGCTGCGGTGATAATGAAAAAGACGTTATTAACAGTATCAGCCGTATAGCGTAAAGCTCTGTCAGATGATTCTAATTTGGTATTGGCTATTTTGTCTATCATCTCAGAACGCATCAAAAGCTGGTCCTGACGTAAACTTTTAATTTCATCCAACACATAGCGTTCAATAAAAGGCGTATATAAAGGCTCTTTCAGTGTTTCCACTTTTTGCTCAGCTTGCTGCATGTTTGAATCCGACGCGGGTTTATCCTGCGTCTGTGGCTCAGCAATCACACCACAACTGAAAAAAAATACCCCATACAAAAATGGTAATATGAATTTCATCAATCTATCCTAATTTTATACTTGCTGAGCTTGCTCACGTTTAGAGAATTGATTGAGCAAGGCAAAACAAATTAACCCCAGCAATATACCGACAACCCCTTCGTAAAGGTCATTATGCAGACCCAAATAGCGCCAAAGGATACTACTGCCCACACTGATAATAACAACAAAAATAGCGCCAGTCTGGCTGATTCTCCAGCCACGTATAAAGCCGATTAATAAAGGTGCAATAGCACAGCCCAAAGCAGACCATGAAAATACAACCAGACTAAATACACTTTGTTTAGCATAGAGTGCAATTAACAATGTGATCAAGGTTATCACTAAAGTGGCGGATTTAATCAGTTTAGTGTTTAAAATTTTCTCTTTAAATGCATCCTGAGTGAAAGCAGCAGAGCAACTTAAGATAAGCGAATCGGCGGTAGATAGAGTCGCTGCAAAAATACCCGCTAAAATTAAACCGACTAACCAGTCCGGCAATAATTCGACCGAAATTAGCGGCAGTGCCAATTCAGCATCAAATGTAGCTGTGTTATCTAAAATCAAGCGACTTAGCATACCGACACCGGTTGCCATTAAATAAAAAACAGTAAACCAGACATAATACCAAACCCGCACGGTTGACATTTTTTGCTCGCCACCTAATGCGATGAATCTTACCATTACATGCGGCTGACCAACCACGGAAAACCCAGCTACCAGCCAGCCGAATGTGAAAGCCAATACACCGGACCACCCCGGCAAAAACAGCCCCTCCGGCTGCATATTCATAAAATTCGGGACGGCCTGAAGCTGTTGCCATACTGAGTTTACCCCCCCCTGGTGTTGGATAGCGGTAAACAACAATATCGACATGGCGCCAACCATCACAAAAGATTGCGCTGCATCAGTCCAGATAGAAGCCCGGATCCCCCCGGAGAAACAGTAAGCTGCAACCAGTACAGCAACCATGACCACCCCCATCCAGATAGGCCAGTCCAATAAAACATGTAAAGCTTTACTTCCGGCTAAAAACTGCGCTGCAGCATACGACATCATTAAAATCAATGCAGACCAAGCCAGAAGGCGTCTCAACACCGGATGAGCTTTATCCTGCCATAAGCTAACCAGTGACATAACGGATACCGCATTGTGTTTAGACGCTTGTTTTTGCACATGTGGATGAATATAAAATGATGCGATAATATCACCGACAATCCAGCCTAACATAAGCCAGATAGCAGCAAAACCGGAGTGATAAGTATATCCAATGACGCCGATAAACATATAACCACTGTTGTTTGTTGCTACCGCAGATAAACCAGTTAGCCAGGCTGAAACACTGCGCCCTGCCAGGTAATAATCATCTTTACTTTTCCGGGCAAACTTAGCCGCACTCAAACCAATAAGCGCAAAACAGCTCATAAAAATAATAAAGCTGATTAACATAACAACTCCTGTATATTGTTTACACTTAATATATATCCATCCAGTGCCATTGGCTGTTCAATTGAATAAGCATTCACTTCAACATCAATTAAATTGTCACTGTCTTCGCTCAGCCGGACAAAAGCTTTACGGCCAACATCAGCTAATAACATGACCACATCGCTTCGACAGGCAACATGCTCAACCAGTTCTAATAGTTCGTTTTTGGTTTCCAGGTCGTAGCAAATATCTGATGCAACAATCAGATCTAAATGGTTAAGTGTGTGTTCGGTAATTTCATTAATGCGGATGGTTTGGCTGCCCACTTGAGTATGGTTTCTGTCAGCCAGCATTTGTTGATAAGGCCTAACGTTCTGATCAAGGTCACTAGCAACCACATCAGCGTCAAAGTGTTTACTTAAAAAGACACTTAATGCACCCCAGCCAGCGCCGATTTCAAGTACATTCAGAGAACTTTTAAGTGAAAGCTTTGATAGCAAATCCATTAATAAAAAATTAGATTGCCAGACTTTTGAGCCAAAGCACTGAGGGGTAAACCCCTCGGCTTTGATACTGTCAACCAGATTATGATTAGGTTTTACGATATTGACGCCGTAAGCCCAAAAATGATCCTGACTGGTTTTTAGTTTTGTCGTTTTATACTGACGCTGGGCTATCAAGCAGAACTCCAGCTGATGCATTATCAGACTCAACTAAATGTTTATGCAGCGCAACAACGGCGGTGTCAAAGTGGCTTTGATCCAGAACAAACTGAATATCAACCTGACGCATCGACTGGTGCAGAGCCTGAATGCTAATGCCTTTTTCAGCAATAGCAGCAACAGCACGAGCCAACATTCCGGCTTCTTGCATATCACTGCCAATTGCAGAAACGATACACACTTTACGTACATTAACTTCTGCTTCTGGAAAAGCCTTTTCCAGCAAGGTTTGCAAACGTTTCGCTTTTTTCAGATTACAGCTCATATAATGGGTAATACTGTTTGCTGTAACATCTTTACTGACCATCTGCATTTTAAGCTCATTAATCAGTTCTAACGTTTTGCGGTCAAACCTGTCTACCTGTCCCATCATGTCCTGATCAAACAATTCAAAAGCATAGACCTTCTCGCGACCCGCAATAATTTCTACTTTAGGCTTATCACTAATATAAGTTGAAGTGATTAACGTACCCTTATGTTCAGGTTCAAAAGTATTTTTAACCCGTAATGGAATCTCTGACTGACGTAATCCTTTTGCCGCTCTTGGGTGAATAGCTTCCATCCCCAGATTCGCGAGCTGATCAGCAACGTCATAATTCGTTAGACCAATAGGTACCACTTTCTCCAGACCAACCAACTTAGGGTCGGCACTACTCAGGTGATATTCTTTATGAATTACAGCTTCTTTAGCTTTTGTTAGAACCGCAATTCGACTAAACGTCATTTCACTATAGCCACGATCGAATGTTGCCATCAAACCTTTTTCACTGTGGCAATAACCGGTAGCTATCGGTAAACATTTTGATAAATCCAGTGACCAGAACTTTTCTTTGATCAGCTCGTCCATATCAACCGCTTTATCAACATCCCAGCCAGTCAAATCAACAAATACCGCATTAATACCTTCTTTTTGCAATAAATGCGTCAAGTTAAATGCACTGTGTGCTTCACCTATACTGGCCAGCATTTCACGTACTTTTAATAAATGATCAGCCAGTTCAAAGTGGCCGTGCTGACATAAGCTGCTTAGATCAGCCAAAACACGCTCGGCATCTGTTAAGCGGCGTAAAATAAACTTGTCTGCTTTTTCTTTTAATTTACTGTCATCACCAAACAATTCCGTATTGATAGATAACATTTTGTCTTTCACCAGCTCAAAAGCTTCAATCCAGGATTGCTCTTCTTCTGCCAACGCAAATCGACCATAAATGCCTGGCTCTGCTGTCTTTTTATGTTCTAATAATAAGTTAGTTAAACCGCCATAAGCCGATACAACAAATACCCGCTGATATGGATTTTTAAGTAACTTATTAAGCATTATATTATCCCTAACCGCGGGATAATCGCTCATTGAGGTACCACCGATTTTTTCAACCGTATGAAGATTTGAACTTGTCATAATATAAAGTCTTTAAATTAGCTAATTTAGAATATGAAATATCGTGAGTAGAGAGTAGCAGATGTGAATAAAAACACATCTGCTCAAATATTTCCGGCGACTCGCTGGTACCTGTTCAATCGATGCATGTTCAGCAAGCGGATTTACCCGCGTTAAAGTAAACATAACTCAGCCACAACCAGCCCGGAACAGGTTAGCTTAGTTGTCGCTAACTTCTTCTGCATCAAGCGGGTAAGCGCCAGACGCATCATGCACTTCTTTACCATTTAATGGCGGATTAAATACACATGCCATTTTCATTTCCTGAGTAGCACGCAAGATATGCTTGTCATGTTTATCTAAAAGATAGATAACACCTGGCTCAATCGGATGAATTTCGCCTGTTGCTAAATCTTCAATTGAACCTTCACCAGAAACACAATAAACCGACTCTAGGTGGTTTTGATAATGTAAAGGCAACTCAGCACCACGATAGATAGTTGTAATATGGAATGAAAAACCCATATTATCGTTTTTTAAACATAAACGAGTACTGTCCCAACCTTCACTTACAATTTTACGGTCGGTCTTTTCTGCATCTTGTAATTTTCTAACAATCATTAACTCTATACCTTAACTTGCTAATTTAAGTTCTGTTTTAAACTCTGCTGAAATCGCATCTAATAAAATATCCAAACCTTTAGTCAAATCTTCTTTGCTAATCGTTAGCGGGCAGAAGCACTTTACGATTTGTCCTTTATTACCCGCGGTTTCAATAACCAGATTATTTTCAAACGCCTTCGCTGTGATACGGTCTGCAATTTCACCGTTTCTAAACTCGATACCCTGCATCATACCGCGGCCTTTTACTCTGGCATGAGTCACACCTAATTCATCTACGACCATTTGAAAGTAATCTCGTACAATTTGAGATTTTTCTGCAATTTCTTTTTCAAACGTATCGTCAGACCAATACTGCTTTAATGCAGCTGCTGAGGTAATAAATGCATGATTATTACCACGGAAAGTACCGTTGTGCTCACCCGGTGCCCACTCATCTAACTCTGGCTTCAATAACACCACAGCTAATGGTAAACCAAAGCCACTCAATGATTTAGATAAGGTGATAATATCAGGCTTAATGCCTGACTCTTCAAAACTAAAGAAGCTGCCAGTTCGACCGCAACCCGCCTGAATATCATCAACAATTAATAAAGCACCATGTTTTTTAGCCAGTGCCTGTAAACCCTGTAACCAGTCGTTGGTTGCTACATTCAAGCCACCTTCACCTTGCACCACTTCAACAATAAAAGCAGCAGGTGCATCGACACCACTGGATGGGTCTGACAACTGCTTATCTATCATTTTAATCGTATCGGCATTGTGACCATAATAGCCACAATACGGCATACGAGTCACACCCGATAAAGGAATGCTCGCGCCACCTCTGTGATGCTGGTTACCCGTTGCAGATACAGCGCCTAAAGTAACGCCGTGAAAACCATTAGTGAACGAAATAATATTTGTTCGGCCGGTTACTTTACGAGCCAGCTTTAATGCTGCTTCAACCGCATTTGCACCGGTAGGACCGGTAAACTGAACTTTATAGTCCAGGCCTCTCGGTTGTAAAATGACAGATTCGAGTGTATTTAAAAACTCAGCTTTAGCTTCAGTATGCATATCTAACCCATGCGTAATACCGTCTTGCATAATGTAATCGACTAAAGCTTGTTTTATTTCTGGTTGATTATGTCCATAGTTCAGCGAACCTGCGCCCGCTAAAAAATCTAAATACTGCTCACCAGATTCAGTAAATAAATGTGCCCCTTGCGCCCGGTTAAAAGTGACCGGAAACGAATTAGCATAACACTGAACATTAGATTCCATCTTCTTGAAAATACTCATATGATCCTCTCTTAGGATTTAATTTGTTGCAGTTGTTCAGCCGTAATTGGGCCAATTTGAAACAAGAACTCAGTGTTATGTTTATTTGCAAAATGCACTTCTTTAGAAAACATAACTGACTCAACACAATCCGTATCAAAGCTTTCAGCAAGCTTTTGAAATACTCGGCGTGAAGCTGAATTATCTGCAGTGATTGTTGTTTCAACAAAACGTGTGGCGCTGCACTGGCGCTGACCTAATAAAAACATCAGCATGCGTTGCGCTAGTGCACAGCCACGCGCTTTTTCTGATACCGCCATTTGCCAGATGAATAAATTTTCAGGATTCTTCGGCTCTATATAAGCAGAAACCCAACCAACTATTTCTCCATCTAACTCAGCAACGACACAGGTGTCCGCAAAATGCGAACATTGTAAAAGATTGCAATAAGCAGAGTTGGTATCAAGTGGTGGGCAGGCTGCAATCAATTGATTGACTGCATAACCGTCTTCTGCGACTGGATGTCTGAAACTAATTGCTTCTGCTTTTTGAGTTGTTGAAGCCGCAACTTTTTCTTGGTTTTTAATCAAAATGAGCTCACCCATTTAATTTTTAATGACATCAATTTATTTTGATGTCTAAACATTTATTTATATAGTACACTAAATAATATGCAAATTTCCAGTTTAATATTTTTGATGGTTTTATGACAAATAAATGGGTTTCGTTTTTTATTTCGAATGAAAGGTACTGCGCCAACATCTCCAGCATAAAGGAGATCTTGCCTTATCAGCAGGCAAATCCGTTCCCTGGAGCGGATCAAAATACTGAAGGTATTTTAAGTATCAGAGGCGAAGTACTAACAATTTTAAACGGTGATAAAATATTTAGTTGTGAAAACATTACACCTAAAAACAATATTATCGTAATTGAGGATGAGTCAGAACATAGACTGGGGATTAGTATTGACGACATCGACCAGATTATTGAAGTTGAGCCAGAGCAAATTGAGCGCCCAACCGACAAAACCAATGATTTCATTATCGGCACAGTGAATACCGAAGAACACTTATATATTCTTGTAGATTTCAAAAGTTTAATTGATGTCCAGCAAGGTTTATCGGGTGATCCGGATTCTCTGGTTTCCACAAATTAAAACAAGGACTATAATGGCTTTCATTTCAAACAAAGAGCTGGATTTGACCTTGGCAAACATAGAACCAATTGAAGAAGTGCTAATTACCTTACGTAGATTAATAAGAGCAACTGACTTACATTCAAAACAGTTAGTCAAAACCGCAGGTATTACCGCACCACAATTATTGCTGCTAAGAGCGATTCATGACCAAGGTGAAGTTACTATCGGCGAAATTGCCAACGAAGTGAGCTTGAGTCAGGCTACAGTGACGACCATACTGGACCGACTCGAAAAGCGCGAACTGGTCTATCGGGTACGTTCTAACCGCGACAAACGTAAAGTCCATGCTTATTTAACGGAAGCGGGTCGCGACTTGTTACAGAATGCGCCCTTGCCACTGCAGGAACATTTCATTCGCCAGTTTAAAGATTTGAAAAACTGGGAACAAACGATGATCCTGTCTTCGTTACAACGAGTTGTTCAGATGATGGATGCACAGCATCTTGATGCGGCGCCCATGTTAGATGTTGGCGATCTGGATCGGGTTTCGCTCGAAAAATATTCAGGCAACGAGGCTGTCAGTAAAAAATAGTGATTATAGCGAAAATTAATACAGGTTTATCGGGCAGATGATTGTTATTTGTTAAGCAATCTTTTATCTTTGTTCTACTTTATATTCACACTCATTTGTTTTGTTATTTGGATGTCGATTTCGTATTAATCTTTAATCAGAAAATAACAAACACTATTTGAATATCTGTTCAACCCTTCTATGGAGAATACAATGAAAGTTGCTGTTATTGGTGCTGCTGGAGGCATTGGTCAAGCTCTAGGTTTATTACTTAAATTAAACTTGCCTGCTGGCTCAAAATTAAGCTTATATGATATTGCACCTGTTACCCCGGGTGTAGCAAAAGATTTAAGCCATATCCCAACTGATGTTGAAGTAACAGGTTTTGGCGGTGAAGATTGTACACCTGCATTAGAAGGTGCTGACGTAGTATTAATTTCAGCCGGTGTTGCACGTAAACCGGGTATGGACCGTGCTGATTTATTTAATATCAATGCCGGCATTATTAAAACATTGGCAGGAAAAGTAGCTGAAACTTGTCCAAAAGCATTGTTAGGTATTATCACGAATCCGGTTAATACGACTGTTCCGATTGCGGCTGAGGTTCTGAAAAAAGCAGGCGTTTATGATCCTAAGCGTTTATTCGGTGTTACAACGCTTGATGTTATCCGTGCTGAAACTTTTGTTGCGGAAGCTAAAGGCAAATCAACTCAAGATATTAAGGTAGATGTTATCGGTGGTCACAGTGGTGTCACTATCTTACCTCTATTATCACAAATTGAAGGCGTTGATTTCTCGGATGAAGAAATCGCAAGTCTGACAACTCGCATTCAAAACGCAGGTACTGAAGTTGTTGAAGCAAAAGCTGGCGGTGGTTCTGCAACCTTATCTATGGGTCAGGCAGCAGCTCGTTTTGGTTTATCTTTAATCAAAGGTTTAACTGGCGAAGACGTGATTGAATGTGCATATGTTCAAGGTAGTGGTGATAATGCACCATTCTTTGCCCAGCCGGTTAAATTAGGTAAAGAGGGTGTTGAAGCAATTTTGGACTATGGTTCTTTAAGCGCATTTGAGCAAAAAGCATTAGACGATATGTTGCCAACTTTACAAGGTGACATTGAAAAAGGCGTGGAATTTGGTCAAGCTTAATTATTAAAGCTTTTCAAATCATAGCGATAAAAAAAGCGGCTCTGGCCGCTTTTTTTTTATTTCAGTCTGATGACTATTAAGTGCTCACCAGCTCATTAATTATCTCTTTTAACTGACAGCCAAGCTAAGCTGGCCAGTGCAGATTTATAATCAGAATCAGGTAATACAGCTAAAGCATCGACAGCCATTTGCGCGTGTTTTTCTGCCTGCTGGTAAGTATAATCAAGTGACTGGGTTTGCTTGATGATAGCCAATACAGACTCCAGCTGATCCAAACCATTGCCTTCTTCGATCACTTTTCGAATTAGACTAACTTGTTCCTGCGTACCATGTGCCATCGCATGAATTAACGGCAATGTGGGTTTTCCCTCAGCTAAATCATCTCCGATATTTTTGCCTAAAGCATCGGCATCACCAGCATAATCAAGCCAGTCATCCATCAGTTGGAATGCAGTGCCTAAATAGCGGCCATAGTCGGCCATTGCGGTTTCTATCTGATGATTTTGGTCCGCAATAACAGCAGCCAGTTGAGTTGCCGCTTCAAATAATTTAGCCGTTTTGCTGTAAATCACATCCATGTAAACATTTTCTGTCGTATCCGGGTTATTGCAATTCATTAACTGCATCACCTCGCCTTCAGCAATCACATTGGTTGCATTCGACAGTACCTGCATAATCTGCATTCGCTCCAGAGATACCATCATTTGAAATGAGCGGGTATATAAAAAATCCCCGACCAATACTGAGGCCTGGTTACCAAATAAAGCATTTGCAGTATCACGTCCGCGTCTTTTCATCGACTCATCTACAACATCATCATGCAAAAGCGTTGCGGTATGAATAAATTCAATAATTGCAGCTAACGTTATATGTTTGTCTTGCTGATAACCAAGTGCCCGGGCTGCCAAAGTAGTAATAAGGGGGCGAATGCGTTTACCGCCACTATTGACGATATAAAAACCGAGCTGTTGAATGAGAGCGACATCGCTTTGTAGCTGTCCTGCTATAACTTGATTTACGGCTCGCATATCCGGCTCTGCGAGTGATTTTATCTCTGTAAGCAACATGAATGATTTAAATTTTAAAATTGTATAAGGCTATTAATCGACTAATTCTACACAATTTTTTTACTAAATGATGCATTTTAACACGAATGATTTATTGATTTACTGTTAAAAAACAAATCCAGATTAATCAAGATACAAATAATCAAATTAAAATCAGCAAGTTAAAGATAAAATAGACAAACTATAAGATGCCCCTATTTGTCTTAAAAAGTCGGGGAATCTGACCCTAAATGACGCTATAATGAGTCAAAAATAATAAGCCTGAGTAATATTGATCAGAATTCCATCAATTTAAGTGGATTTTAGGCTTGCGATCTCTTCAGGCTTGGCGTAGAATTCGCGCCCTGTTTTGAAGAATTGTACGTCTCGCTTATGTTTCAATATGCGGGCGTCTTAGATATAGTGAGCGGAGTAAAATATGTACGCGGTTTTCCAAAGTGGTGGTAAACAACACCGTGTAGCCGAAGGTCAAACCGTTCGTCTAGAGAAAGTAGAACTAGAAGCTGGTGCTTCAATTGAGTTCTCAGAAGTACTTTTAATCTCTAATGGCGAAGATATTAAGATTGGTGCACCTTACGTAGACGGCGGCAAAGTAACAGCAGAAGTTGTTGGTCATGGTCGTGGCGAGAAAGTTAAGATCGTTAAATTCAGACGTCGTAAGCATTCTCGTAAACAAGCTGGTCACCGTCAGTGGTTCACTGAAGTGAAAATCACTGGCATTAGCGCTTAATTTTTTTAGGAGACTTAACCAATGGCACATAAGAAGGCAGCAGGTAGTACTCGAAATGGTCGTGATTCAGAAAGCAAACGCTTAGGTGTTAAGCGATTTGGTGGCGAATCAGTATTAGCGGGTAACATTCTTGTTCGTCAACGTGGTACTAAGTTCCACGCTGGTACAAACGTTGGCATCGGTAAGGACCACACTTTATTTGCTTTATCTGACGGTAAAGTTAAATTTGAAGTTAAAGGTCCTCAAAATCGTAAATTTATAAGCATCGACGCTGCTTAATTTTTACGAGCCAAACAAATTCAAGAAAACCCCGCTACTGCGGGGTTTTTTATTTGTATTTAAGTTATTTACACTTATTGAAATATTTTCAACCAGAGTTAGTCTAACTAGTTATCGGTTATCAGCCTGAACAAGGTATAATAGTTAATACCTAGTAAGATTAAACGGCATGGGTCGCTATAGAGGTTATGTATGAATTTTGTCGATGAAGTAGAAATTAAAGTTGATGCGGGTGATGGCGGTAACGGCTGTATTAGCTTTCGTCGTGAAAAATACGTCCCCAATGGCGGTCCTGACGGCGGCGATGGTGGCGATGGTGGTGATGTTTATCTAATAGCTGATGAAGGTTTAAACACACTCATTGACTATAGATTTGAGCGTTTTCACGCCGGCCAAAGAGGTGAAAACGGGAAAAGTAAAAACTGTACCGGTCGTCGCGGTGAAGATAAATTCCTGAAAGTGCCTGTAGGCACACGGGCAACCGATGCAGATACGGGCGAAGTCATAGGTGAAGTGCTACGTCACGGGCAGAAATTATTAGTTGCCAAAGGCGGATTTCACGGTTTAGGTAATACCCGATTTAAAAGTAGTGTCAATCGTGCACCACGCCAAAAAACAGATGGAACGCAAGGCGAAGTCAGACCGTTAAAATTGGAATTAATGCTACTGGCTGATGTTGGACTATTAGGTTTGCCAAATGCTGGCAAGTCTACACTTATTTCCTCTGTTTCAGCTGCTAAGCCAAAAATAGCCAATTATCCGTTTACGACGCTAGTGCCTAATCTGGGTGTTGTGCGTCAAGGCGAAGGCAACAGCTTTGTAATTGCCGATATTCCCGGCTTAATAGAAGGTGCAGCCGAAGGCGCCGGTTTAGGCATTCGCTTCTTAAAACATTTGGAGCGTTGTCGGGTATTAATCCATTTAATTGATATTGAACCATTTGATGGTTCTGATCCGGTTGAAAATGCCTTTGCAATCTTGCAGGAACTAGAAAAATACAGTCCTGAGTTAGCCGACAAACCTCGCTGGTTAGTTTTTAACAAAATCGACTTAATGCTCGAGGAAGACGCCCAAGAAAAAATGGATGAAATCCTTAATGCATTGGAATGGGAAGGTCCGACTTTTTCAATTTCAGCTGCAGAGCGCAATGGTACCAATGATTTAATGAAAGCACTGGGTGACTGGTTAATTGAACACCCATTACCAAGCTTGGAAGAACAAAAAACTGAGCAACAGGTTGAATTTAAATGGCAAAGCTATCATGACAGTGTAATGGAAGAGGATGACTTTGACGATTGGGACGATGATGATGACTGGGACGAGGATGAAGATGGTCCGGAAGTTATTTATCAAAAATAATAGAGACAATATTTAACTATGATAATATCGATGATCGCAGCTATGACACCTGAGCGTGTCATAGGTAAAGATAATCAAATGTTATGGCATTTACCGGCTGACTTTAAACACTTTAAGCAAACAACGCTGGGTAAACCAATCATCATGGGGCGTAAAACTTTTGAGTCTATTGGTCGCCCTTTACCCGGCCGCTTAAATATTGTATTGAGTAAAGGCGATAAACCGCCTCATCCAGATGTTGTATTAGTCAATACCATTGAACAAGCTATAGAAAAAGCTAAGCAATCACTTTTAAATACGGATGAAAATGAAATTATGGTGATTGGCGGTGGCGTTATCTATGAGTTATTTTTACCAATTGCAGATAGACTTTACATCACGGAAGTAAATACTCAAATAGATGGCGATGCTTACTTTCCGGAAATTAATAAAAATACCTGGCAAGAAACAGAGCGCAGCCAAGGTGTCATAGACGAAAAAAATGCGCTAGCGCATCAGTTTGTCACTTATCAAAAAGTGGCAATTGCATAAGCAATTGCCTCTTATCCATAAATCAACAGTTCACCTCAGGCTTGCCTACACTTCAATAACAGTTTTACAACAAGCATAATCAACCTCAAATTGAATATAGTTACTCATGCGCAGACAATAGCACTCGTGATGTAAGACATTTCCCACAAACACCCTAAGACTAAGCTTAAAAATATTTCACACTTTCAATAAAACAAAAATAAACCATTGAATTAATTGAATTTATTTAAAATCACTAAAATGGCAATAAAATTTCAAAAACTTTATTGAGTCGCATTCATTTCAGGCAAAGCATTTCTCAACTACTATTACCTTGTCGCTCAGGGAGAAGGACCTTAATAGGAAAGTGAGTGACATGGAAATCTGGATGTGGAAAAGGATAACTTAGCTGGAACTAAGTTACAGGATATGGACGCACAGTCAGGACGACTGATTAGGATGATGAACTAGGGAAAAGCAAGGTTGCTCAGGACAAGCTTAAACGGACGTTTAGGGATACAGGGATACAGGAATAAAGGAATGCTGATTCAGGACGAAATACGGAAATAATTAGCAGGGAGCTGTCACTAGAGGAAAAGAGCGCAACTCAGGATACAAGGAAGCTTAAGGAATCAGGACTCACCAGGAAGGTTTACGGACAATTATCGCAGGTGCGAATAAAAGGAAGTAACAGGAAACAGGATTGCTCAGGAAGAGTGGATAAAAGGATATAACAGGAAATAGGATTGCTCAGGAAGAGTGGATAAAAGGATGTAACAGGAAATAGGATTGCTTAGGAAGAGTGAATAAAAGGATGTAACAGGAAATAGGATTGCTTAGGAAGAGTGAATAAAAGGATGTAACAGGAAATAGGATTGCTTAGGAAGAGTGAATAAAAGGATAATGGGGTGGATTCCCGCTGGATGCAAAATAGAATAAAAAGAACAGATTAGGACACACCGCAAGGTGCTAATAGGGAAACCTACGACAAGGCATGTCTTCATCAGGGTAAGATGATTTGTATTTGGTGGCGGCTGAGGTCGCCACCCCTCCCTCTTATCGGTTCAAACTTTTCTATAACCACCTCAGTTTCCTAATTTTGATAACTCTTAATTTTGATAAAGAGTCTCGATACAGGCGGGCTTTATCTTAATTTTCTAATCCGGGAAAATTATCTGCGATTTGATCTCCGGTAAATTCTGCTACCCAACCTTCGAGATTATCAAACACCCGGATCACAGTAAATTCAGGATTGGGTCCCATATCAAACCAGTGCTTGGTTTTTGCTGGTACAGAAATTAAATCATCTTTCTCACATAAAATAGAGAATACTTTATCTTCAATGTGCAAAACAAATAAGCCCTGGCCACGGACAAAAAACCGGACTTCATCTTCATAATGAATATGTTCATCTAAAAACTTCTGTCTGAATTCAGCTTTATCCGGGTTATCCGGATTCATACTGACTACATCAAATGACTGATAACCGCCAGATTCAAGCAAACTGTCTATTTCACTCTGGTAGGCCTGAATAATGGCTTCAGCCCCTGCGTCCTCGGGTAATTCTTTGGCCAGATGCCAGCGCTTAAATTGCACACCAATTTTGTTCAACTCAGTTTTGATTTTTGCAGGCGCCTGAGTACTCAGGTGAATAGTCTGACAATCTTTTTCTGAATAAATAGTTAGCTGACTCATATTTTTTCCGGGGTAAATCAATGGTTGTTTATAATAACGCTAAATTCTGTTTTCATCACTTCTGATTTAACCAAATATCAGGTGAAATCTAATCCGGCATCTAAGGTGAAATAAAGCTTACCTAACTGAAGAGAAACTAATTGTTCAGCCTCAGTTAGAAACTTGGTAGTATGCTGAAAAGATCCAATCTCTGAGTTCACCGTATTATTTTTTTAGATGATATATATAGAGAGATATTTCAAACTAAAGGCGCTTTGATAATAAAATGAGTAAACAAAAATGGTTTTATATCGGCATCGCTTTAATTGCTTTGCTTTTAGGCAGTTTTACTGCAATAAGATGGACTGAATCTCATGATGAACCCGGCTATATGCGGCTTCATTTTGATACTAATGTCAGTGAAACTAAGCTGGGAGACTTCAAACAGGATTATTTAATTATCGATTTTTGGGCGAGTTGGTGCCAACCCTGTGTTAAATCTTTACCTTATTATGAGCAAAGGTTTAATCAATTGCCGACAGACAAATTTGCTTATATCGCAGTTAATTTAGACAGTGAAGCCGACAGCGCAAAACAGTTTCTGGCAGATTTAAACTTAACACAAACGAACGTCTTTTATGATCCAAACGGTCAACTGCAACAAGCTTTGAATATAACCGGATTACCGACTCTGGTGATTCTGAATAAGCAGCAGGAAGTTACCCGATTATTGGGTTATAACGAAAAACATAAAACTAAACTGGACAGTATACTGACAGAACTCAGTCAGCCTTAAAAGAAGGGTTGCAGTAGTCCGGATAAGTCGGCCTACTGCAATTAAATTTTATACAGAGAAACTCGCACCACAGCCGCAAGTTGAAGAAGCATTCGGGTTTGAAACAAAAAAGCGCGAACCTTCAAGGCCTGAAGTGTAATCTACTTCACCACCAACTAAATATTGTAAGCTCATCGCATCAACCACAAGTGAAACGCCTTCTTTTTCAATGACCATGTCGCCGTCGTTGACTTTTTCATCAAATGTAAAGCCATACTGAAAGCCTGAGCAGCCGCCACCTGTGATATACACTCGAAATTTAAGATTCGGATTTTCTTCCTCTTCTATCAGCTGCTTAACTTGCCTAGCGGCAGTTTCTGTAAAGTTAAGTGGAATTGCATCCATCTCTCATACCTCATCGTTTAAATCTAATGACATATTATCTAATACCTGACTAAAACGTTCAACTACTTTACTCATTCCTGATGCGTTATTTCTGGTTGCCAGTCAAAAGTTTTGTTCATTTCACTAAACTCCTGCCCTCTTCTTTTAGGCAGCGTAACCTTTAATTGCACTTTTTCAGGTGTAAATTGATCCGGCAAAATAAAACGGCCTTCGATAATTTGAAAATAGCGGAAACTGAAATTTAAATCCGTTTCATCCAGGGTTAGCTGAGATAAAGAAAAGTGCTTAGCTTGATTATTTTGAATCCCCTGAAAATCAATCGAAATAGTCCCTTTGGCAAACTTTTTTTGTTTATTAGTTTGAATCAGGACGACTTTGTACCTGAACTGTTTATCTACCAGCGTAGGTTCAATGTAAAGCCGGTCAACCGTTACCCCATCTGCTGTCAGTTCCGGTGCCATCACATTTTGATAAAAACTCAGCAGTTCCTTAAATTTATTATTTTCCTGCTGCACAGTTTGCAAATCTTTTTGTATTTGCTGCAAACTCAACTTACCGACTTCCAGTTCTACCCGAACAAAGTTTAACTGCTGCTCCAGTTTGTAAATTTGTTTATCCCGTGCTTCAAGTTTTTGCGTCAGTGCATGCGTTTGAGCAAGCTTTTGTTGATCTAGCCAGTGAGATAAACTAAAACCGATAAAAAAAGCAGCAATTAATATCGCAGCCCCCACAATAGTGGTATAGAATTTAATATTAGGCTTTAGAATAAATTCAAAATTATTAATAACTTGTTTTTTCAAAGCAATGATTCTTCTTGTTTGATTGTGATAGACTAATTCTTAGTGAATAAAATTGACTAACCTCGGATGCCAATAGAGAAACATCTTAAAAGAATAAGAACCCAACTAGCATACCCTAAAATATCCATTCAGTTGAGTATATTAGGTTTAATTGCTGGTTTATGTGCTTCTGCTTTTATCATTGCGTTTCGTTGGTGTTTAGACAATATTCAACTGCTTTATTTAGCTACACCGGATGATTTCACCGGATTAGATGAACATTTCCGCTTTATTCTACCTTTTATTGGTGCTGGCCTGATTGCGCTCGTGGGTATTTTTACTCAATTTAAGCATTTCAGATTAGGCATACCTTTTGTTATTTACCGACTTAAAATCTTCTACGGTATGATGCCAATTCGCAATACCATCAATCAATTTTTTGGCGGAATTATCGCAATGGGCAGTGGATTTTCGGTTGGTCGGGAAGGTCCTGCTGTGCACTTAGGGGCCGGCGCAGCGAGTTATTTTGCGGCCTGGTTAAAACTGCCGTATAACTCAGTTCGCACTTTATCAGCCTGCGGCATGGCAGCGGCAATCTCAGCTTCATTCAATACACCACTGGCAGCTGTTATTTTTGTAATGGAAGTAGTACTGCGCGAATATAAAACCCATATATTCGTACCTGTAATGCTGGCATCGGTTGCCGGAGCTTGGGCAAACCGTCTGGTATTTGGCCATGAGCATGATCTAAGTGGTTTGCATATTCACCTGCTAGGCATTGAACATTATCCTTATCTGGTCTTTATGGGTCTGATAGTCGGCTGCTTCGCATTTGCCTTCAACCGCCAGTTACTCGAAGTCATTCGCTCGGTCAGAAGTGTGAACATGCTGCCGCGCCTGTTTTTATCTGCATTAATTACCGCCATCATCGGCTTTTTAGTCCCTCAGGCCCTGGGAACCGGTTTGGGCGCTATTTATGTGGCACAGGGCAATATAGATAATGCACAATTATTAATGACCATTTTTATTGCTAAAGCTGCATTAACCATATTTGCTATCGGCTTGGGTATACCGGGCGGTGTAATTGGCCCTATATTAGGTTTAGGCACTATGCTCGGAACTCTATTGGCTCTGGTTGCCTCTATTTTTATCGGTAACGTGGGTGACTTTGCTGACATGTATGGTGTATTAGGTTTAGCAGCATTAATGGCAGCTTGCTTAAATGCACCACTTGCCGCTCTAGTGACCGCACTGGAGATGACTTATAACCCGGAAATTATTGCGCCCGCTATGGTGGTTATTGTTTCCGCTCATGTTATTTCTAACCAGCTATTCAGAAACCGATCACTTTTTATTTTACAGTTAGAACTGCAAAAGCTCGATTATCAGATCCCGCCGACTTACGATATTTTACAAAAAACCGGGGTTCAGGCCGCAATGGAACGAAACTTTATTCTGGTAAAAACGCAGGATGAAAAAGTCGTCAGACGAGCCTTAGACAGAGCGGGTAAACGCCCTGTCATTTATAAAGAAATCGTTGACGATAGTGTACACTTTAAACTGGTTAATTATGATGTATCGCTCGATCCCAATACTAAAACACCATTTAAGTTTGAAGAATTACAAGGGGTTGAATCTCGTTATACTCTGGCTGAGCCCTATGAAATATTACAGCAAAAACGGCGAGGCTCAGTTTATATATTTGAGCAGGATTTAGATAATATTATTGGTGTACTTAGTTGGAACCAGCTCAGGCTAAGACTGACTAAAGGTAGTTATCAGGAGTTTGAGTAATGCTTATTTTATGGCTGAAAGCCTTACATATTATTTTTATGGTTGCCTGGTTTGCCGGCATTTTTTATTTTCCCAGATTGCTGGTTTATCATGCCGCCAGCACAGAAAAAACAGTCCAAGCGCAACTTAAAATCATGGAGCGCAGGTTGCTTTTCTTTGTAACCCCATTTGCAATTTTAACTGCAATTTTTGGTATCGCCCTTATTTTTCAGTATGGCGCTGAATGGTTCAAAGTCAGCGGCTGGCTGCATGCTAAACTCACTTTGGTCATGCTCCTTTATCTTTACCATGGTTATTGCTTTAAGCTACTGGCAGACTTTAAGCAGGATAAAAATACCCGTAGTGATAAGTTTTACCGATGGTTTAATGAATTCCCGGTCATTTTATTGTTCATCATTGTTATTTTAGCTGTGGTTAAACCTTTTTAGCCGAGCTTATCCAAGTTACAATTTGTCCATCGTCATTTTTATAGGTGTCCCCCATGTTCAAATTTGAAGGTTCTAATATTCTCTCGGTAAAACAATTTGACCGTGAAAGCATAGAATATTTATTTAGAATTGCTGACATTATGCAGCCTTATGCCCACCGTGAAAAACGCACCACGGTTTTAGAAGGCGCGATTTTAGGGAATTTATTTTTTGAACCCAGCACCCGAACCCGGGTAAGTTTTGGTACTGCATTTAATTTATTGGGTGGCCATGTCAGAGAAACCACAGGATTAAGTTCATCTGCGTTGGCAAAAGGCGAATCTTTATATGATACCGCAAGGGTTCTAAGTAGTTACAGTGATGTGATTGCAATGCGTCATCCGGATGCAGGCTCAGTCGCTGAATTTGCAACCGGCAGCCGGGTACCAGTCATTAACGGCGGGGACGGTGCCAACGAGCATCCAACCCAAGCATTACTGGATTTATATACGATACAAAAAGAGCGTCATGCCCACCATGCTGGCATTGACGGCATGCATATCGCTATGGTTGGCGATTTAAAACATGGCCGTACCGTTCATTCTCTATCTAAATTATTAAGTCTTTATAAAAACCTTAAGTTTACCCTGATTTCACCTACAGAGCTGGCTATGCCTTCTGAAATCATTGATATCGTCGAAAACGCTGGCCATCAGGTTGTTGTCACTGAACAACTTGAAGGCCATTTGGATTCGGATATTGTTTATCAGACCCGAATTCAGGAAGAACGTTTTGCATCAGCAGAAGAAGCCAACCTGTATCGGGGTCGGTTCAGACTTAATCAGTCTATTTATACTCAACACTGTAAATCCAATACAGTCATAATGCATCCGCTACCGCGCGATTCGCGCGCCGATGCCAATGAGCTGGATAACGATTTAAATTTAAATCCTAATCTGGCTATCTTCCGTCAGGCAGATAACGGCGTACTGGTTCGTATGGCGTTATTTGCGACCACGCTTGGTGTCCAGGATTTAGTCACCAAACATGAAAAATCTGTACACTGGTACAGCAACAAAGGCGACACGGTAATTTAATATGTCAAAATCATCAGAACTATTTCAACGAGCCCAGCAACATATTCCAGGTGGGGTTAACTCGCCGGTACGAGCATTTAATGGTGTAGGCGGCGATCCTGTATTTATTGAACGCGCTAACGGCGCTTATTTGTTTGATGTTGAAGGCAAACAATATATAGATTATGTCGGTTCATGGGGACCTATGATTTTAGGTCACAACCACCCGGATATTCGCCAGGCTGTTCATACCGCAGTAGACAAAGGCCTGAGTTATGGTGCGCCAACCGAAGCTGAAATAGAAATGGCTGAGCTGGTGAAAAGCATAATGCCCAATATGGAAAGTGTGCGCATGGTGAATTCCGGCACCGAAGCCACTATGACAGCCATTCGTTTAGCTCGCGGTTATACCGGCCGTAATAAATTGCTTAAATTTGAAGGCTGTTATCATGGTCATGCGGACAGCTTATTGGTTAAAGCCGGCTCCGGCGCACTGACGTTAGGTGTGCCTAACTCACCGGGTATTCCGGAAGATTTTGCAAAACATACTCTGACTGCAGAATTTAATAATTTAGAATCAGTTAAGCAGTTATTTGCTGAACACGGCAATGATATCGCCTGCATTATCGTAGAACCTGTAGCGGGTAATATGAATTGCATTCCACCTAATGAAGGATTTTTACAAGGTCTCAGAGACATTTGTGACGAACAAGGTGCAGTCCTGATTTTTGATGAGGTAATGACAGGGTTTCGAGTTTCATTACAAGGTGTACAAGGGTATTTTAATATCCAGCCTGATTTAACGACACTGGGTAAAGTCATTGGTGGCGGTATGCCGGTCGGTGCTTTTGGTGGTAAAGCCGAAATTATGAATCACATTGCGCCAACCGGTCCGGTTTATCAGGCCGGTACCTTATCCGGTAACCCTATCGCTATGGCAGCCGGTATTACTGCACTTTCGCTGCTAAAAAATAACGCAGATGAAATATATAAAACCTTAACCGATCAAGCCAAACAATTATGCGAAGGTTTTGAAGCTGCTGCGAAAAAAGCCGGAGTAGCCTTAACAACCAACCATATCGGCGGCATGTTCGGTTTCTTTTTTACCGACGCAGATAAAGTCGAAAACTTTAAACAAGCCACTCAGTGTGATACTGAAAAATTCAAACGCTTTTACCACCTGATGTTAGATCAGGGTGTTTATTTAGCCCCGTCTGCGTTTGAAGCCGGCTTCACCTCTACAGCTCATTCGCAAGCTGATATAGACGCAACAATTGCCGCCGCTAAAAAGGCATTCAGCGCTCTATAACCTCTCCGATTCAGTGGACTTAAACCCGGTTTGAGTCCACATTTTTCCGACCTTAAAAATAATCGAATAAATCCATAAAATAAGCTTGGCCGATTGACAAAATTGCGCATACAATGCGCGAAATTTATTCACCCGGAATTTTGCCTGATGCAACAAACGGCACACGACATTTTTGCCCAATTAAATTACCTGTCTCTGGCCGAAGCGATTCGCAGTAAAGGTTATGCCATCATAGATCATGCGCTGCCAATTGAGTTAGAAACTGCATTATTTAATCACCTTGTTAATACCCCAGCCGAAGAGATGAATACAGCCGGTATAGGCCGGGAGCAACAACTCATGCGCAATGAGTTTGTCCGCCGTGATGAAATAAAATGGATCGAACCGGAATCAGAGGTAGAAAAAGTCTGGTTAAGCCATATGGAAAATCTGCGTATTATGCTAAATCGCCAGTTATTATTGGGTTTATTTAGCTATGAAAGTCATTTTGCGCAATATCATGCCGGCGATTTTTATAAAAAACATCTGGATGCATTTAACGGTCAAACCAACCGCGTTCTATCCACTGTTTTTTATCTGAATCCAAACTGGCAGGCCGAATATGGCGGAGAACTGGTAATATATGATCCTGAAAATCATAACCAGGAAATAGAACGGGTATTACCGGAAATGGGTCGCATGGTCATCTTTTTAAGTGAAGAATTTCCACATGAAGTTCTGCCAGCGGACAGATTGCGTTATAGTATTGCTGGTTGGTTCAGGGTCAACAACTCAATCAACAATCAAATCGATCCACCTAAATAATAAGCTGAACTGAATTAATTTATGAGAATTAGCCGAATATATCACCCCGAAGTCCTAAACACAGATACTGAAATTGAACTCTCAGCTGATGCCAGTCATCATCTTGGTCGGGTGCTGCGCGCACAAAGTGGTCAGGAAATCAGTTTATTTAATGGCGATGGTTTCGATTATTCGGCTCAGTTATCGCAGGTCAGTAAAAAACAGGTTTTTGCCGAAATCACAGGTAAAACCGAAAACCAAACAGAATCTCCGCTCAAGCTGCATTTAGGGCAGGTCATTTCACGTGGTGATAGAATGGATTTCACCATTCAAAAGTCGGTTGAATTAGGTGTCACTGAAATCACGCCACTTATCAGTGAACGTTGCGGGGTAAAACTCAACGCAGAGCGCATGAATAAAAAAGTTGAACAGTGGCAAAAAATTGCAATTGGCGCATGTGAGCAATCCGGCCGGGCGTTTGTCCCTAAAATCAACCCGGTGATCCAGTTAAACGACTGGCTGGCAACTGAATTTGATGGCACCCGGGTAAATTTACACCCTTATGCTAAGCATGGCATTTCAGGTTTAGCGTTAACAAACCAGCAAGCACAGTTATTAATTGGCCCGGAAGGTGGGCTGAGTGATGACGAAATCGAAAAAGCCCGAGAATACGAATTTATAGATGTATTAATGGGTCCCAGAGTGCTGCGCACAGAAACCGCTGGTTTATCTGCAATTTCCCTATTGCAAAGTTATTTTGGCGATTTGGGCTAACGCCCTCCCGCTTTAATTAAACGCCCTCTACCGGCAGCTCAAAACTAAACTGGCTGCCCTGATTGGCGCGGCTGGTGACTTTAATTTCGCTATTATGCATTTTTAATAAATGCTGAACAATAGATAAGCCCAAGCCATGGTTTTGAGTCGTTTTTTCGCTGTTGCTGGCCTGATATTTAGGTTCGAAAATACGCTGTAATTCAGCTTCCGGAATACCTTTACCTGTATCTTCAACACTCACGCCGACTTTATTATGTTTATCTTCAATCCGGATTTTAACCTGCCCGGTTTGCCCGGTATGGCGAATTGCATTATCAATTAAATTAACCAAAATGCGTTCAAGCTTACTGATATCGGCGCACGCCAACAGACCAGATTGCTGACTCTCAACTGATAAATTAACGCCTTGCTGCTCTGCCTGAATACGTAGACCTTGGATCACATCATAGGTTAGCTCAACCACATTAACTGGCTCAGGTAAAAACTGGATATCTCCACTTTTTAATCGAGACAACTCAAATAACTGATCCAATAAATGGTTTAACTGATTACCATTTTTTAGCGCCATTTTTATCAACTCATCACTGCGTTTATCGTTAGGGCTGATAAGCCAGGTTTCTAAATAGCCATTTAACGCCGCAAGCGGTGTTTTAAAATCATGCGAAATATGCGATAGCAATTCGCGCCTGAGTTCTTCGGTGGTTTTTATCTTGGCCAACTGGCCTTTTATATGGTTCGCAGCCATCACAAAACTTTGTTCTAAATCCTGAATTTCCTTGGCTGCACAAGGTGTTTTGGTCGGCACAGTTAAATTATCAAAATCACGGGCGACATATTCATGAGTACGCCGGCTCAGCTGAATTAAGGGTTTGGTAATCGCACGGATAATCAAAGCCATCACAATTAATGCAAAAATCAGCGTTGCCAGCAATAATATCAAGTTATCTTTAAGCACCTGACTGCCCTCTAACTTACTGATCAGGCTATCGAGTTCCTGACCGCCAATAATCACATATAAATATCCGGTGACCTGACCAGAAGCGTCTTTAATTTCGCTGGCCGAGAATATTTTTTGAGTATCCGGCGTTCTTGGATCATCGCCATAAACCGGCAGGCTTGCACCGCTTAATACAGCTTTTACTGGCGCTAAACTCACAGAGTTTAATTTAACCGCGCCAGGCGGGGCTGAATACGCAAGTACTTTTCCGGTTTGATCGAGTGCATAAAATTCCCATTCAGGTCCGAGTAGCATTTGAGTATGAAAGGCTTTTTTAAGATTATCCGGTTGAATTACCCCCTGATTTAAACTGGCATCGTCATGCACAATATGCTCAGCCAGTTGCAAATGCAGGCGCTGCTGCACTTCATTAGCAAACTGAGTACTGCTATAAAAGTACCACTGAGTCAGCGCAATTACAGCGACCAAAAAAGTGAAGGTTAACAGCAGAGTTAACTGCCCGGTCAATGAACGAAACATAAGCACTCCAAACTGAGTATAGGGATTAGCCTTGCGCAAATTTATAGCCGACTCCCCACACAGTTTTTAACCAGACCGGATTCGCCGGATCCGTTTCTATTTTGGCTCTGAGCCGGTTCATGGTTGAATTCACTGTATGCGCAGAGCCCTGATGACGCATTCCCCAAATCTCATCCAATAATTGCTCACGGGTAAATACGCGTTTAGGTTGGCTGGCTAAAAAATATAACAGCTCAAACTCTTTGGCTGTGGTGTCCAGTGTCATCCCGTCTAATTCAACCTGATACAGGTTAGGATTAATCACCAAACCATTAAAGGTTAATACCGGTTTTTCATGGCTTTTAGCTTCCGATTTAACCTGAGTTCGGCGTAAATGCGCTTTTACTCTGGCCTGCAATTCCAGTACAGAAAAGGGTTTGCACATAAAATCATCGGCGCCGCTTTCAAGCCCGGTGACAATATCCAGTTCAGTGCTTTTTGCCGTCAGCAAAATAATTGGAATATCGGGCTGTAACTGACGTAGCCGCTTACATAGCTTCAAGCCATCTGTACCCGGCAACATAATATCTAAAATAGCTAAATCAAATACATTATGTAAATGCTTATAGGCTTGAGTCCCGTCACTGTAGCTTTCAATTTGATGGTCCAGCATAGCCAGGTTAATTGAAATAATCTCTGATATATCCTGATTATCTTCCACCAGTAAAATTTTTGAGCTCATCATTCCCGCTCCGAAAAAAGCCTCATGTTTATAAGAGCGGGAATTTAGCCATTTTATTGCAGGCGTTTAACCATTAATTTGGCAACCGGATTATCAAACTTATGTTCCGGCATTAATACCGAACCTGATAACTCATATTGAGTGAGTACACCGGCATGCAAATATACCCGGTTTACATCACCACTGCGCGATGCATTGAAACCTTCCGCAGAAGCGGCCGGTCCGGGCAGAGCCGACTCATCATTCATTTCAGTGCCGGCATCATAAGCTTGTAGATATTGCTGATGCACTTCACCAACCCCCATATTGGCCAGCGGCATCGCGGTAACCCCAGTAAACGCATCATTGGTATTGACTAGCATAGTCGCGATACTCAGCGCTTCTGTACTACCCTGCTCAATTTCAAATGTCCAGCTCATATTTTCTCCCGGTGCCACCGGCATTTCAGCCAGTTGCGATTGCATCACTATGTCTAAATCATCGAGCATAGAGGCATCACCGCCCTCAGCTAAAACCTCCAGTGCCACAGAAGCCATTTCGCCTGCTGCCCATAGTTTGTATTCAGTACTATGGGTGAAAATACCCGGCGGCGACAGTGGTTGGCTTTGAGTTAGGTTCTGAATGCTAATTTGATATACCTGATTTACAACCGGTTCTGGCTCATCATTATCGTCATCATCGCCAAAATCTAATGAGCAAGAAGCCAATACGCCCGTTGCCATCAGCATTAACAAAAGTTTGCCCGGATTTAACAGTAAATATTTCATAATGCCCCCTACTTAACAGTGATCATGAGTTTAGCCACCGGGTTGAGCCACCTGTGTACCCGGCTGTCCAAATCTGAAAAACCACCATCACTGTCGGTATCTCCCAAATTGCCAGGATGAATATGCACCCTGTTATTGGCTTCATCCGTACTTGCCCCTGTCCCATTCATACCGCTACTGCCACTTGGATTAGCGGGTATGCCGGGCGTAGCAGCTGCACCTGCTACAATTAATTCATCATTCACTTCAGTTCCGGCATCATAAGCGTTAAGCATCAGGGTATAAGTACCCGGATCATCCGGTATTTTCCAGCTGTCTAAACCGACAAAACCATCATTGGTAGGTAACAGCATAGCGGTCAGCGATAAATACATATTTTCACCTGTATCTAAACTGCCCATACTGGTTGCCCCAGCCAACGTAGGGGTTGTGGTTAACTCTAAAACTGCACCATCGGCTGCCTCCACTTCTGTTTTTAAGCCGGACACATCACCGCCTTCGGCCATCATTTCAAGTGAAGCCGACGCAGTTTCACCCACTTTAAATAGAGCCGCGTCACTGCTGTGTGCAGCCACCAATACCGGGGTAAAGGCAATACCATGCGTTAAATTAATCAGTTTGACATGGATCTCCGCTGCTTGAGTCATACCCACAGCAAACAGAGCCGATAATGAAAGGAGTTTTGCACTGAATTGTAATTTCATTTTACTGTTCCTTATTGACTTAATAAAGTAACAGCAATTCTGGCTAACAAAAGTCCCAGTAAACGCTTTAAAATCTCATAAAAGTATCACAAAGACAGAAAAGTATATTAAAGCGTATTTAAGCTGCAGGCGGTTGCAAGTGAGTGCCGAGTTTTGCTGACAGAAGTCGTAACTGGAACTTTGTTATTCTGATGACGATTATATAACGAAAGCGGATAGATACTGGTATTAGCGCACTGCGGAGCGATTGCCGTTAACCAAAAAATATTATTTTTTCGCCATAAATAGCGATCTACATTACCTTAGTTTAAGTAGGTCGGTTTAGCGTCGTGGGCGCGTAAGCCGACATAAATCAGTGTCAACTCTGAGCGATTGGAGCTGTTTTGTATCATTCGCTTTTTGATGAAGATGCGGTAGGTTAATACCATTTCTATCAATTTTTAATAGTTAATTAACTGTGGTTCGCTATTTATGGCGTTCAAATCCAGGGCGTAAAACGGGCTGAAGCCCGATCTACAAAATCCTTTTAGTTTAAGGTCGGCTTACGCCCCAACGGGGCTAAGCCGACCTACATCCTAAAACTGTTTTATCATTTTTGATAATGCGTTAAATACCATATTCATCGAATAATTTTTTGATGGCGGGTTTATTTTCAACAATTTCATCGTGGGTTAAGCCATCAAATTCGTGAGGGAAGACCAGCCATTGGTTCGACTTATGTAAAAAATAATGAGGCGTTAAGGCGGTTTTATTATTTTCCGGTTTAAACCAAGGGGTAGCGATCCGGATATCATCAGGCGTATTGCGGCGGCATTTACGTTTTAACTCGTCTAAAATCGCCTGAATGCTTAAACCAGTATCAAATACATCATCCACTATCAGCAACTTATCTTCAGCGTTAATGGTTTTAACCAGATAATCTAACCCATGTACCCGCACTTCCCGTCCGCGCTGGTCTATACCTTCATAAGATGAAGTTCTAATCGCAATATGATCAGCATCCACACCACAAACATGCAGTATTTCCTGTAAAGCAATACCAACCGGTGTACCACCGCGCCAGACAGCTACAATATAGTCAGGTTTAAATTCGCTTTTTAAAACTTCTAAACCCAATTTAAAAGAGTCGTGTAATAGCTCTTCAGCCCCAATATAATATTTCTCAGACATAATTGACCAATTGTTCAACTTAAATAGCCGATTATAGTCTAAATTTATGGTTTAATATATCTGAAACAATTAATCCCTTATTCTATCGTTTAAAAGGCTAAATTATGGAGCAGCTTGCTCGCTATTTTAATTTTGAAAAACTCAATACGAATTTAACAACCGAGATACGCGCCGGGGTGACTACCTTTTTAACCATGGCGTATATTTTATTTATTAACCCTCAGCTACTGAGCATCAGCGGTATGCCAGCTCAGGATGTTGCTGTGGCTACCGCAATGGCCGCTGGTATTGCCTGTTTAATAATGGGGGCTTATGCCAAATTTCCGTTTGCACTGGCGCCGGGTATGGGTCTTAATGCCTATTTTACTTTTGGCGTGGTTCAGGGCATGGGGGTCAGTTGGCAGGTTGCGCTGGCCGCGGTATTTGTTGAAGGCTTAATCTTTATTGCCTTAGCAGCCACCAGTTTTCGTTCAAAAATGATAAATGCCATTCCAGCTACGCTTAAAATAGCCACTATGGTGGGTATAGGTTTATTTTTATCTATTATCGGATTTAAAAATGCAGGCTTAACGGTCGATCATGCTGCAACTTTGGTGACTATGGGCGATCTACATAATCCGGCTGTATTATTGTCTTTATTTGGTATTGTCTTAACCGCAGCTCTAATGCACAAAGGTTACCGCGCCGCACTGCTTATCAGCATTTTAGTCTTAACCGCAATTGCCTGGGCGACAGGCCTTGCAAATCCACCGGCACAATTTTTTACATGGCCGACCTTCCCTAAAGAAACCTTGCTGGCGGTTGATTTCAGCCAGGTATTTACCGGTGCATTTTTAACTGTAGTGATTGCGTTTTTGTTTGTCGATATTTTTGATACTGCAGGCACGCTAATAGGCACAGGCCGCGCCGCTGGTTTATTAGATAAAAAAGGCGAATTACCGGGCGCAGAAAAAGCTTTTATGGCTGATGCTGTCGGCACCTCATCCGGCGCTCTATTAGGTACCAGTACAGTCACAACTTATGTCGAATCCGCTTCCGGGATTGAATCCGGCGGCCGCAGCGGGATGACAGCCGTTGTTGTGGGCTTATTATTTTTAGCTTCTTTATTCTTAACCCCGATTTTTATTGCGGTCCCGGCACTGGCCACTGCACCGGCGCTTATTGTCGTGGGTGCGCTTATGATGCTGGGCGCAAAAGACGTTGACTGGACCAAAATTGATGAATCCGTTCCGGCATTTTTAACTGTTATAGCCATGCCCTTTACCTTTTCAATTGCACATGGCATTACGCTTGGCATTATTTCTTATGTCGCAATTAAAGTACTGACCGGTCAATGGAAACAGATCAATCTATTTATGTGGGCTCTGGCGATTGCTTTAAGTATTTATCATATGGCTTAACTTTCAAATAACAGAAAGTGACGTTAAATCAGTTAATAATGGTTTAACGTCAATTAAATTTCAGTGATACGCACTATTGGTCTAACCATTGCTTAAATTATTGACCAGAAGGTCAAAACCCTTATGATAAAAATATTAAACAACAAACGGTATCAATAATGAGTGAAGCAATAGAAGTTAATTCATCACCCGCAACTCTGAATAAAAAAGAGCTCGCCCGTCAAAAAAGCCAGGCTCAAATTTTAGATGCTGCAGAAACCTTATTCGCATCACACGGCTATGACGGTGCCAGTATGAATGCAATCGCAACAGAAGCCAAAGTGCCCAAAGCCAATGTGCTTTATTATTTTAAAAGCAAAGATAACCTTTATGAGGCGGTACTGGAGCGTATTTTATCAAACTGGAATTTAGGCTTAATTGACATTTCAGTCGATGATGATCCAGCGCTTTCTTTATATAGATATATTCATTTAAAAGTGCGTTTAGCCTGTGAACAACCTCAGCAATCACGCCTGTTTGCAACCGAAGTGATTCGAGGCGCACCTTATTTAGCCGATTATATCCGGCAAAATACTCGCCCTTGGTTCAGAAAAAAAGTAGCAGTATTACAAGCCTGGATAGATGCAGGAAAAATTACTCAGGTCGATCCCAGCCATTTACTCTTTATGATCTGGTCAAGTACTCAATATTATGCTGACTATCAAACTGAAATTCTGATTTTACAGAATAAATTAGAATACGAAGAAAGTGACATTGAAGCCATTACACGATCCACTGCACAACTTATCTTAGGTGGTCTGGGGCTTAAATTACCTGAATCAATTTAAAGTACTCTGCATTCCTCATTGCCAACCTGGCTATCCACAACCTGATAGCCAGCTTACTTCCCCAGCCTAACTGCCCATTAAAACCAGCACCTTTACACTAAAGCAAACCATAAGGTCAACAAACTAATTTTGTGCAAAATACACCTTTTTAGCTCACTAAAAAGAAGCAAACATATACTCCCGCAACAAACAAAACCAAAAACCTGACCAAGTAGACAGGATTTTAAAAAAGTAATAAACTGGCATCTAAATTGCTCTTATAACCTTAACTAAAAATCTTAGCTTAGATAGGTTAACCCGACTTTATAAGCAAAGCATGACGCGCAGTGAACAAATATCAGGAGTTGAATGAAATGCATCCATCCAGTCATATTGAGGCCCTTAATCCGCCCGCAAGACTATTAATGGGACCCGGTCCAATTAATGCCGACCCAAGAGTACTGCGTGCAATGTCGGCACAATTAATCGGCCAGTATGATCCGGCCATGACAGGTTTTATGAATGAAACCATGGCCCGTTACCGACAAATTTTTCAAACCCGCAATCAATGGACCTTTTTAATTGACGGGACATCAAGAGCTGGTATTGAAGCTGTACTCATCTCTGCACTGCGTCCGGGCGATAAGGTCCTTGTACCTATTATGGGCCGCTTTGGCCACTTGCTTGCAGAAATAGCGCAAAGAGCACAGGCCGAAGTACATACAATAGAAGTCGCCTGGGGCGAAGTATTTGAACCCGGGCAAATTGAAGCGGCCATAAAAAAAGTTCAGCCAAAGTTACTGGCTATGGTTCAGGGTGATACCTCAACCACAATGAATCAGCCACTTGAGCATATTGGTGAAATCTGTAAACGCCATGATGTTTTATTTTATTGTGATGCTACCGCCTCTATTATGGGGAATACGCTAAAAACCGATGAATGGGGTTTGGATGCTGTTTCGGTTGGTTTGCAAAAATGTTTAGGCGGACCATCTGGCTCAGCACCTGTTACACTCAGCGATCAATTTGTTGACTGGGTCAGAAAGCGTAAAAAAGTCGAAGCCGGTATTCGAACCGCTGCTCATCAGGACGGTATTGAACCTATGATTCGGTCGAACTACTTTGATTTGCCAATGATTATGGATTATTGGGGTGAGGAGAGGTTAAATCATCATACCGAAGCGACTAGTATGTTGTATTGCGCTGCTGAGTGCGCGCGCATTGCAATCAACGAAGGTATAGACGAAACCATAGCCCGTCATAAATTACACGGTGATGCTATGTTAACCGGAGTACAAGCCTTAGGTCTTGAAGTATTTGGCGATATCAGCAACAAAATGAACAATGTGGTCGGCGTTTATATTCCGGATTCAGTAGATGGTGACAAAGTACGAGGCCAGATGCTCACCGACTTTGGCATAGAAATCGGCACCTCATTTGGCCCCTTACACGGCAAAATATGGCGCATTGGTACTATGGGCTATAACGCGCGTAAATCCGCTGTATTGCAAACCTTGGCTTGTTTAGATACCTGTTTGCAGGCGAATGGTTACAAAGGGCCCAAAGGCGAAGCTGGCGGGGCCGCCTTATCATTTTATCAGTCACAACAAGCTTAAGAGGCCAATATGAAGCTACTTGAGCAGTCACTGGCCATACATCATTGCAAACAGGCACTGGAAAACTGCCACTTACTGGCAAAAATCAGTGAAATGGACAAGGGTATTTTACGCCAGTATTTAACCGATAAACATAAAGCCTGCCACAATCAAGTTGCCGACTGGATGGCGCAAGCCGGATTAACTGTCTGGCAGGATGAAGTAGGCAATCAGTGGGGGCGACTCGAATCCGAACAGCCCGATGCACCCAGACTGATTTTAGGCTCACATCTAGATACAGTTCCGAATGCAGGCGCTTATGACGGTATTTTAGGTGTTATGCTGGCGCTGGAAGTGGCGAAACTGGCCAAATCACAACAACTGAAGCTCCCTTTTCATCTGGATATAGTTGGGTTTGCCGACGAAGAAGGTACTCGATTTGCGACCACTTTAATTGGTTCCAAAGCGCTCGCAGGTCAGTTCGAATCTGAATGGTTAAATATTAAAGATAGAAACGGTATTAGCATGGCTGAAGCTATGCAGTCATTTGGTTTAGATCCTGCTTCTGTGCAAAATGCTCAGCTTGACTCAAAACAAATCAGCCAGTATTGGGAAGTTCATATTGAGCAGGGCCCAGTACTGGAAGCTGAAGATAAATCAATCGGCATAGTCACCGCCATAGCGGGTGCCAAACGTGCGCTTATATCATTTGAAGGCCAGACCGGCCATGCCGGTACCACGCCGATGCGACTCAGAAAAGATGCGGTTGCTGCCTGCGCCGAGTTAACGCTGGCGATTGAAAATATTGCAAAAGCCTGTCAAAACGATGAGGTGGCGACTGTCGGTGCAATTAATGCCAAACCGGGCGCAAGCAATGTGATTGCTGGTGTATCAGAAATGATGTTGGATGCCAGAGCCCAGCAAGACTCAGACTTAGCCAGTCTTTTAAATAAAATAGAAAATGCAGCGCAAACTATTGCGAACAAACGTGAATTAAAACTGAACTGGAAATGGACACATCAGGCAAAAGCCGTGCACTGTGCAACCGATATTCAGGCCCTGTTTAGTCAAGCCTGTGAAACTAACCGGCTGCAAGCCCCTAAACTGCCTTCGGGTGCCGGGCATGATGCCATGGCGATTGCCGAACTGTGCCCAATTGGAATGCTGTTTATCCGCAGCCCCAAAGGCATCAGTCATCATCCGGATGAAGCCGTAATAGAAAGCGATGTTTGTGACGCCTTAAAAGTACTGTACTCAGCCCTCTCTAAACATGCAAATTGTTAGTAGGGTTTGGTTATCTGCTTAAGCTATGTAAGGTGGTTTAGCTGCGTAAGCCCCGCTAATCACAAACGCGGCAAACCAAGTAAAAAACAAACAACAAATACTCAAAGTTCCGGCAGATTAACACGCAAGTCACTGCCAAAACATGCCGTTTTAGGCCGTGTGACTTGTCCACTGAAAGGTGCCCGGCTTAAAACTGGTATTTACTTAAATGACCAATTAAGAGGTTAAAATGTCAGTGAATCAAATTGAACAAAATAATTTACTTTGGATAAAGCAGCCTAAAGCTGTATTTACCGCTAACCAGCAAAACGCGGATAACGGCATCGTTATTGACTTGCATTCAGGTACCATTGTAGAACTAGTCGCTAAAGGTGAGCAACCAGTCAGCCAGTTTCAACAAGTCTATGATGCCAGCCGGGAAGTTTTATTGCCTGGTCTTATCAATACACATCATCATTTATACCAAACTCTAACCCGGGCATTCCCACCTGCCCTGAATAAACGTTTATTTCCCTGGCTACAGACTCTGTATCCGGTATGGGCCAAACTCAAACCCGATATGCTCAATGCCGCGACTCAACTGGGATTAGCTGAACTGGTTTTATCCGGTTGCACCACGGTTGCCGACCATCACTATTTATTCCCACAAGCGTTAACTGAAGCGATCGATATTCAGGTATCCGCTGCATCAAAGATAAATTGTCGGGTTACACTGACCCGTGGCTCTATGAGCCTGGGCGAAAAAGACGGTGGCCTGCCACCGCAAAATACAGTGCAAAGTGAACAACAAATATTGGATGATTCGCAAAGGCTAATTAAACGCTATCATGATAAAAATGAAGCGGCCAAAATCCAAATTGCACTAGCCCCCTGCTCTCCTTTTTCTGTCACCCGAGATTTAATGGTAGCCACAGCTGAGTTAGCCAGACATTATCAGGTCCAATTGCATACCCATTTGGCCGAAACAAAAGATGAAAATGACTTTTGTGTAAAAATGTTTGGCATGCGTCCGCTTGATTACCTGGAATCGGTTAACTGGCTCGCAAGCGATGTCTGGCTGGCACACGGTATTCATTTTAACGATGAAGAAATTAAACGTTTAGGCCAGGCTCAGGTTGGTATTTGCCATTGTCCTTCGTCCAATATGGTACTGGCTTCCGGTATCTGCCGAACTAAGGAGCTTGAGGCTGCCGGTGTAAAAGTAGGCTTGGGCGTGGATGGTTCGGCCTCAAACGATGGCTCTAATATGATTCAGGAAGTCAGACAAGCTTTGCTGGTAAATCGTTTACGCTATCAGGCCGATGAAGTGACTCATCTCGATGCGCTTTATTGGGCAACGAAAGGCAGTGCACTGGTATTAGGCAGGGATGATATTGGAGAGTTGGCGGTTGGTAAACAAGCCGATATTGCATTATTTGATATGGAAGCCCCCCGGTTTTCAGGCAGCCATGACCCTCTTGCAGCACTTATTTTATGTGGCGCACACAGCGCAAACTCAGTCATGTGTGGCGGAAACTGGCTGGTAAAAAATAAACAATTAATGACCGCAGATATAGAACAATTACAAGCCACTCATGGGCTGGCCGCCCGACAGTTAGTGGGCTAATGTGCAACTGTCTGTAAATATTGCATGATAAAGCTGTCGTAATTAAGTGTTTGCTGTAATTCTGCTAACGCTTTTTCGTAGGCGGCTTTGTATCGCTTTGCACCGGCTGGTGAAAAAGCAGTATTGAGGTCAATCTTTTGTGTTGGTAAATTCAGTATTTTAAATCTCTGATTAAAACGACCATGGCGTAACTCATATAAAATACTATTAAGATCAGGGTTGTAAAGTGCATCAATTCGGTTCGCATCTATTCTTTTTAAATTACGGCTAATGGCATTATTCCCATTAATTGGCGACAAATGAATCCGCTCATCATCGAGTAATGATTCTTTAACACTGGCCTGCCAAACGCCGATTTTTAATCCGATTAAATCTTCAACCGAGTTAATTTGATTTAACGGGTGCTGTTGTAATAAAACCAGAACAGGCTGTAAATTGCTGAGTGCAACAGACGAAAAAACCAGCCTTTTTTGCCGTTGCGCAGTGTTAGCTAATAATACAATCGCATCTATCTTATCTGTTTCAGCCATCATTAATAGTCGGGCCAGTGGATATTCTGTCAAGCTTAAATGACTAATCCCCATTTTTTGAGTGATTAATTTAAAGTATTCAAGTCCGGGCGCTACATGGCTGTTTTTACCTTTTAATTCGGTATGTAAGGGCACAGCAAAATACCCCGCCTTAAAAACGTCTTCTGCACGGGCAATGGAAAACAAGACACAATAAAACAATAACATTAATCCGCTAAGCTTTAACCGGTACAACATTTGAGCAATTTTGATGAACGCCATTGAATCACCATACAAATCCGAATGAGTTAATTGTAACTTTTAACGGCGATGATTTTAAATATCTAACAAAAAATCTGACATAAGTAATATTTATATCAAGAAACCATATAAAAAACACTTCAGGTATGTAACAATAAAAACACTTAGGTTTAACGTTTACCCAGAGTGATAATCATGACAGTTACAAAAAATAAACTTCAAACAGCTATTCTCATCGCATTAAGCGGTATGGCAACAGCCTGTAGTGGCATTCAAACGACTCATCAGGACGCTCAGTCACCACAAGTTGTTGAACATCTTGAATGGGAAAATCCGGAAATTTTTGCCCAAAACAAGCTACCCGCACGGGCTACGTTTTATGCATATGAAAATAAAACACTGGCTGAGCAACAGCAAAGAGAGGCATCCAAGTATTTTACATCCTTAAACGGCGACTGGTATTTTAACTGGGTGAGAAAACCGGAAGACCGCCCGGTTGAATTCTATAAAACAGATTTTGATCACTCAGACTGGACCAGCATTCAGGTGCCAAGCAACTGGGAATTACAAGGTCATGGCATACCACATTATGTCAATATCGATTATGTATTCCCGGCAAACCAGCCTTTTATCCCGCATGAATACAATCCGGTTGGTTCCTATATAAAAAACCTTAATGTGCCTAAAGACTGGCAAAATAAAAGAGTGGTCCTGCATTTTGGAGCCGTTAACTCAGCCATGTATGTTTGGGTAAACGGTAAAAAAGTCGGCTACAGCCAAGGCTCTAAATTACCGGCAGAATTTGATATCAGCGATTATGTTAAAGCCGGTGATAATAAAATTGCAGTGGAAGTCTACCGTTGGTCCGACGGCAGCTATTTGGAAGACCAGGATGCCTGGAGCTTAAGTGGTATCGATCGTGAAGTTTATGCTTACGCAACACCAAAAACTCATATCAGCGACTATACCGTTAACGCAGATTTAGACGAAAGTTTTAAAAATGGTCAATTTGATTTAGCCGTTGAGTTTAACTCAAGCCAGCAGGACGCGTTACCAGCTCAGGTCAATGTTATCATTGAAGACGGTGACAAGGTGGTATTAACAAAAACCATCTCAACTCAGGTGAAGGATAATCAAAGCATCCAAGTTTCAGGTACGATTAACAATATACAGCCCTGGTCAGCAGAAAGTCCAAAACTGTATGACTTAACCATAGAAGCTGATATTAATGGGGAAACTCAGATTATCAGTCAAAAAATCGGTTTTCGTCATATAGAAATGCAGTATGGTCAGTTATTGGTCAACGGTAAAGCAATTACTATTCGTGGCGTCAACCGCCATGAGCACGATCCGGATACGGGCAAAGCACTCAGTTTAGAAGGCATGATTGCTGACATTAAGTTGATGAAACAACTGAATGTAAACGCGGTCAGAACATCACATTACCCCAATGACGAACGCTTTTACGCATTAGCCGACCAATATGGTTTATATGTCCTGGATGAAGCCAATATTGAATCACATGAATATATGCAAAAAGGTAATCGTCAAGGCTTCACCAATAACGAGTTCCAGCGCAAAACCTTTTTAGGTTACCAGCCTGAGTGGGAAGCGGCGCATATCGACAGAGTAGCGCGCATGGTTGAGCGTGACAAAAACCATCCGTCTATTATTTTATGGTCTATGGGTAATGAAGCCGGTTTTGGTACGGCTTTTGAAAAAGCTGCGGCTTGGATCAAACAAAATGATCCAAGCCGACCGGTCACTTATGGCGGCTGGGGCACGGTCGATGGTCATTCTTCTTTAGATTATGTCGACATATACACCCCTATGTATGACTTTATGTGGGAGATGAAAGACTGGGCGCAAAGCAATCCTGAACAACCTATGATTCAGGCAGAATATGCGCACGCTATGGGTAATAGCTTAGGTAACTTACAGGAATACTGGGACTTAATTTATTCTTATCCTCAGCTACAAGGTGGTTTTATCTGGGACTGGGTTGACCAGACGTTATTTAAAACCAATGATAAAGGCCAGAAAATTATGGCTTATGGCGGTGATTTTGGTGAGAGCCCGCGTAACGACTCAGATAATTTCCTTGCAAATGGTGTGATTCAGTCAGACAGAACCGTGAACCCGCATGCTTGGGAGCTGAAGAAAGTGTATCAGCCTATCTATTTCAAAGCGGCTGATCTGGATAGTTTCAGCTTTGTTCTGGAAAACCACCATAACTTTACCGATGCATCTGAATATGATTATGACTGGATACTCGCAAAAAATGGCGAGCCGGTTAAACAAGGAAAGCTATCAGGTATTCAGGCACCTGCTGGTAAAAAACAAATCTTTAATCTGGATTTAGACAATCAACTGATTAAAGATGATGCCGAATACCACTTAACAATTCGCGCAAAAGCCAAATCCGGTCAGATAGCTTTTATTGAAGCTGGTGAAGTGGTTGCATGGGAGCAGTTTGCGCTCAATCAACCTATCTTTTCAGCACACGAACAGGTTACAAATAACGGCCAGACTGTCGAGGTTGAAGAAAACGCTTCTACCCTGAATATCAGTGGCAATGACTTTGCCGTTCAGTTTGATACGGAAACGGGTGTGCTCATCGATTATAAACTGGCGGGTCAGTCTGTACTGAAAAAAGGGTTAACGCCTAATGTATGGCGCGTACCAACAGATAATGATGCAGGTGCACGTTTACAAAATAAACTGAAAGTCTGGAAGGACGCCAGTGAAAATCAAACTTTATTAACCTTTAACGCCAAACAGCTGGCTAATGGCAATGTAGAAGTCATCACCAAACATGAACTAGGTGATAATAATGCAACCTTTGTTACGCGTTATATTATCAATGATTCAGGTGCGATAGATGTGAATGCTGATTTTTATCCACAAAAAGGCGGCGCATCCATGTTACCTAAAGTTGGTATGAATATGGTACTTAATGGTGACTATAAAAATATGCAGTGGTTTGGCAGGGGTCCGCATGAAAACTATGTTGATCGTAATACATCAGCAGCAGTCGCAATTTATCAGGCCCATGTTGACGAGCAATACCATGACTACTCCCGCCCTCAGGAAACCGGAAATAAAACCGATGTTCGTTGGTTAAAATTAACCAATAAACAGGGTCAGGGGATTCTGATTAAAGGTCACCAGCTATTGAGTACAACCGCTTTACCTATGCTCAATTCAGATATCGAACACGACAGACGTAATGTGCATTTACATGGCGCAGAAGTCCCTATTCGTGAGCTGGTGAATCTGCATATTGATTATAAACAAATGGGGATTGGCGGTGACAATTCATGGGGCGCTCTGCCTCAGCCTGAATATCGTATCCCAACAGGCCATTACCACTATGGTTTTACCATTAAACCCGTTTTAAAATAACCGAGTTAACGGGCTAACATCATGCCTGCTTCGCTCCGGAGCAGGCAATTTTTTAATCACTACATCATACTGCGCAAAACTGAATCTTTACGAATAAAGTGATGATGCAGGGCTGCAGCCACATGGATTATAATTAGAAGAATGAGCGCGAGTGCGCTGTAACCATGTAATTCCCGAAAGAATGCAAACGCCTGAATATCAACCTCAATACTGGCCGGTAAATAAAACCAATCAAAAACATTAATCGGTCGTCCTGCAAAATATTGCATTAAATATCCACTCAGCGGCATTAACAGCATCATCAGATATAACAAACTGTGTGTACTACGCGCGGCCAATTTTTGCCAGCTAGGCAATGCTTTGGGTAGCTCCGGAAGTCGGCTCTTTAGCCTAAGCGCCAACCGAATAAGCACTAAAATAAAAACGAATATGCCGAATGACTTATGTAAATTTAACAAAGTAAATTGCCAGGGATCCAGCGAGCCCACCATAGATAAACCGGCTGCCAGCATAGCAACAATTAACAGAGCCATTGCCCAATGCATAATACGCATCGAAAGCGAAAACTTAAGCGGGTGATTATTCATTATCAGCCTCCTCAAATGCGCCCTTTAAGGCTTCTTTGGCTCGTCTGTGATAAGACTCAGCATAAGCAGCAGAGCGCGCCCGTAGAATAGGATCCTGAGTTGGCTCAATACCGGGTGGCAATACGAGAGGATCAAAATTAATGCTATGGCACGCCCCTTTTAACTGTTCCTGCCATTGATTAATTTCTACCTGACCTGCCACTATGTGTTTTCGCTCAGCAGGCCAGCGCTTAGCCGGATTATTTTCATCATCTTTCGGCTGCGCTAAAATAAATACCCAGTCAAATCTAACCGGCGCTGCGGATAAACGGCTAATGAGCTCTTGTTGAAGCGCATTATCTCCCTCAAAGGCCTGATGTTTTGTATCGCCCGAAACCGGTTTAAAATACCACCTGACAGCCTGACGCTGACCTTGCTGATCGATCAGATAAAATGCATTAATACTGTGGTAAGTTTCCTCAGCAAAACTGTTTGTCGCAGTATATCCGGACTTCCAGTTGAGAAAATCCTGACTTTCCGGGTGCTGTTTAAAAAAGGATTTAATGGCTTGTGGGCCTTGTTTAATCGCCTGTAACTGTTGGTAAAAGTCAGTTGGATTGGTCACTGCCATGACTGGCGGCGTATTCATTGCAATACGCCATACCTGGGTAGATGACATTGCAAAATTTAATGCCAGACTTCTGACCGGTGCTTTTAAATCCGGCGCATATGGATTATTACCAGCAATAGAAAAACGCCCGTTAAATTCGCTTGTACCTTTGCTAAATACCCTAGCAAAAGTATATTCGGCCAAATTCCCGTTTGAATGAAACGCCCCTTGAATACAAATCCCTTTTGCATGTGCCCGCCGGTAACCTTTAAACGCACTATCACCCTGCTGTAAGTCGACAAACTGGCGGGCGGTGACAGCCTGGGCAGTTGAATTAAACAGAGCCATCAATAAAATAAACGATAGCAGACCAACAGAATGCCGGGGTTGCCTGAATAAATAAACAAACGGTTTAAATCGGGAAAAAATCACATTCAGCTCCGAAAATATGGATTAAACTTAAAAAAGCTGTGTATAAAGACCTTGTCTGCGGGTAAAAAATTTCAGCCGAATGCACAAGAAACTTTTATCTGGAAAAAGCGTCCTATTCATAACGAAATAACTAAACAAAAGGAATTTGAAATGAGAGCACTGATACTTTTATTCACCAGTTTGAGCATGAGCTTATCGGTTCATGCCGCAACAACTAAAAGTTTTACATGCAACAAAGGTTTTGCCCGGCTGGGTGATAGTAAATGGAGTGTAATAGAAAAATGCGGACAGCCGCATAAGCAAGAAATTATCTCAGGCGACGCTCAGGATAAACAGCAACAATTAATTTATACTGCCAGTCAGTTACCCTCACACGAGTATATCGTTTTTACCTTTACCCAAAACAAATTGACGAATATAGAGCTGACCGATTAGGTTCCGACCGGAAAAATCAGTCAACCAGTTTATCGGTAATACGCCTAACTACCGGGTTGAACATTAACACTGAAGGATAGGCAACCATAAATGCAAATGCCCAGGAATGTCGCCAGATATCAAAAAAGTGTTCGACCCAGCCAACGTTAAATAAAGTAATCACAAAAGACATAAAACACGACATCATCAGTGACATAAAAAACGAGTAGACAAAGCGATAATATTTTTTGCTAATCATATTTAAACTCAGAAACAGCGGCTGTTTGATTATAAAAACAGCCGCTGTAAATTACACACTTAAATGGGGAGAAAATAAAACCAGTCCTGATTATTTTGCAAAATTCGCATTAATTCTTAATTTTAAATAATCGGCTGCACTGATAGGTTCATATTTTTTCTCAGGTCCCTGAATAATCACGTCTTTATTTGCCTGACAGAAAAAAGCCATACTATAACGGGCTCCCTGATTTTCTGCCGGTTTTGGCATGCGCACTCTGTGCAGAGTCGACTTAAGCTTATCATCACTCCAACGCATCAGCATGTCACCTATATTACAAGTGATCACACCATCAACCGGTTTTACATTGGTCCAGCTTTGACTATTTTGAGCATCCTTACCCGCGCATACCTGTAAACCGCCCTGGCCTTCTTTTTGGAAAACCATAGTTAAACAGTCAAAATCTGTATGTGCACCGGCACGCCACAGTGAAGGGTCCAGCGCTTCTTTTGGCATAGGTAAATAATGCAATAAACGTAATGTAGACTGATAATCGGCTTGAGTTTTATCATGCGCTTTAGTAAAAAAATCTCGCTCAAAACCGAGTTTATCCGCAAAACAGGACAGAACTTTCATCCCTAAATGCCAGGCTTTATCTTCAAAATCGAGTGTTCTGGTTTTAAACCCGGGTAAGGTCTCTTCAGCGGGCCAGCAACCTTGCATATTAGGTAAGGTTATTTGAAATGACTCTTTTTGATCTTTTGTACCGGTTGACGGGCGCACCTGATTCATAAATTCCCAACCGGCATTGAGTCCATCTTTTAGTTGGTTTTTTGCTTTTTCCGTTTTATCCAACGCAAAATAGCGTTCAGACTCTAAAAATGCCTGATTAATTTCCGCTACCGGTAAATCATGATTGGTTAATTGGAAAAAACCGACTTCAGTGGCTGCTTGCCAGAGTGCTTCTGTGATTTCATCGCGACGATTTTCAAAATCAGACATATCGATAACCGGAATTTGATAATCATCATTTTCAGTCCCCATACCGCCGATTTGAGTTTCAAAGTTAAGTTCGTCTAGTTGATACGATGTATTTTTCATTTTTATCTCCAGTTGAGTTAATTCGCTTATCGGTTTTGTCGTAATAAGCAAGTTATTCAGGCGCTGCTACGCCTGGTCAAATGGAGCAATGCCAGATTCATAAACCTTGCCGCTTCTACTCCTGAGCTGATTAACAATCAGTTCAATATTTTAAATCTGCTTTTCGCACTAATGGCAATTGCGCCTACATTGCACTAATACCAGCATCCATGCAGGTAACGCCCGAGCTAGATTACATATCTTAAAAAATTTGGACTTTTGTAGGTCGGCATTTATGCCGACACATGTTTTCAAAACTTAAGCTTTCTCTTTAGTCATTGTCCAACCAAAGAAATAAGCCTGAACCCAGTGAACCAGTTTAAATAACCCTAAGCTGACAATTGATAAGAAGATCAAGGCAGCAAATGCTTGTGGCACTTTAAAGAAAGACGTTGAAAACTGGATAAAATAGCCCAGCCCCTGCTCTGCAGCCACAAACTCAGCCACAACAGCCCCAATAATTGCCAGTGTAACCGCCACCTTCATCCCACTAAAAATATGAGGCAACGCATACGGCAGGCGAATCGCGAAAATTTCTTTATATCTGGGTGCTCTTAAAGAGCGAGATAAATCAATCAGTTCATTCGGAGTGGCCATCATCCCTGTGGTGGCTGAAACCACTAACGGGAAGAAGGTAATTAAACAAGTAATTGCTAAACGCGGTGCTTCACCCGAGCCAAACATAGTAATTAATAAAGGTGCTATCGCAACGACTGGCGTTGATTGCACCACCACTAAAATAGGATATAAAGTTTTGGATAAATATTTAGAATTGACCATCAGCATTGCCAGTGGAATGCTAATCAACATAGATAAAGCAAAACCAACAAGAGCCACTTTTAATGTTGCCCATAAATGCAGACCCCAGCGGTCTAAATCAACCGCGATAAACGCCTGATAAATATCACTCGGCGTTGGTAAAATATAACTGGGCACTTCAAATAATCGACAAATCAGTTCCCAGGCTGGCAGAATTAATGCCAGTGTTAACGCCGGCAAATAACGCTTAAAAGTCTGAAATTTACTAATAGTTAATTCACTCATAGGTTCACCACTTTTTTCTCATCAGTTACCGCGGTTATATTCTCTGTTTTAGGGTGATAAATCTGCTGGCGAATTCTGTCGGTATATTCACTGAATGCTTTTTCACGAACCGTTGCAGCGGATCTCGGTCGGGGTAAATCAATCGGAATTTCTTCTGATAAACGGCCCGGTCTAGGACTCATAATTAATACTTTATCAGCCAGTAAAACGGCTTCACTGATAGAATGCGTGATAAATAAAACGGTTTTAGGACTCTCATTCCAGATTCTTAATAAATCAAATCCCATTTCTTCCCGGGTTAACGCATCCAGTGCCGAAAATGGCTCATCCATAATTAAGATATCCGGATCTAATAATAAAGCTCTGGCAATACCGACTCTTTGCTGCATACCACCAGATAACTCGCCCGGCATCCGGCTGGCAAAATCTTCCAGACCGACCATTTTGATCAGACTCTGCGCCTGAGCTTTTTCTTTGTCAGTTGCGCGTCCACGTTTATGTTTTATCGGGAATAACACATTGTCAGTCACATTCAACCAAGGCAATAAAGTAGGCTGCTGAAATACAATGCCGATTTCATCTCTTGGTTCAGTAACCGGCATGCCAAAAATATTAACACTGCCGTGTGTTGGTTGCATCAAACCCGAAAGTAACCTCAATAAGGTTGACTTACCACAGCCCGACGGCCCAACTACTGCAACAAACTCATTCTTGCCGATTGAAAAACTCACGTCTTTTAATGCCTGAACAGGTTTGCCTTCGTCAGTCATATAGTAATGACTCACATTATCTAAGGTTACAAAGGGTTTCATCGTATTACTCTCCTAAATATGAGCGATTAATAGCTGTTTCAGGGTCAAGTTTGTCTTGTGGTAATTCCTGCGCAATTGCAGTTAAGCGCCAGGTTTCAGCTAATCGTGAAGAATCAAAAGCCCCTAAACCGGTTTTTTCACTGACTGGGTTAAAAACCAACTCTCGAATTGATTTAATCGTATTGCCGGCAACCTCACCATCTACTTCAGGCACTAAATCATGAACAATGGCGCCTGCTTCTTCAGGGTTTGCCCAAGTATACTCAACCGCTTTTTTCAGCGCGATTAAGAACTTTTTAGCCACTTCAGGTCGCTCAGTTAAAAACTTATCACTGGCTACAATCGAAGATGAATAAATGTTTAAACCCACTGTATGCCATGGCATAATTTTAACTTTTAAGCCTACTTTTTCGGCCTGATTTAAAATAGTGGCAGTGTCTGTCACCCAAGAGGTAATGGCATCTGTACTGCCGTTTAACAACATAGGCGCTAAACTGCCTGGATTGGCTTTGATATGATTAACTTGTTTTTCTTCAACCCCATTTGATTTCATCATGTAAGGGAAAAAAACATTCGATGAGGTAAAAGGTGATGAGGCGACCTGCTTACCAACTAAATCTTTAACTGAGTTGATGTTATTTTTTTCTAGGCTGAAAAATGCGTATGGTGCTTGTGAGAACAGGTTCATCACTCCGGTTACAGGCACATCGTTATTAGCCTTAGCCGCCAGTAACGCGACTATATCCGCAGAACCTATATCCGAGTGTCCGGCTGCCATTTTAGTAATAGCGTCCGTTGAGCCCCGACCCTGTGCGATTTTTACTTCTATACCCTGTTCTTTAAAGAATCCTTTTGCTTTACCCACATAGACAGGAGCTTTATCACCACCTGGCAACCAGTCTAACTGATATACCACTTTTTCAAGTGCAAATGAGCTTGCTGAGGTAGCGACCAATGCTGCCGCTACGACTAACTTAGATAGAGTTTTTAATTTCATTATATTTCTCCAGTTAACTTATTACTATGGCTAACAATCGAAATACAAATCGCTCCGGGATGGCCGACATAAAAGAGGCATAAAAACAAACAGATCTATATCCACTACTCGAACCACCCCAATTAACACCTTTGTCAACTTGAGTTTTTGTATTATCCAATCGTGTAGTGAGCAATGACCTGGCACTTTTTGTTTTTATTTAGTTAAAAGAACCTATCCGCTTCTACTCAATGCAATATTTCGCACACCAATGACAAAGCAACCAGTGTGCCAACTCAATAAAACCCCGATAAAATAAGCAATTAGAAGCGCTTCTCAAAATACAAATTACAGATTACAATGCTCTTTCTGCACCATATAAATGCAATTTTTAAATTTTCGCACCAAAACATACCAACCGGATAGTCATCTAAAAGAGCAATAACAAAACCCTTTATTTACGCCACCTCAAACAAAACAACAAAAACTAACCAAAAGGTCAACAACAATATAAAACCAGGGTTTATGGCTCGTTTTTTGCTTACTTAATCTCAGCTACACTATTTTAGTGAAACCTTTAAAAATAAAGAGTAGAAGCAGTTAGGCGACCGGCTAACAATCGGTTACCAGCTCAAATGAGCTTGAGACATTGCTCTTGTTAACCGGAGAAATGTTTAAATGAACTATTTAATCAAAAATGCCGACGCCATCGCGAATCAGCCCGGCGCAACCGATATTCGAATTCAGGACGGAATCATCACTGAGATTGGTCATGAGCTGGCAGCTAATCCAAATGAACAACAGCTGGATGCAAAACAAACCGTGATTTACCCAGGGTTTATCAATACCCATCACCATTTAGCACAATCTGCCTTAAAGGGTATTCCGGCCGGGCTTAATCAGGGACTCGGGGAATGGCTTGCAAGTGTCCCTTATACTTACTGGCCCCATTTTACACCAGAGCTAATGTATGATGCTGCATTAATCGGTTTATCAGAGCAGCTCAGATCCGGCGTTACCACCTGTGCCGATCACCATTATTTATATCATGCCAATACCACCCCGGAACTGGAAGATGCCGTTTGGCAAGCCGCTGAAGATTTGGGTATTCGCCTTGTTTTGTGTCGGGGCGGCGCAACCGTACAAGGTACGCACAAAGGTATGCTGAAAAATAATATTCAGCCGGAATCAATTGATCAGGCGCTTACCCGAATAGATAACAGCCGAAGCCTCTATCATCAGAACCATTGTAATGCAATGCGCCGAATTGTGGTTGCGCCGACAACGATAGTGCATTCCTGCACTGCTGATGATTTAAAAGCTTATGCTGCTTATGCCAGAAGCCATCAGCTAAAATTACACTCTCATTTATTGGAAGTCGATTTTGATGAAATTCAGGCACAGAAAAAATACGGTATGAGCGCGGTTGAATATGCTGCAAGCGTTGACTGGTTAGGAGAGGATGTCTGGTTTGCACATATTGTTCAGGCCAAAGAACAAGATATAAAAATGCTGGGGGACAGTAAAACCGGCATCGCCCATTGCCCGACTTCCAACTGTCGTTTAGGCAGTGGCATAGCACCTGTAAAGGCCATGCAGGAAGCAGGCATGACAGTTTCAATTGGCGTTGATGGCAGCGCATCTTCTGAATCCGGTTCCATGATTCAGGAAGTCAATTTAAGTTGGCTGATTCACAGAACCCAACAGGGTGCCAGTGCAACTACGCTCGAGGAATGTTTAATCTGGAGCAGTGAAAACGGCGCCAAAATACTCGGATTAGATTCAGTTGGTACAATTGAAGTTGGTAAAGCGGCTGATCTTGTGCTGTACGATTTAAATCATTACCGCTACTACGGCATGCATGACAACTTGCATTCACCTATATTAGGCGGTGAACCCATTTCAATAAAAGCCAGCTTTGTTAACGGTCTAAAAGTAGTCGAAAACGGCCAAGTCGTTAATTTGGATGAAGAAGCTCTGCATCAGCGCATTCTTGGCAATTTAAACAAATTAAAACATAAAGCATTAAGCTAAGGGGCTTTGAGATGAGCAATCCAACTCACATACAAATCATAGATAATTTACGCAAAGCCAATCAAGTAGCCAAACAATCTTTACAGGAAGGGCATCACCCTTTTGGCGCAATTTTGGTTGCACCTGATAACAAAACTGTATTAATGAGCCAACAAAATGTGAATACCGTCAATCATGCAGAGTCAGTGCTGGCACGTCGGGCATCCGAGCAATATGATGAAGACTATTTATGGCAGTGCACCTTATATACCACAGCTGAGCCCTGTGCCATGTGCGCAGGCACTCAATACTGGGCCAATATAGGTAAACTGGTTTATGGTATGACAGAAAAGCAATTACTTAAATTCACCGGCAACCATGATGAAAATCCAACCATGGACTTGCCTTGTCGGACTGTATTTAATGCAGGTCAAAAGTCTGTACAAATCTGGGGGCCGATTGAGGAGCTAGCCGCTGAAATCGGACAATTGCATAAAGATTTTTGGGCTGCATAACCACATTAAAAATAAGATAAGTATAACTGTCTAATACATCAATAAAGCGGCCGGACATATTGTTAAAACCGAAAAGAATAATATATCCGGCCTGTAAGCGACTCTGCCTCGTTATAAATTTTCCGCTAAAACTTAATCTAAAACAAAATTGAGACTATATTTTTTGCCTCAACTGGACTAAATTAATAAATATTAAAATTTATTAATATAACTTTTTATCCGGGCCATTATGGGACTGAATTTACTAAAAAGTATACATAAAGGAATCATTCACTATGCCTCAAACGCCCGCCTGCAGTGAAAAGTCCCAGCCTCAGTCTTTAAGTACATTATCAGAGCAAGACTCAACACCTGATAAAACGCCTCTGATAAATCAATTTCAAGCGATCATAAACTCTTCAGATGATGCAATTATCAGTAAAACACTCGACGGCACTATTTTAAGCTGGAACAAAGCAGCCGAGAAAATATTCGGTTATACCGCCGAAGAGATGATAGGTGAAAAAATGATTAAAGTTTTTCCACCAGATCGCCTGACTGAAGAAGATACAATTTTAACCAAAATAGCGGCAGGCAAAAGCATAGAACATTTTAAAACTGTCAGGGTCAAAAAAAATGGCGAGCATATTCATGTTTCGGTAACCATATCTCCCATTCACAATTCAATCGGTGAAATTGTCGGCGCCTCTAAAATTGCCCGTGATATTACTCATGAAATAGAAGCAGAACAGACCCTGAAACAATTTCACGCAATAGTAGAATCGTCCGATGATGCGATTATCAGTAAAACCCTGACCGGTACTGTAACCAGTTGGAATAAAGCCGCTGAAAAGATTTTCGGCTATACCGCTGAAGAAATGATAGGTCAAAAAATGATTACCGTATTCCCGGCTGACCGACTATTTGAAGAAGATTTAATTCTAGCCAAATTAGCCAAAGGAGAATCGATTGAACATTTCAGAACCGTCAGATTACACAAAAACGGCCAAGCCATTCCTATGTCAGTCAGTATATCGCCGATCTATAATGATTCCGGCGAAGTAACAGGCGCATCAAAGATTGCAAGGGATATCAGCTTGGAGGTTGTACATAGTCAGGAACTTGCCTGCTACAAAGAACTGATTGATAGTTCAGTAGACGCCATAATCAGTGAATCTCTGGATGGCATTATTCAGACCTGGAATCAGGCGGCAACAGAGTTGTTCGGATACACAGCGTCAGAGATCATAGGCCAACCAATCACGATTTTATTTCCGCCAACTAAATATAAAGAAGAAACAGAATTAACCAAAACCGTGCGTGAAGGCGAAAACATTAAACATTACCGAACAACAAGACTACATAAAGATGGAAGTACTTTGTATGTATCCGTTTCTGTCTCCGCAATGCACGATGAACAAGGCAATATATTAGGGTTTTCTAAAATCATCCGTGATATTCAACACGAAATTGAAAACGAAGCCATGATCAAAAAACAGGCTAACTTTGACAGTTTAACCCAACTGAGAAACCGCAGTAGTTTTACTCAATATATTAAAAAACTCATCCCGGTTACAAAATATAAACAGGACAAATTCGCTCTATTATTTATAGATTTAGATAATTTTAAATACTTTAACGATAGCTATGGCCATGAATTTGGTGACAAAGTATTAATCAAGGTCAGTGAATTACTCAAACAATCGATCCGACATAATGATGAAGTTGCTCGATTGGGCGGCGATGAATTTGTCATTTGCCTAACCGGGTTTATCAATACCCAGGTCGCTAGCAAAGTCGCCAATCAAATCATTAAAAATTTAAATGAAGTGACGAGCATTGACACCATACCGGTTGAATTAACCGCCAGCATAGGTTGCTCTATTTATCCGGACGATGCCTGCTGTTTTGAGCATATGTTAAAACATGCTGACCAAGCCATGTATCAGGCTAAAGAAGAAGGCAAAAACCGTTCGATGCTTTACTCTGAATAAAATTAATCTAATCTAATAATATTCAGGTTTTGGATTCAAAAATGATGAAATTTTTCTCCATCCGGTTATTGATACTCACAGTAACCATAGGTTTACTCAGTCGATTTACTTTTGCCAACCCCATTGAGTTTGCAACCTTTGAACAACCTCCGGTTATCTACCATCAGGATGGTCAGCTTAATGGCATAGCAGTGGACATTGTCAAAGCGGTTTTTAAAAAGATAGGCAAGCCCGTTAACTTTACGACATACCCTTTTTCCCGTGCTTTAAAAATGGTGCAAGAAAACAAAGCTGATGCAATTTTTGCAATCGTCAAAAATAAATCTAGAGCAGAAGACCTGATTTTTTCGAACCAAATTTTACTGAGTCAGGATGCTATTTTATTAGTTAATCATGATTCAGATATTCACTATAACGGAAAGCTGGCAAGCCTGAGCAATTTTCGCTTCGCCACACTCAGATCTGCGACATATGGTAAGCAATGGCAAAATGCAGTCGCAAATAAAGTAATAAATCAGGTTGTAGAACTGACCAGCTTTCGTCAAAGCCTGTTAATGCTCGAAAAAAACAGAGTGGATATTGTAATAGGCTCTCATATCACACTGTCACAAGAAATAAAAAATCTGAATCATCAGCATAAATATAGGGTACTGCCCCCTCCACTAGAATCCGTTCCAACCTATATCGCTTTTGCTAAAACTGAGCAGAACTATAAGTTAAGCGCGCAATTTGATCAGGCAATTGAAGCGCTCAAACAAAATGGTCAGTATCAGCAAATCATTCAGGTCCATCTTGAATCGGCTTCACTAAATTAACTCAGATTTAGCGCGATAAAATAGACATCCATACATGAAAACTGGCGCGGTCACCGGCAGGCGTAATTATCAAATTTTTTTTTCGTTATAATAACCATATAAATTTTGTGTATAATGCCGGGCATATTTTCTATTTAACTGTTTAAGAGACTGATATGAGCGATAAGTTACCCGCCTGCCCTAAATGTGAATCCGAATTTGTTTACCCAGACCAAAACTTATTAATTTGCCCGGAATGCGCTTATGAGTGGGATCCGAACGAGCCGCAAGCTGAAGACGAAGATGCAGTTATATATAAAGATGCAGTTGGCAATCAATTAGCCGAAGGCGATAAAGTGACTGTCGTTAAAGACCTCAAAGTTAAAGGTAGCTCAACTGTGATTAAAGTGGGCACAAAAGCGACGATTAAACGCTTTTTGCCTGGCGATCATGATATTGACTGTAAAGTGGATGGCTCAGGTGACATGTTATTAAAAACCAGTGTTGTCAAAAAAGCGTAAAAGTCAGCTTCTAATTTTAAAACTAAAAAAGCCGCATCTGCGGCTTTTTTAATGCTTTAAATGTATTAAAACTGGTAAACCAGACTTGCCATCGCTACGGTTGGATTAATTTCGGTATCAATCGTACCCACAGCCGTTTCCACATCCGTTTCAATGTTAATGTACCAAAGCGCCGCGTTTACGCCCCAGCTTTCATTAATTTTATAATCTACACCCGCCTGAAGCGCATAACCAAAAGAATCATCCAGGCTCACTTCGGTTCCGTCTAGCGCACCGTAACCCTCTTCATCAAAAAAGACAGTGTAGTTAATACCGGCACCAACATAGGGGCGAAGCGCATCATTTGCCTGACCAAAATAATATTGTGCTAATAAACTGGGTGGTAAATGAGTTACCTCTGCCACTTTGCCCAAACCCGCGGTTGAAACTTCATGGGTAAAAGGGGTTGCAGCTAACAGCTCAATACCAAAGTTATCTGTATACATATAGGTCAGTGTTAACCCTAGCTGGGCATTTGAATCAATTGCTAACTCACCTGTATCCAGAACATTATCGCTGCTTTCATTTGGCATCACACTCGCCACACCAAAACGAGCAAAAATATCGCCCTGCTGATGGGCATAAACCGGCGCATTTAAAGCACAGGCGGCAAAAACTAAAGAAGCTAATTTTTTCATAATAGATACCTCATTGGTCATAATTAATTTGTTGTCTGAAATTAAATTAGCACCTTAAATAAATTTAAAACTTGTTCTAAATCAAACAATTAAACATAGACAATTTAATTGCTCACGGAGTCATCAAAAGTGTTTCTGGTTTGAACCAGATCAAAAAACCTTAACGCTAGTAAGGGTAAAATAGACAGACTTATATCCAGTGCGGAGTCTTCAATCATGAAAACTGAGTTATTATTACCAGCGGGCAGTTTAAAACATATGCGATATGCATTTGCATATGGAGCAGATGCGGTTTATGCCGGTCAGCCAAGATACAGTTTGCGGGTGCGCAATAATGAATTTGATCTGGCCCATTTAAAACAGGGTATTGAAGAAGCTCATGCGCTGGGCAAACAATTTTATGTGGTTAATAATATCGCCCCGCACAATGGCAAAGTTCACACCTTCTTACGCGATATAAAACCAGTCATTGCATTAAAACCGGATGCCTTAATTATGTCAGATCCCGGTTTAATCATGCTGGTTCGTGAACATTTCCCAGAGCAAGTCATCCACTTATCTGTACAGGCTAACGCCGTTAACTACGCTACCGTTCAGTTCTGGCAAAAACAGGGCATTAAACGTGTGATTTTATCGCGTGAATTATCATTGGATGAAATTGCTGAAATCCGCAGTCGTTGCCCGGATATTGAACTTGAGGTTTTTGTCCATGGCGCACTTTGCATGGCCTATTCCGGCCGCTGTTTATTATCCGGCTATATGAATAAACGAGATCCGAATCAGGGCACCTGCACCAATGCTTGTCGCTGGTCTTATCAGGCGCACCCGGCCACTCAGGACGATGCCGGAAATATAGTGCATATTCAACAGCCTACATCTGATGTATTTTTGCTGGAAGAAAAAGAAAAGCCTGGCCAATATATGCCTGCATTTGAAGATGAGCACGGCACCTATATAATGAACTCCAAAGATTTGCGGGCGATAGAACATATCAACCGCTTGGTCGAAATGGGGATTGATTCTCTGAAAATAGAAGGCCGCACCAAATCATTTTATTATGTTGCCAGAACAGCACAAACTTATCACAAAGCAATAGAAGATGCGCTTGAACATAAAAGCTTTGATCCTAAATTATTAACCGAACTGGATAAACTGAGCAACCGGGGTTACACAGAAGGCTTTTTACGCCGCCATACTCATGATAGCTATCAAAATTATGAAACCGGCAGCTCAGTCAGCAACTTACAACAGTTAGTTGGCGAAGTGACCGAGTTTGATTTAAAAGCCAATACGATTTCAATTGACGTTAAAAATAAATTCTCGATTGATGATTCACTGGAGTTGATGACAACCGAAGGCAACTATAATTTTATTTTAGAAGATTTGTACGATCAGAATAATCAAATTATAGAGTCAGCTAAAGGCTCTGGGCATAAAGTAAAAGTGCGCTTACCGAATAATATTCGGGTTGCTGATTTAGAAAAATCCATTCTGCTGAGAAATTTGCCTGAAGGTGCAGACACCAGAGCGCCTTATAAAGCAGCTTTATAGACAGGAGTAAATCATGGCTTTATTAATCGAAGACGACTGTATTAATTGCGATATGTGCGAACCTGAGTGTCCGAATCAGGCAATCAACATGGGCGCTGAAATTTATCAGATAAACCCTGAACAGTGCACTGAATGCATTGGCCATTATGATGAACCACAATGTATCGCGGCCTGCCCGATTGATTGCATTATTCCCGACCCGAATCATAAAGAAACAGTCGATCAGCTGGCGGAAAAGTTTGTTCAACTGACTAGTTAAGCGGATATCGCGACGGATCCGCGGCGAACATCACAAACATGCTAACTTATTATAGGTTGCCATGTCTCTAGAATAAGGATTACCCCCACAGCATGCCTGCGAGGCGGGTATGCTTGCCAGCCCTCATAAGACTTTGAATGTTGATTCAATATCAATGGTAAACCGACGCTCTGATTTAATAACGCTTTTTTAATGAGATTGGTTCTGGATTGCCGACGTGTCGGTTATGACAACCTGCAAAATCCTTCCTAACTTTCAACATCTGGCCAAACTGGCAAAGATTTAACCAATAAATCATCGCCGGTTTTTCATTTTTGACTAATATTAAGGAAGCTCACTTTATTAAAGGCAATGTTGCAATGCATACCGTTCAAATAGCTCGTTTTATCGTTAGCTTTGTCTGGATATACCATGGCTTATTTCCAAAGTTGGTTCAGGTGGCACCATTGGAAAAACTCATTACAGCCAGCTTAGGTTTTCCACCAGATATATCAGCCTTCATCACTAAATCAGCAGGCATTAGCGAACTATTCTTTGGCATCGCGCTTTTTATATTTTATCAATCCAAACCACTTATATTATTAAACATATTTGGCCTGATTTTATTGTTAATCGCAGTTGCAATCCTTCAGCCACAATTATTAATTGAGGCTTTTAACCCTGTGACTACAAATATACCAGTGATTGGGCTGAGCCTGATTTTATTAAAACACGCCAGAGGCGTTACCGATAAAACCAGCTAAGCGAACCCGGTTTTATCACTTAAACTAACTGAAAATAACCCACCTGCTCTTTTGCTTTTAGGCTGACTTTATTCATCTCTTCACTGTACTTTTCGGTCTCGTTAGCAATTTTTGCCGTTTTATCAGACAAAGACTTAACCAGATGCATATTTTCACTAATATCGGTCGCCACTGCACTTTGCTGCTCAGCCGCCGTAGCAATTTGTTGTGTCTGGCCATTGAGTTCATGAATCATTGCCAGCATATCACCCAACAATTGATGGCTTTCAATCACACTCTGTTCAGTTTTGCCGGCAATATCGCTACTCTCAGCCATCATATTAACTGCATTACTGCAGGCCTGCCCTAATTGAGCCAGCATGGTTTCAATTTCCCGAACTGAAGATTGTGACCGCTGAGCTAAATTACGAACCTCATCTGCAACAACCGCAAAGCCACGCCCTAATTCACCCGCTCGCGCCGCCTCTATAGCCGCGTTTAGTGCCAATAAATTAGTTTGTTCGGCAATATTTCTGATGACATCTAAAATGCTTTCGATTTTGCCGGATTCCTGATGCAGTAAATCAACCACTACCGAAGTTTGGCTCAGGTTCTCAACCAGACTAACAACCGCTTCTTTGGTCTGGTTCGATGATTCTATGCCATGATTCGCCAGAGCCGTCATTTCATCTGAGGTGGTTGCTGCCTGCGCGGTATTAGCGGCAATATTTTTACTGGTGGCTGAAAACTCTTCTATCGCAGTCACCACCTGAATCGTATGGCCGGATACGTCGGTGACCGCCTCTTGTATACCCTGATTTGACCCCAACAGAGTCTGGCTGTTATTGGTGACCACTAAGGTAGAATCATTAATCGCTGATAGGGTGCGGTTTAAATTAGCTATGCTCGAATCAAGCGCCCGGGCCAATTCGGCAATCTCATCTGAGCCAGCCATAGGACAGCCTGAGTTTAATTCTCCTTTTGCCATAGCTTGTGCGGCTTGTTTAACATTGGCAAGGCGTTTTACAATATCTTTAACAATAAAGATACTGAGTAACCAGGCAGCGATTAACGCTATCACTATTGAAGAATAGAAAATAAAGTCTGCATTTTTAATTGCTTTACCTGCCTGTAGATTTTGCTGCACAGCCAGTGTTTTGTTTTCCTGCGTAAATTCATGTATACCCGTGCTACTTCAAGATGCATGTTTCAGAGCTATCACAGCGCTTTCAATACAAGGCATATTGGTAAAGGAATGTAGGCACCTTTCGAACCAATATAACGCAGTAGTGGAAGCGCTGTGAAGCGCCCAGAGGGCCGGGCTAAAAATGCCTGAAACGGCGTTAAATTACTTTGATGTAGAACAACTATATCTTCAGCAATTTGCCTTGTCTCATGCATTTTTTTCTCCGGCTGAAATCAAGCATATTGAGGTAGCACGGGTATTCAAGTCGGTCAGGTCCTGATAAGCGGTAATAAAATCATTAAAAGTAGCAAAGTCTGCTTTATGTCCCGGCATATACTTCATCGCATCGATAAAGATTTGCGCATTGCCCTGAAAATTACTGATATGATAATTCAACTGATGTAATTCACTGGCATCACCGGGGAACTCTTTAGTGAACCTGTCCAGAAGATCTGGCGTTTCTTGCATATCTTTTGCAATTTTTTGAGTCACATCAGCCAGTTGATCATCTAGTTCCAATAGATAGACAATTTGCAATCCGCGTACATTAATCATCAGATTGCTTTGTTTGCTCTTAATTTCTTCAAATAAAACGGATACTAAAAAATTCTGCTGATAAAACTGATTAAAATTACCGGCAATTTTATTATTTGCCAATTTGATAAATACCAAAGCAATAATAAATATCAGAGAGATAAAACTGACCAAAATAAAAATCTTGGTTTTCATATTAAATTGATTCATTTTCATATAGGGGTTACTGCTCAACAAATAATTGAAATAAAAACGCTGAAATAACATTCACTGTGAGTTCAGGCTGGCTGACATGAGGAGCATGGCCTGTATTTAAGCTCACCTTTTTAGCACCGGGAACCAGACGCTGCATTATTTTCTGGATACCTGGTTTAACCGATCTGTCGAGCATACATTCAACATATAAACGTGGAATCTGGCCAAATTTTTCCTGGCTCCAGTTAGCTTCAATCGCTAAACCTGAAGTGGCCTGAGCGGTTAGTTTAGCGGCTGACTTTATCGCCTGATTGTAGGGTAAATCATTTAAAAATATTTTCGCACCGGCTTCAGTCAGCACTTCACTGACACTTCCATCAGCATTCCATTTTAAACAAGTTTCAATACCACTATAATCAAATCCTTGCTGTTTAAGCTGCTCCAACAAGTTTTTAAATGAAACTAGGGGCGGCAGCATCATGCCTGCCAAATAAATAACCGCATCTATCCGGCTGGCATAATTTTCAGCAACCTGAGTGGCAACCACTCCACCACCCGAATGCGCAACCAATACAACTTTATCCTGACGGGGATTAAATGATTTGCCTTGTTCTATACGGCTAATCACATCAGATATGGTTTTAACATAGCTGTCTATCTGGATATTCTCTATCCCGATATCTTCAATTTGGTTGCCGGGCGATCCACTGCCGGGTAAATCAACCGGGTAGGTAAATAAGCCTTTTTGCTCAAAATAGGGCAGACTCGGCTGCCATACCCAACTGCCCTGCCAGGCGCCATGTATTAATATCAGATGTATGTGCATGATAAAACTCAGTCACGGCAAACCAGCAGGTTTGCCGGGTCATATATGGGTATATACCCGTGCTACTTCAAGATGCATATTGAGGCAGCACGGGTATAAATTAATAGGTTCGGTTTAAACGCGATATCATATATTCGCTAGTGGTGACAGGCGGATACTTTGCTGGCTGTGTTTCGCTCTGACAGGTATCGATACAACGAATCACCTTCTCGTTATTTGGACTGCAAAAATAAGCGATTGAGTACCTGTCTTTATGCAGGCTGTCTTCTGGTTGACGTACTCTGTGAGGGTTCGATAAAAAGACATCATTGGTCCACTGCTGCATTAAATCACCGGTATTGATAATAATAGTGCCCGGAATCGGAGTCGCTTTCACCCAACCTCCATTGCGTGATTTCACCTCTAATCCGCCAACCGAGTCCTGAAATAATAGAGTGATACTGCCATAATCTGTGTGGGCACCAGCGCGATTTTGCGAATCTTCCGGCTTAAATCCTGTAGGCATCGCCGGGTAATGTAATAACCTGAAAGTATGCTGGCATTTATCATGCGCTTCAACAAAAAAATCTGCTGGCTGCTTTAAGGAGATAGCAAAAGCTTTTAAAACTAAATCAGCCACTTGAGTGCACTGATTTACAAAATCAGTAATCTGGTGTTTAAACTCTGGGTAAACTTTTGGGTAATAAACCTGATCGTCATCTGATCCTAAGCTGGCAGTGGCGATATTATAAGCTTCTTTTAAATCCGGTGCAGTTGACGGATCCAGCGTTTCGCGCTTAACCGCTATATAACCCTGATTGCTTTGTGCGTTTTGCCAAGCTACTTTTAATTTTTCAGCTTCCGGCAGCGCAAAAAAGCGCGCAGATAACGCAAATGCCTGCGCAACTTGCTCTTCGGTTAAACCAAAATTAGATAAATAAAAAAAGCCCCATTCTTTTGATGCTGCCAGAATTTGCTCTGCCACCGCATGCTGAGATATGGCGTCACCGGTTAAAAAGGGCGAAAAATCAATAACAGGTAAACTGTGTGTTGACATAATATTCTCATTAAAAATCTGAAAAAAACCCGGCTACTGGCATAAACATTACTTGGGAGTGTAGGTTTATATAAATTAACCAATCAGCCGGGGAGAAGCACATTCAGCAGCCCTTTCGGGCTGACTGATATTACAGGTGATATTTCGCCATGATGCTCCATACACTTTCATCAGCTAAAAAGGCACTACCGTATTTGTTATTCCAGTATGAATATTCAAAGCCAACTTCCAGCTTTGATTTAGTCATGCCTAAATACGGGCTGACATTTAATAATAGCTGAGGATTAAAATGGAAATCTGATTCATGATCGTCAGCTGCAGATGACCAGTCCAAATAACCGTCAAATGAAACATCAACCGCGTCAATTGGTAATTTATAGCCCCAAACCACACTCAATAAATAGTCATTATCAATGGATTCGTTTGCAGAATACAAAAACTTGGTTTTAAAGTATTTAAATCCAGGCACATCCCAGCCCAAGCCTAAACCATATAAATAGTTATCGTCCTGACCGGTTGCACCACCGCCGTATTCATAAGTACCCGATAAATAAACATCTTTAATTGGACCGGCTTTCAATTCAGCACCCGTTAAATAACTTAAACTGATATCCGGTGAGATTTCGCCATAAATCGTATTCGTATTATCCGGTGTATCATTCTTTTCAGTGCGGTCCATAAACATAAACAACCCACCCCAATTGTGGCCTGAAGCATGCTCTAGTGTAATAACCGTATTATCTGCACTATCACTGTAAAAATCAGAATGCTCTTTACCCTGCAGTAACGAGAAACTATTGTCGCTCCAGAAAGTTTCAGCTTGTGCTGATGGTAATACGCTCATTGCAACCAGTGTAGATAATGCTAACTTTGTGAATTTTTTCATCTTGTTATAACCTTAATATATGCGCTAATTTAAAATTTTTGTTAACTTTCTTTACCCGTACTGCCTCAAGATGCTTGATTTCAGCCGGAGAAAAAAATGCATGAGACAAGGCAAATTGCTGAAGATATAGTTGTTCTACATCAAAGCAATTTAACGCCGTGTCAGGCTTTTTTAGCCCGGCCCTCTGGGCGCTTCACAGCGCTTCCACTACTTCGTTATATTGGCTCGAAAGGTGCCTACATTCCTTTACCAATATGCCTTGTATTGAAAGCGCTGTGATAGCTCTGAAATATGCATCTTGAAGTAGCACGGGTATATATTATTTTCCCTTAAATCCCCCCGAAAATTACAAACTGGAAAAGTAAGGGGTTAATTTATTATTTTAATTTGCCGTCAACCCCCTCTACGTAATAACTCATACCCAATAACGCTTTATCAGACATAACTTCACCTGCCTTCAAAATAAGTTCACCAGTTTGGTTGTTAAGTGGACCTGTAAACGGATGGAATTCACCAGAAGTAATTTTCGCTTTTAACTCATTAACTTTAGCAACAACATCCTGAGGAATGACTGGATTAAAAGGTGCCAGTTCGGTCATCCCAGCACTGAAGCCTTTCCAGACATCTTCAGATTTCCAGGTACCCGCTAGAACTTGCTCAACTCGAGTTTTATAAAACCCTTTCCAGTTATGAACCGCAGCGGTCAAATGCGCTTTTTCACCATATTCGCTCATATCTGAGTGATAACCTACAGCATAAATACCTGCTTCTTCCGCTGCCTGAACCGGTGCCGGAGAATCCGTATGGAAAGTAATCACATCGGCTTTTTGATCAATCAGGCTATTGGCGGCTTCGCGCTCTTTGGCCGGATCAAACCAGGTATTCACCCAAACCACTTTAACTTTGGCATCCGGCTTAACCGAACGAACCCCTAGCGCAAATGCGTTAATACCACGAACGACTTCCGGAATTGGAAAAGCGCCAATGTATCCCACAACATCGGTTTTACTCATATACCCGGCAACGACACCGGTTAAATAACGTGCTTCATAAATACGGTCAAAATACGTACCTACATTATCAGCTCTTTTATAACCGGTAGCATGTTCAAACTTTACGTTTGGAAAGCGTTTAGCCACTTTAATGGTTGGGTTCATATAACCGAATGATGTGGTAAAGATAAGCTCATGCCCGCTTTTTGCCAATTGAGTTATTACTCGCTGTGCATCTGCCCCTTCCGCAACATTTTCAACAAAGGTCGTTTCAACCACGCCTGGAAATTCTTTTTCCAGATTCAGCCTGGCCTGATCATGGTTATAAGTCCAGCCTGCTTCACCGGTTGGGCTCACGTAAACAAAACCCACTTTTAATTTTTCTTGTGCAAAACTTGATGCGCTTGCAACCAGGCCCAGCGCTAAGCCAACGACTTTTAATGCTTTTTTCATATAGTATCTCCAATAATGATTAAATTTTGTTAGCTTTACACGCCATTGCATAAAGATTGGTCATTCAGGTAAGTTAATTTTTGCTTAAGTTGTAACCTCTCCTTTTTCAATCCGGACAGAATGAGCATAAGTCAGCTCAACCTGAATAAATTAACGGGCAGTGCAAACCAGCGCATGAAAGCAGCTGAAGCACTGGCTAGGGGCTGTTTATCTATTTAGTTTTATGCCAGGGTTTACCCAGCGCCATAGGCTCAAATAACTTTAGCTTTTCACTGTTTTTACTCAGCATGATTAGCACCAGCAGCGTTGCCGCATAAGGTAAAATTGCGAGCAAGTTAGAAGAAACTGAAATGCCTAAGCCTTGTGCAAATAAGTGCATAATGCTGGCAAAACCGAATAAATAAGCACCCAGCATGACACGCTCCACCCGCCAGCTTGCAAACACCACAAGTGCCAGTGCAATCCAACCTTTACCGGCTGTCATGCCCTCAGTCCAAAGCGGCGTATAAGCAATTGATAAATAGCCACCGGCTAAACCCGCCATAGCACCACCAAACATGACAGCACAATAACGAATTCTCATCACAGGTAAGCCAAGATTACTGCCAACATCCGGGTTTTCACCTGAGGCGCGAACCGCCAAACCGGCTCTGTGATGGCGGAAAAATAAATAACAGGCAATCACCATAATCCAGCTAAAATAAACAATCGCATCTTGTGCAAATAAGGCCTTACCAATTAAAGGAATACCAGCCAGTGTCTCAAATCCAATTGTCGGTAAAGCCGTTATTGTTTTACCTTCATAATCAGAACCGATAAAAGCTGATAAGCCGGTCCCGAATATCGTCAGCGCCAGTCCGGTTGCTACCTGGGTTGCGTTGAAATTTAAGGCGACAAATGCAAATATCAGAGATGCCAGAACACCGCTTAATGCAGCGATCACAAAACCCAGCATAAAACTGTCAGTATGATAAACCGCAATAAAACCGGCTACCGCGCCCAGCAACATCATGCCTTCCTGACCTAAATTTAATACACCGCTTTTTTCACAAATCATTTCGCCCAGTGCGACTAACAGCAAAGGTGTACCGGTGCGAATTGCGGCATACAGAATATTAGTAATTAAATCCATATCCATAGTTACTGACCCTCTGCTTGAGTTGAGATAATAGGTTTAACCGCTTTAAGACCGGCTGATTTAAATCTAAGCCGGTAACGTATCAAAACATCACAGGACAATAGATAAAACAAAATTAACCCTTGGAAAATACCTGTAATCGCGCTGGGAAGCGCCAATGAAATCTGAGCCATTTCACCGCCCATATAAATTAAAGCCATTAACAAACCAGCTAACGTTATTCCTAAAGGGTGAAGGCGACCTAAAAAAGCGACTATGATGGCTGCATAACCGTATCCGGGTGAAATAACCGGGACCAGTTGACCAATTGGGCCAGCGACTTCAATCGCGCCGGCAATACCGGCCAACCCGCCGCACACAACCAATACCAAAGCGGCCAGTTTAGTTTGACTAAAGCCCGCCATTTTGGCTGCCGATTTGTCTAAGCCCAGTACCTGAATTTGAAACCCTAAAAAGGTTTTACTGATAAAGACCCAGATAACAGCCAATGCCAGCAGTACAAATACCAAACCTAAATGTAAACGCGTGCCTTCAAATAAAACCGGCAATAAGGTTGATTCTGCAAATAATGCACTTTCCGGAAAATTAAATCCGTGCGGATCTTTGAGCGGCCCGTGTACCGCCCAAACCAAGAGATTCAACGCAATATAATTCATCATTATGGTGACCAGAATCTCATTGGTATTCATTTTCAGTTTCAAAAAGGCAGCTATCCCTGCCCAGGCCGCGCCACCGACAATGCCCATAATCATGGTGAGTGGCATCGCCCACAAAGATTCTGAATCCACAAACTGAAGTGCCATGGTTGAAGCTATTAGTCCGCCCATCAAAAGTTGACCTTCAGCGCCAATGTTCCAAACTGATGCGCGATAGCAAAGTGACAGTCCATAAGCGCATAACAAAATTGGAATGCACTTGACCAAAAGTTCACTGATGCCATACCAGTCAGAAACCGGACTAATAAAAAAGATATAAAGCGCTTCTAGCGGGTCTTCACCTAAACTGCTAAACAAGATAGCACCGGTAATCAGAGTTAAGACAACGGCTAAAATGGGAGATAAATACGACCAATAAGCTGAGGCGTGTGGTCTGGCTTCTAGCTTTAACATTATGCTGCTTGCTCCTGCTGGTTTTCTTCAATAAAGTCTCCCGCCATCCAACGACCTAACTGGGGCAAAGCTAGGTCGTCGGTAGGCAGGATTGGAGAGAGCTGGCCATCACAAATCGCGCACAGGCGATCACTAATTTTATACAGTTCATCTAAATCTTCTGAAATAACCAGTACCGCACAGCCTTGATCACGCAAATCTAATATCGCCTGATGAATGGCCACCTGAGCACCAATATCTACCCCCCAGGTCGGGTGAGACATTAACAGCAGCTTAGGTTGTTGTTCCACTTCACGGCCAATAATAAACTTTTGTAAATTACCGCCCGATAAACTCACAGCATGGGTTTGAGCATTTGGTGTTTTAACCCGGTACTTTTGGATAATTTTATTGGTTAGTTGCTGAATTTTCTGCCATTGTAAAATGCCTTTTGTCACCAAACCAAAATCAAAACTGGTTAATAACGCATTCTGACAAAGATCCATTTCAGGCACTGCGCCCCGACCCAGCCTTTCTTCCGGTACAAACGCCACACCTAACCGGCGCCTTTGCACAGGTGACATTGCATTAATACAAGTTTGTTCAATAAAAATGCTTTGCTGAGTTTTATCAGGCGCTTCACCGGACAAGGCTTTTAATAAAGCTTCCTGACCATTTCCGGCCACCCCGGCAATGCCTAATATTTCCCCTTTATTCACAGTCAGCGAGATATCTTTTAACGCCACATCAAATGAACTAGCGCTCATTTTATTAAGATGTTTAACCGTTAAATAAGCTTGTTCGGAATGAGCACGTCGGGTTTGATGGCTAATTTCAACACCATCTCCGACCATCATCCGGGCCATAGCATCTGGGGTTTGCTGCTTAGGATTGCAATGACCGCTGACTTTACCTGAACGTAAAATAGTGGCCCCGCTGCAAATCTCAGCCACTTCATGCAACTTATGGCTGATAAATAAAATAGAGCAACCTTCGTGACTGAGTTTTTTCAAAGTTTTAAATAAGGCTTCAACTTCCTGTGGTGTTAATACCGAAGTCGGTTCATCTAATATCAGTAACTGAATATCCAGTAGCAGGCAACGCACGATTTCAACCCGCTGACGCTCACCGGTTGATAAAGTGGCAATACGTCTCTCCGGATCGAGCGGCATTTCATACTTTGCAGAAATTTCGCGAATACGCTGAGCCAGCGTATTCGTATTGCCCGCTTGTTTACCGAGAGCCAGTTCGATATTTTCTTTTACCGTGAGTGTTTCAAATAATGAGAAGTGTTGAAATACCATACCTATGCCTAAAGCACGTGCATTTGCCGGCTCACTAATTTCAACTTTGTCACCATTCCAAAAGATAACCCCTTGGTCAGGTTTAACCACACCATAGAGTATCTTCATTAAAGTACTCTTACCTGCTCCATTTTCACCTAACAAAGCATGAATCTCTCCATGGCCTATATCCAGAGAGATATTATCGTTTGCCTTACAGCCTGGGTAGGATTTAGATATCCCCGTCATTTGTAATCGCATAACATCATTCATTGCTTTTTCCTGCTAAACCTTTTTAAATTGACCAATCGGTCAGTCTTGGTATGAACAATGCAAGAAGTTGACCAAGTGATTAAGATTTTATTCAAAAAAGTTTTTTGACCTGTCAAAGTTGGCCAGCAAAGGCTTATTTTTAAAGGTTTTTAATATTAAAGAGAGGTTAATGTGATTCAGTTTCTGTTAAACCAAGACTTGATCAAACTCGAAGCAGTTGCACCAAGCCTTAGCATTTTGGACTGGTTGCGCATCAAAAAAGGGAAAACCGGAACCAAAGAAGGCTGTGCATCCGGTGACTGTGGTGCCTGTACTGTCATTGTCGGTGACAAAAAACAAGGTCGCTGGCAATACAAAAGTATTAATGCCTGCTTAATGTTAGTAGGCAGCCTGCACGGTAAACATTTAGTGACGATAGAAGCCGTCAGCAAAACGGATTTTCCGCAATTAGAAGATCTGCATCCCGTGCAAAAAGCTATGGTTGAGTGCCATGGTTCTCAATGCGGTTTTTGCACACCCGGCATTATCATGAGTATGCTGGCACTGTATTTAAACCATCAAACTTATCCGGGTAAATTAGCTGCGATTCATGCGCTGGGCGGTAATCTATGCCGCTGCACGGGCTACAGCCCGATTTTAAAAGCCGTCGAAAAGTGCTTTGAGTACCCAAGAGCCGATCACGACTGGCAAAGTGCGACCCAGTTATTAGAAAATAAGCTAATCCAGTCTGCAACGCCGTTTTTAGTTGAACAAACCCGCCACTTTTATTTACCCCAGAATTTAGCCGAGCTGGTGAGATTAAGAGCTGAGATGCCAAATACCCGTCTGGTGGCCGGGGCCACCGACTTATCATTAGAGTTCAGCCAACAATTAAAAGAAAGCAGCAGTCTAATTTCACTGACTCAATGTCAGGAGCTATTGAGTTTTCAATCCGATCAATCCGGTATCTTTATTGGCGCAGCGACCCCATACAGTGAATTTGTTGGTGAGTTTTGCAAAATATACCCGGAAGCAAGCGAGCTATTTGAGCGCCTTGGCTCCTGTCAGGTAAGAAACGCAGGTACACTCGGCGGCAGTATTGGCAATGCCTCACCCATTGGCGATCCGGCGCCTTTATTAATCGCGCTCAATGCCAGCATTGAATTAACCGGTAAAAAAGGCAAGCGCCAGTTGCCATTAGATGAATATTTTATTGCCTACAAAACGACTCAACTGGCAGACGATGAAGTGATTTCCGGATTTTATATTCCACCGCGCCCGGCTAATTTAACGCTGGCTTGTCACAAAATATCCAAACGCATTGAAGATGATATCTCAGCCGTCTGTTTAGTTTTAGCGTTAAGCACAGACGACAGCCAAATTAATCATGCCAGAGTCGCGTTAGGCGGCATGGCTGCCATTCCGGCCAGAGCCAAACAGGTTGAGCAGGCCCTGCTCGGGCAAACTACCAGTTTGGTGACTTTCCAGACTGCAGCCAGCTTAATCCACCAGGATTTTTCACCTTTATCCGATGTGCGTGCCTCTTCTGACTACAGAATCAAAGTCAGTGAGAATCTGTTTACCCGCATCTGGCATGAAAATTTTGGCCGGATAGACACACAAGCGCAATCATTAACAATTCAACCATCAGCAACGAGGGTTAACCATGCGGCACTTTGAGATTAACAAAACTGAGCTTAAAACCAGTCAGGTTGGCAAATCAATAAAACACGAGAGTGCGGTTAAACAAGTTTCGGGCACGGCTCATTATATTGACGATAAACCTCATCCAAGCGGCGGCTTGCATGGGTACCCAGTGTTATCAAACATCTCCTGTGGCCGGATTGTCTCAATTGATACCCGGGAGGCTGAACACAGCGAAGGCGTGGTAAAAATTTTATCTGCTGCAGACATACCGGGCGAAAATGATGTGGGCCCTGTGTTTAAAGGCGACATTTTGTTAGCTGACGATAAAATTGATTATCATAGCCAACCTATCTTGCTGGTTGTGGCCGACAGCTATGAAGCAGCCCGTAAAGCCGCTCAGCTTGTTAAAATTGAATATAAGACTGAAAAGCCGCAGCTGGATATCGCCACTGCAATTAACAATAAAGACTGGGTTAGACCGCCTCAGGTCATGAGTCTGGGAGACGCTGAAGCCGAACTGGCTAAATCCAAACATAAGTTGAATGGTCAGCTGACCATTGGCGGACAGGAACATTTTTATTTAGAAGGACAAATCAGCACAGCGACGCCGACTGAAGATGGCGGTATGTTTGTTCAGTGTTCAACCCAAAACCCAACCGAAATTCAGCATACGGTAGCCAAAGTCTTAAACCGGCCATTTAATTTTATTACCGTTGAAATGCGCCGCATGGGCGGGGGGTTTGGCGGTAAAGAAACGCAGGCTGCGCCATGGGCAGCACTGGCTTCTGTTGCTGCACTGCACACGGGTAAAAGTGTCAAAATCCGTTTAGCCAGAGCCGATGATTTTAAAATTACCGGTAAACGTCACCCGTTTTTTAATACCTATCAAGTCGGTTTTGATGACGATGGTTTAATTGAAGCCGCCAATATAGAAGTGAACGGCTATTGTGGCTACTCACCGGATTTATCTGACTCAATTGTTGAGCGAGCTCAGTTTCACGCAGATAACGCCTATTATTATCCAAACGCCAAAATTACCGGTAACCGCTGTCGGGTTAATACCGTCAGTCATACCGCCTATCGTGGTTTTGGCGGCCCTCAAGGAATGATGACAGCAGAACAGCTGATGGATGATATTGCCTATTATCTGGGGAAAGATCCGCTCGACATCAGAAAATTAAATTTATACCGCCCGGGCCGGGATACCACGCCTTACCATCAAACGGTTGAACAATTTATCATGCAGGACATGATTGAGCAGGTTGAAGAAAAAGCGCAATACTGGCAGCGAATATCGCAAATCAAAGCATTTAATCAGTCATCGCCTTTTATCAAAAAAGGACTCGCACTGACCCCAGTTAAATTTGGTATTTCATTTACCGTTCAGCACCTTAATCAGGCTGGCGCTCTGGTATTAATTTACACCGATGGTTCAATTCATGTTAACCATGGCGGTACTGAGATGGGTCAGGGCCTGAATACCAAAGTTGCCCAGATAGTAGCAGAAGCCTTTTCGGTCGACAGCGAAACGGTTTTAGTCAACGCCACCCGCACAGACAAGGTTCCGAATACCTCACCAACCGCGGCTTCCAGCGGAACAGATTTAAATGGCATGGCGGCTCTGAATGCAGCCAATACCATTAAACAACGCTTGGTTGAATTTATCAGCCGTCATTTTGAGGTTGAATTAGCCAAGATAAAGTTTGTTGATAATCAGGTCTGTTTTGGTGAGCAAACCTTAAGTTTTGCTGAAGTTGTTAATCTGGCTTATATCAACCGGATTTCATTGTCATCGAATGGTTTTTATTCCACCCCAAAAATCCATTTTGATAAAGAAAAAGGCACAGGTCATCCATTTTTCTACTTTGCACATGGCGTTGCATTGGCCGAAGTGGAAATTGATACTTTAACCGGGGAAAACACTACAACCCGAATTGATATTCTGCACGATGTGGGTAATTCAATTAACCCGGCACTGGATATTGGCCAGATTGAAGGTGCCTTTATTCAAGGCATGGGCTGGTTAACCACCGAAGATTTAAAATGGAATCAGGATGGTTCGCTGGCCAGTTTTGGTCCGGCTACCTATAAAATTCCCGCAGTAGGCGATACTCCGGCTGAATTTAATGTTGAGCTTTATGATTCGGCCAACCCGGAAACCAGTGTATTCAGATCAAAAGCCGTGGGCGAACCTCCGTTTATGTTAGGGATTAGTGTCTGGAGTGCGATCCGCAATGCCATTGCCAGTATAACCGGCTACCAATATGCGCCTGATTTAGACGCGCCCGCGACCCCGGAAGTCATTTTAGCGGCAGTAGAAAAAGCGCAAGCCTGGCAAAACGAACATAACCCACTTACAACGGAGGACTTGCAAGATGCTTAATCAAAATACGCAAGGATTCCATCAGCAGTCCTGGGTACAGGCTCTGGCTGAACTGGAACAAGCCGGGCAAGCTTGTGTGCTGGTGACCGTATTAGGTACAGACGGCTCTACCCCGCGAGCGAGTGGCACCAAAATGCTGGTATCAAAAACGGATATTTTTGACACCATAGGTGGCGGTCATCTCGAATATAAAGCAATTGAAAAAGCACGTGAATTATTAACTAGCCCGCAGCAGGATAATGTCATTGAACATTTCCCGCTGGGCGCGACTTTAGGTCAGTGTTGTGGCGGCAGTGCTGTGATTTTATTTGAATGTTTTCATGCAACCCAACTGAATTTAGATATTTATGGCGCTGGTCATGTGGCACATGCATTAATCGGGATTTTAGCTCAGTTACCGATTTATATCCGCTGGATTGACAGCCGGGCAGATTTATTCCCGCCAACCCTGCCTGCGAATGTCACTCAAGTTGTGGATGACGATCCGGTTGAGCAGGTTAGACAAGCTCAACCCGGTCAAGCGTCTTTAATTTTAACCCATAACCACCAGCTGGATTTTGACTTGGCACAGGCCATTTTAAAACGTGACGATGCACTCTGGTTAGGTGTTATTGGCTCAGAAACTAAAGCAAAACGCTTTCGCCATCGCTTAAGCCACAGAGGCGTTAGTGAACACCAAATATCAAAAATGACCTGTCCTGTGGGGTTAACTCAGGTAACAGGTAAACAACCGATGGAAGTTGCCGTATCGATAGCCGGCCAACTGATTGAGCTGTACCAAAGTCACAAACCTGAACCGAATCCAGCCAGCCAACGCCGCCAGTCAGGCATTCAATGGCAAACTTTGCTGGGCACCGCCACGCAGGACCTAAAAAAACAAGAGGTGAAATTATGAGCCCTATTATCCAATTAAAAAGCCACAGAGTGGTCACCCCTGAAGGTGAAATATCAGCCAGCATTCTGGTGCAGGATAAAATGATTATTGCGATTAAACCTTACGACTATATCAGCGATACCATTAGTAAAGTATTTGATTATTCAGACAAAGTTATTTTGCCCGGTCTGGTAGACAGCCATGTTCATGTTAATGAACCCGGCCGCACTGACTGGGAAGGGTTTGATACCGCCACTCATGCGGCTTGCGCCGGCGGCATTACAACCGTCATAGATATGCCACTAAATTGTATTCCGGTGACGATAACCGAGCAGGCGCTGGCTGAAAAATTAGCCGTACTGGATGATAAGCTCTGGATAGATACCGGCTTTTGGGGCGGTGCAACCGCAGATAATTTAGCTGATTTGCCCGCATTACTGGATGCCGGTGTATTTGGCGTAAAATCTTTTACCATTCATTCCGGCATAGATGAATTTCAGGCGGTGAACGAAGCACAATTGCTTGCCGCAATGCGTAAACTCGCCGAAAAAGGTCTGCCACATCTTATTCACGCAGAATTAGAGCCCGAACACAACAAACCGGCCAGTATTGGCTCAAGTTATCAGAGCTTTTTAAAAACCCGTCCCGAGTCCTGGGAAAATAATGCCATTGCTATGGTTATCCGGGTGATGCAACAGCTCGAATCTGAAGGCTTAAAACCCCATGCGCACATTGTGCATTTAAGTTCGGCCTCAGCCTTACCTATGATTAAACAAGCCAAATCAGCCGGGCTTAAATTAACAGTAGAAACCTGTCCACATTATTTAGTATTGGCAGCAGAAGAGATACCGGATGGTAAAGCCACATATAAATGCTGCCCGCCAATTCGTGAAACAGACAATCAGCAAAAACTTTGGCAAGCCTTAAAAGACGGGGTAATTGATTGCATTGTATCGGATCACAGCCCTTGCACGCCGCAACTTAAAAACCTGGATTCAGGCGATTTAGAAAACGCTTGGGGCGGTATTTCCGGTCTGCAGTTTGGATTGTCTTTAGTTTGGAGCAAAGCGCAAAAACTCGGCTTTAGTTTAAGCGAAATCGCCAATTTAGTGTCGACTCAACCGGCCAAGCTACTAGGCTTAAACCATAAAGGTGAAATTGCGGTAGGCAAACAAGCTGATTTTTGCATATTTTCAGCAGATGACAATTACCGGATAACCGCGGACTGTATTCATCATAAACACAAAATTTCACCCTATATTGGAACTCAGGTAGACGGTGTAATTGATGCCACCTGGCTGGCCGGTCAGGTGATTTATCAAAATCAGGATTTTGTCGGTCAGGCCAGTGGTCAGGTTTTATTAAAGGACAAAATATGAAACTGTTTGAATTAAACGTATTACCCAAAGACAAAGCCTATCAGGCATTTGAAAGCTGCTGCGCTGCGCCTAACTGGATTAATGCAATGATCAGCGCCCGTCCGTTTGACGATTTAACTCAGCTTCATACGCAGGCCAGTAAAATCTGGCAAAAACTCAATGCGCCAGATTATTTAGCCGCATTTGAAGCCCATCCACAAATTGGCAATGTTGAAACGCTAAAAGCTAAGTTTGCTAAAACATCGGCCATGGCAGGACATGAACAGTCCGGTATGCAGCAGGCAGATGAGCAAGTGATTGAAGAAATGGCCGCGCTTAATCAGGATTACCTGAACAAATTCGGCTTTATTTTTATTGTTTATGCAACCGGTAAAAGCGCCGCTGAAATGCTTGATATATTAAAAGACAGAATTCGTCACGACAAAGCCATTGAAATTGAAATAGCCGCGCAGGAACAAGCCAAAATTACCGCATTAAGATTGAATAAATTATTGGAGGAAGCCGAATGAGTCGCAGCCCTATTACCACCCATGTACTGGATACCGCTATTGGCCAACCCGCTTCCGGCATTAAAATTGCGCTTTACATGCAGGTTCAGAGCGGCTGGCAACTATTGGCCAGTGGCATCACCAATCAAGATGGCCGTATTACTGACTGGTTGAACCCTAAAACACAGTTAGACAAAGCCACCTATAAACTCAGCTTTGATTTGGCCGAATACTGGCAAAAGCAAAATCAGACCATATTTTATCCCAGTGCGGATATTTGTTTTAACCTGATTGATGAGGGTCATTACCATATTCCGCTGCTGCTATCACCATTTGGCTATTCAACTTACCGGGGGAGCTAATATGATTCAATTAGTGTTAGGCGATATATTAGATATGGTCGGCGACCCGGCTAAATTAGGTGGCACAGCCCACAGGTACTTTTCGCCGGGCGCTTTATTAATAGAAGACGGGAAAATTACTGAAGCCGGTTTTGCCGATGAACTTAAACAAAAATATGCGCCTAAACTCAGCTTAGAAGACTGTCAGGTTATCGATTACTGTGGTCATTTAATCACACCGGGATTTATTGATACCCATATTCATTATCCGCAAACCGAAATGATTGCAGCCTATGGCGAGCAGCTATTAACCTGGCTGGAAAAATACGCCTTTCCAACCGAAATGCAGTTTGATGACAGTGACTATGCTGAAAAAATTGCCGAACTATTTTTAAACGAGCTATTAAACAACGGCACCACGACCGCCTTGGTATTTGGCACTGTGCACCCGGAGTCGGTTGATGCGTTTTTTAAACAGGCACAAAAGCGCCATTTAAGAATGATTGCCGGTAAAGTTCTGATGGACAGAAATTGTCCGGATAATTTATCTGATACCGCCGAAACGGGTTACCTTGAAAGCAAAGCCCTGATTGAAAAATGGCACAATACCGACCGGCTCAGCTATGCGATCACCCCCAGATTTGCGCCTACTTCCAGCCCTGAGCAACTGGCTAAATGTCGCGATTTATTAAACGAATATCCGGATGTTTATTTGCATACGCATTTATCAGAAAACAAAGCTGAATGTGACTGGATTAAAAGTTTATATCCGGATGCCACAAATTATTTATCGGTTTATGACAATGCCGGTTTAGTTAAAAAACGTTCGGTATTTGCTCATGGCATTCATTTAGACGAAAGCGAATATCAGTGCCTGGCAAATAAAGAGGCGGCCATATCGCACTGCCCGACCTCCAATTTATTTATCGGCTCGGGTTTATTCAACTTAGCTAAATGTGAACAGCATGACGTAAAAGTTGGCCTAGGCACAGATGTTGGGGGCGGTTCCAGCTTTTCTATGCTGCAAACCTATAATGAAGCTTACAAAATTCAGCAGTTACAAAATCACACTATGTCCGCATTTAAAGGCTTATATTTAGCCACTTTAGGCGGCGCCCGGGCGCTTGATTTAGAAGGCACCATTGGTAACTTTTTACCCGGCTGTGAAGCGGACTTTATCGTATTTGATACAGCGCCCACACCGTTTTTAGGTTTTCGTTTGGCTAAATGTCAGGACTTACACGAGCGGCTATTTTGCAGCCTGATGTTAGGTGACGACAGAATGATTAAACAAACTTATATTCTGGGTGCACCTGCAAACCCTTTTCCCTCTTCTTTTACCGCTGAGTCCGCTCAGCAGGAGTTAGTTTAATGGAATCTTATTTATTTGAAGTTGGCCACCTGCTGTTTCGTTATTTTCATATTGTGGCTGGTATTGCCTGGATTGGCGCGTCGTTTTATTTTGTCTGGCTGGATAATAATTTAACCAATCCACCGCAATGGAAAAAAGACAAAGGCATTCAGGGAGATTTATGGGCGATTCATGCCGGCGGTATTTATGAAGTGGCTAAATACAAAGCTGGTCCGGAAAAAATGCCTGAACATTTGCACTGGTTTAAATGGGAAGCTTACTCAACCTGGATTTCCGGCACCCTATTATTAAGCCTGCTGTATTATGTAGGTGCCGATGTATATTTAATTGACCCAAGCAAAGCCGCGCTTGAACAAATGAGTGCGATAGCCTTATCCATAGGCTGCATTGCAACCGGTTATTTATTTTACCGCTTAATTTGTAAAACCAGTTTAATTAACCATGGTTTAGCCTTTGCAACCATAGCACTGAGCTTTTTAACCCTGTGGACTTGGGGCATAGATCACTTTTTTGCCGATCGTGCCGTTTATATTCATGTGGGCGCATTAATAGGTACCTGTATGGCGGGCAATGTATTTAATGTGATTGTGCCCAGCCAGAAACAAATGGTCAAAGCCATTGCAGAAGGTAAACAGCCGGATCCTCAATTTGGCTTAATTGCCAAGCAGGTTTCTATTCATAATAATTATGCCACTTTACCGATTTTATTCATTATGCTGAGCAATCATTTTGCCTTCACTTATGCCCACGAATTTGGCTGGTTAATTTTAATTGCGCTATTTATTGTGGGTATGTGGATCCGCCATTTCTTTAACTTAAAAAATCGCGGTATTGTTAAACCCGGTGTACTGGTCAGTGGTATTGCCGCCTTTTTTGTGGTGATGGCTGCCAGCGCCCCTTGGCATACTTTGCAATCCGGTAAGGCCATCGCACAGGCACACCAGCAAGTTGAAGTGAGTGATCAGCAAGCCTGGCAGATTATTCAAAGCAGATGCACTGAATGCCACAGCCAAAATCCAACATCGGCCATGTTTAAAAGCCCACCGGCTGGATTTGTATTGGATAATTTAGCGCAAGCCAAACAGTTTGCCAGCTTAATCAATACCCGCGCCGTGGTAACTAAAGATATGCCACTGGCCAATATGACCAAAATGACCGAAGACGAACGCGCATTAATTGGTGTATGGGTGAATAAAGCAGAATAACCGCCCCTAAATAGCAATAAACTTAACAGGAAGGTATTCGAGTATATAAAGCTAGCCTTCCTTTTAATTTTGACAAAAGCATCAGGCTTCCCCCAGCATGATGCAAATGGGCTTTGTATGTGGCTCGTGTGGGCTCGTATGATTTACGTAGGGTGGTTTAGCGCCGTGGGCGCGTAAGCCACCAAAAGGTGTGTAAGCGATCGGATTAGCATTTTGCTAGCCCGGCTTGTGCCATAAGCAGACGTTCAAGTCTAACGCACTTATGTTGTGTTTTGGCAAATGCCTCAAAAGAGAGAGGAGCAGACTTTACCATATACACAATGGGTGTCGACTTATTGAGTAAAGCCGTTTACACGTTACTTACTATCTTGCAATTACATCAAGCTATGAAGGCTGAACGCCGAAATACAAGATTTGCTCGGTTAAACCAGTAGTTTTGAAGTATGTTAAAACGCTAAATAGATTTAATAGTTAATCACCTGTTTTATAATGATTTTTATCCTAAATTCCAGTAAGTTTGTTCGGTATCAAAATTCAATTAGTTGAACGAAACTAAAATATGAGAATTAATAAATGAGCAAATACCATAACGATCAACCTATAAAGGGAAGTGATCAAGATCCTGATTTATTAAATAGAAGTAATTTTGCAAGCAATTTAGCAAATGTTCTGTTGTTGGATTACTCGGAAGACTGTTTAACTATTTCGTTAGAAGGTGAATGGGGGTATGGCAAAACTTCCGTCATAAATTTAGTGAAAAGGGCCATAAAAGAGAGAGCACCGAGCTCAATCATTGTTGAGTACAACCCTTGGTTAGCAGGGAAGCCTGAATCTTTAATTCAAGATTTTTTATTGCAATTTTCTTATCAATTAAACATTACGGATAACTCTAAAGCAGCAGCTCGTGCCGCAGAAGAATTAATTTCCTATTCAAGTTTATTTGGAGTCGCTAAATTAGTACCTGGTGCGGAGCCATGGGCTTCAATAACTGAGAAAGTGTTCTCTAAACTTGGAAAAGCAACCAAAGATATTGCTGGGTTAAAAAAACTTGATTTATTAGGTAAGAAGCAAAAGGTTGGCAAAGCAATTGCGAAAATCAAAGAACCTATTGTAGTAATAATAGATGATATTGATAGGCTTACACCATCTGAAACATTTCAAGTTCTTAGGCTCGTTAAAGCTGTCGCTGATTTTACGGGGACGTCATTTTTATTGGCATTTGATTCAAAATACTTAGTTTCTGTATTAGAAAAAAATAGTATAGAGAACGCTTTCGAGTATATAAATAAAATTGTGCAACTAAGAGTCCCATTACCAATAATAAGTGATGAAGGGATAAATGAATTGGCTCAAGTAGAATTAACTAACTTAAGTGAAAAAAATTTAACAAATGTTTTTGAAAGAGACGATGAAAGGTTAAGTTGGGTTTACCATCGATATTTTAAACAGTTAATAAAAAATCCGCGAGAACTTAAAAGGTTTTTCAATCACTTACGATTTGTTTTGGAACAAGTTGAAGGGCAGGTATGCTTTGCAGATTTGTTCGCCCTTTCAATTATTGCTACTAAAGCTGCCAAAATATATGAACACCTAAAAAAGGTTCCTGAAGCTTATTTGTTAACAGGCTTAACAAAACAAAGAGCAGGGTTTGCCGATGAGTTTGATGAAACAGATAATCCACTTCAAAATGAGCGAAAACAGTTACTTGAAACTATAGAACCACGAGATAGAAAATTAATTAAAGGAATACTCGAAGTAATTTTTCCAAAAATTAACCCAAGTGGCTTCGACCATTTTTCGACTGCGAGTACAGATGCCGCAGGGAGAGTATCTGCGCCCCAAAGGTTATATATTGCACTCCATTACATGACTCCCAAAAATTTTCTTTCAGATCAAGAAGCTTTAAATTTTATTCACGGGTTAACAGACCGTATTGAATTTTTGAAAACGGTTGTTGATACTGAATATGAAGAGCGTTTTTTTGAAATGATGAACAATTATTCATCCCAATTTCGCGATGACAGTTTCGATATTCTAGTTTCGATTTGCACTATATTTTTAGACTCCCATAGACTCAAAAATTCTATGGAAAGTAATTACGGCATTTTTTCGAGAGATCCTTTTAGAGAATTAATATGGTTAACGATTAACGTTATTTCTGAACATAAAAATAAAGCAGAGTTAATAGAAAAAATGATTAAAAGAGTTGAAAATGCTCCTGTGTCTACAGATATTTTGCGAAAATTACGCGAGCAGCACAGAGGAGGTGGAAAACATTGGATATCGGTTGAAAAATTGTCAGAACTTGAAAAAGCGTTCCAGTCTGTAGCAATTAAAGCTTTACACCAAAAAATGTTTTTAGATAACCATCTCGAGTCACATATTTTCTTTGGTCTTAAGCACTCCTCTAGCGAGTGCGCTTCTAAAGTAATTACAGATATACTGAAAGAAGAAAATGGAATTATAAGGGTCGCTGAAATAATTGGTTATTGTGGAAGTGATTCATCTAATGGCCCATATGCTTGTATCGACGAACGAACGTTTGGCGATGTATTGGATTTTGACGATATAAAAAATAAAGCAGCCGCTGAAAACTTATCTCAGCATCCAATTAGTATTCAGGCTACTTTAAAAAGTATGTTAAATGGGCAGCAATATTATTTACGAGACTGTATACAAAAAGACTGGTAAAACTCACATAGCTCTTATAGCTTGCGGCGAACGCAGTGAATCCCAACAATTTATTTAACACCGCCAAATGTTGGGTGCGCCTCTGGCTTACCACAACCTAAGTTTATGCAAAATTTGAGTCGCGTAAATGTCTCCAAATCACTCAAATCAGATATTGCTTGATGTCGGTTTACGCGCCCACTGCGCTAAGCCGACCTACTGGGCGATGTAAATTACCCCAAAAAATAATCCATATATTTTAATTCACCAATCGCGTCTGCATCCAGTGCAGCTTGTCGTTCGGCTTCGGTTAAAATGCCAACAAACGGGGTTCTGCGTCTGTATTTTCGCATCTTTTCACTGTCTTCCAGTACACCATTTTTAAACAGTTCAGGTGTATCCATTACCATTAATAAAGATTCCCAGGTAATGTATTCACTGTGTCGTAAACGCCCACTTTGCTGTCGCTGAATCAGAGTTTGTCGAACCTTATCTACCAGCTCCGGATGTTTTAACAATTTATCGACCATTGCCTTGTGTAAAGCTAAAATCTGGCGGTCAATATGGATATCTTTCATGCTCGTTTTTTTAACCTGATAACCACGCCGCCGGTTAGTTTTTTGTCGGTACATTAGACTACCTCAAACGCCTTTAACGAAATTCACGGGATTCGGTTTGTAAATTAGCCAGCGCCTGTGTTTTGTCAATTAGTTTACCGGCAATCACATGCACGACCTGCCCTTCTTTTTCTACTATGCCTTTAACCATTAAGATCTTAGCGCTCATAAAAGTTTGCTTTTGCGCATTGGCTGTACCGGCCCAGACCACCAGATTAATATTGCCGGTATCATCTTCCAGTGTGACAAAAGTAACGCCGGAGGCCGTGCCCGGGGACTGTTTTCCGGTCACCACACCAGCAACGGTTACCAATGACTGATGTGGTTTGTCTGGCAAGTCGCGCATTCGGGTAAACGCGGGTAATAAACCGGCATTATTCAATAAGGTAATGGGATGTTTACCTAAACTTAAGCGAGTTGCGGCATAATCTTCGCTGAGTGCATCCAGTTCAGATGGCTCAATTGCAAAAGGTGCCGGCTCATTAATCCCGGCAAATAAAGGCAGTTCTGATTCCTGGTTCATCAGCGCCCAGCGGCTTTGATAACGGTTTCCGGATAAGCATTGCAGGGCATTGGCACTGGCCAGTTGCTGCATATCTTTGCGGTTAATATTGAGCAGTTTGAGTTTTGTCAGATTTTGATAACCGGTTTTCGGCCTGTGCGCTAACAGACTTTGTTTAGCATTTTCAGATAAGCCTTTAATTAAATTAAACCCCAACCGAATTGCCATTTGCTGCTCTGTTTTAACCAGTTTATGCTCAGCATCCGATGCATTAATGCAAACAGGTAAAATATGGATTTGATGTCTTTTGGCATCCTGTACCAATTGTGATGCACTATAAAACCCCATAGGTAAACTATTTAATAATGCGGTATAAAACGCTGCCGGATAATAATATTTAAGCCAGGCTGAAACATAGGCTAATACCGCAAAAGAGGCCGAATGACTTTCCGGAAAACCGTATTCACCAAATCCGCAAATTTGTTCAAAAATACGTTCAGCAAAACTCTGCTGATAGCCTCGCGCTAACATGCCGTTTATCAGTTTGTCTTTAAAACGGTTCAGCTCACCTGTTTTTTTCCAGCTCGCCATTGCCCGCCTGAGTTGATCGGCTTCACCGCCACTGAATCCGGCTGCAACCATGGCCAGTTTAATCACTTGCTCTTGAAAAATAGGCACTCCCAGTGTGCGCTCCAGTACGGCTTTTACTGCATCTGACGGATAACTGATTTGCTCCTGATGATTTCGCCTTTTCAAAAACGGATGCACCATATCCCCCTGAATCGGCCCCGGCCGGACGATTGCAATTTGAATCACTAAATCATAATAGCTGGCCGGTTTAAGACGAGGCAACATGCTCATTTGCGCGCGCGATTCAATTTGAAATACACCTACGGTATCCGCTTGTTGGATCATCCGGTAAACCTGAGCATCGTCCTGCATCCGGGTAATTGCGGCAATGCTCAGCGAACGGCCATAATGCTGTTTAATCATGGCAAAACATTTTCGAATGGCGGTTAACATACCCAGAGCCAGTACATCTACTTTTAACAGCCCTAAGGATTCCAGATCGTCTTTATCCCACTGGATAAGGGTTCGCTCTGCCATTGCCGCATTTTCTACCGGCACCAGTTCATATAGCGGGCCGGCAGAAATGACAAATCCACCCACATGCTGAGATAAATGGCGTGGAAAGCCAATTATTTGCTCCACCAATTCAATAAACTGCTGCGCTTTGGCCGATTCAGGTTTTAGTCCGAGTTCAATAATCTGAGCTTGCCAGCTCAATTTTTTATTTCGCCGGTTAATATTTTTGATAAAAAATTCCAGTTGCGTGACTTCTATAGCTAAAGCTTTTCCGACTTCACGAATGGCACTTTTCAGCCTGAAGGTAATGACAGTGGCGGCAATGGCGGTCCGTTCCCGGCCATATTTTTGATACAGATACTGAATCACTTCTTCCCGTCTTTCATGCTCAAAATCGACGTCTATATCTGGTGGTTCATTGCGCTCTTTACTGATAAAACGTTCAAACAAAACCGAAATCTGGCGCGGGTCCACCGAGGTGATTTCCAGGCAATAACAGACAACAGAATTAGCAGCTGAGCCCCGCCCCTGATATAAGATGCCTCTTTGTTTAGCAAACATCACCAGATCATGAATGGTTAAAAAATAATAGGGGTAGTTCAGCTCTGCTATCAGCTCCAGCTCTTTATCTATCGTCGCTTGAATTGATTTACTGATCCCTTCCGGAAAACGCATTTTAATGCCGCTTGTCACCAACCGGGTCAGATGCTGCATTGCAGTGTAACCGGTTGGGACTAACTCAGCCGGATATTCATAACTGAGTTCAGTTAAAGAAAACTGGCAGGCCTCTGCAATCTTGAGCGTTTCCTGTAGCCAGTCTTGGGGGTACAGTTTGCTCAGTTTATTGAGTGGGCGCAGCACCCGCTCTGCGTTGACTACCAACTCAAATCCTAACTGCTCAACCGGTTTTATTTGTTTAATGGCGGTCAGTGTATGCTGCAGCGCTAGCCGTTCTGCGCTGTGCATTAACACGCCGCCACAGGCAACTAACGGAATCTGCCACTGCCCGGCTAAGCGAATACTGTATTGCTGAAGGGCCTGTTCATTATTATTCAGATGGCGCAAGATCCCGAGCCATAACCGGTCGCCATAATATTTTTTTAACCAACTAGCCCACTCTGTATCTTGTGACTGCCCTGTTGGCAGCCAAATACATAAACAATGTTTAACCGACATTAAATCCCACTCGGCAAGCTGGTATTCACCTTTTGGGCTACGCCTTCTGGCATTGCTTATAATCCGGCATAACTCAGCATAAGCCTGTCGGTTGGGACATAATAAAACCAGTTGCAGCGAGTTATCTAACTTAAACAGGCTACCGACAATGAGTTTGATACCTAATTGGTGCTGCTTAATTGCAGTATGAGCCCGGACAATACCGGCAACCGAACACTCATCGGTAATCGCCAGCGCGCGATAGCCTAAAAATGAAGCCTGCAACACCAGCTCTTCCGGATGTGATGCACCGGTTAAAAATGAAAAATTAGTTTGGCAAAAAAGCTCTGCGTAATTCATTGCCGACTCTCAGCTGTATAAACCATGCACAAACCATTTTTGTTGCGGGGTTCTGAATATCCATAACCAGCGACCTGCAGCCGATCTGGCAATATAATAATCCCGGCTGATTGAATTATGGTCCCACCAACCTGTGACAATTCGCTCCGGTCCGTGAATAATCTCAACTTGCTCATGCAGAGGCTGAGGCCTGTTGAGTAAAAAGCTTGGCCGGTTTTGAATTAGCTCGGGTAGAGTCTGATCACAGGTATTAAAAGGCGGGCACAAACGACTTGCAAATTCAGGCCGGTAATCGCTAAGTGCTTCGACGCCGTTCACTTTTGATTCACCTAATTTAGCCTGCAGCCGGGCGACTAATTCAGGCGCTGACATTTGCCCGGTCTGAGTATTAAACAGGTCCGGACTGTCAGCACGAAAGTCAATTAAACGAAGCGCCTGTAGCTCTATTTCAATCACAGGTGCGGATAGGGTTACAGATTCAAACCTGAGCAGACAAAGTTCAAGCCAGCGTATCGCTTTATGTTCTCCCTGGCCACTTCCAACTCTGATCCGCTCGCTGGGGGCATCCCGTAAAATCAACTCGAGTTGAATTTCATCTGTTTGTTTCGCCCTGAGCGATAAAAAAGATTCCAATAACTGCAATACTTTAAACAAAGGTTTATTTAAGTGATTTAAATCCGTTAACTCATATGACAAAAGCAAACGATATTTAAAGGTTTCAGGCGGATGATAAAATTCAAGCGGCGTTTTGAACTGGCCTTTGAGTCGACCAATATAAGTGACTAAATCAATATCGAAACGCTGAGCAAGCTCAGTTAATGGCAGTCTGAACAAATCTGCTAAATGAGATACCCCAACCCGGTTAAGCGACTCGATTGTTTTATGAGGTAAATCGGTTTTGTCCAGCGAACATTGCTGAAGCTGTATGTTGAGCTGGTTTTTATCCGTATTGATTTGATTATACTGATGTAGAGCTAATAATTTAGCTGCCTGAGGCGAGTAGGCAAGCGCATAATGATAATCAGAGATCACCTGTTCCAACTGACATTGAACTACCTGCCAGTATTCGTTCAGGCTTGCATACAGACTGAGCATAGGAGTAACCCTTAATACCAAGCCATTAGGTGGCACTAAACTAATATCCGAAGTCACCCAATATAGCCATTGAGCCAACTGTTTTAATTTTTGTTGTTCGCTTTCAGGATTATAAGGAAATACAGTCAGCCGGGGACATATAGCACAAGCGGCTCCCAACCCCATACCAACCGCTAAACCGGCCTGCTGAGCAGCTGAGTTTATCTGACTCAGCGTATTTTTATGTCCCTGCACTATAGCAACCGGCACATTATCGCAGCCTGAATATAAGCTATTTAATTGCAAGTTAGGACAATGCAAATAAAGCCAGAACATCTTGATTAACCCGTATTAGCAACAGGAAACGGAATAATATTCTGGTTTATTTCAGGCTTAACCAGATACGGCCACTTGGTTTGCATATTCAACTCAAAAGGGTCTGACGGCCAGCCCCCTTTACGTTTATTAACCTGAACGCTTAATCCTGATCGGGTTGCAGTTAAACTCAGGCTTAAATCAAGCGGTAGTGATATACCTTGCTGACGTTGAGGCCTGAACAGGATCTGGCGGCTTTGCCCTTTTTCACAGGCTAGCTGGAATCGTTTTATCTGATGAATGACAAGCGCTGCTTGAGGCCAGAAAAGGACTGAATGGCAGCAACCGCTGCTAAGACACTGTTCGGCTGCCCACAGAGCATGGGTTTGATTATCCGGCCTAATCACAAGTAGATTTTTTAAATTGATGCCTGACGCTGCTAGTGCTGGCCCATAAACGTCAGCAGGCGGTGAAATCAACACTAATAGTTTATCGGGAACCTGGCTTAATGTCGGTAATATCAACCTGAGCTCACCTATCGCAATATCTGAAATTAGCTCAATAACGCCTGCCCGGTTTAAACCACCATTAAGATGAAGATCCAGCTCGGGATAACCGGATTGACAGGTTTCGGCTGGTTGTGGCTGCGCATTGGCATGCCAGACTAACTGTTTGTATTGAAGCAATCTAATTAAATTATTCATAATAAACACCTGTATATATAGACAGTATATTTATAATTTAGATGAATGCAATTGTTGAAAGGCGATTAAAGATAATTGAATAAATAGCTGAGCTTTTGCTTGTCAGCAAAAATGCACAAAATAAAGTGGGTACTAAAGATTTGAAAGGTCAGAAATGTAACGGGTAAGATCAAAAAAGGCGCCCTGAGGCGCCTTTTTTAATTGAATCAACTCAATAAAATTTATTCAGCTGCTTCTGTAGCTTCTTCAGCTTCATCAATTTCTGGTCTGTCGACCAATTCGATGTAAGCCATAGGCGCGTTATCGCCTGCACGGAAACCACATTTTAAGATGCGAGTATAACCACCTGGACGAGACTCGTAACGAGGACCGATCTCAGAGAATAATTTACCAACAACTTCTTTATCACGTGTACGAGCAAACGCTAAACGGCGATTTGCAACACTATCTTTTTTAGCTAAAGTGATCAGCGGCTCGATAACACGACGCAGTTCTTTCGCTTTTGGCAATGTAGTTTTGATAATTTCATGACGAACTAAAGAGCCTGCCATGTTACTAAACATTGCTGTGCGATGACTGCTGTTTCGATTAAGCTGACGTCCACTTTTACGATGACGCATAATGCTATCCTTCTACCAATATCTATGTAGAACTGGTTAGTCTTTATCAGCGATACTAGCCGGAGGCCAGTTTTCAAGACGCATACCTAAAGATAATCCGCGTGAAGCAAGAACATCTTTAATTTCAGTAAGCGACTTCTTACCTAAGTTAGGAGTTTTCAACAACTCAACTTCGGTACGCTGAACAAGATCACCAATGTATTGGATCTGCTCTGCTTTTAAGCAGTTAGCAGAACGTACAGTTAATTCAAGATCGTCAACTGGTCTTAACAGAATTGGATCGAATTCTGGTTTTTCTTCTTTACGCTCTGGTTCAGAAACATCACGCAATTCAACGAATGCGTCAAGTTGTTCTGCCAGAATCGTAGCAGCTCGGCGGATTGCTTCTTCCGGATCAATCGTGCCGTTCGTTTCCATATCGATGACCAATTTGTCTAGGTCAGTGCGCTGTTCAACACGTGCTGATTCAACCGCATAAGCGATACGCTCAACCGGGCTGAAAGACGCGTCGACCAACAAACGTCCAATTGGACGATCATCTTCTTCTGAGGAACGACGAGCTGAAGCAGGAACATAACCGCGTCCTTTCTCTACCTTTATACGCATGTTAATTTCTGCGTCGCCGGTAAGATTACAAATGACGTGATCCGGATTCTTAACTTCAACATCACCATCATGGGTGATATCTGCTGCAGTTACAGGGCCCGCACCTTTTTTACTTAACGTTAAAGTCGCTTCGTTCTTATTTTCAATATGAACCGCTAAACTTTTTAAGTTAAGTAATATTTCAATTACATCTTCTCGTACCCCTTCTTTAGTGCTGTACTCATGCAATACACCGTCGATTTCCACTTCGGTAACCGCTGCACCGGGCATAGAAGACAATAATATACGTCTTAACGCATTTCCTAAAGTATGACCAAAACCGCGTTCCATCGGCTCTAAAGTCACTTTTGCACGAAAAGGACCAAGACTTTCAATATCGACTAATCTTGGCTTAAGGAACTCAGTAACAGAACCCTGCATCGTTTCCTCTCTATTTTATATAACTTTACTTAGAGTAAAGCTCAACAATTAGCTGTTCGTTAATATCTGCAGATAAGTCTGCACGCTCAGGCAAACGCTTGAACACACCTTCTTTTTTCTCTGCATCTACTTCGACCCAAGTTGGCTTCTCACGTTGGCCAGCAAGCTCAAGAGCTGACTGAATACGCGCTTGCTTCTTAGCTTTCTCGCGAACTCCGACTACGTCTTCAGGCTTCACAGAGTAAGATGCAATGTTAACAACTTGATTGTTAACAGTGATTGCTTTGTGACTTACCAATTGACGAGCTTCTGCACGAGTTGAAGCATAACCCATACGGTATACTACGTTATCTAAACGCTTTTCAAGTAACTGTAACAAGTTTTCACCTGTGTTACCTTTTAAACGTGCAGCTTCTTTATAGTAGTTGCGGAATTGCTTTTCTAATACACCGTAGATACGACGTACTTTTTGCTTTTCACGTAACTGCAAACCATAGTCAGACAAACGACCACGACGTGCGCCGTGTTGACCTGGTGCTGTTTCAATTTTACATTTTGAATCAATTGCTCGAACGCCACTTTTCAAGAACAAATCTGTTCCTTCGCGACGACTGAGCTTAAGTTTTGGCCCTATATATCTTGCCATCTTCTTTCTCCGTTATCAGAGGAACAAATTAAACGCGACGTTTTTTCGGTGGACGACAGCCATTGTGTGGAATTGGCGTGACGTCTGTAATATTTGTAATTTTGAATCCAGTTGCATTTAATGCACGGATCGCAGATTCACGACCTGGACCTGGACCATTTACAAATACTTCCAAGTTCTTTAAACCATACTCTTGTGCAGCAACACCTGCACGTTCAGCAGCAACCTGTGCAGCGAACGGAGTAGATTTACGAGAACCACGGAAACCTGAACCACCGGCAGTTGCCCAAGATAAAGCGTTACCCTGACGGTCTGTAATCGTTACGATTGTATTGTTGAAAGAAGCATGGATATGAGCCATACCATCTGCAACTTGTCGTTTTGCGCGCTTACGCGAGCTACGAGCTGGTGCTTTAGCCATTATTCACTCTCCTGCTTACTTCTTAATCGGCTTACGAGGACCTTTACGCGTGCGCGCGTTAGTCTTCGTTCTTTGCCCACGAATAGGCAAGCTACGACGATGGCGTAAACCACGATTACAACCAAGGTCCATTAAACGCTTGATATTCATTGAAATTTCACGACGTAAGTCACCCTCTACAGTGAACTTACCTACCTCTTCACGAAGCAAGTCAAGCTGAGCTTCATCAAGATCTTTGATCTTGGTGTCTTCAGCAATACCAGCTGCAGCACAAATGGCTTGAGCTCTGGTTTTACCTACACCGTAAATTGACGTTAAGCCAATTACTGTGTGCTTGTGTAGAGGAATGTTAATGCCAGCAATACGGGCCATTATATGCACTCCAAATTATTAGTCTCGACCGAAAAGCCCGTAAGGATACTCAAGCCGAGACTAGATTTCAAATAAAAAGACGATATTCGTCTAAAATAATATTAACCTTGGCGTTGTTTATGCTTAGGATCTGTAGAACAGATCACGCGCACAACACCATTTCGCTTAATAATTTTGCAATTACGGCAAATGGTTTTAACAGATGCACGAACTTTCATTTTCCGACTCCGTTAACCGTTACAGCCTATCGGCCATAACCCTTTAAATTAGCCTTCTTCAGAACAGACTCATACTGACTTGACATCAAATGAGTTTGCACTTGCGCCATGAAGTCCATAATAACAACAACGATAATCAATAATGACGTACCGCCAAAGTAGAACTGAACGTTCCATGCTGCCATCATAAACTCAGGTACCAAACACACAAAGGTTATATATAAAGCGCCGGCTAAAGTTAAGCGGGTCATGACTTTATCGATATAACGTGAGGTTTGTTCACCCGGGCGGATACCTGGGATGAATGCACCTGATTTTTTCAAGTTGTCTGCTGTTTCACGAGGATTGAATACTAATGCTGTATAGAAGAAGCAGAAGAAAACAATCGTTATTGCGTACAATATCATGTACAAAGGTTGTCCTGGTGATAGCACAACGGCTATTTGCGCGATTACATCAGCAAACGCATTATCACTTTGGCCAAACCAAGTCGCTATTGTACCCGGAAACAGCATAAGACTAGAAGCAAAAATTGGTGGAATTACACCAGCCATATTTACTTTTAGTGGCAAATGCGTGCTCTGCGCTGCATACACTTTGCGTCCTTGTTGACGTTTTGCATAGTTAACAACGATTCGACGCTGACCACGCTCAACAAAAACCACAAAATAAGTGACGGCACAGACAATAATACCGATAATCAATAATAGGATTAACGGAAGCTCACCTTGGCGCGCTTGCTCAGCAGTCTGACCAATCGCACTCGGTAAACCAGCTACGATACCGGCAAAGATGATCATTGAGATACCATTACCAATACCGCGCTCAGTTATCTGTTCACCAAGCCACATCAGGAACATTGTCCCTGTGACTAAACTCACTACAGCGGTGAAGTAGAAAGTAAATCCAGGATTAATCACTAAGCCTGGTACCATATTGGGCAGGCTGTTGGCTATAGTCGTAGACTGGGCAATTGCTAACAAGAGTGTGCCGTAGCGTGTGTACTGAGTTATTTTCTTACGCCCGCTCTCACCTTCTTTCTTCAACTCTTGAAAAGTTGGATGAATGTGAGTCATCAACTGCATAATAATTGATGCAGTAATGTAAGGCATAATACCTAACGCTAATACAGATGCGCGCTCAAGTGCACCACCCGAGAACATGTTAAACATTGCTAACACGGTGTCTTTTTGTTGCTCAAACAACTGCGCAAGTACCTCAGGGTCAATCCCCGGGATAGGCACATGTGAACCGGCACGGAAGATAACAATTGCTCCTAACAAGAACAATAATCTGCGTTTCAGTTCGCCAAGTCCACCTTGCGTGCTGTTGAATTCCAGTCCTGGTTTAGCCATGGATTAATTATTCCTCGATTTTACCACCAGCAGCTTCGATAGCTTCGCGAGCACCTTTAGTTACGCCTAAACCTTTAACAGTTAACGCGCGAGATACATCGCCTGATTTTACGATTTTCACTGCCTGAATATGCTTTTTAACCAAGCCAGCTGCTTTTAGCGTAGCTAGTTCAACGATATCACCTTCCACTTTAGCGATTTCATTCAATGTGACTTGATCTGAAACTAAAGATTTACGAGAAGTGAAACCGAACTTAGGCAAACGGCGTTGAAGTGGCATTTGACCACCTTCAAAACCTGGTTTTACAGAACCACCAGAACGTGATTTTTGACCTTTATGGCCTCGACCACCTGTTTTACCTAAGCCAGAACCAATACCACGACCGACGCGCTTAGCAGTTGGTTTTGAACCTGGAGCAGGACTAAGAGTATTTAAATACATATTATTACCCCTCCACTTTAATCATGTAGTTTACTCGGTTAATCATACCACGTACCGCTGGCGTATCTTCCAACTCAACAGTATGATTAATTTTACGTAAACCTAAACCGCGTAACGTTGCTTTATGTTTAGGTAAACGTCCGATAGAACTTTTGACCTGAGTCACTTTTACAGTTTTACCAGCCATAATTGTTTACCCCAAAATTTCGTCTACGCTCAAACCACGCTTAGCAGCAACTGAAGCCGGAGACTTCATACCGCTTAATGCGTTGATTGTTGCGCGAACAACGTTAATCGGATTGGTTGAGCCGTAGCATTTTGAAAGTACGTTATGTACGCCTGCTACTTCTAAAACCGCACGCATTGCACCACCAGCGATGATACCAGTACCTTCAGATGCAGGTTGCATATAAACTTTTGAACCTGAATGACGGCCTTTAATAGGATGCTGCAATGTGTCACCTTTTAAGTCAACAGTAACCATGCTGCGACGTGCTTGTTCCATAGCTTTTTGAATAGCTGCAGGAACTTCACGTGCTTTACCGTAACCAAAGCCAACGCGACCGTTACCATCACCAACTACAGTCAATGCTGTGAAGCTGAAGATACGACCACCTTTAACTACTTTAGATACACGGTTAACCGCAATGAGTTTTTCTGCCAACTCTGGGTTATTTTTAACTTCTGCGTTATTAGCCATTATCTACCCCTAGAATTGAAGTCCAGCTTCACGAGCAGCGTCAGCTAATGCTTGAACACGACCGTGATATTGGAAACCGCTACGATCGAACGCTACTGATTTGATGCCTTTTTCTAAAGCAGCTTCAGCAATTGCTTTACCAACAGCTTTAGCAGCGTCAACGTTACCAGTGTATTTGATGCTTTCACGAATAGTCTTTTCTACAGTTGATGCAGAAGCCAGAACCTCACCACCGTTAGACGCAATAACTTGCGCATAGATGTGGCGTGGTGTACGGTGAACGACCAGTCTGTTTGCACCCAACTCTTTAATTTTCGCACGTGCGCGGGTAGCGCGACGAAGACGAGATGCTTTTTTATCCATCGTATTACCTTACTTTTTCTTAGCTTCTTTACGAAGTACAGTTTCATCAGCGTATCGGATACCTTTACCTTTATAAGGCTCAGGTGGACGATAAGCGCGGATTTTCGCTGCTACTTGACCAACCAACTGCTTGTCAGCACCTTTAACCAAAACTTCAGTTTGGCTAGGGGTTTCAATTTGAATACCTGCTGGCACTTCAAAGTCAACCGGATGAGAAAAACCTAAAGTTAAGTTTAATGTATTACCTTTTGCAGCTGCACGGTAACCAACACCGATTAATTGCAATTTGCGCTCAAAACCTTGGCTTACACCAACAACTAAGTTGTTTAACAGTGCACGAGCAGTACCACTTTGCGCTTGCGCATCGTCGAAACCATCACGTGGTAAAGTGCGTAATACATTGTCTTCGTTTACAACTTCAACAGCTTGGTTGATGCTAATAGATAATTCACCTTTAGCACCTTTAACTGTGATGTCCTGACCTGCAATTTTTACTTCAACGCCTGCAGGGATAGCGATAGGAGATTTACCTACTCGAGACATATTATTTCTCCTTACGCTACGTAACCGATGACTTCGCCACCCATGCCCGCTTTACGCGCAGCACGATCTGACATCAAACCTTTAGAAGTAGATACGATAGCTACCCCTAAACCGCCCATTACTTTAGGTAAGTCACCTGCCTTCTTATAAATACGAAGACCTGGACGACTTACTCGAGAAATAGACTCGATAACTTTCTCACCATTAAAATATTTTAATGTGACTTCAAGTTCTTTTTTAACATCACCAGCAACAGCATAATTTTCGATAAAACCTTCAGCTTTCAAAACTTCAGCGATAGCCACTTTTAGTTTTGATGAAGGCATAGTCACAGCTACTTTATTCGCTGCTTGACCATTACGAATGCGGGTGAACATATCCGCGATTGGATCTTGCATGCTCATAATTCGTTACTCCAGTCTGTAGCCGCTTACCAGCTTGCTTTTCTTAGTCCAGGGATTTCACCACGCATGCAAGCTTCACGTAATTTGATTCGGCTTAAACCGAACTTACGTAAATAACCATGCGGACGACCAGTCACGTTACAACGGTTACGTTGACGTGAGCGACTTGAATCGCGTGGAAGCGTTTGCAGTTGTAAAACTGCTGCCCAACGCTCTTCTTCAGAAGTGTTTACGTCACTGATAACATTTTTCAATGCGATACGCTTGTCTGAATATTTCGCTACTAATTTTGCACGCTTAGCTTCACGCGCTTTCATTGATTGTTTAGCCATAACTCTACACCTATTTCTTAAACGGGAAGTTAAAAGCAGCCAGCAACGCACGACCTTCCTCGTCAGAACTAGCCGTAGTAGTGATGGTTATATCCATACCACGTACTTTATCAACTTTATCAAAGTCGATTTCTGGGAAGATAATTTGCTCGCGTACACCCATGCTATAATTACCGCGGCCGTCTAGTTTAGAACTTAAACCACGGAAGTCACGGATACGTGGGATAGAAATGGAAATCAAACGTTCTAAGAATTCCCACATACGCTCGCCACGTAGAGTTACTTTACAACCAATTGGATAGCCTTCGCGGACTTTAAAGCCTGCTACAGATTTTTTAGCATTACAAACAACTGGTTTTTGACCTGAGATAGCTGTCATATCAGCAACTGCGTTCTCAAGTGCTTTCTTGTCTGCAAGAGCCTCACCCACACCCATATTAAGTGTGATTTTTTCTACCCGAGGGACTTGCATGATACTTTTGTAACCGAACTGTTTGGTCAATTCAGCAACAACTGTATCTTTATAAAAATCATGCAGTTTCGCCATCGTTTATACTCCAAACAAAATTAGATTAATTCGTTGTTAGACTTAAAGAAACGAACTTTCTTACCGTCTTCTGAACGAAAACCTACACGATCTGCTTTGCTCGTTGCCGAGTTGTAGATCGCTACATTAGATACGTCGAGAGGCATTTCTTTGTCTTGAAGACCGCCTTGCTCACCCGTTTGAGGGTTAGGCTTAACAGCTTTCTTAACGACATTTACGCCTTCAACAATTACTTTGTTATCAGCAGTTAAGACTTTGGTAACCTTACCGATTTTACCTTTGTCTTTACCTGCAATAACTATAACTTCATCATTACTACGAATCTTAGCTGCCATGTTCAGCTCCTTATAAAACTTCTGGTGCCAATGACACGATCTTCATGAACTTTTCAGTTCTTAATTCACGTGTTACAGGGCCAAAGATACGAGTACCAATTGGCGCTAACTGAGTGTTTAATAACACAGCTGCATTGCCATCAAAACGGATCAAAGAGCCATCCTGACGACGTACGCCTTTTCTGGTGCGAACGACCACCGCATTGTATACGTCACCTTTCTTAACTTTACCGCGAGGATTTGATTCCTTAACAGTAACTTTAATAATGTCACCTATACCTGCGTAGCGGCGGTGTGAACCACCAAGAACCTTGATACATTGAACGCTACGAGCACCGCTGTTATCTGCGACGCTTAGCATTGTTTGCATTTGGATCATTTCGTGCTCCGCTTAATAAAAAATTACCCAACATCTTGGGGCTGGCTGCCCTAAGGGCGCGGCATTATACCACAACTTTTTTATTTTCATAGAAAAAAAATGGCCGGATTCAGAAGAACCCAGCCATTTTTCAAATTTTCAGCTAGAATCAATAAATTAAGCTTTTTCTACGATTTCAACCAAAGTCCAAGATTTTTTCTTAGATAATGGTCTACATTCGCGAATGCTTACGATATCGCCCTGGCTGCAAGAATTGTTCTCATCGTGAGCGTGGATCTTAGTTGTACGACGGATGAACTTTCCGTAAATTGGATGTTTTACGAAACGCTCAATTGCAACAACAATTGATTTATCCATCTTGTCGCTAATTACACGCCCTTGAAGTGTACGAATAGTTGCTTCGCTCATTACGCACCTGCCTTGCTATTTAACACAGTTTTTACACGTGCAATATTGCGACGAACTTGCTTCAGTAAATGAGTTTGTGAAAGTTGACCTGTTGATTTTTGCATACGTAAGTTAAATTGCTCACGTAACAATTCTAAAAGTTCAGCTTTCAATTCTTCAACTGATTTCTCTTTTAATTCGTTCGCGTTCATTACATCACCGTTCGAGTTACAAAGGTTGTTTTAAATGGTAACTTAGCAGCAGCTAAAGCAAAAGCTTCACGAGCAAGCGCTTCTGGAACACCTTCCATTTCATATAAAACGCGACCCGGCTGAATTTGGCAAACCCAATATTCAACACTACCTTTACCTTTACCCATACGTACTTCAAGCGGCTTTTTAGTAATTGGCTTGTCTGGGAACACACGGATCCAGATTTTACCTTGACGCTTAACATGACGAGTCATAGCACGACGAGCTGCTTCAATTTGACGCGCAGTCATACGACCACGTTCAGTTGCTTTTAAACCGTAAGTACCGAAACTTACTTTGTTACCAGTCGTAGCGTTACCGCGGTTACGCAATTTAAACTGCTTGCGAAACTTAGTTCTTTTTGGCTGTAACATTATCGGTCTCCTTGCGGCTTACGACCTTTACCCTTAGGTTTACGGTCGTTTTTCTTTGGTTCTTCAACTTGGTTAGTTAGTGGTAAACCACCTAAAACTTCACCTTTAAAGATCCAAACTTTAATACCAATGATACCGTAAGTAGTTAAAGCTTCAGCGGTAGCATAATCGATATCCGCACGTAATGTGTGCAATGGAACACGACCTTCACGATACCACTCAGAACGAGCGATTTCAGCGCCGCCTAAACGACCACTTACTTCAACTTTAATACCTTTAGCACCTAAACGCATTGCATTTTGTACCGCACGCTTCATAGCACGACGGAACATAACACGGCGCTCTAACTGGCCAGCGATACCTTCACCAACTAACTGAGCGTCAAGTTCTGGTTTACGAACTTCACTGATGTTAATTTGTGCTGGTACACCTGCTAACTGAGCTACTTTTAGGCGTAATTTTTCTACGTCTTCACCTTTTTTACCGATAACGATACCCGGGCGAGCCGTATGAATCGTTACACGGATGCTTTTAGCAGGACGCTCAATCACGATACGTGATACTGAAGCTTTTTTAAGCTCAGCTGTTAAGTACTTACGTACTTGTAAGTCACTGCTTAAGGTAGAAGCGAATTCGTTAGAATCTGCATACCAGGTAGCGCTCCATGGTTTAGTGATACCAAGGCGAATACCGGTAGGATGAACTTTCTGACCCATTACTTCTTCTCCTTGCTATCTGAAACAACCACAGAGATGTGGCTGGTGCGCTTGATGATACGGTCAGCACGGCCTTTCGCACGAGGGCGAATGCGTTTCATAACCGGACCTTCATCAACAAAGATTTTACCAACGAATAATTCGTCAATATCAGCACCTTCATTGTGTTCCGCGTTAGCGATAGCAGACATTAATACCTTCTTGATTAAATCAGCACCTTTTTTAGAGCTGAAAGTCAAGATGTCTAAAGCCTGTGCAACTGGTAAACCACGCACTTGGTCAGCGACCAAGCGACCTTTCTGTGGAGAAAGGCGGGCAAATTTGTGTTTAGCTAAAACTTCCATCATTTACCCCTTACTTTTTCTTCGCCTTTTTATCAGCAGCATGGCCGCGATAAGTACGAGTTGGCGCAAATTCACCTAATTTGTGACCGATCATTTCATCAGTAACAAACACAGGAACGTGTTGACGGCCATTATGGACAGCGATGGTCAAACCAATCATATCAGGTATGATCATTGAGCGACGAGACCAGGTTTTAATCGGTTTCTTGTTCCCGCTTTCCACCGCTGTTTCAACCTTCTTCAACAAGTGCAGGTCAATAAATGGACCTTTCTTGAGAGAACGTGGCATGGTGTTTCCTCACAAAATTATTTAGAACGACGACGTACGATATATTTATCAGTACTCTTATTTTTACGCGTTTTGTAACCTTTAGTTGGTGTACCCCAAGGAGATACAGGATGACGACCGCCAGAAGTACGACCTTCACCACCACCATGTGGGTGATCAACCGGGTTCATTGCAACACCACGAACAGTAGGTCGCACACCGCGCCAACGCGAAGCACCTGCTTTACCTAATTGACGAAGCATATGCTCAGCATTACCTACTTCACCAACAGTTGCACGGCAATCCGCTAATACTTTACGCATCTCACCAGAGCGTAAACGTAAAGTTACATAAGTACCTTCACGAGCAACGATTTGAGCATAAGCACCAGCAGAACGTGCGATTTGAGCACCTTTACCAGGCTTTAATTCTACTGCGTGAACAGTTGAACCAACAGGGATGTTACGCATAGGTAAAGCATTACCCGCTTTGATAGGTGCATCAACACCTGAAGCGATTGCATCACCGGCACTTACACCTTTAGGTGCAAGAATATAACGACGCTCACCATCTGCGTATAATACTAATGCAATATTTGCACTACGGTTTGGATCGTATTCTAAACGCTCAACTTTAGCCGGAATACCGTCTTTGTTGCGTTTAAAATCGATAACACGATAGTGCTGCTTGTGACCACCACCAACGTGACGTACAGTAATACGTCCATTGTTGTTACGGCCACCAGACTTAGAGTTCTTTTCAAGCAAAGGAGCATATGGTGCACCTTTGTGCAACTCAGGGTTAACCACTTTAACTAAATGGCGACGACCCGGAGATGTAGGCTTACACTTAACTATAGCCATGATTCATATCCTCCTATTACTCAGCGCCGCCAATGAAATCTAATTCACTGCCTTCGGCTAACGTGACATACGCTTTTTTCCAGTCACTGCGGCGACCGAAACGAGCACCAAAACGCTTAGTTTTACCTTTCACGTTTAAAGTGCGAACGCTTTTAACTTTCACGTCTTCAAAAAGTAACTCAACAGCTGCTTTGATTTCTGCTTTAGTTGCATCATTCACAACCTTAAATACAATTGTATTTTGGTTTTCAGCAGTTACTGTTGCTTTTTCAGAGATGTGAGGACCTAAAATAACTTTTAGACAACGTTCTTGGCTGATCATGCTAACGCCTCCTCAAGTTTCTTAACTGCGCCAGCAGTGATTAAAACTTTGTCAAAACCAATTAAGCTAACTGGATCGATACCTTGAGTGTCACGAACGTCTACTTTAACTAAGTTACGAGCCGCTAAGAATAAATTCTCTTCAATCTCTTCAGTAACGATTAGAACGTCTTTTAATTCTAATTCGTTTAACTTAGCCGCAAGCGCTTTAGTTTTTGGTGTTTCAACAGAGAACTGCTCAACAACAACTAAACGATCTTGACGGATCAATTCAGATAAAATGCTACGGATTGCGCCGCGATACATTTTACGATTCACTTTTTGGCTATGATCTTGTGGGCGAGCTGCGAAAGTCACACCACCTGAACGCCAAATTGGGCTTTTTACAGTACCAGCACGAGCTCGGCCTGTACCTTTCTGACGGAAAGGTTTAGCAGTCGTTGCTGTAACTTCTGCACGAGACTTTTGCTTACGTGTACCTTGACGCGACGCTGCTGCATAAGCAACAACAACTTGGTGAACGAGTGATTCGTTAAACTCAAGTCCAAAGGTCGCTTCAGAAACTGTAAGCGCGCCAGATGCGTCTTTTAATGCTAATTCCATCATCTGTCTCCTTTGACCTAGGCTTTAACAGCCGGTTTAACGATAACGTCACTATTAGTAGCGCCTGGGATAGCACCTTTAACTAATACTAAGTTACGCTCAGCATCAATACGAACCACTTCTAAGTTTTGAGTCGTTACACGCTCAGCACCTAAGTGGCCAGCCATTTTCTTACCTTTGAAAACTTTACCAGGTGATTGGTTTTGACCAATTGAACCCGGTGCACGGTGAGATAGTGAGTTACCATGCGTCTCGTCTTGACGAGAAAAGTTCCAACGTTTGATTGCGCCAGCGAAACCTTTACCTTTAGATGTACCAGTAACATCTACTTTGTTAACATCAGTTAAGATATCAACTTTGATTTCAGCACCAACTTCAATGCCCTCGCCTTCGTTATCACCTAAAGCGAATTCCCATAAACCACGACCAGCTTCTACGTTTGCTTTAGCAAAGTGGCCAGCTGATGGCTTGTTTACGCGATTTGCTTTTTTAGTACCGGTGGTAACCTGAAGTGCACGGTAACCGTCAGTTTCGACAGTTTTAACCTGAGTGACACGGTTGGCTTCAACTTCGATAACCGTAACAGGTACAGAAGCGCCATCTTCAGTGAAGATGCGAGTCATACCGACTTTACGTCCGACTAAACCAATAGCCATGTTTATAACCTCTTACTTTCAAATTGCTGGTTAGCCAAGGCTGATTTGAACATCAACGCCTGCAGCCAAGTCTAATCTCATCAATGCATCAACTGTTTTTTCAGTTGGTTCTACAATGTCTAACATACGCTTGTGAGTACGAATTTCGTATTGGTCACGAGCATCTTTGTTAACGTGAGGTGAGATCAAAACAGTGAATTTCTCTTTGCGAGTTGGCAAAGGGATCGGACCACGCACTTGTGCGCCGGTACGCTTAGCTGTTTCAACAATTTCCATCGTTGATTGGTCAATCAGACGATGATCGAATGCTTTCAATCGAATGCGAATTCTTTGATTTGGCATTGACCAAGCTCCAGTAAATAAAGAACGAAATAAATTAAACCCGCCCTACCTTTACCAATTTATCTGTAAAGTGGGTGAGTTCGTGTATAATATTGACTCGCAATTGGAGTCGTTGTTTCTAATTATTCTTATCGAGGTAAATTGTACCTGATGTGGAATAATAAGCCGCTAAATTATCTTTCAAGGACTAAGCCTCTAAGCGGTGGTGGCGTATTATACAAATAAAACGAATCAATGCAACCAATGATTGATTAAAAAGTAATTATTTTATACCTGGTCTGTACTTTGTCTGGTGCTTAGTGTTGCAGAAGCCGACCAGCCGTTTTGCGTTTACCTATATCCTATATATTAGAAGATTGGATATTAGATATTAGATATTAGATATTAGATATTAGATATTAGATATTAGATATTAGATATTAGATATTAGACATTAGACATTAGATATTAGTGACATATTAACGCCCCTATAAGTCTCGCGCAATTTCATACGCTCAGCTCGAATGAAGCTAACCTAAAACCACAAATCAGCTTATCAGGTTGCTGAAACACACTGACTGTATATATGTGATGACGCTTGATTCACTCTGCTCGTTCAGACACTTATATATAGTGATAACAAGCTGGAAACACAGGCAAAACAAGTTGGATATATCCATGTTTTGCTGCACAAATAAATTACCAGATAAAAAGAACCAAAACTCATTGTAGCTCGTTAAAAGCCGCTATTCCGGTACAAGATATGGGTGTTTAGCCGGTTCATATTAGTGATAAAATAAAGCGAATTGCACCATGTTGGGCGCTGTGCGAAAAAAAACCAATCAAAATATTCAATTTTATGGTATAAAGTGCGCCCTTTTTTAAAGTCTGTCTAAGTTCTAACTAAATTGGAGAGTAAATGCCGACTTCTATGCCTGACGTAGCCAACCAATCTTCAGCACAACATGAAGGTGTATTGGATTGGGTTGGAATGAGTGAAATTGAAGTGCCTGTAATGGTCGAAGCAAAAGGAGAGGCGCCTCGCCCTGTAAGTGCAAAAGTAGAAGCTTTTGTGAACCTTATCCAAGCTAAAGCCAAAGGTATTCATATGTCGAGGCTATATTTGTTATTGGATCAGCTCTCTACAGAAGGCAGCTTAACTAAAGCATCACTAACTGAATTGCTTGCAAACTTTATTTCAAGCCACGAAGAACTGAGTGATAAAGCTTTTATTAAATTCAGTTTTGATTACCACATGAGACGTAAGTCATTAATCAGTGGTAAACAGGGTTGGAAAGCGTATCCGATCACCATAATCGGCTGTGTACGTGAAGGTCAGACTCATATAGAAATGCAGATTGATGTACCTTATTCATCTACCTGTCCTTGCTCTGCAGCACTTGCCAGACAGCTCATTCAAAAAGCATTTGAAGAAAAGTTTGATGGCCAACAGCAAGTTGACAGCGAGTTGGTACGTAAATGGCTAGGTACAACAGAAGGCATTGTTGCAACACCGCATAGTCAGCGCAGTACGGCAGAAGTAAAAGTAAAGCTAAGCCAGCAAATTGAAGCCTTCCCCATTACAGATTTGGTCAACCTGGTTGAAGGTGCGTTGCAAACTCCGGTGCAAGCTGCGGTTAAACGTGAAGACGAGCAAGAGTTTGCACGTTTAAACGGACAAAACCTGATGTTTTGTGAAGATGCGGGACGTCGTCTAAAACACGCGCTTAATTTAGTTGAAGCATATACAGATTTTTGGGTTCGAGTAAATCATTTTGAGTCATTGCATGCACATGATGCGGTGAGTGTTTCGACCAAAGGTATAGCAGGCGGATACCTGCCTTATTAAATTTTTATGTAGGAATATAGAATATTTATTCAATTAAGAATTTTTATTTATATACCTATATTGAAAAATTTAGTGCAAAATAGAACAACTCAAGTTAACCGACGTTTAGTTAACTTTACCCGCAAAATAGAGGAATTTACTCGCTATTTTGCTAAATTCAGCAGCACCAAAGCCGGCGCAACTGAATTGAATTACACAAGTCTGAGATTGATCTTTTTACGATAAATAGTTATTGTATTAGGTTCTGTCGAAAAAATTACTGAATGAAAATTTACATGGTTAAACCTAAGCTATCGGGCACGGTAACATTGTGTGCGAGTTAGTCAGCGGAAAAACCGTGGGCCTCGGAGGTTTTGATGAAACTATATGACGCTAGCCAAGCAAAAGATAACTGTGGTTTTGGCCTAATTGCGCATATGGATGGCGAAGCGAGCCATAAATTGGTTCGTACCGCGATTAGCGCGTTAGATCGAATGAAACATCGCGGTGGTATTGCTGCTGATGGTAAAACAGGTGATGGTTGTGGTTTGTTAATGCAAAAACCAGACACCTTCTTTAGAGCGATTGCAGAAGAAAATAACTGGAAGCTTGCGGCGAATTACGGCGTAGGTACCATTTTCTTAAATCAAGATGAAGACAAAGCAGCTAAAGCTCGCGCCGTTATTGAAGAGGAACTTGAAAAAGAAACTCTGTCAGTAGTCGGCTGGCGTGTAATGCCAACTAACCCTGAAATCTTGGGTGAAATTGCCGCATCACAATTACCTCGCTTTGAACAAATTTTTGTAAATGCGCCAAGCGGCTGGAAAGATGTCGATCTTGAGCGTCGTTTATATGTTGCTCGTCGCCGCATTGAAAAACGTCTCGAAGATGATAGCGAATTCTATATTGCAACTTTATCTGGTTTAGTCACTGTATTTAAAGGCTTGGTTATGCCGGCTGACTTACCTGCGTTTTATCAGGATCTAGCCGATCTTCGAATGCAGTCAGCTATTTGTGTATTCCACCAAAGATTCTCAACGAATACCTTACCGCGTTGGAAACTGGCTCAGCCTTTCCGTTTCTTAGCGCACAACGGTGAAATCAATACCATTAAAGCAAACCGTCAATGGGCTCAAGCCCGTACCAGCAAACTTTCTACGCCGATTTTACCGGATATGGAATCAGCTGCGCCTTATGTTAATACTGATGGTTCTGACTCTTCGTCTTTAGATAACATGCTTGAATTGTTATTGGCTGGCGGTATGGATTTATTCCGTGCGATGCGTTTATTAGTGCCACCTGCATGGCAGAACAACCCGGATATGTCTCCTGAGTTAAAATCTTTCTATGAATTTAACTCTATGCATATGGAACCTTGGGACGGCCCAGCGGGTATCGTTTTAACAAACGGTCGCCACGTCGCTTGTAACTTGGACCGTAATGGTCTGCGCCCTGCTCGTTATGTTATTACCTCAAACCGTTTCATCACATTGGCTTCAGAAGTCGGTATCTGGGAATATTCACCGGATGAAGTTGTTGAAAAAGGCCGTGTAGGTCCGGGTGAAATGCTTGCTGTTGATACTAAATCAGGTCAGCTATGGCGCACCAATGAAATCGATCAGGATTTAAAAGATCGCCACCCTTACCGTGCATGGTTAGATGATCATATCCAGCGTTTAACGCCATATGAAGCTTGTGAAACAACTCAAGCGGGTCATCGTAATTTCGATAACGACCAAGTTGCGGTTTACCATAAATTATTTAATTACAGCTACGAAGAAATTGATCAGGTTATCAAAGTATTATCTATCAATGGTCAGGAAGCTGTAGGCTCTATGGGTGATGATACACCTATGGCGGTATTATCTCGTAAGCAACGTACGCTTTACGATTATTTCCGTCAAATGTTTGCTCAGGTAACCAATCCACCTATTGACCCATTACGTGAAAACCATGTAATGAGTTTGCAAACCTGTATTGGCCGCGAGCAAAACATCTTCAGTGAAACAACAGGTCATGCACATCGTATTCTGTTTGAATCACCTGTGTTAACGAACACAGATTTAGCTCAGTTAAAAGCATTAGATGCAAAATATTATGCATCAGAAACCTTTAACCTGAACTATGACCCACAACAAGAAAAATTGCCTCAGGCAATTGAACGTGTTGTAAACGAAGCAGTCACTGCAGTTAAAGAACGCAATGCGGTTATCTTAATTTTATCTGATAAAGAAATTGTTAAAGGTAACTTGCCAATTCCTGCGCCTATGGCTGTAGGTGCATTACAACAAGCATTGCTTGATAATCAATTACGTTGTGACAGCAACATTTTAGTTGAAACGGCTTCTGCACGTGATCCACATCACTTTGCAGTATTAATCGGCTTAGGTGCCACTGCGGTTTATCCATATCTTGCATATGAAACCATTGAACAGCTAATTGAAAGTAAAGCACTTGAGCTTGAGCCTCAAAAAGCGATCAGCAACTACCGTAAAGGTATTGGCAAAGGCTTGTTCAAGATTATGTCAAAAATGGGTATCTCAACCATTGCCAGTTACCGTTGTTCTCAGTTATTCGAAGCTGTGGGTATTAATGATGAAGTCATGGAAAAATGCTTCCGTGGCGTGACCAGCCGTATCCAGGGTTCTGACTTTTCTGATTTTGAACAAGATTTAGTTAACCTTGAGCGTATCGCTTGGTTACCACGTAAGAAAATGACACATGGTGGCTTATTAAAATTCGTTCACGGTGAAGAATATCATACGTACAACCCAGACGTTGTAACCACGTTACAAAAAGCGGTTCAGTCAGGTGACTATAAAGACTATCAAGTCTTCTCTGACTTAGTTAACAAACGACCAGTTGCTTGTATTCGTGATTTATTAGGTGTTAAAGCCGGCGAAACAATTGATATCAATGACGTTGAACCAGCGGAAAACTTATTCCCTCGTTTTGATACAGCGGCGATGTCAATCGGTGCACTGAGCCCGGAAGCACATGAAGCGCTTGCAATTGCGATGAACCGTTTAGGCGGTAACTCTAACTCGGGTGAAGGTGGTGAAGATCCAAAACGTTTCAACACACTGAAAAACTCAAATATCAAACAGGTTGCTTCAGGTCGTTTTGGTGTAACACCACACTACTTAATGAATGCAAAAATCATTCAGATTAAAGTCGCTCAGGGCGCTAAGCCGGGTGAAGGTGGTCAGTTACCTGGTGATAAAGTTAATCCTTACATTGCAACTTTACGTTTCTCTGTACCAGGTGTAACTTTGATTTCACCACCACCGCATCACGATATTTATTCAATTGAAGATTTAGCTCAGTTAATCTTTGACTTAAAACAAGTTAATCCAACCGCGCTTATCTCAGTTAAATTGGTATCAGAGCCAGGCGTTGGTACGATTGCAACCGGTGTTGCAAAAGCTTACGCTGACTTAATCACAGTATCTGGTTATGATGGCGGTACAGCGGCAAGTCCATTAACCTCTGTAAAATATGCAGGTTCTCCTTGGGAGCTGGGTGTTGCTGAAACACAACAAGCCTTAGTAGAAAACAACTTACGCCACAAAGTACGTCTGCAAACAGACGGTGGTTTAAAAACCGGTTTAGACGTTGTAAAAGCGGCTTTATTAGGTGCTGAAAGCTTTGGTTTCGGTACTGGCCCTATGATTGTTTTAGGTTGTAAATATTTACGTATCTGCCACTTAAACAACTGTGCGACCGGTGTTGCAACACAAGATGAGAAGCTACGTGAAAATAACTTCCACGGCTTACCAGAAATGGCTGAGAACTACTTCCGCTTTGTGGCGCAGGAAGTTCGTGAAATTATGGCATCACTGGGTGTTGCTAAGTTTGATGATTTAATTGGCCGTACAGACTTATTAGAAGTCTTGGAAGGTGAAACAGTTAAACAACAGCGTTTGGATTTAACGCCATTATTAGCGGATGCAGTCCCTTCTGCAGCGACGGCGCGTCACTGTACAGAAACTCGTAACCCGCCATTTGATGAAGGCTTGTTAAACAAACAAATTCTTGCAGACTGCAAAGATGCTGCAGCCAGTAAATCGGGTGGTGTATTCCGCTATTCGGTTAAAAACACAGACCGTTCAGTGGGTGCATTGTTAAGCGGTGAAATTGCTAAACATCACGGCAACAACGGAATGGCACAAAACCCAATTACGGTTAACCTAACCGGCGCAATTGGTCAGAGTTTTGGTGTATTTAATGCTGGCGGTTTAAACCTGATTTTAACCGGCGATGCCAATGACTATGTAGGTAAAGGTATGGCTGGCGGTAAGCTGGTTGTTCGTCCGCATAAAGGCGTAAGCTATAAATCACACGAGAGTTCAATTGTAGGTAATACCTGTTTATACGGTGCAACCGGCGGTAAATTATTCGCTGCTGGCCGTGCAGGTGAGCGTTTCGGGGTTCGTAACTCTGGTGCAACTACAGTTGTTGAAGGTACAGGTGATAACTGCTGTGAGTATATGACTGGCGGTATCATGGCTATCTTAGGCACTATAGGCATGAACTTTGGTGCAGGTATGACTGGCGGCTTTGCATATGTGTTAGATGAAAACAATGATCTGGCAAGCAAATTAAATAAAGAGCTGGTTGAAGCAACTGAGTTTGCTGACAAGTCTATTTTAGTTGAACACTTACGTGGGTTAATTAACCAACACTTTGAAGAAACAGGCAGTGAAAGAGCAAGAGACATTCTTGCTAACTTCAACGCTTATTTACCTAAATTCAAATTGGTTAAGCCTAAAGCAAATGACGTAAATAACTTACTTGGTCACATCAGTCGTTCTTCTGATGAACTGAGAGTTGAGATCAAGTAAGGAGAATCTAATGAGCAAAAACGTATATCAATTTATGGATGTAGAGCGTATTGATCCGCCAAAGAAGCCGATCGAAACGCGTAAAATTGAGTTCGTAGAAATTTACGAACCCATGAGTGGTGAACAAACAGCAGGCCAGGCAGATCGCTGTCTGGACTGTGGTAACCCCTACTGTGAATGGCAATGTCCTGTTCACAACTATATTCCACAATGGTTAGATTTAGCTAATCAGGGTCGTATTTGGGAAGCAGCTGAACTGTCTCATAAAACAAACAGCTTACCTGAAGTCTGTGGTCGTGTATGTCCACAAGACAGACTATGTGAAGGCTCATGTACGCTAAATGCTGAATTTGGCGCTGTAACTATCGGCTCAATTGAAAAATACATCACGGATACAGCTTTTAAACAAGGCTGGCGTCCGGATATGTCAAAAGTAGTAAAAACTGACAAAAAAGTGGCCATTATAGGTGCGGGTCCTGCGGGCTTGGCAGCTGCTGATGTCCTGGCCAGAAATGGTGTTAAAGCTGTTGTTTATGATAAATACCCGGAAATCGGTGGTTTATTAACTTTTGGTATTCCAGCATTCAAACTAGAAAAAGATGTGATGACATTGCGTCGTGAAATCTTTGAAGAAATGGGAATTGAGTTTGTCTTAAACACTGAAGTGGGTAAAGATATTCAATTCCAGGAATTGATTGACGGCTATGATTCAGTATTTTTAGGCATGGGTACTTATAAGTACATGAAAGGCGGATTCGAAAACGAAGATGCTGAAGGTGTACATGATGCCCTACCATTCTTAATCGCAAATACGAATCGTTTAATCGGTTTTGAAAAGTCACCTGAAGAATTCATCGACATGAAAGACAAAAAAGTTATCGTGTTAGGTGGTGGTGATACTGCGATGGACTGTGTACGAACCTCAATTCGCCAGAGTGCGAAGGAAGTAACTTGTGCTTACCGTCGTGACGAAGAAAACATGCCGGGTTCTCGCCGCGAAGTTCAAAATGCGCGTGAAGAAGGCGTTAACTTCTTATTCAACTTGCAACCAATTAGTGTAAAAGTTGATGAAAACGGTAAAGCGATTGGCGTTGAGTTTGTTAAAACTCAAATGGGCGAACCAGATGCAAATGGTCGTCGCCGCGCTGAAAAAGTTGAAGGCTCTGAACACGTAATTGAATGTGATGCTGTAGTTGTTGCGTTTGGTTTCCAACCAAACCCTGCGCCTTGGTTAGCCGACTACGGTGTTGAGCTTGACCAGTGGGATCGTGTAAAAGCGTCTGCCCAAGCTGAATTCAAGTACCAAACAACCAACGAAAAAATCTTCGCTGGCGGTGATATGGTGCGAGGTGCCGACTTAGTTGTAACAGCAATTGATGAAGGCCGTAAAGCTGCTGAAGGTATCTTAGACTATTTAGAAGTTTAATAGCTAACTTATCATGCGTTTCAAAAAGCCGACTTTAGTCGGCTTTTTTGTATCTAAAATTTAAATCCCCCTGTTTTTATCAGCAATAAATAACAAAGCCAACTAAGCTATAAGGAGCGTAAAATTAAAGGAGTAAATCATGTCCACTCAGCAAATAGATTCCATTAAACGTATATTTTCCAGTCGGCTTGAAACGCTGGAACATATATTAGATTTGGGCAAAGTACATTTTAACGATCCGGATAAGATGATGGACTTGCGACTCAGTGAAGATATGTTCCCATTAGGCGCACAGGTTGCACTGATTTGTAATCAGCCCAGAGGATTTTCTCAGTGGTGCGCCGGTTTAGCGATAGAGAATTTAAGTATTGAAGTCCCCTCTCTGGAAATGGCTCAATACGCTATCAGCCAGACAAAAGATTTAATCAATAATATCCATGTAGATGATGGACAACTCAACAGAATCAAAAGAATTGGTTTAGGGCCCGGAAGATTTTGTGAAGTGTCAGGCCATCTATACGTTGAAGACTATTTAATGCCTAACTTCTATTTCCACCTGACGACTGTATATGCGCTATTGCGAGCAGAAGGGATTAAACTGGGTAAAGCGGATTTTTTAACTTATCTGGCACCTTATGTAAAAACAACAGACTAAGTAATCCGCATTAATAGTGATGATTGCGTTTATGGTTGCGAAACGCCATCCGAATCATGTTCCCGGCAATCAGCAGTGGCAATACAATAGCCAAGCCAATCAAAAATAAACCAGCCAACGTCAAGGCTGAGCTGATGATCAGCAGTACCAATAAAACAATACAACCAAAAGAAAGAAGTATGAGTAGTGATACCAACAACTTACTGATGGGGTTCATTTTTGGCTCGGATCCGGGTTCTATATCCATATAATTCATTCCGTTTAGCATTCAAACAACAGATTAAGTGTAAGTCGAAACCTGAACCTAATCAATTTGCTTAACCATAAAATGTGAATTTGATACACTCTCATTTTATTGATTCACACAAGCTGAGCGCTAAATGGTCAGTCAGACAGAAAGAAACAAAATCAGAAACCATATCAGACAACTCAGGCAAGCTCTATCTGAAGAAACTCAGTTAAGTGCTCAATTTCAACTCGTTGAGCAAGTCAAACAGCAAAAACTTATCACGGCTGGAAATAAAGTAGCAGTTTACTTAGCGAATGACGGTGAAATTAATCCAATTGCGCTCATTGAATATTGCTGGCTTAATGACGCTGAAGTGTATTTGCCGGTTTTGCACCCGTTTGCGAAAAATCATTTAGCTTTTTTTAAATATCAGCCTGATACCCAGCTCACCAAAAACAAATTTGGCATACCTGAACCCAAGTTGAATGCACAAACTATTTGCCCACCCGCTAGCTTAAGCCATGTATTTTTACCTTTGGTTGCATTTGATAAACACGGAAATCGAATGGGCATGGGCGGTGGCTTTTATGACAGAACATTTTCTCTTCCCCACCCTGCGCAAAGACGAATCGGACTGGCCCATGATTGCCAGCAAGTAGATGCTCTGCCGGTTGAAACCTGGGATGTCCCGCTGGATGCAATTATTACCCCAAGCCAGACTATCAAGCCGGATTAGTCTTTTAGATTTTAGATTTTAGATTTTAGATTTTAGATTTTAGATTTTCAGAATAAACCTAGCCCCGTTTACTCACCAAATAAAATGAATATTGGCACGCTGCGGGTAAAATACGCTAAAATATGCTCCTGATTTTTTGAAGTAAATTGTAGAGCCCTTATGAGCCAAGCTGTAAATAAAATAGACCACACATTTTCTGTTGCCCCCATGTTGGATTGGACTGACAGACATTGCCGGTATTTCTACCGTACAATGTCAAGACATGCAGTACTCTATACAGAAATGGTCACAACCGGCGCCATCATTTATGGTAAAGGTGATTATTTACAGTTTAATCAGGCAGAGCACCCTATCGTTTTACAATTAGGTGGCAGTGATCCGGCAGATATGGCTAAAGCCGCTGTAGCAGCACAGGAATATGGATATGACGAGATTAATATAAATGTCGGTTGTCCGTCCGACAGAGTCCAGAACGGCCGATTTGGAGCCTGCTTAATGGCTGAACCGGATACAGTTAGTGAGTGTTTGACTGCTATGCAACAAGCCTGCGATTTACCGGTCACCGTCAAATCCAGAATCGGTATTGATGATTTTGACAGTTATGAATTTCTGACACAATTTGTTGAAAAGGTGCAGGCAGCGGGTTGTGAACACTTTATTGTCCATGCCAGAAAAGCTTGGTTGAAAGGTTTAAGCCCAAAACAAAACCGCGAAGTACCTCCACTAGACTACCAAAGAGTCTACCAACTAAAAAAAGATTTCCCAGAACTCACATTTAGCATCAATGGCGGCATTGAAACCATAGAGCAAGCAAAAGCGCACCTTCAGCATGTTGATGGCGTTATGCTAGGCCGCGCGGTTTATCAAAATCCATATTTAATGCAACAAGTAGATGAGCAGCTATATGGCATACCTGCATCTCACCTAAGCCGCATCGATGTAGCTGAAGCCATGTTTGAGTATATGGAAAACGAAACTCAAAACGGCGCAACCAGCTGGCATATTGCTCGCCATATGTTGGGGCTGTTCAATGGTCAACCAAAAGCCAGATTATGGCGGCGCTTTTTAAGTGAAAATGCAAGACAGCATCCGCAAGGCTCTGATTTATTAAAACTTGCGCTGGCACAAATGAAATAAAGATATAGTTAAAAACACAGCAGAAATTGCTGGCAATGCGCCCGAAAACTTCTATTCTGTATTACTAGGAATTCAGTTTAATTTTGGGTAATTGATTGGAAAACAGAGAATTTAAAATGACTGATGCTAACTTTGAGCTGATCAAAGAGTTAGTTTATCAGTCTTCAGGGATAGTACTCGGCGCACATAAAAGAGAGATGGTATACTCCCGCCTCTCCCGCCGGTTGCGAGCATTAAAACTCAATAGCTTTGATCAATACTGTGATTTTCTCAAACAAAAAAATCATGAAGAGTTCAGCCATTTTATTAATGCAATCACCACCAATCTGACATCTTTTTTTCGTGAAAAGCACCACTTCGACTTTCTTAAACAATCCGTTATTCCAAAACTGCTGAGCCAGTCAAAAGGTGAACGCCGTATCCGGATCTGGTCGGCTGGTTGTTCCAGCGGAGAAGAAGCCTATTCAATCGCGATGACAATGGCGCCGGCATTTCCGGCTAATAGCTGGGATTTAAAGGTACTGGCAACAGACTTAGACTCAAATGTGCTCGCTAGAGCCCAGGCCGCAATTTATCCTAGTCAATCGCTAAATGGTCTGGATGACTCAATTAAAAGACTAGGCTTTGTTTACAGTAAGCAAAACGACCAATTTAAAATTAAACCGGCTATTCAGAAACATGTTCATTTTAAGCGCTTAAATTTATTAGAGAAGTGGCCAATGCAAGGCCCGTTTGACATTATTTTTTGCCGCAATGTTGTTATTTATTTTGATCATGAAACTAAAAACAATTTAATCCGCCGATATGCTCAATTATTAAAACCCGGAGGTTATTTATTTTTAGGCCACTCAGAAACCCTTAGCCGGGACGTTACTGATTTTAATGCGTTGGGACAGACTATTTATCAACGCAAGGAGACGCTGTGATCAATATTCAACCCAGCATTAAAGGTTACGAGCAGGTTAAACGGTTTGTTGATAAGAACCGACAAATGGTCATCGCTAAAATTCTGCCTGGTGAATTATATGTCACAAAAAATAATGAACTGATTTCAACGGTTCTGGGTTCCTGTATCTCTGCTTGTATCTGGGATGAAACTTTGGGCATAGGTGGAATGAATCATTTTATGCTCCCCATCAAACGGGACGCTCATGGCAAAGATAATTGGCAGCTGGATACCAGTTACACCTGCCGTTATGGCCACTGGGCAATGGAATATTTAATTAATGAAATTTTAAAAAATGGAGGTAAAAAAGAACGCTTAGTCGCCAAGGTATTCGGTGGTGGAAAGATTGTTCCTAATATGTCAGATGTAGGAGAGAGCAATATTCAGTTTGTGCGTCAGTATTTACAGGCAGAAGAAATTCCTGTCATAGCACATGATGTTGGCGGCCCCTGGCCCAGAAAGATCATGTTTCATCCTAATTCAGGTATTGCTAAGATGAAGCGACTTCGTAGTATGCATAATGACACCATTCAAAAACGGGAAGTCTCCTATATGCATGATATAGAGCAACATGAAACCGAAAGTGATATTGAGCTGTTTTAGTCAGCGTCTTTGCAAATAATTCAGGCACTGAAATGAGTATAAAAGTTTTAATTATTGATGATTCGCCGTTAATCAGAGGCTTGTTAACTGAGATCTTGTCAAATACAAAAGATATTGAAGTAGTTGGTACGGCTGAAGATCCATACGATGCACGCGAGAAAATTAAAGCGCTGAATCCGGATGTACTGACACTGGACATTGAAATGCCCAAGATGAATGGCATTACCTTTCTACGCAACCTGATGCGGCTCAGACCTATGCCGGTCATTATGGTCTCAACGTTAACCCAAGCCGGTGCACCAGCAACGCTGGAAGCACTTGAAATTGGCGCATTAGATTTTGTCGCTAAACCCAAAATGAATGTTATGGCAGAATTTAATTTTTATGCAGAGGATTTAATTGAAAAAATTCGGGCTGCTGCCAAAACCAGTATTCAAAAGCAGCAAAAGCCAAAACCAGCCAAACAGCAAATAGACCTGAATCACATTCGTTTCGATCCTAATTATTTAATCGCAATAGGCGCGTCTACCGGCGGAACTGAAGCCATTAAAGAAGTCATCACCGCAATGCCGGGCCATATGTCTGCGATAGTTATTACCCAGCATATTCCACCCGTATTTTCGACTTCCTTTGCACAAAGGTTAGATAAAATTTCGCAAATGCGAGTTCACGAGGCTCAACACGGTCAAAAAATTGAACCCGGAAATATTTATATTGCCCCGGGGGATAAGCATCTAACGATAAAAAAAACCACCACGGGTTATATTTGCCAGCTCGATGAAGAAGAAAAGGTTAACAGGCACAGACCTGCTGTCGATAAGTTATTTGCTTCAGTAGCCGCCCAGACCTCGGGTAAAGCCACGGGCATTATTTTAACGGGTATGGGCGCAGATGGTGCCAAAGGTTTGTTAGCCATGCAACAAGCAGGCTGTAAAACGATAGCCCAGGATCAGGCAAGCAGTATTGTTTGGGGTATGCCTGGCGCAGCTGTGGAGCTTAAAGCTGTGCAAAAAATTGCGCCTTTACATGAAATTGCCACACTTAGCATGAAAACCGCCATTTCAAAAATTGTTAAATAAATCCCAGCTGTACCTTGTTAAAGCACTTTTAGGTTAATATATTGGTTGTTACTTAAAAAGAAATTAACGGGGTGTTTGTGGATAGTCTCAACCTGAATCAAGAGCCGAGTAATAACGTAATTAATATCACTGCTGAAAACTTTCAACATGAAATTTTAACAGTTAGTCAGAGCAAATTAATTGTGATTAATTTTGCAACTGAGCGCAGTGGTGAAAGTATTAAGTTGTCGGAGACTCTGGCTAAAGTTGCAAGCCAATATACAGACGATTTAAATCTGGCGATTGTTAATTGTGATGATCCACAAATGCAGCAATTAGCCATGCAATTTGGCGTGCAAAATTTACCCACTGTCATCTTATTTAAAGAAGGTAAAGGGCTTAATGGTTTTGCCGGTGAGCAGAATGAGGCACAGGTAAAAGAATTTTTATCTCCTTACCTGCCAAAACCCGAAGATAAACTAAACCAACAGGTTGCAGAGTTAATTCAGTCCCAAAATTATGCCGAGGCCCTTCAACCGGCCAAAGAAGCCTATCAGATAGCGTCAGATAACAGTTTATCGAAAAAGCAACTGATCGATGTGCTATTAAACCTGGGACAAAACTCAGAAGCGGAATCTCTGTTAGCAGAGATTGGCATGGTTGATCAGGATGATTATTATCAGACTTTGACCGCAAAATTGGAACTCAATAAAGAGGCCGCCGAAACACCGGAGATTCAAGCTTTACGCCAAGCGTTAAATGAGCAACCTAACAATGCAGAGCTGACGGTAAAACTAGCCGTTCAATTACATCAGGCTCAGCAGAATGAAGAAGCACTAAGCATACTGATGGCGATTTTAGTAAAAGATTTACACGCGCAAGATGGCGAAGTTAAAAAAGTATTTATGGATATTTTAGCGACTATGGCCAAAGGTGATTCGGTAGCCACCCAGTACCGCAGAAAGCTATATAGTTTATTATATTAATTAACTATGGATGGGGTTGGGATTCGCTACGCTCGGCCCAACCTCCCCTGCAAGCACGGGATTTTTGTTCCCGACAAATCCCGAGTACTTACATCCCTGTAAGCACGGGATTTTTGTTCCTGACAAATCCCAAGTACTTACTTCCCTGTAAGCACGGGATTTTTGTTCCTGACAAATCCCAAGTACTTACTTCCCTGTAAGCACGGGATTTTTGTTCCTGACAAATCCCAAGTACTTACTTCCCTGTAAGCAAAAAGGCGCCAGAGGCGCCTTTTTTTAGTGTTAACAAACCGGCTGTTGCTTAAAGCAATACACGAGCTCGGATTGTACCTTCAATTTGTTTTAATTGCTCTAAAGCTGTTTGACTGTCGTCTGAATCCACTTCAAATACCACATAACCAATTTCAGGGGTTGTTTGTAAATACTGAGCAGAAATATTGATGCCCTTATCAGCAAACGCCTGGTTAATGCTGGTTAAGATACCAGGTTTGTTTTGGTGGATATGTAATAAACGGCTTCGGCCTTCATGTGAAGGTAATGATACTTCAGGGAAATTAACCGCTGATAAAGTAGAACCGTTATCACTGTATTTAGCCAGTTTACCCGCTACTTCAATCCCTATGTTTTGCTGAGCTTCTAATGTTGAACCACCTATATGTGGTGTTAATAACACATTGCCGATACCACGTAACGGAGAGACAAACTCTTCATCATTCGATTTTGGTTCAACCGGGAATACGTCAATTGCAGCACCACCAACACGCGGGTCATCACCTGTTAAGGCTTCCGCTAAGGCTTCGATATCAACGACAGTACCGCGCGATGCATTAATGAACATGGCGCCTTTTTTCATGGCTGCTAGTTCTTTAGCACCGAACATATTTTGCGTACTGGCCGTTTCCGGAACATGTAATGATACCGCATCAGCCTGACCTAACATATCGTAAAGGTCTTTAACTTGCTTAGCATTACCTAATGGTAATTTGTCTTCGATATCATAAAAGATAACGTTCATGCCGATTGTCTCAGCTAAAATACCTAGCTGAGTACCAATATGGCCATAACCGATAATACCTAAAGTTTTACCACGTGCTTCAATTGAGCCGTTAGCAGACTTATTCCAGATACCCTGATGCGCCTGAGCACTTTTTTCAGGAATGCGACGGAATAATAATAAGATTTCGCCAACCACTAATTCAGCAACACTTCGTGTATTAGAGAAAGGCGCATTAAATACAGGAATACCTAATTCCTGAGCTGCGTCTAAATCTACCTGATTAGTACCAATACAGAAACAACCGATACCAATTAGTTTCTCAGCAGACTCAAGCACGTTACGCGTTAGCTGGGTTCTTGAACGCAAACCAACAAAATGAGCATCCTTGATCGCTTCAATTAGCTCATCTTCAGCTAATGAAGTTTTCAAATACTCAATATTGGTATAACCAGCATTGTTTAAAGTTTGAACTGCACTTTGGTGTACACCTTCAAGCAGAAGGATTTTAATTTTATCTTTCGCTAGGGAGAATTTACTCATTTCATTTGGCCGTTTGGATTGCTAGACGTCTAAAAGGAAGCCTGCAATTATATCGTTTGTTAAAGTTAACTGCACCTATTTTATCAGTAAGTTTTTACGCCGTCTTTACTGGCGACCAATACAACATCGGCACCACGTTCGGCAAATAAACCATTTGTAACCACACCAACAATTTGGTTCAACTGATTTTCTAGAGCAACTGGATCGGTAATTTTTAAATTATGCACGTCTAAAATAACATTTCCGTTATCAGTTACAACGCCCTGACGGTAAACCGGATCACCGCCTAACTTTACTATTTCGCGGGCAACATAGCTGCGCGCCATTGGAATAACTTCTACCGGCAGTGGAAAGTTACCCATCACATCGACTTGTTTAGTATCGTCGACAATACAAATAAAACGCTTAGCAACAGCAGAAACGATTTTTTCACGAGTTAATGCCGCACCACCGCCTTTAATCATATGTTTTTCAGGATTCACTTCATCGGCGCCGTCAACATAGATATCAAATGAAGAAACTTCATTCAAATCAAACACTTTAATCCCTAAAGCTTCTAATCTTTCAGTTGAAGCTTCTGAACTTGAAACTGCGCCTTCAAGTTGATCTGCAATTGGGGCCAATGCATCAATAAAATAATTTGTTGTGCTGCCTGTCCCCACACCTATGATAGTACCTGGTTTAACATATTCGATTGCGGCTTGAGCAACAGCTTGTTTTTTCTCGTTTTGATTCATTATCGTGTGTTCCTTGCTTGCAAGAGGCGCATATTATACCCAAATAAATAGCGACTAGAAACAATAAAACACAGTCTATTTTGTTTGCGTTTAGATATCATTGCTCGCTACAATTCGCGTTTCAGTTCACCATCCAGAGATCATTAAGATGCAATTAAATCCGGCTCAGGCCGAAGCTGTCAGTTATGTCACCGGACCTTGCCTGGTATTAGCGGGCGCAGGGAGTGGTAAAACACGTGTTATTACCAACAAGATTGCACACTTAATTACCCGCTGTGGCTATCAGGCAAATCAGATTGCCGCTGTGACTTTTACCAATAAAGCCGCCCGCGAAATGCGTGAACGTGCAACTGCCACTTTACCTAAGGGCGCTGGCCGCGGTCTCAAAGTATCCACTTTTCATACTTTAGGTTTAAATATTATTAAACGCGAATACAAAACGCTGAAAATAAAACAAGCGTTTAGTTTATTTGACGATCAGGATACCCGAGCCTTATTAAAAGAATTAACCGAAAAAACGCTCGATGGCGATAAAGATTTATTACAGCAACTACAAAACAGAATTTCTCAATGGAAAAATGATTTGATTTTACCGCCTCAGGCAATGCAAACGGCCAGAGATGAAAAAGACCGTTTTTTCGCTGAGGTTTACAAACTATATGCCAATCAAATGACAGCATACAATGCGTTTGATTTTGACGATTTAATTTTAGTCCCAACGTTATTACTCAAATATAACGAAGAAGCCAGAAACCGCTGGCAGCGAAAAATACGCTACCTGCTAGTGGATGAATATCAAGATACCAATACCAGCCAGTATGAAATGGTTAAACAACTGGTTGGCAGCCGCGGACTTTTCACTGTAGTAGGTGATGATGACCAGTCAATTTATAGCTGGCGCGGAGCAAAACCGCAGAACCTTGTGCTATTACAATCCGACTTTCCGCGTTTGAAGTTGATTAAGCTGGAACAAAATTATCGCTCAGTACAATGTGTACTCAACGCGGCCAATATTTTGATTGCCAATAATCCGCACGTATATGATAAATCTTTATTTAGTGAAATGGCCTATGGCGAGCCCATTCGAGTACTATTTGCAAAAGATGAAGAGAATGAAGCTGAGCGTGTGGTATCAGAGCTGATTGCCCATAAATACATGCGCAAAAGCAAATTTAAAGACTATGCCATTTTATACCGAGGCAATCATCAGTCGAGAGTATTTGAAAAAAGCTTGATGACAAACCGTATCCCTTACAAAATCAGTGGCGGTCAGTCATTTTTTTCACGAGCTGAAATTAAGGATATCATGGCTTATCTGCGTTTGCTGGTGAACCCGGATGATGATAACGCGTTTTTACGTATCGTGAATGTACCTAAACGGGAAATTGGCCCGGCGACACTTGAGAAAGTGGGTACTCTGGCAAACCAGGCTCATATTAGTTTATTTGAAGCTTGTTTTGAAAATAGCTTATCGGCTCACCTATCTGGCAAAAAGCTGGAAACAATCCAGCAGTTTGCTCGCTGGTTGGTTGAGTTAGATGACAGAGCACAACGTGGTGACACCGTAGCGGCCGTGCGGGATTTGATTAAAGGTATACGCTATGAAGAATATCTTTATGAAACGTCTCCAAGTGGTAAAGCGGCTGAAATGCGGATGAAAAATGTCAGTCAGTTGTTTAGCTGGCTGACCAGTATGATTGAAGGTGACGACGACGAAGAGCCAATGACATTAAAAGAAGCGGTTAACCGACTGACACTGCGCGATATGATGGAACGCGGTGAAGAAGATGATGATGCCGATCAGGTCCAGTTAATGACCTTACATGCTTCTAAAGGACTTGAGTTCCCCTATGTCTTTTTAGTCGGTGCAGAAGAAGGTTTATTGCCTCATCAGGCCAGTATTGATGAAGATAATGTCGAAGAAGAAAGACGATTAGCTTATGTCGGCATCACCCGCGCGCAGCGCGAGCTTATTTTTACTCTGGCTAAAGAAAGGCGCCAGTTCGGGGAAGTCATTAAACCAGAACCCAGCCGTTTTTTATATGAGCTTCCGCAAGATGATTTAATCTGGGAAAAGAAAAAAACAAAAGAGTCAGAAGCCGTCCGCAAAGAAAAAGGGGTGGCTCACATTGCTAATTTACGCGATTTATTAAAATAAACACGGGTACCACCCTCTTCTGTTTGCGTTAGTGATTGCACTGGCGCAATCGCCTCTCCTTGAGCAAACATGCAGCCAATCAGATTCGCATTACGAAGAGACTCTTCATTGTCTACCCCGTTTGCGATCACAATAAAGCCAAGTTCTTTACCGATATTGACTATGGTTTGCGCATATCTGTGCTGCTGCATATCGTCAGAAAGCGTTTGAATCAGACTTTTATCGATTCGGACAAAATCTATGTCCACTTTAAACAATAAGGACATAGACCCAGATTGTGCACCAAATTCATCCAGCGTCATGCGAACACCTGTTTCTGCAATTTGATTAAATGCTGTAATAATGGTTTCAGACGGACTTAAGGTTTTTTCACTAAATTCAAGAATTAAATAATGTAAATCTACCTGGCTGTTTTCAAGCATCTGAATTAACCGGGCTAATGAGTCTTCATTTTCTAATAGGCAACCGTCTAGATTAATGCAGACCAAAGTTTCAGGAATGCCGGATTCGGTTTGTGATTTTAAAGATTCCAGAACCTGTTCCAATGCCAATAGCTCTATTTGGTAAAAGAGTCCGGCTTGTTTAGCCAGTGCCTGATAAGGTTTAACTGAAACTAGCCCGTGTTTTGGATGCTGCCAGCATAACTGGGTTTCTAATGCGACGATTTCATTTGACGTTAAATCAACCACCGGCTGATACTCGAGCGTAAATTGCTTATGCCTAATCGCGCTTCTGATTTCATTTTCAACCAGGAATTGCGCTTTTAAACGCTCATGTAAACTTTGCTCAAACACCACATAACAACCGCGCCCCATAGATTTTGCCTGATACATTGCAGTATCTGCGTCTCGCAAAATATCAGCTGGCTTGTTATAACCAATAGCGGATGTGGTTATTCCGATACTGCAACCGGATACGATTTCGTAATCTTCTATGCTAAAAGGCACATTCACTGTAGCAATAATATTTTGTGCAATCTTTTCTGCCCGACGGATACAAGCTTCACCCTGAACCAAGATGACAAATTCATCACCGCCCATACGCGATAATATATCTTGTGTGGCTAAACAGGCGCGGATTTTTTGACTGACTTCTACTAAGAACTGATCGCCAACCAAATGACCGAAAGTATCATTAATTAATTTAAATCGATCCAAATCAATAAACAGAACACAGTATTCAGCGTTCTTAGTTAACTGATATCTGGCCAATGCATTTAACAGGTTGCGATTAAATAACTGGCGATTTGGTAAGCCAGTTAAACTGTCATGATTCGCATCATGGTAAAGTTGCGCCTGAGCTTTTTCTTTCTCGGCAATTTGTTTGCTAAGTCGTACATTGACCTGATTTAGCTTTTCAGTACGCTCTTCTATCATGCTTTCGAGTTCTCGATGAGAGGCTTTAAGCTGCGCCTGAGCATACCACTTTTGTAAAATCAGATTAAAATGAGTGGCGAGAAATTCAAGTGTTTCTAAATGCGCATATTTATATTCACGCGGATTCAAACGATGGACTGCAGCAATAAAAACAAGTTCACCAGGCTCACTATGAACAGGAACGGCTACCCAGGTTAAATTATCCAGTTTAGCTCCTATGTCTGAGTTAATCTTGATAGCGCCCAGTTCAGCCAGTTTTTTCACCTCAGTTCCATGCAATAAAATAGAGGCAGGATCGAGGCTGAAATACTCATTCAAGGGATGAAAGGTTTGCTCGTTGCAGTGCAATTCATCAATGAGCTGAACAGCCGGGAAGAACCAGTCTGATTTGGATTTTTGCACCGCGATATAACACAGATCAGATGAAATCGTCTGAGCCACTATGTCGCTAATAGCCTGATATAAATGCTCTAATGGCTGCTCAAAATTATAACTTTCATTTAATTCTAACAATAATTTATGGGCAAGCTGGTACTGGTTTTTAAAATAAGCTTCCGACTTTAACGCCTGATTCGCTTTTTGCAAGGCTCGCGTACGACTGTGGATTTCATGTTCGAGCTGAATTTGGTGGTTAAATCTATCTATCGCTTGTGCGATGTGTTGCCCGAGTATAGTTAATACAGTTAAGTCCTGTTGCTGAAATTCAATATCAGACTGGTGACTCTGAATCACCAGAGCACCATGTTCTCCGGTGCTGAGCGTGAGCGGAATGCCCATCCAACTGTGCGCTGGCTGACCTAATTCTAATATTTCGCCGTTCTCAACCAGAGCCTGGTAATCTTGCGCATTGCAAAGCAGCGCTTTGTTCGTTCGCATCAAATAACCGGTTAACCCCAGTTCAATCACACTGGTCGCCAGCTTAGGTTTGTCCAGTACTCCGCATTGCTGGCTAGCATAATAATGCATTTGATACGTTTGTGACGATTCGTCTTTAAATACAACAAATAAATTCGGTGCTTTAATTAGATTGGCTATGATTTCATGTAACTGAAGGTAAAACGATTCTGGCTCAGCATAAAGACGTGTTAAATCGGCTATTTCTAATAAGCTGGCATGCAGACTTTTAGCCTGGCGCTTTAACCCCAGTAGCTTTTTTAATTGTCTGTTTTTATAGCTCAGTCTTACTGCCAAAGTGAACACACCGAATTTAAGTTAGTAAATAGATAGCTCGAATAGAATCGTCTTTTATTATTAGTTAAGCTGCGAAATAAAAATAGGCAAGAAACATCCTATATTAACTATAGGTTTAGTCAGTTAAGCAGAAAAAAGACAGTCGAAATTCAATTTTTGTGCTGTTATAAACAAAAATTTTGTAAAGCTAAATTGAATTCTCATTTGCTAAACAACACAGCTACAGCCTTAATTCAGATGCAAAATCGCCTAGCCCAATCACATCCGACCAGTTTAGCATGCTTTTATCATTTTAGCGTTGAAAAATTGAGCTTTTATATTGCTTTTTAAGATAAAAAATAAGCAAGGGTTATAAATCAAGCAGTTCATTCAATCTAATGCAGGTTTGATAGACAAAAGAATTGGGTCAACCCAAAGATTGAGTGATAAAAGAAAGTGATTGAAAAAAGAAGTGGAAGAATTCATAAATGCAAAAAGCGATTCAACTTTTTGCATTTATTTTGGTTAGCTGATCCGCGGCTTAATTATACCCCGTCAGTCATATATTCAATTGCAGCTTTAATTTCATCATCGCTACAATCCATACAAGTCCCTTTTGGCGGCATTGCATTAAAACCGTTAATTGCGTGATCCAATAAAGTTTCCATCCCTTTTTCAAGCCTTGGCTTCCAGTCAGCAGAAGCAGGCTTAGGTGCACCTAACACGCCTGCGCCATGACAAGCAGTACAACTTGCGTTATATACGTCCTCACCTGATCTCGCTCCACCAGCAGCAGCTACAGGTTGAGCACCGGCTACATGGACTGAACCAATAGGTTTTAAGCGTTCTTTGATTGCGTCATCGCTCATTTCATCTGCATGCGCAAATGGAACTAACACTAATGCTGCAACAGCTAATGTTCTGTTTAGTTGTTTAAGTACACCCACAAGAATTCTCCGAGCTTGTAAATTGAATTTTGAATTACCCATATTCTACCATTGTTATCAAGTGATTCCTAAACCAAGGTTTATACGATAGCCAATAGATTTGGGTTTAAAAAATAAGTTGGCAGGATTATAACCAAAATTTTTACCAAAATAGAGGTTTTTTGCCGGGTTTTGCTCACAGACTTGATCTGAACTAAGGTTTTTCAGACAAAATCCGATGGCAATAATAGCCTGCCTTTTTAATTCGCCAACAAAAAAGCCTGCAATGCAGGCTTTTGATTATCGAATTTACTTTAACGATTAGTTAGATTAATTCATTTCTAAGCTATTCAGGTTTGCTTTACGCAATAAAGTATTGCCTTCAGCATCGGTTTGAGGCTCAGCAATATAAATCCAGTCTCCGGATTTTTCACCCTGTCCATTACCGAATGCCACACTGTCGACGCGAGATACGGTATAAATTGTATCGTCGTCTTCATAGGTTAAATAAATATCGTATACACCAGATGGAATCGTTAAATACTGATAAATTTCACCTAACTCTCTTTGCATAATTCGGTAAGATGTATTTTCAAAGTTTTCACCACTTTTAACAAAATACAGGTTGACTGCATCACTGTCGTCTTCACCTTCATCATGCATGTTATTGAGCAAGTTAACAAAGGTAATCTGATGGTTATCCGTTGCTTCACGGCTGGTATTTACAAACTCTTTGTTTTTAAGTTTTAAGCCTTCTTCGATTGTATCCCGGTAATAGACAATGGTTGTATCTGTACCGTTTTCAAATGAGTATGGTGAACTTGTACAAGAGTCATCAGCCAAACAGTCTGCATATTCGATACTAACATCATAAGTACCCACTTCATCTGTTTCCAGAGTAACAAAGTCACTTAATGTATCCGGCGCAACATCTGTAATATTGGCCAATTTATCTTCACTTAATTTATTTAGCTTAACATTAATGTTACCTAAATCATTCGCGCTGTTATATACACGGAAATATGAAGATAAATCAGTATCACGAAGCTCTGTTGGATTAGAACGGTTAGTGAGTCTTACTAAAGCAGGAATCACATCATCATTCAATGTAGAATCTTTCAACGCAAAGAAGTATTGAATATTATTAAACGACACACTTGAAGTTTCTAATATAGTTTCATTACCTGCTTTTAAGATCAGGTAATATCGTTCAGCATCATCATCTATAGTTAGCGTTTGCTGTTCTTGATAGTTGATTACAAATTCCTGAATCAGGGTTGAATCTTCAGTATCCACAAACTGTACTGTAATAGCACCATATTTTTCACTGATTTGTGGCGCTAAATACATCATATTAAACTGGAAAGTATCTTCTTTTACATCTCCGCTTTTATTATCAAATGTATATAATAGCGGCGCTTCACCACCCTCACCTAAACCATTTAGTGAAACTAAATAGTTCAGTTTATCTTTTCCTAAATTTAAATCTTCTTCATACAAAGTTTCAGTTGAATCTTCATCGATATCTACTTTCAGTTCGATCGTACTGGTACCAGATTCGATGTTTGTATGCATTGAACTTCTTTCGTAGTCAACATTCGCGATATTGATATCGTCATCATATAATTTAACTAATGCTTTATTTGAAGATAAGTTGTAATACGTTAGATGAGTAGTTGAATCATTTGAACTATCGCTACCACCACAGCCTGCAATAAACGCTGAGCTCATTACTAATGCAGACAATCCAATTTTTTTAATGCTCATGAGCACCCCTTTAGTTACGCTCTATTAACTCTTAATGTTCCAGCCTTGGTTCATTTCTAATGAATGCTGAGTCTGTTTTTGTGAATTAAACCTAAACTTGTGTTTAATTTATTCAGCCCGAAGAACCAATTGAAATTTCGTTATATTGAAATAGCCCAACATAATAATCCCAATCGAGCTTAGATGAAACCCAAATCTAATCCGGTTAACAAATTAAAACCTTTTATTGGTTATTTTATTGCGATTCTATCTATTAATTTGTGCAATTCATAAATAAGAACTCGGGTATAGACTCGGGCTTTTAATCAAAGTTCAGCCTTATTTTTCTTCTGCCAGCCAGTTTGCGACATCTTTTGCAAAATAAGTCAGAATACCGTCAGCCCCTGCGCGCTTAAACGCCAATAAAGACTCCATCACACAAGCTTTCTCGGCCAGCCAGCCATTTTCAATCGCGGCTTTATGCATCGCATACTCACCCGATACCTGATAAGCAAAGGTGGGCACTTTAAATTCATCTTTTACACGGCGGACAATATCTAAATACGGCATACCGGGTTTAACCATGACCATATCCGCACCTTCCTGAATATCTAAAGCCACTTCATGTAAAGCTTCATCGCTATTTGCCGGGTCCATTTGATAATTCTTTTTATCGGCCCCTTTGAGGTTGCCGGCAGAACCAACTGCATCTCTGAACGGGCCATAATAAGCAGACGCATATTTAGCGGAATAAGCCAGAATTCGGGTATGAATATGTTGTTTTTCTTCCAAAGCCTGACGAATAGCGTGAATACGACCGTCCATCATGTCAGAAGGCGCAACAACATCCGCACCGGCCTGTGCATGAGATAAAGCTTGTTTAACCAATATTTCAGTTGTAATGTCATTGATAACATAGCCATTGTCATCAATAATGCCGTCCTGACCATGAAGCGTAAAGGGATCGAGTGCAACATCTGTGATCACCCCTAACTCAGGAAAAGCATCTTTTAACGCTCTAACCGTTTTTTGTGCTAAACCATCTTCAGCATATGCCTCTTCTGCCATCAGCGATTTTTTGTCCGCTGGTGTGACCGGAAACAAAGCAACAGCAGGCACCCCTAATGAAACCAGTTCTGCGGCTTCTTTCAAAACAAGATCGATTGACTGGCGATATACACCAGGCATAGATTCTACCTTTTCACTTCTGTCTTTACCCTCAACAACAAACATAGGGTAAATTAAATCTTTTACGGTTAACTGATTTTCAGCCATTAAATCACGGCTAAAAGCGTCTTTGCGCATTCTGCGCTTACGGATAAGAGGGAATTGCGAATTCAACATGCGGGACGTCCTAAAATCAACTACAAACTACGATTGCTATGAATCGCTCTAATAAAATTGGGTTTTGCACAAACCGTTCGATTTCGGCCAAGGCGTTTTGCCTGATATAAGGCCTTATCTGCCTGCTCTATTAACTCATCGACGGTATTTTTATCATTGGCATAAATACTGGCCACGCCCAGACTCACAGTCACTTTAATAGAGACATCACTGGTGGTTATTTTTTCCTGATCTATACAAGCTCGAATTTGCTCTGCAAATGTATGTGCCCCTTCTAACTCGGTAGCGGGCAATATAATTGCAAATTCCTCACCACCAAACCGACATATACAATCCGCTACCCGACGAACTTGTTGCTGAATTTGACGTGCTGTCTGACGAATAACCTGATCGCCAACCAAGTGTCCATAATTGTCATTGACAGATTTAAACTTATCTATATCCAGCATAATTAAGCTTAAAGGAGACTGTTCACGTCGGCTTCGTCTGAACTCAGCAAATACCCTTTCATCAAAATACCGGCGATTTTTTACACCTGTCAGACTGTCCTGTGTATTGATTTGTTCCAGTTTATGGTTTTTTTCTTGCAGCTCTCTAAGCGTCACCTCAAGTTCAAAAGCTCTCGATTGCATTTCAAGTTCTAATTGCTGATATGCTTCATGCTCAGCACTCAACTGGTTTTGAATAGAGAATTTTTGAGCCGTCATTTCGGCTAATTGATGCCCGGTGCGATTGATTAATTCAGATTGCACTTGCTGATGATCACGACATAACCAAATCAAGATAGAAAAACTTAATAGCATAGCCAAACTGGTATAGCTAAGTGCAGCGATTTGCAATGAAGGTAAAAAGTAGCTGGGCACAGCCGTTAACAGAATACAGATGGCGGCAAGCACAGCTAACTTAATTTTATCGGTAGACCGATACAAATAACTGACAGAAGAAATAAATAAAATGACTAAACTCGCCAGCACAGCCTGAACAATATATTCAAATGAAAATAAAGAGATAAGCGAAACCAGTGCAATTGCCAAAAACACACCAGCCCAGAACTGAGCTTTACTAAAAATGCTTGCTATCTGGCGGTAAAAAATATTGAGTAATAAATAAAACTGAATTAACAGAGATACGTACACTGATATTAATATAACAGATTCAAATACAGCAACCTGATGGGTTTCAGTTGACTCCAGGTGGATAAAAGAGTACGCATAAACGAGCGCATTTAGACTCAATACAATGAACATCATCATGGCGTTCATTGCCAGTTTAAGATTTTTATACAGATACGCCAGAACGCCGCTGGTCACAAAAATACACAGACAGATCGACGTTAGGAAAACAGTTAAAGCGCTCATTAGCCATTTCCTTGCGCTTTAATATTAAAAAACCTTAAACTGTTTTGAAATGTATATTCTGCCAATTTAGACACTGAAACGTTTTTTTGTGACGCTAGCTGCTGCCCTATATGCGGCAGGTACATAGGCAAATTACGCCCTTTTTTAGGTTTGGGCTTTAAGTTGCGAGGCAACAGGTAAGGTGCGTCTGTTTCAATTAATAACCTGTTATCCGGAATACGATCAACTAAGGCCAATACATCTAGCCCCCGCCTTTCATCACACACCCACCCGGTAATGCCGATATAACAATCTAAATCCAGATAATCATCCAGTTCATTTTGAGTGCCAGTAAAGCAATGAACGACAACTTGAGTCAAATCAGAGCGCTTTGCTTTTAACAAGTCTACAAATGTGGAATGGGCATCTCTTTGATGCAAAAAAACAGGGGCTTTTAGCCGAGCGGCTAATTCCAGTTGCTCGGCAAAAATTTGAAACTGCACGTCCTGAGGTGAATAATTACGATTGAAGTCCAAACCACATTCGCCAATAGCTTTAACCTTAGGATTGGTCAGATAGAGGCTTTCAAGATGACTTAAGTATTGACCGGATACGTCCTTAGCATCATGTGGATGTACACCCGCTGTGGAATATAAGTTTGGATAAGTGGCCGCCATGTCTGCCGCCAATGAGGATTCACGTTCGTTAGTACCTGTAATACATAAATGAGTCACGCCGGCATTCATCGCATTTGCGATCTGCAAATCATAGTCTGTTGAAAACTGCCCACTGGTCAGGTTTACACCCACATCAAACCACAGTTCAGTTGCGTGCTCACTTTTTGGTGTTGTTTTAGCTAACGCGTCGACTGGCATGGCTCTTATCCTAGTCTTTATTTTTAATTAGAATTCTCTTCTGACTCTACTTCATCTTCATCAGGTTTGTAATAGAATCGGGAACAAATCACCCCGAGTTCAAATAATAACCACATTGGCACCGCAAGTAAAACCTGAGAAATAACATCCGGTGGTGTTAGCAGCATACCGACCACAAATACACCAACAATAATGAATCGCCTTTTTTCTGCCAATTTTGCTGGTGTTGTCATACCGGTCCAAACCATTAATACGGTGGCGATTGGTATTTCAAACGCGACACCAAAAGCAAAAAAGAGTTTAAGAACAAAATCTAAATAGCTGTTAATGTCAGTAGAAACCGTTACCCCCTCTGGTGCAGCGCCAACAAAAAACGGAAAAGCCAAAGGAAAGACAACATAATAGGCAAATGCTATGCCAGCATAAAAAAGCAAAGATGAGCTGCCAATTAAAGGCGCAATCAGTTTGCGCTCATGCTGATATAATGCCGGTGCGATAAATGCCCACACATGGTACAGCGCATAAGGCATAGCGACAAAAATAGACATGACCATAGTCAATTTAAATGGCGTGAGAAACGGAGTCGCAACCCCGGTTGCAATCATACTGGTTGACTCAGGCAATGCATCAATCAGGGGCAATGCTATCCAATGGTATATATGGTTAGAGAAGCCGACAGAGGCAATAAAAATAACCAATATAGCGAGAATGACTTTGACCAAACGATTACGAAGTTCGGTCAAATGGCTAATTAAAGGTTGTTGCTCACTCATTCTTTAGATTCTTTTGAGTTAGACTCAGGTTTGGTCTCTTGGTTTTCGGGTTTAAGTGTAGAGTTGACGGATCGAGCCGCTTCTTCTAACTCTTCAACGGCTTTTTTTTCGGCACTGGTCAGATTTTGCATACCTTTAGCTTCAGCTTGCTTAAGTTGCTCATGCAGCTCAGATACTCTGAGCTCATGGTTAAACTCAGATTTTAAATTATTCGCCGTTTGTTTTACGGAGCGCACTAACTGACCCACTGAACGAATCGCAGTTGGCAAACGTTCAGGCCCTAACACTAGCAGTGCTAATACCCCAATCAGTGCAAGCTCCCAAAAACCAATATCCAACATAGGTTATCTACTTTTCTTTATTGGTGGTTTGTTCTGATTTTTGATCCACTGAGGGGTCAACTGACTCGGATGATTGCTGAGTAATGTTTTTAGGTTCTTTGTCTGAGAACTCTGAGTCTTTATTTTCGCCTTCTGCGTCCGATTCGCCTGACTTATATTCTTCTTTAAAACCTCTTAGCGCACCGCCCAAATCACGACCCATATTCTTTAATTTTTTTGTACCAAACAATAAAACGACTATGATTAAAATAATCAATAATTGCCAAATGCTAATTCCACCGAGCATGGATGACTCCTATAATTAAAACTAAGATTTATTTAGTATTTTTGATAATTCGATATAGCGATGCCAGTTATCTTGTTAGGACAAATGATTGAATGAAGTACCCATCAATTAAAGAGCAATGCTGTTCTGCGCAGTATATTAATGTAACTCGTCAAATTTTGCCAATAACTCTGACGTTATTTATGTTTTTATTTTGTGAAGATAGCTTTGCTGAAGATAATGACTCATGGTTAGATAACATGCAAGTTGGCGTCAGTCAATCCATTAATTCAAGTGCAAACTGGTTTGATGATTTTTTTGAGCAAGAAGCCGGCACTGAACAGGCTAACGCTTCGGCAAAAGTCAGACTGGGTATAGTTCCAATCGAAGAAGACTGGATGCGCTTTGACAGCAAAGTCAGGTTAAGAGCTAAACTACCGAATCTAAAAGATCGCTGGGATATTATTATTTCAGACTATGATGACAACCAAGAGCAAAATGCCGCCGATGAATCTATCAATGATGCCAGCGGCGCAAATGATGATGAACAGCTCAATTTAGCGATTCGATTTATTCATAGTACCAAAGACAATCAGTACATTTCGAGCCGAGTTGGTTTTGCACGAGGCACAGATATTTATTTTAAAACCCGTTACAGACGTAAATTTGATCTCACCACCTGGCTTAATATGGAAGTGGAACCGGCCCTATATTATTACCTAGACCATGGTTTTGGCGCTAAATTCGAGATGGATTTTAAATTTGCTCAAACCGAATCTGGTCTGTTTAAGCAAGTTAACCGATGGGAAACCATTCAGGACGATGCTCATCCCAGCTGGCGTCATAGTTTATTATATTATTATCAGCTCAGCGAACGTGCAGCATTGATCAATGGTGTTTTTGCAACCGGTCGACTGATTGATGATCAGTATTTATATGATAATCGGGGTCTTTTTATGCGTTACAGGTGTCAAGCCGTGCGGAAATGGATATACTTTGAAGTAGAGCCGTTTGTTCATTTCCCAAATTATAGAGCACATGAACGTACATTTGGAATGGCTTTAAGAGTCGAAATAAATTTTGGTGATTATTAACCGTTTTAAAGGAATCTATTATGTTATATCTGTTAGCGATTTTATTACCTCCTATTGCAGTACTATGTGTTGGCCGACCTATTATTGCGTTACTTAATCTAGTATTGACACTTTGCTTTTATGTACCGGGTGTTGTGCATGCACTCTTTTTAGTTCACAGTGCCAAGTCAGACAAACGTCAGAAAGAGTTAATTGAAGCGATGAAGCAGAATCACAAATAGGAAGCATCATGTATAAATCCATACTCTTTGCGGTGAGCATTGGCCTATTGGCCGGTTGCCAGTCCGCATATTATTCGGCGATGGAAAAAGTAGGCTATCACAAAAGAGATATTCTGGTAGACAGAGTAGAAGCCGCGCAGGATTCACAAAAAGATGCACAAGCGCAATTTAAATCAGCACTTGAGCAATTCCAATCAGTTGTGGACTTTGACGGTGGTAAACTGGAAACAGTTTATAATCAGCTTAATGACGAATACGAAAGCAGCCTTGCGGCAGCCGAAGATGTCAGTGATCGAATTGAAAAGGTCAACAGCGTAGCCCAGGCTTTATTTGATGAATGGCAAGATGAACTTGAACAATATACCAATGCAAACTTGAAACGCCAAAGCGCTGCTCAACTGAGAGATACGCGCCGGCAATACGACAGACTCATTCGCTCAATGCGTAAAGCCGAAGACAAAATGCAGCCTTTTTTAACCGCTTTTCATGACAATGTACTGTTTTTAAAACATAACTTAAATGCCAGTGCAATAGGTGCGTTAAAAGGTGAATTGGTGAATATCCAGCGAAATGTGGATAGTTTGATCAAAGAAATGAGTAATTCAATTGCTGAGTCAGATCAGTTTATTGAGTCGCTGCAGAAGCCTTAGCAAATAAAAGGTTAGCAACTTACAATCAAGCCGAAGTTGTTAACCCTATTATTTTGATTATCAGGTTAAATTACTTAGCCTTCAAATCCTACCTTGTCCGCCGGTAAACTAATAAGTTTACATTAATAACGATAGTTGACCTGAGCATTAAATCTGTTGTCATAATTATCAGACGCAACAGAGTTTCTTTCCCTTCTCGATAATCCGACTTGAGCAGATAAACGTCTGGAAAGTTTACTATTTATAAAAAATGAGATTGACGTATTATCATCGACTCTTGAATTAAGCTCTGAATAGTAGGTATTTTGATTAAACCTAGTATTCAAAACTGCTTGGGTCTTGGGTGAAATAGCGTAAGCGGCAGCCAAAGAGATGGACTCTGATTTACGATCATTTCCAGCGGTCAGCCCTTCCAGACCCTCTTGCTCTGTGTATACATAGCTCAAATTTAACTTTAATTTTCTGGTATTATCATAGCCAATGTTGAAAGAACCGGATGAAAACTTCACAACTTCATCATTCAATTCAATATCTTGACCCACTATATCAAATTGCTGTTCACCAGGTTGCAACTGGTAGTCCGGCTCAATTGGTTGAAAACACTGAGTAAAGTCTAATGTATCTATCGGACATACAAATGACCCAACCACACCTGATATAAATTGACGACGAGAGTTAATATCAATCCCTTCTCGGTATGACGCTCTGGTTTTAATAAAACGGCTATTCTGAGTCAAATCCAGTTGGTAGTTTTCACCGAACTGGTTCCGATTTGCACTAAACAACAATGAGGAGCGAGCAGACGGGTTCCAGTTGAACTCACCACCCACATAACTTCGGGTCTCTTGCTCCCCTGTTTTAGATCTATACGCCAGCAGGTTTATATAGCTTTCACGGGTAAAACTCCAACGCAAACCCGTGCCATATTCTCGATAAGTTAAACCGTCACTTAATGCAGTATCATTATCAATTTTGTTCTTGTTTATGGTGCCATTCAATACCCAGCCAAAAGACTGAGATAAAGGAATATCCAAATCTGAGGAAAACCTGGCTTGAGTATAATCTTCTTGGTTTCGCCTATCGGATTTTGATATAGACATATCCAGTTGCCAGCCAACACCTTGTTTCATCGCGCCACTACCAACCGTAAGTGATGCCCCTTTAGAATTTGTATCGAAATTATTTACCGCAAAATTAGACTCAGTCAGATCTGCTTCAACAGAATCATCAGCCTTACTTTTAGTGTAAAAAGTATTAGCTAACAAGCTGAATTGCTGTTGATTCACCAGTTGATAAGTCAAATTAGTTTGCAGGTTTGTCACACCTGTTAAATTCTCACTGCCGACAATTTCGTCACTGAACACCCCCAGACGAGAGTCAGCTACTCGGTGAGACTTGCGAGCACTCGCTTGCCAGATTAGTGATTCAGGTAATAATTCCAAACTAGTCAGTAAATTATAATTTAAAAATTCAGAATTAGTCTCTTCTGCTTCTTGGTGCTCAGTTTTAACGTACTCAGAAAAACCAGTTAACGTCGCAATTTTGCTTTTATAAATGAGAGTTATGGCCGGCGTATATTTGATAACCTGATCATCGACGTCCAGATTCGTCTGTTCCGAATCACTGCCGGACTGAGCACTTCTTGAATCTACTTTGTAATAATCCAAGCTCATTTCAGGCTTGATTTCCAACTCGCCAGCATATGAATTTGCTGTGACGAGTAAACTACTCCCAGAGAGTAAAATAATTCGACAAATTGGTGTGCGTAAAAAATTACTTTTCAGAGGCGTATGCGTACGCGTAACCATATCCATATCCTGTGGTTGACGACTGCTTTTTAGCTTTATTCATAATAAAGCCAACCGCTTTATCTTCATCTATTTGTTCTACAGCCTGCTTCAATTCCGATAAATGAGTATGTTCTTCTTCTACGACAACAAGTACTTGACCAGCCAGATTAGCTAAAACGGCTGTTTCATTAATACCTAATAAAGGCGGCGCATCCATTACTACGATTCGATCTGGATAACGGGTTACAAACTCTTTTGCCAACATCGCCATTTTTTCACTTGCCAGAAGCTCCGTAGATAAGTGACTGGGTCTGCCAGCAGGAATAAAACGTAGATTCTCTACATTGGTATTGTACATAATGTCTGTAACATCAGTTACTTCATCAAGCAAAAACTCCATCAACCCAGCTTCAGTATCATGCTGCACGCCCAATTTTTTACTCAACGATGGTTTCAACACGTCTGCATCCACCAATAAAACCGTTTTATCTTGTTCTAAGGCGATACTTAACGCTAAGTTGATCGCGCTAAAAGATTTACCTTCTCCCGGACGAGTGCTGGTGACAGTCACTAAATTTGCACCAGCCAAAGTTTTAGAAAGGCCACCAAATGCATTCTGTAAAACTTTACGCTTTATTGCTCTAAGCTCTTCATTAATGAGTTTTCTTTTTGAAGAAAGAGAAACATAACCTTTTTGGTCTAGTTGTTCTAATGGAAAATATAGAGTTTTGTTTGCAATACCAGAGTTTGAATTATTTTCCCTGCTCGCTTCAGCCTCAGCAGGGATTGATTTCTCCTGTTCAACATCATTAACTGTAGCTGCAGAAGCTGTGCCTTTCTTCTCTTCGGCTTGTTTTTGTTTCGCTAACGCTTTTTCAATTGTACTCATTAGAAAATTGACCTCATCTGCTCAGTCGCCACAGAAAATAACTTTGTCATAAACTCACTATTGAGTCTGTGTCCCATCATATCCAAAACCATAAAGCCCGCGAAGCCGACTAGGATCAGTACATTAGAAGCCCAAAAAACAATGAGTTTTTTATTTTCAAATCTCTTTAAATTTTTGACGTCCACATGGGAAATAGTGCCAAAGACAGGATAGCCGGTTAGGCGTGTTAATTGAGAAGGTCTCAATACCAGAGGTTGAATCTGACTTACAAGAAACGCAATCGCAATACCAGAACCAAAACCAACAATCAGTATAGCAACGTTAAACAACATTCTATTTGGACCCGATGGCTTAAGCGCTTTTCTCGGTGGCTCTATGACACGGAATTGAACATCGTCAGATTGCAAGTCCGCCTGTTGAGACATTTGCATAGCTTCTCGTCGGCTCAAAAGTTCATTGTATTTAGACTTTGTAATACCGTAGTCTCGATTTAAACCGGCCATTTCAGCTTCAATTTGAGGAATTAAATCCATCTTGCCTTCAAGCGACTCGATTTTGTCTTTAAAAGAGTCTCGTCTGACCTTTAACGACGCTAACTCATTTTTAAGGTTTTGCATCGCTATAACCATTTCTTCGCCTACTCGGCCTTGAACATTTGCAGTACCATCCTGCCCGTCACTTAATGTCGACTGGTAGCTTTCAATCTCTCTGTTTCGCATGTCCTCTAATGAGGCCAACATTGACCGAGTTTCAATTACGTCTGGATGACGACCAGTATAACGAATCAATAATTCGTCCAGTTGCTGCCTTAACGACTCTATCCTGTCATCATATTGAGTTTCTATCATATTGTTAGCAGAGGAATTCGATGACAGTGAATCTTTTGCTTGTCTCAGCGCGCTCGTTAACTGCTCAAGACGAGACTCGGTTTCTTGTATTTGCAATTCATTATCTTCTAACTGACCTTTAAGAGAAGACAACTGCCCATACACCCCACCCGAGCTTTGTACTAAAACGTCATTATGCTTTCGCTTAAAGTCGGAAAGCCTTAATTCAGCAGCCGCCAGTCGTTTCTCATACTCTGAGATTTGAGAGTCTAAAAATTTATTTGCAGTATCTGAATCTTTGCGGTTTGAACCCAGGGTCGACTCTACAAATAACGTTAATGTTTCCTCTACAACCTTTTTAGCAACATTAGGATCTCTGTGTTCAAAGTTAATCGTATAGATATTTTCCCGACCAGAAGCTCTGAAACTAATTTCGCGCTTTAACATATTAATTAAAGATTCATACTGAGCTGCGTTTTTAGCAGTGATATCTAAATCCGTATTTCGCGCAATCTTTTCTAAGTTAGGGCGGCTAAGTAATGTTTTAGCCATTAGTTGGAGTTCTTGGTCTATATTATTTTGAAGCGTTAAACCTCTTAATAATGGCTGTAAAATTGAACGGGTGTCAGCATAAACTTTTGCTGATGACTGATATACATCCTGCATATTAGCAACATATAACCATGCAATGGGACAAATTAGCCAAGTACACACGATGATGAAACGCTTTTTAATCCAAATACCTTTCAGGTACCCAAACAACTCATCCAGCGTTTGTTGAATGTTATCCATTTAAAACAAAACCTCGAAATATCAAGCTAAAAGATTAAAACCAAGCTTCAGGTATAATTATTATATCGCCAGGTAATAAATCAACATTTGCGCTGATATCACCAGAGTTTATTAAACTGTTAATTTTAATGTCGTATGTAATTTGATCACCATTTTCGACACGTACGAGCTTTGCTCCGTCACCATCAGCAAATTGCGTTAAACCTCCCACCTGAACCATAAGGTCTAATAAAGTCATGTTTTCCTGATAGCTTACAGCCATAGGTTTTGACGCTTGGCCAATGACTCTAACCTGCTCGCTTAGAGGTCCGACAAAACCATTAACACTCACTGTTACAATTGGATCTTTTATATAAGTCGCCAGTATTTGCTCTACACTTCTGGCAAGCTCCGTGGGCGTTTTCCCTGATGCTTCAATATCTTCCACTAATGAGGTTGTAATTTTCCCATCGGGACGCACTGTAAATGAACCAGATATATCAGGATTACGCCAAACAAAAATGCTTAAGCTATCTCCCGGCCCTATCAAATAATTATATTCACTTACATTAGTTGTTTTTGAGGCATGGTTTGTTGCTGGTGGAAGGTAGTTTGCTGTGCACCCAACCAAGGTATAAATAACACCACAGGCCAGAGCGGCACGAGCGACATGCTTGTTAGTACGCAGCATTTGGTTATTCCTTTAAATTGTAGTTGATTTTTTAGAGTTATATATCACTTATAAACTTATAATAGAGGATTACCAAATTAAATCAATCAAACACCCAAGTAAAATTTTTTTGACCAACAGTCACTTTAAATCCATACTAAAATCAAGTTTATTTCAATTACCATGATATAAATCAAAGCTGTTGTTGTTAAAATACTCCCATAGTATACTCTAGTACAAATAATAATACGTTTTATCTGTAATTTAGATTAGCAGTCGGATGAGCGTTGTACAGCCGTTGGTCGTTGTGTTGTTATTTTATTACATAGCCAAAGGTAAATTAAGTAGTACAGACTTTAAATGGAATATAGACAGGTATGGCTTATACTTATTCTGGCCACACACACCAGAAAATAAAACCTCTAATAATAATAGAAACAACTATTCTGTGCATTGCAGGGTATGTGGGTTTGTATTTATCTTCATTAAACTATCCTTTTGACGATTTCACCACACTTCAAGTCCATGTAACTAATGTACTGATTTTTGTTGTTACCACTCAACTGGCAATTTTATCAGTGGGTCTTTACGAGCTTCGTTTGAGAGAATCAATCAGTGGTGTAATCAGAAGACTTTTGGTGAGTGTCGGGCTTGCTTATTTCCTGCAAGACGCAGTCTTATTGAATTTATTTACCAGTCTTGAAGTTAATCCATTTTTTATCCCTTACACTGCCATCATTAGTGTTATTGGGCTTACAGCATTCAGATATGTCATTATTGATAACGAATGGTTTGGTTTTTCTCGGAAAGACGTTTTAGTAATAGGTGCAGGCGAGCGGGCTTCTATAATAGAGCGCAGAATGAGGCGTAAAGCAGACCGTAGAGGCATTAATTTAGTTGGTTTTGTACCTTTGCCAGGTGATAAAAAAAATAGCATAGTTAACGAAACAACCATTGAAATAGATGTGCAAAAAGATTTGGAAAAGTTTGTTATCGAGAATGATGTTCAGGAAATTATCATTGCCTGTGACGAAAGACGAAATGCCCTCCCCCTTGAAGCTTTATTTAATTTTAAAATTCGAGGCATTGAGATAACAGATATTCTCGATTTCATTGAACGAGAAACAGGTCAGGTAGCCGTTAACCTGATTTATCCAAGTTGGGTTATCTACTCAAACGGCTTTAATACCAACAATCACCTTCGCGATTCATTGGATTATCTTTTCAACGCTTTCATGGGCTTTGTAATATTTTTAATTACCTGGCCAATTATGCTGTTTACGGCACTGCTTATTTATCTTGAAGATGGCCGAAAAACGGGGGCATCCGTATTTTATAAACAAGAAAGAATAGGTTTAGACGGACGTATTTTCAAAATAATCAAGTTCAGAAGTATGGGACCGGATGCGGAAAAATCTGGCGCACAATTCGCTCAAAAAAATGACGATAGAACGACTAAAGTTGGTAAGTTTATCCGCAAATACAGAATTGACGAGTTACCTCAGTTATTTAATGTGTTTAAAGGTGAAATGGGATTTGTCGGCCCAAGACCTGAGCGACCTCAATTTGTTACCCAATTTATAAAAGACATACCTTATTATAACCAAAGGCATAATGTAAAACCTGGGTTAACCGGCTGGGCTCAACTTAAATACCCTTATGGCTCAACTTCTGAAGATACAATCGAAAAACTTAAATTTGATCTCTATTATATAAAACATAGATCAATCATGTTTGATTTACTGATTCTGCTTAGAACCTTTGAAATTATACTATTTGGTAAAGGGCGTTAAGCGTGAAAAAGAAATCACCGATCATTAATGCAATGACCGTAGATGTTGAAGATTATTTCCATGTATCTGCATTTGAAAAACAATTTAGTCGCAGCGATTGGGACACAATCCCGCATCGGGTAGAACACAATACATATCGACTTCTGGATTTGTTCGACAGCCACAAGTGTAAGTCGACCTTTTTTATTCTAGGTGCAGTCGGTGAAAAATATCCTCAATTGCTTAGAGATATTCATCAGCGTGGGCATGAGGTTGCCAGCCATGGTTATGCTCATCGACGTGCGACGACACAAACACCCGAAGTATTCAAATCGGATGTAGAGCGATCTAAAAAACATCTAGAGGATACTATAGGTGCAGCTGTTATTGGCTATCGAGCACCCAGTTTTTCTATTGATGAATCAAACGAATGGGCATTTGAAGTTTTAACCGAATTAGGTTTTCTATACAGCTCAAGTACTTACCCGGTAAAACACGATTTATACGGCACCCCCCACTGGCCCAGATTTAAGTATAAGAGACCTGAGGGCATCACCGAAATTCCGGTTCCTACCCTCAAGTTAGCCGGCAAACAGTTACCTATAGGGGGCGGGGGCTATTTCAGACTCTACCCCACGTTTTTAGCACATGCATTAGTGGATAAGTATCATGCACAGGAACAGCAACCTTATTCGTTTTATTTCCACCCCTGGGAAATAGATCCGGATCAGCCCAGAGTTGAAAATGCGCCGTTCAAATCCAAATTCAGACACTATTTGAATCTGGATAAAATGGAAGCAAGGCTAGCGACATTATTAAATCGCTACCACTGGTCAACCATGCAAGATGTTTATCAAATAAAATAAGTAAAAATTATAAACAAGCTCAGCAGTAACCATAGCTTTAATTAAAATAAGAGCGATACAAAATGGCGTTGATTCAACAACTAGCACCAGAGGCAAACTCTACTAGATGGGATGATTTTGTTCACCATCACAATGAAGGCACTTTTTTTCATTTGGCGGGCTGGCAAAGAGTTATTCAAAACACTTATCAGCATAAATGCTACTATTATTACGCTGAGGATGAGCAAGGGGAAATAGTCGGTATATTACCGCTGGTTGAGCAAAAAAGTGCCCTCTTTGGCCACTCTCTCGTTTCAACCCCATTTTGTGTCTATGGGGGCGCAATTGCTAACTCTGATGAAGTCAAAAAAGAGCTTGAAGATCATGCTATAAAATTGGCAGAACAGTTAAATGTTGATTACCTGGAATTAAGGTATAAAAGTCCTCAAGACAATGACAAATTTATTACTAAAAGCGTCCATTCTTATTTCACTTATGCACTGGGAGATACAGACGAAACTGTACTTGCAGGCATTAAAAAGAAACAAAGAGCCGTTATCCGCCATTCCTTGAAAGAGCCACTGAATACTGACTTTGATGCCGATGTAAAGGATGTTCATGATGTTTATGCACAAAGCGTTCGTAATTTAGGAACACCTGTTTTTCCGGCAAAATACTTTAAGAACTTAAAAAAAGAATTTGGTGCTTTATGTGAACTTATGGCGGTAACGCATCAGAATAAACCCGTTTCTGCCGTATTAAGCTTTTACTTTAAAAATGAAGTATTACCCTATTACGGTGGTGGTTTAAACGAAGCAAGACAGCTTAAAAGTAATGATCTCATGTATTATTCGCTAATGTGTCACGCTGTCAAAGATAAAAACTGTAATAGCTTCGATTTTGGCCGAAGTAAAAATGAATCAGGCGCTTACAAGTATAAAAAACACTGGGGGATGGAACCACAGCCATTGCACTATCAATACTACCTGGTAAAAGCCAAAGAGTTGCCAAATCTAAGCCCGAATAACCCTAAGTACAAAATGTTTATTAAAATGTGGCAAAAACTACCATTGTGGGCAAGTCAAATCCTGGGTCCGCTTCTTTCCAAATATTTAGGCTAAGGATCTGCGAGTATGGAACCTTTGTTGTTTTTATGCCACCGCATCCCTTTTCCACCCAACAAGGGTGATAAAATTCGTTCATTTAATATCCTCAAATATTTGAGTCAATCCTACGATATATATTTAGGCGCATTTGTCGATGATGAGGATGACTGGCAGTATCTTGAAGAACTTAAAAAATACTGCAAATCGACCTGCATTCTGCCGCTTCATAAAAAACGAGCGACGCTGAAAGGCTGTACTTCGTTTCTGACAGGCGAGCCTATAACCAAACCTTATTATTCAGACTGGCAAATGAAGGCCTGGGTAGAACAGGTAATCTCATCTCATATAGAACTGAATAAAGCATTTATATATTCTTCATCAATGGCTCAATACCTTGAACTGCCGCGCTACAACTTTGTTACCAAAGTCATAGATTTTGTCGACGTAGATTCAGATAAGTGGCGACAATATGCAGAAGGAAAAAAAGGATTGATGCGCTGGGTTTATCATAGGGAATATAAAAAGCTCGCCCGCTACGAGAAAGCTATCTGCGCTCATTTTCAAGCAAGCGTATTTGTTTCTGAAGATGAAGCTGATCATTTCAAACAACAGCAAGATGCCGCTCACGCAGAGAAAGTGTACGCCGTAAGAAATGGCGTTGATTCTGATTACTTTAATCCCGGAGCAACGGATATTATTCCTTTACAGAGCCAGCCTCCAAGTATCTGTTTTACCGGAGCAATGGATTATTGGGCCAATGTAGATGCTGTTGTTTGGTTTTGCGAGACAGTCTGGCCTCAGTTAAAAAAACAAATACCAGAATTGACTTTTTACATCGTTGGCGGAAACCCGACCGAGCAAGTAAAATCGCTAGCTCTGTTAAATGGTGTGAATGTGACGGGTAGAGTCGCTGATGTACGGCCATATATCAAAGCTGCGACATTAGTTGTCGCTCCCATGCGAATCGCCCGAGGTATTCAAAATAAAGTATTAGAAGCCATGGCTATGGCAAAATCAGTTGTTATGACAAGTATGGCTGCTGAAGGCATTGAATTGCCAAGTCTGCAACAACAATACGTCAAAGATTCGCCTGAAGAGACATTGCTGGCGATTCAGTCACTAATATCTGACAAAACAACAAATACAAAGGTAGGTGAACTGAATCTGGAAATGATTCAATCGCATTACCAGTGGCAAGCAGTATTAAAACCTTTTGATGAAATTTTGATAGAGTAATCGGGGAACATACGGATATGACGGCAAATCACAAAGCACTCATCTATGGTATAGGGGTATTAGTTAGTTGGTTGCTGAGTTATTACTCAGCACTTACAGATATGGTACATGTCTGGTATCACTCCAATACCTATACACATGGTTTTTTCATTCTGCCAATTGTTATTTATCTTATCTGGCTTAAAAAAGATAACTTAGAATATAGTCTACAAAAAAGTGAATGGGGCTGGCTGTTTCCCTTGATTTTAGTGCAATCTTTATTTATTGCTGTCAGTCTCTTAGGTATCAATCTATTTACACAGTTGTGTGCATACCTGTCCTTGGTAGCCTGCATTACTGCTATGTTTGGCTGGCGCTTTGTATTTCAGGTTATTTTTCCCATCGCTTATCTCATTTTTGCAATTCCTTTCGGGGAAGAGTTTGTACCGGCTTTGCAGGATATCACAGCACAGCTTAGCGTATTTTTATTAAACTTGATCAATATACCGGTTTATCAGGAAGGCTTATACCTGTACATCCCGAATGGTACTTTTGAAGTAGCCGAAGCATGTGCTGGTATTCGTTTTTTAATTGCTTCGATAGCATTAGGCTGCCTGTATGCATATGTAAACTATCAAAAATTATGGAAGCGCTGTTTATTCATTCTGATTGCTTTCGCATTACCCATAATTGCTAATGGTATTCGGGCGTTCGGGATCATTGTGATTGGTTATTACTCCGATATGAAATACGCAACCGGAGCTGATCACTTGATCTATGGCTGGTTCTTCTTTGCTTTTATTATTTTGCTCTTGTTTTGGCTGGGTCGATTTGGACAAGACCCAGAGCCTGTATCTGAAACTAAATCAAAACAATATGCGGTCAAATTAAACCCTTATCTTTGTGGGTTGCTTGCCAGTATTCTGTTTGCGCCAGCTATCTATCTGAATTATCTGAATCATTCCACACCTGAAAAAACCATAAGTATAAACCAGCAAATGCCCGTCATATTTAAAAATATAAATCGAAAGTCCTCGCTAAGCTGGCAACCAATTTTTAAAGACGCTCAGACAGAGTGGCTGGGGGAAGTAAATTCATTACCCATTTACATTGCCCAATATTTTCAAGATAGTCAGTCACACGAATTGGTCAGTGGTTTACACAGATATTTCAATATTGATAAATGGAGTTTGCAACAGAGTAAAAATATAAGGCTGGACGATGCTACTTATACCCAGTTGAACTTGGTAAATGTTCAGGGTCAAAACATCAGGTTAAGATACTGGTATCAGGTACAAACTCAACAAAGTAGCAACACACTCACCACTAAGTTAGCACAGTTAAAAAGTAAACTCACCCAGCAACAGGGAGCCGGTTATTTTATAGCGGTTCAAATCCCGGATGATTATAACGAAGCTAACTGGCAGGCTCTGATGAAAAGTTTTAAACAGCTGAAAATTAAAGATGAAACCAAATAAACCTATACATGTTGTACATCTGATCTACAGGTTAGATATAGGCGGACTCGAAAGAGTCCTAGTGAATTGCATTAATGCAATGCCTTCAGAACAGTATAAACATTCTGTTATTGCGTTAACTGATTACTCAGATGAATTTTCAAAGCTAATCGAAAAAGATGTCAATCTGTACGCGATTCATAAACCAGAGGGGCATAGCTGGAAAGCATTCTGGCACGTCTTAAAAAAATTATGGCAACTGAAAGCTGATGTCCTTCACAGCTACAATTTACCAACACTTGAATATCAAGTTTGTGGTTTATTGTCAGGTATTCAAAATCGAATACATGCTGAGCATGGGCGCGATATTTATGACCCGGAAGGAAAGAACAAAAAATATCAACTATTAAGAAAAATAGTTTCGCCTTTTCTGAATAAATTCGTTTGTGTCTCTGAAGACTTATACCTGTGGTTGAAGCACACAGTAAACATTGCCCCCGGCAAATGTGAACTCATATACAACGGAATAGATACCGATAAATATCAGCTTAAAACGCATAAAATTGTAATAAATAATACGCAACAAAATAAATTTGTATTTGGGTGCGTAGGCCGACTACAGGCAATAAAAGATCATAAACTCTTAATTAGCGCTTATGCCCTCGCCTGTATACAAGACAAACACTTTTCACAATCTACTCAGCTATCTATTATTGGTGACGGCCCTCTTCGTTCAACTCTTGAAGAACAGGTTGATTGTCTTCCTGTTTCGGACAATATCTGGTTTGCTGGTGCACGTCACGATATGGAGAAGGTTTACCATTCATTTGATACTTTCATTATGTCATCTCTTGGCGAAGGTATCCCAATGACAATGTTAGAAGCAATGTCGACAGGTTTACCAGTTATTAGCACTAATGTGGGTGGTATTCCTGAAATTGTTTCAGAAAAGACGGCTTTATTAGTTCCTCCAGCCAATGCAGAGCAATTAGCTGCAGCCATGTTAAACATGTTCTCGGTAAAAGATGAAATACAATTTCAAAACATGAGAATAGCTGCGCGTAAAGAAGTCGTTGAACGTTTTAGCGAAGAAAATATGGTCAACCGCTACCAAAGACTTTATCAATAGGAAACCTATATGTGTGGAATTGCCGGTATATTATCCTTTAAACCCCATAAAAATATTGAGCAGGCATTATTGGAAAAAATGAATAATGCGCAACAGCATAGAGGTCCTAATGATCAGGGGTATTACAATCAATGCGGCGTAGGTTTGGCGCACAGACGCTTGTCAATAATCGACTTAGCCGGTGGTCATCAACCCATCTTTAATGAAGACGACCAGGTTGTTGTTGTGTTTAACGGTGAAATTTATAACTTTCAAACGATTGCAGAACAATTAAAAACCCTTGGTCATACCTTTAAAACTCACAGTGATACAGAAACGATAGTTCACGCCTGGGAAGAATGGGGTGTTGACTGCCTTTCTCATTTTAATGGCATGTTTGCATTTGCCTTGTGGGATAATAATAAACAAGAATTATTTATTGCTCGCGACAGAATAGGTGAAAAACCCCTTCACTATGCAATTACCGGCGATGACCTTATTTTTGGTTCAGAACTGAAAGTACTAAAACAACACCCAAATTGCCCGAGAGAGCTCGATCCCGAAGCAATTGAAGACTATTTAACGCTAGGCTATATTCCGGATCCTAAATGCATTTATAAAAATGTGTATAAACTACAAGCAGGGCATTACCTTCATATAAAAAAATCCGATAAGACCACGGTCAAACAAACCCAATACTGGGATCTACCTTGGAATGAAGCATCATATCCAAATGAAGAAACCAGTAATGAAGAACTGATAAAAAAACTTAAAGACGCAGTTAATTTGCGGCTGGTATCTGAAGTGCCTCTGGGTGCCTTTTTATCTGGAGGTGTCGACTCTAGCGCAGTGGTTGCAATGATGTCTCAGCTGCAGCAAAAACCAGTCAATACATGCGCGATTGGGTTTGATGTACCCGAATTTAATGAAACTGATTTTGCACAACTCGTAGCTGACCGCTATAAAACAGAACACAGAGTTGAAATTGTCAACCATGAAGATTTTGATCTAATAGACAAGCTGACTCAAATTTACGATGAGCCCTATGCGGATAGTTCAGCCTTGCCTACTTACCGTGTTTGTGAAATGGCGAAAAAACATGTCACCGTATGCTTATCCGGTGATGGTGGTGATGAAATATTTGCTGGTTATCGAAGATATAAATTTCATATGCAGGAAGAGCGAGCACGGAATAAAATTCCATTTTCGATACGCAAACCTTTATTTTCGAGCCTCGGCAAAATATATCCCAAGGCAGACTGGGCTCCCCAATTTTTGCGTGCAAAAACAACATTTCAATCATTAGGCATGTCCAGTGCGCATGCCTATCTGAATAGTATGAGTAAACTGAGACAGGATGAACGTCAAAAGCTTTATAGCAAAAGCTTTAAGCAGAAATTAAATGGATATAATTCAGTCAAGGTATTTGATCAGGTGCTGAAGGGCAAGACGTTTAAAGACCCTTTAAAAATGATCCAATATCTTGATTTTAAAACCTGGATGACAGGTGATATTTTAACAAAAGTGGATAGAGCCAGTATGGCACATGCTTTAGAGGTCAGAGTTCCTATGCTGGACCACACTTTTATTGAATGGGCTTTCAAAGTGCCATCGACTCAAAATCTAAAGCAAGGTGAAGGTAAAGCCAGTTTGAAATCTGCGCTGGAGCCACATCTACCACACGATAACTTATACCGAAAAAAAATGGGGTTTAGCATACCTCTGGCTCAGTGGTTAAGAGGGCCTTTAAAAGACAAACTAGAAAAAGTATTACAGTCTTCTTCACTCCAAAATCTAGATATATTTGAGCAAACACAACTGGAAAAATTAAACCAACAACATCAGTCAGGGCAAAGCGATCACTCAGCATCTCTCTGGACCATAATGATGTTGGGTCTCTTTTTACAAAATGAGGCAACTGAAAATGCAGCCTAGGTCTATTAATATATTGACTGTATCCAGCCTTTATCCAAACAATCGTGATTTTAAGCATGGTATCTTCGTAGAAACTCGTTTACGAAACTTATTAGACGCTCACCCGGATGTAAAAGCTATAGTTGTCGCGCCAATCCCCTGGTTTCCTTTCAAGCATAAGTGTTTTGGTGAGTATGCCAAGTTTGCCGGCGTCAATTATCAGGAAGAGCGTCATGGCATTCGCATATTTCATCCCAGATATCTGGTTATCCCTAAAATTGGCATGCTGATAACCCCATTTCTGATGGCTATGAGTATAAAAAAATGTATCAAAAAAATTCAGTCCCAGGGTGAATCTATTGACCTGATTGACGGACATTATTTTTATCCCGACGGTGTCGCAATAGCTAAAGTAGCCGAAACACTCAAAATTCCTTTTACCTGCACTGCCAGAGGGACTGATATCAATTTAATTCCCCAGCAGAGCAAACCCAGACGACTAATACAGGACGTTTTCAAAAAAGCGTCTCACCTGATGGCGGTCTGCAAAGCGCTAAAAGTCGAAATGATAAAACTAGGTGCAGAAGAAGCCAAAACGTCTGTGTTACGAAACGGAGTAGATCTAGAATCGTTTTCACCATCCGAAGAAACAACGCAGCAAACGCTAAAATCGTCTCTAACTCAATCTAAAGCACTTATTTTATCTGTAGGTTGGTTAATTGAACGCAAAGGGCATTACTTAGTGATTGAAGCTTTAAAACACCTTCCCGATTGCCATCTAATGATAGCAGGTGACGGCCCCGATCGACAGAAACTCGAGCAGCAGGTAAAGCAACTAAATTTAACTGACAGAGTAACCTTCCTCGGCGCTCTGCCACATTCGAAACTTAGCCAGTATTATCAGGCTGCTGATGCCCTGGTTTTGGCATCAAGCAGGGAAGGATGGGCCAATGTTTTATTGGAATCCATGGCCAGCGGCACACCCGTTGTCGCCGCTAATATTTGGGGAACACCTGAAGTTGTCGCGAGTCCAGAGGCCGGTGTTTTAGTGGACCGAAATGTAGCATCAATAACGCAAGGTATAAAAGATTTGCTTGCTAATCCGCCAAGCAGACTAAAAACCCGGTTATATGCCGAGCAATTTAGCTGGCAACAAACATCAGATAAACAATATCAAATATTTAATACCATTATTGATGGAATAGAGCATGACAGATAAGCCTTTAAAAATACTATACCACCATAGAATTGCTTCCAAAGATGGTCAATACGTTCATGTTGAAGAAATCATAAATGCGCTAAAAAAACAGCACCATGATGTCATTATAGTTGCACCACAAGTAGCCGAAAATAGTGACTTTGGTAGCGATGGTGGATTTGTCGACGCGCTAAAAGCTAAATTACCTAAATTCATTTATGAGTTACTGGAGTTTTTTTATGCTTTTTATGCTTTTATCAAACTAAGCCTGTCGATTATTAAATACAAACCCGATGTCATTTATGAAAGATATAATTTGTTTTTACCTGCTGGTATCTGGGCAAAAAAATTATTCGGGCTACCACTACTACTAGAGGTCAATGCCCCACTCTATCAGGAACGAAAAAAATATAATGGAATAAGTATAGACTGGCTGGCTAAATGGAGTCAGCGTTATTGCTGGAAACAAGCAGATAAAGTACTACCGGTAACTAATGTATTGGCTGATTACATCCGAGCCATAGGCGTCAATGAAGACAAAATAGTGGTTATTCCAAATGGCATTAATGAAGATAAGTTTTTGGCTCCAACATCAAAACCGGACATATTACCTGACTTAACCGGTAAAACCGTAATCGGGTTTGTCGGCTTTGTCAGAGAATGGCATGGCCTCGACAGAGTATTGAACATTATGGCTAAACTTGATGATCCTACTCTGTTTTTCTTGATCATTGGAGACGGGCCTGCGGTTCAAACGCTAAAAAAGCAAGCAGAGCAACTAAACTTGAGCCAACAGATTTTTATTTCAGGTATTGTACAGCGAGACGATATGCCAGATTGGCTTTCCCAAGTTGATATTGCTTTACAACCAGACGTCGTAGCTTACGCATCACCTTTAAAAATGCTGGAGTATCTGGCGCTTGGTAAAGCAATTATTGCGCCTGACACCCCAAATATTCGGGAACTACTCAAAGATAAATACAACGCTTTGTTATTCAGTACCAGCTCTTCTCCAGATTTTAGTGAATGTTTAACAAACATTTTGAGTAACAAAACACTTAGTACACAGCTGGCGCATAATGCAGCCCTAACCATAAAAGAAAAAAATTTAACCTGGTTAGAAAATGCAGAGAAAATAGTCAAACTGTTTATTCAACTTAAGTAGAAGGTAATCGAAAATGAAACAAGCCCTCTTAGTTGGTATGCCTCGTTCAGGAACCACCTGGCTCGCTAAAGGTATAGATCGTCATAAGAACACGGTATATTTTCATGAACCTGACAGTGAAATTAAAATTCAAGTTCCTCATTTAACAGAAGAAAGTGAAATTACAAATTATATAGATACTGTCAAAACCTATTTACCAACAATTGCAGATAATCGAGCACTTAAAGTCATCGGTCGCTTGCCTTTTTATCCCAAAGAGAAACTCTCAGCTTTGGCTTTAAATTTAAACCGGGCAAAAGTTTATTATGCAAAGGTTGCGAACAAACTCTTCAAAAACGTGAATATAAAACATGCCAGTGTGTACTTTCCTAAAAATAAAGATAACCTTTATTTCTGGAAATCAATTGAATCACCAGCACGACTAAACACACTTGCAAAAGCGAATCCGCAAATGCCAATTGCTTATGTTGTCAGGCACCCCTGCGGCGTTATTAACTCTGAGTTACGAGGTATTAGCAGCCAAAAATTCGATTCAGAATTAGCCATTTTTAATGCGTTAGGACTGATGAAAGAGCTTGTTGAATCCACAACAGGTAAAAAGTTAGGGTTTAGCATGGAGCAGTTTAAAGCCATGAATCCGGCACAAAGGCTCGCGGTACGCTGGTTAGTCTATAACGAAAAGGCTTTGGACGATATCGAACAAAACCCAAATATAAAACTCTTTATATATGAAGATATTTGCGAAAAACCTCAAGCCGGTTTTGAAGCTCTCTACCAACATCTGAATATTACAAATAATGGTGAGATAGAAGAGTACGTAAAAGAGACGACAACGAGCGAAGAGTCGGCTTATTACAGTATCAATAAAGATCCTCTCCAATCTGCATTGAAGTGGCGCAAGCAATTATCTGCCGAGGACCAGCTGGCCATAAAAGATATATTGCAAGGTACACGCTCGTATCAACTGTTTGAGCACTTTAACAACACAGCAAATTAATAAACAGGCCAGTCATGAAACAGATACATATAGTAGGCACAGGTCCTAGAACCGGCACAACGCTTTTAGCAGAAGCTATGTCCACCTGCTTCAATATCGATTTGAGTACAGAACACGAAGATAATCTTTTTTTCCGGCCGAAAACTCATGCAGATATATTGCTGACTAAACACCCGGCTGATTTATTTGTTATCTGGCCTTCCTTGCTTGTTGACCCAGAACTCTTTGTGATTTGTTTAATTCGGGATCCTAGGGATTCAATTGTCAGTAAACACAACAAAAATAAAAGCGTCTATTGGTCAACACTTAGATATTGGCAATATTTCTATCCTTTACTCAAAAAGTACAAAAAGCATGCTCGCTTTATTCCGGTCATCTATGAAGAATTTGTCAGTGAGCCAGACAAAGTCCAGCAACAAATCCAATCTCAAATTAGTTGCCTGCAAAGTAGGCATCGATTCTCTGAATATCATTTACACGCAACGCCCTCTGAAGAATCAAAACAAGCGTTGAAAGAATTCAGACCGATTGATGCAAAAGGCATAGGGAACTGGAAACAACACTTACCCAGAATTAAACAACAAATTCAATTGCATGGGGATATTACACCGTCATTGATAGAGCTGGGCTATGAGCCGAATCACGAGTGGTTAAAAATGCTTAAAGAGGTTGAGCCATATCAAGGCAAAAGCCATGTCGAGGAGTACTTCAGTTCTGACGAAATTAAAAATAGAACCCGATTTAAATACAAAGAAGCACTGAAACGCTTTTTGGCCAGCAAAAAGATAATCGATAGATTAGTATAAATACAAAAAGGCTGCGAAAATGAAATTATCACTGGTCATTGCAACGCATAATGGCAGTAAGACGCTCTCAACTGTGCTGGATAGTTACACTCGGCAAAACATTCCTGACGGATTAAATTTTAAAATTTATATTGTGGATAATGCCAGCACAGACAATACAAAATCAATTATTGAGTCCTTCCAGCATACGCTGCCTCTGACATACCTATATGAGCCTAAACCGGGTAAAAATACAGCGCTGAATACTGCGATTAAAGCAATTGAAACAGATGTCTATTTATTTACTGATGATGATGTTATCCCAAACCCGGATTTCATAAAAAACTGGTATGAAATATTAAATAAACACCCTCAATATCAAATTTATGGTGGCCGGGTTGAACCCAAGTACCCGGCAGGAAAACCAGACTGGCTAACACTTGAATGGATAGAAATGGTCTGCTTTGCCAAATCTAAATCAAATTTAACCACTGGTCCTGTTGATGCTGGCGAAGTGTTTGGCAATAACATGCTCGTCAGGGAAGCACTCTTCGAGCATGGATTATTTGACGAAAATACAGGCCCCTCACCCACAAGCTACGGCATGGGCAGTGAAACCGAATTTAATATTCGAATGAGCACTCAATTTGGAGCGCTGGCCTATTTTAGTAGCGAAAATCAGGTAGAGCATATTATTCAGCCAAATCAAATGAGCCTGAAATGGATTAATAGTCGAGCTGAAAAGTTTGGCAGAGGGCAAGCCTATTTAGAAATAAAGTATCAGCCATATTCTGGTCCATTTTTATCTGGTCTGCCAAGGTATTTGTATAGTAAATTGGTCGTAAGTAAAATTAAATCCATATTTGAGTCTAACCATAATCGTAAGTTAAAACTCAGTTGGGACTATTATGAAACAATCGGCCGTATCGCTGCCTATAAAATGCATAACCAAAACAAGAATAAATAAAGGACACAAAAATGACCCAGATAAGAACTGCACAGTTTAAAGATGCTTGGATCGATATCCAGTTATCTGATGATACTCATAAAGTTGCGGGTCAAACTTCTTATTTTTCGGGTTATAAATTAGCATCAGGAGAAGGTGAATACATTGAGTGGCAGCAAAATGGCGATCAACTCACAATAGAAACGTCTGTCTTCGGGTTAATCAACGCATACAGTTATGTTGAACCAAATCGAATTATCATTGCAACCAGAATTACAGATATCATTAAAAAAGTTGGTAGGCAACCATTGGATATAGATGGGCTAAATAGCTTTTTGCAATTGGGCTATTATCTTGGCGATCAAACCCCATTCTCAACAATTAAATGTTTACCCCGGGACAGCAAAATCGTTTGGAATAAAAAAGGCCTTCAAATAAACGATTTAAAGCGTTTACAAAAACAACCAACCTACACAGGTAGCTACGAGCAAGCTCTGCAAGATTACTTGGATCTGTTTTCTGAGGTCATTGCTGAATTCGATACTTCAGAAGAAAAGCTAGCAATGCCACTTTCTGGTGGACGGGATTCGCGGCACATACTATTAGAGCTGCTCAAACAGAATAAAAAGGTTGATTTGGTTGCCACCTGCGCTTGTTTTCCACCTAAACACAATGATGACTTAAATGTTGCTAAACAGCTGTGTGAAGCCTTAAATATTCCTCATGTAACAACCCCTTTAGGGCCGGATTTATTTGATGATGAGTTGGCGAAAAATGATATGACTTCGTTTTGCGCTGACGAGCATGCCTGGATGCTACCTCTACATGAGTATTTTAAAACTCATGAAATCACTTTTATATACGATGGGATAGCTGGTGATGTCTTATCTGCCGGACATTTTTTATCTCCGGAACGGGTCCAGTGGCGAAAGCAAGAAAACTGGCGAGCGATTGCTGAAGATATTACCAGCACAGCACCTCTTTATAACAAATTCCTCAACCCGGAAGTACTCCCTCACATCAACAGGGAAAAAATTGTAGATACTATCGAATCTGAATTGGAATCGCTTAAACATTATGAAAATCCAATTGCTGAGTTCTATTTAAAAAACAGAACCCGGCGCGAAATAGGTTTATCTACCTGGAATATTATGGGTGAAGGCAGAGTAGCGGTTGCCCCCTTTTTAATGACGCGTTTATATCACTTTTTAGCGTCATTGCCGTTTGAGTTTATCGAAGATACCCAATTTCACACCAGAGCTATTTTAGCTGGGTATCCTGAGGTAAAGCAGATTCCTTTCTCAACCGGGAAAAAACAAGTTTATCCTGAATACAAAGCGCCTATTCGTCAATTCAATCAAAAAGCCTTAAAATATATCATTAATACCGAGGACAATAAGCACTTACTTTTAAAGCACAAATACCGTTTAAGGCTTATCAGAATGTGGGTCGATACCAACTATCTCAGTGACCGTCTGGATATTCTGAACAAAGCCATCTACTACACCCATTTATCTAAATATATATGCGAAATAAATAGCAATGGATAGCCAAAATAAGAAATTGTTAATCATCAACTATCACAATATTTGTGATAAAAACAGCATATTGCCGGGCATTCATTACAGAGTATTGGATAAACAATGTAAGTTCTTAAGCCGATTCATGAATCCGCTTCCGTTAGAGCTGGCACTCAAATTAAAAGCCGAATGCAAGCTACCCGAACGCGCAGTTGCGATTACATTTGATGATGGCTATAAAAGCCATTTGACACTGGCAATGCCTATTTTAAAAAAATATGCTTTAACAGCTACCTTCTTTATCTCTTCAAACCACATTAATGAAAAATTAATGTGGAATGATAAGTTATACCTTGCGATTATGCGCAGTCCGCTTACTGAGATCAAAGTGGATGAATTTGAACTGGGTAGTCTGTCTATCAAAACCAGACAGGAAAAACAAATTGCCTTCAATAAGCTGGTTCAACTATTTAAGTATCAAACATTACAACAAAGACATCAGTTACTTGCCAAGCTCTGCAATAAACTATCATTTGAAATCAACTCTATTACAGATAACTTAATGCTCAGTGAATCAGAGATAAAGGAACTCTCAGACAATGGTATGAGCATAGGTTCACATACGCTGGATCACCCTATTCTAGCGCTCGAAACACGGCAAAATGCGTTAGAACAACTCACTGAAGATAAATCACGTTTAGAAATGATCACGGGTAACCCGATTCACCTATTTGCATTTCCAAACGGTAAACCCGGTTATGATTACAATGACGAAACCATAAAACTGATAAAAGACACTGGCTACAAATACGCGTTTACCACCCGAAATATTCCTTACGAGCCAAAAGATTGCAACCTGTACGAAATCCCAAGAATGAGTGCGCCATTCAAATCAGGCTTAGGATTTATTCGGTTTTTATTGTCAGCTCAGTTACATTCTTTTAAACAACAAAAAGTTTTATTTGTAGAAAATGGCAAAGGCTTTGGCGGTGCTAGTTTAGCACTCGCCGAAATCCTTCAAAACTGGCCAAAAAAACAAGATTATCAACCCGTTATCTGCGTCAACTCTGCAGACAAAAAATATCAGATTTATGATCCGCTTGGCGATAAATTAGTATATCCAAACTTAAAAATACGTCCGGTTAAAGGCAATAATAAAGTTTCAAGATTATTAAACTTCAGTTGGGATACACTAAACAAAGTATTATTAAGTTTAATTATTCTTAAAAAAGTAAAGCCGGCCATCGTTCATCTAAATAACGACCCCTATAACTGCTACCATGTTGCCATTGCCGCAAAGCTTTTGAAAATTCCTTATATTATGCACATCAGGGGCAATATGACGCCATCTAAATTATCCAGATGGGTTTGTGATAATGCAGCTCAAAATATAGCTATTTCAAGCTGGATTTTAAGCTCAATAGAGCATACGGTTTCTGACAAAAAATCAAACTACCAACTGATTTGTGATGGCATAACTCTGCAAAAAGCGAAACCCGTCGAACCAGCCAAGCCGGATAAAATCAAAATAATCATGGTGGGTGGTTTTTATGGCTGGAAAGGGCAGCAAGTTGTCGCGCATGCGTTTGCAAAAATAGCCAAAAATTATCCAAACGCAGATCTGGATTTTGTAGGGAGTTTGCAACCGGCCAATAGTGAGCAGCAAAAAGTGCAAGCGATAGTAAAAAACTATCAACTCGAAAATCGAATTCAGTTTGTACCCTTTTCAAACCATATAGAAAAAGTTTATCAAGACGCTCACATTCTTGTACATGCCTCAACTGACCCTGAACCTTTTGGCCGCGTAATTGCTGAAGCCATGTCTGCTGGTCTAGTGGTTATCGCGAGCAATCAAGGAGGGCCGCTTGATATTATCAGTGATAACCAAGATGGTTTTTTGGTTGAGCCAAATCACCCCGAAAAATTGTCAAAGACACTGAGCTATGTCCTTGATAACTACACTCATCTGACAAATTTAAGGCGCGCAGCTATTGATAAAGCACAACAGTTTTCCAGCGAGCAAAATGCAATGCAGGTTTATCAAACCATTATCCAAAATATAAATACAAACTAAGAAAGCAGAATGAAAAATAAAAATATCGCGGTACTGGATTTATTTGCTCAAGGAAAACGTCACGTAGCTTTCAACGTAGCTATGAGTGAATCTATATATAGTGCACTGGGCAAAAAGATTAATTTTTACTGTAATAAAAATTATTACACTCAAAATCAAAACTACTTTAACCGCCAACATGTTAATCTTATCGAGAGCTATAACGTAGATGTCAGGCGACCTTACCGATTAGCGTTTTTTAAAAGTGTATGGCGATTTTTTCTGGCGTTTAAAAAAATTAAAAAACAAACTAACGCGACTGACTTCTTTATTCTGGAAACTACGCCTGCGGCAATTTGGGCAAGTAAATTGATAAACCTGTTCACATCAAATAAGTCAAATTTCTATTTCTTATTTCACGGTGACCTCAGCACAGTTAAAGAGAATAAAAGGGTTAGCCCCTTATTACCGCGCTGGTTTAATTATAAATATAGTGTGAGCAAAATCCCCCCCCAATACGCGACTATTATTGTATTGGAACATCATATTAAAAATAATCTGAGCCAGTTGCTACCAGAATTAGAACCTTCTATAGCCTGTTTGCCCCACCCTGCTTATTATCAGGATAAAACGGGAAATGAGTCAAAAGAAAGTCATGGAAAATTATCTTTCGGGTATTTTGGTACTGCAACACTGGATAAAGGCTTTGATCGTTTTTTAGAACTTGCGACTCAACACCAATCTCGAGCAGAATTCAAAGCTATCACGACCGATACAAAAAATATCTACCGGGAGCACTTTGCAGATAAAGTTCAATTGACTATGGGTCCACTCGAAAAAGCACTCTGTTATGATGATTTTTATCAAACTCTGACAAGTTGTGATTTTGTTATATTGCCTTTTAGATACGACTATTATCAGTTTGCAGCCAGTGGAGTCATGATTGACTGTATGAACATGTTGATACCCATGATCACACTCAGAAATGAATACACGGAAAACCTATTCAAACAGCACGGACAAATTGGTTACTTGTGTGACAATCTGGATGATATGAATAAATTAATTCAAACACTTATTCAGCAAGGCTGCAAACAGAGTGATGAATTTAAAAATAACCTCCGTCAGGCAAGAGCAGATCGTAACGAGCAAGCCTGTGGTAAAACACTGACTCATATTTTTTCATTAAGAGATAACCGTCAATAATGTCGACTAAACAACTGGTTTCAAGCTCACTTTTTAGTGTATACGGTAACTTTGCAGTCCGGTTTCTGGGCATCGCTAGCACCGCGATTATGGCTCGTTTACTCGCTCCCGAAGATTTTGGTTTAATTGCTTTAGCGGCTGTCGTTTATGAGTTGTTTGTATCATTAGGCGATCTGGGCACTCAAAAATATATTTTAAAACAACCTGAAATCGATAATGACATATACAATACCACCTTCACCTTCAGATTTATTAACCTGAATTTAATGGCCTTACTGCTGATTGTGCTTTCAGACCCAATTGGCCGTTTTTATGATACCCCAGTAGTAACAGAATTGCTTTGGATATACGCGGTCTGCCTATCTATAAAATCTTTGCAAAATATCTACTTTTTTGGGTTTATGCGAGACCTAAATTATAAACCCATAGTCAACGTTAATATTTTAGTCAAAATTCTCAGCGTTGCGATCAATATTGGTTTTGCATTTTATTTTCAGGATTACAGAGCCATTATTTACGGCGTATTGTGCTCTGTTACTTTAATGGTATTGAGAACTTATACTATGAAGCTTCCGGTCCCTAAGTTTAAATTGCAAGGGTTAAAGTCAAACTGGGACTTTTCAAAATGGCTGATATTGGAAGTGTTTGTTGGCTATATCCGCGGTAAAGCCGATATTATGATCGTCGGGAAATATTTTACAACAAGTCAGGTCGGTTTTTATGAAGTTGGCAAAAGCAACGGCAGCATGCCAATGCAGGAAATTTACTCACCGCTTAGCAATATTATATTGACTGCGCTCAGCAAAAATAAAAAGCAAGCACCAAATAACTCTAATTCAGATGTCGAGAAAGGTATTATCGCATTATCCATGATTTTGAGCCCTATTTTTATTGGCGTATTTTTATTTATGGATATTTTTGTCTCTTTGTTGCTTGGCAACAAGTGGCTGGTTGCATTACCCATTTTCCAATCATTTTTAACACTTGCATACTTCACAAGCTTTACTCAGGTTTTTTCAAACGCATTTATTGCAAATGATCTGGTAAAACGCTTTGTCTTTTTTAATGCAAGCCTGACACTCCTTATCCTAGGTATTATGATTGTTGCAGGCGAGTACGCACTGAGTATTGAAGCGTTTTCATTTGTCAGGGCTGCATTCGTGCCCTTTGCTCTGATAATTAATATATTTTATCTTAGCTTTCATATTAAAATAAAAAAGCGATTGACTATTTTATCAATACTCACTTATTTATGTGCAAGTATTATCAGTTCTGTACCTGTGTATTGGTTGATTGAATATATTTTAGAACTACCAAGGTTCGTAAACCTAATTCTAACCCTGTCTGTAGCAGTGCCAGTCTACTACAAAGTGCTAAAATTAATCGCTCAATACTTTTCTAAAATATTCCCAGAATTCGCAATTACAACAACGCTAATTGACCACCTGGCAAAAACAATAACGAATAAACTAAACAAACGAAAGACGGTGTAATTAAGCACAACAATATTTCAGGGATTTTGAGAGAGCGAAAATGAGCCAAAAAAAATTGCAAGTCACATTTATCATTCCAACGTTAAACCGGCATGATGATGTAAAAAGATTAGCCTCAAGTTTTCAGAAGCTTATTAAACACAATCATATAGATTGTAAGTTGATTATCATTGACAACAGTAAAGATGCCAATGCAAAAAGCCTAATTGAAAGCTTAGACTTTAATTTTCCGTCTACTTATATCCATGAACCTCAAGCGGGTTTAAGCTACGCAAGAAATGCAGGCATCAATGCGATTACCGAATGCGATTATGTTTTCACCATTGATGATGACATTATTGTTCCAGCTGAATATCTGGAATTAGCTTATCAAGCTATTCAAAAAAAACCAGAAGCGGCTTTGCTAGGAGCTCGAGTGGAACTTTATAATCCTGAAGATTTACCTGTGACGATTAAAACGGATACCAATTATTGTTCATATACAGGTGGTGTACCATTTGGTTTTATTTTTGGCTGTGCAATGGTCATTAAATTCTCAGCTCTCAAGCAAATCGGATTATTCGACGTAAAGCTGGGAGCAGGTACCAAGAATCCAGGTTCAGAGGACAGTGATTTTGTATATCGATTATGGAAAAGTAAGGCGAATATATGCTACGACCCTAAGATGTATGTCTATCACAACCATGGCCGCCGAGAAAATCACTACACAATTAGATTGCTGAAAAATTACTCACTGGGACAAGGCGGCTTTTTAGCTAAACACTTGCTAACTGCCGACCTCCATTCGGTCAAAATATTTTGGTGGGACTTAAATCGAGATCTAAAAGACTGGATAAAACGAGAATCAAACAACACTAATTATTCAATATCAAAAAAAATGAAGTGGCTGTACCGTATTAAGGGACTGTTTCTATTTTTAACGCATTAATTAAGCCTTCGCCAAATGACAATGCGTCAGATTATTGCGCTCAGGTGTTAATAACCAAAATATAGACCAGAGTCTAACACGATACTTAAATGATTTAGTCAGAAAACGATAAACAGAAAATATCTAAAATTAAGTAACCTACTATGGACTTAGAAAATCTTTTAACCAAATAAAAGTAATGAATCAATATAATGAGCATTGTGAAATATTTTAAAGAAACATTTATTGGTACGGATACCTTTTTAACATATCAAAAAGTATCTAAGGAACAAGAGTTAACACTCAAAGAAATTAGCCAATTACTATCAGAAAAGTCCAGTTTGACCTACACGGGTAATCTAGAAGAGAAACCTGTGTTCCTATTTTCAGCGGGTTGGAGAAGTGGCTCTACTTTATTACAGCGATTAGTCCTGTCTGCAAATTATTTTATGTGGGGTGAACCTTTAAGTGAATCAGGTGTACTGCAAAGTTTAATTAGGCCTTTAACTACGATTAGAGGTAATTACCCCCGAGATGAATACTTTTTTTCTGAATCATATTCCAGCGAATTAAGTCAAAAGTGGATTGCTAATATAACGCCTGAATATCAATATACATTAAAGGCCATTGAGGAATATATATACCAGTGGCTTGCGGTTCCGGCTAAAGCCAAAGGTTGTAACAACTGGGGAATAAAAGAAGTCAGGTGGAGCGCTGATATTTGTTACATTTTGAAATTATTATACCCCAACGCTAAATTCTTATTTTTAGTCCGTAACCCACTAACAGCTTACTCTTCATACAATAAACTTGGAAAATATTGGTTTGATGTATATCCAAATACACCAGTCAATACATCAATCAAATTTGCCAATTTATGGAATAAGTTAAGTAGCTCTTTTGAAAGAGTCTCTCCTGACGTAGGTGGTTTGTTGCTGCGCTACGAAGACCTACTCACATCAGAGTCATTGAATAAACTAGATAAATATTTAGAGCATCCAGTAGATAGATCAATCATAAAAAACAAAGTGGGTTCATCGCACACGAATCAACATGTAGGATATATACCTAAACTGGATAAACTGATCATCTCACATTTATCCAAAACCCAAATGGAACGTTTCGATTACTTAAAATGAAAATATAATTTGTGTTGTGTCAACTGCAAATTTTTAGCTTAGCTATAATCACAATTTAGTTAAATAGCAAAGCAACAAATTAGCTGACAGCTTAAATAGAGGCTAATCAATGAATATCATAAGCAAGCTAAAAATGAAATACTGGAAGGCTGAAGGTTGGATTAAAGAATTTGATGAGACTAATTCAATCTTTATTCACATTCCCAAAGCTGCCGGCATGAGTATTTCAAATGCATTTTATGGCAAGGACCCCTGGCACTATACAATTAACCACTATAAATTCCTGACTAACAGAGACTTCGCCCACTATTTTAAGTTTAGTTTTGTCAGGAATCCTTATGACAGGCTTTACTCTATCTACAGGTATAGTTTTAAACAAGTTCAAAAACACCCTCAAACATCGATAGCATTCTTAACTCAGTACCCGACATTTGAGCAGTTTATTACCGAGTGGCTAAGTAAAAAAAACATACAAAGCCACTATTTCTTTTACCCTCAAACTAAATACCTTTGTGATGTTAATGGTAAACTTCTGGTTGACTTTGTTGGCCGATTTGAAAGCTTGCAAGAGGATTTTAAACTGGTTTCAAATCGATTAAATATTGATAAGCCTTTAGCTCATACTAATAAATCAACATATACAAATACGGGTTTAGCTTACAACGAAGATATAGCAAAAAAGGTTTACGATATTTATCAGCCTGACTTCAGATTATTCAGCTACACTAAAGATTCTTGGACAAAGGTAACTAAGTAACCTATGAAATTCGATGTCGTTATTTCCCACTACAAAAATTTAAATTTACTGCAAAGAACGCTAGAATCTCTAGCTCAGATTGAACTACCTACCAGTTTAAAGACGATACATTTAGTTGAAAATGGTATGGATTCAGGTGCTAAAACGCTGATTCAAAAGCCGGAATACGCGTGTTTACCACTTACATATCATTACGAAGATACGGCCAGTTTAATTGCTGCTCGTAACCGAGGAATTAAAGAATCCAACGCTGATTTTATTATTTTTTTTGACAATGATTTGAAGTTTGATAAGGAAACCCTGTCTGCTTATGATGAAGCTTTTTTAAATCATGGGCAAAGCTATTTTTTTGGTGGCCCTGTCATACCCGACTATGAAAAAAAGCCTCCGGAGCAGTTACTTGGCTATATGCCACTTTCAGTTAAAGGGTTTAAGTTAGGTAATGAAAACAAAGCAATTAGCAGCAGTGACTTTTTTTTAGGCGCAAATCATGCATTATCCAGAAAAGCGATAGAACAAATAAATAAAAATGGAGAGGTCTATTCTGGTGCGGGCGCTGCTGGAGAGCAAGGCGGTGTTGGGGAAGAAAGACGGCTTCAAAAAGCCTTATCAGAAATAGGGTATAAAGGCATGTACCTATCAAAAGCGGTTGTACACCATCATATTCCGGCAGAGGTAGGGACGATTGCCTGGGTAGCCAACAGATACTACAGGTACGGAATAGAAGATGCGGATAATAAGAACCAATTTAAAAGCGCCCGAAGATTATTTGGCTTACCCGGCTGGGTTTTAAAAGGTTATTTGAATACTACTGTTGATATGTTTTTCAATAAATTAAGAAATAAAGAAAAAGCGTATATTGAAAGCCGGATAAAACGAGCAAGATTTAAAGGTATTCTAGATTCATTAAGAGCAAAATAACTTTGCAAGAGCACAACCTATAGGATAAACCCGATTGCAAAGCAATCGGGTTTATTTTCTTTAAAAAGCCTCACTCAACTTCACATCTTTAATCACAACCGGAATGTTGGCTAATCCATCAAGTGTTTTGATAAGCAGCACCAGATATTTCATTTCCCCAGTAAAATATTGGCCAACCGGGATTGAAAAATCAACGACCTCATCATTATTGTCTGACTTAAATTGCTGTATACCAAAAACCTGTTCGCCACCCAACTGGAATACGGTTTCCTGCTCTAAACTATCGCTTTTTGCCAAACCAATACCGACCAAACTTGAGTTGTCTATTCCGGATACTTTAACTTCCAGTTGAGTCTCTGAGGTTACCCGATAAGGTAAAGCCATTCTGAGTGCATTATAGCCCTCAACAATCACTTCGCTACCATCGGCACTGATTTGATAATCGCCGGTGAGTTCACCTTCTACCGGAACCAGATTACCAGGGTAAAACCGTATCTGATCATCCAAAAAATGCATTTTCGATTCATAAATTTTGATATTACTAAAGGATGCGCTCAAATTTCCTGAATTATCGTCATTATCATTGATAAAGACTAAATGCTCGAACTGACCTGTAAAATAGCGTCCAATTGGTATTTTAACGTGGCCTTGAGCATTTTTTTGATGTTGGCTATAGCCCCATTCCTGAGTGCCTGCTAACTGGAAAATAGTCGAGGGATCGATTGAGTCATCATTATCGAATCCTATCGCTTGGATTTCTGAATTAACATCACCAGAAAAATCCATTTCTAATATTGTATTTGGAGTGATAATGCCGGCATAATTTATTTTCTTCCATAAATTACCGTTCAAAGACAGCATAACCCCTTCACTGTCAATCTCAGTATATCCGGCTTTATCCTGTTCTTTACCATAACTACTTAAGGTGTACTGACTGATTTTAAGTGCAGGTACATTTTCATAGACAACTTCAATATAAGGATGATATTGAGTATCTTCATATTCACTCGATGCATAAAAAGCATCCGTTCCTGTATTCAGCCCTGTAAGTAGTACACCATAATTATCACCGTTAGATAACCACTCCTTAGCCAATTGACTAATATCAAATTCTGTCCATTGTTGAGCAGCTATTGATGACATAGCAACCAGCCCATTGGCACCGAGCCCATAATCACTTGCTTGGTTATAATCTCCCCCCTGTTGCTGCCAGTCATTTTGTTCGGAATAATAATGATCGGCATAATCAAATTCATACCAGGTCGCGCCACTTTGTGCAGAAGTAACGGTTCCATTGCCTTCAATCCAGTCGCGGGTCACTTTATATAGTGCCATAGTTAAATCTTTCGGATACATAATTCGAGTAGTATATAGATGCAACTTTGCTTTCAGAATTTTGGCACCACTAGGAAGATTCATATCAGCTTTTAACAACGAACGACGAATTCCATCTCCCCAGGTTCTGAGCTCTGTCACTGCTCCCAAGTTTTTCTTTTTAGAGTCTCCCGAATAACCATCTAGTACTGTGTCTGCTGAGATCATGAGCTTTTGATTACTGGCATATTCTGACAAGATGACTAAATCAATCGTTTTGATAGCCTGCAAACCAAAACTGTCTGTTAATTTTACAGCAATTTGCCGGGTCCCGGTTGGTTCACTAAATGTCTGGTTCAACTCAGCAGTTTCAGGTTCATCATCTTCGGAGCCAAACACGCCATCATTGTCCAAATCCCATTGGTAACTGACGATTTCATCAAAGCCACTTTCCATAGAAGGGTTTACCAGAGCTTGAGACTGCCCTTGGGCATTCGGATCAATACTATCAGCGACACTCAACATCGCTGGTTGACCCACATTGACATAAACTTCATTGGCGATAAGAATTTCAGGTGGCAGGTTGTCACCATCAATAACGGTTGTGCTAAATAAACCAGACACGGCTTCATTTGCGCCACTATCAACAGCCACAACTTGATACTGATAACTAGTTCCAAATTCCACATTCGTATCTATATAAGACAATTGGGTTGTTTGTGCTATTTCCACACCATCCCTTAGAATTCTATAACTTGCAATGCCTATATTATCCTGAGCGCCCGACCAACTCAGTTCAACTCGGTTTGCATCCAGCACGGTTAATGTAACACTGGTCACCGCAGTCGGTTGAATGCTATCAATCGGCCCTTGCTGAAATACAGGTGCTGATATTTCACTCATATTGCCCGCATCATCAAATGAATATATAGCAACATAGATATCACCACTCTCTATTTGTATGCTTGCTGATGGGGTTATACCTGCTTGCGCATCCACCGCAATTACATTCGCAGCAAACCAGTTTGTTTTGCTGCCGTCAAAAGCTGGCTCCACTTGTATGGGTTTATAATCCCAAATCAAATGATAACGCTTAGCATCGTTAACTGCTGGCCATTGAATGATAATATCGTTGCCAACCAGTGCGCCGCTGATAGTTTCAACTCTGTCCGGTGCTTGAAGATCTGCTTTTTGGTTATAATAAGCCATTTGCATAAAACGGCCTAAATATCCTCCGGTCCAGTTAATTGGTTCACTGTAAGGTTTGGTACCACCGTTAATGCCGCTATTTAAGTACATGAGCAGGTGATCCATATATTCAGGTTTATTAGTAGTCCAGGCATACCAGGCCTGAGGGTCCATCAGTGAAGTGCTAGTGCTGTTAGATTTTCCATTTATTTCTTTCGTGACACTTGAATGATAACAAAAGTTACAATATTTCAAGTTCCAGTTCATAACGCCCGATAATAATTGAAAAGATTCCGCCCAGGCTTGCGGATTGCTGTCATACACCTCATCCATGTATGAAATTACCGCATGCATTAAATATCCGGCCATAAAACCGGCATCCTGATTATTATTATTTTTAATCCCACCCGTTTCAGGTACAACCCGGCCTCTTAGCTTATCAGAGATAAAAGAACCAATTTTATCGAGCAGGTCTATATCTCCAGTCACTCTATATGCCTGCAATGCTGTTGCCAACGCATGCCCTAAGGCTCGTTGAGAGTAATCAGGGTAAGGATCCAGCATCAACATTTTGACACGTTTGTACTGCCCGATAAATTCATACCAGTCTTTTATCCATAAATTACCAGTAAAGTAGTAAGACTCTTCTACATGATAATGCCAACCATGAGCTTCGTCTCTAGCACCATAATAATCAAAAGTGCCATCTAGGTAACTAGCGGCTCTTGCCGGTGTTTCATGGTTTTTGAACGCCCGCCACTCGCCGCCACAGTAAGCGTTATCGGATAGTTTGAGTCTAGGATAGTCTTGTTCATGGGTATAATCTGCAATCCATTGTGGTCTCACATTGAGTTCGCTTAGTGCATGTAATTCAGCTCTAAAATAATCTTTTGGGTTTTCAGTTGCGATAACGGCACTGCGACTGATAGGCCACCCGCCTGTCGTACAAGAGCGCACTCGATAGCCAGGTTCCACCGCACCAAAATTAAGCCAATTATAACCGTAATATTGAGTGGATATATTTTGATTGTCCGTAGCCAAAGCGCGCTCATCATAATTTGCAATAGGTTCCTGTATAGGGATTGTGCCTCCCATATCCAGAGTAACCTGAGTATACTGATACCAAGCAGTTGGTAAAATCGCGACCGGATAAGACTGAAATATTTTAGCCAGCTCTTTAACTTTTTGCAGGCTTTGTGTGCCATTATGAAAATTGAGTAGAGTCTCTTTATAAACATGCTGCATGTCCTGTAACCAATACAAACCGGTATCACTCAGTGAAAAGCCGGTTGGCGTATTTTCATCTTTTACCCATTGGGCACTCCAACCCGGAAATAATTGTAAATCTAACGCTTGTTCATTATCAAAACTCAGTCCGTTAGCCCAGGACTGCCAGAAATTACGTATAATACTGGTCACCCCTTTAGCTTCGGAACGCACGTCCAAAAAACCATCAGGCGTTGAGCCTGTTTGCAATATCGTTTGAGTATTCAAAGTACGGAGTTCGAATTCATTATGAGATTTTTGGGCTAACTCGATACCTGAATCAGCAGCTTGAGTGAAAAGGCCCTTTTCACTGCCAATGGTAGCTTGAACATTTTCGCCTAAATCAAGCGGTAGCTTTATGCGCATATCTTCAAAGTACAGGGGCCATGAATATTCGCTATCTTTAGAGGAGTTCTGTAGTTGATAATCGACTTTAACAAAAGGCTGATTCGCATATGCATAAATGCGAACAGCAAAGCCATGCTGGTGATCATTCGTTGAGCGAAAATGCGTTAATGCTTCGGCTCTGATAACGACTCTCATCGGACCTACTTCTTCTATTTCAACTTTAACATCGTTCCGTTCTGAATCTATTTGAATATCTTCAGCCAAACGACCAGAGAAGACGCCACCTTTTAAACCTGCTTGCTGTAACATTTGCTCAGCATCGCTAAAAGTACCATCCTGATTACTGTCCAGCCAAACCTGATCAAATAAATTAAATGCGTTTTTGTTTACCCTGAACTTTAAGGGGCCTGTATCCACATCAATTAACTCTGCAGTCTCACTAATATTGATACCTTGAGTCTCTTCAGTACCAGTTGCATCATCTCTTAAATAATAAGTGCTTATGCCTGTATTCGCTCCGGTAAACGCATTTACGCTAGCATTAAAATAGGCTTTAATATGGCGCAGACTCTGGTCCTGAGCCCACCAAGTATTAACCACCTCAAATTGAGCATCCACCCTTTTACCTGCCGCATCCAGAATGCGAAAATCAGAAAGGTTAAAATAACGACTTTTAGGCAAAGGAATTACCACGCTAACCGGGTAATCATCTACCCTTATTCCCGCAGTTTCTTTAACTTCAATGGGCAAGTTTAAAATCTGCTCAGTATAAAAACGTGCTGGCAAGCTAGCTGACTCTTGCGCTTTTACGGGTTGGGTCGATAAAACAAAAGCAAAGCAGGCAAATAAGATACCTTTGCAGATATCTATGGCAGGGTTTTGGAACAACATAATTTAGTACTCCGAAATTAACAACTGTTGTTTGATCCCGTCAGAATGTGAGGGCCATATAAACATAGTTTAAAAAAATATCCCCGCCTAATTTTTAAGACATTTTTTTTGTATGAAAAATTGAATAGAATTTTTATTCAATTGATAACACATGCATTTTATCAAATCTGACCAGGTTGGAAGACGTGAAGGTTTATATAAAATGACTTAAGTACAAAATTGCCTTTTTTAAAAACAGCTTTGGAGTACCCGATAATAATCGATACACCCTATCAAAATTTTCTTTATCTCGGTTTGCAAAATAGTGGTAAGCCAAAGCTTTAAGACGCCAATCAATCGCTTTGGTTACAACATTTTTATTTATCGTTTGAACGCCATCTTTTTCAAGCTGACGAACTACCTCTTCGATAATGAGCACTTCACCTTCCATATTTTTGACATTGCTGCCTGAATGGTTCTCATCATGCTTTCTGATTTTTGTGGTGATCTGACTATCCGACGCGACTTTGCCTTTAGCCGCGAAGATCAAAGTGGTATAAAAATCTTCCGCGCCCAAATTTTGTCCTTTCAGGTTTTCAGATATAGCTCTGTACTCTATATATTTCGATTTTCTGAAAGCCAAAGCGGAAGGAAATACAGGCGTGAAATTCAGTAGTTGGTAAAACAGAGAGGCGTCATACTGGCGAAAATGTTGCTCGTTTGACGCGCCATTACTGATATCCCAACTTTGAGGGGCACTTGCAAATTTATCAGAATATCTGGAGGAGTTACCAAATTCAGTAAAGTTCGAAAATACAAAATCACTATCCGGAAAGCTCTGTATTAAAGTAACTAAACGTTCTATATGATCATCAAGCCACAGATCATCACTGTCACATAGAGCGACCCAATCATTCTCCGCTGCTAAGACGCCATTATGTCGTGCGATATTCTGGCCTGTATTAGCTTGTTTAGTATATTTAATAAGGGGATTATTCAGTGCTTTAACCCTAATGCCTGTATCATCCATGGAACCATCATCAATTATAATGATTTCACTAACAGGGTAGGACTGAGATAAGATAGATTTGACAGTTTCAATGAGCAAATCAGCTCTGTTATAAGTCGGTATGACAACCGAAAATTTTATCATTTTTGCACTATTATATTATATTAACTTCCTAGGCTAAAACTAACATAGCTTGTAGTATTGTAAAAGCAAGTTAAACAAATTAAACACCGAATAAAACGCAATGGAATCACTATGTCAGCAACCTCACTGAGAGTTCCTGTATAATATGCTCAACATTCAAATTGATAAATTAGCATGTCGGCAGACGCTCGCAAATGATTGGCAAAGACTGGAGCAAACCTGTCCCCAAACAGATTTTTTTCTGTCATGGCCTTGGATAAGTAGTTGGCTGGCTTGCCATGTCACATCTGCAAAGGTATTGAAAGTATATGCATGTAACAAATTAGTTGGCTTAGCGCTAATCTGTACCAAACAGCACAAAAACCTGAGTGAAGGCTTTGGCCAAACCGATTATCTAAACAAAACCGGCATAACTGAATTAGATGAAATATGGATAGAGTATAATCAGGCCCTGATACAACCAAAATACGAAAGCGAAGCACATCAGGCAATAATAGACAGATTGCTTGCCCAAAAAGGGATTAACAGAGTTGAAATTGGGGTATCTCTACGACAGAAGTTAGATAATATAAACTGCAGACTCAAAAAAATAACTTGGCAACAGCCTAGCTATTCTGTCACCTTGAGTAAATGGCGAACACATAATAATAGTCTGAGATACGCAGAGTATTTATCTAAAAACTTCCGAAAGCAGATCAAAAGATCAGAAAAAGGCTTCAATCAAATAGGGAAGCTGCAGCTCGATAGTGCTAATACATTAGAGGATAAACTGAGCTATTTTTCATCCATTGGAAAATTACACCAGTTAAAGTGGAAAGATAAAAATAAAGGGTTTAATAACCCGGATTTTGTTTCTTTTCATCACTACTTAATTACTCATTATACTGACTTCTGTCAATTTATAAGAATTAGATCCGGAGAAACTGTTATAGGCTATCTTTATATCTTTATCTACAGAGCAACTGCCTACTTTTATTTATCCGGCTTGCAAAATTTTGAAGACAACAAACTTAAAGCTGGTATCACTAGCCATTTCCTGGCCATTCAACATTATGCTGAATCTGGCTTTGAAAAATATGATTTTATGGCTGGTCAAGCTCGTTATAAAAAGTCGTTTTCGGATCAAATAACAATCATGCAAACGGCTCAGTTTTTAAAACCCAATTTACTAAATCGCTTATTTTTCACTGCTTATAAAATTAAACATAAATTCAAACGTACAAATTCATAACAAATTGATAGTATGAACCATAACAGCATGAATATATAAAATGGAATATCGAGGAAAACATGCAAAAAACTCTACTCTGCACATTAGTCGTCGGCGTATTAACCGCCTGTAACCCAGCATCTGAATCGGACTATGTTGAGCAAGCAGGCCAACAGATAGTATCCGAAGATTATCAAGCTGCGATCATAAGTTTAAAAAATGCAATTCAACTCAACCCTGAAAATGCAGATACACGAATGAAGCTGGGGCATGTCTATGCAGATTTAGGCAGTTTGACACTGGCCGAGAAAGAATTATATCGAGCCGTAGAATTAAACCAGGCAGATGAGCAAGCTATTTTAACTCTGTTAAGAATTTACCACCTGTCAGACGATATAAAAAATACCATAGAAGTCTATAACAAGATCCCGACAGATATATCTGACAATGGCCGTCAACTTGCGGATATTTATTTTGCTATTGCAAACTTAAAACAAGGGGAAAGAGAAACAGGTCTAAACAAATTAAATAAAGTTGCTAAATTAAATCAGCAATATGATGACATGGCATCAGCACTACTACACACAGAAGCCGGCGAGCCAGAACTGGCTGATGAATTTATTACTCAACAACTATTAAAAACTCCGGATAATCTCTTTGTCGTATATAACGCAGCTTACATTTATTATCTTACCGGTAAGCTGGACTTAACGGTTCGTTTGTTTACCCAACTAGCAGAAAGTCAGCCACACTATCACCCAGCTAAATTATTTTTAGCAAACGCGCTGGTCGAAAATAATAACTTTGACGAAGCTGACAGTGTAATAAAACAGGTGCTTAAAGTGGATGAAAACCAGCCTTACGCACACTATCTCAGAGCCGCTGTTGAATTTAATAATAAAAATTATGAAGCTGCAAAAACGGATGCTGAATTTGCGCTTTCACGAAACCTTAATTCAGACAAGCTGAACGTTATTGCCGGTTTGAGTAATTTTAATTTAAAAAATTATGAACAAGCTTACAGTCACCTACAGAAAGTACCGAAAGTTTATAAAAAAAGTCCGAGAATGAACCAAATTGTGACCTTTTTAAGATTACAGTTAGGTTATACAAACGAAGCCGCCCAACAACTTTTAACTAAACAAAACCTGGATGAACAAGACACAAACTTACTAACATCCGTAGGCTATGAGTTAATTAAAAGCGGTGAAATAGAGCAAGCAGAAGCCTTGATAGATAAGGCAGAATCGTCAGAACAAAGTGCCAATTTATTAGCGCAAACCGGTTTATTAAAGCTTTATTTAAATGATAAATCAGGTATTCAGGATTTTGAACGTTCAATCCAACTGGATCCCGAAAATGACAACATCAAAAAACTGTTAGTCTCTACTTATATTGAAGAAGAAGAATATGACAAAGCCATAGAACTAGCTCAACAATGGCAATCAGAAGAACCTGATTCTGTAATGGCACTGAATGCTTTGGGTACCGCATATGGTTTATCGGGACAATCTGAAAAAGCGATTGCCATATTTGACCAAGCGTTAGAGCTGAACCCAGACAATGCAGCCTCTTTGTTTTACAAAACGTCCAAATTAGTTGAACAAAAAGCCTTATCTCAAGCAGAAACTCTGGCCAAAAGAATGATAAATGCTTCACCGACTTATTTGCCGGGGCTGAAACTATACAGATATGTTATGTCTGAACTCGGAAAATCAGAAGAATCACTGAAGAAAGTAAAAACGATCCAACAAAACAATAGCCAAAACGAGTCGGTCAAATATTACTATATTTCACAATTAATGCATGCCAAAAAATTTAATGAGGTTATAGACGAATTAAAGGTTGAAAAACTATCGACCAATAAACCGGACATGCACTTTAATGCGCTGGGTGATGCATACTTGCTAACCGGTCAGTACCCATTGGCCGAAGAGGTTTATAAAGCCTGGCAAAATCAACGAAAAAGCTTAGCGACACCCGTACTAAAAAATATTAGTTTAAATATGCTCCAGCGTAAGTTCGATAAAGCATTATCTCTGGCTCAAAACTACTTGGTTAATGCGCCGGAAAATATTCATTTTAGAATGCTTGAAATAGAAATTTTAATTGAACAAAAACTATTGGAAAAAGCGAAAACTAAGCTGTCTGAATTAATAAAACTGGGTGACTTTCCAAGTGCGACAAAGGCCTATAGTGGTAAAATAGCATTCTATGAACAAAATTTTAAACAAGCTATTTCCGGTCTTGAACACTTATATCAGCTCAAGCCAAGCAGCGAAAATACACTTTTACTTTTCGCTTGCTATAAAAAACTAGAACAAAAAGAGAAGGCAATTCAATTTCTTTATGACCACTTGGAGAAGGTGCCGTCAGATATTGTTTCCCGCCAGGTTTTAGCTGAACAATTTATAAATGAGGCTCCGCAAAAAGCGGTTGATCAATATGTTATTCTGACCAAATATACGCCAAAAAATAGTTCGCTATACAACAATATTGCCTGGTTACTACTTGAAGATGGCCAATCGGAAAAAGCTTTAGAGTATTCATCCATAGCATATGAACTATCTCCAAATAGCGTTCAAATTATTGACACACATAGTCTTGCTTTATACCGCAATAATCAAACAGAATCAGCCAGAGATGTTCTGGATACAGGCATCAAGCAAAACCCACAGATTACTGCCTTAAAGCTGAACCTGGCAAACATCCTCATTAAGACAGGCCATACAGCCGATGCTAAAAAATTATTAGAAGGATTAAGTAGTGATAATACCGCAGAACAGCAAACTATAGACAACCTACTTAGCCAATTGTAAATTAGCTGTTTAAAAATAAGTGCCATATTCATTATTGACTATGGCACTTTTTCTGAAAATATAGATTAAGCGTGCGTTTACCTGGTATTATTTTTTACTGATAAGTGACTTTAAAATTTGCCTGATCTTATGTTTATTGCGTTCGCTATAAACAGCAACTAAAGCGATAATGAAGAAGTACCGCATAAAAATCAAAATACGATTTTTCCAAGCATCAAATCTCCATATCAATATCTCAATAAAAAAGTTTTGGCAAATATAATTATCTACCAGAAAGCTTATTCTTTATTGGTAGGCAGCTGGCCATAGCAAACATTGCAAACGGATGATCGGTAACTGCTACACTAATAGTGGACCCGGCAACGACATAAGCAGCAAATGAAATCATCATCATTTCAGCAAATTGTCTTGGCCATTCATCAGTTTCATGGCTTTTTATCACTTTCCGTAGTTTTCGATAAGTTACAAATAATAATAATATATATATAAATAACCCACCAAAACCGTGATCGCCAAGCAATTGAAAATAAAGGCTATGTGCAGCTTTTGCATAACCATAATCATCTATTTCTCCTAATACACCACCCGAATATTTATACATTTGAGACAGCCAGATATCATAGTTTTCTACAGCTTTAAATCCCCCTCCAAATAAGGGATGGTCCATTGCAATTGCAGCGGAAACTTTCCATGCAGCAACCCGCCCTAAAAAAGACGCATCTTTTTCGGCGGCGCTCTCTATGGTATTCATTCTGTCAAACCAGGCATCAGGTAAAAATTGCACTGCTGTCACAGCAATAATGCCACTCACAATTAAAATTCGGATTCTCTGTTTAGAATACTTGGTTAGCATAAAGAAAATAACAATTAATCCGATTAAACCAGAGCGCGAATAACTGCCTAATATCGCAATTACATTACAAGCAAAAATCCCCATTAAAACGAGTTTTAACTGCGGGTGAAGGCCGGGTTTTCGAATAAAGTAAAACAGAAATGGCAGAACCATATTCATTGCTAACGCCAGATAATTCCGATCTTGAAGAATATGACCACCGAGACCTTTAATAATGTGATTGCCCAATGAGGAAATAAACTTAAGTCCTTCAATAACGCCATAAAAAGAAACAGAAAAGACTAACGCCCATGCCATAGTCTCAAAATGCAACTGTCTCTTAAAAATAAGCTGAATAAATAAGAATAGTAAAAAGACTTTAAAAAATTTAGTGAACTCAGGCCACACTATAAAACTATAATTAATAGAAAGTAGCGAACTCATAAAAGTCCAGCACAAAAAAATAAATGCTACTGCCATGATACTTTTGGAATAATCGATACGCTCTTTTTCATGTATAAAATAACTCAGGATTGCAACACCGGCTACCATTAAGCTGTAACGAAAGCTTCTACCGAATCCATAAACCCAGCCATTAGGGAAAAACATACTCACCCAGAGCCACATAGAGACACCAATAAAAGGGCGTTTAAAGCAGAAGTACAAAACCACTAAAAAGCAGGATACCAGTACTAAATCACGCATCTTTTTTTCCTTTTGAATCTTGCTCTTTTTGTTCTTGTTCGTTGGCGTAATAGCACAATAAAACAACGGCTATTAAATTAGCTAAAAGTAATAAACCTTCAATCATAATGGCTCTTTCTTATACTCTGATTATTAATTTGCATCTAAACTGTCAATTTTTGATGTTAGAATTTGATTATCGATTAATATTGCGCTTGCTTCATCCCGGCTTTTAATTCGCCCATCTAAACTATTACCGCTTATTTCAGCAGTAGTAGATGGAAAACGCGCATCAATTCCTAATGTACTTAGCAGTAAATTGCCGGATATGACACTTTGCATGGCTTTATTTAAATAGATGCCCACATCGCTGCAATTCAATATGGTATTGTTGTTGATTTTACCTTCCGCGTATTCGAACTCGCACGTTTCATCTCGACAAAAACGCTTATCTGTACCTCCGCCGCCCAAAGATACTCCGACCCTGATATCTAAAGCAGATTGATACTCCAGCCTCCACGAACAAGCGATAAAATTATCTTCAAATAGACTACTTCTGCCAGCCCCTTTCAAAAATGCACCATAACTAACCGACATGCGAGATTTATTTTGCTTAGCAAAATCTGCGATAAAGTTTTGTTTAATAATCCAATTACTTCCTCCAACGACATCAATTGGCGTAACCGGATTTTTAGTCTCTCGAACCCATTCATTGACAAAGTTATTGTTCTCAATCAGAACAAAATCCGGAAATTGACCACGATAATTTCCATTTGCTTTTATATGCGCATTAAAGTTTTTGAACCTATTATCTTTAATGACTGTATATTTGGCATTTCCGGCTAAATGTATCGCGTGTTCGCAGTAATCATCAAATTCGCAGTCTCCACTAAATATCAGATTTGATATTGTCCAATAAGGAGATTTAAGCAATAACCCTTCTTGAGTATTAATAATTAACTCTGCTGGTTGCTGCGGATTCAATGACTGTAAACGAATGGGCTTACTTTCTGTTCCAGCGACCTCTAAATCGAGCGTATCCTTTATAAAATATTGGCCTGCAGCCAGGTAAATAGTCGAACCCGGAGTAACTGTTTTAACGGCATTTTTAAAGTCCGTCATATTTTCAATAATAATCGAGTTCTGATCTGAATTGTTTGAAAACTCAAATATAAACCGCCACTCTTCTTCCTGACGATGATTGGAAAAAAGCGCACTTTCATATCCCAAAGCCGAGTCATCTCTTTGTATATGAACCGGCTGATATTCAGGAAGAATAACTCTGGCCAAATCCAAAACCTTTAATACTTGAACTTTCCAGCCTGAATTTTTATTGATGTTCAGTTCGGTATATTTAGCGATCTTCAGGTTTAATTCATACAAATCAGGATAAAAATACCAGCGTGCAGTTATTAGCATCAGAGCAACAAGAGTGATTATAGTGATTAATTTTTTCATCTTAACGCTCTGTAAACACGTAATAAGGTTACTAAGTCGCGAACTTCAGGTAATTTATCGTCAGGTATCTGCGCCTCTGACCGACTATTGAAAATTCTGTTATTTTCTTGCCAGTTTCCACTGTCGGTAAATGATCCAACAAATATGTTACCATTTACACTCAGATTGATTTGTGCACGTTTTTTTTGGTTTATAGCTAAAAATTCATTTCCTCTTGGCCTTTCCATCACAATTAGACTGTTTTCTATAATAACGCTCTGTTCACGCTTACGGCCTAGATTTTCAAGACCAAACCCTATGACCTGCCTGTTAACAGAATTAATACCTTGATGAAGTATCGAGTTATTAATGCTCAAGACTCCACCGTCAGAAATATCGATAAGCCGGCTATCATCTCCCAGTTGAGATGATATGAGAGAATTTTCAATGATCGTTTTTTTAGATCTGGATTTAATTTCATGCCCCTGATCTTTTGAAGCTAGAAAGATACTATCCCGGATAGTTAGGCTACTTCCATGGCTATAAACCGCATGCGCCCTGCCTGATTGCCCTAATCGTTCAAACCGGCTAAATTCAATAGTCAGATCGCCTGTATTATGTGCCTGTAAAACGCCCTGTTCGCTATCATGAAAATACACATTACGTAAGGTTAACCCACCGGCCTGTTGCCGTATACAGGCACCATTATGGGTATACACGCTGATGTCACTGCATTCTATTGTTTCTATCGTTACATTCTGACCGGAAACTATGATTGCCGCTTTATTTTCGATAGCAGCATCGACAAAATGAGTGTCTTTATCTCCAGTTAACCAAACATTATTAGCTCGAATATGAAGGCCTTCTTTATAAATTCCGGGCCCTAAATAGATAGCGCTATAATCTTTGATAGCACCTTCCGCATCTTTAAAACTTGTATAGGAGATACCATCAACGACTATCTCCCTTTCCTGCAAGGTATTTGATCGCACAATTGTAGAAACAAACAGAAAAGTAATTGTCGTGATGAATAGCAAAAGCTTAAGTTTCATTTTGATATTCCATTTCAAAGTTTCAGCTCCAGCACCTAGCTGAATAAAAGATTAGATGAAGTTTTTAATACTAATAGTTTATATACGAAATAAAGCTTTCATACAGATAAATGTGTGCGATATATAAAAATATCAGTAATTTACTTTCCTGACGCTAATCGGTTGTATTTTGTTTTTTCTTCAGGTTATTTAGGTATATGCTAAAACTAGGATCAGTTCAACTCTTTCAATTGAGAATCAAGCATACTTAAACACAATGCAGAAGTTGAGATCTTTTACAAATCACGAATACAGATATAAATAATTCAAGCCATAGAGCAATCTAAAACAGGCTAAGATTATTCGACACCGAAAACAAAAAAGCCCCACACAAGTGAGGCTTTTAAAGCTGAAAAGTCTATGTTTCTAAATTAAGATTGGCGCTTTCTACGAGCAGCCATGCTTAAACCAAACAGACCTAAACCAAAAATAGCAATTGATGCTGGTTCCGGAATCGCTCTGATTGCAAATTCTGCAAACAAGTTGTTCTCTTCTAATTCCTTAGTAGCAAAGCCAACACAAGGAACTGTTTGGTTACCACAGAAATCAGTAACCGGTGCTAAACCTGTTAGACGAGTTGTTACTTCGTACACAGTATTTAAGTCTAAAGCTTGAGCTTCAACTGGAGATAAACCATAATCTAATAAATCGAATACGACTTTGAATTCAACGATTTCATTTAATGCATCGATAGAAAAAGTGACACCTGGAGTCGGTTTTAAAATGAAGTAATCATCACAACCAGCACCTTCGTTAGGATCAACATCATCAAAGTCAGTTCCGGCAACTTTACCATCTACACAAATTCCAGACTCTGGACGGTTAGGCGTTTCAATGAAATCAAATCCTAAACCGATTTCGATTTCATTGCTCGGACCACCAGCAAACGGAGGTAGAGCATCCCATCCAGTTGCGGTCAGACGCAGACCATCTAACAAAACAGCCGAAGATAGGTAGTTTGAACTAGGGCCACCGATTCGATAGTTATTATGTGTCATAGTGGTACCATCAACATAATCACTATCTTGTATAGAATCACCGTATGCTACGGTAGATAAACTGCCAGATACTGGGCTATCAACAACAAGTGAACTTTTAGGCAAGCCATCAATTGAATCACCCCAAGTTAATTTAGTGTGCGTATCAACACTTAATACGTCTGCTGGTTGTAAACCAGATTCAATGACCACATCAGGCTCAGCAAAAATGAAACCTGCATCATTTTTGTAATCCCAAGTTGTAATCATTGCAGCGTTTGCTACACCGCTAACTAAAGCAAGCGCACCAGATAAAGCAAGCATTGTTTTTTTCATAATGTAATCCTTTTGGTATAACGAAACCATCAACTATTGTAAACATGATAATGCACAGCATGTGCCAAGTTGAAATTCCCCTTTAAAAACAAAACGATAAAAACAAAAAGTTCACTTTAACTCTACCCGATGTAAAATTTACTGACATATCAAGTTTGGTTTTTAATACTATTCGCTATATAACATATAAAAGAAATTGTAAACATTATGGTATATGGGTGAATCTAATTAAAAACTTGATAACTGACAGAAATCATTGAGCGTTCTGACTCAGCCCATACAAAAAATAATATTAAAGAAGACTGTTCAAAGATATTTCAAATTCGGATATGCAAATACTTTTTCAAAAGAGGTCTGAGAAAACACGCAGTAAAAATGTCCCCTGAAGATGAACCTAAAGCGGCCACGACTTTAAAGCCGTGGCCGCGGATGAGGACTTATAAAATAATAGAGTAAAAGTTAATGTTTAGCTGAATACCTTCTTCTGGCTGAATAACCTAACCCTAATAAACCTAAGCCAAAAATAGCTAGCGTTTCAGGCTCAGGTACAGCCCTAACCGCAAACTCAGCAAATAAATCATTATCTTTCAGTTCTTCGGTGGCAAAACCAACACAAGGTACAGCCTGACTACCACAGTAATCTGTGGTGACTGTTAAACCAGTCAATCGAGTCACAACTTCATATTGAGTTTGTAAATTATTAGCTGCCGCGAAGCCAGCAGGCAATAAAGGATTCAAATCGACTCCAACAATAAATTCAACATAGTCATTGCTCGGGTCTAAGTCCCCGCCATCATTGAACGTGAAAGTAACGCCGGGAATGGGTTGTAATATAAAATAATCATCACACCCAAAACCTTCGTTAGGATCTACATTATCTATGTCAGTACCGGCCGCACTTCCGTCCACACAGGTGCCTCCAAGTGTACCGTCGCCATTGGGGCGATTAGGTGTTTCAAGAAATTCAAAGCCAATCGCAATTTCAATTGATGAACTATCGGGCGGAACCGGAAGCGCCAAGTCCCAACTCGCGATACTCAATCTTAATCCATCCAGTAGTATTGCACTTTCCAATAAATCAGCTCCACCAACCCGGTAATTATTATGGGTTACTGTGGTACCACTTTTAAAATCGGAATCCATCAGCGGAGTATTTGCATCGACGGTATCGATTACACCACCCTGACCTTCTTCCACAGTGAGTTTGCTAGGTCCATCAGCTGGCACTTCAGGATCACCCCAAGTTAAGGTTCTGTGCGTATCCTGACTTAATACATTCTGAGCTTGAAAGTCACTTTCAATGACTTCGCTTGGTACAGCATCAATAAAACCCGCTTCGTTCAGATAGTTCCATGACGTTACAATTGCAGCATTAGCATTAGCCCCAATCACAGAAGTAGAAAGCACCAACGTAGCGAGAGTACAGCGAGTGAAATTTTTCATATCGTCCGTCCTTATAATTGATAACGAGGTACAAAAAATTACACGCATAGGCCATGCCACAGTGTCATTTTGACTGATTTTCAACCACTTAATAAGTAGGTTAAAACGTCATTTTTAATTACTGTAAAAAAAACCGACATTAAATAAACAAACAAGGTCGTCTATCGCTAGATCCGCTATACAACTGAGAAATCAGTGTGAATGTAAAGTTTTAACAATGAGATTAATGATTCAGTGTTAATACGGCCTAGCCCAAATTAAATAATACACATTAGCTAGTAAGCTATGAGTCTTGTTTTTTTGGCAAAGTAACAAATTAAAATTGGGAGTGAAATAAATAGAAAAGCCAATGACTGGTATAATCAGCCAGTCATTTTCATAAAGTGGATACTGTTTCAGGGCTAGGATTGCTTGAGTACAATTTTTTTGGCAATTGAAAACATAACTCTTTGAATCGGGTTTCGGTTGCCCCAAGGTCGCCAGGTTTTGACCATTTTGTTTTTATAAGCATCAAAATGCAGCCCCCAAGGCGCTTTAACCAATTCACCTCTACCCAGCAAAATTTTTAAAACATAGGAAGCAGCGGCACCGCCACATAGTTTAACGCCCATAGGTAAAGACGGTGCTTTTTGCGCAATAAAATCACTGGTTGAAGGGTCGACCAAATAACTGCGTTGAATCAGTGAAGGGGTTAACCCAATTAAAAATTTAACCAGTTGCTCGTTTTCCGTTTTACAATCTTCAAACCTGAAATATTCTTCATAGCTCATACTGTCTTCAGTAAAACATAATAATGCCGTTCCCATTCCGATAGGCGCCGCAACTACAACAGGTATTTTTTTCTCAAAACACTTTTTATAAACCAGTTTGCGTGCCTGCAACGCAAAATAATCCAGGCTGTCAACATAAACATCAACGCCTTCTAAAAATTCATCTACGTTGTGTTCAAAAATCCCTTCCGGAAAGCTGTTAATTTCAGCTTCAGGGTTAATATCTTTGGCAACTTCTTCCATTACCTCAACTTTAGGCCGACCGACAGTAGACATAAAGGCCCCCGCCTGACGATTAAAGTTATGAACCTCGTATTCGTCAAAATCTGAGATGTGGAATTTGCCGACTCCTAAACGGGCTAGAGTGACAATATGTTCACTCCCTACACCGCCAGCGCCGGCAGTAGCAACTTTTTTATTTTTTAAACTCGCTTGTTCCTCGCGGGTTAACCAACCAATATTGCGAGAGAAAGCATTATTGTAGTCAAACATAAACTATCCCTAACTTTCTAATATCCTAGACACAAAATAAATTTTCACCACTCAGAGAAACAAAGCTTTGTTTTTCTGGTGTAAAGGGTTGACTATTCGGAAACTCAGTTTTGTACTTTCGAGCAGCTACAAATTGAGGATCCAGTTCATCTTCAATTTTAAATAAGAGCTTCTTAAAACCAGAACTTAAGCTATTCATTAAAATTTTATTGGTAATATAGTAAGGCGCTCTTTTACCATGGTACTCGACCGCAGGGCCAATTTGCTTAAACGGAATCCCCACAAATTTTAAACTGCGAGCCAGCCTAGGTTCCATCATCACAAAACAATGTTCCATACCTTCATGTTGAGACAGAGCCGCTCCAGACAGATATAACCCAATCGCAATAAACGGGAAGCACCTTAACTCATCTTCAGAATAAGATTGCTGATTGATCACACCGGTTGCAGAACCTTTAAATTTATCCGTGTTCCTGCGCCTAAAGTGCGCAGGAATTGCCAGGCGCGATATTTCAAATATTTGATCGCGTCTGAAATCACTCGGGTGAACCTCATCTTTTGAGATTGAGTTGATACAAAACTCTTCTATTGGTAATTTTTTAGACTCGTTTGGTGAATAAACTAAACGAACCGTACCGGCAAAGTCACCTGTAGGCTTATGTTCTATCGCACAATGAATTGAATGGTCATCAAAATGATCGGTTTCCAATCCATTTTTGTGTTTATCCAAAAATGATAATTCGTCACAATAGACCTGATGGCGAATTTTATAGACACTTTGCTGCAATTCTGGCGTGTATGCTAGTCGAGGTGTCAAAAACTGAGAGAAATGGCTGGTGATGCTATCAACTTCTCTGTTGACAAAGTAGCGCATGGCCTTTTTGATGATAGGTCCGATTATCGGTTTTTCGGCATATTTTCTTAACGCTTTCATAAAATCCACCAAACGAATATCTAAATATTTATACTTTACCACCTATTTAGCATAAACCATAAATTTTAGGCAACAATAAAGATCTACGATTATAGCTAAGTTGCAACTGGTACTACTATTTTCTTCGGAATAATTGACAATGCGGTTAAATAGCCTGCTTTGTATAAGGCTTCTTTTTGCTCTACGGTCAATGAAAAATCAACCGGTGAAATATCGCCAGTATCCACAACAATTGTACTATGCCAATGCTGAGCCTGAACATATTCCCGAGAGACGGCTGTCATAAATGTTTTAACTAACATTAACACATAATTTTTTAGTGGGAATATGGAATGTCTTTGTCTATTGATGCTATGTGGCTGACTTTTTAACCGGAAGCAAACCGTAGGTGTGCCATCACCTGCCCAGTCGTTAAATAAAGCATCTTCAGCCAATATAGCCCCGTCGGTTAAAATATGCTCCTCATATTTCTGGAAACTGAACATCAAAGGAATCGACATTGAAAAACGCACAGCTTTAGAAACTTTAAGCTGGGGTGATACTTTTTTATTAAAAATAACCGGACCGCCTCCATTTACATCTGTAGCCAGAATATTTAAGTCATGAGGTAAATCAACAAACGTTTTACCGTTCAATTGTTTATCAATCCATTGCTCAAATTTATCTCCAGAGCTTAAACCGCCATCTTTGATTAAACGAATCAAGCTATAGCCTCGAAACTTTTTGAAGTCAGTTTCAAGTGCTAGCTGCTTAATCTCTTCAATTTGCATTCCAGAGCAATATAGAGCTGAAATTATACTTCCACCGGAAACACCAACAATGCTACTAAACTCAATATCAAGTTCTGACAAAGCTTGTAAAATACCTATGTGTGCTGGTAATCGAGTTCCGCCTCCGGAAAATACCGGAACAATTCTCATCGTTTTTTGAGAGACGGTTTTATTCACTTGATTCATTATCCATTTATTCCTGAGTAAGGCCGGATTTTAACCTAATCCAAATATTGCCTAAATATTCATATAATGCTCTTTTAGAAACTTGCAGAGCATCCGGATCCGGTACAAACAAACGCCAACTCCAAACTTCGTCTTTATGAGTTAAATATTCTGCAGGTACGGGCGTAATATCCAAATCCAACTTTAACTCTTCGAATAATCTCATTGCCCGAGTGAAGTGGCTGGCAGAGCTAACGACTAAATTAATCTTATGTTCTAAATGAGGCGCTAAAGCTCTAACTTCTTCTTGCGTATCTTTACTACCAACTATAGTCGTTAATCGTTCAGACTCTAAACCCAGTTGTATCAGTACATCAGCTAAATATTCAGGATGACTGAGGTGCTCTGCGTTTTTACTTTCCCAGCCAGTTAAATATACCTGAGATTGTGGGTAAACTCGCGATAATCTCAAAGCCTCAATAATTCTATACATAGAGCAAGGATAAATATTTGCGATTGCAGGGAGCTGTTTATCGTTACTATGATAACAACCCAAAACCACAATGTTATCGACTTTTTCTAGCTGATCTACATATTTGGGATAGGCCGATTCAAGCGGTCTTAGGAAATAAAAAGAAGTAATTGGTAAGCTGGCCACTAATAACAAGCCAAACCCAGAAATAAAGCACACTTTTAACTTTTTACAGTGCGTGTTTGAATTGAAAAGCAATATGACGCATATTACAAAAAATAAAACCGATAAAGGCAAAGGCGACAACAAAGTACCTAATACTTTTTTAACGGAAAATAAGGCTTCCATTACTGCTAATGTTTCCACTACCATGTATAAAGTTTATACATTGTAAGGAAAGCAAGATGATAAAACCACTGATTCTTTTGATCTCCTGGTTCTTTTCTTTTTATTGCCATGCCAATTTAGTAGAAACCATTAAGCAAATCAAACCGGCTGTAGTTGGTGTTGGTACATACAAACCATTAGGCAGCCCGCGAGCGCAACTTCGAGGAACAGGTTTCTTCATTAAACAAAATCTAGTTGTGACAAACTATCACGTTGTCAGTCATGAACTCGATATAGCAGAAAATGAAAAAAGAATTTTGTTTATTGGTGAAGGCAATCAACCCAGCATAATCGAGTTTACGATTGTGGCAAAAGATCCTGCACATGACGTAGCTATTTTAAAAATTAAAACTGCCGCCATACCACCAATTAAGCCATTGAAAATATTAACGGAACAACAAAATACCGGGTTAGAAATTGCCTTCACTGGTTTTCCAATAGGGGCCGTTTTAGGCCTCTACCCTGTGACTCACAGAGGCATAATTTCTGCTTATAGCCCGGTTGTCACACCCGCATCAAATGCAAACCAACTGAGCGTTGCAGCCTTAAAAAGGTTGAAGAAACCTTTTTTTACCTATCAGTTGGATGCGACAGCCTATCCAGGAAATAGTGGTAGCCCAGTATACATCCAAAAAACAGGAGAAGTTATCGCAGTTATTAATAAAGTATTTGTTAAAGCAAGTAAAGAGTCGGCTTTGTCAGAACCAAGCGGTATAACCTATGCTATACCAATAAAATACGTCAGTGATATGTTACAAAATATGGTGTCAGAATAGTTTACACGGATTCTGGTTTCATCAAAAAACTATATAAATAACATAGTGATAAAAACAGGCATTAAAATTGCTTAATAAACGTTATTATATTTATGGTTTACTTATTCTCAAGATAGAGTTAGTGCTCTATAATTGATTAGTAAGATTTTAGGAGAGGTGTTCCACTATGAAACCTGATAATGACGGAATGAATAACGTTAATAAAAACGCAAGTCCATCCAGACGTAAATTTATCCAAAAAGCGTCCGCTGGTGTTGCGCTTACAGCTTTGGTCAGCCAACCCGCACGTGCAAGCATCTGTTCTATTTCAGGTTTTGCATCTGTATCGCCTTCTGGTCAGGTGCGACATGGCGACGAAGAATGTGGATACAGCCACGGCGCATGGAAAAACCCCGAATCAGGTAATGGAGCAGGCAGCAGAGGAAACTGGTATCAAACGGGTATCGCTCCTCATCCAAGAATGCCAGATCCAAATAACTCAAAGAAACTGATATATAAATCAGATACTCAAGATAGTCCGTACGACACGATACCCGGGCAACCATATGCAGGGGATCCTAATGACTATAATGATGATCCCAAAGCGACTTTTTGGGAAGACGTAGGTTTTTACTCACCGGTTGGTTCAGATACATACGGAAAAACCTTTTACGAAGTCATTAATATGGATGGGACCATTCATTCTGAAGCCGCCAAAGTGCTGCTTAACTCGATTTATTTGGGTTGGGATAACCCTTATGACCCAAGGATCGCACCAAACGATGTTATTGGTCTTTATAATGCGTACGAAAGTGGCGCTCCCAGCTATACAACCTCGACAGGCGCTATTATCGATTTTTCGGTTGTCGACGTACCTGACTTCTTTGCACAAGCTCAGCATTAAACGGTCGTGCAAGATTCAAAGCCATTATTAACACTCAATAAAGTCCATCCGGATATTGGAGAAACATTTTTTCAATATTCCGATGGATTAGTCATTTATCACCGAACATCAAAAACAATGCTTCGGTTGGAAAACCTATTGTCAGAAATTTTTACATTTTGTCTTGACCATCCACAAGGTTTGAGTGATGCTGATATCATAAAATTAAAATGTGGCGAGTCTACATCTAAAAATAATATTGCCGATATCAATCAGGCGCTCTCTGGATTGAAGTCTAAGAATATAATTGTAAATGAAAATATCAGACCTGACATATGAACACTTCAGCCATAAATGCAAATATGAAGGAATAAAAATTGAATTAGCTCAATCTGTTATTAGCTTACATAGCCAGTATCCGGATTTGCTAGAATCAGTTTTTAGCTTATATTCTGATTATTCCGTATCAGAAGCCATTGCTGATTTTAAAGTTGAACTCACCCCACCTTTATCTATACGCCGTTATATTAAAAAGCAAGTATGCTTTAAATGTAACTCAAAAGAGCCTTTTATGCCTCTTCCTAGAGCCCAGGCTTTTCCCTTACTCGAATGGGGGTTAAATTGGACTGCAACAAATCACATTAATACCCATTTATTAATACATTCAGCCGTCTTAGAAAAAAGTGGTAACGTATTAATCATGCCGGGAACACCGGGATCAGGTAAGAGTACTTTATGCGCAGCTTTAACCTACAGGAGAGGCTATAACTTATTTTCAGATGAACTCGCGTTTGTTGGAGCCGAAGGCGATTTGGTTTACCCAAATGCCAGACCTGTAAGTTTGAAAAATAGGTCTATTGATATCATCAAAGAGTTTGCTCCAGATATTGTCCATAGTAATGTAATTCACGATACGATCAAAGGAAGCGTTGCGCATTTTAAACCACCCGCGAATAGCGTAAAAAACATCAAACCCGCTCGCCCTAAAGCAATTATTTTTCCTAAATACCAAGCAGATTTGCCAACAAAACAGCTTAAACTAATGCAAAAAGAAAAAGCAGATACGCTGTTGGAATTGAGTAAACACTGCTTTAACTTTTCAGTTTTACACTATCACGGATTTGAAATCTTAGGTAAATTAATAAATAACTCAAATTGCTACAGCTTAGAATACGGTGGAGATCTAGCCACCGCACTAAAAGCAATAGATGAGATAATGGAATAACTAAAGATGGACCATCAAACATTGCTTTCAAGGGTACTCAAGCAACCTGATTATGTTCAAAAGTTAAATACATCAAACTGGCAAGCGCTGATTTCTCAAGCATATTCAACGGATACAATCTGTAAGCTTGCTCAATTGATCTATACCGATAGTTTAAAAAAATATATTCCTGATTCAATACACTGGCACTTTAAATCCGCCCTTATACTAACAGAGTCTCATCAGATAGACGTAAATATCTGTATGGATAAAATCATTAAATCTCTTTCAGGCGTTGGAATTAAACCAATCTTATTAAAAGGCGCAGCGTACCAGGCTAGTTCGCTAAAAGCTGGAAAAGGGCGTATTTTTAATGATGTAGATTTTTATATCCCTAAAGATAAGTTAAATACGATTGAACAAATTCTTCTGTGGAGTGGATGGTCATACGGGGAGATATCTAACTATGATATGGCTTATTACAAAGAGTGGGCACACGAGCTTCCCCCCTTAAGCCACTCAAGTCCGTGCCTGACAATAGATGTTCACCATAATTTAATCCCCGTCACCAGCCGGATTACTATCCCTATAGAAAAATTAGAACAGGAAGCAAACATTTCGGCTGATCCACGATTTAAAATTTTATCCACCCGGGATATGATCTTACATAGTGCCGTTCATTTATTTTTAGGGGAAGAATTTGAAAATAGTTTCAGAGATTTAAATGATATTTACTTCCTACTAGAAGAGGCATTAGACACTCAACCCAAATTTATAGAGTCACTAAAAAGTAGAGCAAAAGAACTCAATATTGAGTTCATTCTTGAATACTGTTTATCACAAATAAACTATTTTTATGGCAGCCTACCAGGCATAAATCAACCAGAAATAAAGGTTAAAAACAAAATAACAGATAAACTATTCAACATCGTACTGGACCCTGAGTATAAATTATCTCAAAAATCGGCTTTACTCTATAAAGTTGCTAATTTTATGCTTTTTGTTCGTGCTCATTACTTGAAAATGCCGCTTAATATCCTACTCAAACATACACTTCATAAATGGCGAGCTGGCGAAAAATCACCACAAACTCATGGTTAATAGGTAGGCTCTTCGACTAAAATATAAGGTAAGTTGTATATATGGATTACATTAACTGGCTTGGCTATGCACTCTCATTCCTTGTTTATTTAGCCTTGCTTCTTTTATCATTAGCTTCTAAGAATAAAAACCTCCCTCACCTAGGACTTATCTGGTTTACCGTCTGTAGTTTGTTTTGGGCAGCTAGTTACTTAATTATAAATTACACGGGTGCTTATACATACTTGTCAAGTTGGGCAGAAAGTTTGCGTGTTTGTTCAACCGGTATTTTTTTATTAGCAACATTAACCAGCCAAAACAAATCTGCAAAACTATTCTTTCGCTCATATTCAGTGATCAGTTTACTAATATTGAGTCTCATTTTGCCTGTCGTATCATCACTGCATATTTTTCCAAATGCCTGGATTTATATTGCTTATCTTGGTTTAACAGTTTACTCACTAATCCTTCTGGAGCTCCTTTATCGAAAGTCTAAAAATGCGTTGTGGGGATTAAAGCCTTTGATTCTAGCTTTAGGAACTTTAATGATTTTTGATTTTATCGTTTTTTCTGATGCTAGTTTAGTTGTGAAGCTTCAACCAGATATGTGGCTTGCCAGAGGCTATTTACATGCGGCAATTATTCCACTCATTCTATGGTCACTAAAACGCAGCAAATCCTTGGGTATTAGCATCTATATATCACGAGAAATGGTATTTCAAAGCAGCCTGTTACTCGGAGCCGGTTTATATTTGTGTTTTATGGCGTTAGCCGGGTACTACATTAAAAGTATTGAATCTCAATGGACTGGCATGGTTCAAATTATCTTTGTTGCATTAGCATTTACATTAATGTTTGCTCTCTTTATCTCCGAAACGCTAAAAAGAAACATTCGTGTATTTTTAGAAAAAAACTTCTTTGCTAATCAATTTGATTACAGAGCACAGTGGCTGGATTTAACAAATCAGTTAAATAAACCCTTAGGTGAATCAGCCGACTTTTATGGCAGAAGCTTAGAAGTATTTATACGTGCTATTCATTATGACTCGGGTTATCTATTTAAATTAAAAGGGAGTAAGTTAGAGAATATCGCATCAAGGTCACGTCAGGAAAACGATCTTGAGCTGGATCCGCTGATAAAGGAAATGAGCGATATATTGATACCTTACATTCTAAAAAAACACTGGGTAATTGACTTTAAAGATTACCAACATAACAAGAATCGTTACCCGGGTTTAGCATTACCTGATGAGCTGATTAATACCTGCCCATTTCATGTTGTGGTACCTGTCTATCAGCAAGAAAGCTTGTGGGGACTGGTGTGTATGGATAATACCAAAAAAGAATACCTAAATTTTAATTGGGAAATTCGTGATTATATGACAGTGGTAACCAATCAGGTTGGTCACTATATTTTCCAGCACGAAGCCAATGAAATTGTGACTGAAAATGCCCAATTTGCCGCATTTAGTAGAATGTCCGCTTTTGTTATTCATGATTTAAAAAATGTATTAGCGCAGATTAATATGATTTTATCGAATGCGCAAAAGCATAAAAATAATCCTGAATTTATTGATGATACGTTTGAAACACTGGGTTATACCAAGCAACGAATGGAAAAAATGCTGGCCCAGCTCACAAACAAAACACTAGAAGATAAACAAACGCAAAGCTTGGTTAATTTAAACGATTTTATTCAAAACATCATAAATAACCAGTGTCAAAATTTTTTACCCGAGCCTGAATTAATACCGAGCCATAAGATTGAGTTGAATTTGGATACTGAAAAATTCTCTAATGTGTTATACCATTTAATTGATAATGCTCAGCAAGCGACTCAGGATTCAGGGCAGGTACTCATAAAGCTTGAGCAACAAAATAGCTTTATCAGAATTTCAATCAAAGATACAGGCTGCGGTATGAGCGAGTCTTTTATCAAACATAAACTATTTAAACCTTTTGAAACCACTAAAGGCAATGCCGGTATGGGCATTGGCGCATATGATGCTAAGCTCTATATAGAGCAAATCGGTGGTCGGTTGACGGTAAGCTCAATTCCCGATAAAGGAACTGAATTCATCATTGAGTTACCGGATAACGGCTAGTTAAACCTAACCATACATGACAAAACAACAAAAAACTTAAGGACATATGGATGGCAAAATTACTTGTTGTAGATGACGATAAAGGGATCCAAAAGCAACTCAAATGGGGCCTTTCAGACTACGACATCATATTTGCAGATGACAGACAAAGTGCTATCGCGCAATTACGTCGATTCGAGCCTGAAGTCGTAACACTCGATTTAGGTTTGCCGCCGGACCCAGCAAATGCATCAGAAGGGTTAGCTGCACTCACTGAAATTTTAACGCTGTCACCCAATACAAAAGTCATTGTCATCACGGGAAATACAGACAAAGAACACGCATTAAAATCTGTTGAACTGGGTGCTTACGATTTTTATCAGAAGCCTATCGATGTCGACACGCTCAATACCATTATTCAAAGAGCATTTAACCTGGTAGAGCTGGAACAGGAAAACCGACGACTCGCCAAAGTCAACCCGGCTCTGGGCGCTATTATCGGCAACAGTGACAGCATACTGGCTGCAACTAAACGTGCAGAAAAAATTGCCAAAACAGAGATAACTACTTTACTGTTAGGTGAGAGTGGCACAGGTAAAGAGGTATTTGCACGCTCAATTCATAACCACAGTGACAGAGCTGATAAAGCATTTATTGCAATAAACTGTGCTTCGATTCCTGAAAACTTATTAGAAAGTGAATTATTCGGCTATGAAAAAGGGGCTTTTACCGGTGCTTCAAAAACGACTAAAGGTAAAATTGAAACGGCACAGGGCGGCACTTTATTTTTAGATGAGATAGGTGACATGCCCCTGCCCCTGCAGGCAAAAATGCTGCGCTTTTTACAAGAAAGAGTGATTGAACGAGTTGGCGGGCGACAGGAAATCCCTGTTGATATCAGAGTTATTTGCGCTACACACAGAGATCTGCAACAGATGTCTACAGAACAAACCTTCAGAGAAGATTTATTTTACCGAATTAGTGAGCTAATTATCACTATTCCACCTTTGAGAGATCGCGGCAATGATGTACTTTTGTTAGCTAAGTCTTTTTTGAGCAGTTATAACGAACAGTTCAACAAATCAATCAAGGGCTTCAGTGATGATGCTAAACAGGCCATGCTGGCACATAAATGGTCTGGTAATATCCGCGAACTGCAAAATAAACTCAAGTCTGCTGTTGTTATGGCAGATACTACCTTCATTACGGCTGATGATTTAGGCCTGTATATATCTGCTGATGCGCCTGCGAATGAGATAGGGTCATTAAATTTACGCGAGGTTAGGGAAAAAGCCGAATCCAGTGCAATTCGCCAAGCTTATAATATGGCTGAGCAAAATATGTCAAAAACAGCCGAATTACTGGGCGTCACACGGCCAACCCTGTATGCAATGATAGAAAAGTATCAACTGGATGATATAAAACCAGCAAGCTAACTTGCTGGTTTTATTTTTCTGGTAGCGTTTATAATCAATTATTAATAGCGTCAGCTTTTACGGTCGTTCTGTGTTTACGCCGTGAGAATACAATATTAAATATAACCATTTGCCTTCAGGTAGGCTAAAACCGAGTCAGCACATTCTTCAATATTCAGCTCGGCCGTTTTTACGACAACCTCAGGCTTCTCTGGCGCTTCATAAGGCGAATCTATGCCTGTAAAGTGCTTGATTTCTCCCTGACGCGCTTTTTTATATAAACCTTTAGGGTCACGCTGTTCGCACACTTCAATTGGCGTATCAATAAATACTTCAATAAACTCGGCATCTCCGACCAAATCTCTGACCATAGCTCGATCAGCCCTGAACGGCGAGATGAACGCGGTCAAAACCAATAAGCCAGAATCAATAAAGAGTTTGCTAATTTCACCAATGCGTCGAATATTTTCAATTCTGTCTTCATCTGTAAATGTCAGATCTTTATTAATACCATGACGCACATTATCGCCATCTAATAAATACGAGTGACAACCGGTTTCATAGAGTTTACTTTCAACCGCATTGGCAACGGTTGATTTGCCTGAACCACTCAGACCGGTAAACCATAAAATACAAGGGCGCTGATTCTTTTGCTCTGCGCGCTGTGCTTTAGTCACTTGAGTTGGGTGCCAAACTATATTTTCATTTTTCATCTGTCGTTACCTTAAAAAGGAAAAAAGTACGGAATAAGAGCAACCGTTACTAAAATATAAATTAAAGAGACAGGCAAACCATATCGGACAAAATCACCAAATTTATATCCGCCTGTATTGAATACGAGTAAGTTAGTCTGGTAGCCATAAGGACTCAAAAAGCTGGCGCTTGCACCGAATGCAACCGCCATAACCAGACTTATCGGAGATACAGAAAAACTCTCAGCCAAACTGATCGCCAGTGGAAACATCAGTGCTGCTGCAGCGTTATTCGTAACCAGTTCTGTCAGTAATATTGTCGCCAATAAAATCCCGACAAACGCAAACCAGACTGATTGCTGGCTGAATAAAGCATGTAAACCGGAAGCTATGTTATCACTGAGACCGGATTGCATCATAGCTTCAGCAAGCGTTAATGCAGCTGTAATAATTAACCAGAGATCAAATGGAAATAACCGTTTTAATTCAGATGTTTTAATCACCCGGAATGCTAAGCATCCAGCAATAAAAAACAGTAGCCCGCCTAATAAGCTAGAAATGCCTGCTATCGTCAGTGCCATAACCACAGCAAAACCACTTAACACGGCAAAGTTCAGTTGGCCTGAAAGTGGCTGTTCTACTGTCATATCCGAAATTAAAAAGAAGTGTTTATCCAAATTTTTTCGGCTTTTGAAATCTCGACCAACAGCCAATAATAAGTTATCACCCTCTTTCAGCTCAACTTCACCTAATTTACCCGGAACTTGCAAACCATTGCGTTTTAATCCGACAACTGCGGCATCAAACATGGCTCTAAAACCAACTGACTTTAATGTTTTACTGATTAAGCTGGAGTGACTTGCAACTACGACTTCAATCAGATTATCGCTCATTAGCCCTGTATGCTCTGCAAAAAGCTTGACCCCAGGTAGAGTTTGAAGCTCTTCAATATGGCTTATATCACCGCTAAAAACTAAACGATCGCCTGACTCTATTATATGAGTCGGTCTGACCGGACTAATAGATTGTCCCCGGCGAATAATCTCAACTAAGAAGAAACTATTTAAATTCCTCAGGTGGTTATCCGACACGGTTTTGCCTACCAAGGGGGATTCAGGTTTAATTTTGACATCAACAAAATATTGCTTTTCATCTTCGACTATCTGAATATTCGGCAGTCTGCTTTTGTTTAACAACATAACAACCAAGCCGCATACCAATAAAGCGATACCAACCGGAAAAAACGCAAAAAAGCTAAGCGACGGATAACCTAAATCCATCCAAAAGCTGTTAACCACCATATTAGTCGATGTGCCTACCAGTGTGGTTGTCCCCCCCAAAATTGCAGCATAGCTCAGTGGCAGCAAAAGTTTGGACGCTGCTATCTTATTTTGCTTTTTAATGGGTCGGATCAAGGCGGCGACAACAGCGGTATTATTTAAAAATGACGAAGCAAAAGCGGATAAACCGGTCAGTTTAACCAACGACCGAGTTTCATTTTTTTCAAGTGCATTACGAGCAAATAACTTGAGTAAGGCGGTCCGTTCTAAAGCACGTGAGGCCAGCATAAGTGCGATTAACGTCACTACCCCCGGGTTAATAGCTTTATTCAAAGAGGTATCAATGCTGACAAGCTGTCCGGCGATTAATGCCAATAGTGCCGCACTGAATATATGAGAAGCGCGCCAGCGTGAAAACACAAGCGCGCCAATCGTAGCAACAAAAATGGCCGCCACGGCGGCCTGTTGTATCAGCATAACTGTTTGATATTGAAATTATTTTTTCATTAACTGTGCAAGATCAACAGCCTGCCAGTGAGGGAAATGCTTGCGCACAAGTTGATTTAATTCAATTTCAAATTCAGAGAACTGAGCAGCCTGAGCATTGCCTTCAATTGATTTAGTGACCATGCCTGCACCAACGGTTACATTGGTCATACGATCAATCACGATAAAGCTACCCAAACCAGGGTTATCATTATAACGCTCCGCCACTAACGGAGAGTTAAACTGAACATCACAAACACCAATTTCATTTAACTCAAGCGCTTTAGACTCTTCATGAGCCAGCGTATTTACATTGATTAAATAATCAATTTCTGAAATTTGGCCACTGGTTGTTTTGGTGCCCAGTTTAAAGTCGTATAACTTACCCGGTTGCATCGCATCGTCTGCCATCCAAACGATATGAGCCTGAACGGCCTGAGTCACAGTCGGTAAACTATCTGAAGCGACAATCACATCGCCACGACTAATATCAATTTCATCTTCCAAGGTTAGCGTAATCGACATAGGCGCAAATGCTTCTTCGATTTCGCCATCAAAAGTATCAATCGCCTTAACCTTTGACGTTTTACCAGAAGGCATAGCTGTAATAGAGTCACCTTTGCGAATAACACCGGAAGCAATGGTGCCGGCAAAACCGCGATAGTTCAGATTAGGACGATTGACATATTGAACCGGCATGCGGAACTCAGTTAAGTTTCTGTCTGCCGCAACCTGAACACCTTCTAATAATTCCATCAGAGTTTCACCGGTAAACCAAGGTGTACTCTCGCTCTTAGAGACGACATTATCCCCTTTAAGCGCTGACATAGGCACAAAACGAATATCCGGAATATTTAATTCCTGCGCAAAATTTAAGTAGTCTTCTTTAATCTGATTGTAAGTTTCTTCACTATAGTCAACCAAATCCATCTTATTAACGGCAACAACAACATGCTTGATGCCTAATAAAGAGACGATAAAACTGTGACGCTTGGTTTGGGTTTTCACACCAGCACGAGCATCAATTAAGATAATCGCTAAATCACAGGTTGAAGCACCGGTTGCCATATTTCGGGTATATTGCTCATGTCCCGGGGTATCAGCAATAATAAATTTGCGCTTTGAAGTTGAAAAATAACGATAAGCAACATCAATTGTAATACCTTGCTCACGTTCAGATTGCAAGCCATCTACTAGTAAGGCTAAATCAACTTCCTCACCTGTTGTCCCTGATTTTTTACTATCTTGCGTGATTGCCGCAAGTTGATCTTCATAGATCATTTTAGAGTCGTGTAACAAACGACCAATCAGGGTGCTTTTACCATCATCCACGCTACCGCAGGTTAAAAAACGAAGTAACTCTTTATTTTCGTGTTCTTTAAGATACGCTAGTATATCTTGCTCAATCAGCTCAGATTGATGTGACATAAGAAATCCTCTTAAACTGTAAATTGCTGATCAAATTCAGCAAAAAATCTATCTAATTCATTTTCGGCAAGTAAATTGATACCTGCCGCTGCTTTTCGACCGCCGCCTGTTTCAAACTTCATACAGAGTTCATCAGCGCCTGCTGCTCTATTCTTAGGCGCTCTGACAGAGACCAGGTAACCACCTTCGGCCAATTCAGTTAATACCGCGTGCGCCTGATCTTTTGACTGATTTGCCAGGTCATTTCCCCAAACACCCGAAACGCGTCTTGCCCAGGGTTGATTAGGTAATAAATAAACCAGACCAGCCTGACTTTGATGCAACAAGCTTGCACTTTGGGTTTGTGCCATATCAGCTTGGTAATTCTTAATCAGTTGCTGATATATTTCTGCATTTTCTTCAATCAGTATTAATGGGTCAGTGTACTCAACTAATAAGCGGTACAATTGTGCCGGATGAATATGTAAATCCTGCTCTTTTGCACCATATCCATTGTAGTTAATCGCAATACCTAACTGTTTTAGCTGCTCAGCCTGCTCGGAGCTAAGCCCACGCTCTTGAGCCAACTCGTCAGCGACCTGTATCAGGTTATCGCCATAGGCTGCTGTAATCGCCCAATTTTCAAACCGGCCTTTTAAATAATGGTTTATCAATAGTGCCGTGCAGGTATCCGCACTGGTATCTATCAATGCGGTTAAGTTTTCATTTTCGGGAATATTGCCCGCAAAATGATGGTCGCAATAAAATACCTGAGCGCCGGTATTAAGCACGGCTTCTAATTCAGGTTTATTTTTATCCATCGAAATATCAAGCACAGTTAACTGGTCTGCGGCTTCTGCCTTAACCTTTTTTAATAGCTTAATATCGCGCTTAACCCCGGTGACCAACTCAGTCTGTTTAGGTTCTGCCAGCCTCAGTTGAATCAAAGCACAAATGCCGTCTGCATCACCATTAAATAAATCAAAGTGTTGCGCACTGGTCTGCATTATCTATTCCTTTTTAAATCGCCAGGTATTATTTAGAAGTAACCTTCGATTTTCTTTTTCTCCATTGAACCGGAAGAATCACTGTCGATTACACGGCCCTGACGCTCGGAAGTCGTTGCCAGCAACATTTCCTGAATAATTTCAGGTAAGCTAGTAGCTTCAGAATTAACCGCACCGGTTAACGGATAGCAGCCTAATGTTCTAAAACGAACCATTTCCATTTTTGGCTTTTCGCCTGGCTCTAATGGCATACGTTCATCATCGACCATGATTTTTACACCATCACGCTCAACAACCGGACGCTCTTTTGAAAAATACAGTGACGGAATATCGATGTTTTCAAGATAGATGTACTGCCAGATATCCAACTCAGTCCAGTTTGATAACGGGAAGACACGAATGCTTTCGCCTTTATCGATTTTACTGTTATACAAGCTCCATAATTCTGGTCGCTGGTTTTTAGGATCCCATCTGTGGTTTTTATCACGGAAAGAGTAAACACGCTCTTTGGCACGCGACTTTTCTTCATCACGGCGGGCACCACCAAATGCAGCATCAAAGCCATATTTGTTTAATGCCTGCTTAAGCGCTTGCGTTTTCATAATATCCGTATGCTTGGCACTGCCGTGCGAGAAAGGCCCTACGTTCATATCCACACCTTCCTGATTGATATGAACTAATAAATCAAACCCATACTCTTTTGCAATTCTGTCTCTAAATTCGATCATTTCTTTAAATTTCCATGTTGTATCAACATGCAGTAAAGGAAATGGAATTTTTGCAGGGTAAAAAGCTTTACGCGCTAAATGTAATAAAACAGATGAATCTTTACCGATAGAATATAGCATGACAGGATTATCAAATTCCGCAGCTACTTCTCTAATAATATGAATAGATTCGGCTTCCAACTGTTTCAGGTGAGTCAGTCTATGTTTTAACATGTTACTCGCTTCCGTAAATCAGAGTTTATTCAAAAATATACGCTTAGAATAAAGCATTCTATCTATATTCCATAATCAAAATCGTTATTTGATATGTTTATTTTGTAGATTCTCTTCTGTCTTCTGGTAATAGGGCTGCTTCTATCAAACTTTCTAAATGAGAAAACTGTATTGGTTTTTCTAAATAAGCATATATACCGGCGTCTAATGCCACAGACTCAGTGACTGTCTCACTGTAACCGGTACAGAGTATGACAGGTATATTAATTTGCTTCTTAAACAAATGTTGAGCCAGTTCCAACCCGCTTAACTCAGGCATTGTTTGGTCGGTAATAATTAAATCATAGTCACCTGATGACAATAATAAATGCTCTAAAGCTAGCAGGCTATTACCCGAATACTCAGTCCGGTAACCTTTAATGGCTAATTTTTGCGCTATCAGTTTAGCAATAGCAACCTCATCATCAATAATGAATATTCTAAAATCTGTTTTTAATTCAGTATCAGGTTTTTCATGGCACTCTCTCTGGTTCTGCAAACTGGATTCTGAGTCTTCATAAGGTAGAAATAATTCAAATCGGGTGCCTTGATCTAGCTGAGATTCAACCCGAACATGACCGCCAAGTTGATGGACAATACCATGAACTATCGATAATCCCATGCCTGTCCCTTCACCCAGACCTTTAGAGGTAAAATAAGGATCAAATATTTTTTTCAAGTGTTCAGGGCTAATACCTTTACCATTGTCTTCAATTGCAATTTTTAAATAATCAGTGACAAAATATTCATGACAAGAAGAACAGCTACCGCCCAGATCATCTGTCAGCTCACAAGAAATCTCTAACTTACCTTTATCCTGCATTGCATCTCTGGCATTCACAGCCAGATTAATCAGTAGCTGCTGAAATTGAACAGGGTCCACTTTTAGTAGGACGTCCGCCTGATTGTTAAATTTAATTTCAATGGACGCAGGAATGAGTGGCCGGATAATGGCCTCGGTTTCATCTAACAAAGACTGAATGTTGATTTGTTTGAGTGTTTGCGTGTCTTTGCGACTAAATACCATCATTTGTTTAATCAAATCTCTGGCCCGCTCACCCGATTGCATAATTTGCTCTAGATATGGCGGAATACGCTCTGTTTTCCCCATATCTATGGTATCGGATGCAAGCTCAGCATAGCCTAGAATGGATGCCAGAATATTATTAAAGTCATGTGCGATACCACCGGTTAACTGACCAATCGCTTCCATTTTCTGAGCATGTCTCAATTGTGTTTCCAGTGCCGATTTTTCCTGCTGTGCAGCTTTGAGTTTAGAGACATCTGAAATCGTACCCGATAAATAAACGAATTTATCATGCTCTTTAATCGCCTGGCCTCTGGCTCTGAGCCAAACTTCTTGTTTATCCACTCGAATTGCACGGTATTCAAGGTCAAATAAATTGCCGTAAATTAAATGTGCCTGAACCGCATCAATAAATTTGTCGACATCGTCCGGGTGAATCGCACTTTGCCAATTATGTTCACCTTGTCTGGAAAGTAATTTAGCATGCTCAGCTTCATAACCTAATATTTCCCAAAAACGGGTATTCCAGTGCAATTTATTATTGACCATATCCCAGTCAAATGTGGCATCTGAAGTGCCTTCAATCACTCGCCTAAATCTTTGCTCACTGGCTTTTAGCTTATTTTCAAACTCAATTTGTCCAGAGATATCTCTAAATAAATAGACAGCACCAACGGATTCTCCATTTTGCATAATAGGGCTAACACGACAGTCCACCGGCAATCGTCGTCCATCCTGACAAGCCAGCCAGATTTTAGCCGTTCCGGAAATTTGCATCAGCCGACTTCGGGAAGCATTTTCCGTTGCATACATTAGCTTTTGAATTGGCTGAGACGTTAGCTGTTTTTCTTCCCATCCAAGCATATTAATGCAAGCCTGATTGAATAAAGTAACATGGCCTTCTAAATCGACACTGACGATGCCATCATGTGCACTTTGAATAATCAAATCTCTGTATTCTTTTTCTTTTTCCAGCGCAGCTTTATGTTGCTGTTTTTGACTGGTGATATCAGATATTAAGATGAGTATGGTTTTATTTTCATCGGTAATTTGCGGAAAAAACTGAACTGATAAATATTTCTCATCACCATTGGCAAACGGATAGTGCAGCTCCATCTCTTCTTTGCTTCGCTGAATTCTGGCCCGCTTTAAGACGTCAAGATATTCAGTCTGTACAGCTGACGGTAATTTGTTAAAGAGTGATGTTGGTGAATTGGTTTCATTTGGAAAAAACGCATAAATAAACTCAAATCCGCTATGCCAGATCATTTTTTGATCGTGTAAGGTCAGTTCAACACAAGCAACCTGAGCCAAATCCTGCACATGCAAAAGCCGGGTACGATGACGCATAATATTCAGTTGCTTAGATCTGAGTTTATTTTTGCTTATGGTAATAACCAATAATAAAGCAACCATAACAGCGATGGCTAAAAAGACGATAATGGCAATGCCGGTTTGAATTTTTTCAAGTGACTGATTAATGCTGGCATTTGGCGTACTGATGACAATACCCACTTGCTGTTCGTCGCTCCAGAGTCTGGCGACCATATTATCTTTAAGTTGAAAAATCCTTGATGACTGATCCGAAGCGCCGGATAGATTGCGATGAATTGCACTTTCTGCTACCGCATCAAACTCAAGTGCAGTTATTCGCTGGTGATAGCGATCAAACAAAAGCAAATTGCTCTCGTTCGAAAAACGCGCGCTTTTAATGACATTTAACAATCTGGGTTTTGCATTCAGGCTGATCGTAAGTAACGCAATAACTTGACCATTTTCAATCAGCGGCGTACCAAAATAAATAGAAACACTGTCATCAGAAAATTCATTTTTGCTAGCCCCTTCAGGTGTGACCAATAACGAAGCAGATAAACCGCGCTGCATTTTGTCAATCCATGATGGAAACCCCGGATGAGCCAGTAAAGTCTCATCGCTCATACCTTCGGCAGACCAAAGCAGCTGACCCTGTGTATCGAATAAAAAAGAATTCAGGTAGTTAGGATCAGCCAGCACACCGTTTTCAATTAAAAATGCGAAATAATGCATCTCCGAAATGCTAATATCGTTCAAGTCTTTGGGTTGCTGCTGAGCGACTTGTTTTTTCGCAAATTCAAATACCAGTGGGTGACCTGACCAAGTGTTTAATTCCTGCAACTCCTGCTGCATAAAGTCTTTAATTTGCGAATCAACCAGACTCGCCTGAGCAAGCATCAGTTGCTGTTTCTCCTGACGAAAGTAATCGGTTAGGTGAGATTGAATCAAATAAGCAAAGCCCAAAAGACAAGTTACGCCAATTAAAAAACAAATAAAAAACCAGCGTCCTACTGTATTCATGAATATAATACCGCTATTGTGATGTTCATCTAAAACAAAGGTCTAGTAAAAAATATGTCGTCATTATCCCCTGCGAGCCAACTCATATTAAAGCATTTATCAGAGAAAATAGACAAGCAAACATTAATTGTTGATCCTCTGGAATCACAGGACCTCGCAGACTCGTACTTTGAAGACTGCCACATCTGGCGCTTTCGGGATTTAAAAATCACTCAAAAGAATCAATTTATCTGGCCCGAGCGGCCTGATGGTGAATACAAAAATGCGATACTCTTCTTTCCTAAAGCAAAAGAAAAAGCGGTATGGCTGCTATCATTAATGGCAGAGATTTTACCTACCGACTGTCAAATTTATCTGGTTGGTGAAAACAGAAGTGGCATTAAAACTTGCCAAAAATTTCTGACTGAACAGCTGACCAACATTCAAAAATTAGCATCCGGCAAACATTGTCTATTATATAGTGCTTATGCATCGCCTGATTGCCCAAAACCCGTCAGCTTTAAATATGATGAGTTTTGGGTGGGTGAAAAATCGATTGAAGTTGCAAGTTTGCCAGGTGTATTCAGTCATGGTGAACTGGATAAAGGCACAGAGTTACTGCTCAACCACCTGCCAGCCAATATTAAAGGCAATGTGCTTGATTTTGCATGTGGGTGCGGCGTGATTGGCAGTTTTATCAATAAGTATAACCCAGATACCAGACTACATTTTTCAGATATTGATGCATTAGCCATTGAATCCACCAGAGAAACACTTGACCATAACAAAATGTCTGCCCATTTACACCTGTCAAATGGCTTAAAAAAAGTTTCATCAAAATATCAGTATATTTTTACCAATCCCCCCTTTCACACTGGGCTAAAAATAGACTACTATATTTCTGAGGCCTTTATAAAAGCATGTGGTCAGCAACTCGATACCAGAGGAAAGTTGTATCTGGTTGCCAACCGCTTTTTGAAATACCCTCAAATTTTACAAAACCATTTTGATCTGGTAGAAGTGATAGCTGAGGACAATAAATTTAAGCTTTATTGTGCTTACAATCGTTAACCTAAACTCAGGCCGGAACCGCTTATGTTTCCACCTTTGTGTTAACTGACTGTTGTTTGTTAGCTTCGCTTTTTATGGGTGTAGCAACGAAGTGAGTTCATAAGCAGTGATGGTCATTACAACTATTTCAAGGCATGACTATGGCAGGGATTTTATCTATGATCTTAGCGGGCGGGGCTGGTACTCGTTTATTCCCGTTAACCGAAACCCGTACTAAACCCGCGGTACCTTTTGCAGGTCAGTATAGGCTTATTGACTTTGTACTCAATAACTTTGTTAATTCAGATTTGCTCAAGATATATGTATTAACTCAGTTTAAATCTCAGTCACTTAATATCCACCTCAGGCAAGCTTGGCACTTTTCAGGCTTAACCGACCACTTTATTGACCCGATTCCGGCGCAAATGCGAATGGGGAAAAGATGGTATGAGGGTACGGCAGATGCCATATACCAAAATTTACGATTGATTGAAATCCATGACCCAGATCAAGTAGTCATTTTTGGTAGTGATCATATTTACAAAATGAATGTTCGTCAGATGACGGATTACCATAGCAAACTCAATGCAGACCTGACGGTTGCGGCTATTCGGGTCCCCATCGAAGAAGCACACCAATTCGGCGTTATGGAAATAGACGAAGAGGGTCGGTTAATCGGCTTTGAAGAAAAACCAGCTAACCCCAAATCTTTACCAGGTAACCCAGATGTTGCGCTTATCTCTATGGGTAATTATGTTTTTAACCCTGACGTTTTATACAAATCGCTTAGAGAAGATGCCAAAGACCCGAATTCGGCTCATGACTTCGGCAAAAATATCATCCCTGAGTTAATGGCCAAGGGTAACGTATATGTTTACGACTTTGCTAATAACCAAATCCCAGGTGAACGCGGAGACCCATTCTATTGGCGAGATGTAGGCACTATAGATTCATATTGGCAAGCTTCAATGGACTTTTTAGATGCTGACAGCGCTCTGGATTTATACAACCCTAAATGGCCAATGCGAACTTTCCACCCGACCCTGCCGGCAGCGCAAATTTATAGTTGTTCGGAAGGAGAGCCAAACAAAATCAGTGATAGCTCAATCGCATCAGGTTGCGTTGTGCAGGGCGCTAAAGTTGAAAAATCCGTATTAGGATTTGAAGTTTTAGTTGAACCAAACACATCTATTACTGAGAGTGTCATTATGGGCAGCAGCCGCATTGGTGAAGGCTGTACTTTGCACAGGGTTATTCTTGATAAGAATGTATCTGTCGCGCCAGGCACTCAAATCGGTGTGAATCACGAAGAAGACGAAAAACGAGGTTTCACCATTTCGAAAGGTGGCATAGTCACTGTGCCAAAAGGGACGCGTGTAGGATTTAACGACTAAAGAATGAATATATTATTTGTATCCTCTGAGGTCGAAGATCTCGCCAAAACCGGGGGCTTGGCTGACGTAGCTAAAGCCCTGCCACTTTCGTTTAATTCCGTTGGACATGACGTAAGAATCGTAACCCCTCTCTACCAAGTCAGCTCAAATGTAGAGAGTGCCGTAACCATACTGGAAAACGTTGAATTACATGCCGGTGATACCATTTATCGCTATAATGTAAAACAAACCAAACTCCAGGATGTCACCGTATATTTGGTTGATTATCCCGACTACTTTGCTCGAAAAGGGATTTATAGTGACGGCTATCATGCTTATGATGATAACGGAGAGCGATATGCGTTTTTCAGCATGGCGGCATTACATTTAGCCCAGTTGTTGGAATTTAAAACGGATATCATTCACTGTAATGACTGGCATACGGGCCTGATTCCATTTTATTTATCTAAACACTGGTCAGATAACCCATATTTAGCAAACGCCAAAACCGTATTATCGGTTCATAACGGCGCTTTCCAGGGAATATTTTCATTAGACTCAGTACCCTTTTTACAAAAAAGCGGCGTGAATTATGAAGATATTCATCATGGCAGTGTTAACTATTTAAAAATGGGGGTTCGCTACGCAACCAAAATAGTTGCGGTCAGCCCAAGTTATGCTCAAGAATTGCAAACTGATTTGGGCTCTCACCATATGGGAGATCTGTTCAGAAGTCGGTCACAAGATCTGGTTGGTATCATTAATGGTTGTGACTATACACAATGGAATCCGGAAACGGATAAGATGATACCTTCGAATTATTCGGCAGATGATTTAAATGGTAAAGCATTTTGTAAAGCCAATTTACAGCAATACAGTCATCTGCCGGTCGATGGTGATATTCCCCTGATTGGTATGGTATGTCGAATTACCGACCAAAAAGGCTTCAGCTACCTGATACCGATTATCGAGAATATTCTGCATCATAATGTACAGTTGGTTTTAATCGGCACAGGAGATCCTGAATTAGTCGGTCAGATTCAGGCTATCAGTGACCGTCACCGTAGTAAATTTTACTTCATGAATGATTTTAGTTTGAGCTTTTCTCATTTAGTGACCGCCGGCAGCGATTTTTTCCTGATGCCGTCACTATTTGAGCCCTGTGGCTTAAACCAAATGTATTCATTGGCTTACGGTACTTTGCCAATTGTCAGAGCCGTTGGTGGACTAAAAGATACCGTTATCGATTTAGAAGCGGATCCTATTAACGCTAATGGTTTTGTATTTAACCGGCCGGATAGCGAAGAACTTTTAAATTGTGTTCGTAAAGCACTCTTGTTTTATCACGAGTATCCTCAAACATTCGAAGTTGTGAAGAAAAAAGCGATAAAAACGCACTTTAACTGGCATGACTCTGCGATGAAATACGAAGCACTCTATCGCTCCGTTGTCTAATCCGAATTGCTCTAAACCTGATATCTAAGGTTTAGAGCAATCCTTACTCTTTAATATTTTTAACTATGCATATCTTCAAATTAACAGCGATAAGTCTGATAAGCCTGTCATTAGTCAATAATGTATATGCAGAGGTTGCAGAATGTATTCAGGCTAAAACCCGGACAACCAGTTGCCCTCACTATATTATTCGCTCAATTAACACAGATAACCCCCACTATCAGGGCAAGGCACTTTGCATCTGTTTAACCGATTTTTTGCCATCTAACAATCCAACAGAAAAAGAGCGCTCAAACTTGGAAAAAAATCTAGAGCAGGCACAAAAAGATTATCAAATCAGCCGTGAAGATTTATTGGCACTCATTTCAGGTAAATAGATAAATCAATACAATTTCACTCTGTGTTATCTATCACCCATTATTTACAACAGCCCGCTTTTTGCACTTTGCACCTTAAGCTAAAAGCACCAAGTTCAACGGCTGACGCCCGTTCTAATAAACAAGGTAGCAAATACAATCTGTCTTGCTCTACCCAATACAATGCATTTTGTTGATATTTGCTTGCTAGTTTAACCGCATCTGCTTTTGGCATAGACACAGCCCAACTTTTTTCAGAATAATCCAGCTCGGACGAACAGCCCCATACTTTTCGATAAGGATGCCGTAAACTCATAATATCCGACTGTAATGCCTTGTCCCGAATATGATTTGTGCCCAGGGTAAGGATTTGACCCAATGGGTTATAGGCCGTAATAACAGCAAAATTAATTTGACGACTTAAAGGTTGCTCCAATAAAAATATCGTTTGCTGATACAAATCCCACAATGTTTTCATTCACGACTCCAAAGACAAACTGTTTAATCATCACAACAATCTCTTTAAACGGGTATTTTGCTTGATGAAATTTTTGGCTGATAAGTTGTGAAACCAACATTATCGAATACACTTTAAATTATCCTAATTAGAATAGCAGCACTATGCGTTTCGATACGTCACACCAATTCAGCTCTATTAAACATAGTTTTGTTTACACGGTTACGCTTATTACAGCTGGCGCGTTGTTAATTGTATTTTTAATAAATGGTCTGGTCGATACTCAGCAAAAAAAAGCACAGCTTGTTTCTCAGGTCGGTATGTATGCGGACTTTGTTGCAAAAAGCTTGCTTGATACAGCCGACTCACTAGATGGCCAAACAGCGAATGCTAAACTCGAGCAATTAGTAAAATCAGATACTGTTGAAAATATTCAGGTCTATTTAATTGAACCAGATACCAATCAACGCACTTTTTTTGCCGGATACCACAGCCCACATGCATTACCGATTTCGCTCAATAATAAAAGTATAAAAAACTACCAGGACCCGATTTTTGGGTCAGATAGTTTACTCTTCTGCTCCCAAGTCAATGTTAAACAAAATCAGGCGGCTTTTGTTTGCATCAGGGTTTCATTGCGCACTTACCATGACTCGCTTTATCATAATCTTTATATAAAAGCGGCCACATTGGCGAGCGCGATTGTAATTGCCTTTATTATAGCCCTTTATTTACAGTCTAAAATTACACTACCAATTAGTGAACTTGCCAATCTGTTTAAATATGTAGCCAAAGAAAAAGACTATAGCGTCAGAGCGCCCAAACAAAATGTAGAAGAGCTGGATAGTCTGGCGAACTCGCTCAATATTATGCTCGACCGAGTTGAAATGCAGCTGGCACAGCAAAAAAAAGCAGAAGCTGAAATACTAAAACTAAATCAAAGTCTGGAAGATAAAATTTACCAAAGAACAGAAGCGCTTAAAGATTCAAATAAAGAGTTAATGGATGCATTAGCCCAGTTACATGAGTTTCAAAATCAACTGGTTGAAAATCAAAAAATGGCTTCGCTTGGTGACATGGTTGCCGGTATTGCGCATGAGGTTAATACACCTATCGGACTCGGCGTCACAGCATCAACCTTGATAATGGATAAACTAAACCAGGTTGAAGAAGCACTTAATCAGAAAAAACTAACAGAAAGTCATCTGGTACGCTTTTTAGCTGATAGTAAAGAAAATCTGGATATTATTTACCGAAACCTTAATCGCAGTGCAGAATTAGTCACCAATTTTAAACAATTAGCGGTGAGTCAAACTCATGAAAGTCCTCAAAAAATACAATTATTTATTTTTTTGAAAGATGTCTTACTCGCCCTTAAACCTTCTACTAAGCAACATCAAGTTGATATTGATTGTGATAGGGATTTGGAGGTGGTATCAAAACCGGGTATTTTACAGCAAATTCTAACGAACTTAGTTACCAACTCTGTTATTCATGGATTCGAGAATATCGAATCAGGCAAAATAACCATCTCAATTGAATACTCGAATCAAATATTACATATCCATTATGCAGACAACGGAAAAGGCATCAGCGAACAGCTAAAAAAGAAAATATTCGATCCTTTTGTCACCACTAAACGAGGTAAAGGCGGGAGTGGTTTAGGCATGAATTTAGTTTATAACTTAGTCACACAAGGGTTAAACGGTAAAATTAGTGTTGAAAGCGAACTAGGTAAAGGCATTCAGTTTGATATAAAACTGCCCAGGCTTAATCCGGAAACAGATTAGAGTTAGGCAAATTAATCTGGCCTAACTAAAAATGTTAAAAAAGTCACGAATAAATTGCAGAAAATCAATAGAATGGATTGAGAGATTGCCTGCTAGTCACTATAATCAACTGAAATAAAAAAATTTTTATCAACATAAGACGAAAAGCCATGCAAACACATAATATCCTAATCGTAGAAGACGAAGCGGTC